>Ga0155513_105_pt6 | contig 106057 bp, 114 predicted proteins | sample RifCSPhighO2_12_FD_107170 | JGI IMG/M metagenome (GOLD analysis project Ga0155513, IMG submission 107170) | Candidatus Gottesmanbacteria bacterium RIFCSPHIGHO2_12_FULL_40_13
TGCCGATAAATCCGGTTGAAGTGACGGTGATGTCATGCTCACCTTCGCTTATAGGAATATTTATAGGAGTTGCCCCTTTTTCCAAACCGTCAATTGATACCGAAGCGGCATCAGGTGTTGAAGAAACTGAAATTTCGATTTCATCATCACCGATTTTATCCAATGTGATAACTTCTCCTGATGTGGTCAGTTCACTTTGGCCTAATTCTTTTTTTATATAGGTAAGAGTTGACGGGTTAAGTGTTATTTTGTCCTGCCAAACCGAAGCGGATGATTGGGAATCATCAGGCACAAGTTTTATTACAAAAGAACCGGCAGGGTGACGGCTGTCTAAAGGTGTTTTTCCAATAAATTTTTCATCCAGATATATTCCGGCTACGGGAGTAGAAACTACTTTTAATCCGGCAACTGATGACTTACCGGCAAATATAAGCTTATAGAGAATATAGGCTATGGCTGCAAGAAATAAGACAATGACAAGAACAGTCTTCCTGCTCATAGACTTTATATTACATGAGAAGAACCTTATTTTCAATCGAAATGAAGCAATTCCGACTTGATAAATTAGCAGTCTATATACTAGACTGCTAATATAAAGTTGCCCTCCGTCTTCCCGGAGGACTTCAGAAGGATGTGAGACTATATGGCAATTTTAAGATTTGATCCGTTTTCAATGTTATGGGGACGGGGGTAGATTTGAGCCTTGTTATATGCTAAAAGCCTTCATTTTTCTGTGCGTGGCAAATACTGGATTTCCAATGACATCATTATTATTTTTATACGGATCATATTCATCAAGATTTAGATTCATTCCATCCTTAATAAATTTGAGATAATTTTCAATTCTGTTTCCCTTATCACCTAATAGGATGATAATTTTATTCATGTCTATTATCTTTCTTGAACTATTGTTTAAGTACTCTCTTAAACTGCTATATTTATATTCTTCCGGGTTTTTGGTCATAGCCGATTTATACGGATTTAGGTGAATATATCTTGAAACTTCCAAAAAATAAGACTCTTTCTGAACAAGCTTACTTTTAAATCTATCTTGAAATAAAGGTCCCTGTCTATTGTATTTTTTATTGAAATATAGGGAATAACTTGTAAATAATCTCCCCATCAATTTAGCAATTGGTGTTCTCTTTTCCTCAACCAGAAAATGATAGTGATTAGGCATTAAACAATAGGCATAAAAACACCAATCACCTTTCCGAAGAAGTCCATTTAATATTTCAAGCAATCTTTCATAATCTTTATCTTCATGAAATATTTGGTTTTTGTTAAGCCCCCTATTAAAAATGTGATAAAAACCTCCGGGAAATGTCAGTCTAGCTATTCTTGGCATTAATAATTTTATAGCACTTTTAAGCTGTCAATACAATATATTCTACCCCCGTCCCCGATATACAAAGCCCCGAGAAAATCGGGGCTTTTTTTTGTTTTTGTAATGCTTTAGTTCTTTAATATTCTCCACCGCCTGGAGGCATTGCCGGCATCGATTCTTTTTTCTCCGGGATATCGGTAATAAGACTTTCCGTGGTTAATACCATAGAGCCGACTGATACGGCATTTTGTAATGCCAACCGGGTAACTTTTGCCGGATCAACAATTCCTGCTGCCAGCATAGACCCGAATTCCATAGTCAGCGCGTTAAATCCGTAATCATGTGTTTTACCGGCTTCCACTTTTTTGACTACCCAACCGGCATCGGTTCCCGAGTTGGCAGCAATAAACCACATGGGTTTTGCCAGGGATTTATAAAGGATATCAATACCGATTTTTTCATCATCGTATTTTAATTCCTTTCGAACTTTATCCAAAACTGACCGGGCGCGAAGGAGTGCAACACCACCACCGGGGACTATCCCTTCTTCGATAGCGGCTTTGGTCGCTGAAACCGCATCATTTACCCTTTCCTTTTTCTCCTTCATCTCCACTTCAGTAGCTGCTCCGACGTTAATAACGGCTACACCTCCTGAAAGTTTTGCCAACCTTTCCTGGAGTTTTTCCCGATCAAATTCAGAAGTAGTATCTTCTACTTCCCTTCTGATTTGGGAAATCCTTGCCTGGATCAGTTTTTTATCACCTTTTCCACCGATAATCCGGCAATTATCCTTATCAGCCCAAACCCGATCTGCCCTGCCGCAATCTTCAATGGTGACATTTTCCAGTTTCCGGCCCATATCTTCGGATATAACTTTTCCGCCGGTCAGAATGGCAACATCCTCAAGCATAGCTTTCCGGCGGTCACCGAAGCCCGGGGCTTTAATTGCCAGGGCATTTATCGTTCCTCTTAATTTATTGACAACAAGAGTTGCCAAAGCCTCACCTTCAATTTCATCGGCGATTATAACCAGATTTTTGGATACTTTGACAAAATTTTCCAAAAACGGCAATAATTCCGTCTGGAGGGAAGAAATTTTCTTATCGGTAATGAGTATAAAGGGATCCTCAATTTCCGATTCCATCCGATCGGGATTGGTTACAAAATAAGCCGAAGCAAAACCGCGGTCAAATTCCATCCCTTCCTTATAATCAATTACCATATCCAAACCTTTCCCTTCTTCGACAGTGACAACACCGTCTTTTCCGACTTTTTCCAATGCCTCGGCGATCAGGTTTCCGATTGACTGATCAGCAGCCGAGATTGTGGCTACCTGGGCGATATCTTCACGGCCTTTAACTTTTTTAGCCATTTTTTTCAGTTCCTCAACGATCGCGTCGGACCCTCTAAAAAGCCCGTTTTTAAGAATCATCGGATTAGCACCGGCTGTTATGTTCTTAACACCTTCATTAATAATGGATGAAGCCAAAAGCGTTGCCGTGGTTGTGCCGTCACCAGTATCATCATTGGTTTTACTGGCTGCCTCTTTAATAAGCTGAGCACCCATATTTTCAAAAGGATCTTCCAACTCGATTTCCTTGGCAACGGTAACACCGTCGTGGACCACATGGGGAGCCCCCCATTTTCTGTCAAGAGCCACGTTTCTTCCCTTAGGCCCGAGAGTAGTAATAACTGCCTGGGCAAGAAGATTGACACCCTGAAGTAATTTTTGCCGGGCATCTTCGGCGAATTTAATTTGTTTAGCCATATAATTTAACCTCCTTTAAAATTTATTAACTTATTTTTAACTTTTTTTTGTTCCCATTCTTCAGTCAATAACCGCGAGAATATCTTTTTGTTCGACAAGCAACCATTCTTCCTGTCCTACCCTAATTTCTGAGCCTCCCCATTTTTTATAAACTACTTTCTGGCCGACTTTAACATTCATGGGGAGTTTTTTTCCGTCATCTGTGACTGCTCCTGAACCGACTGCCATTATTTGTCCTATTTGGGGTTTTTCTTTAGCGGTTTCAGGAAGAACTATGCCGGAAGGTGTTTTGGCTTCCTCTTCAAGCGGTTTTACCAAAACATTATCCAAAAGGGGTTTAATTGAAGACGCTTTAATATTCATATGGTTACCTCCATTTATTAAAATTTAAATAATTTGGCACTTAATAAAGACGACTGCTATTTTATGAAATGGAAAAATACTTGTCAAGAGGTATATACGGTTATGAAGGAATTTTGGCTATATTTAACATTTTTATCTTTTTATAATACTCATCAAGAATCTTGGGGCGTAAATCTAACGGGTGAAAACGCAGGTATCCGTCTTTTATGACTTCATTAGTAATCTTTCTTTTCATGTACGTCAATTGGATAGTTTTGAAAAAAACTTCCAAAAAATTAACATCAGACACTCCGCCTTTTAACTTTTTGTGATTATTATCCATAAACTGGTATAAAGGTGAAAAATTCGGGAGAAACGATTTAATCCAACTGTTTATACTGATAAATTCCCGATAAATATTATTCCTTTGAAATAAAGGCTTCATTTGAGCTATTTCATGGGCTGAAAAGAGGTCTTTTTCACCATTTATTAACTCAAGATTTCCCTCATCAATAAACATATTGAGGCAGAATTTATTGCGGATATCAGATGTGCCGGGATTTCTGTAAAGCCCAAACAGCTTCAGAAAGATGACAGAAAAAAATCTTGTCGTCCAAATAAAATTTTTTGATGTAATTATAAAAACGTCAATATCATCTCCGTCATCAGCATTTTCCATTGAAAGTGTCCCGGTGATTCCGATCAATTTTACAAAAGGAAGCATAAATAATAACCGGCAAAATTTTAAAGCTTTTAATATTTTTATTCCGGAACAGTATTTTCTTTTTTCCCGAAAATAAACTGATTTTTCCCGGCCTTTCAGGCAATAATAATCCCTGCTTTTAACAATTATCTTTTCTTTTGTCAACTCAGTCAGTGATTTTGCAACGGCAGCCAGGGTAGCTTTTTTTTTGATAAGATACCGGTGAACTTCATTAGACTTTAAAGGATATCCGAATATATCGGCATAGATGAGAGTTTTTAGAACTGAGTTATTCAACCCGGAAGACATAAAGTTAAAGTTATTGGACCTGCAAAGAACCGGACTGGTTTTCCCCTGTTTGACCCTGATTATCCTGTTTTTGACCGTATGAAAGATTGAATCTTTTAAATACTTCCCCAAACCCGCTCTCGGCAGTCTTTATTACGGATTCTTCACTGACACCCTGCTCTGACAATCCGTTAACCGCATCTTTCAGGTAATCAATCAGAGATGTATTTATTCCCGTTTCACCGTCAAAAGTTCTTGAGGAAAGATAAAAAGACTTCATGGTCGGAGCTTCTGATATTAATGGAGACAGATACGGATTATCGGAAAGATTTTTTCCCAGATCTACCCGGGAATAAGGCTCTCCGAAGAGTTTTCTGACTTTTGACTGACCCTCATACAGTTTTTGCATATTTTCCGGTTGAAGAAGAAATTTAAGAAATTGCCAAGATGTATCCTGTTTTTTACTTTTTACTGAAACGCCTTCAACCCAATAACTGGCCCAGTTAATTTCGGGACAGGGTTCACGGTCACAGGGCAATTGGGGAACCTTGGCGGTTTTAAAATTAAGATCCGGATTGATTGAATTTATTGTCAGAGCCTGCCAGCTGGGCGCTATAATCATGGCTGTTTTTCCGCCGGCAAAGGCAACTATTGAGTTTTCCAGTGAGTTATCCCAGGTGTTTGAAGGCGGAGCGGCGAACATCCGGTAAAACTTCAATGTTTGGACGGCACAGTCGGTCTCGGCAGCGTCAGAACAACTGAAAAGGGATTCATAAAGTTTTGTACCGTTTTGAAGCATCATCAACCCCAAAATGTCACTGAAATGTTCGATATTTTCAGCCGTTCCGAGAGCTATAGCTGATGTAGCGATCAGATTTCCTTCTTTAACTGTCAGTCTGGAGACGGAATTTTGGATATCTATCCAGGTCAGAGGAACTGTAACATTAGCTCCGTTTAAAATATCTTCATTATAAAAAAGCAACAGGCCGTCAATTTCCAACGGTATACCATAGAAATTATCACCGCCTTTAAGATCCTGTAAAACAACCGGATAAAAAGTTTTTCCATATTCCTCATCTGAAATAACATCCTTTGGCAACGGAGCAAGCTGTTTGACCAGCATGGGCAACCAGGTATTATGGAATCTGAAAATATCAGGACCTTCTCCCCTGTCTATTGCCGCTTGGACTCTTTCCCTGTATTGAACAGGGTCCTGTCTGACATAATTTACTTCAATCTGATTATTCTCTTTTTCAAATTTTTCAATAAGAGGACTCATGATGGATTCTTCTTCCCACAAACCCCAGTAAGTCAAAGTAATTTTTTCCGTTTTTTGGCCGTTTGAACCGGTAGGAGTAGTACTTCTTGATCCCAGAAATCTTAAAGCAACAACTCCAACCACGACAATGATAATTACGAATAAAGCCAGAAATAGAAATTTCCGACGGGGATCTTCAATATAGGCAGGCGGAACAGAAAAAGCATCAGGTACAGGAGGGTTAGCGCTATCTTCAAACGGAACAGAGGACGGCCCGGCAACTTCTTCACTTGGCGCTGCCATAGCTTCTTCATAAGCTGAATGACTTCCTTCAGAAAATATTTCACCGGAGGGAGGAGGACCGTTTGACTGTTTTGATGGATCATCCATTCTTATGATATGATAACCGCAATATTAAACCATGGTCAAGGAAAAAAAAGGAAAACCGGCAGTTGGTACATTGCCGAAAAAATTACCCTTAATAAGGGTAATTTTGATAATACCGGCAATTTTATCCGTATTGGGAGCAGTTTTTGCCGTATCATTTATTAATCAATATGAAAATATTTACCGGGATAAAATTTATCCCGGGGTAACAGTTGATTTTATACCATTCGGAGGAAAATCCCAACGTGATTTGGAGAATTACTTCAATAAAAAAAATAAAAAATTAGCCGGATTCCAAATAACTCTAAAACATGAAGACCGGTCGGCAACAATTTCAGGAAAAGAATTGAAGGCCGGCTATGATGTCAAACTTTCCTCAATTCAAGCTTATTCCATCGGAAGAAGCGGCAATATTTTATCCGATATTTACCACAAATGGCGGGCAAAAGCAGCTGGAATAAATTTGACTGCTGTCATGACTATGGACAATGAGTATATCGATGAGACCATAACTTATCTGGCAAATTCAATTGATAAAAAAGCTGAAGATGCCCTTTTTAATTTTACCGGCGGCCGGGTTACTGCCTTTAAGCCTTCCAGATCAGGCGTTGCCGTCAACCGGGAAAAAACCAAGAAATTAGTAATGAATTTCCTGGAAAAAACAATTCAAAACGGAACCGATGAAAAGGTTGAATTCAAATTACCGGTTGAAATTGTTCTTCCGTCAATCACAACGGAAAATTCAAATGATTTCGGAATAAAGGAACTTATCGGAACCGGTAAATCCAAATTCGTCGGATCAATAGCAAGCAGAATACACAATATTGAACTGGCCGCTTCAAGAATAAACGGACGGCTGATTCCTCCCGGGGAAACCTTTTCTTTTAACAGTGCCCTGGGCGATGTATCTTCGGCAACCGGATACCAGCCGGCTTACATTATTAAAGACGGCAGAACGGTTCTCGGAGACGGCGGTGGGGTTTGCCAGGTTTCAACAACCCTTTTCCGGGCGGCTCTTTCGTCGGGATTACCGGTAGTTGAAAGATGGGCCCATTCTTACAGGGTAAGTTATTACGAGCAGGATTCAGGTCCGGGGATTGATGCTACGGTATTTGCACCCAGTGTTGATCTGAAATTTACAAATGATACTCCGGCCCATATCCTGATTCAGGCCGAAACAAATAAAAGTGCAAGCTCGTTAACTTTTTCTCTTTACGGAGTATCCGACGGAAGAGTTGCACAAATCACCAAACCGGTGATACTTTCCCAGACCCCGCCACCGCCTGACCTTTATCAGGATGATCCTACACTTGATAATGGGGCAGTTAAGCAAGTTGACTGGAAAGCCTGGGGAGCAAAAGTCAATTTTGATTATAAGGTTACCAGAGACAGAGAAATTTTATTTCAAAAATCTTTCTTCTCAAATTTCCAACCATGGCAGGCAGTTTTTTTACGCGGAACCAGAATTTAAACAAAAGTGCAGCCGAATTAACCGGATTCGTAAATTTATCCTGATGGAAAAAATATCTGATTTAAAGGGATTCAAAACGACTCTAATAAAACTTCAAAAGAGAGGCAAGCCGATAATTCTAACCGGCGGTTGTTTTGACATACTGCATATCGGCCATATCCGATTTTTGGAGGAAGCTAAAAAATCAGGGGGAACACTTATAGTATTACTGGAACCGGATGAAAAGGTCAGAAAACTTAAAGGAGCAAAAAGACCCGTGTTTTCTCAGCATGAAAGAGCCCGGACACTTTCATCTTTAATTCCGGTGGATTATATAATACTTCTTCCTTATCTTTCCGGATCAGGATATGACCAATATATAAGTGTTATAAAACCTGATATTATTGCAACAACAGAAAACGATCCGATATTGGAAAAGAAACGAAAACAGGCAAAAAAAGTTTCCGGAAAACTCTCCGTTGTTAAATATTTCACATCCCTATCAAGCTCTCAAATAGCTGACAAATTGAAAAAAGAATCTTTATAGTTTTGTTATGAAAATTCTGGCTATAGAAACATCATGCGATGAAACAGCCGCTGCGATTGTTGAAGACGGCAGGAAAATAATTTCAAATATTGTTGCAACTTCTGCGGAACTTCATGCAAAAACCGGCGGAATTATTCCTGAAATTGCGGCGCGGCAACAAGTTTTATTTATTATTCCGGTTATTGAAGAAGCCACTCTGCCGCTTCGGAATGAAAAAAAGGGTAAGCCTGATCTTTTGAACACATTTAAAAAAATTGATGCGTTGGCGGTAACAGTCGGACCGGGACTTATCGGCTCCCTGGTGGTAGGAGTAGAAGCGGCAAAAACTATTGCCATGACAACCGGGAAACCGATTATTCCGGTAAATCATGTTAAAGCTCACCTTTACGCCAATTTATTAAACGGCACCGAAAAACCGGATTTTCCGGCTATCGGATTGGTTGTTTCCGGAGGCCATACTGAACTTTATTTTTGGCAAAGTATAAATAATATTAAATGGATCGGAGGAACAATAGATGATGCTGCCGGTGAAGCATTTGATAAAACAGCCAGAATACTCGGTTTAGGCTTTCCGGGAGGACCGGCAATCGCAGCGGAAGCGGTAAAAATTCAATTTGATGGGAACCCGGGCAGAATACAAAACATTAAGTTACCAAGACCAATGATGAAAGAAGACAGTCTAAATTTTTCATTTTCAGGATTAAAAACAGCAGTAAAAAGAACAGTAGACGATCTTAAGATGAAAAATAAATTTAACGGAAAGACTGTTTCATATCTGTCTTATGAAATCCAGGAATCCATAACCGATGTTTTATCTTTTAAAACAATTCTGGCGGCGGAGAAATACAAAGTAAAAACAATTGCTTTGGGGGGAGGAGTGGCTGCTAATTTACGATTAAAGGAAAAATTAACAAAAGAGAGCGGCAAGAAAATAAGAATATGCGTTCCTCCTCCGTCATTTTGTACCGATAACGCTCTTTATATTGCCAGTTGTGCTTTCCATTATAATAATCCGGTTAGTTGGAAAAGTATTGAAGCCGATCCGGGACTGTCGGTTGAAGTTTGAGAATTATCGCAATATAATAATCCAAACCTAAATATGGATAAAGTTTATAAGCATCAGCATACAGAAAAAAACTGGTACAGTCTTTGGGAGGAAAAAGGTTATTTTACACCGGTTATTAACCCGGAGAAAAAGCCTTTTGCGATAATAATGCCTCCTCCCAATGCCAACGGTTCACTTCATATCGGACATGCCGCATTTTTAACTATTGAGGATGTGATGATCCGCTATCACCGAATGGTTTCTGAAGTTACTCTCTGGCTTCCCGGGGCTGATCATGCCGGAATTCTGACTCAGGTAGTTTTTGAAAGAAAACTGGAAAAAGAAGAGAACAAAAGCCGGTTTGATCTGGGTCGTGAAGAGTTTATCAGGCGGTGTATGGAATTTACTTTGAAAAATAAAGAAGTGATGGAAAATCAGATGAGGGCTATCGGAGCTTCCTGCGACTGGAGCCGGAAGAGTTTTACACTTGATCCTAAATTCAATAAACCGATAAACGCGACATTTAAAAAACTTTATGAAGACGGCTTTTTGTACAGAGATTTACGGATGATAAACTGGTGCCCGAGATGCGCCACGGCTTTATCGGATCTGGAAGTTATTTATAAAGAGAAAAAAGATCCTCTGTATTTTATTAAATACGGTCCCCTAACTCTGGCAACCGTCAGACCGGAAACAAAATTCGGCGATACGGCATTGGCTGTTAATCCGAAGGACAAAAGATACCTTAATTTTATCGGCCGGGAGATAGAAGCCGAAGGACTTTTGGGGAAGATGAAGTTTAAAGTCATTGCGGATCCGGCTGTTGACCCAAAATTCGGTACTGGAGTGGTTAAAGTAACACCGGCCCATGATCCTGATGATTTTGCCATGGGCTTACGGCATAATCTGGAAGTCAGACAGGTAATCGGTTTTGACGGTAAATTAAATGAAAAAACAGGTCCCTTTAAGGGATTGACCGTCAGGGAAGCACGGATAAAAACCGCTTCTGATATGGAGAAAAAAGGACTGATCGTAAAAAAAGATACTGAATACATACATAATATTGCCATTTGCGAGCGGTGTCAGACAGTCATTGAACCGATGGTATCGCTGCAATGGTTTATCAGAACTAAAAGTTTGGCTGAAATGGCCATAAAAGCTGTCCAAAAGGGAGAGATAAGATTTATCCCTAAAAGCTTTGTAAAAAACTATAATATCTGGATGGAAAATATCAGAGACTGGTGCATTTCCAGGCAGTTATGGTGGGGCCACCAGATTCCGGTTTGGTATTGCGGAAAGAAAAATTTATCCGACCTCCAATTAACCATGAATCCGGAACTTAAAAAAATTAAAAATGAAGGCTGCGGGGAAATCATAGTCGCAGATGAAAAACCCCGGACATGTCCCAAATGCCAAAAGAAAAATCTTATCCGTGATCCTGATACATTGGACACCTGGTTCTCATCAGGACAATGGCCGTATACAACACTTAACTTCGATCAAGAGAATGTTTCTGATTATGAATATTTTTATCCGACTACTGTCATGGAAACCGGTTATGAGATCCTTTTCTTTTGGGTGGCACGGATGATAATGCTCGGATTGTATTCTACCGGTAAAGTTCCTTTCAAAATTGTTTACCTTCACGGTTTAGTCAGAGATGCATTGGGAACGAAAATGAGCAAATCCAAAGGAAATGTGATTGATCCCTTAACAGTTATTGACAAATACGGGGCGGATTCATTAAGAATGGCTCTGGTTTACGGAACTTCACCAGGGAGTGATGTCAAACTTTCGGAGAAAAAAATTGAAGCAATGCGGAATTTCGGCAATAAAATCTGGAACATGGCCAGATTTATTAAAATGAATATTGAGTTTTTTGAAAAAAACAGTAAAAAATTTACTCCTGATCAAAAATATATTCCTTCCGATAATGATGATAAAAATCTGTTAAAAAATTTAGATAAGCTGATTAAATTGGTTACTGATAATATGAACAGCTACCGGTTTGCCATAGTTTCCGAGAAATTATACAACTTCCTTTGGCATGAAATGGCTGATAAATATATGGAGCAAGTTAAGGACAGGCTGCGGAATAATGATTGGAGTGCTTTGAATACTTTATATGTGACTTTTATATCCTCAATCAAGATGCTTCACCCCATCATGCCGTTTATTACCGAGGAAATAAATAAACAATTAACCGGTGAAGAAAAGCCGCTTATAATCTCTCCCTGGCCGAAATAAATATTAATATAAATTTATGGCAGCTAGCTTTCGGAGACGGTGATATTTTCAATGATGACTTTTTCTTTCGGTTTTGACTGTTCTCCCAGCCCGTTATCTTCAACTTCCACTCCGGCTATCTTATCAATTACTTCCATCCCCTTGACTACTTGTCCGAAAATAACATAATTTTTAGGCAGATTATTATCCTGATGCATAATGAAAAACTGGCTGCCGTTGGTATTTGGTCCTGAATTAGCCATTGCAACCATTCCCTTTTTATAGTCAAGCGTAATTTTTTCATCGGCGAATTTATAACCGGGACCTCCGGTACCGTCACCAAGGGGGTCTCCACCCTGAATCATGAAATCTTTAATAATCCTGTGAAAGGGAGTCCCATTGTAAAATCCGTCACGCGCCAGAACAACAAAATTATTTACCGTTACCGGTGTGTTTTCAGCAAACAATTCGATTTGAAAATTGCCGTATGAAGTTGAAACATCAGCCGTATAAATTTTTCCGGGATCAATTGTCATTTCCGGTATTTTGGAATATTGTTTTGCCATATTAGCCGATTGGGTTTTTGCTTTGTCCTGATTTTCCTGCGGCTGTTCTTTGGAGAAAAATAATGTCAAAATAAAAACCGCAGCTGCTATTGCCAACAAATACAGGATAAAATTGAAAAAATTAGATGTTCTTTTCAATTTTGGCATCTTTTCTGATTTTATTAAACCATTCCTCATAGAGCTCGCTTACTTTTTGCTGTTTAATAAAACCTTCAACTTCCGAACGCAGTTTTGCGGGATCAGTAGCTTCTGATGACAATTCCTTATTATTTTCCAGATATTTTTCAATATCAGTTGAAGATACTGAAGTTTGTTTATCAAACAGCTTTTCAATGGAAAGCTGAAGCTCCAACTGCCTGCGGAAAGTAGTCGTATCCAAACCCTGCATTGACAACGCCTCATTTAGGGACATTTTCCCGCCTAAATTTTCTTCAATTTTTTTAACCCGGCTTTCTATTTCATCAGCGGTGATAAATATGCCTTCCTGCCGTGCAGCTCCCAAAATCAACCTCTCATTAATCAGTTGATCCAGAACCGAATCGGAAAACTGGCTATTCAAACGGCTGTTTAACTCAAAACGGGAAACGGGCTGGCCGTTAACCGTGGCGACTATATAATATTTTCTCAACAGCCAAAATACTAAAACCAGGAACAGAATTCCGATTATAATCAGATTCTTCTTTGTAAAAAAGCTTTTTGAAAAATAATTTTTCAGAAAACTTTTAGCGTTTCTTTTATTCAGACTTAACTTTTTATCAGCTGTCGATGTTTTTCCCAAAGTTTTTTTTACCGGCATATATTAATTTGGGGATTTTGATAATTTATCATTAACAATCCTGGCAATATTAGCGGGGTCTGCCCCGGCACTCACTTCTTTTACGGTTAACCCGATTATTTTTCCCGGATTTTTAACATCACCGCTTTTTTCAATTACGCGGTCAATAATCACTGAAAGCTGTTCGTCGGTTAACTGAGGCGGCAGATATTCCGAAATTATTTTTATTTCATTTTCCTCAGCTTCAGCCAGTTCGTTTCTGCCTCCTTTGCGGAAAAGCTCAATTGACTCACGGCGCTTTTTAATTTCTTTGGCCAATAAAGATTCCGCTTCCTCTTTATTCAAATCAGCCTGTTTATTTATTTCCGCATATTTTATCTGAGACAAAATATAACGCAGTGTGTTAACTTTAAAACTTTCTCCTTTTTTTAACGAAGAATGCATTTGTTTTTGAATTTCATCCTTTAACATATTAAAAGCTTTTTCAAATTATTAAGGCTTAAGTATATGACAACAGGCAAACAAAAGCAAAGACTATGTCATGCCAATGTTTATACCGGTTGAAGAAGATAAATTTCCCGGCCAATAAACTGTCCGGGACTTGTATACAAAACAGACTGTCTTTTAGTCAACCAGCTTTTAATTTTTCCGATTGATGCCTCCGATAGAGGGTTTATTATCCTGAAACCACCGGCAGCGATTATAGACGCATCAATAAAAATATCTTCATCAGCGCTATGATAGACAGGGAATACTATAACCAAACGGCCCTCTTTTTTTAAAAGTTTTCTAAAAACTGAAAAACTGTCATGATACAGGCTGGTAACAATATTTACTGATTTTTTAATCACGGCATCAGCGGGTCGTTTTAAAAGCGGCGGTCCCAAAAACGGCTCCGTAACCAGAGCATCGAAGACATCCCCTTTCAGTTGTTTGTCCAAAAGTCGGACATCGGAAGTGCGCAATGTGATTTGAAAAGATTTTTTATCAAGGCTATATGATTTAAATAACCAGTCCAGGTTCTGGCGCGAAGAATTTATAGCATATTCTGAAATATCCGATCCGGTAATATTTTTTATACCCGACAGCACGGCTTCCATAAGAATTGTTCCTGAACCGCAAAAAGGATCAAGCAGTCTTTCCTCAGCACCAATTCCTGACAGATTTATCAAGGTTCTGGCCAATTTTACCGGTAAAATTCCCGCTTTTTTATCAAGAGCGGGTCTTTTAATATCGCGATAAGCATATGAAGAATAATCCTGAACTTTTTCAGTTCTTCCGACATAAATATTATCGCCGGCAGCATGAAGACACATTTCAAAACCCCGGTCCAACAGCCGGTTTTTATATACGGCAACAGAGGATAATTTTCTTCCTTTAAGTCTTAAATAACCTGATTTGAAACCGTTTATTTTCAAATTTTCCTTGATATTATTGTTAAAATCGGACAAATGATTTTCCAGAAGTTTTATTAGCTTATTACTTTTAGCTCCGGCATCATAAATACTGATACCGAAGTGTATTTTTTTTGTTTTTTCCGGGATAAAATATTTCGTCAAAAAGTCAGATTCAAAACAGGAATATAAAGCCGCCCGGTCTTCATCCAAAGAAAGTTGCGAGATTATTCTGCCCATTTTAACAGTACCTCCCAGACGGTCCATAAAATATCCGGTGTCAAAGATTTCAGGAAGATTAATTATGACGGCCTCCGGCCCTATTTCCTCAATTAAGAATTCAATTTTTTCCTTTTTAAGTTGTGATAATATTTCCGCAAGAGACAAAGAATAATATCTTCCGAGAATAAAGAAGTATCTGTTCATTAAAATCCGTTATTCTATGACTTCCTCTTCAAGAAAAATCTCACCGGAGGTATCCACCGGAATACCGGAATTGCCGGTATTGATCTTTTTTGGCTCACTACTTCCGATAAATTTGTAGGATGAAACGATTGAATCAAATATCTTTTGCCAATACCCCTTTCCAAAAGTGTCTACTTCAATCTGATAAAGATATCCGTTTCTTATCGCTTCCAACGTAAATTTGTTTTTGTCCGTATTATTTATAACTTTTACAGCGGGAAAAGTATCCAGCCGGCTGCCGACATAGTTTTCCAGTGATTCTCCGTCAATAAGATCGTCGAGATTTTCATAAGAGGTGTCTTTTGTCCAGAGAATGACGGAACCGGGATTATCTTTATCGGTCAACTCAAGATGGGCATAATTTTCGTTATCTTCAGAATGAGGGTTAAGATTCAGGTTTTTAGGGTATTGAAAGAGGAATTCAGATTGATCTTCCCAGGTTAAAAGTTCTACCGAAACAGGAGTTGAAGTTGGCAACACAGCCTCAGCCGTATTCTGTCCGGTTTTTAGAAACCTTCCGAAATAAAAACCTGATACTGTAATAAAAAAGGCAAAAAGTGAGGCGAAAATTATGATTTTTTTATCCACCGGCTAAAAGTATACTAAAAAAATAAACTATTATCAGCACAACCGGCAGATTGGAGATTGCATTAATACCGGATTTAGGGATAAAATCTTAAAAGAAAAAAAATGAGATTTTTTCAGACTGTTTTAATTGCAGCTGTTTTATTTTTTTTACCTCTAAATAACCGGACTGTGTTTGGCGCCAAAAAATTCATACCAAAAAAAGGCAATGCCAAGTCGGTTAATACGGCTTCGATAATACCTGTCAGAGTAAAATACAGAGCTGATAAGAGAGCAATTATATTTAATTTTACCGGATTTTCTAACATTACTAGCGCTTCCTATCTTTTCAGTTACTTAAGTAACGGAATAACACAGGGAGCTGCCGGTACCATTTCTTCAGAGAATGATCCTTCGAGTCCCAGAGAACTACTATTTGGAACATGTTCCACTTCAGTCTGTACTTTCCACACCGGACTGTCCAAGGCCGGCTTAAATATAACGGTTACAATGTCAAACGGCAAAAAAATCAGTAAAAACTACCGGATAAAAACTTACTTTTGACAAACCTTCCTGAGTTTTATTCCCTTTAACGGCTAATGATACTTGTGTATGATAAAACTAAGTACCCGACAGTTGCCGGGACTAAATTTATTGATTTATGGCAATAAGCGATTATCAGCTTCAAAATCTTCTTATTGAATCAGGTCTTATCAAAGAACAGGAAATAAAAGATATTGCGGTGCTTTCCAAGAATTCCGGTATCGCTTTTTCCGAAACGTTAATAGAAAAAAATATCCTTTCGGATGAAATTCTTGGACAAATGGTTGCCAGAAAATTGGGGTATCCGTTTGTGATTTTATCCAAAACCGCTATTCCTGATGAAATGTTTCATGTAACTCCGGAAAAAATAGCCAGGAAACATAAAATTATATCCTTTGGGAGGGACGAAAAAGGCATTAAGTTGGCGATGTCCGATCCTGCTAATAAAACTATTATTGAAATGATTGCCAAAAAAACCGGCAGTGCCATCGTTCCCTATTACGCTACGGATAAAGACATAAACAATGCCCTGAAAATGTTCAGGAAAGAGCTTCAACTTGCCTGCGATAATTTATTAAAGGAAACTATCAGTAAATCCAATACTTTTATTCCGGATGAAGCGCCGATAACAAAAATTGTCGATCTTATTATCGATTATGCTTATGACGATAAATCTTCGGATATTCATATTGAACCTGAGGAAAAAAATTGCCTGATCCGATTCAGGATTGACGGGTTATTGCATGACGAACTGAAACTGCCGAAAATCCTTCATGACCGGATTATTGCCAGAATAAAAGTTCTATCAAGACTGCGGACCGATGAGCATTTATCAGCCCAGGACGGAAAAATGAGAATGCAAAGGGAATATGAGAATTTGGATATCAGAGTGTCAATTATTCCGGTGGCTGACGGTGAAAAGGCTGTTTTAAGACTCCTTTCTTCCAAACACGGACAATTTTCACTTTCTAATTTGGGAATAAATGACAGTGACTTAATTAAAATTAACAAAGCCGTAAGCAAATCTTACGGGATGATTTTATCAACAGGACCCACAGGATCAGGTAAAACAACAATCATTTATACCATATTAAAACAGATTAATATCCGGGAAAGAAATATTACGACAATTGAGGATCCTGTAGAATACCGGATAATGGGAGCCAATCAAATTCAGGTTAATACAAAAACAAATCTGACATTTGCCAACGGTTTAAGATCAATTTTAAGACAGGACCCCAATGTAATATTTGTCGGTGAAATCAGGGATAATGAAACCGCTGCCATAGCTGTTAACGCGGCACTGACAGGCCATTTGGTTTTATCAACACTTCATACAAATGACGCTTCAACTGCCATTCCGAGACTGATTGATATGAAAGTGGAACCTTTTCTGGTTGCTTCAACGGTAAATCTTATTATTGCCCAAAGACTGGTCAGAAAAATCTGCGAAATGTGCAAAACAGCCTACACCATATCGTTATCAGAACTTAGCCAGCATATTCCCCTGGAATTAATTAAAAAAGCTGTCGGAGAAGAACTGGAATTTACCTTTTTTAAAGGCAAAGGCTGCAAATTATGCCGCAATACCGGTTATCAAGGGAGAATTGGAGTTTTTGAAGTTTTGGAAGTAACGAAAGAAATGAAAAAACTGATAGCTACCAAGTGCGATGCCGAGACAATCACCAACACGGCTGTAAAAGAAGGCATGAAAACAATGACAGAAGACGGACTTAACAAAGCCGTAAAAGGGATTACCACCATTGAAGAAGTAATCAGAGTTACCAAAGTAGAATCTTAATATGAATATTGCTCCGATATCTTTATCCAGCAGTGAAAAAATCAGTTTCTTAAGCAATCTTTCAACAATGCTGGCTGCAGGCATATCCATTTTGGAAGCGGTTGACGCATTGCTTGAAGATGCCAAAGGGAAAAATAAAAAATTTTTGGAAATTTTAAGGGAGGATATTGTTCAGGGCAATCACCTTTATTATTCTTTTTCCAAATTCCCGTTAGTTTTTGACAAAATTACCGTTAACCTGATTAAAGCATCTGAGGAAGCAGGAACGCTGGAGATAACACTTAAAGATATAAAGATAAATATACTAAAAGAAATGGAATTTACCGATAAAGTCAAGCAGGCTTTGATTTATCCGGTTCTTATAGGGTTTGTTTTTTTGGGGGTACTTCTTTTAATGCTTTTAGTTGTCATTCCAAAAATTTCCTCGGTATTTTCCAGGCTGAATGTGGATTTGCCTCTGCCGACGAAAATACTGATTTATTCATCGGAACTTTTAACCAGGAATTCCCTTTTAATCGCAGTTTCATCCGTATTATTTTTTCTAATAATGTCTTTTATTTATAAAAGAAACCGGTCGTTTTTTATCACACCCTTGTATTCCCTGCCTTTAATATCAAATCTCATCAAAGATATTGATTTAACCAGATTTACCAGAAGCATGGCCCTTCTTCTTCATGCTGGAGTACCGATAGTCAATTGTCTGGAGTTAACCAAAAATGTGGTTATTAATAAAGAAACAGCCAAAGTAATAGCCAGATCAACTGAAATGGTTGTAGCCGGAAAAAAATTATCCGAAGGATTCAAATCTGCCAAAAGCGTGTTTCCGACAATCATGATCAAGCTTTTGGAAGTCGGAGAGAAAAGCGGAGCTTTGGAAAAATCGATGCAGGACATCTCCGAATATCTGGAATACCAGGTATCCAATACTTTAAGAACTTTTACCGCTCTTTTGGAACCGATCATGCTTATTATAGTGGGTGTTCTGGTGGGCGGAATGATGCTGGCCATAATTGCCCCCATTTACGGACTGATCGGCCAGGTAGGAGCCGGCGGATGAAAAAAAACAATACAAAATTAAGCGGATTTACCCTGATAGAACTTATTGTTTCAATGGCAATAATAGCGATATTTACGGGTATTATTACGATTAGCCTTATAAATATTGAACCGAGGTCATCCCTGACAACTACCGCGGCAACCTTGATTTCAGATATTAAACTGCAACAACTTAAAGCCATGACCGGAGGAATAAAAAATAATGCCGCTTCGGAATTCGGAGTTTTTTTTGAAAATGACAAATATATACTTTTTTCGGGAATTAATTACACACCCGCGGATCCATCCAACACCATAGTTACATATGATGAAAATATCCGCTTGACTTCAATAAATTTTCCCGGATCACAAATTGTATTTAACCGCATCAAGGGTGAAATCAGCGGATTTATTCCGGAGTCAGACAGTCTGACCTTAAAAAATCTTGTTTCCAATGATGAACAGACACTGACATTTAATAAACTGGGTGCTGTTATTTCCTTAAATTGAAATAAATTATAAACATTGCTACTGCCCATGAAAAACCGTCAAAAGAAAAATATTCCGTTCTCCCAGGGGCAGTCAATTATCGAGCTTTTGATTGCCATTGCCATATCTTCCATTCTTCTACCGGGTCTGATACAGGGACTGACATCATCAAGAGAGGGAAAAGCGCAGCAAAAACAAAGAAACGAAGCATATCAACTTTTAATCGAAGCAGAAGAAGCGGTAAAACAGGTCAGGGAAAGGAATTGGAACGAAATATCGGTTAACGGTACTTTCCATCCCCTAATAAGCGGGACTTACTACATTCTTCAACCGGGAAGTGAATCCCTCAGCGGATTTACGCGGCAAATATCCATTGAAGATGCTTACAGGGATGCTAACGGAGTTCTTTCCGGCACAGGCGAAGCGGATCCTTCAACAAGAAAAATTACAACAACCGTCTCTTGGTCGCAGCCGAATCCTTCCGATGTGGAATCGATAATTTACCTGACCAGATATATTAATAATTCAGCGTATACGGAAACGACTATTGATGATTTTGACCGGGGAACACAAAACGGTGTTGCCGTTATTGATGATTTCGGAGGAGAAGTAGTTCTGGGAACCGGGGGAACCGGCAGCTGGTGGTGCAATCCGAATTTATCGATTTCCGCTGTAGATCTGCCTAGACAGGGTGTGGCGAACGCCGTTTCGGCCATTGAAGGACAGGTGGTTGCCGGAACCGGCGAGAATGCTTCAGGAGTATCATTCGCCAATACCCTTATTTCCAACCCTCCGGCTCCGACTCCGCCGGGTGGAACTATTGAAGGGACTTTTGACGGTTATAAAACCAACGGAGTTTTCGGAGAAGATGATTTTGCTTACCTGGCAACGGACACTAACGCAAAAGAAATAGTTATTATCGATCTGACGCAGGTTGACATAAACGGAAAATTTACCGAGGCAGGCTATTTTAACGCTCCCGGTAATGCTGACGCCCAAAGTGTATTTGTATCCGGTAATATCGGCTTTGCCCTTATATTCAATATCCTTTATACATTTGATTTGTCGGAAAAAGCCGGAGCCAGACCGCTTCTTTCACAGATAACTTTAGCAGGAACGGGAAACAGAATATTCGTCAGAGGAAATTACGCCTATATTGCCGTTGAATCTTTATCTAAACAACTCCAAATAATTGAAGTAAGCCCCGACGGAACAGTTTTGACCGAAACGGGATTTGCCCAATTGGACGCGTCCTACGGCCGGGATGTTTTTGTCAATCAGGCAGGCAACCGGATATATATGGCGACAGCAGTTTCATCAACTCAAAGAGAAATGTTTACAATTGATACGACAATCAAAAACGGCCAAAGACCGGTTGTGGCGACCTATGAAACGAACGGAATGAATCCTAAAGGAATTACCGTTGTTACCGGAAATAAAGCAATTATTGTCGGAACAGGAGGAGAGGAATACCAGGTTATTAACATAATCAGAGAAAGAATCGATCCTCCGATGCCCAAATGCGGCGGATTAAACATTGATACCGGGATAAACGGATTATCTTCAGTTCTGGAAGCGGACGGAGATGTATATTCCTACATTATTACCGGCGATGCCAATGCCGAACTTAAGATTATCGCCGGAGGTCCCGGCGGACAATATACAACAACAGGCATTTATGAATCGGCTCCGTTTGATGCGGGAACAGCCGCTGCATTTAACAGGCTGGAATTCACAACCGATATTCCTATTAATACGACATTGAATTTACAGGTGGCTGTAACTGAGGCTGTAAACGACAATTGTAACGATGCTTTATATACTTATGTCGGACCTGACGGACTGCTTACGGGTTTTTTTACCCAAGCCGGTTCAATTCCCATAAACGGGGTAGGGACTTATAAAAACCCGGGCAGATGTTTCCGCTATAAGGCCAATTTTAATTCAGATGATATTTTTTACAGTCCTGTTCTATATGATGTAACGGTAAATTATTCACCATGAGAAAAAATACACACTTTTCAGGTAAAGGCACGGCGATTATCGAAATGGTAATCTATACTTTTCTTTTATTTACTCTGTTAATTGTCATAACCGATGTTTTCGCAACTCTTTTTGACACCCAGAAAGAATCTGTTTCCTATTCGGAATCCCAAACAGACGCCAGATTTATCAGTCAAAAGTTAATAAATACACTATCAACGGCTGGAAACGTATTGATTCCGGTCAATCCCGGAGACAACAGCAATATATTAACAATTCAAAGCGGAACTGATACTTATACTTTTTTTTTATCGGGCGGTAATTTAATTTCAGATGACGGAGTAACACAAGAAAGATTAAACAGTTTTTCCACCAATATTTCAAATTTCAATATTATAAGACTGCAAAATCCGGGAGATAAACCGCTTTTAAGGATAACTGCTGATGTTACAAGTACAATCCAAAGAGCTGCCGGACCGGAAACGGAGAAAATTAATTTAACAGCGGGAATCAGATGAGAAAAATTAATAAATACAGTAAGGGTCACGCTTTAATTGTCCTTATATTTTTTATGGTTCTTGCCGTTACGGTAATTGCAGCCTCTGTTGCGTTAATGATTATTGCCGGATCTTCAACAACTTATGCCGTTACTTCCGGAAGAGCAAAATCATTAGCAGAAACAGGAGCGGAAAATGCCCTGCTAAGACTTCTGAGGAATCCCGGTTATACCGGGGAAACAATAACCATCGGAGACGGAGAAATTACCGTAACAGTAACCGGATCCTCCGAAAAAACCATTATCAGTTCAGCAAAATTGTCCAACCAGATAAAAACAATAGAAGCATTAACAGCTATCAATAATAATGTTTTGTCTGTTTTATCATGGAGAGAATTATGATGGGCAATGAAAGTAACAAGAATTTCGGAATTATATTAATCGACCGGTCCAGGATGGAATATTTTGACATGAATGTTAAAAAACAAATGGTTTTTAATTTTTCTCCCAATTTAGTCCGTGATCTTGAAGTGATTAACCGGATTGATTTGGAAAAACAAATTATTCTTTTTATTAATTTCTACAAACTGAATCCGCAGTCACTTGTTATCGTTTTGTCCGAAGAGGTAATTTTTGAAATCTTAGTCGATGAAGTCAGTGACAGCCAATTTGAGCTGACATTAAATAACTTTCTATACCATCTGCCGTTTGAGGAAACTATTCATAAAATCTACAGGCAGCCAAAGGGCTACCGGATTGTTGCCGTCAACAAAGATCTGATTGAAACAATAAGGCATATGTTTATTAAAATGGGATTTTATGTTGAAGCAATTGTCCCGACTTCAATAATCGGAATTAACGTAAAAACCCTTGATTTGGCCGCGGCAAACTTTATATCGGCAAAATTGAATATGATTAAGGATCAGACTCTTGTTACTTCACAGATACAGAGTAAACCTAAAAATCCTGAAGAGAAACAGGTATTCGGAATAAAAAGAGTTTTTATTCTTTTAACGTTTTTTTCACTGCTTTTAATTCTTCTTCTTTTCATGCTCTACAGGCAAACAACACCATTTAGATTATGAAAAAATATGACTAAAATTTGGAAACGTGTCAGATTGAATAAAATACTTTTGGTCTTAGAAGTCCTTATTTTAGTAATATTTGGGGGATTTCTTTTCAAGCGTAATATACAAAAATCTACTCTACAATGGGTATTAATACCGGGAGTGGATCGTCCTCTTGATTTATTCTGTAATGGTCAGCAATTATATCCTCCTAATTCATGGGATTGGCCTTTTCCAGCTTTCTCACCTGATAGACGTTTCTATGTAAATGTTTCTAACGGCAATAAAACTAAATCAAAATGGATAAAGATGTTTAAAGCAAATACAAAAAAAGAGATTGGCAGGTATTATAGCGAGTATTCAAGTTTAATAGTTTTGTGTTGGGCCAAAGACAATAGCGGTATATATTTATTGGATTATGATCCTGGATTCAGAGCAATGATAGATATAGGTTTACCCTCAAAATACGGTGAGGTTAAAAAACTTCTTGTGCCCTCATCAACCTAAGTAATAAATGATTTTTCCATGGAGCGGGTTTTGTAAACTTTTACTTGACAATGAATACTTCTTAATAGTAGCGTGAATTTAGGAGGTGATTATTTAATGAAAACTGCCCAAAAGGGTTTTACCCTTATAGAACTTTTGGTTGTCATCGGTATTTTGGCAACCCTGTTGGCGATTACTCTTATCGCCATTAACCCGGCCAGACAATTTTCCCAGGCCAACAATACTCAAAGAAACAGCAATGTCTCAACAATACTTAATGCGGTCCATCAATATGCTGCAGATAACCGAGGCGCGCTACCGGCCGGAATAACAACAACGGTGCAAACTATAGCTGATACAGGAGCCGATATCTGTGCTGATGTTATCACCAGATATATCGCCGCTTTACCGGTTGATCCTTCTTTAGGAGGAGCAAGCGTGACTATCTGTACGGCCGCGTATAACACCGGTTATACGGTTGTCAGAAGCGTAACAGACGGAAGGATAACAGTGGCCGCCCCAATGGCTGAGCTGGGTTCATCCATTTCAGTAACCCGCTGAAACAACGGAGATCGAAAAGAAAGGTTTGAAGAGGAAGCGATTCCTTTACCTTTCTTTTTGGTGTTTTTATGAGAACCTTGTTGCAACGCGTGTTAAAAGGCAGAGTTCTTATTGACGGTGAAGTCATCAATGAAATTAATAAAGGGTATGTCATTTTATTGGGAATTTCCGAAACGGATACTGATAGACAAGTTAATCTGATTGCTGAAAAAACGGCAAATTTAAGGATTATGCCGGACAGTGATGGTAAAATGAACCTGTCCATTCTTCAAACGGGCGGAGAAATTCTGGTTGTCAGCCAATTCACTTTATACGCGGATTTATCGGCCGGCCGGCGACCTTCATTTCTTAAAAGCGGCAATCCCCAACGTGCGGAAAAGTTATATGAACTATTTATCGAAAAGCTGAAAAAAGCGGGTATAAAGAAAGTAGTTTCGGGGAAATTCGGTGCATATATGACTGTCGAGATCGTAAATGACGGACCGGTAACAATACTCATTGATTCCGATGAATTTTTAAAATGACTATTAATTTTTTTATTTGGGTGCCGGAACGAAGATAAGAACCGCCAAAAGAACTACAAAAATGGCCGTCATAATGACAACAAGTCTGACCATAAGTTTGTCATTTCATGAGTCCGAGGTTTTTTAAAGCAATATTCAGGGATTCAGTAGGCCCGTAATAAAAGGTATCAATAACCAGATCATAATATTTGGCATCCCAAAAATTATTAATCTTATAAAGACGTTCCCATTTTTTAAGATTTTCTTCCTCCCGCCTTTTCAAATGTTCCTTGGCCTGGTCAATTGTCATTTTTTCCCGGTTAACCAGACGGTCAACCCTTAAAGAAAAATCAGAGCAGTCAACGAATATTCTAAATATACCTTCAATATTTCTGGCATCATATCCCGACAGCCATGATTCCATAATCAACTGTTTCTCGGTTTTTAATTTTTCCCTGATGTAATTATCCAATTTGATATGATAGTCATCGGAAGAAAGATCAGTTCTTTCAAGAGGAATTTGCTTTTCTCTGGCATACTGGCGATATATTTCTCCGCCGTTCCACAACCGCCAATTCAAAACTCTTTTTAAACCATGCGATAAAGTTGTAGCCCCGCTGGCAACTCTTCCTGAAACGGTGATGCATCTGTAAGCTATTCCGGCGGGTTTTTTGTCCATATATAAACTCAATATATTAATAATTAAACGGAATAAATATCTTTGGACGGGTGACAGGAATTACTTGACGAGAGTTTTTCCCAGATTATCCGCCCAGGAAGCCAATTTTTCTGAATTAGTCTGCTGGTCGAGATAAAATCCGTCTATTTTCAATGAATCAACCGCCAATATCCCTTCCAAATCTTTAACAAACTGCTCCAGATGATTAACCGCTCCGCAAAAATACGTATAGGATGAATCTCCCAGTCCTAAAACGGCGAATTTTTTACCGGTTATTTTCTTACCTTTAAAAAGCTCCATAAACGGCCGGTAATCAGGATGAGGTTGTCCCTCTAAACCTTCATAATCCCAAGTGGAAGAGGCCAGAATTACGGCATCGGCATCAGTCAGTTCTTCCGGTTGAGTATCACGGACTTCCTTCATTGTCACCTGCAAATTTTGACTCATCAGATGTTCCTGAACTATTTGGGAGGCTAACTGTGTTCCGCCTGAATTGGTGGCATAGACAAGCAGAATATTCATATTATTCATATTACAATACCTGCCCCCCGGTGACAAGCGACTCTTGACAGGTGAACGATCGTTCACTATAATAGTATTAATAATGGGAAAAAAAGATAAATTCCGGCCAATGTCAGCTACTTACCTCCGGTTTAAGAAACAGCTTAAAGCCCTGGAAACAGGCCGGTTGAGGACGGTCAAAAAATTGGCGCTTGAAGCCAGGAGAGAACTTATCCTGAAAAGCCGGGTCAGCCAGTTAAGTTTATCTTTAACAGGTTGAATTATGAAGCTTGAAACAGCCAAAAATTTAATCAGAAAATTCTTCCGGCAACAGAAAAGACTGCCTTCCTATCAGGAGATGTGCCGCCTTTTCGGTTTTGCCTCCAAACAGTCCAGTTTCCGCCTGGCGAAAAAACTTGTTGAGGAAGGCACCTTAAAGAAGGACGATAAAGGCAGACTTGTTCCCGGACGTTTATTTTCCGCTCTGCCTATTGCCGGAATAATTGCCGCCGGCATGCCGAGAGATGCTTCGGAGACTCTTTTAGATTCATTATCTTTTGACGATTATCTGGTGAAAAAACCGGGGAATTCCTACCTGCTGCGGGTATCGGGCGACTCCATGATTGAAGCCGGCATTAATGAGGGTGACCTGGTGGTAGTTGAGAAGGATAAATTGCCGGGAGAAGGCGATGTGGTAGTGGCTTTTATAGACGATGAATTTACCCTCAAGCATTTTTCCCGAAAAAATAGCAGAATAGCCCTGTTTCCGGCGAATAAAAAATATCCGGTGCTCTACCCCAGAAATCAACTGTCGATTTTCGGCACGGTCGTTGCAGTAATCCGGAAATACCACTGATAATAATTTTTCCCGCCACGGAGGTCACCGTTTTATGAGTGAAGTCATCAATGAAAAAATCAGCGTTATCTCTTTTTATGACAGGAATAAAGGCGAGAGTTGGCCTGTTAAGTTTTTTTGGCAGGGAAGATCCTACAAAATCCGGCAGGTAGGCTATCATTGGCCCGCCAGAATAGGAAGGAAACTGGTTCATATTTATTCTGTTGTGGCCGAAAATAACACCTCATTTAAACTGGTGCATGATACGGAAACGCTTCACTGGATTTTGGAGGAGGTTATCGATGAATTTGCCACTTAACCGGAATCGCCCTGCCATTATGCATATTGATCTTAATTCCTGCTTTGCCTCAGCTGAACAGCAGGCTTATCCGGTTTTGCGGGGAAAACCTCTGGTCATTGCGGCATATACCACACCGGGAGGCTGCGTTGTCGCCCCTTCGGTTGAAGCTAAACAATTCGGCATAAAAACCGGCATGACGGTGCGGGATGCCAGACTCCTTTGTAAAGATATTATCGTCCGCGACCCTGATCCCCAACTTATCCGTGATATCCATCTCAAATTCAGGAAAGTCTTATCCGATTACTCGCCGAATCTTACCCCCAAATCAATTGACGAACTGGTTATAGATTTTGAAGGGACATTGAGCTTTAAAAGAGGACTTGTTGAGATCGGAAAAGAAATGAAACAGCGGATAAAAAAAGAAGTCGGTGAATGGATTTCCTGCAATATCGGCATAGCCACCAACCGGTTCCTGGCGAAACTGGCCGCATCTTTGCATAAACCCGACGGACTGGACATTGTCACCGATAAAAATTTAAGAGAAGTTTATGCGTCCCGCACCCTGACGGATCTTAACGGCATTAATACGCGTTATGAGGCGCGGCTGAACGCATGCGGCATATTTACTCCCTTACAGTTTCTTAACGCTTCTTTGGATATTCTTAAAAAAAGAGTCTTTAAAAGCATCAACGGTTACTACTGGTATTTGAGACTGAGGGGCTGGGAGATAGACGCTGTTGAATTTGCCCGAAAAAGTTACGGACAGTCATATGCTTTAAAGGAGCAGACGGATGATCCGAAAAAATTAATCCGGTTACTTATGAAGCTTTGCGAAAAAATGGGCCGGAGACTCAGAAAGAGAAACTATCAGGCATACGGAATTCATGTGGCTTTAGTTTATACGGACATGACTTACTGGCATATGGGAAGAACCCTTCAGATTCCCCTTTATTCAACTGCTGACCTTTACAGAAAAGCAGTCTGGATTTTTAACCGGCAGCCCCAACAAAAAAAAGTCAGGGATTTGGCGGTAAGCTGCTTTCATCTTGAAAGTACCCAACCGGAACAGCTGGATCTGTTTGATTCGGAGATGAAAAACAATAAAAATGTCATTAAAGCGGTTGATGCGATTAACGACAAATACGGAGAACTTATCGTTACTCCGGCCCTGATGATGGGAATGAAAAACGTGATAATTGACAGAATTGCCTTCGGGGGGGTCAGCGAACTGGAAGATATATATTTAGCCCGATAAATCTTTGACCAAACGGTAGGCATCCCTCCGATAGCGGATCAGTACAATGAATGAATAAACAGGTCAGGTAAGTTATTTTTTTATCGCTTCTTCGACGGCTTTGTCCAGATCGGTACGGGAAAAGAGATTCAGTTTTTTGCCGTTTAAAAAAAAGGTAGGAGTGGCGTCAACCCCGAATTTTCTGCCGTCTGTAAGATCACGGTTAATCTTATCCTGATATTTTTTCTCTTTATAGGCTGCTTCAAAATTTTCTTTATCAAGACCCAACTTTTCAGCGGCTTCAAGAAGAAATTGCTCAGACAAATTTTCCTGATTTTCAAAAATATAATCATGCATTTCCCAAAATTTACCCTGTTCTCCGGCGGCTTCGGCTGCGAGGGCTGCCGGCCAAGCCTGTTCATGCTGATCCAAGGGAAAATGCCGGTATGCAAAAACCAGATTATCCTTATTGTCCTCCACAACGTTTTTCACCTGGGGATAAAACGATCCGCAGGCAGGACACTGGAAATCGGAAAATTCAATCAGACAGTTTCTCGCTTTTTCATTTCCTTTTTTATAAGAATCTGAAGTGAGAATTTCCTGACAAGTGAAAGCCGGAGCGGGCCGGGACAGGAAAAATATTCCTCCTATAACCAGAATTACCGTTACCAGGACGATACCGATTAAAAATTTTGATTCTCCGCTTAATTTCACTTTGTCCGCCTTTCCAGTTGATACATTTTAAGACCAATAATAAAGATTATCAACATATTCAAAGCAGATATAGCGCACCAGGTACAAACAGCTTTAATATAAAATATTTCCGTATAAGTAAACCAACCGACAAATAATACTCCGAAAACGGCAATAGCCAGGATTGCTTTCAGAAGTTTTAAGTCTTGGGAAACCGATCTGGCAAAGGTGAGAATCATCAACACAAAATAGCCGATCAAACCGACCAGGGGTACAGGTATGCCCAAGGGGTAGCTGTAAGGACTTTTTCTGACTATTTCACAACCTTCATTGACGCAGACAATTGATGTTTTTTTTATAAAACCGTAAAGCACATAAACGGCTATTATTACGCCGATTATCGACAGGATAAAAACTATCCTATTAAGAACTTTTTTAGTTAATTTAATATTTTCAGCCATTTATTTTTTATGTCTGGTATTATATATTTAATAAACTTAAGTTTCAATTTATGTGTTTTTCAATCCCCTACCGAGTTGAAAAAATTGTAAATAAAACAGCAATTCTTGAAGGCGGAAAAAAAGCCGGAGTTGATGAAAACCTCAAAGTAAAAAAAGGCGATTATTTGCAAATCGCCGGGAATATGGCTGTCAGGAAAATTTCTGCCGGAGAGGGACTTAAGATCAGAAGATTAATTAAAACTTTATACAATAATGGAAAATAATATCAAAAAAGGGGTTATTCTGTCTTTAATAACGGCGGTTATATCGGGAATTGCAATTTTTTATAACAAACAGGTTTTGGTAAAGGGCATCGATCCTTTAATTTTCAACATCATAAAAAACGGCGGTACCGCGTTAATTTTATCCTTTTTCATTTTGGGAAGAAATCCCCGCATATCAAGCTTGTCAAGGCGGCACCTTGACAAGTTTGACAAGAGGCTGATACTGATCGGATTGATCGGAGGAAGTCTGCCTTTTATCCTTTATTTTCAGGGTTTAACCGAATCAACGCCGGTTGTGGCCAATTTAATCCATAAAACACTTTTTATATGGGTAGCCATATTTTCGGTTTCTGTTTTAAAGGAAAAACTGTCATATTATCAAATAATCGGATACCTTTTAATTATTTTTGCAAATTTTTTTATCGGCGGACTTACCCAATTTAAATTTGGAGTTCCGGAAATTTTCATTTTATCGGCCACTCTTTTATGGTCTTTTGAAAATATAATTGCCAAAATTGTACTAAAAAAAACAGAAAGCAGCACTGTTGCCTGGGGCAGGATGACATTTGGTACTGTATTTCTTATTTTTATTGCCGTTATTTCGGGTAAAGCACAGCTCATTTGGCAGGTTGCGCCTGAACAAATTCTACCAATTTCAGGAAGTATCATTCTGCTGACTTTATACGTAATTACCTGGTATAAAGCCCTTAAATATGCTCCGGCAACACTGGTTACGTCGATTCTGATCCTTGCCACACCGGTCACCAATTTTTTATCGGCAGTAACAATTACCCGTGATTTTTCACCGATAATTTCCGTTAACTCTTTGGCTGTATTGACCGGTGTTATCCTGATTAGTGTTATTACTTCGGGAAAGTATCAAAGTGCCAGGAAATATTATCAGTAACGGCAAACCGCTTTGCGGACTTTACCAATGCTGCCGGTTTTCTTATCCGCCAAATTCTCTTTCGTTATGCGGACCGGCTAAAGCTTCAAACCTCCGGCATTATTCACTAACCGGCTTAACTGATATTGGAACCGCAGAAATTCTGTCACAATTTTCAACTCTTTATCCTTACTTGTGTTTAATTGCATATGAAAATAAAATCAGCGATCCCTTTGACAATCGGGTAGTTGAAGCCTACTGGCTAGGCAACTCATTACTATACAAAATTAAAAAATCCGCTTTTTATAATCTTCTAAATGAGAAGCTGTCCTTAAGAAAAAAACTAAACCGGAGTGATTTGGAGATTATTTCCAATAAATTCCGGTATGAATCGGTTCCCCATCATTCCTTCCATGTTTTAAACATATATATAAGGACCGGACATTTTGATTTACCGCACACATTAGAAACCATGGACGCCTGTCTAGTCAATTACGGAAAAATTATTTCCATCTCCAAGGGAAAAATCAGAATCCGGACACAAAGACTGAAACAATTCAAGGGAAAGCTTTATATGGAAAAAAACTGCATAAAAGAAATAAGTAAACAGGGAGCACATGACATCCTCTTTCAATCATTATCGGTTGGTGATGATGTCAGTTACCATTGGGGATTTCTGACATCAAGGTTAACTCTGAGGCAACGCGCTAATCTGAAATATTTTACCGGGTTATCCGTCAATCTGGCCAATGCGAAAAATTTATGAAAAGAATTATTTATTGCCTCGGCAATCCACTTATTCAAAAGGACAGTCTGCCTTTAAAATTAATGCCTCATTTAAAGGCAATTTTACCTTCTTATAATTTTGAAGTATTTGATCCGACTGAGGTAAGCGACATTTCTGATAATTCAATATTTCTAGATACAGTTACGGGAATTAATAAAGTTAAAATATTTACCGGCCTGAAGTATTTTTTACTTTCACCCCGCAACAGTGTTCACGACTATGATTTACCCCTGTTATTGGGATTAATGCTTAAACTGGGAAAAATAAAAAAATTCAAAATCATCGGTGTCCCGGCAAATTATTCTTTTGAAGAAGCATATGAATCCGTAAAAGGATGTCTTAAAGATAACGGAATTTAAGGAAATGTGAGGCGCAACTCATACAGGGATCATACGCCCTGACTATTGATTCAATTGTGTGTTCCAGGGATGATTTGTCCTTAATGGCCGCCATATTATCAATTATGAATTGGCGGATAGATTCTTCAATGCCGATCTGATTTTGTCCGGTGGGAACAACTATCCGGCCGTTTTTAATCTTTCCGCCTGCGTCAACTTCCAAACGGTAGTAAAGTGTACCGCGCGGAGCTTCAACAACCCCAACACCAATGCTTTCCTTTCTTTGAAGAACAACCTGACTCTCGGGATAAATTTTGATATTATTGATAATTTCCAGTGAAGAATCAACGGCGTGAAGAATTTCAATGGCCTGGGCTAAATTATTGTGATAAATATTTTGTGACGGAAATATTTTGAGATATTTTTCCGTATCTTTTACAGTTCTTTTGTGAAGCTTATCTTTGGCCAGGTTCAAACGGGCCAAAGCCCCGACCATGTAGGTTTTACCCAAATATTTGTAGCCTGTCGCATGGGAATAAGGAATAATAACTTTTTCCAGATAATCTCCGAATTTTTTCTCCCCGACAATATCTCCGTTACTACTAAAAAGAGAACCGGACAGGAACGACAGTTCATCATCAATAAGTGCGGCATACAGTAAATTTTTTCTGAGTAAACGGCCGTCTTTTTTAAAAAACAGGTCTATTAAATCTAATACCAGAGGTCTTATTTTTTCCAATTGTTCGCCCGTCTTTTTTAAATCATCAGTTAAGGGTAGCCTGGTAAATCCCCCGGGGATAATAAAGGGTGCATGGACACTTCTGCCGCCGACTGTTTTACCCAGTTGATTACCGGCTGCTTTTACAATAAACGCATTATGGAGCATCTGATGCTCTAATGAATCACTTTCATCAAAATCCAGTATTGAATCCTTACCGAAAAGATCAGGCAGTACAAAAACATACAAATGAAGAGCATGATCCCTGATAAACAGACCGTAATTTAATAGTTTTCTTAAATTCACTGTCTGAGGGCTGACTGAAACAGCCAAAGCATTTTCAACAGCTTTAACGGCACATAAAAGATGAGCATTTGAGCAAGTACCGCAGATACGGGCAGTCAACTGGGGAAGCGCGGCAATATCTTTTCCCCTTATAGCCTGAGTATAAAACCTCTTATATTCGGCAATGGAAAATTTTATATCCTGAAGTTTTCCGTTCCTAATTTTTATCTCACAGGAAGCTTTGCCTTCAATTTTAGATATATCCGATAATGACAGATCAAGATTATGCATGGGTTATTTAATGCCGAATTCTTTAAAATAACGGTTAATTAACTCTAAAAATTGAGCTTCATTCATCGGACAGCCCGCCACCGTATCATCAACCCGGACAATATCAGCAACTTTTTTTACATTCTGAGTATAATCAAAAGTAATCAGGACATTATTAATCTCCCCTTTCAAATCTTTTTGAAAAGTATTTCTTTGTGATGAAGGCATTCCTATTACGGCACATGATCCGACAGCCACAAGCTTTTTAGCGTTATTTCGGATTGTTAACAGTTTTTTTTCCTGGGATTTTGAAGTTATTGCTCCTTCAATGAAAGCCACATCCAAATCAACAGGATTGCTTTTTTTCTGCAAAATAAGCATAGAACGGAAATCGATCAGATTCCTCCATTCCAAATAATAATCATTTAACAGTTCGGTGAAAATAATTGTCGAGTCTTCACTGCAGGAAAAAGAAAACCAACCGATTTTAAGTTTATTATTCATTTTTTTACCAGATTACTCTCATTTTTCCGGTTAGTCAATTCCGATTTAATCCTTTACAAGACTATTTTATTTCTTTTATGCTGTTATTATAGTTATATGAAGTTAAAAGTCAGGGGCAAAATAATTATTGCCTTGGTTTTTAGTACCATAATCTTTACAGCTTTGAATTTGACCGCATTTATTCCGGGCGGGAATATTAATCGGCTATTGACTTTCGCAGGCGGTGTCATCCTCATGACCGGTCTTACCGCAATAGTATATTTATTTTTTAATTCAGCCATAAACAAATTTAAACAGTCTTTAGAAAAAGTAGAAAAAAACATTCTCAATACCGATGCTTCCATGAGTAAAAATTTAGATATTGAAGATATGGCAACATCATTTGATTTACTTATTAATCAGGTCCAGGAAAAAGAAGGCAATTTAAAAAATGAAGAAAAAAAGATGGAATCCATGCTGCAGGCATTATCTGAGGCCGTAATAGCTATTGACGAAAGTTTCCGGATACTGGTCTTCAATAAAACCGCGGAATTATTTACCGGTTTTACAGCTCAAACTGTCATGGGAAAACATATTGATGAAATAGTACAACTTTACGGCGGAGACGAAAAAATCGTCTTATCCAATTATATCCAAAAGCCGGATGAACTGGCGTCCATTCACCGGGAAAGAGGCCTGCAGATTAAATCTCAATCGGAAAAAATATTTTACGTTTCAATCGATGTGGCGCCTTTAGTCTTTGGGAGCGGAGAAAGCCACGGATATATTCTGACTTTTTATGATGAAACAAATCAAAAAGCGCTTGAAGAAATGAAACTCGATTTCGTTTCAATGGCAGCTCATGAACTCAGAACCCCCCTAACAGTTATCAGAGGTTATGCCGAATTATTAAATTCCGAAATCGGGGAAAAACTGTCTCCTGAACACCAGGAACATTTACACAGACTTTCTTATAATGCCAGCAATTTAGGCACTTTAATAGATAATCTTCTAAATGTGTCAAGAATAGAAAGAGGTTCATATAAAATCGAGCCTGTTCCGGTTGATCTTCTGTCTCTGGTCAGAAATACTGTAACCGACATGGTAGATCAGGCAAACAGTAAAGGGCAGAAACTTATATTTACAGAACCTGATGAAAAAGTGCCTCTTGTTTTGGCTGATCAATCAAGAATAAATCAGGTGTTAACTAACCTGATTACCAACGCAATTACTTATACTCCGGTTGGTGAATCAATAACCGTTTCCATTTCAAGAAAAGATTCTTTTGTCGGTGTTACCGTAAAAGATACCGGAATTGGAATTCCTAAAGAAGCTTTATCCAAGCTGTTTACTAAATTTTTCCGGGTTTCAAGCGTACTGGAACAGGGTTCAAAAGGAACAGGATTGGGACTTTTTATTTCCAAATCAATTATTTCCATGCACGGCGGAGACATTTCAGTTGACAGTGAACTGGGAAAAGGTTCAACATTTATTTTTACCCTGCCGATCGCAACAAATGTACCGGTTGACCAGTTAATCTCCCCTGCACCAATAGGAAGAACCGGAAAAGGAATTATGATTAATCCTGAAAGAATGGCCCAACGTATTTCCGGGGGTCAGTTATAATAGAATTAGAAATCAATATGAAAACGATACTTATTGTTGAAGATGATTTTCATATCCAGGATATTTACCGGATGGCTTTTCTTAAAACCGGAAATTATTCCGTGGAAACAGCATCTGACGGCCAGGAAGCGTTGGTTAAATTAAGAGCTCATGTCTATGACCTGATTCTTTTGGATATCATGCTGCCAAAAGTTACCGGAATCGATGTACTTCGGGCTATGAGGTCACCGAGTTCACCGACAAGAGATACGCCGATAATTCTTATTACGAATTTGGGCCAGGAAGACATAATAAAAGAGGCGTTTAAAATAGGTGCAGACGGTTATTTGATAAAAGCCCAATTTACACCAAATGATGTCGTGGCTGAAGTTGACGCGTTTTTCGAGCAAATGGCTCAAATAAAAGAACAACCTACGCCGGCACAACAATCTTCCCCAGCAGCAGCAGCTTCGGTACTTGGAAATGATGAAAACACAGCCCCGACCCAGCCAACTCCGGTTATGACTCCGGCAGCCTCACAACCCGTTAATGAACAAAATTCAACAACGACGGCGCTATCAGGTAATAAATCGAGCTCTGATTCAGATCAAACAGTTTCATCAAATCCGATGGGACAAAATATGCCAAATGATACGCCAGTTCCTCCCCCGGAGTCAGCCGGTGAAAACCTTCCCGGTGATGGAAAAGCGGATATAAGTCCAGGTAAAACTTCCGCCTAATCAGCCTGCCTTAAAACGATAAACAGTTTTACTTTGTTTAGCTTTTCTTTTCCGTTCGGCAGAACGCCTTATTTTTTCACCGATAACCAAAGTGACGGCACTGGTTCCGGCAAGTAATATACCTCCTGATACCAATCCGGGTACTGTCCGGACAACGCCGTAAGCAGCTCCTGCCAAACCGGCCACAATTCCGGTTTTGTCAATTTTTTTGGAGATTTCAGCAGCCCTTTCCGTCAAGGATTTTTTCTCTTTTGGTGTCATTTAGCCGCTTTATTTATATAAGTAGGAATTTATATTTAAACTGTTTTCCGGTAAGAAAAAGTTATGGGGATAAAAGCACTTATTTCTCTTTAATAAGAATAGGGACAAGCATCAGAACTATAATCAGAAGAAAAGCGGTCGCAGCCATCAACGGAATTGTTATATACCCCAGTTCCATGACAAAACTGTTAGAGCAGGATACGGAATAGCCGATTGTACTGCAGGGTAAGATAGACTGACCCCCTCTTTGAAGATAATAATGATAAAAGGCGATAACAATGCCGATTCCTGACAGGGTAATCAGGTAATCATTTATACTTTTGTCTTTTTTCCAAATCGCCAGGCTTAAAAGCAGCGGCATCGGATACATTAAAATCCGCTGAAACCAGCAGAGTTTACAGGGCTCAAAACCGGCTATTTCGGAATAAAACAGACTGCCTAATGTTGCCGTCAGAGAGACTATTAAAGCCAAATGATAGGAATATTTTACTATTTTTCTAAAAATACTGTTTTTTACGAATTTAAGCTTTTTTTTATTCAGAAAATAAAAGAGGAAAATTACTAAAAATGAAATACCAATAACCTGTCCGAAAACCGTTAAAATCGCGAGTATCCGGTTGACTAAGAAAACTGACTGATTCATGAGATAAGTGCTATAATTATAGACTTTTTGATTAAATGATCAAAATCATATCATCAATTTTCCGAAAACTTATACCCTACTGGTTTTTAATTTCTATTTTTCTCCTATTTATTATATTTCTTTTCGGCCTGTATACCTATTTCCGATATGTAGATAGTATAGCAACACCTTTTAAGCTAATGAACAGCAATAACACAGGAATAATACTTTATGACAGAAAAGGCAGAATCTTTTACCAAAGCCCAAGTGTTAAACCGATACAGCCTGTTTCCCTTACAAAAATTCCCAAATTTTTAACCGATGCGACGTTATCAATTGAGGATAAGGATTTTTATCGGCATTCGGGATTTTCGGGAAGGGGTATACTCCGATCCATAGGGCTTAACATAAGGACGGGAAGTAACATCGGCGGGTCTACAATTACCCAGCAGCTTGTCAAAAACGCCATTTTATCCGATGAAAAAACGTTCAGGCGAAAGTTCCAGGAACTGATTTTATCTTTTGAAGTGGAAAGACGCTATTCCAAAGATCAAATTCTTGAAATGTATTTAAATTCCATTTATTACGGCAGCGGTGCTTACGGAGCGGGACAGGCAAGTTTACTTTATTTCAATAAAGACATCAGTAAAATTAATTTGGCGGAATCAGCAATTCTGGCAGCTCTTCCACAATCCCCTTCCAGACTGACACCATACGGGGGCGACCGGGAGGCATTGTTTTCAAGACAAAAAATTGTTTTTAAAGAAATGAAAAATGCCGGTTTTATAGGCGAAGCTGAATATGAAAAAGGTCTTGAAGAAAAAGTTGTATTTGCAGCATCCCGGGAATCTGATGATAATTTGATCCAAGCACCGCATTTCGGCATTTATATCAGAGAATATCTTTTTAACAGATACGGTGAAGACAAAGTTATCAGAAACGGATTTAAAATTACAACATCTCTTGATGCTTCACTTCAGGCAAAAGCCCAATCTATCCTGCAGGAGAAAATAAGAGGACTGGCAGAGCAAAAAGTAACAAACGGAGGAGCAATAACAATAAATCCGGCAACCGGAGAAATTATTGTATATGTGGGAAGCAAGGACTGGAATGATACCGAGTTTGGAAAATTTGATATAGTACAAGCCTTAAGACAACCCGGATCCTCATTCAAACCGGTAGTTTATTCCGCCGCTTTTATTGAAGGACACAAGACAACTGATATTCTTCATGATAAGCGGTCTGATTTTTCCGGGTATATGCCTGAGAATTATGACAGGAAGTTCCGAGGGGATGTCACTTTGAGAAGGGCTCTTTCCAATTCCTTAAACGTACCTTCGGTGGAACTTCTTAATGACATAGGAATTGAAAAGGCAATGGAACTGGCAGCTTCCATGGGTATCACAACATTAACGGATATTGATAGATACGGGTTATCTTTGGTGCTCGGGGGAGGTGAAGTAAAACTATCGGAGTTAACAAGGGCATACGGTATACTTTCATATCAGGGAGAGCTGGTAAATACCCATCCGATACTTAAGATAGAGGATAAAGCGGGAAACATTATTTATTCATTTGATTCGTCAACTCTTGAAGAGGTAGAAACAATTAATAAAAATATTCCGGATTTAACTGAACTTATCGGCTTGAACGACAAACAGGGAAAACTGGACCAATTCACCGGTGGCAGAGGTAAAAAACAAGTTATTGAAGCCAAATATGCCTATCTGACAACAGATGTTCTTTCAGACCGAAGTGCCCGCGAAGAAATATTCACAGGAGTAACATCCCTTAATCTTTCCCGGCCGGGGGCTGTTAAGACGGGAACCACTGATGATTACCGTGATTCTTGGACAATCGGATATACACCGGATTATGTAACCGGTGTTTGGATAGGTAACAATGACAACAGCCCGATGAACCGTGTTGCGGGCTCAGTCGGAGCGGCTCCCATCTGGCATGACATAATGGAAGAAATTCATCGCGGATTGCCAATCAGGCAATTTCCTAAACCTGCCGGAATTGTTGAACTTAATATATGTAAAGATACCCTGCTTCCTTCATGTAATGATTGCAGCGAAAGTTTGCGTGAAGTATTTTCCATTGAAACTGCTCCGGAAATACATTGTCAGAGTCCGGTAACTTTGGCGCCTACAGAAGTAAACCCAGAAGAGGAAGATCATGAGAAAAATAATGAAGAAGATAATATAGGAGAAAATGACGGACCAACTGAAACTCCTCCGGTAACAATAACGGAGGAGCCTTCATCAACACATCCGTTTATCTCAGGCAACTCACACCCTCTGACAATACCGGTGATTACTTCGGGAACCAACCCTCCAACAATTCTACCGTAAGGAAAAACAGTTTCCGCAATAAACGTAACCCCGCCCTTCGTAATGAAAGAGCGGGGTTACTTAAATTGTTTATGTTACAATTGAGTGACTTCTACTTGAGCGTTATTAACCATATTTTTAACTATCACTCCGGCTGTAACATCGCCTGACTCAACACCGTTTTTGCAAATCGTATTGAAATTGCATTTATTATTTCCGGTGTTGGCGCTGATATTAACGTTATTATTAACGTTTGCCTTTTGAAATGTTAACACATTTGCATTTTGGCCGTCATTGACATAAACGGTATTGGTTGAAAACGGTCCGGTAATACTGTTACTACCGTGACCGCCACCCCCTTCATCCACCTGCGTCACATATACACCGGTGTTGTTGGCATATGTTACCAACTTAACTCCCGCCTCAATCCCCCCAGTGTCTACACCGCCTGTAATTGTGTTGAAGTTGGATGTATTACCGCCAGTATTGGCTCTTATAGCAACGTTATTATTAACGTAAGCAAATTGTGCCGTATTTACATTAGCGGATTGCCCGTCCTTTACAACGCACCTGTTACGGCTGAAAGGACCGGTTATGCGGTTTACGCATTTTGTGTCACTGGCCAGAGCAGGCATAGCCGCGGCCAGTAGCATTCCTCCACCAAGTAATGCACCCCAGATTTTTTTCATCTATATTTTTCACCTCCTTTCTCCTTTTATATTTTTTTAATCAGGATTTTCATCCTATCGGTGTTTAATAAAGGCGGCATAAGAAAGAGGTAAGACCTATTTAAGAAGACAATTTTTACTGTCTATGCGAGTTGCGCTTTTGTTGAATTATGGTAAAATCTTCCGGCAATGATTAAAACCGTCATGGTAATAGAGGACGAACAGGACGTAAGAAAATTCATCAATAACCTTCTATTAGATCACGGTTATTCTGTTGTTGAAGCTTCTGACGGTGTAAAAGCTCTGGATTTAATTGAGAGCAGGCGTCCTGATCTGGTAATTCTTGATTTAGGGTTGCCAAAATTAAGCGGTGAATCGGTGATGACCGAAATAAGAAAAAAATTCCCGGATATGCCAGTAGTCATATTAACCGCCAAAGATGCTGTTTCCGATATTGTTAAAGGTTTTAACCTCGGTGCAGACGACTATATAACCAAACCTTTTAAAGGGGAAGAGCTTATTGCCAGAGCAAAAGCCAGATTAAAACATTTGGAACACGGCGGAACCATTTTAAAAGTAGGTAACCTGGAATTAAATACAAAAACTTTTGAAGTTAAAAGAGGTGAAGACAGAATCAGCTTATCCCATAAAGAATATGAATTATTGCAGTATCTGATGATAAATGCCGGAAGAGTATTAACCCGGGATATGATTCTTCAAAGGATTTGGCTGACGGCAGATTATATAGAACCGAGGGTTGTGGATGTATATATCGGTTACTTAAGAAAAAAAATTGATAATAATCAAAATAAACAGCTGATAAACACAGTGCGGGGATTCGGATATGTAATCAGAGAATAAGCTTCTAAAGATTCCTGTCTACCGTTTCGGTCATTTTTTGCAAATCTTCCAGAATCCGATCAAGTCTACTATTAATCTTTTCCAGAAAATTATGCCTGCTTCCGCTTTGTCTTTCAAAAAGCTTTAAATTAACCTTTATGACCGTCAATGAATTTTTAAGACTGTGACTGAATTCATGAACGGTGTTTTTAATGATATTTTTTTTATATTTCAAGGAAGATTATTTTATACGGAAGAAGCAATAAATTCAATAAATCAACAATTGGATTTGGGTATTAAATTACTGACAAAATATTCCGTACTGCCAGCAGCACCGGCACTTTTGCAAACTTTTAATTTAACGATTCCCTCAGGCGCAACAAAATCGGAATGATTGACAAACTGAGAATAATAATCTATTAATATTTTCCAAATAGGAGCAGCTCCGCGGGAACCCGGAAGATTAGCCATCGGTTGCCCGTAATTATTACCGACCCAAACACCAACCGATATTTGCGGAGTAAATCCGATAGTCCAGGAATCTTTAAAATTATCAGTAGTGCCTGTTTTTACGGCAGCATTTGTTTTGGTATCTAAAATTTTTCCAAAAACTTCCCTTCTGACAAGCCTATCCGATAATATTGAAGTTAACAAAAATACCGATTGCCGATCAACTACATTTTCCGGCAGATTTTTATGCTTGTAGATTATTTCATTTTGCTTACTTATTATTTTTTCTATGATATAGGGAGTATTTTTTAAACCGTTATTGGCAATTACCGAATAAGCACCGGTTAATTCCAATAGAGATACTTCACCGGTTCCCAATACCAAAGATAATCCGTAATTTTTCTTATCTTCAAGAGAAGAAATACCTAATAAGCGGGCAAAATCCAATACATTTTCAACGCCAATTCGGGATATTAATTCAACTGCCGGAACATTTAATGAATTTGACAGTGCCCGTCTGACAGAAACCGGTCCCCGGAATTTTCTGTCGTAATTATGGGGCTTGTATATTCCAGCGGGCGTGGTATATGCGGTAGGCACATCTTTCAATTTTGTTGTCAGAGTGATATTCCCCCGGGATAATCCTAACAGATATACAACCGGTTTGAATGAAGATCCGGGTTGCCTCAACGAAAGAGCCATATTAACTTTTCCGATATCATTATCTTCCCAATCCGCGCTGCCGACTAAAACTCTTACAGCTGAGGTGTTTGAATCCAAAACGACAACAGCAGCATTTCCGGCATTTAATTTTTTTATTTTTTCCACCTCTATTTTGACAATTTTTTCCGCAAACCGCTGCCAATCCAAATCAAGAGTTGTGTATACTTTCAGTCCGTCACCCACGATATCCGGGCCGTAATTTTTTTCTATTTCATTTTTTATCATCAAAGCAAAATGAGGAGCATTCCTGTTAATACTCCTGTCCAATACAAAATGAACCGGTGTGTTTTTGACCTCGTAACCTACTTGCGCGGTTATATAGGAAGATTTAACCAATTCATTAAGAATCGCCGAAAAACGATTCTTAATTTGAGGATCCAATCCGTCTTCCGGTTTGAATTTCGAAGGAAAGGGCAGAACTGATGTGAGCAGAACTGATTCGGCAAGATTCAAGTCCTGGGTTTTTTTATCAAAATATGTTTCAGCCGCCGCTTCAATTCCCCAGGCACCACGGCCGAAATAAACAGTATTGAAATACATTTCAAGTATTTCATTTTTATTAAATTTCTTTTCAAGATAAATGGACAGGGGAATTTCCAAAAGTTTTCTCCAAACATTTTTATTACTGTTTAAAAGCACATTTTTTGTCAGCTGTTGAGTTAAGGTTGAAGCTCCATATGCCGGATAACCTTTTGTAATATTGAAAAAAAATGCTCTGGCAATTGCTTTTACCGATACTCCGTTATGACGGTAAAAATCCCGGTCTTCAGAAATTAAAACTGCCTCCTTTAAGATTGAAGGTATTTTGGCAAGCGGAATAAAACGCCTTACTTTTGCCTGGCCAAATCCGAAAAACGGTCTTCCTTTTACATCATAAATAATAATTCCGGTATCATTATGGGATGTTAATCTTTCCTTAGAAACAAATTCTCCGTCAAAAGAATAAATTACCGACATAACAGGAATAATATAAAAGAAAAGTAAAACCAATATCAGCACCGGTAAGATGTGTTTTTTCATGAAATTAATTTTCACTTTTAACGGATTTTTATTATTACAGCGGGATGTAAGAATGTTTTAAAAATAGGATAAGGAATATTAAGGGTTATTGCATTTTTGAATTAATTCCAATATTTCCAGGTATTGTATTTTTCTTTAAGCATATCTTCACCCACACCGACCATCTGCAATCCTTTCAGATTATTGAAACCGATATCCAATAGTTTAGCCGCCCAGAGATCCCTTTTAAGAACCGAAGGAGCACCAAGGACTACCGTAAGCAGTTTAACACCGTTCCTTCGGGCGAGCACTACAGTTGTTTTACCGGCCTTATCAGTATTGCCGATTTTTACACCCTGGACTTCGGGATATACCCCCAATAAACCATTCCAATTATAAAGATCATATTGTTTATGATTTTTATTTTTGGGAAGTAACTGATAATCTTTTTTTACAATTGCAGCTATAAGGGGATATTTAGTCAAAGCATAGCGGGAAAGCAAGATCATATCAGCTGAGGATGAATAATTATCAGGACCGTCAAAACCCTGCGGATTATCAAAACTGGTGTTTAGCAACCCTAAGAATTTGGCTTTATTATTCATGGCTTTGATAAAAACCGGAGATCCGTATTTGGAATCTATCCCTTCCTTAATCATTTCGGCGACATCATTGGCACTGGTTAAAAGGAGGGCATCCAATAATTCTTCCAAAGTCAATTTTTGTCCCGGAATAATTCCGATTTTTGTCGGTACCGCTTTAGAAGCTTTAACTGAAACAGTAAATATTTCATCGGATTGCGCCAAATCCAAAGCAACAACAGCCGTCATTATTTTTGTCAATGACGCAATCGGTAATGGAATATTTATATTCTTGCTTTTTATTACATCACCACTGTCAAAATCAACTACGGCGTAAGCTGAAGCCTGCTGATAAACTTCATTGTCTGCTGCCGTTTGTTGACTATCCAGTTTATTAAGCTGATATTGGTAATTTTTTATTTCCAACTTGGGGTTAACCGCTCTCATGACATCAGCGTTATAGGAAATTTCACTCAGAATAACATGGCGGCCAATTTTTCCGTTGAAAAAGACAGTTAGAAGGATTAAAATAACGGCTGAAATATTTAATTTTATCTTGGCTTTCATGAATTTTGAGATTTATCCGATTTGAACATACTACCTAATTGCTGATGTTATTTCCCCCCATCAGCAATTTTTACACCGAATTTATCCCTTAATCCTTTCCATAAATCATCACCGTCTTCAAAACCCAAAGCCCAAACTCCGACCCCCATCAAGTTTTTATCAAGGGCAAAATCATATTTAAGCGATAAGGAAGCTTCATCTTCAATAAAAACCATCCGGTACACACCTTCGTTTTTTTGGTAATAAGATCTGAAGCCAACCTGGCCGAATTCATCCCATCCGGTTTTATAATCGGAAAGTCCGGTATTGTCCGGTTTTATAAAACTTGAAACAATCGAGTGGGTTTGGGCGGGTTTTGGCAGGGATACAAACCTTCTGTAAAATTTCCGTCCGACTCTTTTTGAAACGTAGTAACCGTTGTTAACCGATGCTTTAATCTGCGGACTTTTTACGGGATAATTATAACCGTACCAAGGTAAGCCTAATATTAATTTCTCAGGCGGCATTTCAGCCAGAAAATCGGTAACAGCCGTTGAAATGTCATACCAATATACTCCTTCCTTATGACCATATAATGGAGCTGTCGGCATTGCTTCTTTTGACGATGAGGTGGCAAAATCATAAGCCATCATAAATATTCCGTCCGTGGATTTCGAAAGGGATCCGATATCGTAAAGTTTGGGATCTTTAGCGGATGAAGCATAGACTGAAACAGTGACATAAGGATCAGACAGCCAAGAGTGAAACACTTCGGAAAATCTCTTAACGAACCGGCTAAATTTATTCCGGTAATTTGGACCGGGATTTCCCAGATATTCAAAATCTAAATTAATTCCGTCAATACCTCTCCGGCCCACCTCCCAAACCGCCTGCGCGATTGCTTTTTCCTGAGCTTTATTGTTATCCAGAAAAGCTTCAATCGTCGAATTGTCCATTTGAGTCAAAGTCAAGACAACCTTAGTTCCTGACTGATGAGCTTTGTTGAAAATTTCGGAAGCCTCATTACTTTTAAAGACTTTATAAGATTGGTTATCGCGGTTTAAGTTTCCGTTGTCATTAACTTCAATACCGAAATAGGCAAAGGTGGTCAGTACATTAAAATCTATATTTTTTAACTTTTCTCCGAATACCCAATAAGGAGCAAACCCGAAAATTTCATTTTGACGGGGGGGAGTTTTTTTTACCTCACCGGAAAAAAAAGTTACGGGAGAGATAATATCTAACTTATTATTTTCAGGAATCAGAAAACCGGTCAGGAACAGAGCTGCGATAATGAAAGCAGGAAGCTTTTTAATTTTTTCGATTTTTAATAAAAACGATTTTTGCGCGAAAAAGCCGATAATTCTTTTCAACTGGGGTATAAAAATTGTCATTGGCAGAAGTGACAAAGAAGTGACAATATACCAATCAAAAAAATAAAAGTCAAGAGGTAATTTTTTAAAAAAACAAGTTTAATGTGTAAGAGAAATGTAAAAATGAGAATCCGCTGGAAAAAGATTAATTGACTTTTTTAGGGCGAAGATGTTTTTTGACAGTTTGAACCAAATGTTCTATTTCGAATGGTTTTGCGATAAAACCGTCGGCTCCGGACTGCACGGCAATTTGCCTGCCCCGGTTATTAGCGGAAATCAGTATAATCGGTATTCCGGCTATTTTACTGTCAGATTTAAATTGCTTGGTTATTTGCTCTCCATCCAAACCGGCTAACCAAATATCCAAAAGTATAAGATCGGGTTTTTGGGTATTTATTTTATTAAGAAGGTCACGCCCGTCTGAGATAATTGTTATTTTATAACCGCTTTCTTCTAAAATTATTTTCAAGACATCCAAGATCGCTTCATCATCGTCGACAACAAAAATATGTTTTTTCATTTACTGTTTAATTTAACTTTTTCTAACTTTGATTACAAGTCCAATTACAAAACGCTTCCGTATAGTCACAGGAGGCTATCCGAAAGCGTTATAGAGTTATTTGAGAGGATAGCTTAAACTTATCACCCTCAGAGGGTAAATAATAGAATTAATTTATCAAATGATTTCCGAGTATTAAATAAGAACAGCGTAAGAAATAATATCAAATGACTACAATTATACCGGTCTTTTCCGGATTTAGATGATTATGATAGCCCCATACCCCGCTTGAATCAAAGGTAAAATAATAACTTTCTCCCCGTGTCGTACCTTCTTTCATTGCAAATCCGGGATACTGGTCGTGTTGCGGGTGGGGATCTGAGGCCACCAACATCATTTCACCAGACCGGTTTTCAAAAAAAACACTGTCACCTTTTTTAACAGTTACTATCGCCGGGTCAAAGCCGTTATCCGTCATAATTACCCTAACGGCATCAGACTGATTTTTGCTGTTTTGGATTTCACCCGGTGCTCCCCCAACCGGCGCTTTGAGAGCATCGGACACATCCGCTCCATTTCTGTCATTAATAGCGGTATACGCCAAAAATAATATTCCACTAACAATAACAATACCAATAAAAATAAATTCAATCCGCCTTTTTTTCATAGGATAAAACCTGTAATAAACCCAAATAAATCAGAACAGAAGATAATATGAGATTGACATTAATAATTTTTGGAGGAATAAGAAGCTTATCATCCCTATTATTAACAAGCTTATCGGATTAACAATAATTTTATCGGAATTTTTCATTTTAACTAGAGAAGGATTATTGAAAAATACTTTTAACCGTAATATATTTTTGGGTTATAAAAATGTAAGAATAAACCGACGACTGAGTCAGTGAAGGGTAATCCCCGACATATGCAAAATAAGCCCGATTATCAGAAGAATAATTATCAGATTGGAAAGACCAGTAATGGCAATTACTCCCAATATCGCCAAAAGCCATAAAACAAGAAGCACCATACCGATACCCCGCAGGGGAGAAGGTAAAACACCTATCACCCAGATAAAAACCGAAAGAAGCAAAAGGTCCAAAAACGAAACCGGATTACGGTTAATAAAAAAAAGCGCCCGATGAAGAATTGAAAATGACGGAATAGATATTATACCGGCTAACCAAAATACTACCAGTAAAATTACTATTAAAGTAATCATTCCATTTTATTTTAATACCGGTACACTGTATACTTCAATACCATAAATAAATGAATCTCCTGCAAATAATTACCCTGTCAATTGTTGAAGGTGTGACCGAATTTCTACCGATATCCTCAACCGGCCATCTGATACTGGTTTCCGGCCTTTTAAAAATAATCCAATCGGACTTTGTAAAGACCTTTCAGATTTTTATTCAGGCGGGAGCAATTTTGGCAGTGTTAACACTTTACTTTAATACTTTAAGGAGAAACCGGAGAATCTTATTTAAAATTTTTATTTCTTTTCTGCCGGCAGCATTAACGGGTTTAATTTTTTACCGGTTTATAAAGACTTACTTATTGGGAAATCAGTCCGTCACCATAGCGTCACTTATTACCGGCGGAATAATAATTATCACGATTGAAAAATTACTTAAAAATAATAACGGAAAAGTCAGCGATCTTAATCATATCGGTTTTTTCCGAGCTTTTATTATCGGTCTATTTCAATCAACATCAATTATTCCCGGAGTATCCAGAGCGGCAGCCAGCATTATAGGGGGACTGGCCGTCGGATTAAACAGGGAAACTGCCACAGTTTATTCATTTCTTTTAGCAATTCCGACAATTTCCGCAGCAACATTATATGATTTATATAAAGAAAAGTTTATTTTTTCAATTGAAGAAATGGCAATTCTGGCAACAGGAGTAATATTTTCTTTTTTCTCAGCCCTTATAACTGTCAAATTTTTAATCAAGTTTACGGCTAAACATTCATTTACGGCTTTTGGCGTTTACCGGATTATTATCGGATTACTGTTTTTGTTTCTGCTTTATTAATTTTTTGTTGACTAATCCCTGCTTCTGATAAGAAAGACTTTTCCCTTTATTACCGTTATAGTGCAAATATTTCTGTTAATTTCGTTGCTTATTCCCCTTGTTTCGCTGCGTTTAATTTTTTTACCGGTCAGGTTATACCGACAACCTTCAATTGTAAGAATTGCCGAGGAAGTAAAAGGGATTACTGACAAATACTTGTAATAGGCGGATTTTAAAACTGAAATTTTTTTATCAATAAGACTTACTTCATTGTATTCATCTTTTATTACGGCAGGAATTCCGGCTTTTAAGAATAAATCCAGTAATTGCACCGTTGCCATTGAATGATCCAACCGGCTGCCTGTTCCCGACAGGATTACGACTTTGCGGGGCACCAATTTTATTGCTTCCAATATGGCCAGATGCATATCGGTGAAATCTTTTTTTTCAGGATATAACTTTACTTCCGGAACTTTTTCTTTTATTTCCTTTAATGTAACAAGGGAAGGCGAGTCAAAATCTCCAACAGCCAAATGCGGTATTATTCCCAGATTAATTAATTTTGCAGCAGCCGAATCAACAGCAATTATAAAATCTGAACTCTTAATTTCAAAAATGAGACGTTTGGTAAAAAATCCTCCGCCGATAATAACCAGTGTTTTTATCCGGCTCATTTATTTAAGTTTATCAGATAGCGGAAGGAACTGCAGGCTTATTCGAAAAGGGAATAGTGAAACTGAAAACAGAACCTTTACCCTTTCGGCTTTTTAAGCTAAATTGCCCGCCGTGCCTCTCAATTATTTCTCTGGAAATATAAAGGCCGATTCCCAAACCCGGATTATGTTCAATCGGGGATGTACCGACTCGGAAAAATCTTTCGAATATTTGTCCGTGATGTTCTCTATCGATTCCGATTCCGAAATCAGTCACTGCAATATATGCTTTTTCGCGAGCTGATTTGAGAGTGATAATTATTTTATCTTTTCCGGGGCTGAATTTAACCGCATTTTGAATTAAATTAGTCAAAACCTGGTTGATCCGGAAAGGATCACCATAAATTTGCCTGTTTATTTTTCCGCGAACTTCAATATTATGGCTGTTATGCAATATACTCATATCCGATTTCAACTCTTGAATCAACTTACTAAGATCGAATTTTTCAAATTCAAATTCCAATTTCCCATGCTGAATTTTTGATATCTCGAGAAGATCATTTACCAATAACTTTAACTTATCCACCTGTTTAATCATTTTAGGAAAATAATTATGTGTTGACTTATCCTGATTTTTATTGAATTTTTTATTTAACAATTCCAGATAAATTATCAGACTGGTTAAGGGTGTTTTTAATTCATGAGAGGCTATGGAGATAAAATCATCCCTAAGAGTAACCGCTTTTTCAAGTTTTACAAATAGATCGGCATTTCTGATTGCCAAACTGATAATATTGACTAATTCTCCCATCATAACCAAATGATTATGCGTTAAAGGTTTTCTGGATTCGTCTGTTAACAGGGAAATCCTTCCGGTTGTTTTACCATTTGTTCTGATCGGAAAAATTATGGCTGAAGTAAAACCGAATTTATTAATCTCATGTCTTAACTGACCATCTTTAATCATTTTATCAATTTCATCTTTTTTTATTTCCGGATAAAAAACCGGCTGCCCGGAAAATAGGGCTTTTCTGACCGAATCCGGAGTGATGTCAAACGAGGAGTATTTTTTTCTGAACTTTCTGGCCAATCTGATTTTTTCAGATTTTTTATGCTCGAGAGCAACTTCCTCCGCTTGTCCGCCGGGAGTGTAAAGTTCTACTGAAAACCAGTCGGAAACATTGTCCACAGCCAGCCGGGCTATTTTTTTGATATTATTCCGGAAATCGGGTGATGAGATTAATATTTTACCGGCCTTAATCAGGAATTGGAGATTTCTTTCATATTGTTTTTTTTCAGTAATATCCCGGGAAATTACCGATATACCGATGTTTTTACCGATTTGATTTTTATCGGGCGTCAGGGAGATTAAAACATCAAATAACTGATCACCTTTCCGGCAATGCTGAAACTCAATCCAGGGAAAAGATTTTCCTTTTATAACTGTTTTTAAAAGCTTATTCCATTGGGTTCTCATACCTATAGGAATAACAGATATCACCGGCTTTCCGATCATTTCAAAATCCTTATAGCCGTAAAGAAACTGCGCCCCTTTATTCCAATCGGAAATTATACCCTTATTATCGATGTTATAAACGGCATATTCGGTCGAATTTATTAAGATGTTTTGCATTTTAAGTTCCTGTTCAAGTATTTTTTGAGAAGTAACATCCTGAACTGTGCCTAATATTTTTATGGCTTTTCCATTTTTAGCCTTTACCACTCTGCCTTTGCCGTTTATTGTCCTGACAGTACCATCAGTTCTTACAATATGGTGATAATAATCAAAAGGTTGACCGGATTTTTTGGAATATAGAATGATTCTTTTTATTCTGTTTCTGTCTATAGGGTGAATTAATATTAGAAAATCCTTCATAGCACCGGAAAAGTTTTCAGCCGTTATACTGAAGATTTTAAAAAGTTCAGAGGAACATATTAATCTGTTACTTGATAAATTCCATTCCCAATTGCCGATATAGGCAATATTTTGCGCATCTTTTAATTTGATATTAACGCTTTCAATTTCATTTATTTTTTCACGGATAACCTCCTGCATTATCCGGACTCCGGCAAATGTTTCGCTGAACGGTGTTTCAACTTTTGTCACGGGCACATTTTGAGAAAAGTCTCCCACAGCGGCTTTAACGAATATTTTTCTTAATTTCGACAGCTCACGACTGAAATCCGCTTTATTGGGTTTTAATTTTTTCTTCTTCATGTTTTTGAAAACTTATTCCTTTAACCAGTCGATTGCATCTGAACGATTCCGGAAAATTGACATCTTATCTGATTTTCCCGCCGCGTAAAACATAAATCTGGCTAAATGCATATAAAAAGTGTTGGCGCCGTATATGGCTATTTTTCTGAATGATATTCTTTTTAAAGCGTCAACAGTAATTTTTCTTGATCCGGCTGTTGATTTTCTCAGTTTTTTTAAATTAACGATTATATTTATCGGGATTTTCTTTTTATCCAATACGGTAATTAAAATATTCATTTGTTTAATCATAACAGCGGTCATTTCAGGATTTTGAATCCCGCGGTAAATTACGTTTATAAAATCGTTTTTGTCCTTAAAAACGCGGTTATACATTTCTGAAATAATAAAAAATGTTTTTCACGGAATTATTTTTCCAATGCTAAAGAATAATTGTAAGATAAAGGTAAGTATTTATGCCCCATAAAAAATAAATTGATCACTCTTCAATAACTCTTACTGATGTCTTAATTTCCTTTCACCCCGAATAATTATTCTTAACCTTCTGCTTTAATTTAAACCCGCCGCCTCAATTCAGAATAATCAGAAATTAAATATAAAATTTTATAAAATCATTAATTTGAATATTGTATTGGATACAAATATATTTATCGCCGCCGGATTCAGACAAAGCAATGGAGCAGCCAGAATTTTTGATATGGTCCACGACGGCAAACTGAAGTTTATCTGGAATGGAGAAATAAGAAACGAAATTGTGGGAACGATAAATAAAATTCCCGGTTTTCCGGGTGAAAAATTTTTAAGATTGTTCAGAAAAGAAAATGAATTTAAAGGTAAGACTTTTCCGGAAAAATATACACTTGTTTCCGATCCCTCAGACAGAAAATTTATCGCTCTTGCCAAAGAAGTAAAAGCAATTCTTATAACAAATGATGATCATCTGCTTTCCAAAAGGCTTGATTTACAGGCAAAAATAATGTCGTCAAAAGAATTTATTATATTTTTTTCCAATACCAATAACGGTTAAATTCAGAAGAATAATGAAAATTAACAAAAATCAAAAAGCTACATTTGCGGGAGGCTGTTTCTGGTGTACCGAAGCTATTTTTAACAGGTTAAAAGGAGTAATATCAGTCACATCCGGTTATTCCGGAGGAAAAGAAATTAAACCTGACTATGAGAAAGTGTTATCCGGTGAAACCGGCCATGCTGAGGCGATACAAATTGTTTTTAATCCTGAAGAAATTTCTTACAGAGATCTGGTAAATTTATTTTTCCAAATCCATGATCCGACACAGTTAAACAGACAGGGGGCAGATATCGGATCCCAATACCGCAGTGTTATTTTTTTTCATAATAATGAACAAAAAAATACCGCACTTTATGAGAAGGAAGAGTTTATTAAGACGGGAATGTATCAAAAAGAAATAGTCACGGAAATAGTTCCATATGATAATTTTTATAAAGCCGAAGAATATCACCAGAATTATTATGAAAAGAATCCGCAAGCGCAATATTGCCGGCTAATTATAAATCCCAAACTGCAAAAGCTTTACCGCCGGCATTCAAAATATACCAGGGAAATTAAAAATAGTTAAAGACTTATAAAGTCAGTACCCATCTGGTCCCTCAGAATTTCCGGGAAATGTAAACACCAATCAAATGGGAAAGTAATATTACGATGACGGCAATCGAAATATGCTCCATAATCACAAATCCGGGAGATTCTTTTTTATGCCGGGCTATCAAATAACTGAAAAAAGTGAGGATCGTAATGCCCCAGATTATACTGAAAATGATGGCCTGAGATAAATCAAGCAAAATTACCGGAATTATAAATGTTACGGTAATGAAAAATTTGGCAAGCCAGGCTGATATTGTTGATTCCCAAATATCCCTGAAAGTACTGCCAGGCCGGGCTTCCTGGGAAATATGGATACCAAGAGCATCTGAAAAAGCATCGGCAACGGCGATGGTCAGAATTCCGCCGATAACCGGCAACCTGGAGTGGGTACCGGCATTTAAACCGACAATCAAACCCAGTGTAGTTATTATACCGGAAGTCAATCCGAAGCTGAGACCGGTTTGGAAAGACAGTCGCATAGTTTATAATTTCAGGTTTCTATTCCCAGACTTTTTCGCAGAATAATCCCGATAGCAAAACTGACAGCGGCAACACCCATACTGATTACCAGCATTTGGGTAAAATGCTTTTTGAAAGAAATCTGTTGAGCCACCGAAACATAAAAAGAGAAAAAGACTATGATGAGGACGGCAATCATAAGAGTCATAACGAGAGAAAAATATACCCGGGATAAAATTAGATAAGGTGAAATAAGGAGTAAAACTACAATAAGGTAAGCTGTGCCGGTATACAACGAAGCTCTGAGGGCATCTTTATCATTTTTTTCTTCTGATTTTATTGACAGATATTCCGAGGCAGCCATTGATAAGGAAGCGGCCACACCGGTAATAAAGCCGACCAGTGCAATAAGAGCGGAGTCAGCCAATGCAAAAGTCAGACCGGCTAAAGCTCCCGTCAATTCAACCAGGGCATCATTTAACCCAAGAACAATGGAACCGACATATTTTAGAAAGCGGTCATTTATAAGATTAAGCGTGTCAAGTTCATGCCTGTCTTCATCGGTTATTATTTTTTCGATGCGGGGAATCTTTGCGGAAAAATCCCGATAAGCCACTTGGGCATTTTCTTCACCCAACTCCATTAATTTAGTTGTAAACATTAAACCCAAAATTCTGGCCAAGGAGCTATAGAAAAATACTTTTAAGCGGTCAGCCGGGACATCCTGCTTTGATATTTTTTTCCAAAAGTTATAATGCCGATATTCATCATCGGCAATTGTTTTTAGTATTTTTTTATTTTCCGGATTTTTGGATAAGCGGGATAAGTTTTTATAAACATAATATTCGGTAATTTCCGATCTCTGGAAATTTTTAATCTTTACTAAATCATCATGATTCATATCTGCTAACTTTGAGTTTATCATAAAATGCTCAGGTCAGAATTGTTATACTGAATTGATGATTGCATATCTAAAAAATAAATTCCAGATGGATATTTGGCGGCGTAACAAGACCTTCTTTTTATTGATACTTATCTATTTTGCCGGATTAATCGCGTATTTCAACAGTTTTTCCGGAGAATTTGTTTTTGACGATATCAATACTATCGTAAATTCAAGAGCTGTTAAAAGCAACTTAAGCTTATCTTCATTATGGGAAATCAATCACAGCCGTTTTATTCCGCTTTTAACATTTGTTTTTAATTACCGGTTAAATCAACTTAACCCGGAGAACTACCATTTTATTAATTTTCTGATCCACATTGTCAATTCGTTTCTGGTTTTTTTTCTGTTTAATACTATTTTAAAAATTTCCCCACCAGGACCAGACACTTCTAAAAAAAGCAGTCTTTTACCTTTTATTACGGCAGTAATTTTTACCGTTCATCCGTTACAAACTTCGGCCGTGTCATATATTTCCCAGAGAGCAACTCTTATTGTTTCTTTTTTTTACTTAATGACCCTCCTTTTTTATCTGCTTTCAAAAAGCGGTAAATTAAAAATAAGTATAATTTTTTATTTTCTTTCACTTGCTATAACTATTCCGGCTTTAATATCAAAAGAAAACGGTTATTCACTGCCCCTTATTATTCTTGTTACAGATTATTTTTTCTTTTTCAGACAGAATCTGAAGAATAAAATAAGATTTTTGAAGCCGTTACCTTTTTTTATTTTGGCAGGGACTGTTTTTTATTTTATCTATCTTCAAAGAGCCGGTGCCCCTTTTGAAGTTACAACCGGCCTGTCAATGACGGGAGGAGACAGAATAATTACGCGACAGGAATATTTATTCACCCAGATAAAGGTCATACCCTTTTACATTTATCTTCTTCTTTTGCCCCTTAATCTGAATGTTGACTATGATTTTCCGATAAGTAAAACTTTTTTTTCACCTGATGTAATTATCCCGTTTATATTCTCTCTGGCAATTTTTGTTATTTCTGCCCCAATATTATATAAAAAAAGGCGGCCGGCAATATGGGGATTAATATTTTTTTTCATAACACTGTCAGTAGAATCTTCAATCATACCCATTAAAGACGTAATATTTGAACACCGGCTATACCTTCCTTCAGCGGGATTTATCAGCGCTGTGGTATTTATTGCTTCAGCGGTAGTAATTCAGATGATTAAAAAAAATAAAAAAACCGGTAATTTAATTAATTTAACTGTTATCAGTATCATAACTTTATATATTGTTCTGACTGTTAACAGAAATAAAGTTTGGCAGTCAGAATACAGTTTATGGAGCGATACGGTAAAAAAATCACCGAAAAAAGCACGAGTGCGCTACAATTTAGGGGTAGCCAGTTATGCAATCGGAAAAACTGAAGAGGCAAAAGCCGAATTCGGACAGGCAATTAATCTTGATCCCCATTATTCCGACGCCTACCGGAATTTGGGATTTATTTTTGAAAGAGAGAATAATTTTAATAAAGCATATTCTTTATATAACGATGCTTTAAGCATAAATTTTTATAACACAAAAAGCCGGGCGCAATTAGCAGCATTTTATATTAATCAAAAAAAGTATAATGAAGGCATTCTACAATATTTAAAAATTCTGGAATATGATCCGAAGAATGCAGCAGTCTACAATGATTTGGGAATCATCTATCTGATACAAAACAGGCAAGAAGAAACAATTAACTCTTTTAAAAAAGCTATCAAGCTTGACCCGAAAAATGAAATTGCCCTTAAAAATTTAGTCAATAGTTTATGGCATTTCGGTTTTGACGACGAAGCCCGGAAATATTACTTGAAGCTTATAAAGCTTAATCCGGAAAATTCACAAGCATACCAGTTCATGTTTAATCCTTAACTACCCGGTGATGGAGTAGGAGTTGATGTCTGATATCTTCCGTATTGCGGATTAAGCTGGATATTTTGGGCTGTAACTGATCCGTCAGAATTTTCAGAACCGAATACGACAACCTGACTCCCCTGTTTTAAGTCAGTTATAGAAACTTTTGTTGCCTGATTGATTTGGGTAGTGTCTTTTAATAAAACAATTTTACTTTGTTCGTCAGACATTTTAACAGTGAATGAATTCCCGTCGATATTGATAATTTCACCGGCCACAGGCCGGTTATTGACCTGTCTACGAATATTGTTTTGACCGTTTATCTCCTGGTCAAACTGCCGGAATATATTCATACGGTTAGCGGTGACCTTTGACTGATTATATTTCATTCCGCCAAAAAATCCCGCTGATAGGGCAATAATTGCGATAATAATTACATAGACCGGTTTCATCATTGATAATCACCTCCCTTTGACTTTGGCTTAGGATAAACCCTTTAGATATTTGTTAAAAAAGGTTACTGATCTTTGCATGGCCGTGTTGAAATAATTGGAGAGATTATGATCGTCACCGGGATAGGTAAACAATTCAACTTCCTTACCGGCATTTTTAAGCTGGAGAGTCAGTTTTTCGGAAAACTCCAATGGAACGGAATTATCGCCGGTTCCGTGATGAAGCTGTAAGGGTCCGGAAATATCAGACAGATAATAATTGGCGGAAATGGAATTCCAAAAATCGGGATTTTGTTCGGGAGTGCCGTATTTTTCCGTCATAAGCTGCCTCCATCGTCTGGTTCCGGTCGGTCCGCCAGCTCGCGGAGAAGGCGACGATGATCCCACCCTCCACCTTGTTAATAAATCAGGATAAGAAGCAACAACTCCAGCCCAGATTACTCCAGCCTTTATATCTTGCCTTATGACCATATTACGGAGTGAAATAAAACCTCCCAGTGAATGACCCCACATGCCGATATTATTCGGGTCGGCATCCTTATATTTTTTTACGGAAGAAACGGCATTTAGAACATCTATTGTGTAAGCGTTAGACCCGTAAGCTCCGGAGGCATCACCTTCTGAATTTCCATGGCCGCGGTAATCGGGTTTAAAAACTATATAACCTGACCTGGCAAAACCGTCGATATAGGCTACATAACGCTCTGATGTCCGATACTGAAGCGGAGGAATATAGCCGTGATTAAAGACAATCACCGGCCAGCCGCCGGCGGGTTTGACCCCCTTGGGAACTGTTAATAACGCATAAATTTTTAAGCCTTCGGACAAATAAGAGGTAATAAACCGATCGTAATTATTGCCTGGAGGAAGTGTTTGTTCGATGGTGATTAAACTTCCATTCTTCCAAAGAGCGAAATTATGGCGAAGAAGCTCAATTGACAAGGGGTTATCATCAACCTCCAGATCTCCTTCGTTTATTTCCTGATTGTCAGTCATTTCTGGATTGGAAGTAAGGCTAACAACTTGACTTTTTAGAGTAAACTGTCTCAAACCAATATATATGAAGAGAAAAACAACCGGGATAATAAGAAAAGTAATGGTAATTTTATTCATAACGCAGTGCTTCGATTGGCTGGAGATTGGCAGCTTTTTTTGCGGGATACCAGCCGAATAATATACCGATAAAAGCCGAAACTGCAAATGCAAGCAAAATTGAATTGAGTGAAATAATAAAAAGAGAATTTATTAATCCGGAAATGACGTATGAAGCGATAATTCCGACAATAATTCCAATTACTCCGCCGCTGAAAGTTAGGATTACAGATTCGGTTAGAAACTGGGAAGTGACTACTCTTTTTTTGGCACCGAGCGCCTTTCTTAAACCGATTTCCCTGGTCCTTTCAGTCACGGTTACCAACATAATGTTCATAATACCAATTCCGCCAACCAGAAGAGAAATGGCGGCAATACCTGATAAAAGAGCTGTAAATGTCCCTGTAGCACTTGAAGCGGTATTGAGAATATCAGCCTGGGACATAATCATAAAATCAGCTTGAGTCGGATCAGTCAGATTATGACGGTCAAGCAGCAAATAGCCCACCTGATTCTGGGCATCAACCATGACTTGGGGACTTTTGGCTTCAAGAGCGATTGAAGACAGGTAATTGGCGCCAAAAAGAATTTTTTGGGCGGTAGACAATGGAATATATATAACATCATCCTGATTGAAAAAACCAGTGCCTCCCTTTGAAGTTGTCACGCCGATTACTGTTAAGGTTTGTCCGCTGATTCTGACTGACTGACCAAGCGGATCGGCATTTTCACCAAAAAGATCGGTCACAACTTGTGGACCTAATACTGCCACTTTTGTCATGCCGGCGTCATCCGTTTCTGTAATAAAATTACCTTGGGCCATCGAAACATTATGGACTTTTTCGTAAGTTGAAGTTACACCGTAGATTTGTGTATTGGTATTATTTCCACCTGTGGTGACTTGGGTTCTTCTTTCAAATTCGGGAGAAACATTTTCAATAGCGGTAATCCCGTCAGAAGCGATAATTGCCTTAGCATCATCCAAAGTTAAGGTCGTACTTCCTCCGGCTGCACCCCTTATACTGCCCTGACTGACCGCTCCCGGCCGAACCGTCAGGAGGTTTGATCCTAAAGATTGGATCTGAGAAGTAATTGCAGCTTGGGTCGACTGACCCAATGACAGCAAGGCAATTACGCTGCCGATACCGATAACAATACCGAGTGTGGCCAGTCCGGTACGCAGTTTATTCACTGTCAAAGTTCCGATTGCTTCGGTTGCGATTTCTGTGAATTCCATAATAATAAAACTATTAAATATTTAAAAAAGCCATGCTTTTCAGATTTTTCTTCTATGTCCGTTTACCCTGTCATCAATGATTTTTCCATCTCTTAAAGAAATTATCCGTTTAGCATACTTTGCAATATCCAATTCATGGGTAATCATAACAATAGTATTACCCTCCTGATTTAACTTCCGGAAAATAAGCATTATCTCTTCTGCCTGAATTGATGCGATATTACCGGTCGGTTCATCAGCCAGTAATATTTTCGGATTTAAAACAAGGGCACGGGCAATTGCCACTCTTTGCTGCTGGCCGCCTGACAATTGATTGGAAGTGTGATGCAACCGATCAGATAATCCGACCATTTCCAAATATTTTTTGGCAATTTTGACTCTTTCTTCTTTGACAATTCCGGCATACATCATCGGCAGCATGACATTTTTCAGGGCTGTTGTTCTGGGAAGAAGATTATAAGCCTGGAAGACAAAGCCGATTTTCCGGTTTCTTATATCCGCGAGGTCATCATCATCAAGTTTTTCCACATTTTCTCCATCAAGCAGATACTCTCCGGAAGTGGGCAGGTCAAGAGCTCCAAGAATGTGCATCAGGGTTGATTTACCTGATCCTGACGGACCCATGACGGCGACAAATTCACCTTTTTTTATCTCAACAGTAACATCCACTAACGCAACCGTTTCCAAGGAGTCAATTTTGTAGATTTTGGAGAGATTTCTGGTTTGGATGACCGGAATATTTGCCATTATCTTCTGATAAATCCTCCTCCACCAAAACCGCCAAACGGCGATTGGGTTTGGCCTGAAGTTTGGCGGGTTGAGGGAGTTGTTGAGGTACCAGTGACCACCGTATCGCCTTCTTTTAGACCGGAAACTATCTCATATTGAACACCTGAAGATAAACCTGTTTCCACCACAACCTGTTGCGGTTGGCCATTTTTAATAACACGGACAAGAGATTCCCCGCTCTGGGTTTGAACCGCTGAAACCGGAACAAGGAGAACATTATCCTTAACTTGGGTAATGATATTGGCAATGGCGGTCATATTGGACAAAACATCCGGAACTTTTGTGTCAAGTATGATAACTGCCGGATAGGTAGTCACTCCGGATGAGACACTGCCTATGGTATCAATACTGATTACTTTACCGGTAAAGGATTTTCCCGGAAAAGCATCAAAAGTTATTGTCGCCTTATTACTTACCTTTACTTTGGGGGTATCAATTTGGGATAAATTAACCTGAATAACAGGAGAGGCATCGGTTTTTATACTGGCGATTTTCTGGGAGGTAGCAGTGCCTGAGGTATTTGATTGAGCTGTTATGATCAGTCCCTTCTGAAGAGAAAGACCTGTAACTGTACCTGAAATAGGAGCAAAAATGGTTGATGAAGTATGCTGATATGAAAGCCAGGAGGAATTTAGAGCGGTTTGAGACTGCTTAACTACATTTTCCTGCTGTTTGTATTTGGCTTCGGCTCCCAACCAATCGTTATTAACGGTCATAAATTCCGGAAGCTCACGATTTGCAGTATTTGGTGTTTTATCGGAATTTTCGTAAAGGGAACTTTGGGAAATATCCATAAATTCTTTCCAGTTGGTCAATAAATCAGACTGCAGCGCATAATAATTAATTTTGGCGGTTTCCAAATTGTTTTTGGAAGCCAGATAAGATGCTTGTGCCTGACTTGATCTTTGTTTGCCTACCAAGTCCAAATCAAGTTCGGCAATTTTATCACCTGATATTACTTTCTGGCCGTTTTCCACAAAGACTTTAGTGACTACTCCTGATGCCTGGGTATCAACAGCAGCGCTGTTTTGGGAGGTAACCTGTCCGGATGCATTAACAACCACTGTCAGAGTACCTTTTTCAACCACGGCTGTCTGATATCGAGCAGTTTGGGTGGAAGACGTTTTTATACTTCTGAAAGTAAACCAACCCGTTCCCAGAACAAGAAGGACAATCAGAATTTTGACAAGAGGCGGAAATTCAAAAATTGTCTTTAAAAATTTCATATGAGGGGAAGTGTAGTGATAAAACCTGAAAAAATGCTGAAAATCAATCCATAAAAAAACGTACCCCTGCGAGCTTGAGAAAGGGTACGTTTTTAATATTTTAAAAAGTTTACCAACCGTGCATACCTCGCATTCCGAAACCGAATTTGAATCCGGGAAAGCCCAACCCCGGGCCTATATTTTCCAAACCGTTATTTTTCATCCAGGCTTCCATATCGGAACGATCCTGTTCTCTCCTGCTTTGAAGCCCGTCAAACTTTTCAAGTATAGCCTGTTTTTGAGCTTCAGTTATGGTTCCCTGACTCACTTTTTCGGTTAAATTTTTTTCAAGTTGTGCTTTTTTATCAGCCAGAAATTTAGTCTTCTGTTCCTGTCTTGTTTGGTTGACTACCGAATTGACTTCTTCAGGTTTCAGATTAAATTTTTCAGCAATTCTTTGAATAATAAGAGGATAGGTTGTTTCCGACTGAGCCAGGGCAGTTGACGACCCAAGCACAACCAATCCGGCAACCGCAAGTATTAATGCGGTTAAGGTTATTTTTTTCAACAACTTTCATCACCTCCTTTCACAGATTGTGACAATAATAGAGCTTTATGCTGAAGGAATGCTTAAAGAAGTTTTTGTTCCAAACTTTCAGGATTTATGACTGGACTGTTTGACAGGCAAACGAACAGTAAACAAAGAGCCGTAATCGGGTTTGGAATCAACCGAAATCGTACCGCGGTGGAGATCGGTTATCTTTTTGGCAATGGAGAGTCCTAAACCATAACCGGTGGCTTTTGTTTTCGATCTTGAGTAATCGCTTCTGAAAAAGCGGTCAAAGATAAAAGGAATATCTTTCCCGGCAATACCAATACCCTCATCTTTGACGGAAACGGATACTGATCTGTCAGTTTTTTTGGAATTTATGACTATCTGACTATTTGGCGGGCTGTATTTAACGGCATTATCAAGAAGAATGACCAATAAATCAATAAGTCCCTGTTTATTGCCTTCCATCTTATGGTTTTCCGCCTGATTTTTTATATTTATATTTTTCTTTTTGGCCAATATTTCAAGCCGGCGGACCGCCTGTTGGACAAGTTGGTCTACCCTTAACGGTTCAACCAGCCAGGAATGATTGGGTTTTTGGTATTGAGCCAACTGCAACAGAGCATCTGACAGCGACTGGAGTTTGTTGACATCATCAATATTGGCAGCAATTAAAGATTTCGCCTGTGCCAAAGACAATTTTTTATCCCGCAAATGCACTTCCATAGCACTTCTTAATGAGGTCAGGGGAGTTCTCAATTCATGGGAGGCATCGGAGATAAAACGGCTTTGTTCATCAATCATGTCTTTTATCGGTTTTAAAGTCCGTCCGGCCAGAAAATAACCGGCTCCTCCGGCAATCATGAAGATGACTAAATTAACCAACGATAGTGTGAAAATAATTCTTTTTCTTAAATCAATAATATCAATGGGAACGTTGTAATCTTCCAGCATTCCCCGTCTGAACATTTCGATCTTAAACCTTTCCCTCAACAGCTGCTGTCGTCGGTCAATTCTGACCATTTCATGGTCAGCCACCCGAAAAATAAACAAGGAGAAAGCAATGCTTACAGCCATGATAATGAGGAGATACCAGGCAGTCAATTTAATGCGGGCATTGTCAAACATCATTTTCGATTTTATAGCCGAATCCCCTGACGGTTTTAATCAGGGGTTTTTTGTTTTTAAAAGGAAGATCAATTTTATTACGGAGATTTTTAATATAGACTTCAACAGTGTTCGGAAGAACATCGGCGTCATAATCCCAAACATGGCTGATTATATTGTCTTTGGAAAGAACCTGATTAACATTGCGCATCAGATATTCCAATAAAGAAAATTCTTTGACGGAAAGATCAATTGTTACTCCATTCCTATTTACTTCAAAAGTTTTTCTATCCAACTTCAGATCCGAAGCAATTAAGATATTGTTAACTGTTTTTTGGGGCCGCCTGGTTAAAGCTCTAATTCTTGCCAATAATTCTTCAAAAGAAAAAGGTTTGGTCAGATAATCATCCCCGCCGGCATCAAGTCCTTCCACTTTATCTCCGGAGCGGCCTTTAGCAGTTAATATTAAGATCGGGATATGGTTTCCCTGGTTTCGCAGATTCTTGCATATTTCAATTCCATCCATTCCCGGTAACATCAAATCAAGAATAATAAGATCATAATCTTCACCGGCGGCCAGATCAAAACCCGTTGGTCCGTCGTAAGCCACATCGACGGCAAATCTTTCCTGAATCAAACCTTTTTTTATTGAATTGGCAATCCGGTGTTCATCTTCAATTATAAGAATTCTCATGGCATTATTATACTCCCGAAGCTGAAAAACAGCTGAAAACTTTTTTATTAAAAAATGTGTAAAAAGCATTTTATCTTTTATTAATCATGGTACAATACCGCTTCTGATGAAGAGGATTGCCGGAGTATTTCCAGTAGTTTTTCTTTTTATTACAGGATATTTTTTTTATCTTTTAAAAGTAAATCCGGATAGTGATTTTAATCCAAATTATGATACGATATTACCTTCTCCAACAGTTACTCCAACGCCATCTCCCGAATTACCCGAAAGTCATATAATTCCCATTCGTACCCATGTCTTTCAGACTTTTAATAACTGCGGCCCTGCCAGTCTCTCAATGTTATTGTCCTACTATGACATTAATATCAGCCAGAAAGAGCTGGGAGAAAAACTCCGGCCATATCAGCATCCCAGAGGAGACAACGATGACAAATCGGTGACCCTGGAAGAGCTGGCAATGGAGGCTGAAAATTACGGATTTAACTCCTATCACAGGCCGGGAGGTAATATAGAAATTTTAAAACGATTCATTGCTGAAGGCATACCCGTTGTTATCAGAACATGGCTGAAGGCAGATGAGGATATCGGACACTACAGACTGATAAGAGGCTATGATGATTTAACGGGTGAAATAATCCAGGATGACTCGCTGGAAAACAGTAATCTGCGGTTTACATATGATAATATTCTCCGGTTATGGAAAGCGTTCAATTATGAATTCCTGGTAATCGCTCCGCAGGATAAAATACCGACGGCAAAAGCAATTCTTTCTGAAAATGAAGACCGGCTAACAGCCTGGCAAAACGCAAAATTAAATTTGGAAGAAGACTTACGCCACGAACCCGATGATATGTATACTTTATTTAATTTGAGTGTTGCCCATTACCATTTGGGGGATTTTTCTAAATCGATTGAATATTTTGAAAGAATTGAACAGAGACTGCCCTGGCGAATGCTCTGGTACCAGATAGAACCGGTAGAAGCATATTTCCGGTTAAAAAATTATGACAGGGTATTTGAACTGACTGATAAAATTTTAAACAACTATAACCGGGCTTTTTCCGAACTTTATTTTATTAGGGGAAATATATATCTTGAACAGGGAAAAAGCGGGCCGGCCAAAACTGAATTTGAAAAAGCCGTCAAGTATAACGAGAATTTTACTCCGGCTTTTTTGGCTTTTTAGAAATCCGTAAAATTAATCAGTCAAATATTTACGGTAAAAATCTACTGTTTTTTGCATGGCTTGTGAAAAAGTGCTTCCGGTCAGGTTATGTCCGCCGCTTTGATATTCATTTAGCTCTGAAGGAATTTTTGCATCATGCAGTAACTTTATCAGATTCCTGCTATAACCGATGTCAACGACATTATCATCTTGGGCATGATGAATTTGTATTGCACCTTCAAGATCATCCAGAAAACTGGTAGGTGCAACCAGCTTCCAGAACGGATGACCGTTTTTTGGCTCGCCATAGACCAAAAACAATTCTCTTCTCCGCCTGACCCGTTCAACATTACTTTGAGGAGGCTGGTAACTGGAATCGGCAATACCGTATCGGGCAAAATCCGCATAAGAATAGACAGCCCCGGCCCAGACAACCGCGGCCGGAATCTCAGGCCGCACTACCAGGCTTCTTAAAACCACATTGCCCGCCATACTGTGTCCCCAAAGTCCGATTTTATCCGGATTGATAAAGGGAATATTTTTCAGGGCCTGATATGCATTAAGGGTATCAATTACATAATCTGAAGAATAATAAGCCCCTCCCGGATCGCCCTGGGAAGTACCATGTCCTCTGAGATCGATTTTGAATACAGCCAGTCCGTTTCCGGCAAGATAATCGACATAAGACTGGTAGTTGACCTGCGTCCGATACTCTTTGGGAGGGATATATCCGTGAATGAAAATAACGGCAGGCCAGCCACCCGCAGGGTTTTCACCTTTGGGTTCAGTTAACAGTGCATTTACTTTCAGTCCGTCCGAATCATAACTGGTCTGATATGATATATAATCATTCCCTTCATTTATTTTGTCCAGTTTACCTATCGACGAGTCAAATGAACGCTGCCTCAAATATTCTACAGTCAATTCCATGAAAGGAAACGGAGTGGGTGAGATTTTATAAGCCGGTGAAACGGTTTGCGGCTTAACCCGGGAAGGAGTTCTTAATAAAAAAATTGCCGATGCGGCAATAATGATTAAAAACACAACCGGAATCAGTTTATATTTATTCATAATTTGCAGGAATAATATGTGTTAAACTATTTCTGGATGGATACACCTATAAAAAACGCTGATAAAGGCGAACTTGTTTCAAATAACAAAACAATATATGATGCGACCGCCTTTGAAATATTCTGGCGTAATTTTTTAGCAGGGTTAGCCCGGACTCTTGGCGGAATAATATTGTATCTTATTTTATTTCTTATTTGCGGAATTATTATCAGTCAAATTATCCTGCCTAAATTCATGCCGCTTATTAATGAATTTATTAATGCGGGCAAAATCCTGCAAAATGTCGGTAATATTACCCCTAACAGGTTTCCCCTTCCTTAAATTGTTAATTTTATTGACCCGAATAAAAAGTTTTAATAACACCGGCAGCCGGTTTTTCCCGGCCGTCATCATGCCAAAGACCGGTTGAACCGCCTGTATTGACCCAATAATTAATACCGATGATAACATTTTCCGTTTTCAATTTATCCAGCGCAGTCCTAATCCAATCGGCCTGATCGTCCTGTGACATTTTTCCGTGAATATTCTCAATCGGAGCGCCGAATTCGCCAAGCATGACCTGACCCCCGCTCTTTTTTCTAATATTATTAATATCTTCAACCAGCAAATCAGCATCTTTAACGTAATGATCAATAGTAACGACACCGTCAAGAGCAGTTGTTGTTTCTTTATCCATAACCAGACTGGCAACATCATAGTTCATGGAAAATAAGTTGGAAATTACTTTTTTATTAATTTGTTCAAAGGATTCCCGGGCAATCCGATATTGCGAGATAAGAAAATTCCTAAAGCCAGTTACATCACCTGTCCACCGCGGATCTCCGGGACCGCCGTTTTCGCATTCGGGACATGCGGTAAAAATGTCACCGTCGGCAAAAAGAACGGCATTATTTAAAATAAACCGTTTTGTTTTATCCAAATGTTGTTCCCCGGTAATGCTTTCATATCCGAACCAACCTTCCCAACCGGCAAAATTTCCCCGAAACCAGACATTCAGTCCATGAATTCTCGCAGCTTCCACCCAGCTTTTTAACATCGGTAAAAATTGATCGTCATAAGGAGTTGCTATGGCCACATGAGTTGCTCCGGTTTTTTTAATGTCGGCAATCTGGCTATCAATAACTTTATTAAAAGAAGGATCGTTTAATTTATTAAGACTCAAATCCCGGGAATATTTCATAGTGTCGATTGATTGGACAAGCCAAGTTACATTTTCTTTCCGGTTAAATATAAAGCCGGATATTAAAAGACCTGATATAAGAATGGATCCGATTAATACTTTTGACATATTATTCTCAGGCTATGGGAAAATCAAAACTTCTTTTAAATTCTTCACCGGCTTTTACATAACCCGTAAGGATCGTGGCCGCGTTTTTGGGTAATTCAACATCGGTTATTTTTATCGGCTGATCCTGATGAAGCCGGTTTACTACAACCGCGTCTTGTGACAATCCGACCGGCAGATAATCCCCGGCATACTCAAATTTATCTATGTTTCCATAAACGGTGTTACCTCCGATACCGTCAAGTTTTTGTCCCGGATTAAGCGTGTGTTTAGCGACGGCGATTGTTTTTGTTACGGGAAATGTGTTATTAATGATTTCCTTTTTTGAAGAGAGGGCTTTGACAATTGATCCGGCTACTTCCAGATGGCATAAATGATAAGGCTCGAATAACACGTATCTGGGGCCTTCACCGAGACCTAAATAACGCAGGTATTTATACTGGTTAGGATCAGTGTGCTCGGTTACTACAAAAATACCGGGGAATAAATTTTTACCAATCGCGTAATCCACAATACCCCGTCCGGGAATTTTTTTCCAATCAAAAACATTCAGCACATCATCAATTTTTTCCACCCGGGGACCATGCATTCCGAATTCCAGAATATCCATATTAAAATAATTGGATACCAGATTCATTTCGATTGACTGTTTGGTTCCGTCGGTAAAAGAAACCGTCTGGGTAACTGATAATCCTTTATCATCAGCCCAGGGCTGCATTTGTTCCCGGGTGGCATGCCGGTTTAAGAATCTTTTCATGTTTCCGGCCAGGATTACCCGGAAACCCATGGTTTTTGCCTGATTTATTAAGCGCGACAGACTGCCCGGTTGGTCACCGATAATATCAGTCACAACAAGCTTTCTTTTTTTAGCCAATAACCACAGTTCATGACCGACAGTTGATTGGAGTTCAGGGTTCATGGTGATAAGATTTTTTCCGGCAGATATTGTTTTTAAAGCGATTTGGGTACCATAGGCAATTGTTCCGGTCATTTCCAAAACCGCTTTATTGGGATAATCTTTAATTAAAGTGAGATCATCGGATAAGGAAATTATTCCCTTTTCAACATTGTCTTTAATTCTATTCACCCTGCTTTCCAACTTTGCTCTTATTCCGTGATCCTCAAGATAAGTTTTAGCCTGCTCCGGTCTTCTTGTTATTACTAAAGGCACCCTTAAACCCTTAAATTTGCGGATGGAGGAGATGAAACCGAAACTGACAAATCCCAAACCGGTTACAATTACTTCAATCGGCTTTTTATCGGACTCAAGTCTTTTTAAGATTAAATCGTACATATTTATCTTTCAGCTTTGATTTTTTCCGCTTCCGGAAATTTCCCGCAATTTTTTGACTGTATTGTCACCCAGGAAACTGATAAATTCTCCTAATGTGTACCTTTTAACAGGCGCTGAGGTTTTAACCGGTTTGGTTATCAGACCGGCTAAATATTCCTTTTTTAACTCATAAATATCGGCAAAAGGATAAGACCCAACCAATTCATAGCGTTTAATGCCATGAGACTTTTTAACTGCCATAAAAGTCAAATCATTGTCATCATTGGTTCTCATGACGATCCATCTGGCCCAAAGATCGGGATTTTTACCGGCCCTGTCCCAATACTCACCGGTACCTTCATGAATAAACCGCTTCATGGGCAGTTTGGATGAAAAAATAACGGCATCATGTGAAGCAACAGAAATCATGATAAAACCCTTTTGATTTGCCGCGTTTTCATTCAACCACCGGCTGACCTGTGTTACATTTTTCTGACTGGCTCCGACAGTGGCGTCATCTATGGTAACCGCGTCGCGGTTTATTAAAGTGAAAAAGATTGTGAAGAAAGTCAGGCCAAAAACCGTCCATCTCAACGGTTTAATCCTGTCAAAAAAGTAACCCGCGAATACGGCAATGGCCGGCATAAGCATTATGCCGTAGCGGGCATTAAACCAACTTTCGCCTGAGATGCCCTGAATAAAAAGGACGGAGTGGCCTAAATAAAGAGCTAAAACATTAAAAATAAGCGGAGTAATAAGAGCCGTCAAGGCAAGACGGACAGCCGGTTTAATCTTTATGTCAAACCAGAAAAGAACCATACCTAAAAGACCCAAAAAAGCGATAAATGTACCCGAGTTATAAAGCAGAGCCAATAGATAAACAAAAGCGGAATAGAACCAGTCCCCTTTGGTTGTCAGGTTTCCGGCGCTTTCAAGCTGGAGTTGCTGTGACCTGGCGGAAAACGGCCCGAAAATGAAATATAAAATATCCTTGAAAATCAACTGGTTCCATAAGAACCAGGCAATAATACCGGCAAATCCAAGCGTGGAAAAAAGAATCAGAGTTCCCTCCGCTTTTTTATATCCTGATATTCTCAAAGTCAGGAAAAAAATCATAACAGCTGCCGCCAGCAGTAAAAACCACCCTTCATACCTGATTAAAGTGGCCATCATAATAAACAATGCGGACCTTATTAAACGGATAAAATTATCGTCACGAAAAGCCCGCATCAGATCATAGACCCCGGCGGTCATAGTCGTTAAAAGCAATAATTCGGTCATGGCAATTGACTGGAGATAAAGGATATTGATATTGAAAATGAAAATAACGACACCGAAAAACCTTCCCGGAAGTCCCACGTCCAAATCTTTCAGAATGGCATAAATAAGATAACCCATTAGGACAAACGAAAGCATTGACTGGATGCTGCCTGACAAACCCGAGTGCCACATGAATTCTGACCAGACAGTCGGGATCATCAAAAGATGAGGCAGCGGCAACCAAACCGATCCGATTTGGGCCAAACCGGGCTTTAATCCTTCGACTACCCGGCGGCCGATATTTAAATGAGAACGGGCGTCATTATAAGCAAGCCCCAGTCCGTTTTGCCAAAAGTAAATGAAAAAGAAGACTGACAGAACCGCCATTAAAGCAATAATTAAATAATGGGCATTTTTTTCCAACCATTGTTTTTCTCCTGACAAATCCGGCAGGACAATTTTTAAAGTCAGAAAATCTTTTTTTTTCATAATAAGTTACGGTTTTTTCCGCCCGGATATAATTTACGAAAACCGGCGCTCTCCCTAAAGTTTTGCAACCTATAAAGAAATAGCAGACCGGCATAAAATATAATGAGGACTGATGTAATTAAGCGGTAATAATCATAGGCGGAGATGACGCCTTTCAAATAAGTCTGATATACAAAGGATTTGGAGAGGCCGGTTTGGATCATATCCCAATTACGTTCAAATGTGTATTTTTCCTGTTTTCCGGTTTGCTTTTCCAGTGAAAGTATCTCCGGTAAAGGCGGATTGCGGTTTGATGTCAGCGCGCCAAGAGTGTTGACAGCAAGAGAATAGGCGGTAATCATCAAAAATAATAAGAGAAAAAGAGATTGCCTTTTAATACTTTGGAGAGTCAGGGCGATAAAAACGGACAGAAGGGCAAAGGCGGGAATAAGATAACGGGACCCAAAAGCCCACCCACCCCAGGGATCACCCCACATTGAATACAGTAAAAAAGTAATTCCTATTACGGAGATTAAAGGAGAAAGGAATGAGCTATTTTGTTTATACAATTGCCAAATCCCGTAAAGAGCGAATAACATAACCGGTGAATAGACGATCAATCCGCGATCAGCCGAGAACAGGAGAACATTAAACCCTTTTGGCATATTTCTGCTTTGGAAGAAGTTGAAAGCTGACTTTTCCTGCCTGTCCGGATCTGAAAGTTTAATTGAATCCTCATTTTTGGCCGATTCCGGTGAGGCCGGATTTCCTTTTTCATCTATAGCCTTAACAGACGATACGGTTCCTGACAGGGTCCAGTAGTTTCCGTATGAATGGTAATTAAAAAGCAAAAGCAAAAAAACGGGTAAAATAAACGCCACGGAGGAAAAAAGACCGTGTATTTTAATATTTAAAAGCGTCCTGCCGCCGGTTTTTTGCAGAAAAATAACTCTTCTTAAGGAATACAGAATAATCGGCAGCATCAGAAAAGCATTAGGCAAATCAACGGCAATGGCAAGACCGAATAAAAGAAAGATGAAAAAGAGAGGAAGAACACCCTTGTGGGACAGCAAAAGATAAACCGACATAAGAATAAGAAAAGCCGAAAGATGATGCTGATAATAAGAAACGGCATAAGGAAAAGCCGGTGTTGCGAATAAAAAAACCAGGGAGCTCAAAACAGCCGGCAGAATACCGGTTTTCAGTTTCACGGCAATAAAACTGATAAGAAGAGCATTGGCTATCGAGAAAAAACCGACAACGGCATAAGTACCCAATTGGGAAACCCGGAAATATTTACCGATTAAATAACCGGGAATTGATATAACGGACAAACCCGGGGTAAATAATGAAACATACTTGCCGTCTTTGAAACCCAAATCAGGCGTGACAAAACGGGCTAAGGGCAGAGAAAAATTAAAAGATCCTTTTTCCACAATGGACATTAAAAGGGCGAACCGGCCTCTTTCGGGCGACAGCTCTAGTGGACCCTCTTCTCCCCAACGGGGGTCAGCAAGTGTATTTTCGGCCGGGTTACCGGGAACACCCCGGATTGAAAGTGTCAGAATTAAAACAGAAAACAGGAATAAAATTAAATAACCTAAAAATATTTTCATAAAACTGCCAACTCTCTTTTTTTCAACTGATACTGTTTATAAACACGATTTATTAAATTTTCATACTTAGATGACAATATTTCATAATCAAATTGGCGGGCAAACCGCTTGCCTTTTTTGCCTAAGACAAACCGGAAGCGGGGACTATCAATTAAGCCGATAAGTTTTTTGGCAAAAGCGGCAATATTTAACGGTTCAACCTTGAACGCAATATCATCCGGAATCCAGGAAAAGCCTTCGATTCCAAAACATATAAAAGGAATACCCACAGCCATAAACTCCAAAGCCGTTATTCCGAAACTCTCAAATCGAGAACTGTTAACTCCTATTAAAGCCCCGTTTAAAAGCATTTCTTTAATATGATCTTCGACCTTGCCTTTAAAAACAGTATTTTTGTCCATTTTCTTTTCCCGGAAAATACGCTTTAATCTTCTGACTTCCTGCGGATGACCCCCTCCGGCAATAATCAGCCTGATATTTTTTCTTTTTCTCAAAACCAGTTCCATAATTTGAGCCAATATATCCAAGCCTTTATGGAAGACATCGATTCTCCCAAGGTAAAGAAGATAATCTCTCCGGCGGCGAAGGGGTAAAGTAAATAAATTATTTTTGACACCGGCAGGAATTGTAACGACATGACAATCCGGATTTATTCGGCGTATTTTTCCGGTGATAGTATCATTTAGGGAAATTATGTTCCTGTAGAATTTCAATCCGATTTTTTCAACAAGATGGAAAGGCAGCCGATATTTTTGAGCAAATTTGTCGGCATGCAAAAGCATGGTAATGCCGATAACCGGCTTTGATGTAAATATAGGCAAAAAGCCTGTTGATACGGGCGGAGTAAATCCTTCCAGCCAGATATCATAACTCTCCAAGAGCACATAAAGGGGTAAGATCAATATAAAAACAAGCTGACCGATCAGCGGTCCGCCGATTTTTATCCCGATATGCTTATAAGAGACTCCGTCAGAAATCCGATTTATACTTCCGGTATATGAACCGCAAACAACTGTTACGGCATGACCATGCCTTACCAACCTCAGAGCTACTTCGTGGATAACTCTGGCTCCCCCGCCGGCATAAAAGGGATTGGCAATTGAATCATAACTGGAAAAGATTATCTTCATAAATGAGAAATAACTGTCCTGCCGATAACTTCCGGTGTAAAAAGCCGCTTATAAAGCTTATAGCCGTTTTCCGCCAATTTAAGCCTCAATGGGGTATCTGTGGAAACTGCCTTTATCGCGGAGGCTAAATCCTGAGGATTTTCCGGCTGGCAGAAATAAACATTTTCTTTGTGCTTTAAGAATTCTTCCATTACTTTTAATCTGGCTGTAATCAGCGGTTTGCGGGTTGCCAGTGCCGCAAATATTTTATTGGGTATGACCCGATGAAAAAGAGCGCTGTTTGAAAAAACTCCCAAAACAATATCCGAGTCGTTAATTCTTCTTACCAGTTCTTCTTCAGGAACGAATCCGGTAAACCTGACATTTCCAAGATGGTTTTTCCGGGCATAATTTTCCAATACTTCCTTTAAATACCCCTTACCAAGTAAAGTGAAATCGAGGTTTTTTTCATTTTTAAGAAGTTTAATCGCTTCCATGATATAGTTGGCGCCATGCATCGGATTGTATAATCCGAAAAAAAAGACTTTCACTTTACCGTTTTTGCCGGAATTGACGGAAATTTGCCTGCCGCTGTTTGCAGGCTCGGGATGGTAAATAAGATTATTGGCTCCCAGAGGAACAACAAATACTTTATTTTTATCTACTCCGAATTCATCAGTGACAAACTTTTTCATTAGATTTGTATCAACAATTATTTTGTCCGGTAAAAGTAACAAAATTTTTTCTATATTTTTAATGAGTCCGGCAACAATTGATTTTCGAAGGGCAATTGACCGGCCGATGAACATTGTGTCATAAGGAGAGATACTGTCATCAAAAAACAACTTTTTCCCGCCTAATTTGGAGAGCAGCCAAGCCAGAGGCAAATCCAGGTGTCCCGGATGGAGGACAAAGATATATTGGCAGGAGAAAACAACCTTTGATTTGGATATAAGATATAAGTATGCTTTGAGTTTTCTCAGGATCCGGTAAACGGATTTAGTAATAGTCAAATCCGAAGATGTTTCCAAAACCAAATTGGGAATTTCGAAATGCACTTCCCGAACAGTCACCCCGTTTTTAATTAAACCCATCCGCAGGGAACTGTTTCTGGAATAATTGGCGTTGTAAGTTCCGAAAAAACAAACTGTCATAAATCTCCTTCCGGAGTATATAATTCCCATCGCCAGGAGCCGAACGCGGAAGCTTCCCGGTTTTTAATAACCTGATAAAAATTATTTACACTTTCCGTCCAATTGAAATGTTTCGCCCAATTGAGGGCATTTTGAGATAAAGTCCGCAGATATTCCGGGTTTTTGATCAGAAAATTAATGGCCCGAGCAAAGGCCGCCGCATCACCGGGAGGAACTAAAATTCCGGTCTTACCGTTTACTACCGAATCTTTTAAGCCGGGAATATCAGAGGCTACAACCGGAGTTCCGGCAGCATTGGCTTCTATTACCGTCATACCCCAACCTTCGGCAGATGAAGGCTGGAGAGCAATCCAACTTTCAGCAAGCAATTCATGCTTTTCTTTTTCACTGACAAAACCCAAAAAACGGACATAGTCTTTTATTCCCAGCTGGTTGATAAGACCAGTCAAAGCCTTATTACTTTCGCCCTGTCCGGCAATGTAAAGCCTGGCCATTGAATGCCTGTATAAAACGTGAATAAACGCCTCAATAATGACATTGATGTTTTTATAAGGCTTGAGCCTGCCTAAATAAGATATTTTGGGATAGGAACTCTTAGCTGTATGATTGGATTTAGGAAAATCCACTCCCGGCGGAATAACCGAAATGTTTTTCCCGGCGGTTATATTAAAGCGGATAATTTCTTCCTTTGAAGATTGCGAAATAGTGATAATTTTTTGATTTTTATACACCCGGGGCATCAATTTTGTTTCCAAGAACTGAGCTAAAAGAGAAAAAGGGAAAGGAATGTGTTTTCGGAATACATTCCGGTGCAAATGATATATCAATAAAAATTTAGGTTTAGCCGAGTAAAAGGGAGTAAAAAAAGGAATACCGTTGGCCGAATCGATGATAATATCAAAATTATTCCTAAGTTTAAAAATATAGTATATAAACGCCCAAAAATAAACCGTAAAAAAGCCTCCCCGGCGTATGACATTAACTCCGTCAATGAATTCATCCGGTTTTTGGCGTCCGTCATTACCGCAAAAAATTGTAACGGGGTGCCCCCACTTAACCCATCTTTTGGCAATTTGATGGATATAAACTTCAGCGCCTCCGGCCCAGGAATGATTAACATCACGCCAATTGAAAAAAAGAATTCTTGATTTACCGTTTGGCTGCTTAAGATGAATTTTGGAGAAGAGACGGAGAAAATTCCTTAAGTTACTGATCAGCGGCTTTAGTAAGGGAAATGATTTTTCCGGTATTATTTTTTTGAATTCCGTTTGTTTAAAATCAGTTTCTGAAAGATTTAAATGTAAACCGTGAAGTGTTTTTTCCCAATAAAAAGGCTTGAAGATGAATTGAATAAGCGCCATAAAGGCACTGACTGAAGCCATGAGCCAATAGACGGGAACAAGAAATACATATTTTTGCAACCACCACATTTCTCTTTTGGCACAACCGATCATATAGTAGTAAAGGTACATAAAATTACCAAAACTTAAGGAAATTACGGCGATATAAAAAACAGCGGGCGGATAAACGGCTTCAATTGCTGAGGCAGTGATTTTATGGAAGGCAAAATAGGAAAATGTCACAATCCAAAGAAAAGGATTTATAAAAAGAAACGAAATCCTGCCGCCAATTAAAAGCTGAAAAATAAGAGCATGCAAACCGTGCTTTTTAACAAAATCCAGAGGATGACGCATATGAACAAAATAAGTCTGGATATAACCTTTTATCCATCTTGACCGCTGTCTGAGCCAGTTAACAATGCTGCTGTTAGCCTCTTCCCAGGTAGTAGATTCAATAATGGCTGTCTTAAATCCGTCTTTAAACAACCTGATTCCCAAATCACAGTCTTCGGTTACGTTAAACGGATCCCAGGCATTTATGCTTATTAAAGTCTCCCTGCGGAAATGGTTACTGGTGCCTCCCAAAGGAATACCGGTTTGGATTGCCTGTAATCCGGGTAAGATAATATCGAACCATAAAGAATATTCGGCGGTAAATAATTTGGTTAACATATTTTGAGCAGGATTATAAAAATTCAATTTTGCCTGAAGGCAAATTACCTTCCTTCCAACTTTGGAAAAGCCCAGATATGCCTTTTTTAATTGCCAGGGCTCCGGCTTATCCTCAGCATCAAAGATAACAACATACTCTCCTGTTGCTTTAGCCAGTCCGTAATTGCAGGCTTTTGGCTTTGTTTTCGGTGAAGAACCGGGGACAATCATGGTACGAATATACGGCGGCACTTGAATTTTCTTAACCCGATTAATTGTCTTTGTGTCATCATTTTCCAAAAGAAGAATAATTTCCAGTTTATCTTTGGGCCAATTTAAACGTGAGAGTGAATTGATAAGTTGAGGAAGCAAATGGGCTTCCTTATATAAGGGACAAAGCACCGTATAGCGCGGAAGAACGGAATCATCCAAAGATTCCAGTTCTTCCCGGGAAAACTTAATCACTTCTTTTTTAGAAAAGCTTTTATATAGGAGAACAAGATTAAATAACGTATCAATGAAATAAATTAGGCTGAGAAATGTTACAACGGCAGTTATTGTGATAACGATATTTGACATTAAGCCCAATATTACGGCTGTAAAAGCCAATAATATAACAAGGCTTTGAGTCAGTGTTGTTTTTAACAAAGCGCTTTTACGAAACGGCAGGTTGGTGTGGGTAGTGAAATGCTTACGCTTGTGAACGACACCGTATCCTTCCAAAGATCCGTTTGGTAAAGGTTTTATCTGAAAGATTTTTTTACCCGTTAACTTTAATTTAGCCGCACTAAAAGCAATTTCGAAAGCAGCTTTTAAAAAATTCAATTTGGAAATACCGTTTTTCCGCTTTTCATAAGTAATGTCAACGGACCCTATTTCATATCCCAACTGCAGAGCTGTATGGAGAAGAGGGATATCCAATGACCATGGACCGACAAATTTGACATCCAAATGATCGAAAATATTCTTTTTTACCAGCTTTAATCCAGATTGAACATCCACATTAATCCCCAATAAAATTTTTCCGAAAATAAAAGCGTTTAGACGTGACGGAATTTTCCGCAGAATTGAACTGTTATATGAAGTCCTGTCGGCAACAACTGCTCCGTAACTCTTTGATTTAATTACCATCTCAGGTATTTTTTCCGGCGGATACTGCATGTCAGCGTCAATCAATAGAATAAGGTCATAACGGGCGTGCGGAATTCCTTCCAGAATGGCTGAAGATTTACCCCGCCTGCCTTTTTTATTAACAAGAACTACGGGATATTTATCCTGCAACTGTTTGATAACATTAACTGTCTGATCCATTGAATGGTCATCAACATAAATAATTTCATAGGCGATAGCCGTGTCATGAAGGGCACCGGCGATTCTTTCAAAAAGAGAGCGGATGCTTTGAGCTTCATTAAAGCCGGGAATTATTATGGAAATAAAAAATTCTTTAGGCTGGAACAAAGGGGAAACCAATAAAACCGGCTCAGGTTTTTTTGGAAAATCATTACCGAAAATACTTTGCAGGATTGTCATAAATAGCCCTATATAAAGGTAAGAACTAAAACTATCATGCGGATTATTGGAAAAAATTAAATTCGGGTAAGAAAAGCGTATGAAGATTAGCGGATGTTAACTACTACTTTACCTTTCTGATGTCCCTCTTCCATATATTTATAAGCTTGCCCAATTTTATCAATTGAAAATATCCGATCAACATTTACCTTAATTTTACCGCTGTTTAAAATTTCTGTTAACCGGTTAAGTTGCCGGCTGTTTACAGCAGTTTGCTGTCTGTATGTTTTAATTCCATATTTTTTAGCCAGCTTTCCGTCAGGTTGAACTACCATTGACACCAACACTCCGCCTTTTTTTAATACCGGAAAAGATCTGTCGGCAATGTCTTTGCCCACGGTATCAAATACGGCGTCAAAATCTTTAAGGATTTCTTCAAATTTCTTTATTTTGTAGTCGATTATCTTATCGGCACCCAATTTTTTTATAAATTCCATATCAAATTTGTTTACGGTAACAGCAACAAAGGCATTTTTTGCCTTAGCCAGCTGTACAGCTATATGTCCTATACCTCCGGCTCCACCGTGAATAAGAATTTTTTGACCGGCCTTCAGACTTATATGTTCTTCGATTGCCCGGAGTGCGCTTACTCCGGTGAGCACAACAGCGGCTGATTCGGCAAAATCCAGAGAGCTTGGTTTTTTTGCAATTTTATCCGATTGCGCTATTAAGTACTGTGCTAATGATCCTGATCCGCCGCTTAAGATGTTGGCAGTTCCGTAAACTCCGTCACCGACAGTAAACCCTAAGACTTTTTTGCCTGTCTTTTTTACTATTCCGGCAAAGTCTCCGCCTAAAGTATGAGGAAAATGAAGGGGAATCATTTTCTTAAAAAGTCCTGAACGGAGTTTACTGTCAAAAGGATTGAGGCCGGCAAAATTTACTTTCACCAGAACCTGATTATCACCGGGAACGGGCGGATCAATATCGTTTACTTCCAAAACTTCAGGTCCGCCATACCTACTTATCTGAACTGCTTCCATTGTGTTTAATATTTTTTATTATCATATAGACTTTCTTTCCATAATAAAATGCAAAAGGTGGGCAGGAGCAAAATGCTCAAAAGGATCCTCTGAATAATTTTTTATTTTAAAAAAAGGGTAAAACTCATTGACAACATCATTTTTCTCAAATCTTTGTCCGATGTTTTCGGGATTACGGTAACTGAATACGGCAAGATATAGATATGATTTCTTTTTTAAGACCCTCAAGATATTTTTAAAATATAATCTCCTATTTTCGGGCAGAATATGATGGAAAAGTCCCCGGTCCAGCAAAGCGTCAAAAAAAGCTGTTTGGTAAGGCAATGATAAAGCGTCACCCGTCCGGAAATGCATTTTTCCATTTATTGCATTAGCCCTGGTATTACCTTTTGCCTGATTAATTGCCGTTTCGGATGAATCTATCCCCCAAACTTCGAATGACAGCTTGGCCGCTTTTTGCGAAATCCAGCCGTCTCCGCAACCGATATCCAGAATTTTGGCTCCTGGAATATCAGTCTTTAATATATTCATAAAACGGTAAAAGGCCGGTTCGGGAGGATGGTTTTTCCATGGGGTTACATCCGCCTGATACAATCTGTCAAAATGATTTTTTATATCATTTTGGCTTTGTAAATTCATCACTTATCTTATACATTAATAAGTAAGGAATATTCAGGAATTAATTAAGGATCATAAAAAAGAATCTTGGGAGGCTTAGGAATTTTTATTTATTTAAGGAGAGAAATTTTACCAGACGGTCGATATCTTTCCGGTCATGGACCGCTGATAACTGTATTCTTATTTCATCGTGGCCTTTGGGAACAACCGGGTAACTGATATTGGTAGTTAATATATAATTGTCAAAGAGTTTATCCACCAGTTTTCTGGCCTTAAGGGGGTCTCCAATTAAAAGCGGCTGTATCGGATGAACAGAATCAGATGCAAATTGAAGGCCCTGTTTCAAACAGATTTTCCTGAAGTAGCGGATATTATTTTCAAGTTTTCTGAGTAATTTTTTTCCGGCGGGACGATCCAGCAACTTCACGGCACATAAGGCAGCGGCGGCGGTTCCCGGAGTTATTGAATTGGAATAAATATAGGTGGCTGAGGATTCACGAAGATAATCGATAAAAATCCTATTTCCGGCGACATAACCTCCGTCAGAACCGAAAGCTTTTCCGAAAGTACCAACCAGAAGATCCGCCCCGGCTCCGGTTATTTCTTCGACTCCGCGGCCATTATTGCCCACGGCCCCTACACCGTGGGAATCATCAACTAAAAACAAAACTCCTAAATCGTATTTTGAATCATATAAGTCTATGATACGGCGCATTTTTTTCAAATCCGGGTATTCTCCGAGCATGCTGAAAATACCGTCCGTTATAACTATTGCCCTTTTATATTTTTTCCGGCCATTATTCAGAATATCTTTCAAATGGTCATAATCCAGGTGGCGGTATACTAGCTTGTTTTCTCCCGGAAGGCCTGAGAGCCGAATACCATCAATGATGCTTCTATGGTTAAGCTCATCGGAAATTACCAGAGGTAGTTCTCCCAGATTTGTATCTTTACTCTGGCCTTTAATAAAACAGAATATGGCGGCAAGGTTGGCCGCAAACGCTGATGAAAACACAATAGCATCATCTCTTTGATGAAATCGTGCAACGGCGGACTCAAGCTGCCGGTGAACTTCTAATGTTCCGGAAATAAAGCGGACTGCGCCCGGACCGGTACCGAATTTTTCCGAAGTGTTTCTTTCGGCTTTTAATAACTGCGGATGGAGGCGGAGCCCCAGATAATCGTTGGAATTGAATACATGATAATATTTACCGCCAATGTTCGCTTTAGGAGAAGGAGTGGCAGAGAACCCGGAAATTATTTTTTCCTTTCTTTTAGTTACTTTTATTTTATCAATCCGTTTTATTTCCTGATATAAAAGTTTGTTGAAATTACTGCCGCTCATTTTTTATACTTTGTTAACCCGTATTTTTAATTTAAGACGTAATTTATCCAGCATTTCCTTCGTCATACGGGATATATCATATTCATGGCGCCAACCCCAATCTTTTCCGGCTACCCGGTCATTTATTGATTTAGGCCAGGAATCGGCAATTTTTTGCCTGTGGTCCGGTTTGTAGGTACAAACGAAACCGGGCAATAATTTTTTAATTTCTTTGACTAAATCCTGCGGAGTAAAACTGACAGCGGAAAAATTATAGCTTGTCCTAATGCTTATTTTATCGGAACGGGCATCCATTAATTTAATTGTTCCTTTTATCGCGTCCGTGATAAACATCATCGGCAGTCTGGTATCTTTTTTCAGAAAACAGACATATGAATTTTTTAATAGTCCTTCATAAAAAATATGGACCGAATATTCCGTTGTACCGTCTCCGGGAGGAGCATTAAAACCAATCAGTCCGGGGTAACGGAGACTCCTGACATCAAGACCGTATTTTTGATGGTAATAACGGCATAAAAGTTCACCGGCCAGTTTGGTGGTTCCGTAGATAGTGGTAGGTTCCAGAATAGTACGTTGGGGAGTATTAATTTTAGGAGTTGTCGGTCCGAAAACGGCAATTGAACTGGGCCAAAACAGACGACACCTATATCGGACAGCCAGATCAAGGATTGTCCTTAAACCGTTCATATTAACATCCCAGGCAAGCGGAGGATTTTTTTCTCCTCCGACTGACAGAAGACCGGCCAGATGGTAAATTTGACCGATATTATGCTTCTTTATAATTTTTTCCAACTGCGGCTTTTTTCTGACATCACCTTTTTCGATGTTAAAGGGAACTTTTGTGACCGTTTTATGTGCCAAAAGAATAACATTATTTTTTCCGTATTTTTCGGATAACGCCGGAACCAGATCGGCTCCTACCAATCCGAAAGCCCCGGTAACAAGAATTTTTTTCATGATTTATTCAAAATAAAAAACCGTTATTAATAATAATTACTACCCCGGATAAATTATCCGGTAAACCGCAAAATGTCAAGATTTAATGTTAAAACGGACAATCGCAAGATTACTCATGTTATAGTTTTTTTAATGGCCCTTCTTCTTTCCCATCTGGTCCGCGTCGTCGTTTACCTCTGTTATAAAATAAATGAGGAAGGAGGACCATATCTTTCTGATGAAGATTATATTGAATCAGTCAAGTATGAACTTTCCGAAAGAAAATTAAATTTCCGGCAAAACGAATACGTTGAATTGGAATATCTGGGAAAACCGGTAGACAAACATCTGATCGAGTTTATTATTGAGGATAAAATACTTTTGGATCTGAAAGGAAGAACACTTCTTAGACATAAAATATTTCACAAACAACTGGCTTCTTATTTAAAGGAAAAAAATTTACCACTGGCATTTGTGGTTAATTTTCAATCCCGCCGGCTTCAATTAAGAAGAATAATAAACCCCAACTTCAACTATCAACTGTAACGGCGGGAATTAAGTATATCCCAACAATAAGATATACTGGAATTATTAATGTCATATAAATACAGGCTGTTTATTTTCACTTTTCTGATTTCTTTTATCCCTCTTCTTATTATCAGTCTTTATTCTTATAATTCCCTGCGGGTTGAGCTTGTAAAAAATAATATTTCCAGGCTTGAAGTTGTAGCCGACACGGCTAAGGAAAGAATTAATATTGCATTGGACCAATATCTTGACCAGGCAGAGCTTGTTACCCACAGATTACAGTTGGGAAGCTATATTAACAATTTTCTTGAGTCGGAAAATGAAGAGTCATTTGAAGGAATTGAGGATATATTAAGCAAGTTAAGCATAAATGAACTCAATTTTAACTCGGCGGAAATATATAATTTGGACGGAAAACATATTACTTCGACCGGCCAGGGAGAAAATCAATTCAATATTAACGCCGATAAAATTCAAGCCGGAGGAGACAAATTTCAGCTGAATAACATTTTTACGGATAAAAACGGCCAACTGCAAGTAAGTATTTGGGGTCCCCTATTCTTTGAAAACAAAAAGGTCGGCTATATTGAATACACTGCAAATTCACATCTTTTTACAAATATTACCGATGATTATTTTTTACTGGGTGATACCGGTGAAATTACCCTGTTAAAAAATACCCAAGCCGGGGATGCAATTTTCCTGACTCCGCTCCGATTTGACAAAAATGCCGCTTTAACCAGAACAGTACCCAAGGACACGGAAAATGCAACTTCACTGGCAACCATTAAAAAACTGGAAGAAACACTGATAGAGGAGGATTTGGTTGATTACCGGGGGAAGCCGGTTTTTGCGGTAACCAGATACATAGAACCGTTGGATTGGTCTTTGGTTGCAAAAATTGACCAGGAAGAAGTTTTTTCTTCAGGGACGACGCTGCTTTTAGCTTTTGCAGCAGTGTTTTTAACGACACTGATTATTCTGATGACCGGGGTACTGGTATTTACGCGTTTGATGACAAAGCCGATTAATGAACTGACTAAAATTGCCCAAAGATTGCGGCAAAGGGATTTTTCCGCCAGAGCTTCTGAAATCGTCAGCGGAGAGCTGGGTATTTTATCCAAGACTTTCAATGAGATGGCCCATGAGCTTCAGGAAATTTATTCAAATCTGGATCAAAAAGTAAAAGAAAGAACCCGGAAAATAGAATCAATAGAAGCGGAAAAAGAAGCAATGCTTTCCAATATCGGAGAAGGGGTATTGGCAACCGATAATAAAGGGCGGCTGCTATTTATTAACCGGGCAGCCAAGAAAATACTGGGTTTAACCGAAGGGAAATTCACCGGAAAACCTTTAACGCGTATTGTCAAGATGTTAAGCGGGGAGGAAAAACCAATTTCGGAACATAACAGACCGATGAACAAGGTTTTGCAAACCGGTAAACCTTATTCCGTTACATCAATAAATAATAATTATTATTATTTGAACAGCAAAGGGGAAAAAATTCCGATAGCTTTTGTGGTTACACCTATCAATCTGGATAATAGAATAATCGGGAGCATTGAAGTATTCAGGGATATAATGAAAGAAAAAGAGGTAGATAAAGCAAAAACCGAGTTTGTATCACTTGCTTCCCATCAACTCCGGACTCCTTTGACAATGATTTCCTGGTATACGGAAATGCTTCTTACCGGGGATGCCGGAAAAATCAGCAAAGAGCAGAAGAATTACCTTCGGGAGATTTATAACGGCAACAAACGGATGACTGATCTGGTCAACGCGCTTCTTAATGTTTCCCGGCTGGATCTGGGAACGATTGCAATTAACCCTGAACCGACCGATATCTTAAAACTCATGACGGAGGTTTTGGCTGAACTCAAACCAACAATTGAAAAAAATAAACTCAGTATTAAGGAAAAGCATGAAAAAATTCCCGCAATCCACCTGGATCCGCGTCTTATGAGGATTATTTATCAAAATTTAATATCAAACGCTGTTAAATATACAGGCAAAGAGGGTAAAATTGAAATCAATCACACTATCATGAAAAAAGGAGAAATGGCCGACAAAAACCACCGAATAAATACGGAGAGCGTGTTAATTACAGTTTCCGACAACGGTTGGGGGATTCCGAAAAAACAACAGGAAAAAATATTTACCAAATTATTCAGAGCCGATAACGCAAAACTGAAAGACTCTTCCGGAACAGGATTGGGACTTTATATTGTGAAATCCGTTATAGAACAGTTTAACGGATCAGTCTGGTTTGAATCCGAGGAGAATAAAGGTACTAAATTTTTTGTCATAATTCCGGCTTCGGGAATAAAAAAGAAAAAGGGATCAAAAAACCTTAATTGATTTATTTCAAAAATGCTATAATACAAATCAGATAAGATTAACCTGAAAAAGTCATGACTAAAACTAACGGGAAAAAAATCCTTATAGTTGAAGACGAACTCCCGCTTCTGAAAGCATTATCAATTAAACTGACAAATGAAGGATTTACGGTTCTTCAGGCGCAAAACGGTCAAATCGGTCTTGATTTAGCTTTGAAGGAACATCCCGATTTAATACTTTTGGATATTGTAATGCCGGTTATGGACGGCAATACCATGAATGATAAACTCCGTGCCGATGATTGGGGCAGAACGGCCAATGTAATTTTTCTGACAAATGTCACGGATGAGAATAAATGGGCAAACTTTCTGGGCGGACGGCATTATCTGGTAAAATCCAGCTGGACAATCGAGGATATAGTCACTGAAGTAAAAAAACAATTGGGTATGGAATAGAAAAGAGGATTGTGCAAGCTAAGGATGGGAATCAAAGTTTATTTTTAAAGAGTGAGGAGCGTGATTTAAGCAGATTTTTTAACCAATTTTAATAATTGGTACTTAGTAAACCGCCAATCCCCTCTTGAGCCGATTTTTATTCCTCTCAGTTTTCCCTGTTGCGCCCATCTGCGGACGGTTTTGACACTGATACCTAAAAATTCAGATGCCTTATTTACTGTAAAAAAATCTTCGTCGTTATTGCGCATACGGAAATTGTCAATTAAATCGTTATGTCATGGTAACCCCATAAACCCAATTCCAAGTCAAAATATGTAAGAAAAAAATAAGAGTCAGGCGGATGGATCAGGAAAGGGTGAAAAGCTTTCTTTCTAACAATATTTCATTCTGAATTCCCTTGACTTTTTGGTCATTGAGATATCGGCGGTTTTTTTTCCGGTTGGAAGGAGGGCAACAATTTTATTCCATTGTTTTTTAATATTCCCAAGATCAGCTTCTTTTGGAGAAAACTGCAATCTGGTATATCCGCTGGGGTTTGATTCGACATTTATCCCTAACAGACGTAATTTATTGATAATTTTTTCATCAAGTTGAAAATCACCCTCTATCATCTGGTCACAGGAATTATTTACAAAGCCTGATAAATCAGTGGAGTAACCTTTTCTGTTCATTTCCAAAACAGCCTGACGGACCTGTAGCTGCAGTTCTTCAATAAAAATACCCAAACGGGTTTCAATGTTATTCGGATGAGGATTTATTTTTTTCCTTTTTTTAACATTCTTATCCATGGCTGTCCGGATTTTAAATTCCAACTGTTCCAATAACCTTTGTCTTTGTAGTTTCGGGTTGTTTGAGATATGTTTTCTCCTGAACAATACTGCTTTCGGACTTGCTGAAGGCATAGTCAGTTTTCCTTTATCCGGAAGAATGTCGATAATTTTCATCCATTTTTGTTTAATAAAATCCAAGTCAAGATTTTCAGCCCAATAAACAAGCGATTTAAAACCGTCTTTTTCCCGAATTTTAATATCTTTCTTATCCAGTTTATTTCTGGTCACATAATCTATGACAAAATTCCCGTCCAAAGACTGGTATTGGGATTTTATATTGTTAAATCCTGATGATGTTTCTATAGCGTAACCTTTCTCAAAAAGCCTGCAGACGACATCTTTCAGGTAGGGCTCATACATTTCCAAAAAAGCTCCCGATATATATTCCATATCGGTCATAAACGGTTGTTCCTTAATTCTTTTGTTTACGGCTTTGGATCTTTCTCTATCAATACTTTTTTTTAACGTGGAAAATTTTTTTTGATCGGGTATTTCAAAGGTATGAAAATGTGTATTCATTTAACGAGACTTATTCTATTATACTCTTTTTTTAGTTAATTATCCGACAAAAGTTAAAGCATGACCTATTTTTTGCGCTCTTCCGGTTCTGCCTATCCTATGAACATAGTCAGTACGGGTTGCCGGTTCATCGAAGTTAATTACATGAGAGACGTCAGGTATATCAAGTCCGCGGGCAGCAATATCCGTGGCAATTAAAATCTTTACCCGGTTATCCCTGAATTGCGAGAGTACCCTTAACCGTTGGTTTTGGGATTTATTCCCGTGAAGAGAAGCTACCGAAAAACCCTGAAGAAATAATTTTTTGGAAAGCCTGTCTACACCATATTTGGTTCTGCCGAATATGAGGACTTTTTTAAATTCTTCCTTTCTTAATAATTCTTTCAATTTTGAGATTTTATTTTCGGTGCCTTTAACCCGAATCACATCCTGACTGATTGAAACAGGAGTTTCATTTGATTTTACAAATATTTTAACCGGACTTATGACGAATGAATTTATAATTTCCTCCACATCAGAAGAAACAGTGGCCGAGAAAAAAAGCGACTGACGCACTTTCGGCAGGTAAGAAATAATTAATTTGATTTCCGGTAAAAATCCGATATCAACCATTCTATCCGCCTCATCCAATACAATATTTTTAAAGGAATTTAAATGCAGAAAACGGCGGTTGAATAAATCTTTAATTCTTCCAGGAGTACCGATGACTATCGATGGATTATTCCTTAAATCAGTAATCTGCCTGTTTATGCTTGCTCCGCCGATACACAAACAGGAATAAACAGACAAAAATCTGGATAATGATTTCAGGTCGTCGTTAATTTGCACCGCCAGTTCACGCGTCGGAACAATTATTAACGCTTTCTCCTGCCGAGCATGAAGAATTTTATTAATAAGCGGAATCAGAAAAGCGGCAGTTTTGCCTGATCCGGTCTCGGCAATTCCGATGACATCTTTTCCCTCAAGAATCGGCTGAATTGCCTGATCCTGAATGGGCGTCGGAGTTATATACCCTCTTAAGGCAATATTCTCCTTCAATTTTTTATCAATAAAAAAGTCACTGAACTGATTTTTTATTTCCGTTGTATTATTTTGAATCGGGGCGACAGAATTTCTTGAATATGCAGATTCGGGAAGAAATTTTTTCGATTTCCCGTTATTAGACTGCCGATTTTTTTTCCGGAAGTGAAACCGATGCCTGCCGGAAAAATGTCTATTATGATTGTTAAATGATTTTTGAAACATAATAATACGGTTTTAAACCAATAAATCTGCCTAAATCGTGAAGTTTTTTTAAAAAAGAAAGAAAGATACAAAGCGGAAAAATTAGGGTATCTTTATCTATGACTTAGTTAAAACTTAATCCAATTTAAACAGATTTATCAGTTTAAATCTGTTAAAAGAATCATAACATACAATTGACTTACCGTCAAGATACTATAGGATATTTTTCTCTTACGGAGGCCTTAATTATTGGCAAGCAACAGAAATTTCGCTAATTTATCAAGTGATTCATTCCAGCCTGCTTCCATTCCGCTTACCGACATAGCTTCATAGGCGGTATCTGTTTCAGGATGGAGATAATTTATCGTAAGCTTCGTTTTATTCTCTCCCGCGTTTTCAAACATGACAACAACTTCCATTTCCCCAGGCATTTCCGGATTCATTCCGACGGTTGCAGGATCAATTTTATTTCCGTTTTCATCGGAGAAATAATCCGTTACCACAAGTCTTTCCTGAGGCACAATTTCTTTATAGACTCCGGAGCTATAAAGATCCCTGTCAAATTCAGATCCTTTCGGCCCATGCATACAGAATATATATTTTCCTCCAACTTTCAGATCTATCCTGCAAGACGGAGAGGTAAAATCTTTTGGCCCCCACCAACCCATTACCATTTCAGGATCGGTCCAGGCTTTCCAGACAGACTTCCGCGGAGCATCAAAAATGCGGCTTATTACCAGCGCATAAGTTGAGATATTGACCATCCAGCTTATGCCGAATTTATCCGTTAACGCGCCGAATTTGTCTCCCCAGAATTGTTTTTCCATAGGCATGTTTACTTTTCCACCTTTGGATAGACCTTTAAAAAATTCCGTTAACGTCTTTTCATCAGATCCGTTAATGCTCATAGAAATATTGTTACCGGTTTTGACCGGCTGTTCAGGCATACTATCACTGGCCATAAAAGTGAGCAAATCATTTCTTAAAACGGCATGAATAATTTTATTTTTCTGATCGGCTGAGGCCGGCATGCCTGACTCTTCAAAAGTCTGCATATAAAGCCTTCCTCCCAAAACAGACCGGTAAAATTCCATTGCTTCCCGGCAATTTCCGTTAAAAACCAGATAAGGATTTAATACGGGTTTCATAATGTGATAATTTTTTTATACTACTTTCATTTTTATATGCAATCATATTTTTATCAGAAACAGATAATAAAAAGGTAAAAACTATTGAGGCTCTGAAAACATTCCCCTTCAGCCTTGACGGATACAGAAAAAAGACTGTTTTCAACGGGGTGACGCTACTTTCTTATATTCCGATCGGGGATCGATATTTCGTATAATAATGGAATGGAAAATCTATTTGTTCTAATCCTCACCCTCATTGCTTCTACTGTTGGAACGATTACCGGCTTTGGTACATCTACCATTCTCGTACCGACACTTTCTTTGCAATACCCGCTCACCGAGACGCTTCTATTTGTAGGCGTTGTTCATTGGTTTGGAGATATATGGAAGATGGTGTTTTTTAAGAAAGGTGCAAATTGGAAATTAATATTTTTATTCGGTTTTACCGGTATTATTGTCAGCTATATCAGCGCCAGGCTTGCCGGGATATTTCCCGAAGATATACTACAAAAAATGCTGGGGGGGGTTCTCCTGGCCTATGTTACTTTTATAAAAATAAATCCCAAGTGGAAACTGCCTAAAACAAACACTAATGCACTTATTGGCGGAGGAATGTCCGGATTTTTTTCAGGCTTGTTCGGTGTAGGAGGTGCCGTACGAAGCACATTTCTGACAGCATATAACCTGGATAAAGCAGTCTTTCTGTTTACTTCAGGGGCAATCGGATTGCTGATTGACAGCTCCAGACTTGCCGGTTATGTTTCAGGCGGTATTAAATTGACAAACTACAGTTTTCCAACCTTAATCGCAGCGGTGATCGTTTCTCTGGTTGGCGCGTATACGGCCAAGCAAGTTGTCAATAAAATTCCCCAAGAGAAGTTTCGAATGATTATCGCTATTGCACTTTTTATTGTAGGAATCCGTTATCTTTTTTTCTGAAAAACTATAATACTTCTTAATATTGTCAAGGAGAAATCAGACTATAAGGTTAAATATATAACCCATCAAAATTATTCCCATATCATTACTTTTTTCAAGATAAGTGCCTGAGGAATGGAAATCGTAATAATTGAGGTCATAAACGCCAAGGCAGTTCCCAACGGGATTCCTTTTCCGGTTAAAGCTTCAATAACAGGAATAACTCTTACTGAATTGGCAGTTCTAATTCCGACTGCAACCGTTAACCTGTAAGTATTATGACTTACAAACAACTAACGGCTGCAGACAGAGGAGCAATTGAAGTATTGCTCTTTTTAAAAATTATACACAGGAACAAATAGCCGGGATGCATTTAAATCATTAATTTTCTTAAAATCTCTACTTTGAGTCAGAGAATTTATTTTGCAGAAAAAACACCTTTTTGAATATATTGTTTAATTAAAGTCTGATAAGGAATATTAAGTTCATTTGCCTCTTCTTTCACCCTATTGAGCAAGTATTCAGGAATCCTGATGGATACAGGTTTTGTTGTCGGTTTTAAATTGGGAAAACTGACTTGCTCTAAATCATTAGCATCATAATATTCAGACAAATCAACTTTTGCCCAGAATTCCCTTTCTTCATCTTCATTTTTGAAATTTGGTATATTAAGTTTTTTCTTCATATAAATACACCTCCTTTTTGTTTATATCCCGTGCAGAAATAATTCTTATCTTCTTTGCACTTATTGTGAATACAATAAATAACAATCTACCTTTTTTGGTTTTACCTGCGATACGGAATCTTTCTTCTCCTTTTGAATGTAATCGATCTTTAAAAATCTTATGCTTTTTGTCAAAAAAAAGCTCTTCCGCTTCTTTGTCTTTTACTTTATGTTTTTTAAAACTTTTTCCAATATTTCCTTTATCCCATTGAAATTCCAGTGGCCCTTTGAGGATTCTCATGTATATACTGTATTATACAGATGGAGTTGTTAGAATGTCAATATTGAGATTATCAAATGTTGTATTTTTGCTCCGACTGGTGGGCTATGTGAGGAATTATTTCTTGAATATTAATTTCCATAGATATGCTTTTTCCACAAATTCTTAAATGTCGGAAGAGTTAAGGTCGAAAGAAGAAAACCGATACTGGGAACTATTGCGTTTAACCAGGGATTTGGAAGAGAAATCGAATACATGTAAATACTTATTGCCAGATATGTAAAAAGAGCAAGTAATGTTTTTCTTGTCCAACTAGTTTCCCATGCTTTATCTGATTCAACCCTTTTATTTCTATCTTTTATAAGTTTAATCTCTTTTTCTAAATCTTCTATTTTTTTCATATCTGATATTTTATCACAAAAAAAAGAGCGTTGTAACGCTCTTTTCTTGACGTTACTCCCCGGATGGGACGATTTTCGAACAAAATTGTTAAATATTATTTTTGTTTAATATCTTAAAGAAAATTTCTTTAATTTTTTCTGCTTCGACGTTTTCTACTAATAAGCAATTGTGTTTTAACCCTTTTCTTATAAAAGTTTTCCCGTATCTGATTTTATCCTTAATTTCACAGGAAACGTTTACCTCTATCGTTTTGAACAGCTTGATATCTATAGCATAGGAAACGGCTAGTAAATCGTACATTACTCCACCGGTAAACCCCCAAAGTCAGAGTTATTCTTATAATATTTTATATATAAATCCGTTATTTGCTTTAACCCATCAGTAAGAGTCTTATCATCCAGTTTATTGAAATCTCTGATAGAAAATGTAACTTTTCTGCACATATTAATTGGGATAATTACCTTTTTGCATTCCGATTTCAGCAAATACATCAATGAAAGCGAGTCATTAAATACATTAAACTCGGCGAAAGGAGTTATATTTCCCTTTTCTGTGAACACACCGCCTAAAATGATTATTTCTTTTAACTTCTTTTGAAGTTTCGGTTTTATTTTTAGAAGATAGCAAATATTTTGAAGACGGTCCTATACAGATTATTGAGACTGATTTGTTTTTTTGATTTTGCCAACATTTCGGATAGGCAGTCATTTGCCGATTTATTTTCTTTTTTTAACATTGTTGTTTTTTCAAATCCTCCTAAACCATTATCCCCGTGCGATTTGGCATTTACGGCCTGTCCGCTAATAGGTTTATCCATACCTTCATAAACAGGAATTCTTTTTCCGACCAAATCCAAAATTGCCAAAGCATTTCTGGTTGAATTTTCAACGATTGAGTTTCCAAAGACGGTTGTTATTGCGTTTATTTTGAGATCCGAGCGACATGCAAGCATAATTGCAAGTGCATCATCAACACCGGGGTCGGTATCTATTACGTATCTCCCTGTGGGATATTATCCGAACTGTGAATATCACTTTATTACATTTTGCACGTATATCTGAATTCCATGGTTATATTTGATTTATTTATAGAATAGGTTATTATAGTAAGCTAAAATACATAAATATGGCTGAGGCACCACTTTTCTCCCGTGTAAGGGTTACTGTAATTGATGCTGCAGGTTGCGGTGAAGCTTTAAACAGACAACAAGATTTTCCACTTGATATTGGAGTCAATAGTCTTTCAAATGCTTCCCAAATTGAACCAGTCAATGCACCAGCTCTTCAGTCTTTAGGACTAACACTTCTACCCGGTCTTGAAAATATGAGGACTATTCCAAGACAAGGAAGTGTTGAAATTAAAGGGGCTTATGGAGTTCTTACTCCAACTTTTAAGGGAAACGGGAGTCCTGAGGGTCATCAGGCTCTAATGGGTCATATAGTTGAAAATCCATATTTGCTTTTTGATAAAACAGGATTTCCTCAAGAAGTGGTAGATCTCGTAAGAGATACCGTGTCTGAAGTAATGGATAGAAAAGTGGAAATTGTCCGATACCCAGGAACTGATGATGTAAATGGAGTAAAGTTTATCAATACACCAGGTATTGGGGATCGTCACTACGCAAGCAAAGAAGGAGATGGTCAACTTGTTATTCCAATTTATGCCTCAAGCGACAGCCTAATTCAAATTGCACTACATGAAGGTGTGGTCCCTTATGAAAAAATAAAAGAAATCGGAAAAGCAGTCAGAAAAGCGGTTAATGAAAAAGGATTCCGCATCGCTCGCATCATTATGAGACCTTTCGAGGATGATCCGGATCAGAAAGATGGTTCTTTTAGAAGAGTCTCTAAACATCGTATTGATTTTGGAGTTGATCCTGATGAACTTACTTTGATTGATTTTCTTAAAGAAGTAGGAATTCCAATCCATGGAGTAGGAAAAGCGGCCAGCATGCTTAACTTTCATGGATTTGATGAAGAACTGATTTTTAAACTAGATTCAGACGAAAGGAGAATGGAAAGCATTGTTGCTGACTTTGCAGACTATAGCGATTTGGGTCCGGCTTTTAGTTTTGATAATTTGGTTGGACTGGATGAATTATTTGGCCATCGCAGAAAAGCAAAGGAATATATTGATCATTTCAATATGTTGGCAAAATATATAGCTCAAGGAATGTTAGCAATGGCTAAAGATGATCTTTGGATTATTACTGCTGATCATGGAAATGATCCAACTCAACACAAGCATAATAATCATACAAATGAGATGGTTCCGATATTTGTCTTCAGCCCGAAAATTAAAAAGTCTATTAATTTGGGAGCAAGGGATTCCTATGCAGATGTAGCTAAAACTGTTGCGGAAAATTTTAGAATAGCAGATAAAATTAAAAATGGTAAGAGTTTTTTAAGAGAATTAATCTAATTTAGAAAAGAGATCATAGAAAATTTCCTCTATTACTCTTATCCGTACTCATTGAATATAGAAGATTCGAGTAGGATAAACAAAATATTTTGAATCAAAAATGCTTCCTTTAGTGGACTATATGAGGTGCTTCAACTTGATTTTGGAGTATGAAAATATAATAATTACAATCTTTTATTTAAATGAAATTCTTCAATTTTTGCTATTAACTCATCAACTCCATAATTGGATGTATTAATGTTGTGTTCTACAAAGGTTCTTAAACCCTCAATAATTCTTCTAGCTTTATCAGCTTTCTTCCTGTTTAAATGCCCGATTTTAATATCATTTTGAATATAGGTGCGGGAAACTACCTGCAAAGTGGCAGAAATGAAAGATGATTCTATGAACACATTGGAGATGTCTTTAATATCAACACTATGTGATTGGGTAGACAGAAATTGGCGGAAAGTAAAAGTAACTCTTTCTTCTTCTATATCTATGGTATCGGGGAATATGTTCCAGGGAAATTGTGGTTTAATACTATAGATACATCTATTGGACATTTTGACCAAATCGCTTACAGTTTGCTTGTCTGACTCTTTTTTGGTAGCCTGGTGTTTAATCTGTTCATCTTTACCCTCTTTCTTTAGAGATTTATCAGCTTCTAATTCCCCTCTATATACATTTCCCGATGCTTGTTTTCCCTCCTGTTCTTCCTGGACCTTCTTTTCTTCCTGTTTATAGAGTTTACCAAGCCAATAACTTATTCTGTTTTGCTCATTTTGTTTTGCCGTATCCTGCTTTGAAAATGGATTTAAGTAGATGGGAGGAAATAATTTAATCATAATTAATTTTATAAATATTTATTTAAAAAAATTGTATAAAATGGGAAATAAACTAAAAAGCCAAAAATTCTCAAAACAACCAGAGAGAATCTGTGGTAATTCTCTAAATGGATATATGTTGGCAAATTGATACCCGCAAGTATTATATGCTATATTGACAAGTATGTCAATATATGATAATATGTGTATATATGAACAATAAACTCGTAAGAACAACAATTCTACTTGATAAGAATTTGGTTAAATTAGCCAAGATGAAAGCTGCTTCTGAAGGTCTTACTTTGTCAAAATTAGTTACTAAACTTATTACCTCTCATCTAAAAAATGGTGGTGTAAAAGAATTAATCGGAGCAATCGCCACATCCAGAGTAGTTATAGATTCTGCAGTTATATCAAAAAATAAAGGATTTATTAAAGGACATCCTTAATCAAATATAACTGTCATCTCTGTCCATTTTGAGGATAATATCTTTATATCCTTATTTTTTGTTTAATATTAAATTAGAACATTGTGATGGGCTAGTTCATATTCTCCGACTGGTGGAATATGTGAGGAACTATTTCAATCCCCAATCATTTACCAAAGAAGCATTTCTTTCTACGTAAGCAGTTGTTGAACGATTTTCAAACTGCTGATAAGTTAAGAATTTGGACAAATTTTACTTAAACTATAACCTTATTTACAATAGTTAGGAATGAAAAAATCGGGACAGTTCTTAGAATTAATAGGTATTTCATTTATCTCCGGACTTTTGGTATATGGTGTCTGGTCGTGGTTGAGCTCACTTGATTGGAGTGGAGGGATGGATTTGGGACCAAATATATTTACTTTCATCCCCTTTCTGTTCATCCTGTATATCTTACCTATTGTGGGTGCACTTCCGAGTATTTGGTTAGTAACAAACCATTTCGGCCACAAATTCCATATTATATTTTGCAGTATTTTGCTAATATTTATAAATTCTTTCGGGTTACTTATAGAAAGGTCGGTATTATTTTTACTTCTCTATCCGGTCGTGTTTGTCGGCCATGCCTTAGTATTTGATTATTTAATTCCGCCAATACCACACGTCAGATATGGATTAAGAGCGTTTGGTACATGGGCGGTAATACTTCTTATTCTTGTATTACTGGAGACAATATTAGGAAATTAATTATTATGTTTACCTATACGACATTTTGTGAAATCTTTGAACCAAATTCCTCGAGGATCGTAACGTTAATATAACCAGTCAATTTGTGCGTACTTGTGGTGAACCTTGCCGAACCATTTTCAAAGTATTTGAGGATTTCAGGTTCATCAGCCAGTTGCGGGAGGAAATGGACAAAGTACGGCCAGTAAGTTTTTCATTGGCAGAAAATTCTATTTTAAAACCTTGTACCTGATATGCGTAACCATGCTGGTTCCGCTAACTTCGATCGGTTCAAGATTGAGATTAGGAACACCTTCAAACAGTCGAGTGCCTGCGCCTATAGTCACGGGGACTATATGTAACCATAGTTCATCAATGAGCCCAGCCGCCAAATATTGATTAACTGTATTCGCACCGCCCATAATCTTGACATTTCGATCACCTGCCGCTTCCTTTGCCTTTGAGAGAGCAGATTCAATGCCGTCAGTCACAAAGAAGAATGTCGTTCCACCCTCCATTTCTACTGGTTGCCTCTTCTTATGAGAGAGAACGAAAACCGGAGCGTGATACGGAGGGTTATCACCCCACCACCCTTTCCATTCAGGATTGTATTTTCTGTCTTTAGGCCCAAACATATTGCTACCCATAATGAACGCACCAGCATCCAGAATGGCGTCTATTTCTTTTTTATGCTTATGCTTTTCCGGCTCTTCAAACATCCATCGATCCAATAAGTCTGAATCGAAATTGTTTCCAAATGGTTTTTCGAAACTTTGATTTAGGCCAGCAGTAAACCCATCAAGAGACATTGCCATACCAGAGGTAACTTTTGTTTTGCTCATATTGTTATATTAACAAATCTTCTATTGGAACGCCAAAGAATTTGATAGAGGTTATATTAAGAATCTTCAGGGTGCAAAAATAGGTTTGCTCCCCCGATGGGACGATTTTCGAACTGAATTTTTTTTAAATTAGATTTGAATATTTAAATCACGAGGTCCAAATGAAGCTGGGAGTAATTCATCAATGCTTTCATATTTGTGAATTGGTCCAGTTGAACCACTGAAGATAATTTTTATTGGTTGACCTGCCCTATCTTGAAATTCTTTTAATACTTGTCTGCAGGCACCACAAGGTGCTACAGGTTTGTCGGTTTCGAAATCCTCACCTTTCGCCATAATAGCTATAGCTTTCACTTTATCTCCATAACCCAAATTGTTAGCGGTAAATAGCGTACTTCGTTCAGCACAAATGACTAATCCATATGAAGCGTTTTCTTGATTTGCACCTGGAATAATACTTCCATCTTCAACTCTTACAGCTGCTCCAACAAGAAAATGAGAATAAGGAGAATAAGCTAATTTCATTGCGTTTCTAGCCGCAATAAGAAGTTCTTGATCTGCAGGCTCCATATCTTCGGGTGATTGGAATTCTAAAAATACATTATTATGGGAAAGATGTTCTGACATAAGATAATCGAAAATTATATCAGATCAATTGTCTAAAATACAAAAAATGGGTGTTGGGACGCTCCTTAATACCATTTGCTCCCCCTCCCTCGATTCAATATAGTACTAAATCAAGCTAATTTTGACCGTATAATTCAGGCTTTTCAGGATTTACGGTATATTGGGGAAATGAGACAAAGGTGGATCGAAATAAAGAAGCTATTAAAAGGCGGACTACCGGATGTAATCCCCGCAGCGATGCAGGCCAAATAATCATTTTTACCCGGTTGCAATATTTCAGTGAATGATATATGATATTTACATATATGAACCGTGTGAATGGAACTCCTTTTCGGTCAAGAGACTTTGGGACTATTGAACGGTTCGTAGAACCCTGTATTCTCCTGCTCCTTTCAAAAGAACCGGCTCATGGATACGGTTTGCTGGAAGGACTGGAAAAACACTGTGGCGAAAAAGTCGACGTTGGGGATTTGTACCGGACGCTACGGCGTATGGAACACGACGGTTGGGTGAATTCGGCTTGGGATCGGAAAGAAAACCAGCGTGACAAACGGATATATACAATCACAGAGGAAGGTCGGGCATTTCTCAAATACGCGGTCGCCTCTTTGCAACAAACCGACGAGTTGATCCATCATTTATTCAGCGGATATCAGAAAGTATATCCGGAAAGTAACACAATATGAAACTGGGCATTATTCTTTCAACAAACAATGAAGAAAACAACTGGAATGCTTTAAGGCTTGCAAACCTGGCATTATCAAAAGGTGATACTGTTTCCGTCTTTCTTCTCGGTGAAGGCGTGGAATACCAACAGACAAGCTCTCCCCAGTTCAACATTAAAGAGCAAGTTGAAAGGTTTTTGCAATCTGACAAATCAAAGATTCTCGCTTGTGGTACTTGCCTAGCTATCAGAAAGCAAGGAAGCAGTGAGGAATGCCCTGAAGGCAGACTTGAAGATTTCTATGATTTGGTTGCCGAAAACGATAAAGTACTTACCTTTTGAATAACTAAGCCTATGAAAAAGTCGTTGCTGACCGCCATAATTTTAATCACTTTGTTACTAACCCCAACTTCAGCTTTTGCTCAAGGTATGATGACCAGTTCCTTATCGTCCGTAACCTATGATGACCATACCGCCCGCGAAGAAGTAGAAGGCAAAGAGATCTGGGAAAAGCTCCAAGCAAAACAACTTGAGTGTAAAAATCTTACCGATGAGCAATATGGTTCGCTTGGCGAGTACTTCATGGGGCAATCCATCGGTGATACCCAAAGACATGCACTCATGAATCAGATGATGACCAATATGATGGGTGAGGAAGGCGAGGAACAAATGCATGTTGCGATGGGAAAAAGGGTAAGCGGTTGTGAGCCCAATGCTCAAGTCCCTTCAAATAGAGTTAGTTTTATGCCGATGATGTGGATGATGGGAGGAGGTGGAAATCCTATGATGGGTACTGGCTGGGGAAACATGATGGGCGGTTGGAATGGGTTTGGCATTTTGGGATGGATACCAATGCTTCTTTTTTGGGTACTCCTTATTCTCGGTGTCGTTGCTCTTTTCCGTTATCTTGGTGGTTCGACGAGAAGCAGTGATAAAGAAAAATCACCTCTGGATATTCTCAAAGAACGATATGCCAAAGGCGAGATCGACAAAAAAGAGTTCGAGCAGATGAAAAAAGATCTGGCCTAACCACATCCCCACAGGTTATATTAAGGAGCTCTGTGGGTCATTTTGATCGAGAAGCGTTCAATTAATATAACCAAGCGTTTCCTGCGTATTATCGAGATATTCCAGGATGCGAAGTTTGAACAGCAACTACGACTTGAGATCGAAAAAGTGAGACCTGCTCTTATTCCAGCTATTTAAATTCTTCTAAGGTAGTTATGTTGAAGCGAGTTATTGTGGCGTATCAATAATTTGAATATTTATAGGTACTTCACCATTTTTATCAAAGAAAAGCGACATTGGTATTTGGTCTCCTACCTTAACTTCATCAATAGTTTTAACGTTACATATCATACTGAGATCCATAAATTTCAGTTCGACGGTACTGTTGGCAGGAATAGGAATATTGCCAATTGAACCGTTATTGTTATTACCGCTAATGCCCATATCATCCATAATGAAACTTCGGCACTTTGGCGAATACGCACCTATTAAAAGGTCATTTTTTACCCCAGTGTTGTGAATAGTGGCATAGAAGCGGATAGTCGACTTATCAATTGTCGATGGCGGGGGTGGAGTTACAACCGGCGGTTCAGAGAAAATTCTTGTAAAATGTCCCGTTCCGTTATCTACTGTGACGGCATGTTGTTCTAAAGTATTTACTCTCGTGTCTAATTCTCCTGTTTTATAAAACAGATAACAAAGCAGGGACTTATCATCATTAACCGTATTCTTATCGCAATTTTTCTTTATAAAATCCTGTGCCTGAGGTAAAAAAGCAGCGCTATTTAAAACTGCAAAGACTGAAACCGTTGAAAAAAGAAAAACCGCAGTACCTACGACTGAAGATGTTAAGAGCTTTTTTATTGGTTTGTTCATCGGGAGTATAATAGGCTTAACTAATATCAATGTCAATAGAGCAATACAATAGTCTAAAGTCTAAATTATCAGATGTAAAGATTTTCCCAGGAAAAATAATTATGAAAGCTATTTGGAATACCCTTATGGAATTTCTCAAACACATAGTGTTATTAATACTCCTTGGTGTTGTTTTTGTTGTTTTATTTTTGTGGGGTCTTTATTATTCTGTTACATATAAACCAGCCATAGAATTTACTTCTCTCCGTATTGCTGTTATTGTAATTCTTGTTATATTTAACATTTTTTTTATTACATATCCGTTAACGAAAGTTTTTCGTAAACATTATTACATTATGGGTTTTTTAACCGCAACAGCCTCTTTCTTTATAACAATTGTCGTGTCACAGTTAATTTTTAAAGCTCTGGGTATTTAATTATTCAATTGTCTGTAATATTTTTTTGCAAATTGAAGATATAAGAAGCTAAAAATCCAAAGAAATCCGTAGAAAACCGTTGATATTGCTCCCCCTGATTGACATGTTCTGGAACAGGAAAATTGAGATAGCTGTTAGTTTAAAGCTGTCTGTGCAAAATTTAGACCTTTAGCGAGCCACGGAATGCGCGAGCAGCATAGTAAGAGGGCGCACTGTTGTGATACACGAAGACATTGCCGTAGCGATAATCAGCAAAGAGGGCGCCGCCTAAGTTTCTAATACTGATAGGTGTTTTCACCCAGCTTGACGTTTTCGTATCGAAAGCACCAAGTTTCTGCAACTGGCGATATTGAACTTCGGTTAAAAGCTCAATGCCCATGCTAGCCGCCAAATCAATAGCGTTATCTTTTGGTTTAAATGCTTTCCTTGCCTCCTGCCCTTCACGATCGTAACAAACATTTCTGCGGCCATAAGGGCTTTGTGCGCAGCAGTCATAAAAAATGTATTCGCCATTCTTTTTATCAAACCCGACAACATCCGGTTCACCGCCGGTTCTTTCCATTTCACTTAGTGACCACAGTTTTTCAGTACTGCCTTCCAGCTTTTTTTGTACTTTAGCCCACTGGAGACCTTTATGGCGATTCATGTTTTTCTCAAAACGGGCTTTTAAGCTCTCCAGTAGTTCTTCACGTAGATCTTTTGACAACTCCTTTTTATTGCTATTAATGTTGTTCATACTTTTATATTACCTCAAAAAGCTCACAAGAGGATACTTCAAGCGCATCGGCCAATTTTTCTATTGTCGCAAGGGGATTCATTCTATTGATTTATTGATACTCTTTCTTTTTCTTCTTTGGCTTTGGCTCCCCGTCCCCAGGATTAATAAACCCGCGATTTCACTTCAATTGTCCGGGCATTTCAGGATTTACGGTATATTGGAGAGATGAGACAGAGGTGGGAGGAGATAAAGAAATTACAAACAGCACCAATTGTAGCAAGTAAATTAAATTAGTTTTTCTGAACTCTTTTTCGGTATGTAACAGGCTCTATGGTGCCACCACCGCATCTTCCGCATTCAAATTCATCTGTCCGAAATTCATTAGCTACCCATTCATATGATTCTTTTGGAGCTGTTACACCACAATGGTCGCAGATTGCACTTTTTACAACTATTGATGATTCTGTATTAATAGCTATTGTTGAAGCCTGAAGATAACTTGGATATTCTCCCGTTGCACGGACACGAATTATAAACGGCATAATATCCTCAGTATTTGGATTAAATTCTGTTCTGCCACCTCTTCCGCGAAGTTCTCCTTGAGTTAGTCCTCCAGCTCTTCCTCCTAATAACCCGCCAAGTAAATCATCTCCTTCAGCCGTAACACCACCTTTCAAAGTATCACCATACATTCCTCCTCCCTTTGTTATACCTCCCCTTGTTCCACCGTAAGAAAAAAGGTCTCCACCTTTTAATCCACCATAATAATCCGGAAGAATACTCTTAACATCAGGTAACGGAGGAGGTGTTTTTTCGGGAATAGTAATAAGGTATAGTCCTCCATGTAAGGCTACTTCAGGGGCGCCTTCTTCAATCGTAGATAAATCGCCACCGACGGATTTTACAGGGGTAATAACTCTTAAATATCCCCATTTACCTTCCTTCCAGAAAACTACCTGATTATTTCCGGCCTCTCCGCCAACATACATTTCTACCCTACCATTTTCTTCTAAAAGAGGTTTGCGAATAGGAGGCATTCCCGGTTGCGGGCTTTCTTCATCGTAAACTCCAAGAAGAGCTAGTCTTTGTGATGGTGGCCCCTTGATAATAATTGCAGCCTCTTGACCTTCAGGAACTAAAAGATGTGGTTCAACAATATCTTCTCCATTCTCCCTCTCGACAGAAACACCCCAGACAATAGGGCATGTTTTGCCTTCAGGAGTCATAGCTCTTACTGAAAGTTGAAGATTTGGTCGTTCAAGGGTTAGAACACCGTCTTTGATATGTCTTTTAACTAACTTTGCTCCTTCAGCTCCAAGCCAGTTTTGTTCAACAGAATGAATTACACCATCAACACTATGAGGAAGTCCATCCTCACCCAGGGAAGAAGGTTCCACAGTAGGAACTATTACTCCTCGGTAAATTGCGTCTAATCGTTGTCGCCCTCCTGGAATACGATCAGGTAACATAATTAGGTTGAAATACTAGCATATTATTAGCAAAGAGTCAAACTATAGGCTTTAAGGATTACTATGTAAGGATACCAAGTTTCATTCGAGGAAAATCCGAAGAAATCCGTAGAAATTGCTCCCCGTCCCCAGGATTAATAAACCCGCGATTTCACTTCAATTATCCGGGCTTTTCAGGATTTACGGTATATTCGAGATTTGAAACAGAGGTGGGAGGAGATCAAGAAACTCCAGTATACTACTTCATAAAAAACTTAAAAAATCAATCAATTAAGTATAAATTTATTAATTATTTCAATCAGTCCATCCTCATTCACTGGAGGGGCTATATAGTCGGAAATTCTTATTAATTCCGGCTCGGCATTTCCCATGGCAATTTTTAATTTGGCAAATTCAAATGTCTTAACATCACTCGCTCCATCTCCGACAGCTATTGTTTCCTCACGAGAAATTCCCAATTTTTTCTGAATATATTTTAAGCCTGCTCCTTTGGAAGCGTTTCTATGACTGATAAGAGTAACTGCCCAGGCCGGATTATCCCAATGAGCACCAACGGTTACGGAATATTTTTTAGAAAGTTTATTTAAAACATAAGGTATCTTATCTGCTTTCTTTCGAGAATGTGAGATAAGTGAGAGAGTAGTTACAATTTCCTTTTCCGGATTAGCATATTCTTTCATCCATCTGTTGTCGATACAAAAGCCGACTTCATCAAATAAACCGGTTGCTGTATCGAGAATTTGTTGAACTTCAGTTGCCGGAATATGCCTGTTATATTCAAGTTTACCTTCAGGATTAATTACTTTTGTGCCGTTCTCCAAAACATGATAACTGTTCTCTAATCCCAATTGGTCAACAATTATTTTTTGTTCTTTCCGAGCTCTTGCGCTTACTAATGAGATATAAATCTTTTTTTTCGCCTGCTGAATAGCCTTAACAACTGAAGGAGATGGTGTGTTAGTATGCTCTTTTACAACCGTTCCATCGATATCTAATGCCAGGAGTTTATATTTCATAATAAGCAACAATCCTCAGATCCCAGATTGAATGAATTCTTCGGCTTTAATATTATATAGTCCTGAGGGTTGCTTATCTGAGTGATTTTTGAGATATTCTCCTACCAGATGAAATCCTAGACTGTAACCAGTCCATCTTGGAATTCCTCTTTTTTTAGATCCACCGAACCAGTCGTTATGATTGTAATTCCTATTGGAATAATCTTTTTTAACTCTTATACTCATTCTCCTAAATTGTTTTTCTGTCAGCGCCTGGTCCCAGAGATTGGGCGAACAGTTGTTTATCTCCATATCAAAATGGTCAGCCAAACCTTCGGTAATTAACGCTTCCAACAAGGTCTTACCATATCCCGGATTTTTCCACCTCAAAGCGTGATACATTTCATGAGCGAGTGTTCTTTTAAAAGTTTCAGAAAGCATATTCGATAAATTGGGAAAACCAGGGTCAATATAAATAAATACCAAATGCGGAGAGGGAGTATAACCGCCAATACCGAGTTCAGGGATAATACCATGCGGATTGTCATAAATTACTATATCAGTATCCGAAAGAGGGATTGTTTTACTAATTTTATCTACCGCGCAATGAAACTCTTTTTCAATTTGATCAGAAGTATCATTTAATCTTCCTGAGGCATTCAGGATATGCAAATTAATACTCATGTCCAAAGTTTAGCATTTTTTGGACTATCCAATAGTTACTGCAGAATAGGTTTTAAAAAATAGGGATTCAGAAAAAGTACCCAGAGTTACTTTTCTGAATGTAAAAATTCGAAGAAATCCGTAGAAATTGTTCCCCTGTGGGAGGCTATCCGAACTGTTAAAAAAGATTTTGAAGGTGAATCGGGTGTAATATGCTGAAGGTACTATTTACAGTATTTTAAAATACTTTTTGATTTATATGAAATTCTTCAATTTTTGCTATTAACTTGTCAACTCCGTAATTGGATGTATTAATATTGTGTTTTACAAAGGTTCTCAAACATTGAAAATAATTCTAATTTCCTACTCACAAATAGCGTCACCGTATTATTCCAAGTCCAATTATTCCCTTAATGATAAGGTAAATCGCTAATAAATAGCTCAAAAATCTTGGAAAAATGAGGATAAGCACGCCAATTAACAATGACATTATAGGATCAAGAACTGTGAAAGAAAAACTCATTTGTTTTCACCCCCTTTATATACTTTTATGATAGATGCCTTTAATAGGTTATCTTTATTTCCTTAGCATCCTACCAATATAAATAACAACTATTGCACCTATAACGGCAACTCCCAAGCTGTATGGAGTAAATCCAGTCACTCCAGGTTGACCAACTAATCCCATAAGATAACCGCCAACAACAGCACCGACAATACCCATAATAATATCCTTCATTGTGCCCTGACTGGAATTGGTTTTCATGATTACAGAAGCTATCCAACCCGCAATTGCTCCAAAAATTATCCAAAGTATAATACCCATAATATATTCACCTCATTCCTATATTAAATATTTTTAAAAGATTTCAGTTACACTCCTGCTGCTACTTCCTCCTTAGATACCGGGTTCACAAGATCTAAGAGATATACTAAACCTCCTGCAATGACGACATATACCACAGCTGCAAATACACTTGACCATTCAATGAGTGAATTTCCGCTTGTGCTTTCACTTAAAATTCCTCTAAAAGGAAGAGCAAATGGATTTGATATCGTATAAATAAAATTCGTAAAACCGCTGCCTTGATTTGCTGCTAATGCCTTAAGTACGATTCTAAATGCAAGCAATATTTCAATTACACCTAAGATATACCAGATAATTTGATTCAGGCGGAAAATTCTTTTCTTCTTATCAAATACTTTCTGAGGAGCCTCTTCTTTTATCATAGGATCTATTTGTCTTGTTGTTTTCCTGACAACCTGAGAAGGTGTACTATTTTCAACCGTTGTTACTTCTTCCTGAGTTTGTGTGTTCATAGGTTATTTCACCCCCTTTATTTGAGATTTAATCTATGTAAGAAATTCTGAATAATATTTGGTTTATAATTTCCGTCTGCCTGTTTGTTAACAATAATAGATTTATTATTGCGTTCGTGGAGCTTAATATTTTCTGTTTCCAGTTTTTTTATTTTTTCTTGAAGCTGCGTAATCGTATTATTTCCTGATTTGATCGTACGTCCCAGTCCTTTGATATGAAAAGCCGTTGCAATTGATTGGGGTACTTCAATAATCCATGCAAGCAATATCCCTAAAATATAAGTACCAACTGTAATTATGAATAAAGGTATATTTGAATAAACATTCTCTCCTATTGTAATAGTTAAACCTGAACTTACATATCGGCTAAAGTATGCTATTCCAAAACCTATTATTATGGTCAGTATTAGTCCTATCATATATTTGTATTACAAAGTCTTAACTGTTAATAAAAAAGGGTATTCTATTTTTTCTTGTATCCCGCCTTTGTTAAATTGAGTCTAAGGATCAAAATCCAATCTGATTTCCTCTTTCCTCAACACTATCTCCTTGGGTAAATACTTGATTAAGGCCCTCTCTACGAAAGAGGTTAGAGTAATTCCCTCAATTATCGCTTGTGCCTTAGCGTGCTTAGCAATAGCAGGATTAATAAAAAGGGTTAATCGTTTCTTATTTTTATTTGTCATACTTCATATACTACAACTTATTGTAGTAGTTGTCAAGTAGCAACTAAGAGATAATTCTGGAAAGCCTTTATGGAGCTTACAAGTAATGGGAAAACAGGGAAAGCCAAGCGTGAGTAAAAAACAGAAGCAGATACTTATGAAAAAAGACAACTATTAAGATTAACCTTTGAGGAACTCAGTCTTAAATATTTGAAGCTTCAATGTCCTAATGTGCTCGAGAAGCGTTCAATTAATATAACCAAGAGATTCCTGCGTATTATTGAGATATTCCAGGATGCGAAGTTTGAACAGCAATTAAGAATGGAGGTCGAAAAAGTAAAACCCATCTTGACTAATCTTATATAATCTTATATAGTCGATATATAAGATAACTATGACAAATACGCATAAACTGGACTTACGTTTACAGAATGTCCCCCAAGACATCTGGAAGGACATTGCTGCAATTGATGAATTGAAAGGCAGATGGACTGCTTCTGCCAGTCTCCATCCACAGGTATTATCACGTTTAAAACGATCAGTACTTATCACTTCCACAGGTGCTTCAACCCGCATAGAAGGAGCAGCATTATCTGATAAAGACATTGAAAAACTCATGAGGGGCTTATCCATTGAAAAGTTTAAAGACCGTGATGTGCAGGAAGTAAAAGGATATTTTGAATTACTACAAAATATTTTTGATTCATGGCAGACTCTTACTTTTAGTGAAAGTACGATTAAGCATTTCCATAAGGAGCTTTTAAAGTATGTGGAAAAAGATGAGCAACATCGCGGCAACTATAAAACCATAGAGAACAAAGTACATATGATAAATGAAAAGGGCCAATCAATCGGAATTTTGTTTGATACTGTTCCTGCCTATTTGACTCCGATTGCGATGCAGACACTTACTGAATGGACTGTTAAGGCTCTAAAAGAAAAATCATATCATCCAATTATTACTATTGGTAATTTTCTGGTTGAATTCCTGCAGATTCATCCGTTTCAGGATGGAAACGGAAGGATAGCAAGGATACTAACCAATCTTCTGCTTCTTAAAGAAGGCTATATATTCATTCCTTACGTTTCTCATGAAAAACTGATTGAGGATAATAAACCCGAGTATTATTTGGCTTTACGAAACAGCCAAAAAACATTTAATACGAAAAAAGAAGACGTTGCTTCATGGATGCAATTTTTTGTAAAAGTCATTCTTCTACAATCACAAATGGCAGTCAATTTACTGACATCAGAAACGATAGAAAAAATACTATCGCCTATTCAATTGGCTGTATGGGAATACCTTCAAAAAGTTAAACAAGCAACACCTCTAGATATTGCTAAAAATACAAGTGTTGCCCGTCCGACAATTAATCAAGTATTAAACAAACTTCTTAAATTTAAAAAGATTGAACGTATCGGACTGGGAAGAAGCACAAGGTACCGACTAATATAGTCTACTTTATTGTTGTTAGATATATTACCAAAGCTTGCTCGAGGATCGTAACCTTAATATACCCAGTCAGTTCGTGAGTATATTCAAGATTTTTGAGGATTTTAGGTTCATTAGTCAGCTACGGGAAGAGATGAATAAAGTACGGCCAGTAGTGGCAATTTAGAGTTAATAACCATCCAATGCTATGAAATTGACATATATCCGTTACGGATATATACTATTCTCATGAACTACAAGCAAGAACCTCTTACCCCAGCCGTTTTCTATATTCTATTAGCGCTAAGCAGCAAAGAACGGCACGGCTACGACATTATGAAGCAGGTAGAGGCGGATTCGCACGGAAATGTAAAAATGGGGCCAGGAACGCTCTATGGTTCCATTAAACGCATGTTGGAAGCAGGGCTAATAATAGAAGTTAACGATTTACAAGATAAAAGAAGAAAATTCTACCGCCTCACAAAAAAAGGCCAAAAACATCTGTCATCAGAGGTACAACGCTACTCCGAAGTAGTAAATCTTGCAAAAAATAGAAAACTATTAGGTGTTGGCAATTTAGATTTTGGCGTATGAAAACCACTCTTTCTTTGTCAGAAAAAATCTACAAAACGATGTTAGAACTTTACCCATCCAGGTATAGAGATGAATTTGGCCAAGAAATGATCCGGTTATTTCAGGATATGTATCACGATGTAAGAAACTCTGATAACGACATGGAAATGATTAGCTTATGGGTGCGTATAATTCCCGACTACTTAATTAGTCTTACTAAAGAACATTTATCACACTTGAAGGGAGGTGATTATTATATGCACAAAAAATTTGATACATTAGGCTTGTTCTTTTGGATAACAGCAGGAATTGCTGTATTTCCA
>Ga0155513_121_pt1 | contig 67242 bp, 51 predicted proteins | sample RifCSPhighO2_12_FD_107170 | JGI IMG/M metagenome (GOLD analysis project Ga0155513, IMG submission 107170) | Candidatus Gottesmanbacteria bacterium RIFCSPHIGHO2_12_FULL_40_13
TTTTGCTTATCCTGAAAGTTAAAAATCCGATTATCAGACCGGTTATGGCTCCGGCAAATACATCACTCGGATAATGTTTTCCCAGATATACTCTTGATAATGCCACAAGAGTTGCCAGGAGATAAAAAAATACCTTTAATTTCGGTCTTTGTCTCGTTAAAATATATGCGCCGGCAAAAGCGATGGTAGCATGTCCTGACGGAAATGAATAATCTTTTGATTCAGCTAAAAGCCTTATCAGCTGCTGTGAAAAAACCGACTCCGGTCTGATCCTCAAAAATAAATTTTTTAAAGCAAATTCAACAATAATAATTTCAAAAAGTACAGTCAGAATAAGAGCCTTTATTTCCCGGTTGTTGTTAAGTCCGTCAAACAGGAAAAGTAAAACAGCCAGTAAAAACCAGATAAGTCCGTAATATCCGGCTACGGAAAAAAACAAAAAAAAAGCATCAGAAACTGCAGTATGGGGAAGATGGTTAACAAAAAAAAGGGTCCGGCGGTCAATAGTTATTAAAAGATCAATCATTGCTGGTAAAAATCAGGGTTTTTCAGTCGGAGTAGGTGTTATTTCATCTGACGGGGTGACCGATGGCTTGGGCTTTTCGGTTACTGTTGCTTTGACGGGAGTAACTGTTACCGCTGAAGCTGAACTTGTCGGAGTCAGTTCTTCAGGTGTTGGCGTATAAAAAATAATCTCCAGTGCCGGTTCTTCGGGAAGCGGTGAAATAAAACCGCTCTGTCTGCCGAAGATTAAATATCCGGCTCCGGAAAGAATCAGGATTAAAAAAGCAATAAATAGAGGTACCGCAAATTTCGGCCGGTGGTGTGTTGTCGAATAAGAAAATTCCATAATTTACCTGTATACTCGCTTTGCTTTAATTATATACCGCAGAAACTGAGAGGGAAAGCCTGTCCGGCTAATTCCGGATCGGCAAACTGTACCGTATTAACCGCTACCTCCAACCTACAAGCATTGATTTGATCAACGCCGATAATTCTCAAAAAATCAGCTTCCGCTTCCAGTCTTGCTATCTCAAAAGGCTCCTTCTTAACTGTAATTAGAAAATAATTACCCCGGGCGAAATACACTGTCTGAAATTTTTCGGTGTCCGTGATAATCGCATCCCCATTCACCAATTGCCTTTGGGAAACTTGGAAAAAATCGTTAACAGTTACACCCGATATGGAAATCTTCCGGCTGGCTGTCGGCCTGACAATAGTCGGACTTAACAAAAATATGGGAATCGGAGTAATTTTTTCCTTTTTAGTCGGACTTACCGGTCTTCCTGAAATAAACGCCAGATAAAACAAGTATAATACGGCAAATATTAAAAATAATATTGTTCCCGTAATTATTAATTTCCTGGTTTCCATTTATTTTATATTGCAGTAAGCAGGTCCGGCCGCCGACCAGGGTTTCCAATAAGTGCCGTTTTGGGAAAGCTTTACTGCGTATTTAATGTTTTCTTCGGGATTGGTAAAATTTTTTTCACATTTGTCTCGCTCACTGTTGCTGCCGAATGTACAAGTCGGCGGATCCCAGGTATATTTCGGCGCCGATGCCGAACAATGAGCCAATAAGTTTATCTGAAATAAACCGATTGAATAATCAACGGTTGCACCGTCATAATACCTGACCGGACAAAAATTGGCCGCATTATCTGCTAAATCAATGCATTTATTTCCGTCATTATCATTATTAATACCGTCTTTGGAATAAAGACAGCTTCTGTTAACAATATAAGGGTTGCCGCCGCTTTCCCGGTTACATACCTGGGAGGCTTTTTCAGCTTTAAGTTTATCTCCGCCGAAATACGGCTTGAGACAGTCAACTGAACAAAAACCTTTAGTATATATAAAACACTGTCCGGCATTGGAATTTTTATAACAATCTGCCCTGTTGCCGTCTAAACAAGTCGGTTTTTCAAAACATACCGCCGGAAGATTGCCGGGTTGAGAAGGGTTTGCATCTCCTGTTGGTTCGGGTTCGCCAGGTGTCGGTCCTGTCGGTTCCGGTACCGGCGTCAATCCCTCATCCGGATTGGTTCCGGCAAAATCACCGCAGGAACAAAGCGCCAGTGGTAAACCGGCACACCTGGAACAATCAAAACTTCCAACCATTGCCTGATCTGATACACTGGAAATTACACCGGGAGTTGACCCCAAAACTTTACTGTTTTCTGACATTGCCAGATTTGAGGTCGTGTTGATTCTGCTTAGAGCTTGGCTGCCGACCCCCGGAGGAAGCTGGGCATTCAGGGCATCCTGGGCGCATTTATTTCCCGTATCAACTACACCGGTCCCGAACAGTTCCCGGAAAAAGGTCAGTATTTTCCCGAAAAAAGTATCAGCGTCAAGAGGATCTTCCTCCACCTGTTCGGACAGACAATACTGGTAGGCGGCATCGGCAACGCCTTCACCTTCCTGTCCTGAGATCTGATCAACCGGATTTACTCCAGCAGTCGGGTCGGGAGTTACGGAAATATTAACACCGCTAACATTTATCTGATCCGGGTCTAAAAGGGGCAGTGATTTTTTATTATATTCCCTTACTTCTTCAGTAACGTTATTTTGAATCAAAAGTGAGAATAAGCTTTTAATAATATCAATAAGTCCCAAAACTTCTCCCGAAGAATCATTCTGCGGGAGTACCGCGGCGTCTGTGTTGGAAGTATTTTGACCCAAAACCGGCCTGATATTTATTAATAAAAAAATCGTTGCAACAGTAATAAATAATGCCGAAATTATCCGGAGCATTATGACCAGTATAGCACTGCTATAAACTTTTATTTTTTAATTTTGTTTAATGTCTTCTTTCTTCCAGGCGGCAAATTTGCACTTGGGGTAATTGGCACAACCGTAAAACTGTTTCCCTTTCCTGGTTTTTTTAATCACTATTTCCCCACCGCAATTAGGACAGGTTATACCGGTTTTTTCCAGTATGTTTCTGGTAAATGTACAGTCAGGATAAGTTGAACAGGCTAAAAATTTACCGTATCTTGACATCCTGATCACCAGTGGCGAACCGCATTTAGGACATTTTTCATCCGTTGACCCGAGGTCTACTTTGACTTTATCAGCCTGCCTGTATACTTCATCCATCCGTTTTTTGAAAGGTGAGTAAAAATCATTCAGCACTTCCTGCAAGAATGTTTTACCGTTGGCAATTTCATCCAGCCGGTCTTCCATTCCCGCGGTAAATGTCACTTCAAATATTTCAGGAAAATATTTGACCAGAAAATCGCAAACGGCAAATCCCAAATCAGTCGGATAAAACCGCTTTTCTATTTTTTCCACATATTTTCTGTCCTGTATGGTTGAAATAATCGGAGCATATGTTGACGGCCGGCCGATTCCTTTTTCTTCAAGAGTTTTAATCAGGGAAGCTTCATTATACCGGGGCGGCGGTTCGGTAAATTTCTGCTGTGGCAGACAGTTCAAAAATTCAAGTTTTTCACCGGCGGTGACTTGGGGGATTCTTGAAAGTTCACCGTTTTCTTTGGCTTTTTCTTCGCTGTCATTGACTTTTTTATCGTATAGTTTCAACCATCCCTCAAACTTCAACTCCTGCGCGCCGGTTCGAAGTAAAAATTCCATATTTTTCGGCTTACCTTTATAATGTCCTTCAACCGTTATTGTCGTCTGATTAAAAAGGGCATCAGACATCTGGCAGGCTAAAAACCTCCTCCAAATTAAACTATAAAGAAGCTGGCTGTCCCGGCCTGTTGTTTCAGGCAGAAGTTTCAGACCGGCAATACCGGTTAGATTTCTGGCGTCAGTCGGGGAAACTGTTGCGATTTGGGTCGGTCTGATTGCCTCATGGGCTTCCTGAGCGACTTTTGACTTAGTCTTATAGATTCTGATTTTTTCGGGAAGATAATCTTCCCCCAAATTTTGCTCGATGAATTTCCGGGCCTGTATTATCGATTCCATGGCCAAATTTGTCGAATCCGTCCGGTGATAAGTAATAAATCCCTCTTCATACAAATTTTGAGCCGCCCTCATTGTTTTTTTGGCACTCCAACCGAATCTGTTTGAGGCTGTCTGTTGTAAAGTTGAAGTAGTGAATGCCGGAGAAGGTGATCTTCTGACTTCGCGGGTATTTATGTCAAGAATTTTGTAATTTGATTTTTCAAGTTGAGCAATCACCTTATCAGCTTCTTTTTTATCATTTACCTCAGTTTTATTTCCGTCAATTTCAACGAGGCGGGCGATAAATTTATCCTTTTCGCCTTGAAATTCCACATCTATATGCCAGTATTCCTTGGAAACAAATGCTTTGATTTCCCTTTCCCTTTCAACAATCAGCCTAACCGCAACAGTCTGCACCCGGCCGGCCGAAAGCCACCGCTTGCCCAATTTATTCCATAAAAGAGGTGATAATTTATAACCCACCAGTCTGTCTAAAAGTCTTCTTGCCTGTTGAGCTTCAACAAGCGGCTTATCTATGTCTTTAGGATCCTCTAAAGCCCTGTTTATGGCATTTGAAGTAATTTCATGAAACACAATCCTGGTAAAATCAGGCGCATTTTTTTTGACTTTGGTATCTTTCAATAGAATTTCTTTAATGTGATACGCAATCGCTTCTCCTTCCCGGTCAGGATCTGTGGCCAGAATTATCCCGGAAAATGATGCAGCAGTTTTTTTTAATTGGGAAACTCCTTTTTTTCTGTCCGGAATGATTAAGTAATCGGGTAAAAAAGAATATTTTGAATTTTCCCCGTTTTTTACTTCTTTAATTTCAATACCCAGTTTTTTGGCCGGTAAGTCCCTTACATGCCCCATGGTGGCTTCAATTTGATAATCCTTTCCCAGAAATCTGGATAAAGTCCTGGCTTTAGTCGGTGATTCTACTATTACAAGTTGAGACATAATCTGATAACAAATTATTTTAGCCCGTCTGTCAAGAAGTATTTGACTGTTTTAATTCCCTGATAATATCCTGAGCGTTTTGGGCCAGAGCTGCTCCGTTTTTCAATAAATAGGCTGCAGCTGCCGAAGTTCTTGATGTTACCGGTCCCGGTACGGCGAAAACCTCGCGTCCCTGATCGGCTGCATATGAAGCCGTGATTAATGAGCCGCTTCCCAATGCTCCCTCAACAACTACAACCGCCCTTGACATACCGCTGATTATCCTGTTCCTTGCCGGAAATGAAGTTTTCGTCGCTCTCTGTCCGGGCGGATATTCGGATACAACAAGTCCGTTTTTTTCTATTATATCTTTATAAAGCCCGCTGTTGGAAAAAGGATATATTACATCAATTCCCGATCCCAATACAGCTACCGTTAATCCATTGTATTCCAAAGCTGTCCGATGAGCTACACTGTCAATACCAAGAGCCATTCCCGATACAATTGTCACATTGTTAAAAACCAGATCCGCAGTAATTTTTGAAGCAACCAGTCTTCCATAATCGGTCATTTTTCTGGTACCAATAATGGCAATCATAAAATTCATTTTTAACAGTCTTTCAGGATTACCTTTTATATAGAGAACAAGCGGTGGATCGGCGATTTCCTTAAGAAGCGCCGGATATAATTCATCTGTCGGGATCAGATAATTTATCTTCTGCTTTTGAAGAGTTTTCTTAAAGTTACCAATTGAAAATTTATTCCTGAATTCAAGATATTGAAATGTTAATTTATTACCCAATTTGATATTTGACAATTCTGCCCGTGATGAATTCCAAATAGCTTTCGCATTGCCAAAATGATTCTTAAGAAGCTTAAATCTGACAGGTCCTATTCCGGTAAATACGGAAAAACCCAGATAATATTCCCTTTCTGTTAATAAGTTATGAGCAGACATTTTTATCTTTCAAACCAGAGTTTCAAAAGCTCCTTGGCAACCGGTCCGGCCACACTGCTGCCTTCCCCGCCTCCCTCAATAAGGATTGTCAAAGATATTTGTGGTTTTTCAACCGGTGCAAATACAGTAAACCAGGCATGGGTTCTATCCTTTTCATCACCGAATTCTGCCGTACCCGTCTTACAAGCCGTAGTTACTTCAACCCGCTTTTTAGCCGATGCTGTAGATTGGGGAGCTTCTAAAAAATTAATTCCGTCTATATTAATTTTGTCATTTTCAACTGTAAAATTAAATAAAGGCCAACCCGTTCCTCCTGTCTGACAGGCTTTAACCATGCCATCCTTAACCAATTTGATATTATCTTTTATAAAGGGGAGTGCGATGCAGTTTTCCTTTTTGGATTGACTGATATTCGGCCGGCATAACTTCCCGTTGGAAGCAATGACATTTGTCCAGAGATTAACCTGGAGGGGTGTTGTTAAAACATCACCTTGCCCGATAGCGGTATGATAAGTATTTCCTAAAAACCAATTTTCTCCCTTAATTTTTTTCTGCCACTGCGGATCAGGCATCAAACCTTTTTCCTCCCCGTCAAGGTCAATCCCCGATAATTTTCCCGTTCCCATAATCCTGGCCCATTTGGCCAGATTTGAAATCCCGGTAAATTCTCCGGCTTTGTAAAAATAAATGTCATTACTTCTCTGTATGGCTTTCACCAAATCCACCTGCCCTTCAGTTTTTCCATATTGGGTAAAATACCAGTTAGCAAAAGAATAATTTTCACCAACATTGAGTACGCCTGTATCTTCAACTGTTGATTTGGCATTGACGGATCCGCTCTCCAGTGCAGAAAGAGCCGTAACGATTTTAAAAGTCGAACCGGGTGGATAAAGACCGGCAATCGCCCGGTTAAAAAGTGGCTGATCGGGATTAGCAAATATAGTTGAAATATCTTCATCTTTGAGAATTATATTGGGATCAAAGGAAGGTGACGAAACAAGTAGTAGTATGCTGCCTGTTTCCGGGTCAGAAGCAATAATCCCCGCTTTCTGACCTTTAAGAATTTCTGTCGCTTTTTTTGACAGTTCCAAATCAATATTAAGAATCAGGTTATTCCCGGTAGTTGCCTCCACCCTTCCCAAAGTCCGGATGTAATTGCCGGTAGCATTAACCTCAAAAAGCTCCTGACCGTCATTGCCTCTTAACCATCTGTCATAAACTTTCTCAATTCCCATTTTACCGATTGTATCCCTCAGTTTATATGGTTGGTTATCCAGGGTTTTGTTTCCGACTGAAGCCAATTTTTTTAAATCATCAGGATCAGTTTCTCCGATATAACCCAAAAGATTTCCAAACACATCACCGTAAATATATTCCCGCGTAGATGCTTCAATCGATTCAATATCATTTTCACCGGATGGTGTATTAAGCATTTTTCCGGAGATATCTGTTATAAGCGGAATATTGCGGATTAACGGATTTTTGTTCCTGTCGTAAATAATTCCCCGCGGCGCGGATATATTAATTTCCCTGATCCTGTTTTCCTGAGCCATCCTTTTATATTGTGATCCTTCAACAACAGTCAGTACAAACAGCCTCCAATATAAAATTCCCATCGCTAAAGCGGTAATAAATGTCAGAATATAAATCCGGAATAAAAAATCCTTTCCGGTTCCCTCACCGGTTTTCTTGTGCCTGATTTTGTTATCACGGATTATTGTGTCAGGAAAGACGTCGCCGAATGGATTTATCATAAATTATACTGACTCATTTCTTTATACCTCAATTTTTTTTCTGCCCCCCCTATATCGGAATATTACCGGAAGAAAATAAAGTAAAAGAAGTCCAACTGAAACGGAAATAATAAAATAATTAAAAGTCAGGAATTTTGAGTAAAAAATAAGCAAATCTAATGTAACGGCAATCAGAATAAAAAACATTATATATATGATGTTTGCCAGTTGAAACCTTCTATTGTAACGTAATATTAAAGCTGCCAGTATCAGGAAAAATATACTGCTTAAACCAATCGTTCGTAAAGCAAAAATGTCAAGAAAAATCCCTGATAGAAAAACCCAAATCAGGCTTTCATAACCCATCCCCAAAATAATCGTTATCACAATAAGCAAAGTAAAAGGGAAAGGGTAAAAAATTGTTTCCGCCAAAATGGCTGTTACTGTCAAAATGATCAAATTTATCATTACTGAGCAATTACGAAAATTTTTTTAAGTAATGTTATGTCAGCAAATAACTCAACTGAGGCCTCCTTATACACAGCCGCATCATCGGATTTTATTCTGGTTATTTTGCCAATTATTAATTTTGGCGGAAATCCTCCTTCACCGCTGGTTAAAATTATATCGTCCAGAAACAGCTGGTCTTTTTGCAACACTTCCTTAAGTACAACCAATTCACCAAGCTGTCCTTCAACCTTACCCCTGGTACCCCTGTTGGATATTGCCGGAACTGACAATTCCCTATCAGTTAACAGAGTTATCAGACTTCTGTTTTCGGTGACTTGTGAAACCCTGCCGATCAAAGTCAATCCGTCAACAATACTCATTCCCGGCTTTATTCCCTGTCTCCTGCCACTGTCTATTTCCATATGACGTGATACGGCAATGATATCTGACGTTATAAACTGATAATTACTCGGAAGGGGGGCGCCTAACTGTCTTCTCAAACTTGCGTTTTCCTCTTCAAGAGAGGTTATTTTTAACTGCATTTGCGAATTATCATTTCTGATTTTATGTGATTCCCTAATGCGCTCCTGTAATGTATTGTATGAAAATAATATCTTGGGTAAAAGCTTTATCTGGGAAAAATTTTGAAAAATATTTTTTTTAACGGAAACAATATAAGGTTCGAGCGGTTCTTTAATTACGTTGATCAGATGAAAATAATCAAACCCGTAAAGAAGTAAAGACAAAAATACTAAAATAAAAAACTTTTTCCTCATATATGACGGATTTATTACTTCAAACCGCCGGTTACTTTTAATTTATCAAGAAGCTTTGCGTCTTCCAATAATTTAGCCGCACCCCGGACTACGCAGGTCAAGGGATCCTCTGCAATCCAAACCGGCATTTTTACTGCTTCAGCTATTGCTTTATCAATTCCTGAAATCAACGCTCCTCCTCCCGCCAGAGTTATTCCCTGTTCGAGTACATCACCTATTAATTCAGGAGGAATTTCCTCTACTGTTTCATCTATTAATTCAATAATATTATTTAGGACCGAAGATAACGCCTCCCGTATCTCGCCCGATGATATTTTAATTGACTTTGGTAAACCATTCTCCAAATCTCTTCCCCTGACCACGATATGTTTTTCTCCTCCCAACGGATAAGCTGATCCGATGGCAATTTTAGCCCCTTCGGCTGAAGGATACCCTAAAAGTAAAGAATGCTTTAATCTTACATATGAAACAATAGCTTCATCAAATTCATCACCGGCAATTCTTAATGATTTATTAATAACTATTCCGCCTAAAGATATAACCGCAATTTCCGTTGTGCCGCCGCCGATATCAACAACCATGCTTCCTTTGGCATCCTCAATCGGTAAATTGGCTCCCAGGGCTGCCGCCATAGGCTCTTCAATTAAAAATGCCCGCCTTGCTCCAGCTGTTATTAAGGCATCGGCAACCGCACGCCTTTCAACTTCCGTGACTCCTGAAGGTATTCCCACTACCACCTTAGGTCTGGGTATTGCCGGAATAAGTTTCCCCGGATTTTCATGTACACGGTTAATATAATAATGAAGCATTGCTACAGTTGCATCAAAATCGGCAATAACACCGTCTTTTAACGGTCTGAATGCTTCAATTTGGAATGGAGTTTTTCCTTCCATCCTTTTTGCTTCAGTTCCGACTGCCAGTATTTTCTTTGACTTTTTGTGCCGGGCAACCACAGATGGTTCACGAATGGCAATTCCCTTGCCTTTAACAAAAACCAATGTGTTTGAAGTGCCTAAATCAATCGCCAAATCATAACTGAATAAGCCGAATAAAAAATTTAGCATTAATCTGCTCCTGATTCAACCGCCTTTGGCACTAATTGTAACAGACTGTGATAAAATCAGAAATAATTGAATACATGAAGATCGAAGTTACAGACCGGATAATTATATTTACCTATCACATTCTGTTTTTTCTGGTTCCTCTCATTCTCACCCCGTGGAATTTTGAACTTTTTGAATTCAATAAAATGATGCTCACGTATTTTCTCACTGTCATAATCGCCAGCCTATGGTTGATAAAAATGATTACGGTTAAACAGATAATTTTTAATAAAACTCCTTTTGATCTTCTTTTACTACTCTTCCTTATATCCCAAATTACATCCACGTTATTATCTTGGGACCGACATGTTTCGGTTTTTGGATATTACAGCCGTTTTAACGGCGGATTACTTTCAACTTTCTCATATCTCATTCTCTTTTATGCATTTGTTTCCAATTTCCAAAAAAGCCAGATATTAAAACTGTTAAGAACAGCAGTTATTTCGGCTATATTTGTAACAGTATACGGTATACTGGAACATTTTGGAATTGACCGGCATATCTGGGTGCAGGATGTCCAAAACAGGGTATTTTCTACTTTGGGACAACCCAATTGGCTGGCCGCCTTTTTAGCGGTACTTATTCCTGTCACTACTTCACTGTCCCTTATAAAAACACCCGGAAAGGAAAAATTTCTTTATACAGTTGCGGTTTATATGTACTTCATCACTTTGATTTATACCAAATCCCGATCCGGATTTCTGGGTTTAATGGGAGGATTGGGTATATTTTGGCTTCTTTATTTTCTTAAATTCAAAAAAGAAACGGTTAAACCTTTTCTTGTACAAGCTGCTCTTCTCTTTGCAATAGTTTTTCTATTTGGTGCTCCTTTCCGAATTATTGAAAAATATACTCTGCCGCAATTACTTAATTCGTCAAATTCCGCTTCTGTCTCCCGAAGTGTTAAACCGGTTGATCTTTCAATTATCGATGTCGGTATAACCGAATCAGGCGAGATTAGAAATATTGTCTGGAAAGGGGCAATAAATATTTTCAAAAATTATCCTGTATTCGGGACAGGAACGGAATCCTTTGCGTTAGCTTATTTTAAATACCGGCCGGTTGAACACAATATGACTTCTGAATGGGATTTTCTCTATAATAAAGCCCACAATGAATATCTCAATTATGCTGCTACAACCGGCATGTTCGGTTTGGGAAGTTATCTGCTGATAATCGGTGTTTTTATTTTCTACTTTTTAAAACAATTCAAAAATATCTCATTTAAAAGTTCTCCGCCGGCAAAATTTGTGGTTTCGATAGGATTATTTTCCGCCTGGCTGACTGTTCTGATAACAAATTTTTTTGGTTTTTCAGTGGTTATCACCCAGCTTTACTTTTTCCTCATTCCGGCCGTTGTTTATCTTTATATGCAAGACTATGCCGTATTACCCGGATCTCCCGAAAAATATCTGAAAAGAGCTATTGTTGTTAATTTTCGTCAGAATATGCATTTGTCAATTTTACTTGTTATTGTATGCCTGACCGGCCTTTTTCTTGTTATCAGACTGATATTCTTTTGGGTATCCGACTTTTACTTCGCAAAAGGCCACAGCCAGTCAAAAAGCCAGGAATTTGCCTCAGCTTACAAAAATATTAAAACTGCCGTTTTTCTTAATCCCAATGAATCTTTTTACTTGGATGAATTAGCTTTTCCTGCAGCACAAATCGGGCTTTACCTCTATTCGGAAAATAAGGCCTCCGACTCGGCAGTTTTTATAAAAGAAGCCCTCTTCTACAATGAAAAAGCTTTAAACATTTCCCCTAAAAATGTTAACTACTGGAAAACAAAAACAAGAATTCTTTATAATCTCAGTCAAATTGACCAAAATTATCTTCCGGAAGCTATAAAAGCTTTGGAAGTTGCAAAAAAACTCTCACCTACTGATCCCAAAATCCGTTATAATCTGGCGCTTATGTATGATACGTCCGGACAGTCAAAAAAAGCATACTTTGAACTTGATGATACGGTAAAACTTAAAGTCAACTACCGCGATGCCTGGCTGGCTAAAGGCATTTTTCATGCCAGGGACGGAAATTATGAGAAGGCTATTGAGGCTCTTGAGTTTATTCTGACCAGAATAAATCCCAATGATGATGAGGCCAGAAAACAGCTTGAGGAGCTGCAGAATAAGATATGATTGTTAAAGTCCCCCATCCGGTTCTGACAAGACCGGCCAAAGAAGTAAAAAAATTTGATAAAAAGGCTGTTGATATCATTAACCGGCTGAAAAAAATCCTCAATTCGGCCGATAATCCCAAAGGGGTCGGATTAGCTGCCCCTCAAATCGGTGAAAGTCTCAGAATTTTTGTAACCAAACCCCGTGAGCCGGATAAAATAAGAGTTTTCATTAATCCGAAAATCATAAGTCAGTCACGGAAACTCTCTGAAATTAAAAGAACCGACGAAGATAAAGACAAAAGGCTGGCCAAAGAAAAAAAGCTTGAAGGTTGTCTGTCAATTGAAAATGTTTGGGGCTATCTTAAAAGGCCCTCAACCGTCAAATTGAGATTTATGGATGATAAGGGAAAAATTAAAGAGGAGGATTTCAACGGATTTATGGCGACCATTATCCAGCATGAAACAGATCACTTAAACGGAATCCTTTTCACTCAAAGGGTTTTGGAACAAAACCAGAAACTTTACCGGATTGAAAAAACGGAAAAAAATGAGGAACAGCTTGTTGAAATTGTTATATAAAACTTCATGAATGTTGTTTTTTTCGGCTCATCCGATTATTGCCTGCCGGTATTGCGTGCTTTGGATAAAAATTTTGATCTGAAAGCGGTTGTTGCTAAAAAAAGCCTTCAATCCGCATCTCTTTCACCGGTAATCCGACTGGCAGTTAATAATAATATCCCGGCGTATACCCCGTCAGATAAGAATGAATTGGAATCTTTGAAAGACAGATTGAATAAAATCAGTCCTCATCTATTTGTTGTTTCAGACTACGGCTATATTATTCCGGACAGTATTTTTACTCTACCAAAGTATAAGACAATAAATATTCATTTTTCACGCCTTCCCCGCTTTCGCGGCCCTTCTCCCGTACAATACTCGATTTTGTCGGGTGTTAAAAAGTCCTTTATTACCGTCATTTTAATGACCGGAAAAGTTGACACCGGGAATATAATTTTTCAAAAACAATATCCCGTAAATCCCTCAACCGAAACCACCGGTACGCTATATGCTAAACTTTTTCTTTTACTTTCAAAAGATCTGCCTGCAATAATTAACGGTTACATCCGTGGCAAACTGACTCCGATACCTCAACTTGGCAGACAATCAAGCGAAACAAGACTTCTAATCCGGGAAGACGGATTATTGCCATTCAGGTTGTTTATTGCTGCCTGTCGCGGCACAACAAAAAAAGGCTTTAATTCACCGGATTTTCCCCCCGAATCACTTTTTTTAAAAACTCTAAATAAGACCGGAAATTTAATAATAACTATAGAAAGGGCTGTCCGGGCTTTTGATCCCTGGCCAGGTGTTTGGACTGTAATTCCTCAAACATTAGAAATTCTTAAAAATAAAAGACTGAAAATATTGAAAGTTAGTATTGAAAAAAATAAAATAATTCCCCGGATTGTTCAGCTTGAAGGAAAAAAACCGGTCAACTGGAAGCAGTTTATCGAAGGTTACCCTCACTTCTTAAAGGTTATTTCTAATTCAGGATAATCTCCGGCTGGCATCATCATAGACGGTAAAGAGTTCCTTGTAAAAAAGAGTCAGAAGCTCCGGAGCATTCTCCTTAATCCTTACCGTCAGCTCGGAAACAGTAAAAACAGGTACCAAAAGCAGTTTTCTCAAATTGGATTTTCCCTCTATTTCAAGAATCTGTTCAAATTTCTTAATGAGATTTATCTTAACAGAATTTACAATCCACGACTCCAGTTCCTTCCGTGAATGCGGAGGCATTTTATCAAGTTCCGACTGTAATTTCTCTCCCGGAGGCAAAATATGTTTCATATTGATCAGTTTTATTAAGCCCCGATACTATCGGGGCTGTATGACGGGATAAAATACCACATTTGGACAAATTTTGCAAATTCAAAGGATTTTTTGTCAACGCGGTCAATAGCAATAGTTCAACCGAAGGTAAATGCAAACACTTGGATTCCTCTGTTTAAGAACTCCAATCGTAGCAGATGATTTGAAGCTTTATTACCAAGATCAATCAGATTATACAGTTTGGGCTCTTTTACATAAACTATACCGTTATCAATATCTCTACCGGCCGAATCTTCTCCGATAATTTTTCCGTCCAGATAAATCCTTACTCTGTCATTTGCTCCTTTCGGACCAATTACCAGAAAAACCTTTTGGGCTGTAAAATTAATTTCCAGAGAACTGTTATCAACCGATTCTCCATATTCCGAATCGATATTCCAATTGCCTAAATAAGCCAAATGATGCTCAGGAATAGCTATGCCTGTTGTATAAGTTCCATTTCCCAAAGTTATCGGCTCATTTGAAGAAAACCTTTCCATCCTGTCAAATCCCAGATAACTTTCCGGTGTCCTGGCATTAATCACGCTTTCCCCCTCACTGGTTATTTTTTTACCGGAAATATTTCCGCCTGCTTCTTCAATTAATTCACGGATGGCCGTTTCCATTTCCTCATATTTTCCTTCACCGAAATGATATTTTCTGACATAACCGTCTTTATCTATTAAATATTTAGCCGGCCAGTAGCGGTTGTCAAACATTGTCCATGTCCGGTAATCATTATCCTGGGCAACCGGATAAGAAATATTATATTGTTCGATCGCCATCCTGACATTTTCAGTTTTTTTCTCAAATTCAAATTCAGGAGTATGGACTCCGATAACGGTAAAATTATCATCCCGGTATTTTTCATACCATTTAGTCACATAGGGTAAAGTTCTGATACAGTTAATGCAGGTATAAGTCCAGAAATCAACTAATACAACCTTTCCCTTCAGAGAAGAAATAGTCAGCTGTTTTCCGCCGGTATTAAGCCAATTATTAATACCTTCTAACTCCGGAGCCTTGTATAAAACCGGCAGTTTTGATAGTCCATCGGATTTATCACCCATATTGGTTACCGGATCGGAGGCTTTTCCCGTCCTGTCAGGCATGTCCTTATCTGGTTTGAGATTCTGAAGAGCCCTGTTTATCGCATCATTTGATTCCAGCCGGTAAATGAAATCTGAATAGGAAGGCACCGCATCCAATAATTTTGCCTGTAAAACCTTATCAAAATTTATCAATATCGAAAAAGCCGTCAGTATGATAATTATTCCGAAAATCCTTTGGATTATTCCCGTATATGCTGTTAAAAACCTGCTTCCGGCAAAAAGAGCATTTCCTCCGATTGAAAACAGAAAAAGGACGATAAAAACTCCTGCCGAATACGAAAGAGTCACCAAAACTATACCCAAATTAACCGTCCTGGTTACCGATAACGCCGCGATAGTTGATAAAATCGGTCCTGCGCACGGTGACCAAACTATACCCAGAGACATTCCGGTTACAAAACCGGGAATAAAACCTTTTGACGGTGGTTTGGGAGTAATCTTGATAAGTGAAGATAACCGTGAAAAACCAAACTCAAAAATTCCGGTCAATTTGGGTATAACAAGCGTCAGTCCCAGAAAAGTTAAAACAATAACCGCCAATAGCCTTAAAATATCTGGGTCAAAATTAAAAAAGGCAACCAGATATGATATTGTCAGCGTGAAAAAGGCAAAACTCGCCACAATTCCGAGTGAAATTCCAAATGCTTTTGTCCTGCCTCCGGTAGAAGTAGTTGAAAATATAATCGGCAAAAGAGGCCAAATGCAGGGAGCCAGAATCGTTACTAAGCCGGAAATAAAAGCAAATAAAAGAAGAATCAGCATCAATTATTTCAGATTTTCAAAAACCCCAACCCTCTGGTCATTTCCGTCTTCATGCCTTTATTTAACAACTTCAAATTCTGTTGTTAATGTTTCACCCGTTTGCCCTGCCTGATCAACCGTTTTACCTTTTATTAAAAACCAGCCGATAAATCCCACAATCAGGGCTGATAGCAGCACCAAAAAAATATTTTTGAACATTTTCTTATTTTCTTTTAAGTCTAAACAGTTCGGAAACTTCAATTCGGAAAAACTTAGCCAGTTTAAGAGCTAAGGCCACGGAAGGCGTATAATTACCCTTTTCCATGGCAATAATTGTTTGCCTCGTAACTCCGACTTTAGCGGCTAATTCTTCCTGAGTCAATTCCTTTTCTTTACGGTATTTATAGACTAAACTGATAACTTTATCCATCGGTGTATAATATTAATAGATCAATATCTATGAGTCAATATCAATTAACATTTTAACTTACTTTAAAAATAAACCGGAAATAATAAAATAGTATAAGAGAAATGTAAAACAAACGTTACAAAATCGGAAAGAAACCGTTTTTATGTTGAATTTTTATAAATCTTTGCTAAAATAAGCGCCGTTTATGACCAGATTAAAAGAAGGAATGAGACCATCACCATTATTTGAAACGGCAATACAATTTCCTGCGGATAGATTTGATACTTTGCCGGTTGCTGATAGTTCTCCTTTAATCCCGTTGAAAACCCTGACTAAAAATTATTATCGGGAAAATGCCCCCCTGGCCAACCAGTTGCCTTACCCTGAAGAAAGAGGATCTTTAAATGAGATTTATAAAAATACATCAGCCCATGAAACGCAACATGCTTTAATAGCCAAGGCCTTCGGTATTAAAAGCTCAGTTTCTCTGGAAAGAAAAGGGAATTCATTGGGTAGAACATCTTTTGACGGATACATTCCGCTTTCAAAATTTAAAATTATCGCTGCCGGCGGAGCAGTTAATACTGCCGGGGCAGGTCCGGCTCAGGGTTATGGAATGGATCTTTACCAGATTAGTGTAGCAAACTTTCTTCAGAATATGTCTCCTGATAACGTAGATCCTTATATCCTCATGGCTAAAAGCGTCCTGGATGCCAATTATCCCCGGGAAGTTCAAATAAAATCCGCGGAAATTATCGCTTATTTAGGAGGTACTGCTGATATCGATCTGGTTTTACAACAAGCCGAATTCGAATTGGAAATGGAGGGGATGAATTTTGACAGATTCTATTCTGAGAGGGAGGAAAAACTTGCCGAATTGAAAAAAAAGATTAGTTTAGCGGAAGCGGATGATAAAAGGATGGTTGAAATAAAACTGATAGAAGAAAATGAAGATCATACAATTAGAATCAGATATTCATATGAGGATAATCCGGATACTGTTTATGATAAAGTCGTTTGTCCAATATGTAGCGGTATAAACGGTCATTTTCCCGATTGTATTGAAAAAAGTAGAATATATGAAAAAAAATATCAAAACACGGATATTTCGCTTAGATCCGGAACAGATAATGATGATAACGGAGAAAAATCTATTCAACCCAATTTATCTCAAATAGTAGATGTAAAAGATATTACTTAGTTATTTAGAAGCAGCAAGCAACACATCAAACCTCATGTCAGGCGGGAAATCCTTTAAAGCCCAAGAATGGGATGCTCCGGTTAATTGTCTAATCTCCCCAATGTTCATAGGAACTAATTCTGCTTTGCAACCAATAGCATCCAACTTCACTTTTAAGTCATCAAGTTTATATAAATCTATAATATCCGGATCTGGAACCATAACCAATCTTTTTCCCAGTAAACAACCTTTTAATATTACGTCTGTCTGGTAAGGATTTGGAGCAAACAGATCTACCCGGTCAAAAACTTTTCCTCCTATCCTATCTGAATCAATTGTAAATACATCTAAACTAAAAAAAGTAGCAAAGGATGTTTGATTTTCTTTATCCGGAATTTGAGCTACTTCAGGAACATATTCCCATGGCGGTAGCTGCCCAACATCCACTGCAAATACTGTTGTTTGATCTTGATTTATGGCTGTTTCAATTGGACTGATAGTTCCGGCTGGTCCGATATTTAGAACCATTTTTCTGTTAGAATCTAGCCTGGTTGCATCCACCAATTCATAAAATATTTCAAGCTGCTCATCAGGTGGACGGGGAGATTGATGCTCTCCGGAAAAATCATAATATTGAGTTGGTCTTCGAGTAGCAGCATCTAATCGAAAAAGAACTTCTCGAGCTAAAGAACCATATTTATTCCACCAATCAGCCGTTTTTGCCGCCCCCTCAATTGCTCCCGGATTGAATCCCTGAGCAGCATAAGCTCCTTCTATTCCACCGATCGCAAGATTAGGATCATATTTCCCGGGATCCAAATCTCCCGGCTTTATGGCCAAAGGCTGGGACATTCCTGATGCAAGATTCCCCTCCGCAGCAGTAAATGTCTTTTCTGCAGCCTTAAGTGCAGAACTAGGAATGCAAGCTGACAAAATAGCCGCTCCTCCTGTGACTGTACCGAACTTAATAAATTCTCTTCGTGTTAAACCGCCTTTTGACTGTTTTTCTAAATTATCTGCCATATTTAACTTATATTTCACGGAATTATAAACATTTAGAGTGATTTAATCAAATTGTCGAATTAAATCATCTAAATATATCCTGCTTCTCTCTACGGAAAAATTTGAGAAAATTGACTATTTTTAATATAATCGGTTTCTATAAAATTTAAATTCTATTCATGAAAAACTAATATGTTATCTCGAAGGGAATCATTAAAGGTAGGAGCACTTTTAAGTGGAGCGGTTGGTTCTGAATTTTTCTTATCCGGTTGTGACTCAATAATTTCTCCCCGGCAACAGCGTCAGGAACAGCTTAAAAAAGCTCTGGAAATAAGTGAACTTGCTTTTATTGAACAATCAATAGAAGGGCTGCCCGATCCTGACTACAGTGTCAGAAATGCCGGAACAAGAGACAGAATAATTGAAGAAAATTGGCAGGAAACTATAGATCCGACCAGAATTTCAACAGATCCCACCCGCTTTCCGCAAATGTCTTCGGAAGAAAAAACAACCGTCACCCGTCAGTATTTCCTGGAATATTTAATTCCAAAAATGACCAATTCCCAATTCACTCCTTTCCGGGATGCAATTGATTACCTTGGAATAAACGTTTTATCAAACAATCAAATTCCAAATATTGGTGGATTGGTGAAATTTGAAATATTATCATTCGGGACTGATCCTCCCCCTGACATTACTTCCGTTGCCTTAGCAGCAACAACCAGAAGATTGCATTCCGATAATAATCTTTGGTACTACACGGTCAGTATCAATTCAGACCGCTTTTATCAAGCTTCGGGATTTGAATCAGATTTGGATATAGCCTTGGCACTTCATAATGAAATTAATGGTCATATAAAATTTGCCAATCAAATTTTTAACGATTACCAGCAAATAACGGGTAATTCAGAAGTTCCGGATTCATTATTCAATAATTACTTAAAATTTGACAGACACTCTGAAGCATATGCATTATGGGTAAGGTCTGCAGCTTTGGAAAGTCTGGTTGATATCGATCCCGATATTATTGTAATCGGATTCTATCAACCTGCAGTTGAAACAAGACGGAATTTAATCAATAATCCTCCTGAAAATTTTACCGGGCCTTTATGGTTGTCAGGCGAATGGAGCAGAATCCTCTTAAATTACTATCCTTAATCTATCAATTATAAAATTCCGGTGATTAATCATTTCATACTTCATTTAACAAATACCCAAAGTGCTGTTGCAAATATTCAACTGTAAACGGCTCGGGCGGTTGGTGGAAAGGAAAATCAAATTCTTTCACTCTGATATCTCTGAAAAGCTTTCTCATAATCCTTTTTGTAACGTCATAATCAAGCAACGGGTCATTGATCGACATACCAAACAGGCATTTTTGAGGAATAACTATACCCAACTGTTCAAAATCCGTGGTCAGAATCTCATTAACCTGATAGGTTAACACTTCCAGAGTTTTTTCAGGCAAAGAAAGCAGTTTATTTTTCAGATTTTCATCCGCTTCCACATGTCCCAGTTTTTTAAGAAGCAATATCATCAGATCCACTGTTCTTTTGTTGTGCATTATCTTCAAATAGGATTTTTGAGCGCTTTTTCCTGTAGAAAACCTGGCCAGTTGCCTTAACATATTAAATCGCACCGGCGAATACCGCACCGCTTTATAGGAAACACACGGTGCAAAGCACATAATATTTTCCACCCGCTCTCCCAATCTCAACAAAGTTTTGATGGTCAGAATCCCCCCGAATGAGAATCCCATCAGGTAAAATCTGCTTATCCCCAATTTATCCAGAAAATCCTCAACCGTCCGGGCCACCAAATCACTTTTATAAGTAGATATAAATGCTTTTGACTGCCCGTGTCCGGGTAACTCAAAAAAATAAACGGTAAATTTCTGTGCCAAAAACTGCACCAGGTTTAACCAGTTATCAATGGCGGAAATTGTTGCCGGCAGTATAACCAGGGGTTTACCGTGCCCGCATTTTAAATAATGCAGACGGGTCAACGGTAAATCAATAAGATGGTAAGTTATTTCATTCATGCAAAAATTATCCGCCAATTTCCATAGTATAATAATCTCTCTCATGAATAAAACTTTTAACTCGTTTTCCTTCGGCTGCCGGGTCAATCAGGCAGAAAAGGAAGCTTTGGACAGACAACTTATGGCCAAAGGATTTGCCATTGATTCCGAAAAACCCGGTTTTTTTATCATAAACACCTGTGCGGTTACCAAAAAAGCCGAGCGTGAAGCCAGACAGATGATCTACCGCCTGAAAAAAGATCTTCCCAAAACCAGTCTGATTATCACCGGATGTGCCGCCACCAAATGGATCAATGAAAAAATAAAAGTTTCCGGAGTTGATTTAATTATTGACAATGACAACAAAGAATTTGCCGCAGATTTAATCATAAAAAGATTAGTCGCACAATATAATGCCCCTGCCTATTCCGGGAAAAACACACCCCTGATAAAAGATAAATTTCTCCATTCCGGAAGGCTGCTTGTCAAAATTCAGGACGGCTGCCAGAGATTTTGTACTTTTTGTATCGTCCCCTATCTTCGCGGTCTGCCTGAATCAAAAAGTATTAAAAGTATTGTCAGTAGAATTAAAAATCAGGAAGATTCAATTAGTGAAGTAATCTTAACGGCTATTAACACCCAAGCTTTCGGTTATGACAGTAAGGAATCATTTATTAATCTTGTCAGGTCAGTCCTCAAAGATACGGCAGTCCCCCGCTTGAGTTTCGGTTCCATCCATCCTTGGAGTATAACTTCCGGATTTCTTGATTTTTATCGGAGTATCCTCCCCCAAAACCGCCTGGTTAATTTCTTCCACATACCCCTCCAGTCAGGCTCGGATAAAATACTGTCTCTTATGCGTCGAGGTTATACTGCAGGTGAATTCAAGGAAAAATTGAATATACTTGCAAAAATCAACCCCCTTACCTTTATAGGTACCGATATAATTACAGGATTTTTGGAAGAATCCGACCTGGACTTCGAGAATACATATAACTTCCTGAAATACTCCCCCATTGCCAAATTCCATGTTTTCCGCTTTTCCCCCCGGGAAAAAACAGCAGCCTACTACATGAAAAAAAGGCTAAAAAATGTTCCTTCCGTTATTAAGAAAAAAAGAAGTCAAGCCCTGATAAAATTAAGTACTCAAAAATACATTAAGTTTCTCCGCAGCAATCTTAACAGACATTCAAAAGCCCTGGTTTTATTTGACAAATCAAATGGTTTCCAAAAAGTTCTTCTGGACAACCAATTACCGGCAATCTTAAAAAAAGGCGAATTTCATCCAGGAAAAATAATAATTGTCAAAATAGACTCTTTTGAAAATAATACGCTCACCGTTTTCCCCAACTGATTATAAAAAAGAATCATACTTATATCCATCAAAACTGTCCATACATCATGAAGATGTATTGGATTAGACTGCTTGATTAATTATGCTTCAATTAAATTTATTAATTCAGAATATATATGCCCTTCCCGGGTGAACACCAAAAGGACTACCAATTTCCCGAAAACATGCAGGAAAACTCCAGGAATTTTTCCAATTCTCCTCCTTTTTCCGGTTTAATTACTTCCTCGATCCGAATGTTTAGAAGAGATAACGGAAATTCTTCATTACCTCTAAATCAGATACTTGACAGCTCCGGTTTCCAAAATTACCTGCTGTCATATCTTGCATTTCAGGAACAGAGAAAAATTGAAAATCCTGTCATTAATGTAAAAAATGCATTCAAAAATCCCGGCTTTCTGCCTCCTACTGCATTGGAAGCATATTTTTATCATCAGATAAATCCCGAAACCGGCCGGTCCTTTTCATCCTATGATATAGTCACAAGGATTGCTGATTTGGGAAGTGTATCTCTTGATTCAATTGCCAGATTAAACCGCCACAATCAACTTGCTTCAAGAGTAGTGAAGATTTTATCCGAAAATGAAGTAAAAAAACCTCAGGATATTTTGGCTCTGCAGGAAGCCGATATAGTATTTTCAGCAATTCTGGCCAGTTTAAGAGTTTCTCTTTATACAAACCCGTCAGCATTGAAATACAGAAACATCACCAGAAAAGAAGTAGCCAGAGGTATAAAAAATTACCGGGTAGTTGAAGATCATGAATCCGGAAACATCAAAGAAAATTATATTCTCCCTGTTGTCAGAAGATCCGGACTGGTAACGATTCCCATAAATCCCGTCTGGAGTAATTTAACCCCGAATCAACAGGAAGGTTGGTTATTCGCTCAAATGCTGGGAAAAACCGGCCATCCGCTGCTTCGTAGCCTCGCCCGTCCGCTTATTTACGACTCTTCACATCTTTTACATTGATCTAAATTATCCGAAAAAAATTTAAAGAAATTCTCTTCTGCTAAGACCCGGTTAACCTCCGATTTTCTGATATAATTAAATTTTATTTTCTGATATTGCATGAAATTCGTTAAAACAGCCAAATTTCTCATTTTTCTTATTGTATTTATCAATTTTCTCGGATACGGTATTGTATTTCCGATTCTGCCCCTTCTAACTATCCAGTACGGCGGTAATCCCTTAATGTCAGGTATATTAATAGGAATTTTTTCTTTAATGCAGGTTATTTTCCTGCCGGTTCTCGGAAGGTTGTCCGACAGATTCGGAAGACGCCCCCTGCTTCTTCTTTCTCTCTGGGGTACGGTTATTTCCTTTATTCTGATGGCGGCAACCAGATCAATTTTCTGGCTTCTTATTGCCCGTATTATTGACGGCGCATCAGGAGGAAATCTGTCAATTGCCCAGGCTTATATTGCCGATATTACCGATAAAAAAAACCGGGCCGGCGGAATGGGAATTATTGCCGCCGGAATTACCCTGGGTTTTATACTGGGGCCTCTCTGGGGCGGCTTTTTTTCCCGCTACGGCTTATCGGTTCCTTTCTTGGCGGCTGCTGTCATTACCTTTATAAGTATCATCCTGACCCAATTTTTCCTTAAAGAAACAATTACCGGAAAAGAAATTGCCTATGAAAAAAGTCATTTCAGTCTAAATTCTTTTTTCAAAAAGGCGACAAATCCCGATCTTGTTATTCTTTATTTTTCAAACCTGCTACTTTTTTGGGCCCAATCGGGTGTCTTTACTACCCTGTCTCTTTTCGGCAAAGATATTCTTAATATTACCGTAGCCCAAATCAGTTTGCTTTTCGCCTTCGGCGGAATTCTGTCAGCTTTAATTCAGGGAGTAATTATTGGTCCGACGATAAAATTAACCGGTGAAAAAAGACTTTTTATTTTTAGTACTTTAATCGCTCTTTTCGGCATGATATTGTTAGGACTTTCCAATTCAACAGTAATCTTATTTGCCGGTTTAACAGTTTTTGCGGTTGGCAACGGTTTTCTCCTTCCCGTTATCCAGGCAATAGTATCGGAAAAATCAAGTCCACACCAGCAGGGCGGTAATTTGGGTTTTATGCAGAGTTTTGGTTCAATCGGCCGGATTTTCGGTCCTATTCTGGCCGGCTTTATCTACCAGTCGGTAAATCCATATTCGCCTGCCGTTATGGGAATAATTATTTTTATTCTGGTATTAATTTTGGGGTTAAAACTTCAATAAAGGGTTTATCAAGCTTTGCCGACAATATCCTCAATCTCCAATTCTTTTGCCGGAGCGACGGATTCCGGTTTTTTCACTTCTTTGACAGGCCTTACCTCTTGGGAAATTTCTTTCTGCTTCATATACTGAAATAATTTGTATTTTCCCAAAGTAGAATCTCTTTTCAATCTTTGAATACAGTTTGTGCACAAAATTACCCGAACGGACTGTCCGTCAGTTAATACCCGAATCTTTTGCAGATTCGGTTTAAAAATTCTCCGAACCCTGTTTTTTGCATGTGAAACAGCATGCCCGTAGCCTATTCCCTTTTTGCAATTTTCACAGATTCTGGCCATTTTTTTTTATCTTAATAATTAAATTTGTATGCTATACTATAACAAAATAACCCCTAAAGCTCAAGAAGATGATTGATTTATTATTCAGAAATCCTGGCGCTTTTTTAATATTTGCCGTTCTATTACTGATCGTGGTTACTGTTCATGAGTTTTCCCACGCATTCTCAGCCGACCGGCTAGGTGATCCCACTCCAAGTTTGATGGGCAGACTCACATTAAATCCTTTTGCCCATCTTGATCCTATCGGTACCATGCTTTTTGTTTTGGTTGGATTCGGTTGGGGTAAACCGGTACCCTTTGACCCCTTTAACTTGAGACATCCCAAAAAGGACTCCGCTCTTATCTCCTTTGCCGGACCTCTGTCAAACATACTGATGGCGATAATCTCATCTGTTATTCTCCGACTGCTGATAAATCTGCCAAATCTAACTTTAAGTTTCCTGACGGCTGATCTTATTGTATCTTTTATAAGGTTAAATATACTGCTGGCTGTTTTTAACCTGATTCCTGTCCATCCGCTGGACGGTTTTAAAGTTGTCGGCGGGCTTCTTCCGGAAAAATATTATCATGATTGGCTTGATTTGGAAAAATACGGCATGATATTTCTTCTGCTACTCATATTCCCTTTTTTCGGTGCTTCACCGGTTTTAAAAATAATAAGTCCAGTAATGAATTTATTTCTTTCTATCCTCGTACCGTCACAGTTAGGCGGAATAATATAGATATTATTATTTATGTTCCATAAAAAAACTGCCCGGGAGGTAATTCTTGAATTTAAAACCGATTCCGATATTGGACTTTCCCAAAAAGAAGTCGGGATAAGACTTCTAAAGTATGGAAAAAATAAGCTGCCGGAGAAACCCAAACCGCCTGTAATTATCCATTTTATCGAACAGTTTAAGAATCTTCTGGTCGCCATTCTTTTAATTGCTTCCCTGATTTCCCTGATTTTAGGAGATTTGATTGATGCTTTGGCAATTTTTACCATTGTCATCCTGAATGCCACAATTGGATTTATTCAGGAAGTCAAGGCGGAAAAAACCCTGGAATCACTCAAAGAAAAGGCAATTCAATATAGCCTTGTTTTAAGGGATGGAAAAATCCGTAAAGTTCCCTCCGTTGAAATAGTAATCGGTGACATACTGATTCTTGAAGAAGGTGAAAAAATACCTTCTGACGGGAGGTTAATTGAGGAATTCTCCCTGTCCGTTGATGAAAGCATATTAACCGGTGAATCCCTGTCTGTCCAAAAAAATACCCAAGAGTTAAAAAATGATGTTTCTCTGGCAGACCGCTATAATATGGTATTTAAGGATACTAAAGTGGTAAGTGGCCGGGGAAAAGCCGTCATTGTTGCAACCGGCTCTGATACCGAAATTGGAAAAATTGCTACTTCTCTTCATGAAACAGTAACTGAAAAAACTCCCCTTACAATTGAATTGGAAACAGTCGCAAGAACGTTAACAATTATAATCGGAATAATTGCCGCAATTGTCTTTGCCCTTAACATCCTTGAAGAAATTCCTTTTGTAGAAAGCCTGCTTGTTTCCATCTCTCTGGCTGTAGCTGCCATTCCGGAAGGTCTGCCGGCCATTGTTACCATAGTTCTTTCATTGGGAGTGAAACGTTTGGCTGATAAAAAATCCATCATTAAAAAATTGCCTGCAGTTGAAACTCTCGGAGCGGTAAGAATAATAGCCACGGATAAAACCGGAACTTTAACTCAAAATAAAATAAATGTCGTAAATATACATCTCCCTAATAATGAGTTTTTATCGGTTAAAGGGGTCGGATATCAATTAACGGGTAATTTTATTGATCAACAGGGGAAAAAAAGCAACACCAAAAAAAATAAAACTCTAATAGATCTGTTGACTGGCGCAGTTTTAGCTAATAATGCCTCAATAGATTCAAACTCAAAAAACCAACCCAGAATAATAGGTGACACAACCGAAGCTGCTCTCCTGGTTGCCGCTTACCGTGCCGGCTTGGAAGTTAAAAAAATAAAATCCCGGCATAAACGTATTTTTGAAAGTCCCTTTACTTCGGAGAAGAAAATGATGAGTGTTATAGTCAGATCGGGAAATGACTATACATTATATGCCAAAGGCGCACCCGAAATCATGATTCTGAAATGCAACCTCTCAACAATTGAAAAAAATGAGCTTCTGAAAATCAATGACAGCATGGCCAGAAAAGGCTTGAGAAGCCTTCTGATTGCAGAAAAAAAGATAAGTAAAGTAGAAGCAGATCTGGCAGTTATGGAAGATAAAGTTGCCGAATCGGAACTTTCTTTTCTGGGAATAACCGCTATGCAGGATCCTCTCCGTCCGGAAGTTAAAAAAGCAATACTTGAAGCTAAAATTGCCGGAATCAGAACCATAATGATTACCGGTGATCACCGTGAAACAGCCCTGACAATAGCCTATGAAGCCGGAATTATTGATGAGTTCGATAAGGTTTTATCCGAAAAAGAAGTGGAAAAACTTACTCTTCCTGCCTTAACGCGTCAAATTCAAAATGGTGTCAATGTTTTTGCCCGGATCTCTCCGCTTGGTAAACTTAAAATTATAAATGCCATTAAAAAAATCCCCAATACTCAGGTCGCCGTTACCGGAGACGGTGTCAATGATGCTCCCGCTCTGAAAGCTGCCCATATCGGTATCGCTATGGGCAAAACAGGCACGGATTTAACCAGAGAAGTAGCTGATATGGTGATAACCGATGATAACTACGCCACGATAATAGATGCCGTCAGGGAAGGCAGAACTATTTTCTCCAACCTGGTTAAATTCATCCGGTATCTTATTTCCTGTAATATCTCCGAAGTGATCGTTGTCACTGTCGGAGTACTTATGTCCACCCCGCTGCCCCTCCTTCCCATACAGATCCTCTGGATTAATCTGGTAACGGACGGATTTCCCGCTTTAGCCTTAGGCATGGATCCTGCTGAAAAAGACGTTATGAAAAAACCTCCCAGGGACCTTTCCCAGGGACTTTTACATAAAAAAAGATGGGGTTATATGCTTGTTGAAGGCTCAATTATCGGCACGGCCACTTTTTTCTTGTTTATTTTTGCTCTTCACCGTTTTGATTACAAGGAAGCCCAAACCATGGCCTTTACTACCCTGGCTTTTGCCCAATTAGTCCACGCCTTCAATAACCGTTCAACCAGAAAATCTCTCTTCAAAATAGGCATATTTACCAATATTTATCTGGTCTGGGGAGCCATAATCTCTGTTCTTCTCCAACTTCTGGTTGTCCAAACGGATCTGGGAAACATCATCTTCAAAACAGAAAAACTAATGGCTATGGAATGGCTTTATATTGCCGTTTTTTCCCTCATACCGCTGGTTGCTGTCGAGATTAAAAAACAATTGCGGTTCAAAATCTTACCCTGATTTACCTGAAATTAAACTTCAGCTTATCGGACTATATCTCCGTGAAATTCTTCATATTGCTTTTGGGTTATAGGTTCTATTACTACTCCCTGTTGTCTTCCTAAAGGATCCAAAAATATGGTTTTTTTTTCATAAACTATCTGTTGACTGTCTTCACTAACATTTTGAACTTGAGACTGAGAATCAGCTATGCCCAAACTCTGAAAAACTTCTTCAAGAGTTAAATCCTGAGGCGTCTGCCTTGCGATATAAACGACTTTTGTATTTTTCTGCCCGCCTCTCGGTTGACCATCCTGATAGAACTTTCCACTTACTCTTCCTGTTAAGATATTTCTGTTTGCCTGATTTCTGTCAGTTTTAGGCTTTTGGGATGTTTCCAAACAATTTCTTCCGGCCATATTAGATTTTATTTATAAAAAAACCTCCCTTTTTTTCGGGAGGCATTCTGCTTAATATTTAAAATGACTGCGCCTTCAACCTCCAACTTATCTTAGGACCTCAATCCGAAGGTTTAAGATAAGGTAAAAACGACTGTAACAAACTGTATTCATATTTTGATTATGTTATCAGAGAGCCCTAACTAAGTCAATAATCATGGCAAATCCATTAAATCCAAACTACCCGATCCCAATTCCGACATTGATTGTACTGACACATGACTAAACTGAATTTTTTCATTCTTTACTAATTTATTTTTTATCTTGTTAATTGCTTTAATAATCTCTTCTTTTCCATGCTTTTGATGAAGACTGTCAGTAAGATCAATTACATATATTAATCTGGCCGGACCGCCTTCCGTTATCGGTCCTATTCCCGCCTGTCTTTTTATATTTATACCTTCTCCGCTGATCATTCCTGAAACTTTCGCATCAAGTCCTTTAGAATCCCGGAAAAATGAAAAATTGGCTATAAACACATTTTCATTTTGATATTCGGCCAATTCCCGGGCAATTTGTTTAATTACATTTTCATCAACTTCGTCCAATGCGATTTCTGTCAGTAATTCTTCCCCTCTGTTTAGCTGTGCAACCAAAGAAGAACGGTTTATTGAAACTACCAGTTTCTGGTTCATATTCCTTTCCAACTCTCTGACTGCTTCTTTTAATAAGACTTCTTTTGCTTCTTCACTAAACTGCCTCGTCAGTCTGATTCTGTAATAACCTCTTATAGCCTGTTTAACTTCATCCGGAGATGTACGTAAGGCTTTAATCCAATTTGGATGGATAGTTCTTTTTTTCGAAATACCAATATTCACTTCATCTCTTGGCTGAAGTTCATAATCAGGATTGACCTTCTCCCCATTGACTATAAACGGACCTAGATTCCGTAATTCCCTTGTTGAACCCGATTGAGGATCCCAAGCTATATAAACCGCAAAATCCAATACAGTTGATCCTGCATCTACATACCACGTTCTGAATTTATCATCAATCACTTCCCTTTTAAAAGGATCAAGCCGGTCAAATCTTTGGCTAATTTCGCTCGCTTCCATTTCTTCAATCCCGCTTCCGATATTTAACCTGATCTGTTCCCATTTGGAATGGCCATTATCATGCCTCCTTAAGATATCAGGATCTGAAATTAATCCGCCCGATTCAGCAGTTTTGCGGTAATAAAGATCGGTTATCGGAATTTGGGAAATTTTACTACCGCCACTTGGGTAATAATTGAATTTAATTTGCGATTTGAGACCGAAACCGGAATTCATAAAAAATTCAAGTGAATTTAACCGGTTGGCCGATATTTTCTCCCTTATCGCTTCAGGATACAATGTCTCCTCAGCATAAAAATCTTTAGCTTCATCGGTCAATAAGTGCAATCTTGACAACCAGGCATAATCCAGCCAATTATCCTTGGAACGGGTTTCCAAATCTACTCTTAAAAAACAGTGTTTAATAGAAGGATTGCTTCCCGTTTCCAAATTTTTATAAATGGAATAAATATCTGAAACATAAATATGTATATATTTCGGATGTCTCCCCAAAATCCGTGCAATTTTTTCCGTAACTTCATCCAGATAATTCTTATTTGTTTCCGGATCTTTCTCCTCAATCAACTGGTTATATTGCTCACGGATTGCTTCTATTTTTTCCGTTAAATCAGGATTCAATACTTTCAAAGCTAAACTGGCTAATTCTTGAGCTTCAGCATAAAGACCTAAGAAATTAGCCAGCGGAACGTAATACCGTAATGTTTCGATAGCTTTTAGTTCTCTGTTCTTGTATTCAGAAACGAACTCAATCGTCTCAAGATTATGAAGTCTGTCGTATATTTTAATAACTGCTGCTCTGGGATTATCCCGCAGTGATTTGAAAAGTTCTGCCCTGGTAACTCTGTCAATATATTCTTCCCGCATTTCCTGACCGAATCTGACTTTTGATAAATTTTCAACAGTATCAGCTACTACCGGAGATAACAGTTTTTCTAAATCTAGTTTAGTTACCGGATAGCCGTTCTTGTCTGAATCTTCCAGAAGATCATGGGTAAGTGCTGACGATATTGTCTCCCAATCCATCTGATATTTTTTCGCTAATGGTAAAGCCACCTTTAATAGATGATCAACATAGGGAGAACCTTCAAATCTTGTCTGATTCTGATGTCCGTAATGCATTAACGACATAGCGGTATCAATCTTTGCCAGTTCACTATATTCCATATATTTCCCGCATTCGTCATATAACTGGGATATTAATACTTTAACTTCCAAATCCTTAACGGGATCGGAGGCAAACTTCAATTCCATTGGATTATAATTTCCAACTCTTTGGGATATATAATCTTCAGGAATAATATTGGGAGGAAATATCACTTCAAATCTGGGCTTTGTATGCTGATGCACTCTGTTTTTAGAAGTACTCTGAAGAGCATGAAAAATTCTGGCACTGCGATTCTGCTCCGGTATTCTATAAATATTAGTGATATTTTCAATTTTAACCATTAAACAATCAAGATCAATTTTGATTCTAAAAGTCAAATTGGCATTACATTACGCGAGCATTATTCCAAATAGTTATTAAAAATACAAAAGAAAGAAATAAGAATTATAAACTAATAAAACCGGAGTTGAAATTATAGGTTATTGCATTAGATTTTCCAATGAGTACAAAAAGGATATTGAAAATTTGTTAATTTACCCGTAATTTGTTATTATAGGCCTATATAAAATCATATGACTAAAACAGAATCTTCAACGCAACAAGATTTAAGAAGAACAAGATTCCTCCATTTTGCCGGACCGGCCTGGGATTCAAATAATCCCGATCAGCCTGGCAGGTTATATCCTGAAAATGCCGAAGATTTGAGTTGGTACGAAAATGACTCAAATCAATCGGTTAAAAAACAATTCCGCCAATTGGCAAAAGCCTTTGAAAAAATCTGTGGAGTCAGACGCCTCAAAGAAATCAAATCGTTATATGGAGAGGAGGCCAGGCTTCAAGGTGTTACTGAAGAAGATGAACGTGAAAGCAAAAAACAAATGTATAATCGTTATCGGGAAGCATTTGCCCAAAGACATAGAATCCAGGTATCTGATCTTATCCCGTCAGGAATTGATTATGGAATTACAATTAATAATACCCGCTATAATGAAACCGTCACCTTGACAGTAAGTGAAGTTGACCAGCTTATAGCAGATTCAATAAATTATGCCAAAGAAGTACCCGATTATATGCAAAATCCTCAAACAGGACTCCTGCGCGGTTTAACCCACATCTTACCTGGAAGCGTAAATGAACCCAAAGATTTACAAAATCCGATCGATTTATTTCTCCTGTCAAAATCCCATAAATGGGGAAATCAAGCAAGATTTGAAGCCAGAAGAATATTGGGATTGTCCGACCTAATGGCTGAAATCATCTTATATCGTAAAAAATATGAAGGATTAAAAGATGATCTCTTTGACGTACTTAATCATCACGGCGTTTTTTCTCCGGAACAGCATGGCCCAATTGATAAACCTGTAGAATTTATAACTCTCCATAACCCGCATAACTTCGCAGTAGAAGGAATTCATATATTGGATAAAGAAGACTCCTATAAACCCAATCCATATATTTTATACAACAAAATAAAAGTTAGACCTACAATTGACCCTGATAACCCTCAAAATACATTCAATATTCAGTTAAACGATGAACCGAAGGGTATTATTCAAATTGCGTTGAAAATGATAAGAAGAAACGCCATTGATCCTGCAGAAATACGAGATGTTTATCGCCTGGCTACAACCTTTATCAATAGAGGTGATATTGATAAATTCCAAACAGCAATAGAATTAGCAAGCCATCGGGCTGGTAAACCTATAAAAGTTGAACGGGAGGAAAATACTTTGGACGGTGGTAGATACCAAGCACTTAAAGACGGGCATCCTCAAAAGTATGCCGGATCATCTAACAAATATCAGGTTATGAGATTGAAGCTTAATTTTGAAGACAAACCTAATGAAGTATTTGAGTTATCCTGCTATACCTTGGAAGCATTTGTCAATTACGCCTTGAGGGATAACGTTTGCATTGGTGAATATTTGATAAAACGTCAAATTTTTGCCCCGGAAGGTAAATGGGACGCCAGCGTATTCGAATATCTTTATCCAAAGGATATCTATGGAATCGATGCACTAAAGTACGAAAACGCTTTAATTTCCGGAATCAGAGTCGGAAATAGACAAAAAGCTTTCGTCCCTAATGAATGGCAGACAAAAAAACCAATCGATATATCGGAAGAAGAAATTGAAGCTGCTACTATAAGAATTGCAGAGCAAATTCAGCCTCCGGTTACGGATTCCACTTCACATGCAGCGATTCAGAGTAACAATTTCCCACAGGCAATTATTTCAGTCGGTCCGAATTGTTTTTCTGCCGGTACATTATTGAAAGATATCTTCGGCATCAAGGGATCACATCACATTAATTTCCACGGTCAGATAGAAAATATTCCTCAATTTATCGCAAATTATCGAGATATTTTGAAGAATAATAGGCTACTTATCTTAGATGACATCGGAATTGAAGGTAAAAAAGTAAAACGGCTCAGGGAAATTCTTGAGGAAAATAGACTAACAGACACAACAATCGCATTTCTTGGACTTAAACCTGACAGTCCGGCTGCTGAAATAACTGATTATTATGGAAGGGAAATTAGGGAAGATGAATATTTATATTTTCCGCACCAGCTCCATGAGCACACCAGACTTCATCTGGGAGCCATTGGTTTGATTACCAGAATGTTTGACGGTCGTTGGCAAATCCTCGTTCAAAATGAAGAAAAATTCTCAGAAAAACTTTCCGGTGGAATGTTTAATAGTCAACTCGGTGATGAAAGTACTTTGGAAACTCTAAGAAGAGAATGGATAGAGGAACTTGGGGCTGATAATGCACTGAAACTGATAAACAGTATGGAACATAAATTTCCCATCATCGTTAATGTTCCCCTTGATCCAAATGCTTCTGAATCACTTGCCAATACGGTCACATTTTACGGTTATCAAATTGACGGTTCATCTTTGAATATCGATAATTTTCAATTACCTGAGAGGAGTGAAGTTAAATCACTGCATTGGGAAGATCTTGCAAAACTTGCTGATACTATGCCTTGGCCTGGATATAAAAATCTTTTACAGGAATTGATTAAAAGGAAAAAAACCCTTTCTTAACATGATACAGGAAATTTATAACCACTTTTATCTGGAAAAATATTTATTGACCATAAATAGTCTGTATACTCAAAGTAAATATAGAATGGTACTGCAAAACTTGCCTGAACTCCAACCGAAGAGCCGCATTCTGGATATCGGTTGCAATGTTAGCACAGTTCATAAATCAGGCTTACCTCATCTCATCAAACAAAAATTCGATTCTGTAGATTATATAGGATTGGATTTAAATGAGGAGTTTTTCGATGAATTTCAAATTGAACAGGAATTTAGAATTTCCGGTTCAAATAATCAAATAGTTGGAAATTGTGAATCTTTACCGCTTCAAGATGAATCTATAGATTTTATTTTGGCTTTGGATGTTTTGGACCATATTCCTGATCCTCAAAAAAGCATCAACGAAATATTTCGCGTGATAAAACCGGAAGGTGAAGCCATCATAGTAGTACCTTCTTTATATAAATTAGCTTCCGTCAAAAATAGGCCGGATTTTTCTTATATTGATAATAAAAGAAGCACTACTGAAATTACTTCATTATCCAACGAGGAATGGATCAAAAAAATAAAAGATCCAGGTTTTCAAATTTGCCAGGTTACCGGTTTTGCTTACTCTCTTGCATTACCTTATCTGTTATGGACGGAAAAACAATTTGTTCCGCAAAGATTTAAAAAAGATATCCATAAACCAACTTCTGGTCTTCACAAAGATATTATTCAAATTATTAACCTTGCACTTTCACCCGAAGATAGCCTGCTTATAGATGAAAGCTTAAGACAAAAAATTAGTTCAGTTCAATCCTTAAAACAGCTGGTTTTACAATATTACCCTGATTTGAATGAACCAAACGACCAAGAAGTCTTATGGCTTCTTTGGACTATTCCCTTGACGCTCCGTATTCACCCTGATTATGAAGTTAGATCTGAAATTAAGAATTCAGAAGAAGAATTATTAAAGATCATCAAAAAAAATAGTAATCAAATGTCAACAGAAGCGTTGACTCGTCTTCGTCAATTGGAAACATATCTCAATTCGCCGGAGTCATTTAAACAAATGGGTAGCAATTCACTTATGATTAAGGTTAAGAAGAAAATTTAGGCAATTTATTAATTTCTTTATTTCCCGCTCTTCTGGCACTTGATGACATCAAGGCCGTTGATTATTCCGTTGCTGTCGATGTCATAAGTTTTCAATGACGACCATTCCGACTCAACCGTTTCATTCTTACCGATATTAGCCTGAACCGCTTTACAAAAAAGTGATAAAGAGCTGGTGGGTTGAGCCGAAGCAGCCGGTACCGTTACCGAAGGCATAGTTCTTTGCGTCGGAGTAACATCTTCCTCTTCACTATCACCTTGTTTTGTCAGAGATGAAGTTGTAAAACTGTATGGAACACAGTCACCTTCACATTTCTGGCCGGTTGAATCGCATCTGGACTCCCCGACTGCCACCAGGTAATAATAAACGGTATTGGGGGTCAGAAGTGTTAAAGGAACGGTATGATTGGTTTTGGATTGCGCTTCAGGAGATGTAAAAGTCAGGGAAACCGCATTGGTTCCATATTCAACTCTCCCTTGGGTTCGATCATCGGTATCCCAGGCGATTACCGAACTGTTCGGTCCGACACTTTCTGTTCTTATATTCTTAGCCGGACATTCGGATGCACTGGCAAAATAAACGGAAGCCTGCTTTCCCAAAATAACAGTTGCTACAAAAATAAGAAGGCTTACTGCGATCAGTAAAATGTATTTAACCTGTTTTTTAAAAGATCCCAATGACATAATTAAATTTTATTAAATTCTTCTCAGTTAGAGCATAAACAAAACACCTATCGCGGTCAAGATAGTTCCCAAACTTAAAACACCTAAGGTTAACCCAAATACTCCAGCTCTGGGTAAATCTTCCGCCGAAATTGTTGACTCTTCATCCGCTGATAAATCTGATAAATCAGTTGGTGTCGGAGTTTCAGTCGGAGGTTCAGGTGTTGGTGTCGGCGTTTCCGTTGGTTCCGGAGTCGGAGACGGAGTAAATGTCGGCGTGGGATACTGTCCGTAATCAGGTGTCGGACTCAAATATCCCGAATCAGTCGGATTAGTATCCGGAGGAGTTATCGTTGGTCCATTCCCGCTGGTAGAACCGATATTAAGGTTTAACGGTTGCAGCGGACAGTTAACCACATCGGCTGAATCTGCTGATCGGTTAATATTGGTATCGGCCTCAGATCCGCTCTGGCAGATAAATGTTAACTGTGTTTGTCCTGAACCGACTGCTTTAACCGACAATGTATAAAACGGCGTTTCGCTTGAGGATGATTTGGCATGCGCGATTGACTCCTCCCAACTTGAAGCCAGATATTTATTATTGGAGCCTGAAATGAAGGTGGAAAAAGCGAAAGTGAAAAAATTTTCACTTTGTGCCGATAATATGCTTATTTTTCCCGAATCAAACTGAAGTAAAGCATCCCCGTTGATGGCTTCTACCCCTTGGGTATTTATCATTATTTTTACGTTAAAAATATCATTTACATTTATTGACTGTCCGGGATTTTCAAGCTCGAGATTAAAATATTGGGCGTAAACGCTTCCCGCGCTAACTGCGGAAAATAAAAATATTAGGAATGAAAATATTATTCCGGTATATATTTTTCTCATGAAGTATTATTATTCCTCAATATCAATTGTCTCTGACTGTACTTCGTCCAGCAAGTTTTGACTGCTGCCCCTTTCAACTAAAGTGGTTGTGTTTGTCTCGTTTTTAATGAAGCTGAAAGAAATAACCGAGGAACCCGGTTTTAGTCCCCGGAACCTGATGCTAAATGCATTTGATACTTCCTCTGTTAGAACCTCATCCCGCCCCTCTATTGCCGTTATTTTGATTATTCCGTTGTCAGTATCAACTGTTTTTCTGGGAATGGATGTAAAAAAATCCCCCGGTTCAATCATATTCTCATCAGTAGATAAATATTCAGGATCAAAAAGAAGAATTACATCGGAACCGAAAATGTTTTTACCGTAAGCCCCGAAATTTACAGAAACAGTTGCTTCACTCCCGACTTTAATCAGGGGCGTATCGGTACTTAAAAAGATTGATCCTCCTTTTATTTCTTCATCCTCAAATGCTTCTTCTTTCTCCTGTATTTGAACTTCCGGAATAATCTTAACGGAACTGTTTCTTTTTCTGATATAAATGATGCCGCTTATAAGAACCGCCAGAATAAGAAGCACAATAAATATTTTTTGCTTTTCACCCATACAGGTTATTCCTTCCGGTTAATTTTTCTAAAAAATGTAAAGCTCCCAAAAACCGCATACTAAATGTACCCGTTTATAGATCATCATCCGGTTTTGTCGATAAAGTATTGACTACTTTTGATACGTCATTTCCGTTAACAATATTGTCAAAATTGACATCCCCGACGGACAGATCCGGTGTATTGGTGCTGCCGATCCGGGCAACAATCAAAGAGATGTCAATTGAATTAACGGTACAATCCTGAAGCATCTGGTTATTGGGATTTGGCAAATCTCCGGGTTCTAAAGGATTATTGATCCAAGAAAACACCTGCTCCGGCTTTTGTCCGCCTTTTAAAAATACATGCTCGGCCATTTCGGATCCCCGGAAAAGCGGAGCTTTAAGAAGAAGAGAATAATATCTGTTTTGAGAAACACCGTTGAGAATCACCCAGCCGTCAGCTGTCACATCGGCGACATTGACTCCGCTTGGCGCCGGAATATTGATTGAGGGAACCGGCTTGTATATAGTCCCCTGGGCGCGCATCGGTATATAGAAATCTTTGTCACCCGGACCCGGTGTAGTACACGAGGGATTAAGAACAACTCCCGGATTATCAAGAAAATAAAGTTCATCTTTAACTCTTAAGCGGAAATACATATCGGGATTACTCTGGGTATGGGCCAGAACTGCCGAGAAAGTAATCTGGGGAACATTTCCGGGTACATCTGTCGGCAACCCTCCGGTAGGCGTTGGACCCTCTCCTCCGATATCAATAACCAACTGGTCTTTCTCTCCGATCGGTATCTCAAACTCCCCTCCAGGTGATGGAGTAACATTGCTTCCGTTTATGGTAATACTTAACACACTGCTGCCGATTGATAATTCCTGGCCGGTACCGTCTACGATCTGCATATCGGAAATATCAAAACTCATCTGGGTCGAATCTGCGGTTGTTGAAATATTGGTTAAGGAAAATGAAGCCAACTCAAATACTCCTGAAGGTTGACTATCAGTCGGAGCTGCGGCAATTACTATATTGGCTCTTCCCAACTGGTTTGCATTAACTCTGCCGGTTTTTTCAACAATTGTTGAAAGTTGCGGGTTGGTTGTAATTTCGCTGTTAAGATTTACTTTGGAATTATCGAAAGTAATAACCGCTCTTACAAAAGCTATGAATTTGCCACCGCTGTCAGCCATTATTTTCACATTCGATGCAGGGGGCAGATTGACGCTTGACGGAGAAAATGACAGAGTAACATCACCCGTATCCGGCTGTGTCGGAGTAATCTCGCCGCTGGAGGAAATACTGAATGTGGCTCCTGTTCCTGCTGTCGAGACATCAGGAGCCTGTCCGGGAATACCAGCCTCAGTAACTCTGGTTGAAGTAAAACCGATTTCGGCATTTCCTTCTCCGGCTGAATTTAGAACAGTCAAATTAAGTTGGGCAAAAACAAGGTCGGAAGAATTTACCGGAACCGGATTGGCAGTAGTAGCAATGGCACACATTATTGTTACCGATTGGCCGTTTATTTTAGTAAAGGGCAATCCGTTAAAAGGGGCTTCACAATCAGCCGAATCAATAACAAATTTACTGCTGACATCAATAACAGCCTGGGCTCCGGAAACATTAATGGTTCTTAATGCCAATTTATGCATAGCAACTTTAACGGTTATCTGTTGTCCCGGAGTTAATACTCCAGATGAGGGTGTAAAACGCATCCCGACTTCATTGGATCCGGCCGCTCTTTTGACCAGATTTTGAACCTGTAAAGCTCCGAGAACTATCAGAGGTAAAACTAACAAAAGCCCGGTAATCGTCAGCTTTTTCCTTAGCTTTTTGTCCTTCAAAATATTATTCATAAATTCGCCTGTATATCTAATATACAATAATCCCCACCTAGATATTAGTTATCAGTTTGTATCTTTTATTTGTTATTTTTTTAATTTGTACTTCAATTACTGCAAGTACCGAAATTACTCCTTAATATTTCATAATCTGCCGTATCGATCATATTAAATGAATCCGTCACCAAGTCAGGAGTGTGCTGACCGGTAGGTACAGTGATTTCACCGACAGTCTTTCCGTAAGCTTGACGGAACAGCTCAAAATCAGCTGTATCAATACATCCGAAATTATCACAATCCAGATTACCCATGTCACCCCTTGGGCAGGTTGGAGGGATTACAATTGTGAAAGTAGCCGATGTTCCGGCAGTCGATACATCAGGCGCCTGACCCGATATACCGGATTCAGTTACTCTGGTGGAAACAAACTCAATCAGCGCCTGTCCCTCAAGTGCCTGCTGGGAAACGGTCAAAGAAACGGAGGCAAACGGCAAATCTGATGAAGTCACCGGTACGGGTGAAGTAAAAGTATTAATGGCACAAAAGACAGTAACTGTCTGACCGTTTACTTTTACAAAAGGAAGGCCGTCAAAGGGTGACTGACAATTTACTTCTCCAACGTTAAATTTATCGCTAACGGTAAATACCGCCTGGGCACCGGACACATTTATGCTCCTTGATACCAGCTTATGTAAAGTTACCTTCAGATCAATAACATCACCAGGTTTGTAAATTCCGGACATTGGTGAAAACCTCAGTCCGACTTCATTAGTTCCGGCTGCCCGGTTTCTGATATCCTGAACCAAACCGGTAGCATAAATTCCCAGAGGTATAAAAACCAATAGTGCAATAATAAGAAAAAATTTGTTTTTCTCACTATTTTTAAATTTTTTTAACATGTTTACCTGACCTCCTTTAATAATTTTACTGGCAAGAGCCGAAATTGGCTCTCAAAATTTCATAATCAGCTGTATCGATCATATTAAATGAATCCGTCACCAAATCAGGAGTATGCTGGCCGGCAGGAACGCTTATCTCACCAACAGTTTTTCCGTATGCCTGTCGGAACAGTTCAAAATCAGCCGTATCTACGCAACCCATTGTGTCACAATCCAAATTACCTTCCGGTCCTCTTGGACACTCAGAAACAGGAGGTGTACCCGATATTGCCGATCCGTGAACCGTTATAACGGCGTCGGTATATTGGGTCGGTATTTCCGGTCCTGCCGCATCAACAAGTTGACTGTCAGCCTGATCAAAATTAAGGTAAGTCTGGATGTCTGATTCACCAGTATTGGCATCTATATCAAACGAGGCGAATTCAAAAATTCCGTTAGGTGGATTATCGCTTGGAGAAGCGGCAATAACAATTGTTGCTCTGCCTGTTGTGTTGGCATTATTCATGCTGGTCTTTTCCACAGTCGTCGACATTTGACCTGTTGTCGTTATCTCACTGGCCATCCTGATTTTACTTGTATCAAATGTAAAAACTATTCTGGCAAAAGCAACCGATCTTCCTCCGGAATTCATCATTATCCTCATATTGGTAACAGGCGGAACCGCGGCAACCTGGGGTGAGAAAAATACTCCGGTTTCATATGGCGGTAAAGTCAAAGTCGGACCTCCTGGAGTAATCGTCGGGGTAACTATGGAAGTCACAGTAGGTTCGGTTATACCAAACACATTAATAAACGCATTTGTATATGTTGCCGGAATTTCAGGACCTAGTTTATCCACAATCTGACTGTCAAAAGTATCAAAAATTATCTCTACCGTAGCATCAGTTAAAGTAGTATTGGAATCAATATCAAATGATGCAAATTCAAAAATACCGTTGGGCGGAATATCTCCGGGTGATGAAGCAGCTACAATCACAACTCTTCCGGAAGAATTAGCCTGATTCATAGTTGTTTTTTCAACAATTGTCGACATCTGACCGATTACCGTTATTTCGCTTTTTAAATTTATAAGGGATTGATCAAAATTAAATACTACTCTGGCAAAAGCAACCGATCTTCCTCCGGAATTCATCATTATCCTCATATTGGTAACAGGCGGAACCGCGGCAACCTGGGGTGAGAAAAATACCCCGACCTGATCAGGCAGCGGTGTCGGAGGCTGACCCGATGTGGGTGTAATTACCGGTTCGGTTGGAGTAATAGGCACAATACCTGTTGGTGTTTTCGTCGGCGTTTTAGTTGGTGTTACTGCTACAGTTCCACCATTGATCTCTATATAAGGCGCATATGTTGAATTTTCCCGGGAATAAAAATCAACCCCGTTGCTTCCCGAAGAGTCAACGGCAATGGTCATTATCGAACCTGCTTTATTTTTCACATGTGATGTAATATCGACAGATTTCCAGGTGCCGGCAGTGGCGTCAGTAAATGTCGCTTTCTGATCTCCCAACGACGGCCTGTTATTATAGGTCATACTGCACTCTGTCCAGCTGTTACTGGAAACTGCCTTGATTCTGAAGGTTGCCGATGAAGAATCAGTAATCCTCATCCAGAGTTTGGCTGTATTGACGGTAGTATTTAAATCTCTTAAATCAAACTTGATATAAGTAACCTTCACCGGGTCTCCGTCAACCTGAAGCTGATCCTGACAGTAATTACTGTTTGGGCTGCCCGATCGCACATGAGTATCTTCCAATGGGAAAATTTTTCCGCCAGTTGATTGTTGTGGTGTAGGCGACTTAGGCGGAGTCGGTGATTTGGTCGGTGTTTTGGTAGGTGTTTTGGACGGACCGGTGCCCGTCGGTGTTTTCGTCGGAGTTTTGGAAGGAGTTGGTGATTTGGCACCGGTATATGGTGTCGGTGATTTTGTTGGTGTTTTGGTCGGAGTTTTGGAAGGCCCTGTTCCGGTCGGTGTCTTTGTAGGTGTTTTGGTAGGAGTAGTTGCGCTGCCGACCGTAACAGAAACCGTATCTGTAGTAGTTTGTGAACCTGCGGTTACCTTGACTTTGGCCGTCTTAGTTCCGGAACTTGTGTAATCACATACATCAACCGCCGTATAGGTAGCTTGAGAACTGGTAACATTTTTCTCATAAGTTCCGTTATTGGTACAGTCAAACTGGTAATAGAAACTTCCGCTGTCTGCTCCCCAAACTGTAACTACAGCCTTAAGGTCTACATTGTTAAGAGGAACAGATCCTGTTGAAGGAATAGCCGAAAGAGTAACTGACATTGAAGAAGTTATCGGTGTCGGTGTTTTGGTTGGGGTTTTGGTTGGTGTCTTAGTCGGGGTTTTCGGCGGACTGGTCGGAACCGGAGTTTTGGTTGGAGTAAAAGTGGCATTGGCTGCCCTCCATTGACATTGGATAATTTTACTGTACATGGCAGCAGGAACTGTCGCGCTTTTTGCCGTACAGCTCTTGGTACTATACGACCATGTAGATATGGCCGAAAAAGAAACGGCAGATCCGCCGACTTTAAAACAGACTCCGGATCCGTTGGTTGAACACGGTCCCTGAGGACTGATTGATTCCGTCCGGTAACCGGCTGTTCCGGTACAACCGGCTCCTGAGTAGTAAACGAAATAATTTGTAGAATTACAAACTGCTCCTGTTGCCGGATCTACCCATGATCCGGTTGAAGCTGCTTGAGGAATATCTCTTGGCCCCTGTTTCACTAGTTGGTTGGCGACAAAAATTCCGGCGGTAACAATACCCAGTCCGATAAGAGCAACAACGGTGGCAATCTCTCCTCTTTGACCCTTAAATCCCTTCTTGATTAAACTGAAAATATTCCTAACAGGCACTTTATTTTTTTTATAAAATATATAATCTACAGGTAATCCTTTTCCTGTATTGTTTTGCCCGCTAGTTTTATATTAAATTATATTAATAAATAATTTGTTATAGTTTTATTTAATTTATATCATTATTATATTTAAAGTATTATTCCAACTACCTGCATTTCACTATTTTCATTCGGAAATTTAATTATCCCTTGTCCCCCGTTTTTAGCTTCAAAAGTTACGTTAGCCAGGCTGACAGTTCCTCCGGCCAAATCTGCTGCATTCTTCTTCGCAACGACTGATAGTCGTAAATAACTAAAAACATCTCCTTCACCAATGTAAGGTAAATTTTGGTCATCGATCAAAACTGTCTCTGTAAAATTGTTTCCCAGAACGGGATTCAGACTTACCAAATTTAGCTTATCCCTGTCATACAAAAGAGTGAAGTCTGCTCCAGACACACGCACATTAGTATCAGTTATTTGTGTTGATACCAATACGTTCACTCTCTGACCGACCGAAACGCTTGTCGTATCGGCATTTAAACGGAAATTAGCTGCTCCCGCAAGAACTGCTTTTGGCCTTATATCCTTTCTTGCACCCAGAAAATAAATGACAACCGGAAGAAAAAGGACTAAAAAAAGTATGAGGATCAGACTGTAAAATTCTTTTCTGGATATTGTCATTTAAACATTACTTATTATTAATCCATTATAGGTATAAAAAAAATTATTTTACAAGTCCCTATTTATACTGACTATGGCATCCTCAGAAATTACAGCTAACTCCTTCACGTCCCCTGATACAATTTGCATTTCGGAAACGGCAAAATCAATTCCGGTATCATATCCGTTTTCATCCGGAATTGTTGAAATCGGGAAATTGGCAACTTCAAATACTCCTGATGGTTGACTGTCTGTCGGAGATGAAGCAATGACAAATGCTGCAATGCCCGATTTATTAATTTCATCAATGCCCGGCTTTTTAACAACAGTTGAAAAATATGTGGAAGTTTCAATTTCTCCCTCCAATTTTATTTTTGAAGGATCAAATTTGACGACAGTTTTAATAAAAGCGACATTTTTATCATTTGAGTCGGCTATTATTTTTATCCTGACATTATGTGGATTAATAACCTCACTAGGTTCAAAATAAAAGTTAATTATATCGGTATTATTTATCACGAATAAGGCTTTACCACCCAATAAAGACAAATCCGGTGCTTTTCCCTCTATGCCGGACTCGGTAACCCTAACCCTGTTAAATGATAATGATTCCTGACTGGCTTTACCCCCTCCGGCTGCTGTCAGATTTACCCTGCCGAAATTTATATCATCATCACTGATAATTACGGCTTCGCTGTCTATGGAAATGGAACATACTAAAGTTATTATCCTGCCGTTAATTTTTACATACGGCAGTCCATTAAAAGGTTCTAAACATTCTGCCGAATCAAATTTCAAACCATCACTGGCCAAAAGCTCTGCCTGGGCTCCGCTGATTTTTATATCTCTATCTGTTCTTTTAGAAAGTGATATCATAACTTCAAAACTTTCTCCGATTACTTTTTCTCCTTCTCTTGGATTCAATTGAACGGCTACTTCACGACTCCCCTCTTCAATTTTGTCTATTTCCCGTTTTTTCGTAGAATTTAATTTTAATAAAAATAAAAAAAGTACCACAAATATTGCAATTATCAGCAATAAACGGCGATATTTTGTCTTTAACATATACTTATTTTATTCCAGTATACCCAGAAAACTATCAATAATATCAAGTGTTAAAATAACTCGTTTTTCACTTGTTATAATTATTCAACCAAATAACGTAATCAAGACCGTCAACAAATCCGTTTCCGCTAAAATCCCCGCTTAACCTGCCGTTTCCGACAGATTTATTGTAATTTTGAAGCCAGACAACATAATCCAATCCGTCCACTTTGTTATCCCCATTGGCATCCCCTGGTTTTCCCTGACCTGTAAGCGTCGGTGTTGACGATAATACCGGAGTACCAGTCGGTGTTGGTGACACGGGTGTAATTGTTACATTCAGGCTGTCTAAAGCCTTTACAGCATCAACCATGCCATTATTGGTTGTTCCCGACGCAATATTTTTGTTAGCCGTTTGTTCTATTATTGATTTGACTTGTAAATTGGTAAGTACCGGCTTGGCTGCCCAGATAAGTGCTGCAATTCCCGAGACATGAGGCGCAGCAGCTGAAGTTCCAAGGTTATAGTAATAACTGTTTAAAGGCCAGGTTGAAGCTATTCCGAATTCCTTATCGGAATTGGTGGAAAAATTTCCTCCGGGTGCCAAAATGCTTATCCAGTTTCCTATTTGGGGATCAGTCGGATCATTATGCTGGGAATAAGACGCTAGGTTGTTATTAACATCCAATGCTGCGACATTTAACATATTTGGAGATGCCGCCGGATAGTATTTTTCGTTAACTGAATGTCTGACAAAATTACCCGCCTCATCATAAATATCACAAGGATCCCCGGCTGCTTTATGATGTGACTCATTCCAACCGCAGTTTCCGGCCGCCGCTACCAGTAACACTCCCTTATTCCATGCATAAGTTACGGCATCATTTATTTGGGCAATAATCGGACCATCAAGATTGGCGGCCAGCGAACCCAGGCTCATATTAATAATTTTGGCATTGTGATCTGCTGCATATCTTACCGCATTCACAAAATAACTGATCAGCATATTACCGTTCTGGTCTCTGATTCTGATGTAAAGCATATTGGTATTAAACCCTGTACTGGCAATACCTAAATTATTGTTTGTAGCCGCTCCGATAATTCCGGCCACATGAGTTCCATGACTCTCATCAAGGTTGGAAGGATTAGCAGTCATCGAAGAAACGGTCTGACAGCTCCCTGAAGTACAATCAACTAAAGAGGAAAATTTTCCTTGAAGATCTTCATGACTAGAATCAACCTGGGAATCCAATACGGCAACTGTGACCCCTGAAGAACCTTTGGATATGTCAAAAGCAGTTCTTCCTGAACCGACCAGATTGAGATTATACAAGCTCCATTGCAGAATCGGTTTTCCCGGAGCCGGAGTTGCTTTGATAGCCGGATCATTGGGAATATAAAGTAAATCTAGTGCTTTATCTACTACAGCGCTCTCAACTATTGTATCTGCCCGAAGCTCATTCAAACTCTCCTGAATAACCCCTTCAGAAACCTCAAATACCATTGCATCCGTACCCGTGATTGCATATTTCAGTCTGCTTTTTTTGCTTTTTCGGGAAAGTTTAATCAATTCCCCCGCCGTCGGTTTTTTCTTAAAAGTAACAATTATTTGATTGAGCTTATTATTCTTTGAAAGTGAACCAACTTCCGGTTTTCCCTGGAAAACTTTATTGCTTTCTGTTTGGAATTGGAAATTTTGTGCCAGCACCAGGCTTCCGGATAAAAGGTATAAAAGAAAGCCAAAAAATAATATGAATAATTGTCTCTTCACTGACAGATAATTCCAGTTTGACAATTTATCCCTAACCTGTCAATGAAAATCCATAAGGAAAAAAAATGGGAAACTCGATTAAGCGGGTAATTAAGTCAAAGGTGCTGGGAGCAGGATTCGAACCTACGTAGGCTTGCGCCAGCAGTTTTACAGACTGCCCTCGTTGGCCGCTTGAGTATCCCAGCTTGAAATTTACTGAGCCGCCCCGGAGAATCGAACTCCGGTCAACGGTTTACAAAACCGCCGCTTTTCCACTAAGCTAGGGCGGCACATTAGAGTTTATTTTATCATTAATCCTGACTGTTTTGAAGATCAGACTTTACCACGGATGTTAAAATTGTTTTCATGACCGGAAAAATCTTCACCTCGTTTTTGCTTATTTTAATCATGTTTTTAATTTATCAGATGGCTCCCTTAACTTTATCATCTGAAGAAATCCGTTTTGTTGTCCCATTGAATGAAACAGGAGGTGTAACTGCTTTGGAAAGGCTCAAGAACGAAAAAATAATAAGAAACTTGCCGGTTTTTCAAATATTATCAGTCGTAAGTAAAATACCGCCCGTAGTTGAACCGGGAGCATACAAAATTAAAAGAAATTTGTGGCTGCCTCAAATAGTAAACATTCTGATGCATAATCCTTATCAGAAATGGGCACTTCTTAAGCCCGGCCTCCGGAAGGAACAGGTTGCTGAAATTCTCGCTAAGAACTTTAAATGGGATAAGAGTATAGAAGAAGAATTCCTCTCCCTGACTGAGGAGGGTTTTCTGTTCCCCGATACTTACCTTTTTGATGTTGAAGAAAACCCGCAATATTTTATAAACAAAATAAAAAATAATTTTAATGAAAAGTTTAATGCTAAATTTCAGGCTGATCTGCTGGCCCGGGATGTCAGAAACGACACCGCCATAAAAATCGCTTCCTTAATTGAAAGGGAATCAGGCACAGATGATGACAAAGCGCTGATTGCCGGTATAATTTGGAACAGGCTTGAAACCGATATGAAGCTCCAAATTGATGCCACTTCCCAATATATTCTGGGAAAACCCGGCGACTGGTGGCCCCGCATAAAACCGGCCGATCATAAAAGGGAATCTCCTTATAATACTTATCTTTATAAAGGCCTTCCTCCCGGACCGATCTCCAATCCCTCACTCGCTTCAATTAAGGCAGCCGTCTATCCGGCTCAAACAGAATGTCTTTATTACATACACGATAAAAACAAACTGATTCACTGTTCAAAAACTTATGAGGAACATTTGGAATATATCAATCAATATTTGAAGTAAATTATTCCACACAATTACTACTACAGGGTTACAAGAATTTTAATAAAGTTTATAATCTTCGAATTCTAGTAAATATATTAAGGACGCTTTTAAACCATTAATTTAACCTCCATATCAAATAATGAATAAATAAATTATCCTATTTTTCATTTTTTAATTTTATGTATTATAGGTCTTTAAATGAATTAGAAATATCAACAGACCAGAAGATCATTCGTTGAAATAAATTTACATCAGTCTCACTTGGTTGTTAAAGGATATAAATGTCCAAGTATTGCAAGAGTCAGAAATACAATACTCCATCTGATCGGATGAGGCCCTATTAAAGGATATGTTAAAAGTATTCCAATACCTACTCCGGCCAGCAGATGAACCACTGAATTATAATCAGGATGATTCTCAAAATATTTTCGAACAGTTTTGTAGGCTTTATCGTATCTTGTCACTAAAATTCACCTCCCCTCCTCCATTTTTTATAATAATTTACTTTCTGTCAAGATGTTTATAATTTTTTACCTGCGTTTGTGTCTTATGGATAAATTTTGTAGAATAGAAAAACCTGCAAGATATGCCTGGATAGTTTAGTGGTAAAACGTTCCCTTGGTAAGGGAATGAGTGTGGGTTCGATTCCCACTCCAGGCTCACCTTTTTCAATCCTTTCAATCATTGTGTTAAAAATAGGCCTACCGGGAACTTTTGCAGATTGTTTTTCAATAAGCTCCTCTAAAACAGAAATCTCTTCTCGTTTAACATATTCACGTACTTCAGCAAACTGTGCCTCGATACATAAAATCTGTTTATCCTCTACATCTGTTGACTTACGAGCATACAAAAAGAATTTTAGTGAATTATTATCATACATTGTGAATCCTCTATTACTTCAATAGCCGCCCCGGTGCACTCAATCCAAGTCGCCCTGAATTGTCCGAGACGGCTACAAAAAGGGACGACCTAAATGATTGAGTGCAATTATAGTTTAACAATTGAAATTTCTAAGTCAAGCTCATATTCCTAGAAGGTAATGGCATATACTAGTGTAGAGAATGTATTATATACTTTTCGTATGCAGTTATTAATAAACAAAAAAATTCTTACCTTCGACTGTTATGGAACGCTAATTGATTGGGATAGTGGTATACAAGCATTCCTTAAAATGGAATTGTCAGATTTTTCCTTGGAGCAAATAGAAGAACTACGAAAAAAATGGGAAGAAATCCAATTCTCTCTCATATTGGGACCATATATACCTTATGAAGATTTGCTTCAGGAAAGTTTTCAAAAAACATTCGCTACATTTGGATATGCTAATAAAAAAAACTTAGGTAAAAAGCTTGTAAAAAAAATTACAGCATGGAAACCTTTTCCTGATGATCATACAATTCTTTCAGAACTTCAAAAAAGATACCAACTTGCAATAATTTCAAATGGTCCTCAGGCAATTCTCAAAAAAAATGCTCTTGCTATGAATATTCATTTCGATAAAATTCTTTCAGCAGAGCAAATACAGGCATATAAACCAAGTTACCGTATTTTTCATTATGCCCTAGATGCTCTTGGAAGACCAAAAAATGAGATTCTTCATATTGCTGCAGGATATAAATATGATATCCTCCCGACAAATGCATTGGGCATAACGAATGTATGGATAAATAGAAAAAGAGAGCCTTTGCCAACAACAATAACTCCAGATTATGAGGTGTTTGACCTATTCGGTTTGAAACAATTACTTCAAGGATGATTGTAATAAACTTGTTATTTTGGTTTTGCTGAGAGGAGTGTAACTAGATGACCCAATTGTTCTCCTTGTTTTAGCCTTTCAAAAGCATCAGTTGCACTTAATTTTAATTGCTCTAGCAGTGTTGTAAGCTCGCTAAAATTTGTAATGCTTTTCCCAGTTAAAATTTCTTTCGCTTGTCGATAAGGATAATAGGCGAATTGTACTTCAGAAGTTTCGTGTGCTGCATAATTTGGAATGGTATCAAATGGTTCTGTTTGTAATTTAAAACCGAATGATAATACTTCTGGTTGTTGATAACCTGCTTTATCAAACAAGTCATTAATTGCTGTTATTGGCATGCGAGCTCCAAGATTAAGTAATACTTGTCCATCCGGTGTAAGATGTGATTTAGCTTGCTGAAGAAAAGCATATTGTAATGATAAGAGATATTTCCCCAGGTCCTCTGGAACTCCCTGAAGTGTTTCTGGATCAAAGTATGATGCAGCAGTAATTCCTTCAAGCAGTTGGTCTAATAGTTCAGTAGGAATCGGAATATTAGGTAAATTTGCATAAATTACGTCAGCGGTATCATTTCCCAATGGCTCACAAAGATTACCAACAACATAAGTAACGGGTGTTCTTTCACCTAGTTCTTGATAACGTGAAATATTTTCTCTTGCTTGATCTATGGCTGTTGGAACGAGATCAGTAACAGTTATTCTTTCAGGGTGAAGAATCTCCATAGCCCCAATTGCATCAACTCCTGGCCCAGTTGCGATCGAGACGAAGTGACCTATTTTTTTACCTTGTTTACTTAAGGCATTAAATCCTTCAAACGCATAATATAGCCAATGGTTTTGTGGATCAGTAATGTTAGAAACATATGCTTCTCCATCATCAATGATGCGAAGTGGTGCTGAAAGCTGTTTTGGTATTAACTTAGAGGCATCAATTAAGCGATCTTTAAGAAGGATAGTTGATAATGCTTGATCTTTTACTGCATGGTTAATATCGCGAGGAATAAAACGTGAAGTAGTAAATTCTGCTTCGGGATAAATAAACTCTCGTATTCCCTCCGTTGTTCTTGCAAGGACGCGTACCCCCTCTTGCGTATTCTGTTCAATATGATTAATAATTTCCTGTTTTGGCTGCGCGAGTACTCCTACAAGGATAACAGAATAATTACTAACTGGGAATTCCTGCCCTTCTGCTGTATAGACATGTACTTGTCCGCTCATACCTAAATGATCAATAACTGCTCGTGAGGTGTCCGCTTTGTCAGCAAAATGTTCAACACAATCAATTTGACAGCCAGTTTGACGTGCTATTTCTATAGCACTTATTGGTAATGGTCCACTGCCAATAAATAAAACGCGGTCTTCTGGTTTTATATCAGCGAGTGCTACTTCATTTGCAGTAAGATTGCGGTATCTCATTAAATAATTTTGTGTAATATTATTTGGATCCAGTAAATCTATATCTCCACTATGTAAAATTACATTAACAAAAGATTCCTCAAGAAAAGTTTCATATTGTCCATATAATTGTTGAGATTTAGCAAGAACACCAGTTGTTTCCGATCTCAAAATAATATCTACCGCTTCATCATTGGAAATGATATCTGTAAGTAATATATGGTCCAAATCAACAATCGCCTTATGATATAAGGGTAAGCCTAATAGGCTTGCTTCTTGTAAACTTTCTACTTCCTTTTCAATAGCTGTTCCAATACGTATCACTAGTTCGCGTCTTTCTGGTGACTCTAGAGGTAGTTCGCGGAAAGTTCCTTGTCTTATAGCAGTATTAAAACTACGCTGTCTCCTACGGAGAGCATTTACTCCTTGTATATTTCCTGCTTGTTGCTCAGCAGCAATATGCCTACCAAACTCATAATTCATTGCCATAAATTTATAATATTAAAGAAATAACTAGTTTCAATAAAAAAAAGCTACCATTTAGGCAGCATCGATTTCTTGAATTATAATCTAATCTGGTTGCAATTGTAATTAAAGGTGGGACAATAACATCGCAAGTGGTTATTAATTTTAAAATCTTTGGATCTTTATTTTTAAAAGATAAAAAGGTAGGAGGGGAAGCTCTAAATCCCTGGGCCGCCCTGCGGGCGGCTTCCTTTGTTCAGGAATTTTTGATAAAGTAGGTTCGAGCGCAGTCGTAAATATACTCCCGAAACGTCTCAGATATGATATTTCCTTAACTCTTCAAGAAGTTTAGACAAAGATAAACGGGCAGCTCCGATTACCTGATCTCCACCTCCGTAATAAACATACAAATTATCCTCAATAACACATACGCCGCAGGAAAATACCGTATCCGGTCTTACTCCTTTTTTCTCATGTTCCGTCTCCGGTTCCAGTATGGGATAATCCAGACGGGCGAGGACCTGGGAGGGATTATCTGTTGCCAGAAGAGCCGCTCCTAACCGGTATTTAAGTGAATAACGCGATAGACCATGATAAATTAGTAACCATCCGGAAGCAGTCTTAATGGGCGGTGGGCCGATTCCGATTTTATCGCTATCCCAACTGTAAACTCTTGGCTCCAGAAGTATTTCCCCATTTAAAAATTTAGATTTGGAAAAAGACAGGTCATCAATGTAATCAATCCAAATATTGGGATTAAATCGGTGTAAAAATACGAATTTTCCGTTAATTTTTTCCGGGAAAAGGGTTGCGTCTTTATCGTCAATATTTGGAGGAGAAATTAATATTGGTTTTTCCCACTGCCAGTTTTTTTGGCAAAAATCGGTGGTTTTTATTGAAGTAAGAGCTACTCTGGGAGGATCTGCGCCATTATAAGCTGTATAACACATATATACCTTGTCTTCAATATTAACCAGCCTGGCATCTTCACAGCCGGAATTTCCCGGTCTGCTCTTTTTCTCAAATCCCTCCCTCGGTTCATATACAGGAAAAGTTAATCTTTCATCAATATTAAAACCGTCCTTTGTTGAAGCATAACCCAAAACTGATGTATCGTCCCTGCCCATTGCCCTATATAAAAGGTTTATCCTGTCGCATAAATATAAAGCACCGGGGTTAAAAGTGAATTTATCTTCCCATTTATTTTCTTTTTTTGGAGTAATTATCGGGTTAGCTGAAAATCTTTCAACAGGAATCAGATTCTTGGTGTTAAATACCGGAATACCTTGCGATTGGGGAAGTAAATCTTTAAGAAGCTCTTCCAAATTTATTTTAGCTAAACAAACTGTTGTATCTGCCGCACCGTAATAAATGATTAAATCCTCCCCTGATACTATGGTTCCTGTCGGAAAAACAATATTAGGTACCTTTCCGTAAAGTTCATAATGTTTCTCCGGAACAATCAACGGCTGTCTGGAACGGGCAATCACCTGTTTCGGATCATCTTTCTTTAACAATACCGCTTCAATGGCAAAAGTCGGATGACCGATAAAGTAATTATAAATATATGAATAGATAAGAAGCCAACCCTCATGTGTGGAAATCGGGGGAGCTCCAATTTCAACATGGTCATTTCTCGATCTTTGAAGTGTTAAACTCTGTTTTTCCAGTCCGGTATAAAAATCATTCCAATAACTTTTTGACCAGATTTCCTCTGTTTTATCAAAAGAGGCAATTGAAATTTTAGCCGGCGGCTTATCAGTATTGGCCGTTAATATCGCAGTAATTTTACCATTGATTCTTTCGGGAAATAACGCGAATGCTTTTGAATTAAAAGTTGTTACCTGATGTTTTTCCCTTATACCGGAAAAATCATCAGTCACCGCGCATGCGACTTTTATCCCTTCAGAAGAAAACGGATATACCGATAGAGCTGTATAAAATATATAATATTTTCCTTCGAATTGCGAAACTCTTGGATCTTCGCAGCCGAATCTTTCCCAATCAAATTCAGGCTTAATAAATTGCCGCCTGCCGGAAAAGTGTACTCCGTCATGACTCTTGGCATATCCTATTGTAGAAAGCGATATCCGGACATTGGCATACTGTTGCGGGGCTCCCTGAGCCCGGTATAACAGATGATAATTCCCTCCTTCTTTAACCACGCATCCGTTAAAAGTGGCTTCTTTTTCCCATATCGCTGCTTTGTTGGGTGAAAGAATGGGATTATCTTCTGATCTTCGGGCAGTTACCATCAATATATATTTGTCTTAATTAATTGTCTTAAAGAGGAATGTTTAATTTATGCAATTCTCCTTCTGAATGATCAAGTAGGTTGTTCAACAATGTGGATAGCTCGGCAGTCGCTACACAAGTCACCATATCAGCCCCGCCGTAATAAACCATAAGAGTGTTGTCTAATGTTACCGCACCGCAGGGGTATGCAACACCGTATTTAAAACCTTCATTTTCGTAATATTCCTCTGGTTCCAGAATGGGCTTGGCACTTCGGGCAATAATTCGGGTCGGGTCTGATAAATCAAGAAGCATTGCTCCCATTTTATAGCGTCCGGGATCATCATCTCCGACTGCATGATAAATGATCAGCCAGCCTTTGTCAGTTTTAATGGGAGGCGCTCCTACTCCAACCTTTCTACTGTCCCAACTGCTTATTCTTGGCCTTATCATGAAATCTCCTCTAAGAAATTGGCTGCCGTCAAAATCAAGGTGATCAACAAAATCAATAAGAATATTGGGGAAAACCCGATGCATAATTACATATTTACCGTTAATTTTTTCCGGAAAAATTACCGCATTTTTATTCACTACATTTGGTGCCGAAATAAGAACCGGTCTCTTCCAATTCCATTTTTTATTCCGGAAATCCGATACTTTAATGGAAGTTAAAGCAACTCTCGGAGGATTACTTCCGTCATATGCCACATACGTCATATAAAACTTTTTGCCAATTCTGGTAATTCTCGGATCCTCTACACCGCCGTATCCCCCGCCTCCGGAAGCATAAGGAGATAAAGGGATCGGTTTGCCGGTATCGGCATTTTGGAATTCAAAAGGCTCAGTTGGAACATAAATAGGTTCATCCAACCTTTCATCAATATTGATCCCGTCTTTCGAAGAAGCGTATCCAAGCATTGACATGTCATGATCCCCGATTGCCCGGTAAACGATATGAACCTTTCCTTCATCATAAATTGCCGCCGGATTAAATGTTGCTTTGGATTCCCAAAAATGATCGGCAATCGGTTTTAATATCGGATTCTCTCTTATTTTTTTCAATAATACCGGGGAAAGCGATTTCTCTTCCGTATATACTCTTTTTACCTGATCATGGACAATTGAAAGTATTTCCCGGCCGTTAAGATCCCAATAAGATATCAACCTTGAGCCTTGCGTAATAAGTCCGAACGGTTGAATATTTATTTCCAAATGGCTCCACTCGCCCGGTTGCTCCCATAGACTGTCCTCAGTTTTAAAAATCAGTTTTTCTGGATTGTTTTGATCAAATATTGCCGCGTGGATCGAATAATAGCTTTTACCGTCTCCGCTGATAAATTTTTGAAAAAAGAGAACTGATATTCCGTTAGCAATCTTTTCAATGGCACCGATCTCGTAGTGACCGTTCCCGCTTGCGGATAAAAGAACTGCTTTCCTCTGCATCTTCCATTTGACCAGATCTTTGGAAGTTAAAATTCTTATATCTCTGCCTCCGGCAAACATCACAAAATTATCATGATGTTTGAAATCGGAAACTATCTGGGCGGTATCTGATATTTGCGGAACCCTACCTATTGTCCTGAAATTAACAGATTCTTTTGATCTAGCTGTAAATAAGGAACTGACCAATCCTTTCTTCACCCGATATACCATCACATATTCGCCGTTATGGCGGCTTATCCTTATAGTTTCTAAATTATTAAGTCTGACATTTCTGCCCCGGGAATCATAAAGAATCAGTTTGTCTTTACTTTCAGGAAAATTAAGTCCGTCACTGCTTTGTGAAATATTGATTTGGAGTTGGTTATTTTGCGAAAGGTAATAAAGCCGGACTTTATTTTGATCTTTAAAAGCCCCCAGTCCTTTTAATGAAGTTATATCTTTTAAAATTCCCCTGACGGACATTATAGATTGATAAGACAATAAAACATGTCTAACCAGTTTAACTTTTTTTCAATTAAAATTCATCCCGCCGATGTCGGGAAAACTTTACCTGTCCTCAGTATGAATTAAAAAGTAAATTATTGTCAATATCTAATTTTTATAGATACAGTCATACTGAACATAACATTCTGCATCAAAAATCTTATTAACAAAAAGGGTTATTTTTTACGGTTTAGCTTGCTCTACTTGAAAAATAGCTGTATTTAACCTACTCTGGAAATACATGAAAATGCGTCCTGTCTTCTTTAAACTATCTTTCTATCTTCTTGTATCTTTACTTTTTTTATTCCCCCCGAAAACATTAGCCCAATTCCGTAGTCTAAACCTAGCCTTTACCCTACCTATTTCAGATAAAGCCAATCCCGGTGATATCGTTTCATTAACCGGTAAAGAAGGAACTCTTGAACCTGCCGCAGTTGAGTATGATCAGAAAATGTTTGGTGTTGTCGTTGAGTCACCGGCATTTGTTGTCAGAACTCTGGACACTCATCCTGTCGCCAGAAGCGGTGTTTCTTTTGTTAATATAACAACACTTGGAGGTCCGATAAAGATTGGTGATTTTATCACGTCATCTGCCGTGAATGGCCATGGCCAAAAAGCCGATAATTTCGGTGGTTTTATGCTTGGAGTAGCTTTATCTGATTTTGATGAAAAAGACGGTGAAAATTACGATTTTCAGGATAAAAAAATTAAAAAGGGGCAAATTAAAGTCGAAGTCGGCATTGGTCCTGCTTCCCCTACCCTTCTTAAATCATCAGGTGGACTTTTTGGTACATTTAAACAGCTTCTCTCAGCTTTAGCTTTTAATATCCGCACCTCCAAACAGACGGAAAAAATTATCCGTTATATTATGGCTGCTATGGTCGCAGTAATAGTAATCTTTATTAACTTCAACACATTCGGAAAAAATATTACTAAAGGTATTGAGGCTATCGGCAGAAACCCTTTGGCTAAAATGTCAATAGAAAGCATGATCATAGTAAATGTGGTTCTGATTGCTTTGGTATCAATAGGCGGAATTGTTTTGTCTCTTGCCATTCTCAGTTTATAGTCATTATTATTGAAATTAGTACCTTTATGAATCCTAATCTTTTGCAACTGTTAATTTTTATTATTAATATAGCTTTACTACTTCTTTTATTCCTAATCCTCTATTACCTACAAAAAGAAAAAAACCTTCTGGATAAAAATAAAAAAGCCCCTGAAGAAGAAATTATTAAAGACGCTAAAATAAAATCGGAAACAATTATTCAGCGGGCTATACAAAAAGCTCAAAGTATTCTGGCTGCAGCTGAACTAAAAGGCTTATCCCTGGTTGATCGGGAAAAACTGGAAAGCAAAAAACTGGCAAAAGATTATAAAAAGGAAATTACCGGACTGGAAAAAGAATTAAAGAAGAAATTTGAAACAAGCGCTAATTCCGCCCATCAATCTTATGAAGAATTCATTGGGTCAATTGAGAGCAAAATTCAAGAGCATCTAACCGGAAACCAGAAAGTCCTTGAGGAAAAATCCTCCGATTTTATCGATAATGCCAAAAATTCATTAAATAGCTTTACGGCTGTAATGGAAAATCGGGTCAAACAGCAGGTTGATGAAGAAATGGCTAAAACCCGCCGGGAAATTGAAGAATACAAAACTCACCGCCAAAAAATAATGGATGAAAAAATCGTTGATATTCTGGAAGAAGTGCTGCTGTTAACGGTCAATAAAAAGTTGTCCTTGGCTGATCAAAGTGATTTTATTTATAAGGCTCTTGAAGAGGCTAAAAAAAGTCACGCTTTTAAATAAGTTTAAAAATGGAAGAAAAAGAGCTTCTTTCCCAGCTGATTTCCTTAAGTTATACAAAAACCGATATTACCAGAAGGTTGCGTATCCTGCGTGAATTTTTTGAACAGAAATATTATTCATCAGGCGGTAGATCACTTGAAGAATTTTTAAAAACAGCAAAATGTACAAAAGAAGATTCCGATATGCTTCTTTCTTTAGACAGTAAATTTTATAAAAATTTTACTAAAAGCAATACTTACCCTTGCCTTGCCAAACTGGACAGACTTCTAAATAAGGAAGAAGTAATTCATGTTTATCTGCCATATGAACCGATGGCTGAAGAAAAAGAAAAAATAGGTTCCTGGTTTAAAAAAAATATAAGTAAAAATGTTATACTTGACATACAAGTCGATTCTTCAATTACTCTGGGTTGCGCTTTTGCTTATAAAGGCATTTATCATAATTTTTCCCTTAAATATTTTATGGATATAAAACGCAGGGAAATCAGCCAGTTACTGGATAAATATGTCCAAAACCCGTAAAACGGGCACCAAAGAGGTTGGCTTTGTTATTCAAAGTCAGGATTATCTTCTGTTCCTTGAAGGTTTGCCCACAACCAAATTAAACGATGTAATAGTTGATGCGCAGGGACACCGCGCTATTATTACGGCGCTTGAAGAGGAAAAAATTGAAGCCTGGATGCTTGATAACTTCCATTCTAAACCCGGTGATTCATTTACCGTTTCTCCGGAAGGATTAAGACTGGCATTGCAATATAATCTGTTCGGACGGACAATCAGCCCGCTGGGTCTGCCTCTGGACGGTAAGCCGGGTCTTCCACCCGGCGGTGTTGAAATCGATCTCGATCTGGTAGCCCCGGGTATAGACAGCCGCGAACTGATAACCGAACAATTTTATACCGGACTAATCGCTGTTGACACTCTTCTTCCGATAGGCAAAGGCCAAAGAGAGCTTCTCTATGGAGAACCCCGTAGCGGCAAAACACCCTTTCTTCTGGATATAATAATCCACCAAAAAGTTTTCAATCGCATCTGTATATACTGTGCTATGGGAAGAAGTGAAATAGATATAAAACGCTTTGCGGAAAATCTTATTCAAAACGGCGGTTCCTCCTATACTGTTATAATTGCAGCCTCATCATCCGATTCGGCTCCGCTTATTGCTATAGCTCCGGCTATGGCTAGTTCTGTAGCAGAACATTACCGGGATCAGGGAAAAGACGTACTGTTAATTCTTGATGATTTGGCTACCCATGCCAAATATATGCGCGAAATATCCCTTCTGGCCGGCAGAATACCAGGCCGTGAATCATATCCGGCTGATATTTTTTACCAGCATTCCCATTTAGTTGAAAGGGCCGGAAATTTCAGCGATAAAAAAGGGAAAGGATCGATAACCCTTCTCCCTGTAATAGAAACGGATTTGGAAAGTTTTTCATCACTGATTCCGACTAATGTCATGTCAATGACCGACGGCCACCTTCTGTTTTCAGCTTCACTAAGAGCTCAGGGTCAATATCCGGCCATCGAAATTGACCGCTCCGTTACCCGGGTTGGCCGTCAGACTCAAAAATTTATTCATAAAGTACTATCAGACAGAATTAGATCTCTTTTAGCTGATTTTCATGAACTTCAACGTTTTTCCCGCTTTGGTACGGAACTTACCGGTCAAACACAATTAATAATAAAAAGGGGTAAAATTACGGAAGAGCTAATCAGACAGGATACATTGACTTATATCCCCCCGTCAGTCCAAATACTACTTCTCTCGCTTGTGTTTTCCGGATTTTTCGATGAAAAAGATATTAATTGGGTCAAACAGTATAAACAATTAATAATAAAAGAACTCGCAGGAACTACGGCTAAAAAAATTTCTGAGTCCATAGACAAAATAGAATTAGACGTGCTTATAGAAAATTTAAAAAGTCTTCATAAAGAACTGGAGAATAAATGCCAGCCCTTACCCAACTCAAAGAAGAACTGATTGATATAACTACAATGAAATCTATAACTTCAGCCCTGACTGAAGCTTCAGCCGGACGGATTAAAAAAATAAGGGATCAGTTCGAAAGAAATGTCAAAATATATTATGAAATAAGCCATATTTACCACTTGGTCAGGATCAGTGCTTTTAAAATGAAGATAGAAGAAAAAATAGAATTACCCAAATTGGATTTAAAAACTTTATCTGTTGCCATGACGTCCAATCAGAGGTTTTACGGTGCGGTCAATACCAATGTTATGCGCACTTTTATAAATAACGCACAACAAGGCAAAACCGAACTTATGGTTATCGGACTCACCGGTCAGGGTTATATGCAATCTTCCGGATTTGGGAAACAATTTGAATCAGTCACTTTTACTAAAGATATTCCTAATATAGAAGAAGCTAAAAGTTTTATTGAAAAAACCCAAAATTTCGACTCTGTCATAATATATTATCCCAAATTCGTAAGTTTAGTCAATCAAACGATCGGAACTTCTGATATCACTCAGGCAAAAGTATCAGATGAAAAAGAAAATCAGGAAATAAAAATACTATTTGAACCGGAATTGCCAAAAATTCTGGATTTTTTCAACCGCCAGGTACGCTCTCTTCTTTTTTTACGTGTTATGCTCGAAACTGATTTGTCTCTTACTGCTGCCCGTTTATTATCCATGAGTGCGGCAGAAGAAAGATCTGATGAATTAGTAAAAGAAAAAAAGACTGAAATAAGTAGGGTCACATCATCCTTTATTAATGCCCAATTACTGGAAACTTTCTCCTCAATTAAACTTTGGGATAATCAGGAAGAATTTTGATATTCTAAAATATCCATGAAAACCGTGAAAAAAAAAGCTAAAAAAGTAATAAAAAAAGCACTAGAAACCAATATATTAACTTCAGATAAATTTGTCGGTCGGATAAGAAAAATACGCGGTCAAATTGTTGAAATTGAATATGATGAGTCATCTAATTTACCTAATTTCCATGATATTTTAACTTCTCCAGATAATCCTCTGATTCGCTTGGAACTTTATGCATATAAAGGCCGAAATAGATTGTTTTGTTTATCTCTAACCCAAAAAAAATGGCTTTTAAGAAATATGCCTATTTATTCAACATCTCAACCATTGGTAATTCCGGCTGGTAAATCTGTTTTAGGACGTGTATTTAATCTTTTTGGTGAACCACAGGATAATAAAGGACCTCTGTCAAAAGCGGAATTAATCCCTATTTACGGCAAAAGCGCCGGAATAGGTAACGTCGTTACTTCAAGTGAAATTATTGAAACGGGTATTAAACAGATTGATTTTTTCACCCCTTTTGTTAAAGGCGGTAAAATCGGCTTTGTCGGCGGAGCCGGCGTGGGAAAAACTGTCCTCATGACAGAATTATTAAGAAACATTACATATAAATCGCAAGGTCTTGCTGTTTTTGCCGGAATTGGTGAACGTATAAGAGAAGGACATGAACTGATGAAAGCTCTTGAGGCAGCTAAAGTGATTGATCGTGTTGCTTTGATTTTCGGCCAGATGAATGAACACGCTATAATTCGCTTCCGAGTCGCTTGGGCTGCCGCAACGCTAGCCGATTACTTTAGGGAACATGAAAAAAAAGACATATTGTTTTTTGCTGATAATGTCTATCGGTTTATACAGGCGGGTAGTGAAGTTTCTGCTATATTAGGCTCAATTCCCTCTGAGCTTGGTTATCAGGCCACTTTGGAAACTGAAATATCCAATTTCGAAAACAGATTAGTCTCAACAACAAATGGTTCAATTACATCGGTTCAAACGGTATACGTTCCTGCTGATGAACTTAGCGATGTCGGAGTAGCTGCCATCATTTCCCATCTTGATGCACAGGTTATTTTATCCAGAGCAATTGCTTCACGTGGTTATTACCCACCAATTGATGCGCTTTTATCCTCTTCCAGCACTCTTAATAAAGAAATTGTCGGTGATTATCATTATCAGACTGCGACTTCAGCTTTGGAACTTTTAAACAACCATAAAATTCTGGCTAGAACTGTTGCCATTGTCGGTGAGGCTGAGTTATCTCCTTATGATCAGAAAATCTTCCAGAGAGCAAAGAAGTTGATCAACTACATGACCCAACCTTTTTTTACTACAGAATCGCAAAGCGGTAAAAAAGGGGTTACTGTGCCAAAAACCAACACAATAAAAGATGTTGAATCAATAATTACTGGTAAATTAGATAATATTCCGCCAGAAAAATTTCTTTACATAGGCAGTCTTGATGAAGCTAAATTAACTGAAAATACGACCTAATTATATAAGTTTATAATTAGAAATTAAATCCTCAACTACTTTAAATCTCTTAAGATCTATACAAAGATTCATTTGCATTTTCATCCTTACCGCAAATTATTATTGTCTTCCGTTTGGTTAAAAGTACATTTATATTTTTCACGTCGTGAAAATAAATATTATGCAGTAATTAATTGAATTTTGTTGTTATAATAGGATAATTTAATTATTGAAACCTATAGTACAGTAATTTTCTAAATTCTAGATTAACCTATATAATTATATTTATTTAAATATCAGGATAAAAAACAAATCAAACAAATACTATGAGGTATTGAATAAATGAAATCATCAGAAAACGGTATTAATCCCGTATAGGAAGTTCTTCTAATACCGCTAAAAAGGCTTCAACTCCCAAAAAGGATATCTTCACCTGCTAAAAGAATAGTTAAAATCAAGATTTAAGTTAAAATTCCTAATAATTCTCAATTATTCTGAAAGTTTTCCCAAAATCCTTCAAAATCTCCGGCACAATAATTATTCCTTTTAATAATTTATACTCGGGTTTAATCAGCATTCTTCGAATGGAATATATATTTAAAAAAGAAAAAAAGTAATACCCTTTATTAATAAATTATAGGCTTAAGAATTTTTGTAATATTTATGTGGATAAACCAATCATGTTTTATTTGCTATAAAAAGATAAAGAAAAGATCGCAATAAAGTTCCAAATGACTAAAGTCCAAATTTTGAAATTCAAAATTTTACTCTTAAAAAGATTATAATTTTTTTTATGAATAACTTAAGACCTCAAAAATTGAGTATTAGCTTCTTTCCCTCTTGACATAAAGAGATTCGTTATTGTTATTATAGAAGTATAATAATAAATTTGTGTAACAGATTGATATTTCAAGAAAATACACAAAATTATTAATAAGAAAAAGTGTCTCGCCTGCCCCAAGAATTTGCCGAATATCTAAAGAGCAAAGGGCTTAGCAAAAGTTCAATAAGAAACTACTCTGCTGATCTGGCAAAATTCATCCGCTGGTTCGAAGTAATCACAGGTGAAGAATTTGACCCTAAAAAAATTCCCCAAAACTATTTAGATAAATTTCAAGAATATCTTAGAGAAAACAATCAACCGGATAATTCAATTAGAAGAAATCTGGCTACGTTGAAACAATTTCTCAATTGGGCAAATCCCCATATAAATATTCTATCTACAACTACCCCTGAAGCAGAAATATTAACTCCCGATGCTACAAATATTTCGACTCCAGATAAATTACTATCGGATATTACTTTCAATGAATACTTACAAAAATTTATCAGACATCTAAAAAATCTTGGATTAAGCAAAAATTCGATCAGAAATTACTCTGCTGATTTGAGCAAATTTATTAGATGGTATGAAGAAAAAAATAACTATAAATTCCTGCCTGAAAAATTAAATTTGACTTTAATTGAAAATTATAGGGAATTTACCCTCAATAACCATATTCCTCAAAATACGGTAAAAAGATATGTTGTTACCTTACGCCAATTTCTCAAATGGATTAATCCGGAAGTTACAATCCCATTAAAAGAAAAACCCTTTAAGAAATATGTCATATCGGATAATTATGTCCATAAGTTAGCTTTACCAAGAGCATTCTTAAGTAATTTTTTAAGAAATAGAATTTCCAATTTAACCGGCCTTAACAATACATCGCTGCAAAATATTAACTACTATCCCCTATTTCAAATTTCCAAAGCGGCACTTACTGTAGGTTTAGCATGTTTCTTAATTGTTATTTCCGCTGGTATCGGAGGCTATTATTTTTATTTAAATGAGAAAAACCAAACTGATAACAATTTAACTTCTCGATCACCTTCAAAAGAAGCTATTCTTGGACAGGTACTAAGCGCGGAAGCTGAAAAAGCTATATTTGAAGTCAATTTGGATATTGCTATGAGAGGATCGGCAACAGTCTCCGGACTTCTGGAAGCTTTGGGAGGTTTAACAACTTCAGAAGCAGATATAGAAAACAGTTTAACAGTCGGAGCAGGAAATTCATTTAAAGTCAATTCTTCAGGCGCTATCGAATCAGCTTCTGGGATTTCATCATCGGGTAATATTGTTTTTACAGGACTAACCGAAGGAACCGGTAAATCAATCTGTTTAGATGACAATAATCAGCTGGTTATTTGTGAAACAACAACAGCAGCAGCTTCGGTAACTCCGACACCAGTAGGAGGATCTTCTGTAAGCGGAACTTCTACTACGGGGAGTGGTACAGGAGCAACTGGACAGACAGGACCAACCGGCCCTACAGGAGTAACTGGACCAACAGGTGCTACAGGTTCTACAGGTGCAACCGGATCAGAAGGACCAACCGGAGCAACCGGAATCCAGGGTCCGACAGGTTCTACGGGATCTACAGGTACAACAGGAAATCCCGGACCAACCGGAGCAACTGGAGTCCAAGGACCTACTGGTACAACTGGAACTACAGGTCAAACAGGACCAACTGGTGCTACAGGTGCAACAGGTATAAGAGGTCCTACAGGAGCATCAGGTTCAGCCGGACCTACCGGGTCAACAGGATCGACCGGAGCTAGTGGTGCTATCGGTCCTACTGGAGCTTCAGGAGAAACCGGTCCCACAGGTTCAACAGGTTCAACGGGTGCTTCAGGAACTGCAGGGCCAACCGGTGCAACTGGAGAATTTGGACCAACAGGCCCGACTGGAATTACAGGTGATAAAGGTCCAACAGGATCAACAGGATCAACAGGCTCTTCGGGAATACAAGGACCAACTGGTGCTTCAGGTGAAGCAGGACCGACAGGTTCAACTGGAGCAACTGGAACAACAGGGCCTCCTGGAGTAACAGGAGCAACGGGAAACAAAGGCCCCACAGGAGCAACTGGTATTACAGGAGAAAAAGGACCAACTGGATCAACCGGATCAACCGGCTCAACGGGTACACCTGGACCAACAGGAGCTACAGGAGAAAAAGGACCAACTGGATCAACCGGATCAACCGGAAATATAGGACCAACTGGTATGACTGGTTCAACTGGATCAACAGGTTTAAAAGGTCCAACTGGTTCAACTGGATCAACAGGTTTAAAAGGTCCTACAGGTGCAACTGGTTCAACTGGAACACAAGGAGGAACCGGAGCTAGTGGTCAATCAGGTCCGACTGGTTCAACTGGATCAACAGGAAATCAGGGACCAACAGGTTCCACTGGTGTTACCGGAGCATCTGGAAACATAGGACCTTCAGGAGCTACCGGTGGTACCGGTGAAATTGGTCAAACAGGTTCAACAGGTGCAACTGGTTCAACAGGTGTTATTGGAGCAACAGGACAAACTGGCCCAACTGGAACTACAGGTTCAACTGGAAGTCAGGGTCCGACAGGTTCAACAGGAGCAACAGGTGTTACAGGGACAGCAGGACCAACAGGAGCAACCGGTGAAAAAGGTCCAACAGGTGTTACGGGGGTTACAGGAGTAGAAGGTCCAACAGGTGCAACTGGTTCAACTGGTACTACCGGTACAAGAGGTCCAACAGGAGTTACAGGCGCAACAGGAACAATAGGACCAACAGGAGCAACGGGTGAAAAAGGACCAACTGGAGCAACGGGTGTTACGGGTGAAAAAGGACAAACTGGTTCTACTGGAGCTACAGGTACAACAGGTGAGATGGGAGCAACGGGTGAAAAAGGACCAACTGGAGCAACAGGGATAACAGGTGAAAAAGGACCAACTGGAGTCACCGGATCAACAGGTTCAACAGGTGAAAAAGGACCAACCGGAGCAACCGGAATAACAGGTGAAAAAGGACCAACAGGATCAACAGGTGAAAAAGGACCAACAGGATCAACAGGTTCAACCGGTACTGTCGGACCAACAGGTGCAACAGGTGAAAAAGGACCAACAGGTGCAACAGGTTCAACCGGTGTTATGGGACCAACAGGTGCGACTGGGACAACAGGAGCATCAGGTGAACTTGGTCCGACAGGAGCAACAGGTTCAACAGGAACTATCGGACCATCTGGTTCGACCGGTTCCACGGGAAGTATAGGTCCGACTGGATCAACAGGAATAACAGGTGATTTCGGTCCTACAGGATCAACAGGTGCCACAGGTGCTACAGGACAATATGGCCCGACAGGTGCAACCGGTGATAAAGGCCCAACAGGAGCAAGCGGATCTACAGGATTAACCGGACCTACAGGAGCTACAGGAACAACCGGAACTACAGGTCAATATGGACCAACTGGTTCAACCGGTTCAACCGGAGCTACTGGTGAAGTAGGTCCTACAGGAGCAACTGGAGATACTGGTTCAACTGGTTCCGCAGGGCCAACTGGTACTACTGGAATTACTGGACTAATGGGTCCTACTGGATCTAGTGGAAGCACAGGTTCTACAGGTTTTGCAGGTCCATCAGGTACCACAGGAGCTACTGGTCAATCTGGTCCTACAGGAGCTACTGGATCAACTGGTAGTAGTGGAATAAAAGGACCAACAGGAGCAACAGGATCAACAGGTTTATTTGGACCAACTGGATCAACTGGATCAACCGGAATTACGGGACCAACAGGAGCTACGGGTTCTACTGGTGATGCTGGTCCTACAGGTGCAACTGGAAATAGAGGACCAACAGGAGCTACTGGAATAACCGGTCAACAAGGACCAACAGGAGTAACAGGTACAACAGGAACTACAGGACAAACAGGTCCAACAGGTGCTACAGGTACTACTGGATCAACTGGTCAGGAAGGTCCAACCGGAACAACCGGAGCTACTGGAGCTACTGGATTTATTGGTCCAACAGGCACATCTGGATCTACAGGATCAACAGGAGAAATTGGACCGTCAGGATCAACCGGTATAACTGGTGAATCCGGTCCTACGGGATCTACTGGATTTACAGGACAATATGGTCCTACTGGTTCAACTGGATCAACTGGGACAACAGGAGAAAAAGGACCAACCGGCTCCACTGGAAATACAGGCGCAACTGGTCAATCAGGTCCAACCGGCAGTACAGGTTCAACAGGAACAACCGGATACATAGGACCAACTGGGTCAACTGGATCAACAGGAGCATCCGGTCAAACTGGCCCAACAGGTGCAACCGGAATTACTGGACAAAAAGGCCCAACCGGAGCAACTGGAATAACTGGTGAAAAAGGACCAACGGGTGTAACAGGTGCTACAGGTTCTACAGGACAATTCGGCCCTACCGGATCTACAGGTTCAACAGGTGCAGAAGGACCTACCGGTGCTACAGGTGAAACAGGTCCAACCGGATCTACAGGTTCAACAGGTCAAGGTGGACCGACTGGATCTACAGGAAATACCGGTTCAACCGGACAAATAGGGCCAACCGGATCAACTGGATCAACAGGAACTACAGGTGAAACAGGACCAACTGGATCAACCGGGTCAACAGGACAAACAGGTCCTACAGGAACAACTGGATCAACTGGTTCAACAGGACAATCCGGACCAACAGGAGCTACAGGTGCCACAGGTGTTCTTGGACCTACAGGGTCTACAGGTGAAACTGGGCCAACCGGCGCGACTGGTTCAACAGGAAAAATTGGTCCAACCGGTTCTACAGGAGCTACCGGATCAACCGGTCAAATAGGACCAACCGGTTCTACAGGAGCTACCGGATCAACCGGCCAAATTGGTCCTACAGGATCAACAGGCTCAACTGGTGCAACAGGAGAAACAGGACCAACCGGATCAACCGGATCAACAGGCCAAACAGGTCCTACAGGAGCAACAGGAATAACCGGTCAGCAAGGTCCAACGGGTACAACAGGATCTACCGGCTCTACAGGAGAATCAGGTCCCACAGGATCAACTGGAGTTACCGGAGCTACAGGAACGGCCGGTCCTACTGGTTCAACTGGATCAACTGGTCAATTAGGGCCAACAGGAACCACAGGTGGAACTGGAGAAACAGGACCAACAGGAAGTACCGGTTCAACAGGAGTAACAGGAGATGTTGGTCCTACAGGTTCAACAGGTGGAACTGGAGAAACAGGACCAACAGGAAGTACTGGTTCAACAGGACCAACAGGAGTAAAGGGGCCTACTGGTTCAACAGGAGCAACGGGTGAAAAAGGACCTACAGGTGCAACAGGAGAAACAGGACCCACAGGTGCTACTGGATCTACTGGAGAATCAGGTCCGACAGGTGCTACCGGTGTCACAGGAACTACAGGTCAACCGGGTCCAACAGGTTCAACAGGCTCAACTGGAGAATCTGGACCAACAGGATCAACCGGAGCAACAGGACAATCAGGTCCAACAGGTAACACTGGATCAACCGGAGCAACAGGACAATCAGGTCCAACCGGAAGTACTGGTTCAACAGGAGCATCAGGACAGTCAGGGCCGACAGGTTCAACAGGTGCAACAGGACAAATAGGACCTACAGGTTCTACCGGTTCTACAGGAGCTACAGGTGAAACAGGACCAACCGGAAGTACTGGTTCAACAGGAGCTACAGGTGAAACAGGACCAACCGGAAGTACTGGTTC
>Ga0155513_129_pt1 | contig 52690 bp, 51 predicted proteins | sample RifCSPhighO2_12_FD_107170 | JGI IMG/M metagenome (GOLD analysis project Ga0155513, IMG submission 107170) | Candidatus Gottesmanbacteria bacterium RIFCSPHIGHO2_12_FULL_40_13
CGCAATAAAAGTACTGGGTGCCACGATTGAAACCGCTACCAATCTGCGTAACTTAACTCAGGAATCTTATAGTAATAAATACATAATCTTGACTTTCCGAAATTTTTTATAGCATAATAAATTATGACCGAAAGTCCGCAAACACCACCCGTATTTAAGGATCAAATTCCTCCTGCGGAAGCACCGGCAGCCCAGGGAGCAGCAACAACCTATCAGGCTCTCAATAAATTGAAAGCTGTTGAAGACAAATACAAACAAAGGGAAGGGTTAAGTCAGTTTGTTGAGTCCCAACCAACACCGGAAGAAGTTAAAGGCAGAATAGAAGCAGCAAAACAAGCGGAGGAGATGGCACAAACTAAACTGACAGAAGCTTTAAGAACTGATAATGTTGTGGGAGAGTCAGGATTAAATAAACTGAAAATAGTCAGAGATCTGAAAGGTGGGAGGACAGAAGCAGAAAGAGCAGAGCAGGTAGGTGAAGCGGAAGAAAAGACGAAAAGAGCCATTGAAGTGAGGCTTAGTTCAGAAGACGATTATACAGCCGCTAGTATGTTCACGAAAGAATATTTACAAAAAGAGTCTGATCCGCAAAGAATCGCAATGTTAATTGACGCAAACTCAAGACGTGGACCATTGAGAGCAAGCCATGAAATGATTACCGCCTTGCACCGCCAAGACTTAATCCAACAAGAAATTAAATATTATCAAGAGAAAGGCATAGAAGTACCTGCCGATAAAATGCTACCTCTTGAAGTGTTTACATCTTTAAGAGATAGGATTGGTAAAGAATGGAAATATACAGAAGAAAATGTTGATGCGTCAATCCGCATGTTAACAACATTTCATGAGTCTGCCATTGATTATACCGACGCGCATGGTTTGAAAGTTGACCAAAGGGTCTTGACTGAAGCTGTCCAACAGGGAATGGATATTACTAAACTTATTGGCTCTGGCGGACCATGGGACTTTGCAGCAAGAAGAAAAGGCAAGTCAGGCGCGGGAAATATAAATTTTAGTGATGTCGGTTATTATGCAATTGGCTCATTTCAGCTTGAAGAATTTTTTAGTAAACACAGAATTCCCGACGGTGAAGCAAGAGTACCTTATATAATGGCCTATACAGGTGGAGTTATGGAGAACGGGGCGCCAGCAATGGTTGCACACCATATGAGGGACTGGTTGGTTGATACTTTACCTTCAACACAAATAAGACGGGTCAGGAAAGAAGGCCAATGGGTTGATGAACAGACGGAACCGTCACCCAGAGGATTTGGCTCTTTAATTACCAAAAACGATTCATATTATTCATTTACAGTTGAAAGAACCGGAACATATGATAAAGGATTAGTTGATGTAATGCAAAAGGCAGGTGAAATAGTTCATTCTGTTGACCAAAAAATGAAAGATAGGCGTGTTGAATGGGGTCAAGTCCGTCAATTTGCTGTTGAAGAAATCAGAAATCCCCAATTACTTCAACCTGAACAGTAACTAGTAATTCATAATATCTGCTGATATATTTTCCATTCCCGATGATTTCAGGTAAAATATAGACTTATTAATTAAATCCCGATATATGTTTAAGCCGGTTGATATAAAAGTGGATTTTGCCGCGAAAGAACGCGAGATTCTCTCCTATTGGGAAAAAAATAAAATCGTTGAAAAATATTTATTCAGGAACAAAAATTCGAAAAAGCGTTTTTCTTTTCTTGACGGTCCGATAACCGCCAACAATCCCATGGGCGTCCATCATGCCTGGGGCAGGACTTATAAGGACTTGTGGCAGAGATATTTTAATATGAAAGGCTTTGCCCAGAGATTTCAGAACGGCTTTGACTGCCAGGGATTATGGGTGGAAGTAGAAGTTGAAAAAGACTTGAACTTAACAAACAAAAAAGAGATAGAAAATCTTGTTCCCGGTGACAAAAAGAAAAGCATTGCCAAGTTTGTCGAGCTTTGTAAAAAAAGGGTTTTAAAATACAGCCGCATCCAGACTGAACAGAGCAAGCGTCTGGGTTACTTCATGGACTGGAATAATTCCTATTACACCATGTCGGATGAGAATAATTACATGATCTGGCATTTTTTAAAAACCTGTCACAGTAACGGTTGGATATACAAAGGTGTTGACAGCGTGCCCTGGTGTCCCCGCTGCCAGACGGCCATTTCCCAACATGAAATGCTGACGGAGGATTATAAAGAGCTTTCCCATGAGACTGTTTTTATTAAACTGCCCCTTGCCGATAGAAAGTATCCTGATACTTATCTTCTTATCTGGACGACAACTCCCTGGACAGTTCCGGCTAACGTGGCTGTAGGAGTCAACGTTAAATACGAATATGACGTCTGGCAAAAAATTGGCGGGACCGAAAAGCTAATATTCATAGGAGAAGATGACAACGGAAATATTCCCCTTCGCAGCTATAAAGGTAAGGACATCACAGTTTCTGAATACATTTTTACAACAGCCGGCCAAAAGAATTATAAAAAAGTTAGTGTCATTAAAGGATCGGATCTGGTCGGTCTTAAATACTACGCCCCCTATGATGATCTGCCTAGGGTTCAGCAGGCTCAAAAAGAAAACCCGGTCACTTTCCACACCACAGTCGATGGATCGGAAATTGTCGTTGCCGGAGAAGGAACCGGGCTTTTGCACGTCGCTCCCGGTGCCGGTAAAGAAGATTTTGATCTGGGTAAAAAAGAAAAGTTGCCGGTCATATCGGTAATCGGAGATGACGCTTCCTATCTTGATGGTATGGGTGGATTTTCCGGTAAAAACGCCAAAAAACATCCGGAATTGATAATAAATGATCTGAAAGAAAAAGAAGGAGGCAGGTATTTATTGGGTACATTTCATTTCCTCCACCGTTATCCCGCCTGCTGGAGATGTAAAACCGAACTGGTATGGAAAGTAGCTGAGGAATGGTACATCGCCATGGACAAGACTCCCCGGTCCGGATCTGGCAAAAATAATAACACCCTCAGGGAACAGATGAAGAAAGTCGCCAAAACAATTGATTGGCATCCCGAATTTGGTTTGGAAAGGGAACTTGATTGGCTGGAGAATTTAAGCGACTGGCTGATCAGCAAAAAAAATCGCTATTGGGGTCTAGCCTTACCTGTATTTGAGTGCAACTCCTGCGGCTGGTTTGATGTTATAGGTTCCCATGAAGAACTGAAAAAAAGGGCAGTTTCCGGCTGGCAGGAATTTGAGGGCAAAAGTCCCCATAAGCCCTATATTGACGAGGTGAAAATAAAGTGCGGCCAATGCAGCAGGTCTGTTATCCGGGTTAATGACGTCGGAAATGTGTGGCTGGACGCCGGAATAGTCCCTTTCTCAACTTATGTTGATCCCCAAACCAAAAAATTAAGTTATACGACCGATAAAACTTACTGGCAAAAATGGTATCCGGCGGATTTCATTACCGAATCTTTTCCCGGCCAGTTCAAAAACTGGTTTTATTCGATGATAGTCATGTCAACTGTTCTGGAACAGAAAAAACCCTTTACTACTGTTCTCGGCTATGCTTCAGTTTTGGGTGAAGACGGCCGGCCGATGCACAAATCATGGGGTAACGCCATAGAATTCAATGAAGGCGCCGATAAAATCGGTGTTGATGTTATGCGCTGGATGTTTTCCAGTCAAAATCCGGAACAGAATATACTTTTTGGGTATAAAAAAGCCGATGAAACCAGGCGAAGTTTCCATCTTATTCTTTGGAATGTATATAATTTTTTTGTTACCTACTCCAATATTGACAATTTCGAGCCGCCAAAAACGGGTGCGTTTTCCCCGCAACAACCGCTGGATCGGTGGATACTGTCAAGATTGAATTCCGTCATAAAAGAAGTTGATAAAAATATGCTGCTGTATAAGGCGGATACCGCCTCGCTTACAATTGAGGATTTTGTCACTGATTTATCACAATGGTATGTCCGCCGCTCCAGAGACCGGATCGGTCCGAGTGCGGCGGATGCAGAAGATGCCGGGTACTGTTATCGGACTCTTTTTACAATTCTTCTGACGCTGTCAGGACTTATTGCTCCCTTTGCTCCGTTTATGGCCGAATCGATTTACCGAAATTTGACGGGCCAAATATCAGTGCATTTGTCTGATTGGCCTGAGGCCTATCCTACTCTAATTGATAAATCCTTGGAAGAAAATATGGCAAAAGTCAGAAAAATTGTTGAAAAGGGACATGCCAAAAGAAAAACTCTCGGAATAAAAGTCAGAAAACCGCTTTCCGAATTGGAACTTCAGGCCGACGGTGATTTTTCCAAAGTGCCCCAATCTCTCTGGCAGATAGCCGCTGATGAATTGAATGTCAAAAATCTGGTTATCAATAAAAATATCCGATATCCCATAAAAAGGGTTGAAGTCAGCCGGAAACAGCTCGAAGCTGAAGGTCAGGCAAGGGAAATAATCAGGAAAGTTCAGTTAATGAGAAAAGAAGAGGGGCTTAAACTTACTGACAATATTATCCTCAATTTAACCGGCTGGCCGGAAGGGTTTACCGAATATATCAAAAAGGAAACGCTTGCCCGAAAACTTGTCAAGGGTAAAAAAGATGAACTTGTTAAATTATGAATTTTCTCCGCAGATTAGATCCTTATCTTTTGATACCGGCCGCCGGAATATCGGGAATCAGCCTTTTTCTTCTAACAACCGGGAAAAATAATCTCTTTCTTCCGCAGGTAATTTTTATAATCATCGGTTTGATACTGTATTCCGTTTTTTCATCATTGGATTACCGCGCTTGGCCAAAGTTTCACTATATTTTTTATGTTTTTTCGCTTCTTTTTCTTGTACTTGTTCTTTTTACACCGACAATCAGGGGAGCCCATCGTTGGATTGATTTTGGCTATTTCGTCCTCCAGCCGTCGGAAATTTTAAAACCGGTAATAATTCTTTTTTATGCTGCACTTTTTGCCGGAAAAAATAATATAGCGGGCGGCAATTTCCTATGGCCGATTCTGTCTTTTCTTCCGATACTGGCGATGATATTTGTCCAACCTGATCTGGGCAACGTGCTCATTTACATGATATTTTTTGTAGCACTTCTGATTATTGCCGGAACCGGTATTTCATTTATTATAGGAGGAGGATTTCTCGCAGTCTTTCTACTTCCGGCCTTTTGGGCGCTTCTTAAAGATTATCAAAAATCCAGAATCATAACTTTTCTTAATCCCAATATTGACCCGTCAGGTGCCGGATACAATGCCATTCAATCAATGATTGCCATAGGCAGCGGGGGATTGGCAGGTCTTGGGCTTGGCGGAGGAACTCAAAGCCGGCTTTATTTTCTTCCGGAATATCAAACCGATTTTATTTTCGCTACCCTGGTTGAATCGCTGGGATTAATAGGCGGATCAATTCTAATAGGCTTGTATATCTTTATGCTAATTAGAATACTGATGATTTGCTTTAATTCGGAGGATGATTTGGGAAGGTTTATATCGGCAGGCATTTTTTTTCAAATCTTTGCTCAAATTTTTATTAATATCGGTATGAATCTTGGCTTGCTACCGATAACCGGTATTACTCTTCCACTTTTATCATACGGGGGTAGTTCCATTGTCAGCACTTATATGGCACTTGGTTTGGTTAGCGCCATAACCTCAACTCTCCCTAAAAAGCTCCTTGTGATAAGATAAGTTATCATTTATAATATTTGTTTATTATGAAGTACGCTGTCGTTAAAAGTGGAGGTAAACAGTATGTTGTCAGTGAAGGTAATACTGTTACCATTGATAAAGTTGACGGGGAAGTCGGTAAAAATTACCAGTTTGACGAAGTCATGCTTCTCAGAAACGAAGAAGTAGTTTTAATCGGCACTCCCTTCCTGGAAAATGTTCAAGTGTCAGGCAAAGTCGAAAAACAATACCAGGGTAAAAAACTCCATGTCATGAAATTCAAGGCTAAGGTTAACTATCGGAGAAAAATCGGTTTTCGGCCTCAATTGACCGATATTTCGGTTGAGAAAATAAGCTCTGAAAGAGAAGCGGCAAAAATAAAAACAAAGACAAAACCGGTTAAGAAAGCGGTTTCCAAAAAGACAAAGTCATCCGTGAAAAATTCTTGACAAGCGTGAAAAATGAGTGTACACTCCAACCAGGAATTTTCAGTTTTTTTATGTTAATTTATTAATTTTTATTTTTAATTTATTATGGCGCATATCAAAACAGCCGGAACAACCAAAGGAAATCGTGATTCGATAGGCAAAAGACTTGGTGTAAAAAAATACGGAGGCCAAATTGTAATACCCGGCAATATTATTGTCCGTCAAAGAGGCACCAGAGTCCATCCCGGATTAGGCGTAAAAATGGGAAGAGACCATACTATTTTTGCCGTAAAGGAAGGTACCGTCAATTTTATCAAAAAGCTCAATAAAAATATTGTAAACGTAATATAAAGGTTTAAAAAGAGAATGGTAAATCAATCAAATTTTCAGGAACTGATCCAGCTCGATATTAATCTTCTTCAGCCGAATCCTTTGCAGGTCAGAAATCTCATTAAAAGTGAATCATTGGTCGATCTGGTCGAATCTATCAAAGAGCATGGTATTTTGGAACCGCTGGTAGTGGCCAAGACTCCGGCCGGTTATCAGATAATTGCCGGTGAAAGGCGCTGGAGGGCATCCAAAATCGTCGGTTTGAAATCAATTCCCGTGGTAGTCAAAGAAACCGATACAAGAGGCATGTTGGAGTTGGCTCTCGTAGAAAATGTGCAAAGAGAGGATCTTAATCCGATAGAAAGAGCCCAGGGTTTTCAAAGACTTGTTGATGATTATTCACTTGCAGTGACTGAAATTGCCAAGAGAATTGGAAAAAGTATTGCCTACGTCTCCAACACTTTAAGACTGCTCGCTCTTCCCGATGCCATAAAAGACGGAATTATATCAGGCGATATTACCGAAGGTCATGCCAGGGCTATAGCCGGTTTGGGAGAAATAAAGTTAATGGTTGAAGCTTACAAAAAGATTTTAACCGAAGGTTCTTCAGTCAGACGGACAGAAGATCTGGTTAGAAGGATAAAGGAAGAAAAATCAATGCCGGTCAGAAAAGGGCAGGACAGGATCCAAAGCGTAGAACTGGAAACACTGGCCAAAGAACTGTCTGAAAAATTAAAAACTATTGTCAGAGTGAATCAATCAACCGTATCGGCAAAAATACAGATTATTTTTAGAGGCGCTCCGGAAGATACAACCGAATCAGTGAAAAAAATGTATCAACTTCTCATCAACTCTCATTCCCAGGGATCATAACTTCAATAAATAAAATTCACCACATTATTAACTTATTGTATTATACTTCTATGCCGTTGAAAAAATTCAAGTGCAGGTTATGCAATTCTGAAAAATTAGATTTTTTTTTAATGGAAAATAATTATAAATTATACCGCTGTTCTTTCTGTAAAGTAGTATCGATATATCCTCAACCAACTAAAATCGAATTGGAAAAATTTAATAAAAATAAATACAATTCCCTTCAAAATAAGAAAGCATATTTTTCGGCTAAGAATAAATTATACGAAAGAGCCCGTTTAGATGACGGATTTATAAAAAAATTTAAACCGCGCGGAATCCTCCTGGATGTTGGTTGCAGCTACGGATTTTATTTGGACGTATTTGGAAAATCCGGATTTCAAGTTCAGGGAATTGAACTTGCACCAATAGCAATAAAATATGCTCGAAATAAGTTGAGATTAAATATCCTTAAAGGAGATGTCATGACATATAAATTTTCAAAAAGATATGACATCATAACTCTATATGAAATTATTGAACATATACCCTCACCAAATGCACTATTCAAACGAATTAAAAAATTATCTAAAAGCAACGCGTTACTTGTAATTCAAACACCCAATATTAACAGTGTCTATTTTAAACTTACTGGAAATAAGTGGTTTTGGCTGCTTGTGCCCCAACATATTAATCTTTTCTCAGTCCAAAGCCTTAAAATTTTACTTAAAAATCACGGTTTCCAGATTTTGTTTACCAGAACTTGGGATGACTATGATGAATTTGTAAAAAATATTTTATTTGTACTCCGTTTAAAAGATAAAGGAAAATCAAAAATACTTTATTTCTTAGGATATAAATTACTTTGGCTTTTCAGTCCGTTATCAAGTCTTTGGAGTAAATTTGGTTACGGGGGAGAACTCACTTTATTTGCTCAAAAAATAAATTAACGGCTTTTATATTTATTAGCTTTTATAACAATCAATCCCTTATAAATTCCGTATATACAAGCGGCTCTGAATCCTTTGTAACCGTCTTTATATCCTTGAAGTTTAATAAATGACCGGTAAGTGTGTCTAATAAGTTCAGTAATTCCTTCTACGAGTGATATATTATTATTAGTCTTCGCAAGAACTTCTGCTTCAATATCTATATATGGAAGCATTCTTTTTATTGAAAAAAATGAATTGAATTTGGTTTTTGACGGATTATGATAAATTTCAACGTCAGAATTTATTTTTGTATTGTTTTTGGGAATATTAGGGAATTCATGTACTTTACCGATATAATGAACGTTTTTTTTCTTAAATAGCCTAAGTTGGTAGTCAGGATAAAAATATCCGTATTTAAGATAATCGCGCCGGTTAATGTATTGTCTTCTTGGAAACCAAAATCCGTTAATATTTTCTGACGTGATAATTCTTCTAATATTTTTTTCGGAGGATTTTGGAAGAGTTTCATCAGCATCTATCATCAAAACCCAGTCGCATTTGGCTTTATTTAATGCTTTTTCTCTTAATTCTCCAAAATTATTATTAAAAGGTATTTTATAAATAAAATTTGCATATTTTCTTGCTAGCTCTATTGTATTGTCCGAACTTCCGGTATCAACAACTATCAGTTCATCTACCCATTTGATCGACTGAATACATTTTTCAATATTTTCTTGTTCATTCAGCGTTATTACAATACCGGTAATAGATTCCATTATTTTTTCTTAATTATCCATCCCCCGTCAGATAAAGTATATACATGTTCATAGTTCTCCCTCAGATAAGAAATAAACAATTTAGGAAATTCCATAATTTCGGGTATTACAAAAAGTAATTATTTTTTTGTTTTACATATAATTCATAGTCATTAAAATCACCAAATTTGATGAAGTTTTTTTTAATATAATTATATATTTGTTTAAGATTATTATATTCCATTTTTTCCATATCGGGTTTATAAACTACTGCAATATTCACATTTGACTCTTTGAGGTCTTTAATTACCTGGTTTTCATACATAGGAATATAATTTTCAATAAGAGGAAACTTGTAAGGAAAATAAGTTGGCGGTAGTTGATTTATTAGCATATAAATTTGTGAATAATTGGTAAATGCATATATAATTTTATTTTCTAATTTCAATTTATTGATTGCTTTTGTAATAGGTATAATTCTAGAATCTGATTGCCATGGTATACGATTATTATTTAAATAAGTTGGGTGTTTAATAACTTCATAACTAGCATCAATACCGAATAAAATTATAAAAATTATAAATAGCGTACGGAAAAAAACCAATTTTGTATTGATTGCCTGTGATATCAATATTAAAAGAAAAGTCATTAAAGGAACATAATGCTCTCGGACAATAGCTGTTCCAAAAAAGAAAATAGAAGATATAACAAATATAAATGAAAGATATGTAATTTCTCTTTGTTTTGACTTAATAATATAAAAGAGAGTAAACATGAAGAGTATAAAAGAAAACGCGATAAATATTGGTTCTGAAAACCCGATCGGATGATATGATTTAAACAAATAACTATTAAACCCTATCACAGAATAAAAAAATTGCATGAACATATCATTTATTAGGAATAATATCAAAACAATGATCCAGGAAAGCATAAAAGAATAAATAAGATAATAATCTTTGTATAAAAAATAAATTGGCAATATTAATATTGCAGTATTAGGTTTTATCATCGAAGCGATTGCGATTAGTATTCCAACAGATAAATATAGAAATTTGCTTTTTGAAGTAGTAAGAAGAAAATAAGTAAAAAGTAAGACAACTGTAATTAATTCATCATACCAGAAATTATTTTCCACAATGAAAAATCCGACTAGAACCGACAAAAATGCACCAATACCATAACCTACTTTGCTTGTAGTTCTTTTCAAAATTAATAATATTATGATGAGTTTGAAAGATTCAACAAAAATATTAAATAATTGAAATTTATAGAAGGAAGAGTCAGTAGTTAGTGGTGCCAAAATATAATAAAGTAAAAAACCATGGTGGTCAAAGAAATCTTTATAAGGTACTAATCCTTTAAGAACTAGCCAGGGAAAGAAATATAACTCAGGGTAAATATTTAAATTAGTTGAAAGGATTAACAGTGAGTTAACGAAAAGACTAATTCCTGCAATCAGAAAATAAAACACTTAATAGAAAAAGAAAAAAATACAGAATTTTATTTTACAATAATTTAAGAAAAGATTAAAGAAATTGATAATTTACTCCTTGTATTAATCCTAATTCATTTATAGGCCAGTATCTGAATATAGCCTTACCAACAATGGATTTCCTTGGAATTGGTCCAAATTCACGGGAGTCGGAACTATGAGGTCTATTATCTCCCATAACAAAATAATGATCAATTGGAATATCAATAGTAATTCCTTCCTGTACAAATCCTCCTGGAAATAAAGGTGTAATCTCTTCAAGATAAGGTTCGTCTAATAATTTATCATCTATATATACTTTACTTTGAGAAATCTTTACTTTTTCTCCAGGTAAACCAATGATTCTTTTAATATAGTCAACATCAGGATTAATTGGTGCTTTAAATATCACAACATCTCCCCTTTGAGGATTGCCAAAACGATAACTTAATTTATCGGTAATAATATACTCATTATTTTGAAAACTAGGTTCCATTGAACTTCCTTTAACTTCATGGGGTTGGATTATGAATAAATATACTACTACAAAAACAGAAAGAGCTACTACAATCGTTTCAAGAAAATCAAAAAAGAAATTTATTACAGATCTCAATAACTTAATCATTATAAAAGGTTTTTTCTTAGATATGGACTTTTCTTCGTAAAATTCAGAATTTTCAGAAACTGCAACATGGCTTGCCTCTTTGTTTTTATCTTCATTGAATACAACATTAGACTTTAAATTTATATTTTCAGGCATAATCTATATTATAGGAATTGTAAAGCTGGAATAGCAAGATTCATTTGGATATAATATTTATAGACTGGACCCGTAGCTCAGTTGGTTAGAGCGTCGCGTTCACATCGCGAAGGTCAGGGGTTCGAGACCTCTCGGGTCCACTATTAAATGGAAAAGCTATTATCATTTATAAAAAAGATACGCATTTTTATAAAATATTAATAGTTTATTGATTTTAATTTTATTTTATTAAAATTGGTATCATCGTAGGTTAGTTCAAATTGCAAAGAGCTATTTTTTTTAAGTTTTAATTTATATGTTTTAAAATTTATATCTTCTTCGCGTGATGATAATAATAAAAATAGTAAAGAATCACTTGTTTCTTCAGGTAAAATATTTAATTTGTAGATCCCTTTTTTAGGATTTATTTTAACTAACATATTTCTTTCACTTATACTTTCGCTGATATTATCAGTTAAAACCATAGATCCATTTTTTTCAAGAATTATACTTAATAACTGTTGATCTGAAAAATTCAATAATTCAGGCGCTTCATCAATTTGGACGTTAAAATATTTTAAATAAGCTAAAATATACTTTATCGCTTTTTTTGAAGCAATAACATCTAAATGGTCTCCTTCAATTTCTATATTATGATTAATTCCAGGAATGATACTGCTATCTCTTAAAACTGTTCCATCACCTTCTAAGACTGTTTCTACTTTTTTTGGCTTTCCATCAATCCAATTTCCTATATTTGCATCTTTCTTGGATGCGTCAGTCACTACAAAATATTGTAATGTTTTATTATTTATTCCTGATATCGAATAAACATAAGGATAACCTACAGAAATGGGAAAAGGATGGTCTATAATCCAATTATTTTTTTCAAACATTTCTATAAAATTTATGGTCGTTTCTTCCTTCTTTATAAAATTAAACACAGGTAGTAATTGCTTTATAACAGGAACATTATTTTGAACAATCTCTCGATCAGAAGTCAATAAATTCAATTTGTTTAAGTCAATTTCTTGAAAAGTATTATTATTCTGACTTTTAGTTAATTTTAACTTACAATTCAAAAGAAGAATTTTTATTAATGTTTTCGCAGGTATATTAGCTATCCATTTAGTATCACCATTCTCCCATAAAGGATATGAATCTAAAGTGCCTTTGTGAGGAGTACCTGCAGTTAAAATAGTTAATGCTTTATGATCCGGATTATTGAAAACATAATTCCTAAGCACTAATCCACCCAAACTATGTCCAATCATTCGAAATTTAGTACCTGGCAAATGCTTTTGAGAAATTTTGTTAATATATTTTTTAAAATTATCTCCTAATTTATTTAAAGGTTGTCTCCAATCATAAGTATAAAAATAAAAATCTTTATCTCTTACTAATTTAATTTCACTAGCTAATATAGTCATTATTGGATCATATATTTTTGCAGTATAAAAAGGCATAGATTCCCAATTATTACTATTGGACAAATTACAAGAAAATAAATCATTCCAATTTATAGAAGCTCCTAAACCCGGTACAATTACTATTGGAGAAAATAGTGGAACCGTTGGTGTTGGACTAAAAGTTGGAGTAGATGTCATAGAGGGTGTTTGTGTTGGTGTGTATGTTGGTATAACTGTTATATTTAAAGTAGGAGTGGGAGATAAAGAAGTAGTAGGTGAAGAAACTGGAGTGAGAGATGGAGTTATTGTTGGTAATGATATATAAGGTAAAGTCTCAGATATGGCAAGACCTATTTTATAATTATCTCCTTCTGATGCGCCCGCATAATACATCTTATATTCTTTATTATCGTATATTACATTTTGACCACCAATAAAGAAAGAATCCCATTCAAAATTATTTCCTAGAGATAATACTGGGTTATTTGGATATTTAAACCAAGTGGTTCCATCATAAGATACAGCATAACCTATCCCTGGAACGTGATACCACATATGAAAAAGATTTCCATCATAAAGTACATTAGGACCTGAAGTACCATCACCTTTATTAAATTCCCATGGTTGATCTGATATTAAGATAGGATTTTTTGAATATTTATTCCAATGAATTCCATCCGTTGAAGTTGCAAAACCAATTCTCCAACGCGGAAAAATTGACAGGAAAGATATTGCTGAATACCACATATGATAGATATTATTGATTTTAAGAACCATTGGATGAGCTACACCCCTATCATCCCAACCTGTAGCTGAATAAGTTAAAACCGGATTAGAAGTATATTTTTCCCAATTGACCCCATCTAAAGAAGTTGCAAATCCAATTTGATATCTTTCATTAAAACCATTATAGCCTAAATACCATATTAGATATTGATCTTCATTTTTTATTACACTAGCTTCACTGATAACTTTTGAATCCCATTCATTATTTAATCCGACTGCTAATACAGGATTTTTGAAATGCTTCACCCAATGAATTCCATCTGTTGAAGTGGCATACCCTATTTGTTGAAAACCATTTGCATTCGTTCCTGTATACCACATTTTATATAATGAATCTTCGAATAAAATTTTTCCTGGTGCCACAAATTTACTATCCCATTCACCATAATTTCCGGGTTGAATTATTGGATTAAATGGAGATTTTAACCATATAGATGAGGAGTAAACCTTAGAAGGTGTAATAATAAATATTACTACACTATAAAGAATTAATAAGTAATTGGAAAAATATTTTTTAAGCAGGCTGCTTTAATGGATATATAATTAAATAATAATTTCATAATATTTTCATTATGTCAATAGGTCTTTACATAAATCAAATAATCTTTAACAAAGATAATAAATTTAATATACTATATAAAATTTAATTAATTAAAAATTAAAAAAATAAACTATTTAATAGAATAATAAAAGTTTTATAAGTGAAATATACTTTAAAAGTTTAAACCTTTAAAGATATCAACGCTTAAAAATTGTTTTCAATAATTTTAAGTTAAAGTTTATCTAATAACTTTTTAATAATAAGTTAATTTAAATGAAAATTGCGGTGGTTCATAATGTGCCTCCGGGGGGGCTGAAAAGAGCACTCTTTGAACAGGTTAAGCGCTTGTCGGAATCTCATCAGGTAGATACTTTTACATTTTCCTCAACAGATGATTCCTTTTTTTCTCTCAGGGATGTCTCACGGAATTACATCACAGTCGACTATAAATACCCGGATAGTTTCCCCTTATCCATAATCTCGGTGTATTGGAATTTAAGACATGCTTATCGGAAAATGGCTGAACTTATAAACAAAGGAAAATACCATGTCGCTTATGTCAACCCCTGTTTTCTCACTCAGGCCCCTTATGTATTGCGATATCTTAAAATTCCTTCTCTTTATTTCTGTCCTGAATTAAGAAGGGAATTCTACGAAAACATTCCCCGTGTAACCAATAAAATTACATACGGCATAACATACCCATTCCGTTTGTTCATAAAAAAAATTGATATTGATAATGTCCGCCGGGCTGATCTTATTGTATCCCTGTCAAAATACATGCAGGAGAAAATAAAAAAAATATACAAAAGAGACAGCCAGGTTATTTCTCTTGGTGCCGATCCTGATAAATTTACACCCATTGATATCCCCAAAAATAATACCGTCTTTACCGTTGGGGGATTAAACCTCATGAAAGGTCATGATTTCCTCATCCGCAGTCTAGCAAAAATTGATAAGACAATAAGGCCGGGATTGGTAATAGCCGGATTTGGCGGCCACGAAAGAAATTATATCCGGAAATTAGCGGGGAATTTAAATGTTAGTCTGGAAATTTTCGATAATCCGTCTGATGAAGAACTTAATAAATTGTATAATTCATCAAGACTTTTCCTTTATGCTGCCCATAGTGAGCCTTTTGGCCTGGTTGTTCTTGAAGCATTGTCCGCCGGAGTTAAGGTAGTAGCCGTCAATGAAGGAGGAATTCCCGAGATCATAAACCAGAAATATTTGGGAACGATAACTGACAGGGATGAGAATAAGTTTGCTGGTATTGTTAAAAAGGAACTGGAAAAAAAGGAAAACACCGAAATCGCTTTAAAAAGAAGACAATATATTCTCAACAATTGGAATTGGGACAATTCGGTGGAGGATTTGTTAAAGCTTCTTCAAATCGCTGCCGTATTAAAATGAAAAAAATTTATGCCGTTGTTTTAAATTATAACGGCTACAACGACACTCAAAAGTGCCTGGCCACACTTCATCACCTAAAAGATAAAAGTTATTCCCTGAAAATTGTTGTGGTTGATAACGGCTCTAATCCCAATCAGAAAAAATTATTGAAAAATTATCTCAATCACGTCAAATGGGGAAAAAGCATCAGGCTCGGAAAGATCAAATTGATTATTAATAAAAAAAATTTCGGTTTTGCCGGGGGTAATAACATCGGAATAAAATGCGCCCTGAAAAAAGGAGCCGATTATATTCTTCTCCTCAATAACGATATCAAAACCGAAATGAATTTTCTGAAAAATCTTTTAAAAATTGATGCCCCCATATCCAGTCCGGTTGTCAAATTCCGGGAATTCAAAAACAATCCCAAAATGATTTACGATCTGGGAGGCATTGTCAATTGGTGGACAGGCAGGACAACCCACATAAATGTTTATTCAGCTGAATATAAAAAAATGAAGGAAAACAAACCGGTAACTGTTGATTATGTGGCCGGCTGCAGTATGCTCATTAAAAAAGAGACCATTGAAAAAATCGGCTTTTTGGATGAATGTTACTTTATGTATTTTGAGGATGTTGATTATTGCGTCACCGCTAAAAAAAACGGATTTACTATAAAAGTTGATCCGAAGGGAGTTATCTACCACAAGCTCGGCGGTTCGATAGAACGCTGGTCCGCAAAAGCCATATTCCATAATCTTTTCGGCAATTTTATTTTCATATCCAAACATCTCGGCATAAGGCGCATCACCGGTTATGCTTACTTGTCCGCCTTAACAGCAAAAATCATTGCTGATAGAATTAGATCAAATCTTAAAATATGATTTCAGCCGTAATCTTAACCAAAAACGAGAGTGACAATATCGCCGATTGTCTCAAGTCACTAAATTGGTGCAGTGAAATAGTTATTGTTGATGATTTATCCGCTGATGGGACGGTTGATGTAATAGAAAGATTAAAAGATGAGTTTAAAAAAAACGGGACAGTTATCAGGATTTACAAAAGATCCTTAAACGCTGACTTTTCCGCTCAGAGAAATTTCGCTATGTCAAAAGTGAATAATGAATGGATTTTGTTTATAGATGCCGATGAAAGGGTTCCGGAATTACTCAAAGATGAAATATTAAAAAGAATGAACGGATTATCTGATTTTGCCGGTTTTTTTATAAAAAGGCGGGATTATTTTTACAATAAACCTCTGTTACACGGGGAAACCGCCGGTTTAAAATTTATCAGGCTGGCAAGATTAAATACCGGTCTGTGGCAGGGGAGAGTACATGAAATCTGGAAAATAAAGGGGAAAACGGATGTATTTCAAAATCACCTTGATCATTTTCCTCACAAAAACGTTGCCGGGTTTTTAAGTAAAATCAACCGCTACTCCGACTATGTCGCACAATCTTGGAAAGAGCAGGGGAGGTCTATTTCATCATGGCAAATATTAATTTATCCCGTGATAAAGTTTATTAACAATTATATTGTAAAATTAGGCTTTTTGGACGGGGTGCCCGGACTGATTATGGCTGTTATGATGAGTTTTCATTCCTTTTTAGTCAGGGGCAAATACCTGACCCGTTATCAATGAAAAATCCGATATTGCTCCTTCTGGCTATTATTATTTTCTCATCCCTGTTGGGCCCCCTTTCCAAACTCCCGTTAAATCTTGACCCGGTTAATGTTTATCTCTCCGATATATTTGTTGCCGTATTACCGGTTTACCTGATTTTAAATTGGAAAAAAGTTTCCTCTCTGATCATTCATGATAAACCGATAAAACTTCTGGTAATTTTTATAATTTTTGCCTTTTTTACCCTTTTTATAAGCCCGATAAGACTTGCCTGGCCGGAAAGATTCGTATCGCTTCTGTACTTGTTAAGATTCACCGCTTATGCCGGCATATATCCGGCTGTCATCCTGGAAACTTACAAAAACAAAAAAAATAAGGATAAGCTTATGCTTTATCTAAACTTAAGCGGCATTATTCTTATTGCCACCGGGTGGCTGCAGTATTTTCTTTATCCCGATCTGAGAAATCTCTATTATCTCGGTTGGGATCCCCACTTTAAAAGGATTTTTGCCTTAATTCTCGATCCCAATTACCTGGGTCTTCTTCTGGTTTTCTATTTCCTACTTATTCATATTAAAGGAAAGAACCAGAACAGGAATTTAATTTTAAAAACATTAGCCCTGATAACTTTGGCATTCACCTATTCACGAGGCAGTTTTCTGGCTCTTTTATCATCAGGCATCTATTACGCTTACAGGATAAAAAAACTTTTTCTGTATACCGGGGTTGGCTTAATTTTGTTATTCTCGCTGGTACTTTTGCCCCGGCCGGGCGGTGTCGGCGTCAGACTGGAGCGCCTGTTTTCGGTTGTTGAGCGCGTTGAAAATTGGCAGTATGCGGCCGGAATCACTGTTAAAAATCCGTTTTTCGGAATAGGTTTTAACACTCTCCGCTATGCCGGAAAAATTTATAAAAACCTTCCTGCCGACTGGCTTACCAGCCATTCGGCCGCCGGTATTGACAATAGTTTTTTATTTGTTGCCTCGACAACCGGTCTGATCGGTTTATGCCTTTTTCTATATTTCCTCGTCAGTTTATTTTCCGCGTCCGGTATTTTAGGTAAAAGCATAATAATCGCCACAGTCGTTCACAGCTTATTTATTAACTCTTTCTTTTTTATATTCGTCAATATCTGGTTCTTTACAATACTGGCAATTGACAGGAAGTTTGATGTTAAGCAGAGTAGTTGACCGTCAGTTCCGCTTCTTTTTTGTTGCCGGCCGCGTCTAATGCCTCAAATTTAAACTTATTTTCTCCTTCCGTCAAAGACACCGGGTATGAAAAGTTGCCGTCATTGTCAATTATTATCAGCCGGTCATTGATCTTTAGCCTGGCATCACTGTCGGTAATTCCTTTTATGGTAATTTTTGCTTCTCCGTATATTTGCTGTCCGTCAGTCGGCTCGGTTATTTCCAGGTTGGGAGGGTCTTTTTTAAATATTATGCTTTGGACACTTTTTTTGCTAACCTGATCACCCTTTTTAACCGCCGCTTCAATCGTATTTTCCCCGTCATCCAAAATAATATTCCGCAGCCGGAATTTCCCTTCACTGTCAGCCTCAGTCTTATCGAATTCCTTTCCGTTGACCGAGATAATAATCTCGGTGTCTTTATCGGCGTAACCCTCAACAGTCAGGGAAGCGGAGTTGGTCGCCGAAGGTATTGCATCAAGAACAGGTGGGAAAATAACGGCACTTTCTTTCTCTGCTGCCGTCTCTTTATCTCCCCGGATCACCGATAATCCGACCGCAATTTTAGCCAAAAGCGGTAAACCTACATAAATGGAAAGTAATATCCCGCCGAAAATATAAATTAATGTCCAAATAAGTTTTTTTGTTGTCTTTTTTTCCATCGCTCTTAACCGGTGAGATGTATATTTCATATTGGTTTATCAGAACATATTTTATCAAAAATAACAAATATAAGCAGTCGGAAAAATGAATACCTCTGATGTGAAATTATTTTTTATTTGTACTTGTATGATACAATAACTTTACAATTGAATATTATAAAGCATTAACCGGAGTCGCGATCCGGAAGCTGAGAGCCAAAATGCTCTACGGAAGTTGAACCGTAAAATAAAACAAGGAGTGTCGGCAACGGAGCTCTGAAACGAGGTTTGTTACTATTTCATTGTTCCCGCTGAGCGGGACTTTTAGTTTCAAACGAAGCAAGGTGGCACCACGGGATGTCCCGTCCTTGAATTCCAGAATATTTGGAATTGGAGAGACGGGATTTTTTAATGGAGAAAATATGAAAGAACAGTCAAATACAATGCCATTTTCAGAAATTAAGTGGCCTCAGGAAAACAGAGTTAAGGTTGGTTCTGATTTGGAGTTTGTATATATCATGAGAAAAGACGGTTTATTTACCATGACCCCCGTTGCTCAAAAAATGGCAACTGATTATAAATCAGGTGAACATATATTAAGACAAAACCTTTTGGAAGAATATGATACCTTCTTTGCTAAACTGGCAGACATTATTAAATGGGGATTCGTTTCAAAAGGTAACTTTGAGTTGCACTTATTTGATGCTGATGAATTGGATAAAGAAGTAAGGTTAAAGTCAGATACATTACCAATTGTCAGCCTTGATCCGCTGATGAATCAAGGAGTATTTGAACTTAAAGTATCTCGAGGATTTTATTTAGGAGGAAAAAAAGATTATGGACAAGTATCAAGACCGGAAAGTGAAGCATTATCAACTCAGGCAGAGAAAATTAGTTTAATACTTGAGGGTCAACCAGTTTGCGTCTCAGAGGATGATATTTTTAGCGGAGGCAGCTTGATAACTTCCTTGACTGAGTTGTTATCTAAAAGAGTTAAAATTCATAAGGTTATTCCGGGAATTCAAGTGGGCAAGCCAAAGAAATTATCCGAAATGGGGGTTAAAGTTGATCCGGTGATTGAATATCAGACAACAGACGGGGTAGATATTTTTGATAAAGTTGATTTAGGAGATCCGAGAGATTACCTTTTAGGGGCCAGTGGCCTGGTTATCAAATTGCCGACTGGAGAATATGGCAGAGCACCATATATTTTGCCCTTTGTCAGCACCACGGCAAGGGCAGGTATACCTAAAGAAATAGAAAAAGACTTCGCCTTAAAAGTACTGCAAGCTAATTTAGATTTTTTTAATAATGTGCAAGATAGGGCAGGCGTACCTTTGCTTCTAAAACATATGGATAATAGCTTTAAAGTCATGATGCATCAAATGTATGGTATTGACCCGAATAATGAAATGAGTCTCGTTACAAAATGGTTGATGGAAAATATTGATATCTTTTGGGAAATTACCGAAAAGCAGGGCATATTTCATGAAAAACTTGAATCTCTTAAATTACCTCAAAATATAGTATTTATAGATGTTAACGGGACATTATTTCCAGATAAGTCTGTAGACGGTTATATACCTGAAGAGGACATTGAATCGTTTAAACTTGCAGTTTCAAATGCAGGAGAATTAGGATTGTCAGTAGGACTATGTTCGGATTCGCCTTTGCCGCAACTGAAAAAACTTTTAGAAAAACTGGATATCAACGGTCCAATTCTGGCTGAAAACGGAAACATTTTATACTATTCAAATAAGACTTTTGTATTAAATGAATTACCGGGGATTAACGGATATAAGAAAAAAATCAGCTTGTTGGCTGCTGAGTTTGGATACCAGCAATCAGATGATTGTATAGCGCCCGAATTTGGCGGAAAGCCGATTAATTCTCAAAATTTTCAATGGGCTTTTGGTGCAAATAGAGAAACATCAGTTACGGTTTTTGGCCCATCTCAGTTGATTAAGAAACTTGGTTCGCGTTTTAACAATCAGAACAAACAATATTGTATTGATTGCAGTCCGGAATATAATTATTTTGCTGTCCATCCGGGAAAAAATAATAAACTTAACAAAGGGCGGGCATTAAAAACACTGTCGGCTTATGGTCACAATATTATTATGATCGGTAATAGCATGTCTGACTGGGTAGAGCCGGAATATGGAGTTATATGTGCCTTTGTAAGTGACGCTGTAATAAGTCCTGAAGTATCAATTAGGGCAGGCTATATTGCTGATAAACCGGTCATTAGAGGAGTTATTGAAATTTTAAAGAAATTAAAATGAAAAATATTACGGTCATATCCGATCCCGGAATAGATGATTTGGTGGCGTTAGCCTTGCTTCATAAATTAAACACCAATGCAAAAAATTGTCTGGTCTCTGCATTTGGCAACGCTCCGGAAAAAATAACGGCCCAAAATGCCAAAGAATATATTTCCTTTGTGTCACCCGGGTGGCAATTTATGCACGGTTCTTCAACTCCTTTTAATAATAAATTCGAGCACCCGTGGCCTGAATATTTCCATGGTCCGGACGGAGTCTGGGGTATTCATCCGGCCGCTGATATTTCCGGAATCGATTCCTTGAAAGTGTTTCCCAACAATAAAGGTGTTATATCGTTAGCTCCGCTAACTGATGTTAATAAAATTCTAAAAGGTAACAGACTAAGCAAAATTACCGTCATGGGAGGTGCTATTAATATTGAAGGCAATGAAACACCATTTGCTGAGACTAATATTGCTTTTGACCCGGATTCAGCCCGTCATTTTTTCAGTCAGTGTTTGAATATTAATGTCAGGGTAGTGCCGCTGGATGTTACCCGAAAAGTATTTTGGACCAAAGATATAGTAAATAAAATTCCTGAGTTAAATAAACTGAATATTTGGATAAAGGAACTACTGTTAACCTGGTTTGATAAATATAATCATGACAGGGAAAAAGATTTCAACCTCCATGATCCGCTGGCAGTCTACCTGTCATATTTCCCGAAACAGGCCGTCTGGACAAAAAGCGGGATTGAGGTAATTATAAAAGGAAAAAGGAGAGGCCAAACTATTCTGAATGAGGATAAACCCGTATGCTCAATCGCGCTTGATCTAAAAAACGCAGCGGCGGTATCGGAAAAAATATACGATTTAATTTTTGCTGAATAATCTTCGTACTTGAGCCGCCTGTGAGAATCGAACTCACGACCTACGCGTTACGAATGCGTCGCTCTGCCAACTGAGCTAAGGCGGCTCCCAAATATTTTAACAGAGGCTGATATCATTTCAAAGTTCCGGCCAAGTCGCGGGCTTTTTCAATATCCTTTTTAAGCTGGAGTTTATAATCATCGGAGCCGGAAAAAGAAATAACATCGCGGATTTTAAAAAGAATGTTAAAAGAAAGATCGCGTCCGTGGGTCTTTTTTGTAAAATCAAGAATATAGATTTCATAACTTGTTTCCAGGTCGCCGATTATTAATCTTGGCCCCTTGTAAAAAAGTCCCAGATATGAATCGCCGGATAAATTTACTTTCACCGCGTACACGCCCTTTTTAATTTTTTTTAAAAAAACGGTCTCCTTCAGATTGATTGTCGGAAACCCGAGTGTCCGGCCGATTTTTTTCCCGGGAATTATTGATGTTTTATGCATATTGTCAGTCGCCATACCCTTTGGAATAGAGGGTTACCGATAATTGTTCCGCCCTTTTAAAAGTCCGGTGAAGTAAGGGAATAATAACCGGCTTTATATTCTTCCAGGGAGTGATAAAACTTTTTTTATAACCTCTTGATTGTTGAATGATATTTATCAGGTTTATTTCATCAAAAATAACGGTTAACAGACTCAATGTCATGGTCAATCCGAGCCGGAATGTTTTGGGTAGAAAAAAAAGCCCTTCGATAATGTTGCTAGGATCGGTAACCGCTGTGTAAAGAAAAACCAACAGGCTTAATGAGATTATTCTGAAGCTGGCTACAATTCCTCCGGCCAATCTTTCTTCAACAGTTCCCTCAATACCTAAAACCAACCGGAATAAAATAATTAGAAGTGAAATAAAAAAAAGCGGTTTTAGCCGGGAATAAATTTTTTGTCCGGACAAAACTAGCGCCAAAGTTATTAATAAGGAATTAATCAGAAAAATTGAAATAGTATTTTTCTGCAAAAGCAGAAAAGTACTGGTTAATATTAAAGCCAGAATCTTTACCGCATTATAATATTTGCTTGTCACAGATTTCAGATTTGTCCGGGTATTTTAATACCCAATTTTTTTAATTCATTTTTTTTCCTGAATATGCTGCCCGTTTTACCTTCCATAATAATTTCCCCCCGGTTCATAACCAGAACATTATCCGCGTGCTTGAGAAGAAATTCGGTATTATGCTCAACCGTAATAACAGTTATTCCCCGCCGGTTTAATCCTGACAGCAAGTTATACAGTTCAACAGAACTTTTATAGTCAAGCATGGCCGTTGGCTCATCAAGAACAATATAGGCGGTTTCCATGGATAAAACGCCTGCCAGGGAAACTTTTTGTTTTTCTCCCAGTGACAAGGTTTGAGGATCGCGTTTGTTAAAGCCCGTTAACCCGACAGATTTTAGCGCCCGGTCTATTCTGGTCTCGACATTTTTCATTTTCAGGTTAATCAGTCCGAACCTGATCTCTTCTTCAACCGTCAGGTTAAATAAGGAAAGTTCCGGATTCTGGAAAACCAATCCAACTTTTTTAGAAATTAGTGCCCCGTCGGTATCCCTGGTGTTTTTTCCGTCAATGATGACATCTCCCCGGAATATTCCGTTATACATCCGGGGGATTATCCCGTTAAAAAGATAAATCAGAGAAGTTTTGCCTGATCCGTTGACTCCGGTTATACCGGTGAATGATCCGGAAGAAATCCGCAAATTAATATTTTTCAAAACCGGTTTTTTTTTGGAATAGGCAAAAGTTACTTCAATAAGTTCAATCCCGTTTCCCATAATTTTACTCATTCCAGGCGGCATACTTTTGGAATCCGGATTTAAATACCAGAAGATGGGCAATAATCACTTCAATTAAAGTTTGTACGGAGTTAAATCCGGCAATTATATACCAGGGGATAGCTCCCATAGCTTGGCCAGGGGTCATTCCCGTCCAGATTGGAATGGCATAAAAATAATTTACCGGAATGACGATTAAGCTTCTTACGATTATCCCCAATATAACCGGTACTATTATATTTTTCCAATTCCGGAAATATCCCGGATTCTCCTTTTTAATTACCAGAAATAAATACAGGCTTAAAAAAACCGGCATGGTCGCCATCCACTTCATCGAGGCGCCAAGCCAGGTATCGGGAGCAAATAATGTGATAATAACCGCTCCCAAAAGCGAAACGGTAAATGATGCTTTCACTCCGAAAAGGAAAAAAGCCATGATCCAGGTAACAGCCACAAAATCAATCCACATACCCCATTGGGCTGACTGGTAACCCAAATGAAACAGCTGCAGTGCTGCCGATACAGCCGCTAATGCTCCAAGGTAAGCCAATTCCCTGGTAGAAAACATTTTTTTCATATAATCCTCCCTAAAATATTTAATAAAAAATCCCCCTTCCGGGGGACAAATAAGGCAATACAAGATTAGCCTTCAAATCTTTCTTTCATCCAGACTGTTACGGTCGGCGCCCCTTTTAAGGGGACTCATGTCCCGATTTTTTACCGGGACTCGTGGGCTTTTTCCCCGTTCAAATTTTTAAAATTAAAACTTGTCCGGATTAACCACCGATTGGGAATTGTCCCGATACATATCGGAACTCACCCGACCCCGAAAGACAGTCAAATAATAACCTTCCCGTGAAAAACTGTCAACTTGTATTAAGTATCTGGTAAAATTTGAGATATGGAGTCTCCCCGAATATTGGCATTGCCTGTCGGTCAGCTTCAGTCCAATTGTTATTTAATTTCAGACCCGCAGACCCGCCAAACAGTTATTATTGATCCGGGCGATTCAGCCGATTATATAGAAAGAATTATATCGGACAATCACCTTTTACCGGAACAAATATTCGCCACTCACGGTCACTTTGATCACATCATGGCGGCGACCGAATTGAAACTTGCCTACAATATTCCCTTTTTAATCAACTGCCGTGACAGATTTTTGGTAAATAATATGGCTTCATCGGCTAACCATTTTATCGGTATTGATCCGGGACCTCCGCCTGAGATTAACAGCTGCCTGGACAGGGAAAAAAATATAAAGATCGGAAGCCATAAATTTAATATTATCAAAACGCCCGGGCACACGCCGGGTAGCATTTGCCTTTATAACAAAAATCATAAAATTCTGTTAACCGGCGATACTCTTTTTGCCGACGGAGGTATCGGCCGGACTGATTTTTCATATTCTAGCCAGGAGGAAATTATTAGATCCCTTGAAATGATATTTACGCTTCCCGATGAAACTATTATTCATCCCGGACACGGAAGATCTTCAACCGTTGGGGAGGAAAAGAAAAATCATCTTTTTTAAGAATTTAAACGCGTCGGATGTTTTCTTCTTCCCTTAGGCCGACAATTGACCGGCAACCCTGTGGTCCGCATTTACCGCTGTGGATTGTTCCCGGTGAAAATTCAAATCGCTCCCCTTGGCGGATTGTCTTTGTCCCGTTTTTATCGGTCAGCGAAACCTCTCCTTCCAGAACAACATGCACTGTATGTTTGTCATGGGTATGGACTTCTACAACATCGTTAGGCCCGCCGATAAGATGAACAACCAGCTCTTTAAAACCTTCCTTTTTTAAAAGTTTCAGCCACTCCTTTTCATCGATCATGAAAACTTTTTATATAACTTTAACAAAAGGGGATATGAATAAAGATATAAGAAGAATTTAAAATAACACCGGCTTGGCTGATTACCGAGCTTTGCCAAAGTTAATTTTTCTACACTTTTTAAGACTTTTAAAGCTCTGTAGGTAATCCACTTGCTGGGCTGTTTATTGGAACCGGTGTCAAACCAAATTTTATGCGAATAATCATATTCCATCGGCCATTTCCCTTGGGCATCGCCTTTATCCGATATTAATTTTATGGCCTTTCCCAGTCTTGGATCGCGACCGTAACCCAAAGAAACAAAAGATTCGACATTTTGTAACCGGTCGGTTATGTAAAATACCAAAAATCCGAATTTCCACCAATTGCTGTTTGGTTTAATTCCGCTTACGGTCGGATATAATGCTTTCACCGGGTCACTGCTGAACAGGAACTACACGCCGTTTTTTATCGCTTTTTTAACCAAAGGTGTTCTTTCCGATACCGGAATTTTGCTTAATGCCAACATAGTTTTAACAGCACCCCATGCGCAAGGCAGTTTATTGTTTGCTCCGCAGGCAAATCCCGGTCCGCATTTATAACTGAAGAATTTTTCCGATGGCGCCTTTGGTGTAGGCTTCTTTCCGGGCTAATTCCAGTTCGGCATTACCGTCAGGAAGGTTTTTAAGAAACCGTAAAGCTAGGTATCTGACAGACAGATTCTCTTTTTCCAACAGCCATCCAATAGAAATCTCGGGTAATTCCATAGTTATCTAAAATATAAGTCTGGATTGGCTCTTAGGCTTGCGCGTAAACTTGAGCGGGTGGCCGTACTTTTCTCGAACCTATCAAAATATATCACAGCTAAAGAGTATAAGTTTAATTAGCCTCTTTTCTGTAAAATCATTTCGGCTTTATTGATAGCACCCTCTTGTGTCCCAAAATGGGTTCCGGGAATTTCATCGGTATGAGGATCTGTAATTATTCGAAACCTAACATCGGGTAATTCTATACCAACTTTTTGAGCTGCGGTTTGTACGTGCAGGGAAGCTGCGTCAATGATTGGTTCAAATAGTCTCGGTGCAGCTTCGGCGGGGCGAATGTGAAGGACTTGAAAAGTCTCTATTTCGTCTCCACCAGCGGTAGCTTCTATTCTTTTTAAATTTCTTAAAGGCCTAAAGAATCTTTCTAGCATCTGCTCAACTCCCTTAAAGAAGTTATCTTTTATATCGTTCTTTTTATATTTGGTTGTTTTTGTCCGTTTTTTTTCGCTTGTGAGCGGGCGATGGGATTTGAACCCACGATCTTCTCCTTGGGAAGGAGACATTCTACCGCTGAACTACGCCCGCGATAAACCTTATTGAAATTTTAACAAAATTAAGCGCAGAAATCATTCTTACCGGAGAGGTAAGAGGTAAATTGCAGTTATGCCGATTAAATCTACCGCGGCAATCTCAGCACATTACCGGGATGGATAATTCCGGGATTTTCCAGATTATTCTCTTGTGCGATCTTTGTCCAGGAAAACCCTGTTGCGTATTCCCGCTCGGCTATACTCCAGAGATTGTCACCTGTTACAACGGTATATTCTTTAGGCGGTGCGGTTGTTGCCATGACATCACCTTCCGGTTTAATAACCTCTGCTTCAGGCACCGTCAATTCCTGTCCGACTACCACGTAATCGGGATTACCCATATTATTTGCCTGGGAAATAGATACCCAGTTATATCCCGAATTATAGTGGTTTAAAGCGATACTCCAGAGAGTATCTCCCTCTTTAACAGTATATTTGGCGGGAAGTTCAGGTTTTTCTTGAGCTTTGTTCTGTTGTTCAACTTTGGCTGTTTCTTCTTCTGTCCTTTGTACCTGATTTTTTACGAAATAGTTGTAAGTGAGGATTCCGGCTACTAATACCACCAGCAATCCAAGGGTAATTGAAATGTACGATTCCGGCAAATCCAGCTTCTTTTTAAACTTATCCCACATTGAAGGAAATTAATCCTCCTTTCCGGGCAGTAAATAAGAAATTTTCTCAGAAAATTTCAAGAGCAGATTGTTTTTTTAAAGTCCTCCTGTTACCACTTTAAAACTTTTCAGAGCAATTATCAAAGGATATTGTTATTTCCGAACTCTTTTCTATCGTTAACAAATTTATGCGGGCCCGACCGGATTCGAACCGGCGATCTTCGCCTCGACAGGGCGACATGTTGAACCGCTACACCACGGGCCCTTTATCCCTAATAATCCGATTAACATATTGGTGATTCTTATATGATTTTAATTTTTGTTCTCTATGCATTGCTTCAGCCCGACTAATGAATTTTTCAAAATAAATTAACTTTAGCGGACGACGGTTTCTAGTAGACTTAATCTCCCCTTGATTGTGTTTTATTAATCTAAAATCAATATTATTTGTTTGACCGATATAATACTTTCCATCTTTTATACTTTTTAAAATATAAACGAAAAACATATATTGATTTCCTAAACAATCGGCGATCTTCTCCTCGTCCCGAAAGAGTCGGGATGAACCGCTACACCACGGGCCCTGAAAATACAGCCTGAAACCCTTTCAGGATAATATCAAATGATTGGTATTGGGTCAATACGTATGCTAGTATTTAATCATAAAAATTACCCGGAATAAATAAATTAAGAAGTTATGGCGGAAAAACTTACCAACGAAAACATTGCCAGGCTGTTAAGACAGGTATCCGCTGCTTATACCATCAAAGGAATTAACCGTTTCCGCATAATAGCTTACGATAAAGCATCTGAAGCGGTTGAAAAAAGTAATATTGAAGTCAAAGACTTATGGGATGAGGGCAGATTGTCAAATTTACCGGGAATCGGACCGACGATTGCCGGCCATCTGGATGAATTATTCAAAACCGGCCGGGTTAAAAGGTTTGAAAAAGCATTCCAGGATCTGCCACAAGGCATGTTTCCCCTTTTGGATGTACCGGGAATCGGACCCAAGTCCTCATATAAATTGGCAAAAGAATTCAAATTACATGATGCCGGGAAGGCAATTACCGGTTTATTAAAAGCTGCCCAAGCCGGTAAAATAGCCAAATTGGACGGATTCGGGGAAAAGTCCCAGGCGGACATTTTAGACGCTCTGAAACGCTTTAAAAAAGGCCAGGTTAAAAAGAGAAGGATGTCTCTTCCGTATGCCGGGGCTACAGCCGATCAGATGCTTATATATCTGAAAAAAAGTCCCGCTGTTGTTGAAGCTGTTCCATTGGGCAGCCTCAGACGGGGAGTCTCAACTATCGGCGATATTGATATCGGAGTGGCGACTGAAAATCCTGGAGCAGTCCTTGAGTGGTTTACCGCTTATCCCAAAAAATCAAAAATAGTCGAAACCGGACCGACCGGAGCGACCATTCTGCTGGAAACCGGCCAGCAGATAGATATCAGGGTGCAAAGTCCGGTTTCATTTGGAGCCATGTTTCAGTATTTTACCGGCAGCAAAGAACACAATATCCGTCTGAGGGAATTTGCCCTGAGAAAAGGTTTTTCCCTGTCGGAATACGGCATTAAAAAAACCTCAAAAGGGCACAATACCGGTATTCCCGGCAAATATTTCAATAAAAAGCTAAATATTTATGAATTTCCGACAGAGGAAGAATTTTATCATGTATTGGGATTGCCCTGGATTCCGCCTGAAATCCGGGAAAATAGCGGCGAAATTGAAAAGGCGGTAAAAAACCGTTTACCGCGCCTTATTGAATTGAAAGATATAAAAGGGGAAGTCCATGTCCACTCCGATTACAATCTTAAGCCTTCGCATGATTTGGGAAGTTCATCGCTTGAAGATCTTTTAAAAACGGCTGACGGCATGGGTTATGAATACCTGGGAATCAGCGACCATAATCCCAGGTTGGCAAATCATACGGAAAAAGATATAGAGCTCATCATGAAGGGACGTAAAGATAAATATGAACACATTTTAGTGAGTAATAAAAATGTTCGGGTAAAATTATTTATCATGTTAGAGGTTGATATCCTTCCTGACGGTAAATTAGCTCTTCCGGAAAGAGCTTTTCAATATGTAGATGCGGTAGTCGTTTCCGTCCATAGCAGTTTCGGTATGTCAAAAGAAAAAATGACGGATCGGATAATAAAAGGATTGTCCTATCCAAAAGCAAAAATACTCGGGCATCCGACCGGCCGTTTAATCGCCAGCCGCGAAGGCTATGAAGTAAATTGGCAGAAAGTTTTTGACTTCTGCAAAAAATACAATAAGGCTCTTGAAATCAATTCCTATCCGGACCGTTTAGACCTTCCTGATGTTATGGTTAAAAGAGCAATAGAAAACGGTAACAAATTGGTAATCGATACCGACAGCCACCACAAAGATCAAATGCGTTTGATTGCCTACGGTGTAACCGTAGCCCGAAGAGGCTGGGCTGAAAAAAGTGATATTCTTAATACTTTACCCTATAATGAATTCAAATCCTGGTTAACGGCATAAGGGGGTGAATTAATTTTATGTTCATTGTTCCATTGGTTATAGTCGGTTTGCTTATTTTATTTATCTGGTTTATTTACAACGACCTGGTAACCGTAAAAATGCGGGTTAAAGAAGCCTGGAGCCAGATTGATGTTCAGTTAAACAGAAGGTCGGACCTGATTCCAAACCTGGTTAAAACTATAAAGTCCTATGCCAAGCATGAAAAGGAAGTTTTTGAAAATGTCACCAAGGCAAGGTCAGCTCTGGTCTCTGCCACCACTCCGGCCGCCAAAGCTGCAGCGGAAGGCCAGTTCGAAAAAGTTTTAAAAACGCTTTTTGCTGTTGCTGAAAATTATCCAGAGCTTAAAGCCAGTGATAATTATATCCAGCTTCAAAAAGAATTATCGGATACGGAAGACAAGGTCGCCTTTGCCCGGCAATTTTATAATCAGGCTGTCATGGACTACAACACCAAATTGCAGCTTTTTCCGCAGACTGTTGTTGCCAACATGATGTCTTTGAAACCGGCTGAATTTTTCAAAGCTGGTGAAAAGGACCGCCAAAAAATTGAAGTTATTTTTGATAAATAACGATTATGTCCATTTACAACCGGGTTAGCGAGAATAAATACAAAACGGTTGCCATCATGGTTTTTTTTACCCTGTTTGTGGCAACCGTTGCCTTCCTTTTGGGTAAAAGCCTTGGTTACGGCAACGGTTTCGTCGGCATTGCCCTGATTATTTCAGGAGTTTCTTCATTCGCCAGTTTTTATTTTTCAGATAAAATAGTTCTCTCTTTGTCGGGAGCCAAGGAAGCTGACAGGACGCGTGATTTCGACTTGTATACTGTTGCTGAAAATATGGCGATTGCCGCCGGACTGCCCAAACCCAAGGTTTATATTATTGAGGATAGCGCCCTGAATGCCTTTGCCACCGGCCGCGATCCCGAACATGCCGTAGTTTGCGCTACCCGTGGTTTGGTTCAAAAATTAAACCGCCGGGAATTAGAAGGGGTTGTTGCCCATGAAATGTCCCATATCGGCAATTTTGATATCCGCTTAATGGCGGTCGTTTCCGTTCTTGTCGGTATGGTTGCCCTTATTGCCGATTGGTTCACCAGGCAGCTGTGGTGGAAAGGCAGAAGAGATGATGACAGAAATAGGATTTCGGCCGCCTTATTTCTTATAAGCCTGGTCCTGGCCGCTGTTTCTCCCCTTATTGCCACACTGATCCAATTGGCCATATCAAGAAGAAGGGAATTCCTGGCTGATGCTTCCGGAGCCCTTCTGACCAGAAATCCCGACGCCCTGGCCAGCGCCCTGGAGAAAATCTCAGCGGATAAGGAAGTATTGGAAACAGCAACCAACGCCACCGCCCATCTTTTCATCGAAAATCCTTTTAAAGAGAAGAAATTTTCCGCCTGGTATTCCAATCTTTTCAATACCCATCCTCCGGTTGAAGAAAGAATCCGCATCCTAAGACAGATGTAGCTAAAAATATCATCATTTCACCTCGGATCGAAAAGTATTAACGATATTGGAGGAATACGTTCAAAAACTGGACCAATTAAAAAGCTTCTGGTACCTTGATTAACTCTCTGATTAGCACTCTTTACAAGAGACTGCTTACGGATTTATAATATACCGTGACATGCAAATAAATTATGAGCCGCCCGCGGAAAAGGGCAAAATTCCTGAAAAATATACCAATAACCTGAATCAAAAAGCCAAATCGGGCAAGCTCGATCCGGTAATCGGCCGGAATGAGGAAATCAGGCGGGTAATGCAGATCCTCTCAAGAAGAACGAAAAATAATCCCGTTCTTTTAGGCGATCCGGGAGTGGGCAAGACGGCCATTGTTGAAGGATTGGCCCAAAGAATCGTATCCGGTGATGTTCCCGACACCCTGAGAAACAGGGAAATACTTTATCTTGATATGGCCTCACTGGTAGCCGGAACAGCGTTCCGCGGAGAATTTGAGGACAGGATCAAGAAATTAATAAATGAAATTGAAAAATCCGAAGGCAGATATATTTTATTCATGGATGAACTTCATACTCTTGTCGGAGCCGGCAGTGTCCAGGGCGCTATGGATGCCGCCAATATCCTAAAACCGGCTCTTGCCAGGGGAGGTCTTCATGCCATCGGCGCCACAACACTCAGGGAATACCGGCGTCATATAGAAAACGATGCCGCTCTGGAACGCCGGTTCCAACCGGTTAATATCGATGAACCCTCCCAGGATGACTCTTTGGCGATACTTCGGGGAATCAAGGAAAAATATGAAGTCCATCACGGCATAAGAATTACGGATGATGCCTTAATTGCCGCGGTTAATCTTTCAGTAAGGTATATTGCCGACCGTTTTTTACCCGATAAGGCCATTGACCTTATTGATGAAGCCGCTTCCGGATTAAAAATTGAAGCCGAAAGCCTGCCCGACGTCCTGGATGTCATTAAAAGAAAAATAACAAGGCTGGAAATTGAACTGGCATCATTTAAAAAAGACAAAGGGCACCAAGCCCGCAAAAAAAAACTTGAGACCGAGATTAAAAATCTGAAAAATGAGGAAAACCGGCTTAATTCCGATTGGCAGGAGCAGAAAAAAATAATAGGGGAGCTCCAGAAATTGCGGGTAAAGCTTGACAGCCTGAAATCCGAACTGGAAACCGCTGAAAGGCAGGCGCTCCTGGAAAAAGCCGCTGAAATAAAATACGGCCGGATTCCAGAAGCGGAGAAAAATTTAAACCGGCTTGAAGTTGACTGGAATAAAATACCGGAAGATAAAAGACTTATTAGGGAAGAAGTTACCGAAGAAGACGTAGCCAGGGTTGTTTCCCGCTGGACCGGGATTCCGGTAACCAGGCTTCTTAAATCCGAATCGGAAAAACTCATAAATTTGGAACGGGAAATACACAAACGGTTAATCGACCAGGAAGAGGCGGTCAGCAAAGTCTCAAGAGCCATAAGAAGAAACAGGGCCGGGCTAGGTGAGGAAGAAAAACCGATCGGCAGTTTCCTTTTCTTGGGTCCGACCGGTGTCGGTAAAACAGAAACGGCCAAAGCCCTGGCCGAATACCTTTTCAGCGATGAAAAAGCCCTGGTAAGGATTGACATGAGTGAATATCAGGAAGCCCATAATATCGCCAGAATGATCGGTGCCCCTCCCGGATATGTCGGTTTTGAGGAAGGCGGCCAGTTGACTGAAGCCGTCAGACGGAAGCCTTACAGCGTAATTCTTTTTGATGAGATTGAAAAAGCCCATCCGCAGGTATTTAACGTATTCCTCCAGATACTGGATGAGGGCAGATTAACCGACGGCCGGGGAAGAATTGTTAATTTTAAAAATACCATTCTGATTTTGACTTCAAACCTTGGCAGTGACATTATCCAGTCTTTTATAGGAAAGGATCGGGATAAAATGTACAACCAGGTTATCGGTCTGGTCAGGAAAGTCTTCAGGCCTGAATTTCTTAACCGACTTGATTCAATCGTCTTTTTTAACGCTCTTGATAAAAAAACTCTGGAAAAAATAATCGATCTGCAGTTGGAAAGGGTAAAAGACCGTATTAAAACACAAAACATAAATATTTCTTTTTCCGATGAACTGAAAGATTTTCTTGCCCGGACAGGATATGATCCCGTTTACGGAGCCAGGCCTTTAAAAAGGGTAATAAGCGAACATATACTTGATGAAATGGCTCTCATGATTATTGAAGATAAGATTATTCCCGGTGAATCGATCAGGGCGGACTTCAAAAACGATAAAGTCGTCCTCAACAAGGTTCACTGATGATTTTGCTATAATAGCCTGCAAGGATCACCATTCCCATAAAATTTATGACTCCGAGAGACTCTCTGGCATACTTCTCCGGCAAAGCGGTACATAAAACCGGCAAATATCTTAAAATCGGCTACGGCGGCACTTGGCCCGGAGAAATTGCCCTCAAAATATCCCCCGGTATTCTGAAAAGACTTTCTAAAAGTGTCGGGATTGGTACGGTTCTTGTTGCCGGAACCAACGGTAAAACTACTACTTCCCTGATGCTTAAATCGATTCTGCAAAGAAACGGAAACACTGTTATCCATAATTCATCCGGAGCCAATCTGATAAACGGAGTTGTTTCATCATTTATTATAAATGGAAGCTTTTTTAAACCGAAGCCTTCGGATTATGCTGTTTTTGAAACTGATGAAAACACTCTACCGGTTTTACTAAAAGAAATTACGCCGGCTGCGGTCATTTGTCTGAATTTGTTCCGTGACCAGCTCGACCGTTACGGGGAAGTTGATGTCATTGCCGAAAAATGGGAGAGGGCTTTGAAACTTCTTCCTGGTTCATCTTCGGTAATATTAAACGCGGATGACCCCCAGATTGCTTATCTGGGAACCGGTCTTAAGGCAAAAACTGTTTATTTCGGTATTAACAACAGGAAGCTCTTTATTAACGGAATTGAGCATGCCACTGATTCACTTTTTTGTCTCAAATGCCATCACCGCCTGTCCTTTGAGGGTGTCTATTATTCACACATCGGCCTCTGGTACTGCCGTTTTTGCAAACTTAAAAGGCCCAGGCCTGATTTTTCAACCTCCCCTTCCCCGTTGCCGGGTTTTTACAACCGCTATAACTCTTTGGCTGCTTTTGCCTGCGCTTTGAATCTGGGAATCAAAAATGATACAGCAAGACAAGCACTCTCTTCCTTTGCTCCGGCATTCGGACGCCAGGAAGAATTTTTTAGGGAAGGTAAAAAAATAAAAATATTCCTTTCCAAGAATCCGGCCGGCTTCAATGAGTCGATAAAAACAATTACCGGACTGGGCGCGCGGGCAATTCTTGTCATGTTAAACGACCGAATACCGGACGGCCGGGATGTTTCCTGGATCTGGGATGTTGATTTTGAAAAAATTAACCCGAATATTGATGTTACCGTATCGGGCGACCGGGTTTTTGATTTAGCATTACGGCTGGATTATGCCGATAAAAAATTTCAATATGCACAAAAAGCGGAAGATGCTTTAAAAACTGCCCTTTCAAAAATGAAAAACAAAGAAACCCTGTTTGTCCTGCCGACTTATACCGCCATGCTTGAATTAAGAAAAATCTTAACCGGGAGGAAAATTCTGTAATCGCCGACTATGAACTATAAACTCAATATCGCCTGGTTGTACCCTGACCTTATGTCCACTTATGGCGACCGGGGCAACATCATTTGTTTAACAAAAAGATGCCGGGAAAGAGCGATCGATGTGACGGTTAAATACATCACTTTGGAAACAAATAATTTATCGCTTCCGGAATGTAATCTTATTTTTATGGGAGGAGCCCAGGACCGCCAGCAAAAACTGGCTTCCGAAGATTTTCTGAGAGTCAAAGCCCCGGTCATAAAAACTATGGTTGAAAATAATATTCCGGCCTTGTTTGTCTGTGCCGCTTACCAGGCAGCCGGACATTACTACCGTCCTTATAAAGGCAAAGATATCAAAGGCGCTTCGATATTCGATCTGGTAACGGTCCACCCCGGCGATCAGGCCAAAAGATTGATCGGTAACGTCGCCGCCCGATTACTTGTCCCTTCTGAGATTAAAGGAGAATTAATAATCGGTTTTGAAAATCACGGCGGCAGGACAACACTTGGTAACAATATCAAACCGCTGGCAAAAGTTATATCCGGCCGGGGAAACAACGGCCGGGATTTATATGAAGGAGCACTTTATAAAAATGCCGTCGGCTCTTATTTTCACGGACCCATTTTACCTAAAAATCCCGTTCTGGCTGACTGGCTTATCAAAAAAGCCGTTGAAATCAAATACGGAAAAAAGATAAAATTAGCCCTCCTTAATGATAATTTAGCCGATCTGGCCAGAAAATCAATTTTAAGGAAAATGAATATTAATTATGACTGACACCGAAAAAAAGGTTATCAAAGATTTAAAAAAGGAATTGGACTTTCTTTATAAAGTAACCAAGGATGTTCACAGTTTGGAGATTGACAGTTTATTGCGGGAGATAGTTAAAATAGCTGTTGAAGTATCCGATAGTGATTCCTGTCTAATATACGTTCTGGATCCTCAAAAAAACGAACTGGTTTTAAGAGCTTCCAAAAATCCGCGGCCGCAGCTTTTGAAAAAAATAAAAATGAAACTGGGGGAAGGAATAACCGGCTGGGTGGCCCGGGAGAAAAAGCCGGTGGCCATTCCAAAAGGAGCAGCCCGGGATCCCCGGTTCAAACTTTTCAGAAGTCTGCCTGAGGACAAGTTTGAAGCATTTTTATCGGTGCCCATCATTAATAAACACGGTGTTTGCGGGGTAATAAATGTCCAGCACCAGAAAAAACATGACCATTCCCCGATGGAAATTAATCTACTGGCGGCTATCGGCAAGCTGGTCGGGGGAGCGGTGGAAAATGCGCTCCTGATTGAGACTACTTTGGAGTTAAAAGAAGCTCTGGAAATCAGAAAAATTGTCGAAAAAGCCAAAGGAATACTGATGAAGAAAATCGGTTTGTCTGAAGATGAAGCTTTTAACAGGCTTCGCCGGGAAAGCATGAATTCCAGAAAGTCATTAAAAGAGGTTTCGGAAGCCGTTATCCTGGCCGGCCGCTTTAAATTTGGCACTTGACAAAAGCCGGTTAAGCCAATAGGATATTAAAAAGAGCGCATAGAAGCGCTAAAAGACAAAGATGTCTTCCGTATAGCTCCCGACAAGGCGGCTGATAACGGAAGGCTTTTTTTTTCGTTTAATTTTAATAATATTTTTTTAAGAAAGGATTTTGAAAAAATGGCAGGATTAACCGCTAAAGATGTTCTGGCAACGGTAAAAAAAGACAGGGTTTCATTTATCGATCTTCAGTTTACTGATTTTTTGGGAAATATTAAAAGTTCAACCATCCCGGTCTACAATCTGGCAGATGCTTTAACCCGGGGAATCTGGATAGACGGCTCATCTATTGAAGGCTATGCCAGGATACACGAATCGGATATGTACCTGATGCCCGACCCTGATACTTACGCCCTTTTGCCCTGGCGCAATAATATTGAAACAGGCCGGGTGGCCAGGCTCATTTGCGATGTTTACAAACCCAATCATGAGCCTTTTGAAGGCGATCCCCGTCAGATCCTGAAAAAAGTCCTGAAAGAGGCCAAGGATATGGGTTTTGATTATTATGCCGGTCCTGAATGTGAATTTTTTCTATTTCCCAAAACGGATTCAGGAGAAATAAAACTGGTTTCAAAAGGCAATGGCTTTTATTTTGACCTCATCATGGATGAAACATACCTTATTAAAAGGGAAATAATGGAAGCACTTGACCAGATGGGTATAAAAACGGAAACTTCCACCCATGAGGTAGCTGATAACCAGCACGAAATCGATATTAAGTATGATCATGCCTTAAAAACTGCCGACAACACCATTACTCTCAAAATGGCGGCGAAATTTATTGCCTTTAAACACAATTTCCATGCTACATTCATGCCCAAACCCTTTTTCGGTATTAACGGCAGCGGCATGCATACGCATCAAAGCCTTTGGAAAGGAGAAAAAAATGTCATCTATGATAAAAATGACAAATACGGTTTGTCCAAAACCGCTTACCAGTTCATGGCCGGACAGCTTAAATATGTCCGTGAAATAACCGGAATATTCGCCCCGACTGTCAATTCCTACAAACGGTTGACGCCCGGATATGAAGCGCCGGTTTATGCCTGCTGGGCCAGGATTAACCGGTCGGCTTTAATAAGAGTTCCCAAAATTTCCAGAGGTCTGGAGGATAAGGCTACCCGGTTTGAAATAAGAAGTCCCGATCCCTCCAGTAATCCCTACCTGACTCTGGCTGTTCTTTTGAAAACAGGACTTGAGGGAATTAAAAAGGGTATGAAAGCTCCCGGTGCGGTGGAGGAAAATCTTTTTGAGTTTGATGATTCCAAGCTGGCTAAATATTATATAAACAAACTGCCGGCATCCTTAAAGGAAGCCATTGATGAGATCGCCCGCGGTAAAATTGTCAGGGAAATTTTCGGTGATTACACCTGGAACAGGTACCTGGAAGCCAAATACTCTGAGTGGGATGATTTCAGAATAAGTGTCACCGGCTGGGAAATTGACCGATATCTGAAAGTACTGTAAACAGCCGGTTTTTTAATAACTCAAATTATTACTGTTTGGAGGAAACCAGCCGTTTTCCGGTTCATAGGTAAATCCCGAATTACGAAGATAATTGGCTAAAAAAGTTCTAATCTGATTGGGAATTTCAGCCCAACATCCGTATTCCCGCTTTAATCTGGTTACGTCATTCTGATAAGTCTGCCAAATGGAATCGTAATGAGTTTGTCTTGCGAATAATACTATTTCATTTGTCAGCGGATTTATCAAAGGACTTTCCGTCTTATTTTGATCAGAAATAATTAATCTGTGAGCCTCAGGTATGATGTGAATTATGGTTAACGGAATTTCGGATTTAATCATGACAAAAAAAGAATTTAATGCTTTATGTGAAAAAACGTGTAGAGTATAATAAAGCAATATGACAAGCAAATCAATCAAAATCACAGTTGATCAAGTTAGACATTTGGCAAAACTTGCTAATTTGAAGTTAAACGAAAAAGAAATAAAAAATATAATTCCCGCTCTTACTTCAGTTTTAAAATTTGTATCAAAAATCCAATCCCTAAGCACTAAAAATATTGAGGAAACCTCACAGGTAACCGGGCAGGAAAATGTCTACCGGGAAGATATTATCGACGATAAGAGAATGCTTTCCCAGGAAGAAGCACTTAAAAACACCAAAAAGAAGTATAAAGGATATTTTCTTATTGATGCTATTTTTGACTAATTAAATGCTGACTGATAAATCAATAAAACAATTATCTGCCGGTCTGGAAAAAAAGGAATTTTCATCCCGGGAACTTCTTCGGGAATGTCTGGCTAATATCAAAAAATATGATCCCTTAATTAATTCCATTATAACCTTAGTAGATGAAAATGAAGTGATGGAAAAAGCTAATGTGTTTGACCGGGAAAAAGATAAATTGTCTGTTATCAGCGGGTTGCCCTTTGTTTTGAAAGATGCATACGTGACAAAAGGCATAAGGACAACCTCAGCCTCTAAAGTTCTTAAAAATTATCAACCGCAATATGATGCTACTGTTTATAAGAAACTTGTTGAAAATAAAGCCATCCTTCTCGGCAAAACCAATATGGATGCCTGGGGGCACGGCGGCAGTTCGGAAAATACTGATTTTAATCCTGTGCATAATCCCTGGGATACGGCACGCGTCGCCGGAGGTTCCTCAGGAGGTGCTGCTGCAGCGGTTTCTTCCCGAATGGCGGTATTTGCCATTGGTGAGGATACCGGCGGATCAATAAGAAATCCTGCCGCCTGGTGCAATATTTCCGGGTTAAAAGTAACCTACGGAAGAGTCTCACGCTACGGATCAATTGCTTATGCTTCATCTTTTGACACCGTCGGTCCGATGGCAAAATCTGCCGAAGATTTAGCATATATTTTGGAATTGATAGCCGGACGAGATCCTTATGACGCTACCAGTTCTCCGCAAGTTGTTAAAAAATACAGTCAATTTTTGGAAAAATCAATAAATGGATTGAGAATCGGACTGCCTTTGGAATTATTTAGTAAAAGTTTGGATAAAGAAATTAAAGAAACTATTTTGAAGGCAACAAAAATATTCACTGAATTGGGGGCGGAAATTGTTGAGGTAAAAATGCCGATTTTTGATTATGGACTGGCGGCTTATTATTTAATCGCGCCCAGTGAAACAAGTTCCAATTTAGCGCGTTATGACGGAATACGATACGGTGAAAGCCGTGAAAATTTTACTCCTGAAACCATAAGAAGAATAATGGTGGGTACTTATGCATTATCTGCAGGATATTACGATGCGTATTACCGGAAAGCCCAACAGGCCAGAACCCTGTTTATAAAAGAATATAACAATATTCTTTCCCGTTGCGATGTCATCCTGATGCCTGTCAATCCGACGCCTCCCACAAAAATTGGTGAGCTGATAAATGATCCATTACAAAATCTGTTAGCTGATTTATTTACGGTAACCCAAAATCCGGTCGGAGTGCCTTCTTTGGCAATACCCTGCGGCTTTACCAAATCAAATCTGCCGATCGGCATGCAGATTATCGGCAAAATGTTTACCGAGGAAAAACTTCTTAATATCGGATACAAATTCCAGCAGTTAACGGATTGGCATATTAAAAAACCGCCTATATTGAATAATGATAAATAATAATTATATTCCGGTAATCGGATTGGAGATCCATGTGGAGTTAAAAACCGTCTCCAAGATGTTTTGCGGCTGTAAAAATGATCCGTTTGGCGCGGAAAAACCCAATATTTATACTTGTCCTGTCTGTCTCGGGCTCCCCGGAGCTCTTCCCGTACCCAATAAGAAAGCGGTTGAATGGTGCGTTAAGCTGGGATTGGCGTTAAACTGCCGGATACCCCTTTTTTCCAAGTTCGACCGCAAGAATTATTTTTATCCTGATCTTCCCAAAGGTTACCAGATCTCCCAGTATGACCAGCCTTTTGCCATAGGAGGATGGCTTGAAATAAATTCCCCGCAATACATCCGGAAGAAAATCGGCATCACCAGGGTTCATCTCGAGGAAGATACCGGCAAGCTGCTTCACGCGCAGGTTGAGGGCAAAAAAGTCACTCTTATTGATTTTAACAGGAGCGGTATTCCTTTGGTTGAAATCGTTACCGAGCCTGACGTAAGAAGCAGTGAAGAAGCCCGCCTGTTTCTGAAAAAACTTTACCAGCTGATCCGGTTCCTTGACATCGCCGATGCCGATATGGAAAAAGGCTCAATGCGCCTGGAACCAAACGTTTCAGTAATGTTGAAAAACAGTTCCAAACTGCCTCCGTACAAAGTCGAAATCAAAAATATCAATTCTTTTTCCTTTGCCAAAAAAGCAATTGATTTTGAAGTTAAAAGGCATACTGATATTTTGGAGCAGGGTAAAATCCCGGTCCAGGAAACCCGGGGCTGGGACGAAAAGAAATCGCAAACCGTTTCCCAAAGAAGCAAGGAAGAAGCCCAGGATTACCGCTATTTTCCTGAGCCTGATATCCCTCCTATCCGCTGGACAGAATCTCAAATCTCCGGTTTCAAATCTCAAATACCGGAGTTGCCTGATATGAAAATTAAGCGCTTTATGGAAGAGTACGGATTATCCGGATACGACGCTAATATTTTGACTGACAAAAAGGAAACGGCTGATTATTTTGAAAAGGCAGTTAAAGCCTCTCCAAAAATTTCTAAAGCTATAGCTAACTGGATAATCAATAAAAAAGCCGATATTACCAAAATTTCACTGGTTGAACTGATTAAACTGATTCAGGAAAAAAGTCAGGTCGCGGCGCTGCCGGCTGGTGATTTGGAAAATATAATTGATAAGGTTATCAGGGATAATCCCAAACCGGTCGCCGATTTCCGGGCGGGAAAAGATACTGCCATTATGTTTCTGGTAGGGGCTGTGATGAGATTAACCAAAGGCCAGGCCGATGCTTCTGCCGCTCGCAAAATTCTGGAAGGTAAGCTAAAATAAATCCAGATTTTTAATGTCAGATTTTGTTCATCTCCATACCCACAGTGAATTTTCCCTTCTGGACGGACTGAGTAAAATTCCCGATCTGGTCAACCGGGCTAAAGTATTGGGTATGGACAGCCTGGGGCTGACTGATCACGGTTCAATGTACGGTGCTGTTAAATTTTATCTTTCAGCCCGTGAAGCCGGTATTAAGCCGATTATCGGTGTTGAAGCGTATCAGGCAGGCCGCAGCCGCTTTGACAAGCAAATCGGAATTGATAACGACCAGTACCATCTTGTCCTTTTAGCCAAAAACAATACCGGATACAAAAACATGATGAAACTGGTAACCCACGCTAATCTGGAAGGATATTATTACAAACCCAGAATTGATATGGAAGTTCTTTCGGAACATAGTGAAGGCCTTATTTGTCTATCAGGTTGCTTAAACGGCGAAGTACCCCGGCATTTATTAAACAATCAGGAAGAGACGGCTGAAAAAAAAGCCAGGCAATTCCTGGAAATTTTTCCCAAAGACCATTATTATTTCGAACTGCAAAAACACTCCAATATCCCGGAGCAGGATATAGTCAATGAAAAACTCATCAAACTTTCCCGTAAATTGGGAGTTCCGTTGGTTGCCACCAACGATATCCACTATATGCACGCAGACGACGCCTATGCCCAGGAAATTCTTCTTTGTATTCAAACACAGCACACTATACTTGAAGCCAAAAGACCAGTCTCAATGATCTCTTCTCCGGATTTTTACATGAAAAGCCGGGAGGAAATGAAAGGTTTGTTTATTCAATACCCGGAAGCCATAGAAAATACGGTTAAAATTGCCTCTATGTGCCGGACGGAAATTGAACTTGGGAACTGGATACTGCCTAATTTTGAAGTGCCTAAGGGTGATACCGCCGATTCATTCTTTAAAAAACTGTCCAGCCAAAGACTGGCGAAGCGTTATGAAAATGTGACGGCACAACTTAATAAGCGGTTGGATTATGAATTGGATATTATTACCAAAAAAGGCTATTCCACTTATTTTTTGATAGTGGCCGATTTTGTTAACTGGGCTAAGGGAAAAGGGATAGCAGTCGGGCCCGGCCGGGGCTCAGCCGCCGGAAGTCTGGCCGCTTACGCACTGGGCATAACCGATCTTGACCCTATCAAGCATAACATTCCATTTGAAAGATTTCTTAACCCCGACAGGCCATCTCCTCCGGATATTGATCTTGATTTTGCCGATGACCGCCGCGATGAAGTAATTGCCTATGTGACGGAAAAATACGGCAATGACCGTGTTGCCCAGATAATAACGTTTGGAACCATGGAAGCTAGAGCGGCTGTTCGGGACGTTGGCCGGGCTCTTGGAATGCCCTATGCCCAACCTGACCGGATTGCCAAGCTGATTCCACCCGGAGCCCAGGGCTTCCCGATGACTATTGATAAAGCAATTCAGACTTCCCAGGAGCTGGCCAATGCTTATCAGAGCGAATCAGAGACAAAAACACTGCTTGATTTGGCGCGAAAGCTGGAAGGAGTAGCCCGTCACGCTTCCGTCCATGCCGCCGGAGTGGTAATTTCCGATAAACCGCTGACCAATTACACCCCGCTTCAGCGGGAAACCAAAGGCCAAAGGATTATTACCCAGTATGATATGTATTGCCTGGATCTTAATGCCGCCGATGGTAAGGCCGTCGGACTTCTCAAAATGGACCTTCTGGGACTTCGTAATTTAACCATTTTGGAAAATGCCATCCGCTTTGTCCGGCAGTCAAAAGGGGAAGTGATTGATTTACGGAAAATTTCTCTTGAAAATCCTGATGTTTATAAACTCATTTCATCCGGAGAAACTACCGGCATTTTCCAGCTTGAGTCGGCCGGTATGAGAAGGCTTGCCAGGGAGCTAAAACCGACGAAATTTTCCGATATTGCCGCCATGGTTGCCCTTTTCCGTCCCGGACCGATGGAGTGGATACCGACTTTTATAGAATCTAAGGAAAATCCCAAAAAAATCAAATATCTCCACCCAGATCTCAAATCAATACTGTCTGAAACATACGGCATTGCGGTCTATCAGGAACAATGCATGCAGATAGCCAATAAAATGGCCGGTTATTCCATGGTTGAAGCGGACAAACTGAGGATGGCCATCGGTAAAAAAAAGAGGGAAGTCATGAAAAAGGAAAAGGAAAAATTCATCAAAGGCTGCCAAAGCCGGGGTTTATCCAATTCCATGGCCGAGAAAATTTTTTCATTGATTGAAAAATTTGTCGGTTACGGCTTTAATAAAGCTCATTCCGCTTCTTACGGCATGATTGCTTACCAGACAGCCTATATGAAAGTGAAATATCCGGTTGAATTTATGACTGCTGTTCTGGCAGCGGAAAGCCGGGGAGCCTCAGGTCCTGTCCGGGACGAAAAAATAGCCAGGGCAATTCTGGAGTGCCGCAGGATGGATATTGAACTTCTGAGTCCCGATATTAACAAATCCGAAGTGGAGTTTATTATTGAAGAACAATCGTCAGGAAAAGGCCGGATCCGCTTCGGTTTGTCCGCCATAAAAAATGTCGGAACGGCAGCCATTGATTCGATTCTCACAGCCCGGGATAAGGGTGGAAATTTCAAATCAATGACGGATTTTGCCAAAAAGGTTGATTTGAGTAAAGTTAATAGGAAGACGGTCGAAAGCTTAATTAAGGCCGGAGCCTTTGACCAATTCGGCAACCGGGCATCCCTTTTGGCGGCCTTTTCCGATATCATCGAAAAAATCCATAAGCAAAAATCAAAAAAAGACGACGGACAGGTCAGCCTGTTTATGATGGACGACGATGATAATATAGAAGATGCCCTTCCCGAGATAGAAGAACTGTCCCGGGAAGAACTGCTGATGTTTGAAAAACAATATTTAGGTTTTTACATTACGGAGCATCCTTTAAGTTCCCAGATTGAGGATCTGGAAAAACGGGTCACCCACCGGATTAACGCTTTAACCCAGACAAAATCAACCGTCATTATCGGCGGGATAATTACGCAAATTAAAAAAATAACTACCAGAAACGGCGGTAACGAAATGGCCTTTGTTAAAATTGATGATTTTACCGGCAGTTGTGAACTGGTCGTTTTTCCGGCCATATTCGAACGCACAAAATTAACCTGGTCGACCGATAGGGTGGTTTTGGTAAAAGGAAAGATAAGCGAACGGGATGACCGGATATCGGTTTTGGTTGATGACGTAAAATTATTAACATCTTGACTTACCCATCGGGCTTTTCTAAAATTTAGGGTAAAAGATTAAAGCTCGTGAGAAAAAAAAGATTTAAGGCACCTGATGAAGAAATAATAAAAACTGGAAAAGGTGATAAGCTGAATAAAAACGGAACCGGCCTGTCTGATTTCTTTCCAGGTGTCAGGATAATTTCGGAATTGGGACTTGCCTTGGCGATTCCTCTGGTTGGCGGAGCCTTTCTGGGTTCCTATCTTGATCAACTGTTGGGAATGCGTCCCAAGCTCACTCTCTCACTGCTTTTTACCGGTCTGATTATCGGTCTTATCAGTATGATAAAAGTGATAAAGGATATTTATAAAGATTGAATATATGCCCTCAGTTCATATCTCATTAAGCGCGGAAACTGTTTTTAATATTGCCGGAATTAATATCGGTAATTCGCTTGTAACCACCTGGCTGGTAATGATATTTCTGGTGTTTTTGGCAGTTTATTCCTCAATGCGTTTAAAAACGAAACCTGATTCGCTCCAGCTTATTTTGGAGCTTTTGGTTGGCGGTTTGCATAAATTTTTCGCGGATATTCTCGGAGACAAAATCAACCGTTACTTTCCCTGGCTGGCTACTCTGTTTATCTATATCCTGGCTTTAAATTGGGTATCAGTTCTCCCCGGCGTAGGCTCAGTGGGTATCTTCCGCACGGAAAATGAAAAAATTGCCGGCACAGTACTGGCTGCCGCAACCGAAAACGACGGGCCGGTCTTGGCCCAAGCCGAATCTGAGAAAAACCGTCTGGAATTTACTCCAATATTCCGTCCCGGTACGGCTGATCTGAATACTACACTGGCTTTGGCTTTATTGACGGTTGGATATATCCAAATTGCCGGGTTTTCTAATTTGGGTTTATCCTATCTGAAGAAATTTTTTAACATAACAAATCCCATTAATTTCGTCGTCGGTTTATTGGAATTGGTTTCGGAAATATCCAGAATAATTTCATTTGCATTCAGGCTGTTTGGAAATATTTTTGCCGGAGAAGTGCTTTTGACGGTCATCGCTTTTCTGATGCCGGTTTTAGCCCCGATACCTTTTTTGGGTCTGGAGATATTTGTCGGATTTATTCAGGCGCTGGTTTTTTCAATGTTAACGGCTGTTTTTCTGCAGTTAGCCATATCGCATGCTGAACATTAAATTGAATTTTTTAAAGGAGGTGAATTTATGCCGGAAGAAGGTTTAAAAGCTCTTGCCACTGCATTTGCTATCGGTGCCGGTGCAATTGGTCCCGGAATTGGTATCGGTATTTTAGGCGGAAAAGCGCTTGAAGCAATCGGCAGAAATCCCGAAGCTGAAGGAAAAATCAGAACCAGCATGATATTGGGAATTGCTTTCGCTGAAGCTATCGCCATTTACGCCCTGGTTATTGCACTTATTATTAAATTTACTTGAGGCAATTTTAATATTTTATGGAAAAGTTAGGCATTCAACCAATCCAATTACTGCTGCAGGCAATCAATTTTTTGATTATTCTATTAATCCTTAAGAAGTTCCTTTATCGGCCTATTTTGAAAATGCTGGATGACAGGAAAAAGAAAATCGACGAAGGCCTTTTATACTCCGATAGAATGAAGTCGGAATTTGAAAAAAGTGAAAAAAAACGTGCCGAAGTAGTGGAAAAGGGAAAAATTGAAGCCCAAAAACTGATAATTGAAGCCAGGAAAGCCGCCAAAGAAAAGGAAAATGAAATTATCGAAAAAGCCGAAAAAGAAGCCGCCGGAATAATCGAAAGAGCGGAAAAAGAAAATATGCGTTTGAGGCAGGATTTGGAAAAGGAGATTCAGATAAAAGCTGTCAATATTGCTGAAAGAATTGTAAAAAAAACTGTCAGTGACGCTTTAAATGAAAAAATGCACCGGGCCATAATCGATAAAAAATTGAAAGAAATCAGCAGTAAAATTAAATGAAAGGGACAAATAATTTATTAAAAACAACTGTAGCGGAAGTCAGAACACCTGTGTCTTTGTCGGAAGATCAGGAGAAAAATCTGTTAAAAATTCTGGCTAAAATAAAAGGTAAGGATATAAAATTATCTTATAGAATAGACAAATCCGTATTGAGCGGATTTGTAGTTCTGATTGGCGACTGGTATCTGGATGCTTCATTATCAACGGATTTGAAAAACCTCAGGGAAAATTTGATTTAATTTTAATGAATAAAAAATCCGCCTCCAGTTCAATTATTGATGATATTATAAGAAAAATTGACCGGACTGAGTTGCGGTTTGATATCGGTTTCCAGGGGGAAGTTATGGAAATTGCCGACGGTGTTGCCAGAATAAAAGGACTTGATGATGTTTTCTATTCGGAGATGATCAGGTTTTCAACCGGAGTAAGCGGAGTAGCCATAAATCTGAAAAAAGATGAAGTCGGCGCCATAGTATTGGGTGACTATCTGGATATAAAAGAAGGCGATAGAGTTAAAGGGACAGGCAGGCTTTTATCTGTCGGAGTCGATGACAGTCTGATAGGACGTGTTATCAATCCGTTGGGTCAACCTCTTGACGGAAAAGGAGTAATTGATTTTAAAAAATTTTATCCAATTGAAAAAATTGCTCCAGGAGTAGTTAAACGCCGTCCCGTCGATACTCCTTTACAAACCGGTATAAAGGCAATAGACGGCATGATCCCGATCGGCCGGGGTCAAAGGGAGCTGATTATCGGTGACCGGGCAACAGGCAAAACTGCTGTTACACTTGACACAATTATCAATCAAAGCGGTCAGAATGTCATTTGCATTTATGTGGCTATCGGCCAAAAAACCTCCAGGGTTGCGCAGGTAATTGAGACTTTCCGCAAATTTAACGCTCTAAATCACACAATTGTCGTTGCGGCCAATGCTTCCGATCCGGCTTCGCTACAGTATATTGCTCCTTATGCCGGTTGCGCTATCGGTGAATATTTTATGGATAAAGGTAAAGATGTTCTGGTCGTTTATGATGATTTAACCAAGCATGCCTGGTCTTACCGCCAGATATCGCTTATATTGGAAAGACCTTCCGGCAGGGAGGCTTATCCGGGGGATATTTTTTATCTCCATAGCCGTCTTTTGGAAAGGGCTTGTAAATTGGCTCCCAAATACGGCGGAGGTTCAATGACCGCTTTACCGATAATTGAAACTCAGGCCGGAGACATGTCCGCCTATATCCCTACAAATGTAATTTCAATTACCGACGGACAAATTTATTTTGAACCGGATTTGTTTTTTGCCGGAGTCAGACCGGCCATCAGTGTCGGTTTATCAGTTTCCCGTGTCGGCGGAGCAGCCCAGATTAAAGCCATGAAACAGGTGGCAGGAAAATTAAGGCTAGATTTAGCCCAATACCGGGATATGGCTGCATTTGTCCAGTTCGCCGCGGAACTCGATGAAAGGACGCGAAATCAGATTGAAAAAGGAGCCCGGATGGTAGAACTGTTAAAACAAAACGAGTTTGAACCGATGCCCGTAGAAGAACAGGTCTCACTGATGTTTGCCGGTACCCAGGATTTTCTTCAGCAGATTCCGGTGGCAAAAATAACCGATTTTGAAGACAAATTCCTGGATCATTTGCACAGTAAACACAAAAAACTGCTGGAGCAGATTAAAAAAGAAAAAAAACTAACCGACGTTTTGTCAAAAGAGTTAACCAAAATTATCGAGGATTTTCTTAAAGATTATTCCAATGCTTAATATTAAACTGATCAAACGCCGGATTAAATCCGCCGGTAATATATCACAAATAACCAGGGCTATGGAAATGGTAGCCGCTTCGAAAATGAAAAAAGCCCAGGATACGGCGTTAAAAGGAAAACCCTATGCTGATAAAATTTATCAGGTGGTCAGGGAATTGGCCTCGAAGGTTGATTGGAGGCAACATCCTCTTTTGAGCCCGGGCAAGGAAAGCGGCAAAAGTCTTATTATTTTAATCAGTACTAACAAAGGTCTCTGCGGAGGATTAAATACTAATTTATTCCGTTATTTAACCAATTGGCTACCAAAAAATATGGATGCAGAATTCATTTCAGTCGGAAATAAGGGTAAAAATATTATCGTTAAATGGAATAAAAAACTTGTTGCAGATTTTTCCCAAGTGCCTTTTTCTTCCGATGTTCCGGCCATAACCAAACTTATGGTTGACGGATTTAATTCCGGTTCATATAAGGATGTTTTTCTGGTTTACAATAATTTTATTACCGCTTTAACCCAGGAACCGGTAAAAAAGCTTATTTTGCCCATTACCCGGATCGAGAAAGGCGCGGATGAGAAGGGGGATAACACGCCGGAGCAAAAAGAACAGTTAGGCGAATTTGTTTTTGAGCCCGTTCTTTCCAAAGTGCTTGATAGGCTTTTGCCTCATTATCTGGAAAACCAGCTTCGGACCGCCATCTATGAAGCTGAAGCGTCCGAACAATCCGCCAGAATGATAGCCATGAAAAACGCCACCGATGCCGCTTATGATTTGATTGATGATCTGACATTGCTTTACAACAAAGCCCGGCAGGAGAAAATTACATCTGAAATTTCCGACATGGTTACCGCCCGGATTGCCGTAAGCTAGACCGGCAACTGGAGAAATATTTTTATGAATAAAGGTAAAATTGCTCAAATTATAAGCGCAGTCGTTGATGTTGCTTTTGAAAAAGAAAAGGTGCCTTCTCTCTATAATGCTTTATCAATTGATTCAAAATATGCCCCGGGAGGAAAACTGATTTTGGAAGTTGAAGGCCATATCGGGGAGGGTTTGGTCAGAACAATTGCTCTTGGTCCGACCGACGGATTGAAGCGCGGTCAGGTTGTTGTGGATACCGGTGCCCCGATAACTGTTCCGGTGGGTAAAGATACTTTGGGCCGCATTTTTAACGTCACCGGAGACCCGATTGATGACGGTACCCCGGTAAAAACTTCCAAAATGTATCCCATTCACCGGGAGCCCCCCTCATTAACATCCCAGGAAGTCAAAGTTCAGATTCTGGAAACAGGCATAAAAGTCATTGATCTTATTGCCCCATTTGTCAAAGGAGGAAAAGTAGCGGTTTTTGGAGGAGCCGGTGTCGGAAAAACAGTTCTTATTCAGGAACTGATAAGAAATGTGGCTACCGTCCACAAGGGGGTTTCCGTCTTTACCGGTGTCGGTGAAAGAACCCGTGAAGGCAATGACCTTTGGCTTGAAATGAAGGAATCAGGAGTCATTAAGCAAACCGCCCTTGTCTTCGGGCAGATGAATGAACCTCCCGGCAGCCGGTTAAGAGTCGCTCTGACCGGATTGTCAATGGCTGAGTATTTCCGCGATGAGGAAGGCCAGGACGTGCTTTTATTTATAGATAATATATTCCGGTTTGCCCAGGCCGGCAGTGAAGTTTCTGCTCTTTTGGGCAGAATTCCTTCAGCCGTCGGGTATCAACCGACTTTGGCCTCAGAAATGTCAGCTCTTCAGGAGAGAATCGCTTCAACGACCAAAGGATCCATCACATCCGTCCAGGCAGTTTATGTTCCGGCAGATGATTATACCGATCCTGCGCCTGTGGCTACATTCGCCCATTTAGATGCGTCCATTTCTCTGGAGCGGTCCATATCCGAACAAGGCATCTATCCGGCAATAGATCCGCTCTCTTCAAGATCCAGAATCTTAACACCTGAGCATGTCGGTGAGGAGCATTATAATGTTGCCCGAGAAGTTCAAAAAGTACTCCAGAGATATAAGGATTTGCAGGATATAATCGCCATTCTGGGTATGGAGGAGCTGTCTGATGATGATAAACTGACGGTAACCAGAGCCAGAAAAATTCAGCGGTTTTTTTCCCAGCCGATGTTTGTCGCCGAAGCGTTTACTGCCCGTGAAGGAAAATATGTTCCCCTTGAAGAAACCATCAGAGGTTTCCGGGAAATACTTGAAGGCAAGCATGATCAAAAAAGCGAGCAGTCTTTTTACTGGATCGGCAACATAGATGAAGTTCAATAACCTTCCGGTGAAGGATCTTCTTATGAAATCAATTAATTTGGAAATTATCACTCCGGAAAGAGTAGTTTTTAAAGATGAAGTGAAATATATTTCTGCCCCTTCTGAAACGGGTCAAATAGGTATCCTGCCTGATCATGTTCCTCTTTTTACCATACTTGAAGAAGGGGAGATAAAAATTGAAAGAAACGGTGAGGAGATATTTATAGCCATAGGCGGAGGTTTTTTGGAAGTCGCCCGAAATTATGCCTCTATACTGGTAACCAGTGCCTATCATGCTGAAGAAATCAATGAAGCTGAAGTTCTTGAAGCCAAAAAAAGAGCTGAAAGCGCTTTGTCTGAAAAACCGGCCGGTGAAGCTTTGACAGCCGCCCAATTACAATTCCGCCGTTCGCAAATCGCATTGAAAGTTCTGCGCCGTAAAAGGAGACCCCTCACCGAAAGTTCATAAGGGGTTGTTAATATAAGTAAAAGGTATTAAAATATAACCCCGGGTAAAAGGGGGTTTTTAATGGGTAAAAAAGGTTATTTGATTCTGGAAAACGGAAAAATCTTTGAAGGTGTTTCCTTCGGTTCTGTTTCCGATAGAAACGGCGAAGTGGTTTTCAATACCGGAATGGTCGGTTATCCGGAAGGTATTACAGACCCCTCATATTTTGGCCAGATTCTTGTCACTACATATCCGCTGATAGGAAATTACGGAGTTCCGGATGACGCTGTTGACAATATGGGAATAAAAACCAATTTTGAATCAGACCGGATCCAAATCCGGGGATTGATTGTTTCCCGTTATATGGATCATAAAAAGCATTGGCAGGCAAAAAGAACACTTTCCGACTGGCTAATTTCACAAAATATACCGGCACTTCAGGGAATTGACACCCGCACTCTTACCAAAATGCTCCGTCAGAAAGGAGTCATGAAAGGGGCAATAAAGTTTGGCCCTCCGCCATCCCGACATACGTCGGGACTTTTTTTAAAAAACGTAAAAGACATCAATGAGGAAAACTTAGTCCAAGAAGTGTCCTGCCGCAAACCGCTATTTTACGGTAAAGGTAGTTTAAAAATTCTGCTTATTGATTGCGGTGTTAAAAATAACATTATCAGAAATCTGGTTTCCAGGAATCTTTCAGTTGTCCGGGTTCCCTGGGACTTTGATCCTTACCGGAATAATGGGGTTTCAGGCTTTGATGCAGTGGTAGTCAGTAACGGTCCGGGTGATCCGAAAATGGCAATAAAGACGATCGGTACCGTTCAAAAACTGCTGAGTGAAAAAATTCCTTTCCTCGGTATTTGTTTGGGTAACCAGATTTTGGCTTTGGCAATAGGGGCTGATACTTATAAATTGAAATACGGCCACCGGGGACAAAATCAGCCGGTCAGAGATTGTTTTACCGGAAAATGTTTTGTCACCACTCAAAATCACGGATTTACGGTTGATGGCTCGTCTCTACCCTCCGGTTGGCATCCCTGGTTTATTAACTTGAATGACAATACCAATGAAGGCATCAGGCATGAAAAATTACCCTTTATCAGCATTCAGTTCCATCCGGAAGCAACTCCGGGACCGCACGATACCGACTGGATTTTTGATTATTTTTTGCAATTTTTAAAATGAAAAACCGTTCCTACAAAAAAATTTTATTGCTGGGTTCTGGAGCACTTAAAATCGGAGAGGCCGGTGAATTTGATTACTCAGGTTCTCAAGCCGCTAAAGCTTTAAAAGAGGAAGACATTGATGTCATTCTTATAAATCCCAATATTGCTACCATTCAGACTTCCCATGAGTTTGTCAAAAAAGTGTATTTTCTTCCTGTGACTCCTTATTTTGTCAAAAAAATAATTGAGAAGGAGATGCCTGACGGAATTCTTCTCGGATTCGGCGGCCAAACAGCCTTAAATTGCGGTCTGGCCTTACATAAGGAAAATATCTTCCGGAAATACAATGTAGAA
>Ga0155513_101_pt1 | contig 38047 bp, 32 predicted proteins | sample RifCSPhighO2_12_FD_107170 | JGI IMG/M metagenome (GOLD analysis project Ga0155513, IMG submission 107170) | Candidatus Gottesmanbacteria bacterium RIFCSPHIGHO2_12_FULL_40_13
AGAAGAAAGGAAAATCCGAATGTGGAAAAAGCAAAATGAGATAAAACAACTTTTAGAAAGAAAAATTGCTTCGTTAGAAAACGATTATCAAAGAGCATTTTATAAGATCCCGAATATTCAATTTAGTCCTTTCCCCATTGCCTTATATGCTTTAGCAAATCTTGATTTCTTTTCTGGATTGTGGGCAGGATGGAATGATCCTAAATTCAAAGAAAAGAATGGTCATATTAAAAATCAAACTGAAAGAATGGTAAAGTATCTGCTCTTATATTTTAAGTATCCAGAATTAGAATCTAAATTGTTGGTAACTGTTTTCCGCCATAAATTAATCCATACAAGTGATCCATCAATACTATATGGAGATTCAAATCAAATATATACATGGGCAATTTCTCCAAAAAATACCTATCATATGCAACTACGATATGAAGATGACACGAATAGATTACATTTCGGAATAGAAAACTATATTTACGATCTTAATAATGCTATTTTCGGAAAGGGTAATTATTTTGACCATCTATTATCTAGTTATCAATTACAAGATAAGTGCATAAAATGTTTAAAAGAAATGGAATCTTACAAATTTATTCCTTAACCGAATAATAAGCTAGAGGATAACAATATTCCTGAAAAATAATCCTCCAATCCTTGAGTGTCTGGATAAGTTCAAAGTTGTTGTCAAGTATCAAATTAGAGCGTTATAATAACTCAAAGTATTTACATTTATTCAAGTCTATGCTAATATTGAGAACAAGAAGTCGGTATATGAGCGGATAGCCATGGCCGACTTTTTGCTTTATATAAGCACTTCAAAATAACTCGGATTAGTAGTACTTGCGAGTTTTCTTTCAATTAAGCGTAGTTTCATCTTGTCAGTATTAGTCAAACGTGATTTGTTCTTCTTCTCTTTTATCCTATACATCATACTACCAACCAAGGCTAAACTATCCGCAATCTGTACATCTGCATCTTGATTTCTTTTATTTACAAAACTTAACGAAGTAATTGTAACTCTATATTCTTGGGCAGTTACTTTTTTGTCGCCAGTACCTATTCCTTGAAGATGATTATGTGCTTTGATAAGCAATAAATCTTGTGACGGATCTGATTCGGTAATTATCTTTCCTTGGATACCTTTTTTCAGTCCTTTGACAAAATATTCAAGAATCCGTTTGTATGATCTCTCAAGAATTGTTTTAGATTGCCATGCTTTTGATTTCGCTTTACTTTTATTGGTAATAACAAAAATTACACCGATAACTGGATTGTTTAAAATTGAGATATATTCCGACCAGAAAGTAGTTTCTATTTTAGGATCCCGTAGAATATGAAAAGGGCCTTTCTTTCTCGTCATATCCCTGCTATGAAAAACAATTTCCTCGTCCTTGAAAAACTTTTTCTTTAGTTTTCTCATCTGCCTATCAACTTTTGTTTTATATTCTTCGGGTATCACTACTCCTGATAGGGTAAAAAGGTCAGAAGGATGATTATATGAGGCTTTTCCACTTTCATCCATGGAGAGTAATTTACAGTTTTTCATTCTTTTAATAATTATACGTCTTTAAATACGATTAACAACAAAAGAGTATTGCTGAAAAATAATCTTCCACTCCTTTATCGTCTGTATCACTTCGTCTATAATAGAGTTTGAAAGAACTAAACGGTAGTTCACAGTTTTTATTGTGATGTGACTTATGTTAAAATATTAGGGTGCAATCTTCCATATCTTCAGAAGAACTCTATTGGAACTTAAAGAGCAAAAAAGATTTCGTTTTACTTGATATCAGATCGGAAACAGAACATTCAGCATGGACTATATATAACAGCATTAACATTCCTTTGGCTAAACTGCGTAATAAATATTACCGCATTCCCAAAAACAAACAAATCGTTGTCTTTTGTAACCGGGGCAACGATTCCAGATTGGCTATTGGCATATTGGCCAGTAAGGGACTTAATGCGATGGCCTTAAAAGACGGATTATTGGAATGGAATCAAATATTTGATCCGGTAAGATTATCGAAAGATATTTTTTCCCAGATAACTATTTATCAGTTTAAAAGACTGGGAAAAGGCTGCCTGTCATATATTTTAGTTGATCACCAAAATAACAAATCCTATCTGATAGATCCTAACTGGCAGGTTGAAATATATGAAAATTATATTAAAAAAAATAACCTGCCTGGCATATCCGCCGTTATTGATACTCATGTCCATGCTGATCATGTTTCAGGAGGATTATCGGCTTCAAAAAAATATAAAGTCAATTATTTATTGCCGTCTCAAAGCAAAGTAAATTTTAAATTCCTGAAATTAGAGAAGCATTTTCAGAAAATGCTTAAAAATATAAAAGCGGACGTTATAAATACGCCCGGCCATACACCGGAAAGTTGCATTATCGTAATTGATAAACACTTTGCTTTTACCGGTGATACTTTATTTGTCGATACATTCGGGCGGGTTGATCTTCATAACGGTGATCTTAAAAAATCACAAAAGGAAATATACAATTCCATAACGCAAAAAATATTTCAACTTAATGATGATATTTATATCCTGCCGTCCCATTCTTCCCAAACCATGGTACCCGGACCGCTCAGATCGGCAAGCTTAAGATATGTAAAAAGATTCAATTTTGTCAATGAAAAAACAACTTTAGAAGAATTCATGGATATGGTTAACCGGGAAGAATTACCTCCACCTCAAAACTATTCAATAATAAAAGAAATAAACCTCAGAGGAAAGAAAATAAAGGATGATCTGATTAAGGAGTTGGAATTGGGCAATAATTCCTGCGCCGTTAAAGTTTCATAATTACTCTTTTCTTATTGCTTCAACAGGTGTCAGTTTAGCCGCTTTCATGGCCGGTAGAATTCCGGACAAAAATCCGATTCCGATCGAAACGGTTAACGCAAGAATAACTGAATTAAGATCAATATAAGCGGGAAAGAAAGGCCTTATAAATAATACCGCTGTATATGAAATAAAAAGGCCTAAAAAACCTCCAATTAATGATAGAATAATCGTTTCACTTAAAAATAAAATCAGAATATCTTTTTCTCTGGCACCATAAGCCCGTCTTATCCCTATTTCTTTTATTCTTTGCACTACCGATACAAACATGATATTCATTATCCCGATTCCGCCGACTATCAGCGAAATCGCAGCGATTGCCAGAATTACGCCATTGACGACGGTAAATACCGAAGAAAAAGTATCGAATAATTCTTTCTGGTCCAATACAGTAAAATCGTCCTGATGATACCTTTTTAAAAGGGTTTCGTTTATCAGGTTTTTATATAACCCCAATTCTTCCTGTTTTTTCGGTTTAGCATAAATCGCCAAAAATTTTTTATCGGGATTAAACACGGAGGCTGAATTATTAGGCAGATAAACATGGTCATCGATGCTGGGAATTCCGAATCCCCCTCCTCCTTTTGATTTCAAAATACCGACTATTTTATATGATTGGCTATTAATTTTAACTTTTTTATTAAGCGCGTTTTGGGGACTGCCGTAAAGTTTTTCCGCCGGACCCGCTCCCAATACCGCTACTTTTGACCGTTTGGAAATATCCGACTGAGTAAACAGCCGGCCTGATTCCGCTTCACCGTTTAAAACGGCAAAAATATCACCGGTTGATATGACCGTTTCGTATATTTTCGTGTCTCTTTCACCTTTATATTCCAGAAATTTGACAAAAGAAGGAGCAATAGTTTCCGTTAAATCAATTTTTTTTATAGCAATTACATCCTTATTGTCAAACACCGGTACCATTTGAGCCGCAGATGACATCCGGTACTTTCCTTCGGAAAATGTTTTACCCGGCATCACTATAATCAAATTTGACCCTAAACTTTTAAACTGGTCTTCAATAATTTTTTTCAATCCAAGCCCCAGTGAAGTCAAAAGAACAACTGATGATATTCCAATCAAAAGTCCAAGTGTTGTTAAAAATGCCCGGATTTTATTCCTTTTTAAGTCAGTGAGTGCCAATGAAATTAAATTAGCGATATTTTTAATATTATTCATACCTAATAGCTTCAACAGGTGACAAATTTGAAGCTGTTTTTGCCGGTATAACACCGAAAATTATTCCAATCGCAGCAGATGATATTAGAGAAACCGATATGGCGATAATATTAATTTTAACCGGAAAATACCGGCTCACTATTAAAGTTATCAGAAAGGAAAGCAATAATCCCAATATTCCGCCCGTTAAAGACAATATTACCGATTCGAGCAAAAATTGTGACAGGATATTTTTTTTAGTAGCACCGACCGCTCTTCTTATACCAATTTCATGAAATCTTTCAAAAACCGAGACATACATTATGTTCATAATGCCTATTCCACCGACAATAAGTGAAATGCCTGCGATGGCGATTAAAACCAGGTTTATTACTGAGAAAATAACTGAAACAGCGCTCTGAATTTCTTCCTGCTCGGCTACTGAAAAATCGTTCTCCTCATATTTTTTTAATAAAACATCTTTTATATTTTGTTTTAGCTGTGGCAAAAACTTAATATCGGTCGCTTTTACGGTAATGGCATAAAAATCCTTCGCTTTATTAATCGACCAGGCTGTCTTATAAGGAACATAAACAAAAGAATCAAAATCAGGACCACCCAATCCACCGCCTCCTTTTGATTCCAATATACCGATAACTTTAAAATTCAGATTTTCAATTTTAACGGATTTGTGTAATGCATATTCACTTTTTCCGAATAATTTTTCGGCAATTTTGGGACCAAGAATAGCTTTTTTACTTCTTTTAGTGATGTCACCGGCGGTAAAATATCCGCCTGTCAGCAAGGTTAAATTCCTCATAGGAAATATTTCTTCGGTGGTCGCGTATAAATCACCTGTTTCTGAAACGCCTTCACCGGTTATTGTAACTGTTTTTATAAAGGCCGGAGCAATATATTCAATTCCTTCCATTTTTTTTAACCGGCGATAGTCCTCTTCGTCAAATTGAACTCCGCCGATATTTTGACCCGCCTGCAATCCGCCTTCCTGGAAAATACTGCCCGGCAGAACAATTAAAATATTTGACCCCAAACTTTCAAATTGATTATTGATAAATTCTTTTAAACCTAATCCCACGGCAATCAGAAGAATAATCGAAGATACGCCGATTAAAATTCCCAAAGATGTCAGAAATGTTCGTAATAAGTTTCTTCTGAAGTCTTCAATACACTGTTTAAGGAGATATGTAAAAGCTCTCATTTATCAATAATTCGTCCGTCTAGCATATTGATTTTTCTTGGAAAAAGTTCAGCGATACCAACGTCATGAGTTACAACGACAACTGTTATGTTGTCATTTCCGTTCAGATCTTTAAGAAGTTTCAAAATAACGTTACCGGTTTTTGAATCAAGATTTCCGGTCGGTTCATCCGCCAGAATAATTTTCGGCATATTAATAAGCGCCCTGGCTATGGCAACCCGCTGCTGTTGGCCGCCCGAAAGTTTATTGGGGAAAGATTTCTTTTTTTCGATAATACCAAACCGATTCATCAGATCTTCTGCTCTTTTTAGCGGATTAAAATCCAATTTTGTTCTGGTATAAAGAGTAGGTAATACTATATTTTCTAAAACATTCATTTTATTAATCAGGTTAAACTGTTGAAAAATAAATCCGACGAATTTATTTCTCAGATTTGATATGTCATCGTCTGACATGTCAGCGGTATCTTTATTATTAACGATTACTTTTCCACCGGTCGGAACGTCCAAAAGCCCAATGATATGCATTAAAGTAGATTTTCCGCATCCTGACGGTCCAAGAATTGCCAAAAATTCGCCTTCTTTAATATTTAAATTAATATTTTTTAAAGCAATAAAATCGTTTTCTTCCAACTTATAAATTTTGGAGACATTTTTCAGAGTTATCATAGAGGTTTTAATCAGGAAGATAAACCAAATCGCCTTTTTTAATACCGCTTTTTATTTCACTGTCGGAATCCGTTTCCAGACCGGTCGTTATTTTATTTTTTTCAATCTTATCTCCTCTTTTAACAAAAACATGCTTTTCTCCGTTTTCAGTTTTTATATACTTATTCGGCAAAACAAGCACATTTTTACGACTTCCGGTTTCGAATGTTACGTCACCGACCATTCCCATTCTAAAACGATAGTCCGTATTATTGTCATTGAATTGAAATTTAACCGTATAAACAGTTCCGCTTTCTCCGGTTTTGGGAATAAATGAAACTTTTTTAACCTTCCCGTTAAATAAATTATCAGGGTATGCATCCAGCACCAGTTCTCCGGTTGTTCCTTCCATAATTTTTATAACTTCAGTTTCATCGGCTAATGCACTGAAAAATACGGAATCAGGATTGATTATTTCAAATTCGGCCTGCGCCGGTGTAATATTAGTTCCGGCATATGGAGAACCGATTCTGGTAACTATACCGGCTATTGGAGTCCATAAATTGGCATATTCTACAGCCAAATTCTGTATTTCCACATCAAGAACTGTTGATTCAAGATCAAATTGTGCTTTGTCCAGGATTCTTCTTTCTTCGTCGGTCAAACCGGGTACCTGATATAATTGTCTTCCTCTGACAGAATAATCATCATGGGTTTGTTCAAAATCCCACCGCTCATTCATGTAAGCCAATAATTTCTTTTTCAAATTTTTTTCTACATCCCTTTTATCCAGAGAGGCAATTGCCTGATATTTCCGGACATAATCCCCTTCTTTGACGCCGATCCAATTTAATCTTCCGGACGTCTGAAATCTTAAGGTAATTTTTTCTTCCGCGTCGATTTCTCCGGATATAGTCAATTCCTCTTTAAGGCTACCCGATTTTACTTTTACATGCGTTTCGGATTTATAATCCTGTTTTACAGTAAAGTACTGTCGGCGGATAAAGAGAACCGTTAGTCCCGCCAGTCCTAAAATCATTATGGCAACAAATCTTTTACGGAAAAAACGGATTATTTTAACTGTCATTTCAGAATAAATGCATAATAAATTCGGTTCATAAAATTGTCAATTGCATATTACCTGCAGCGAATTCTTTTTATTGCGGGATTAATCTGATAAAATTAAAGAATAAAAGCCGCAGTGTTGGAACGGTAGACAAGCTGGACTTAAAATCCAGTGACTTTATAAGTCGTGAGAGTTCGAATCTCTCCTGCGGCACAACCGTTATTTTCTTCTGATTGTAACAACTTTTGGATAATATAGAAAAATCGCCGGTGCATCATCTACCAGATAAAATTGAAAATCGGCATATATTTTTTTACGTGCGTCCGTATCCAAAGTTTTCCGGCCGTCTTCTAAGAGTTTATCAATTTTGGGACTGGAATAATTGGAAATATTTGTATTTTCCTGGGTTGATTGCCAATAAACATACTGGTCAGGATCAGCAGGAACAGTTAAACTTCTGAGCATAACCTGATAGTTTGAGGGTAACACAGATTCAATCCGGACTTTGGCATTAAGACCCACTTTTTTCCAGGCATTTGATATGTTTTGGGCAGATTGGAGTAAAGACGGCGGAGCAGTCAGTATAAGTTCGGCTGATTCCGATGCCAACGGACTTTGGGAGAGTATTTTGAGGGCGCTTTCAGTATCGTACTGGTACAGTCTAACCTTTTGTGAAAAAGCCCATGATAAAGGCGAAATCGGAGATACCGCTTTATCCCGGTTTTCAAAAGGCGGCAGAGCGTATGCCAAAGCCTGTCTTATCTCCTTTTCTTTCAGCTTGGGATCGTTGAAATTGAAAAATAACGCGACGACTTTATTATATTGAGTCCTTTCTTCCGGTATTATATTTTTCCAGCCGGTAAAATCGCCGTTCACATCAATATCCTCCAATATATCCACTTCCCCGAGTTTAAAAGCCAGAAGAGCGTCGCTTTTGATGGAATAAAATTTATAAGTCTGGGTCGGCAGTTTACGGTCGTAAGGAAGAAGCGTCAATTCGGTAATTTTATTATCGTTTTCCTTAACCATTCGGATTACTTTATACGCACCCAGACCCGTTAATTTTTCCCGCAGCAGGGGCGTTGACAAAAGGACAGGTAATGGAGCATAAGGTTCTTTAAGTTCAATCGTTAATGTGTAATTATCAGTTGCCGTAATTTTAGCATCTTTGATTTTGTAATTAATATCTGTGGCCGTCAGCTGTTTACCGTCATGCCATTTTAAATTCGGTTTAAGATAGAAAGTATATTTGAGATTATTAACAACGTTCCATGATCTGGCGGCTCCTTCGGTCGGTATTCCATCCGGTTTAACGGAAGTTAAACCGTAACTGATTTTACTGCTTATTACTGGAGGCAGATTTGACGGAGAAAATGTACCGATATAACCAATTCTTTCATGTTTGCGGACAAGTAAGGCAGATAAAAACGGATATACTTGCAGAAGAAACAGAGTAGCAAAAAAACCGATCAGAAGCGAAAAACCTAAAGGCTTCAGATGCCTTTTGACGAATGTTTCAATAAAAAAGACAAGATAAATCAGAAATTTCCGCATTATCAAGCCAGGATTATATTGAGTATTGATGAAGCCAAAAAGAGAACGGCAAAAAGAACGGTCAGATTGAAAATTATCTTTTCAACCCCGCGTCTGCTTTTGTAAAATTCTCCGCCTCCTCCCCAGGCACGTCCCAAACCTACTCCTTTTGCCTGAATAAGAATGAGGATGATCAGGGTAACCGAAATCAGGGATTGAATTATAACCGGAATATTTTTCACTTTAATATTATACTCTATAATTTATAATTTCCGTTTAGTTTGCCAGATTTAGGCAGATTTGGGCAATTTTTTCAGGACTGTGCCTGATTAAACTTCTTTTCAGGCGGTCGCCTTTTTCTTTTATAACAATTTTTTCGGAAAGAAGATCGGCAGAAACAACTTTAAACGGCCATTTACCTGTTAAATCATTAAAAACAGGCTCAGCATATGTTCTTTTGTATCTTTTCAGAATGTCCTGCGAAATCGGAGCGTTATTAATCAATACATAGTCCAAAACATTTACCGGAAGATATTTATCCAATTGCCGGATGAAAGTTGCGGCGGTAAATTTATAAGTCTGGCCGTATTCCGTCATCAAATTAAGAATATATATTTTTTTACCCCTATTTTTAATTATTGCTTCAGTGACACCATTAATTACCAGATTAGCGATAACGGTTGTGTAAAAACCGCCGGGACCGATGATAATAACGTCAGCGGTTTCTATTTCCTTTTTGACCTGGGAATATACAAAAGCCTGAGGTTTAGTATAAAATTTTGTAATTCGGGGAAAGTCTTTTTGTTTCGGATCGTCGATATTATGTTCTCCGGTAATGATTTGCCCGTTATTATAATGCGCGACCAAGTCAGTTTTCTCAAGCGTAACAGGCAATACTTTTCCCTTGATTCTTAAAAGCTCACTGGCCATTTCAATTGCTTTTGTCTGGGAATCTACAATATTTGACAGGGCTACCAAAAATAAATTCCCGAATGTCATACCGGAAAGACCTCTACCTTTGGCAAAACGGTATTCGAATAAGCGCCGCAAAATTAAACTGTCTTTGGCGGAAACATCGGCTAATGCCAATAAAGATTTTCTTATGTCGGAACTTGGCAACAATCCCCATTCATCCCTTTCTTTTCTAGCGCTGCCACCGGAATCCGCCATTGATACAACAGCGGTAACATGGTCGGTAAATTTTTTCAAACCGTTAAGTACGGAAAAAGTGCCGGTTCCGCCGCCGATTACCACAAATGATTTATGCTGCTTTTTCATTTCATTAACCATTTAAAAAATTGTAAATAAAATATTATCAGAAGAGAAATTATAATCGCTGACTGCCAATATGGCAAAACAGACTGTGAAAAAACCAAAGGTCCGAGCTGACTGTCAGGCACTGCCAACGGCGAGATTTGAGCGTCAGGGGAAACAAGGATCCAAAAATAAACAAATAAAATAAACGTTATCCACTTAGTTAAATTAAGAGTCAAGAGATTTAAAGGAAAAAGCAGGGTATCGGCAAATGATTTTAAAAATAATATTAGCAAAAGCAAAAGAGCCGATGAGAAATATCCCTGCCAGCCGTTTTTAATCAACAGACCCGACTTGATTTGAGAAGTGAAATATACGGATAAAAATGAGGTAATAAAGCCCTTCAGAAGCGATTTCATAGATTAACTTTGTCTTTTAAAATATGAATTTCAGATTAGCATAGAGGTATTGTTATTGCAATAAATCAATCAGGTATTGAGCTCTTAATTTCTGATGATAACGGTGGGCAAATCGGTGTGCTTCATCGCGAATCCGGGTAACCAGTTTTAACGCGGGAGAATGGGCTGGCAGTACAATCGAAGTAAATGCGTCTTTGTTTTTAACAACTATTTCTTCAAACCGTTTGGCCAGGGCTATTGCCGGAACATTTACCCGGTAATTGCTTAAAGTTTTCAATAGTATATTTAACTGCTGTTTTCCTCCGTCAACCATAAACAAATCCGGCAGTTGCCACTCTTTGTGTTTAAGGCGCCGGCTGATTACTTCATTAAGCATGGCATAATCGTCAGGCTGATTAACAGTTTTTATGCGGAAATGCCGGTAGCGGGACTTGTCCGGTCCGGATCGTCTGAATGTAACCAGAGAACCGGCAGCAAATTTTCCGGAAATATTACTGATATCATAACATTCTATTATTTCAAATTGTTTTTCCAGTTTTATGTATCTGTCCAAATTTTCCAGTAGTGATTTTCTCTCATTTTCCCAGATTTCCCCTTTCTTTGCCGGATTTTCCAGATACCGGTCAATATTATGATAATCCAGTGTCAAAACTTCCAATTGATTAATTCTGTCTCTTAATAAAGCGGCATTTTCAAATTCTTTATTTTTGGCATGAGTTTTCATTTTAACCGTCAAGTCATGCCTGACTTTTTTTATATTGCCGGAAAGAATTCTTTTTATATTGCGGACGTTATCTTTATAATTTTGGGTCAAAACCATTCTTTGTTCATTTTTAACGTTTATTATTTCGTATGGGCAGGGAAAACATAAACCGATGTGCCGGTTAAAGCATATTTTTTTATACGGTGTCTTTTGTGTGCAATAAGGAAATATCTCCCGCAAAAAATATAATATCTGCCGGGCGGTTCTTTTCGATTGAAAAGGGCCAAACAACTGATCAGTCGTATTTTGCTTTCTGGCCAGATAAAATGAAGGGAAGTCAGTCTGAGTTAACTTTATATAAATATAAGATTTGTCATCCCGCCAAATAACATTATATTTAGGCTTATGGGTATTTATTAATTTTGCTTCCAATAAGAGAGCTTCAAATTCACTGAAAACTTCAATTATTTCTATATCGCTTGTCGAAGCTTGAATCTGCACGGTTTTTTCTTCTTTTGGATTATTGCGAAAATAGGAAGACACTCTGGATTTCAAATTAACCGCTTTACCGATATAAATAATACGGCCGGATTGATCTTTTAAAAAATAAACACCGGGTGTTTGAGGTAAATTACATAAAATTTTTTTGATTTTTCCCATATACAATTAAATCAACGAAGATATTTGCCCGTATATGAATTCTTATTGGCGGCGATAATTTCCGGCGGCCCGGCAGATATTATTTTTCCTCCCTGATCGCCTCCTTGGGGACCCAGGTCAATTATCCAGTCTGAATTTTTTATTATATCGAGATTATGTTCAATGACAATGACCGTATTACCCTGATCCACCAGAGCATGGAGGACATGGAGCAATTTCTCCAAATCAGCAAAATGCAGTCCGGTAGTCGGTTCGTCCAAAATGTAAACCGTATCCTTAACGTTTTTTTTCGACAGCTCTGAAGCGAGTTTTACCCGTTGCGCTTCTCCTCCGGAAAGATGCGGTGCCGGTTGCCCCAACTTGATATAAGATAATCCCACCTGATGAAGAGTTTCCAGTTTGGTATAAAGACCGGGAATGTTTTTGAAAAAATTCAGAGCTTCCTCTACCGTCATTTGAAGCACGTCAGCTATTGATTTTTCCTTAAATTTAATTTCCAGAGTATCACTGCTGTAGCGGCTGCCACCGCAAACATCGCAGGTAACATAGACATCGGGCAAAAACTGCATTTCTATTTTAGTCTGGCCTTCACCCTGACAGACTTCACACCGGCCGCCTTTAACGTTAAAGGAGAACCGGCCCGGTTTATAACCCCGCATACGGGCTTCCGGCGTTTGACTATAAAGGTCGCGAATAAAGTTGAAAGACCCAGTATAGGTAGCAGGATTACTTCTCGGAGTCCGGCCAATCGGCGATTGGTCAATAAGTATTGCTCTTTTAACAAATTCCAGTCCTGAAATATTTTCAAATTTGCCTGTTTTTTGCCGGTGGTAGCGATTGAAATATGAAGCCAGGGATTGGTATAAGGTGTCGACAACCAGAGTTGATTTTCCGCTTCCCGAAACACCGGTCACGCAAATAAGTTTATTTAGTATAAATTCGGCGGTTATCGATTTAAGATTATTTTCACGGCAACCGGACAAAACTACTTTTCGTTGATTGTTTTTCTCCGTATATTCCTTTTCCGAACCGGTATTTATCCGGTAAGAGGCGGGCCTTTTTATTACCTTATTGCCGTTTAAATATTTCCCGGTTATAGAATCAGTATTTTCCTTAATATCAGTTAAGGTGCCCCAAGCGACAATTTTACCTCCTTTTTCACCAGCCATTGGTCCGAAGTCAAAAATAATATCGGCATTTTCGATCATTTCCCTGTCATGTTCAACGACTATAACGGAATTACCCAAATCACGCAATTTTTTCAATGTGTTTATCAATTTTAAATTATCCTTTTGGTGAAGACCGATTGACGGTTCATCAAGAACATATAAAACACCGGATAATCCGGAACCTATTTGTGAAGCCAATCTAATTCTTTGGGCTTCTCCTCCGGCCAATGACTGAGCGCTTCTGTCCAGGGTCAAATAATCTAGTCCTACTGATATAAGAAATGACAGCCGGATAATTAATTCCTTGATTATCTGACTGCCGATGGTTTTTTCCCGATTATTTAATTGATTTTCCAAATTTTTTACCCATTCAAAAGCATTTTTGATTGACATTGATGTAATATCAACAATAGTATTTTTCAGTACGGTAATTGATAATGCTTCTTTTTTAAGTCTTTTTCCCTGACATACGGGACAGATTTCGTTTTTTAAGTATTTTCCGATTTCAGATCTGACGTAATCCGATTCGGTTTCGGAATAACGCCGTTCCAGTTCATTGACAATTCCGGGAAATATTTCACTGATGGTAACAATTCTGCCTTGCCTGTTTTCGCCACTTACTTCATGAATTTCGTCGCCCGTTCCATACAGAAGTTTATATAGTTTATCGGGTGACATTTCCTTTAAAGGCTTCCTTAAATCAATGCCAATTTTCCGGGCGGAAACGTTCACAAGACGGCCAAACCAGGTATCAGACAAAATGAGTTTCGCAAAAGGAATTATTCCGCCTTCGGAAATCGACAGATTAAGATTAATTACAAGTTGAGGATCAACTTTGAGGAGGATTCCGATACCGTCGCATTCCGGGCAAGCTCCATGCGGGGAATTAAATGAGAATATTCGCGGTTCTATTTCCGGCAAACTGATATTACACCAGGGACAGGCGAACTTTTCAGAATAAAGATAATCCTTTGTATTTTTAGGCTTATCGGGAAATGAAAATGAGGCGTCATTAATTTCCGAAACGATGCACAGTCCCTGGGATAACAAAACAGCTGTTTCCACAGACTGGCTGATTCTTTTGTGCAAATCTCCCCGATTTTCACGGAAATATTTTTTATTAACCGATACTTTGTCAATTACCGTGTCGATCTTATGTTTATTTGTTTTTATCAGCACAAAATCATCATTTAAAGAAAAAAAGGAACCGTCTATCCTTAAATGCGTGTAGCCTTTACTTTTTAAATTGATAAATAACTTACTGAATTCGCCTTTTCTATCCCTGATTACGGGAGATAAAATCATGATTCTGATTTCCTTTTTTTGTCCGGAATTTAAAAGTTTGTCCAGCAATAATAATATACTCTCGGAGATCTCCGAAATTGTCTGTTTGCCGACTTCACGTGTGCATTCAGGGCAATGCGGATGTCCGACACGGGCAAACAAAAGTCTCAGGTAATCATAAATTTCCGTTATCGTTCCGACTGTGGAACGGGGATTATGAGAGACGGTTTTCTGGTCAATTGATATAGCCGGAGATAATCCTTCAATCGAATCTACATCAGGTTTATCCATTACTCCTAAAAATTGTCTGGCATAAGAGGATAAACTTTCTACGTACCGCCTTTGACCTTCGGCATAAATGGTATCAAAAGCAAGTGATGATTTGCCCGAGCCTGAAATCCCGGTAAATACAATCAACTTATTTTTGGGAATTTCCAATGAAATATTTTTCAGATTATGAACTCTGGCACCTTTGATAATAATTTTGTCCTTCATGAAATATTTTTTTATTTAATAATTGTTTTCAGTTCATTAATTTTATCCCTCAATGCGGCGGCTAATTCGAAATTAAGTTCACCCGCGGCCGTACGCATTTCCCGTTCCATCTTTCTTATCATTTTGGCAACATCATAAGGAGTAAGATCACCGCTATCTACTTTCAAAAGCGCCTGATAGGATAATTTTTTTCCTAAAATGGGATCAATTATTTTTTCTTCTTCATCCGTTTTTTCAACCAGTTTATCCCGAATCGGTTTAGTTATTCCTTTTACTTTGATTTTATTCTTTTCATTGTAGTCATTTTGAATTATCCTTCTTCTTTCAATTTCGCTTATGGCGCTTTGCATTGAATTAGTTACCGTATCAGCATACATAATTACCTGTCCTTTTATATGCCGGGCGGCTCTTCCCATTGTCTGTATGAGGGAAGTCCTGCTTCTTAAAAACCCTTCCTTATCGGCGTCAAGTATAACAACAAGGGAAACTTCAGGAAGGTCCAAACCCTCCCTCAATAAATTTATACCGATTAGACAGTCATAATTGCCCAATCTTAACTCATCCAGAATGTCACTTCTTTGAAGAGTCTGAATATCGCTGTGAAGGTAATGTACGCGGGGTAAACCGGTTTCTTTTAAATCCGAAAATTGAGACAGTTTTAAATACTGTTTTTCCTGAAGATATTTGGCCAGATCTTCAGCCATCCTTTTTGTCAATGTCGTTACCAAAACCCTTTCCTTTTTCTTTTTTCTTTTTATTATCTCCGCCGTCAGATCCAAAATCATCTTATTTGTAGGTTTTATGATTATTTCCGGATCAATGATACCTGTCGGTCTTATTAACTGCTCAGTTATACCTGATTGGGCTGTCAAACCGCTTTTTCTAACCGAATTTTTTGACAGATTTAATTCCCATGAATCAGGAGTTGCTGAAACATAAATGGTTTGGGGCATCCTACTTGTAAATTCTTCAAAATTTAGCGGACGATTATCTAGAGCTGCCGGCAGTCTGAAACCGTGTTCAATCAGCGTGGACTTTCTTGACTGATCCCCGTTATACATACCCCTGATTTGAGGAATGGTCATATGCGATTCATCGATTATTAACAACCAGTCGCTGCCGTACGGGGATTTGTAATAATCAATGAGAGTAAAGGGAGGATCGCCTGGAGAACGACCGTCAAAATATCTTGAATAATTTTCAATTCCGTTAACGAAACCCATTTCTTCGATCATTTCCAGATCGTAATTCACCCTTTGACTTAGTCTTTGCGCTTCAACTAATTTATTGTCTTTTCTTAAGTCGGCGGTTCTTTTATCCAAATCACGCCGGATTCCTTCAAAAATTTCATACCTGTTTTTGACGTCGGTTAAATAATGTTTAGCCGGAAAGACTGTATAATGGTTAAGCTCATCTTCAACATTACCTGTCAGAGGATCAATTTTAGTAATATTTTTAATAATACCCAGATCGTACCGGATCCTTATTGCTTTTTCTTCATATGCCAGAAAAATATCAATGTTATCTCCCCTTACGCGAAAAGTGGAGCGTTTAAATCCGAAATCAGACCGCTGGTATTGAAGATTAATTAATCTTGCAATAATTGCTTCACGATCAATTTTTTCATCTTTTCTTACTTCAAGAATATGTTTTCCATATTCAACCGGACTGCCCAAGTTGTAGATACAGGAAACGGATGCAACAATTATGGTATCTTTTCGTGTCAATAAATTTGTTGTTGCGGCAAGCCTTAATTTATCAATTTCTTCATTTATTTCCGTTTCTTTTTCAATATAAGTATCTGTTTGGGGCAGATATGCTTCCGGCTGATAATAATCATAGTAAGATACAAAATAACAAACGGCATTGTCAGGAAAAAATTGCCTGAATTCCTGAAACAACTGGGCTGCCAATGTTTTATTATGGGAGATAACCAGAACAGGTTTATTCACTTTGTCAATAACCTGAGCAATTGTGTAAGTTTTTCCGCTGCCTGTTACGCCTAATAGAACCTGGTGTTTCAGGTTATTATTCAATCCTTTAATCAGTCCGGCAATAGCCTGAGGCTGATCACCGGTCGGTTTATATGGTGCGGTCAGTTTAAAATTCATGACAGTCGGAATTTAAAAATATTAAGAAGCGAATCTTTTATTTTAACACAATTTAGAAGACAACAGATAACTTAAGGGATGATCTTATATGATCCCGTCCGTATGAATTGATGCTATTGATTTTCGGTTTTTTTTATCTTATTCTGAAACAAGGAAAGGTAATATTCCTTATTATATTAAAATTATTTCGGATTATTTATGGCACTGGTACTTTATAACCGCGAAAGACAAGTTCTTGAATTTGTCACACAATATGTCCAAAGACACGGCTTTGCGCCAACCCTTATTGAAATAGCTAACGGGTTGGAACTTAACGCCGCTTCAACCATTCATGAGCATATTGAACGGCTTATTAACAAAGGATATTTAAAAAAAACTCCCGGGTCTGAACGGGGAATTGAGGTAATAACTGACAGGGTTAAATCAACAGCTGCTGAAACGGCTATTGAATTACCTGTTCTTGGCTATATTGCCGCCGGCAGTCCTTTGGAACCCCATACGGACCCAAATTATTATCAATCAGTGCCTGCCAGCATGTTAAACGCCAAAAAACCTGGATATATTCTTCAGGTTAAAGGCGCATCACTCATTGAAGAAGGGATTCGTGACGGGGATTTTGTCATAGTCCAACACCAAAGTGAAGCTAAAAGCGGAGACCTGGTTGTAGCTGTTCTTCCAAACGGTTTAGCCACGCTGAAAAGAATTTTTTTTGAAAAAGACAGAATCAGGCTTGAACCGGCTAATGCCGCCATGACTCCGATTTATGCCACACATGTAAAGATACAGGGTAAAGTTGTGGCTGTTTTCAGGCGTTTCAGCTGAAAACCCAAATATTATTTATTCTGCAGGACTTCTATTCCCGGAAGAGTACCGTTTTTCATAAATTCCAGCATGGCACTGCCGCCGGTTGACACGTGGTCAATTTTTGCCAATATTTTTTTATTATTAAGACAAGTTAATGTGTCGCCGCCCCCGATTATTTTAAATGCTTTAGAATCGGCAATATCCTTTAACAGCCTGTTAGTGCCTTTTTGGAACAAAGGATTTTCATAATAGCCCATCGGACCGTTCCAAATAATCGTTCCGGCTGTGTTTATCAATTCCCGGTAATGCCTGTTTGTTCCGGAACCGATATCAAAAATCGCGACATTGGGAGGAACCTGATCATAACCGACAATTTTAATTTTATCTTTTAAGTTGCTGCTGTTGCTGATAACAACTTCAGTCGGTAAAAGCAAAGCGCAATGTTTCCGGGTCGCCTGCCAAAAAACTACTCTGGCCATCTCCACCATTTCGTAATCAACCAGAGATAACCCCATACCATATCCCCATGCGGCTAAAAACGTATTGGCGATTGCCCCGCCCAAAGCGATTGTATCGGCAATATCCAATAATTTCTCGATTACTGATATTTTTTCAGGCGTTTTGGCACCCCCGATAAAAATTATCAGAGGCCTTTTTGGCCTTTTAAGAGCACCATCAAGCATATTAATTTCCTTCGACAGTAAAATGCCGGCAAAACCCGGTAAGAAACGGCTGATACCGACAATTGAGGCGTGTACCCGGTGGGATGCTCCGAAAGCATCATTTATGAAAATATCGGCTAGTTGACTTAAACTTTGTGCAAAATGCGGATCGTTTGCCTTTTCTTCCGGATAAAAACGGATATTTTCCAGAAGTATTAAACTATTTTCGGGCATGAATTTTATTTTTTGCCGATTATGTTCCTGTAAAAAATCATTAATCAGCTCTACTTTAACGCCGGCTAGCCTTTCCAGTCTATCGGCAACCGGTTTTAAAGAAAACCTGAGATCACGGCCTTTAGGCCGGCCAAGATGTGAAACAAGAATAACCCGGCAGTGATTTTTCAGAAGAAAATTTATTGTCGGGAGGGCTTCCGTTATTCTGGTATCATTGGCAATTCGGCCGTCTTTTAGTGAGATGTTGAAATCACAGACAACCAATACCCTTTTATTTTTTATATTACTTATTTCCCTAACTTCTTTTTTATTCATTACTCTTATTTCCGATAAATAGGCACAAATCAACCAGCCTTCGGGCATATCCCCATTCATTGTCATACCAGGCATACAGATTAACCAACCGGCCGTCCAGAACTTCAGTTAAATTAATATCGACAACGGCAGAAAAAGAATCTCCTTTAAAATCAACGGAAACCAAATCTTCATCAGATACGGTTAGAATTCCTTTGAGTTTACCGGCTGAAGCTTTTTTATATTCTTCATTTATTTGGTCTTTTGTTGTTTTTTTTGATATTAAAGCCGTCAAATTGATCAATGAAACGCTTACCACTGGGACACGAAGCGCCCGGGCCGAAATTTTTCCTTCTAATTCGGGAAATAATTTGATGATATCCTTAGCTGAACCGGTTGAAGCAGGAATTATTGAGGATAAGGCCGACCGGCGCAATCTTATTTCCTTGCGATGCGAATTATCCAATAAATTCTGAGAGTCAGTTACGGCATGGGTAGTTGTCATAAAAGCTTTTTCTATATTGAAATGCTGATGAAGGACACTTACAACATTGGCCAGACAGTTGGTTGTGCATGAAGAATTGGATATTATTTTATCAACCCCTTTTATGAAATTCCGGTGATTAACGCCCATAACTAAAGTTTTCATATCATCTTTGGCGGGAGCAGACAGGACAACTACTTTTACATTTCCTTTGATATGGCCTGACAAATCGACTTGAGTGCGGAATTTTCCGGTGGCATCGATAATGATTTGCGCATCTGACCGATCCCAGGGGATTTCACCGGGGCTTTTTTTATTAAAAACATCAATTTTTTGGCTGCCGGCAAATAAGGAATTTTTTCCTGCTTTGATTTCCAAATCGAAAATTCCATAAGTTGAATCATGTTTAAGAAGATAAGCGTGGGACTCGACCGGGGCGAGACTGTTTATGGCGACTAATTTTAAATCATTATTTTTTAATATTATCCGGGAAGCAATTCGGCCGATACGCCCAAAACCGCTGATACCCAATTTCAGGGGTGATTTTTTCACATTATGCTCCTTTTAATTTTGATAATCCGACATAATCAAGAATAAGCGGCATCAGATGGCTGCCTTTTATATGGCCCAGTCTACCCCGGCTGACTTCCCTTTCCCCGAAAAAATTTACTTGGTCGACATGAAGATTTTTTCCAGCCAAAAGAATCGGAACCGGATCGGCGGTATGCCGTTTCAACTCGGAGCTTGTGGTATGATCCGATGTTAAAATTAGAAGAATATCATCCCGGTTAACCAGCGGATGTAAAGCCCGATCGATTTTTTCAATGAATTTCTTTTTACCGGCAAAATTTCCGTCTTCAGCCAGGTTATCGGCCGCTTTGATATGAATGAAGATAAAATCATAACTTTTTAACGCGGCCAAGCCTGTTTTAATTTTACCCGAAATATCAGAATTGGGTTTTCCGGTAAATTTCCTGTTTTTTATTACTTCCATACCCAATATTTTTCCGATCCCCTGGTACAGTCCGCCGCCTGTGATACAGACGGCTTTTAGACCATATCGGCTTTCGAACGTCGGAATTTCCGGAAGCATTCCGGCTCCCCTTAATAGAACAAAATTGGCTTTATCTTGGTATTTCAACTTCTCATGAAAAGAATCGGATAAAAAATTTATTATTCCGGCTGTTCTTTTTGCGTTTTTATCTCCTGTCTGAGGTTTTGCCTTTAGAACTCTGATTCCTGTTTCATGCGGGTCAGTGTCGGTGACCTGTCCGCTTAAATTTTTTCCGCGAAGAACCAGTGCCAAACGGTGAGAATTACCTTTTGCCCAAAATAATTTAAGACCGGGAACAGAAATTTCAGATAATTTAGCGATTAAACCGCGGGTGTCGTCTATCCGGCCGGCCCGGCGGTCCAGAACAATTAAATCATTGTCTACCGTCGCAAAATTTCCCCTCAGGGCAACATCTCCGATTTTTATCTCCAACCCATAACCGGCAGCTTCAAAAGGACCCCGTCCGGGATAGTAAATATCGATAGGATATCCAAACAGGGAGAGGTGGGCAATATCACTGCCCGGTCTGACCCCGACATCAACCGGGTGCATAAGTCCTGTTACGGATCTGGTGGTAATTTTATCAATGTTCGGTTTTACAGCGGATTCCAGCGGAGTTTTATCCTTTAATTGTACAATAGGCCTATCAGCCATACCGTCGCAGATTATAAGAAAAACTTTTTTCATAGTATGAAATTATCATACCGCTAATTACGGGTAAATTCAATTGTTTCATCGTATATAATTATAATTATGACCGGCCAGCTTTTTCTTGTTTCCACTCCGATTGGCAATCTGAAAGACATTACATTGAGGGCATTGGAAACTCTTTTTGGAAGCGATATTATCGCTTGTGAAGACGTCAGGCTGACCAAAAACCTGATTTCTCATTTCAAAAATAAAATAAATACCGGTAAAATTAAACTGGAGGGTATAACAACAAAATTTGATGCCGAACTGATCTCATATTATGATGAGGTGGAACAGTATAAAACACCGGAATTAATTGATTTATTGATTTCAGGAAAAAATATCAGTCTGGTTACAGACAGCGGAACGCCGCTTATTTCCGATCCCGGATACAGGCTGGTCCGGGAGGCAATTAAGAAAAATATTAGAATTATCCCAATTCCCGGGCCGGCAGCGTTTGTCAGCAGTCTTATCATTTCCGGTTTTCCGGTTAACCGTTTTCTTTTCACCGGATTTACTCCTGAAAAATCCGGCAAGCGGAGATTATTTTATGAGGAAATTAAAAAAATGACCGGCAATACGGCTGTCAAACCGGCGGTTGTTTTTTATGAATCGCCTCACCGCATTTATAAAAGCCTTGAAGAATTGAAATCAGTATTTGGAGATATAAAAATCGCCTTAAGCCGGGAGTTAACTAAACTGCATGAAGAGATATTAAGGGGCACCGTTTCAGAAATTATAAAAGAAAAACAAATTTCAAAAGGGGAAATTACGGTTGTATTTTTTCCTGAGTAAGGCGGTAATTTTCAATATTCTTCCAAAGTAGAAGTATCGCCAACGGGAAGACCCATCTCTTTGGCTTTAAGTATCCGGCGCATTATTTTTCCCGACCGGGTTTTGGGTAATTTATCTATAAACTCAATTTCCCTGGGATAAGCATGCCCGGCTAAATGTTTTTTGACATATACGGATAATTCCTCTTTTAACCCGGCAGCTGCATTTTCATCCCGGCACTTTTCAAAATACTCTTTCTCTAAAACGACAAAAGCCTTAATTATTTCTCCTCTTAATGTATCAGGCTTGCCAATGACACCGGCTTCAATTACAGCCGGATGTTCAACTAATGCAGATTCGACTTCAAAAGGACCGACACGTTCACCTGAAGTTTTAATAACGTCATCGGCACGGCCGATAAACCAGAAATACCCGTCTTCATCAACCAGACCGTGATCGCCAGTTAGATACCAGTTACCAATAAAATAAGATTTATATTTTTCCTCATTCTGCCAAATAGTACGCATCATTGACGGCCAACCCGGTTTTAAAGCAATGTTTCCTTCAGTATTAACCGGCAGTACTTTACCTTCATCATTTACAATGGCAGCTTCAATACCGGGAAACGGTTTGCCCATAGATCCGAACTTAATATCCATAACAGGATAATTGGCAATACAAATGCAACCGGTTTCCGTCTGCCACCAGGTATCGTGAAACGGAAGACCGAGTACGTTAACGGACCATCGGATCGCTTCAGGATTTAATGGTTCTCCGACTGACAGAATATGTCTTAAGGCCGATAAATCGTATTTTTTCAATATGTCATCTCCTTTAGCCATTAACATGCGTATAGCGGTCGGAGCGGTATACCAGACGGATACTTTGTAATCCGCAAGTATTTGATACCATTTTTCAGGATCAAAACGGCCTTCATAGATGACAGAAGTAACAGCGTTGCTCCATGACCCCAAAATAGTATAAGCAATCCCTGTAACCCAGCCGGGATCGGCAGTACACCAGTAAATATCTTCATCATGAATATCGAGTACATATTTAGCTGTAATGTGCTGGGATAAAATGGCGTAATGATGGTGAACTACGCCTTTGGGCTTACCTGTTGTCCCTGATGTATAGAGCATAAAGGCATTATCATCCGGATCAGTTTTTTCAATTTCAACCTGATCAGATTGGGACTCCAGTTCTTTTTTAAAATTATCATCATCGACAATAAGCACTTCTTTTAAATCGGGCAGGTTCTGCCTTACTTTTTCAAGTCGTTTTGACAATTCCCGGTTGGTGATGAGAACTTTGGAACCGCTGTCTTTTAACCTGTCAAAAAGAGCCTGTTCCTGAAACGCTGAAAATAGAAGTCCGGCGACTGAGCCTATTTTAAGAATTCCCAGAAAAGAAACATATAACAGCGGAATACGCGGTAAAAAAAGAAATACTCGGTCACCTTTTTGAACACCTTTCGTTTTAAGAAGATTGGCGACCTGATTGGAAAGTGAAGCTAGCTGGGCAAAAGTATAAGTTTCTTTAGCACCGTCTGACCCTTCCCAAATCAGGGCAAGCTTTTCTTTGTTGACGCCTTTCAGATGACGGTCAACAGCATTATAAGCGGCATTTAATTTTCCGTCAGGGAAAAAAGTAATTTCTGAAGCAGCCTGCTGCCAGCTGAAGTTTTTATAGACTTCAGCGTAATCGGTTAAATGGGGTGGAATCCGGAATTTAAAGCCGGATTTTTGAAAAATGTCACTTTTTGGCATGGGCAGATCTCAACACTTGACGATTTATTTATTATGACGTACCGAAAACTTTTTGTCCAGCTCTTTAATCCTTTCTACAACTCCAGTGTATTCGAGTTCTTCCATTGGAGCCATAGCAGCACCAAAAAAGCCTTGGTCTCTGATATGAAGGGTTTTTTCCGCAGATTTATTTCTGATAGTATCCCAGAAAGGCTGGTCAAACAGATCAACTCCTTCGGTAAATTTTCCGTTATGCACACAAATTCCCAGGGCGCTAACTATAGCCGGACCGTCAAAAAATGAAATAATTGAATTCTGTTTACAAGGCATTATGGAAACTATATGACTCCCCCGGTTATCTCCGACCACATAATGGGCGGTCGCCCAGGGAGACAATATTTCACCGGTTGAAGGAAACTGTTTTTGAGTTCTTACAAGAGCGACAGGATCATCTTTACCGGTATATTTTCCGGCTATATTGTGAAGCCTGGAAGTAGATACAACCGCGGCAGTTTCTCCCGTTGATCTGGTTTTGACTGACTCGATAACATAATGTTCGGGATCGCGCAGCAATACGGCCATATCATATAAATCCTGCGGAGCTTTTAAGATGATGATCCGGTCACCTTCGGTATAATTAACATCCATGATGCTGAATTCAAACCCGACAGCCATATCGGGAGCCAAAAGCAGACCGGCATTGTGAAACGGATCGGCAAACCCCCGGAAAACCGGATAATTAAATGCCCCGGGATCGGTTTTGTCACAGGCAAATAGAACAAAAGGCTCGGAAGGTCTTTCTTCAAACTCCATTTCACATGAACCCGGACCCATTCCCCTGACATTTCCGGAAAACGCGTCTTTAAGAAGGTCCTGGCCGGCACCGTAAAGGCCCTGGCTCTTGGCAACTTTAGTGGCACTTATAAAAGCGTCCCAAGCCAGCCGGTGAATATCCTGGTTGTCCACTCCCTTTGTATGCGACATGAGCAGACAACCGTCATCTCCGGTATGAGTAATTTTATAATCAATCAAAAGTCTCTGTCCTTCTTTTTTCAAATGGTCATGAAGGGCTTCCATTAATTTGAGACTGGGACGGTTATGGCCGCCGATTGATCCGACATCCGCTTTTATTACCGAAAGTGTAACTTTCATATTTAATCTCCTTTCCGAATTTAAAATGGAAAGATTTAATTTAAGTCTATAATATTTTCCAGTAAATTTCTACCCGTCATCGATTTCGGTTTTTCCAATCCAAGAAGTGCCAACACAGTGGGCGAAATATCGGCAAGAATTCCTTTTGGAATTTCAACCGGTTTGTCTTTTAACTTTCTGGAAGCAATCAGAACTGGAACGGGACTGGAGGAATGCTCCGTATCTATACCACCAGTTTTTTGATTTATCAGCTCCTCGGCATTACCGTGGTCTCCCGTTATAATCACGGTTCCTCCCCAATCCAAAATAAGAGGCACCAACCGGGAAAGGCAATGATCAACAGTTTCGCAGGCTTTAATAGTCGGAAAAATATTACCCGTATGGGCAACCATGTCGGGATTGGCGTAATTAATAACCGTAAAATGATATTGCCCTGTTTTTATTTTTTCAATTAATTGCGTGGTAAGTATTTCAGCAGACATTTCCGGTTTTAGATCATAAGTGGCAACATCCGGTGAGGCAACTATAATATTATCCTGATTATTGAAGGGAACCTCTCTTTGACCGTTAAAATAATAGGTTACAAAACGTTCTTTCTCACTTTCAGCCATATGCAGCTGGTTGAGTCCATTTTCTTCAATAACAGCTCCCAGAGGTTTGATAACAATGTGAGGGGGAAAAGCAACTGATGAGACATGAAAGGCCTGACTGAATTCCGTCATGGTAACAAAATAAAGATGCTCCAGCGATTTTCCGCGGGTAAAAGGCATTTGATAACCGGCGATTTGAGTATCATGCTTTTTAAAATATTTAACGGCAAAAGGATCGTAATCGGGCAAATTGGCATTATGTTCAAAGTTTTCCAATACAAAGGCTTCAGTTAATTGTCTTGGCCTGTCGATTCGGTAATTAAAAAAAATTACACTGTCCTTTTCCTTGATTCTTTGTAATATTTTTCCCTTTTCAGCAAGGGCTGTCGGGATTATAAATTCATCAGTTATGCCTTTTTTATAGCTGTCACTGATTATTTTTCCGATATCCTCTTCACAGAGGCTATTATCGGATGTCAAAATCCGGTAGGCTTTTTCAGTTCTGTCCCAGCGTTTATCCCGGTCCATGGCATAATATCTGCCCATTATTGAAGCGATTTTTCCGATTTTGAGATTTTGAAGAAAATTTTCAATTTGGGTCAAATAAACCCGGGCAGATTTCGGAGGAGAATCCCGGCCGTCTGTTATTAAATGCAGAAAAAGGCGGTGATAATCCTGTTCCTTGATAAGCTGCAGAAGCGCCAATAAATGTTCAATATTGGAATGCACACCCCCCGATCCGATAAGTCCTATAAGATGAAGATTACTTTCATATTTACGGACATGGTCCAGAGCCTGCAAAAAAGCCCGGTTTTGAAAAAAAGACCCGTCAGCTATCGATAGGTTAATCCTGGCTAAATCCTGAGGAACAATATATCCGGCACCTAAATTAAGATGGCCCGTTTCAGTATTTCCGTCTTCCCATTTGGGTAAACCTACAAATTCGCCGGATGCCTCCAGGAGGCCGTGGGGAAATTCTTTAAACAAACGGTTAAAATACGGTAATTTTGCCTGTGAAATGGCGTTACCCGGTCCTTCCGGACCAATGCCCCATCCGTCAAGTATGATAAGGTAAACAGGATTCATTCAGGAATTATCAATTATTGTGAGCATACGATTGTATTTGGCAATTCTTTCCCCGCGGGCCAAAGCTCCAAATTTAACAAAATCGGCACCGACGCCGACTGCCAAATCGCTGATGAAATCATCATTAGTTTCTCCCGAGCGATGGGAAATTACGAATTTAAATCCTGATTTTTTAGCCTTTTTAAGAGTTTCCAATGCTCGGGAAACAGTACCAATCTGGTTAATTTTAATAATTAAACTGTTGCAGGCTTTTTCATTAACGGCACGTTCAAGTCTTTTTACATTCGTCACGATCAGGTCATCGGCGACTAGATTTATTTTGGAATCAAGTTGAGCGGATAATCGTGTCCAATTGAGCCAGTCATCTTCAGCAAGGGGATCCTCAAGTAATATTAAACCGTACTTATTAACCAGATTTTCAATTTCGCTGATATAACCATCAGCTTCCTGCCCGATACCTTTCCTGAGATAATATTTATTCTGCCTGAAAAATGTGCTTGACGCCATATCAAGACCGAGCGAAACATCAGAGCCGTACCTGTAGCGGCCGGATTCATTTATAACTTCAATTAAAAATTCAATTGCCTCTTCATTTGACGAAAAACCGGTAACAAAGCCTCCTTCATCACCTAAACCGGTTGACATTCCTTTATTTTCCAGTTTTTTTCCGGTTGATTGATATAGAAACACGGCTTTTTCAAGTATATTATCGAATCCGTTTTGAAATGATGGAATTATCAGAAATTCCTGGATAGTCAAATTACGGTTTCCGTGCAGCCCGCCATTGATGAAGTTAAAAAGAGGAACAGGAGGTTTTGACGGGTTTTTTAAACCCGAAATTTGGATAAAAAGGCGGTAAAGGGGAATATTTAAACTGGCAGCATAAGCCCGGTAGCAGGCCATGGACACGGGCAAAATCGCATTACCGCCGTAGTTACTAAAATCAGGCGTTCCATCGGCTTCCTCCAATGACTTATCGATACCTGTCAATCCGGAAATATCCCTGCCTTTTAAAAGAGGAGAAATTTTATTTTTTATTGTATCAACGCTGCCTAAAACCGAAAGGCCTTGGTAATAATTTTTGTTTCCGTCCCTTTTTTCTATAACTTCATACCGTCCGGTTGAAGCCCCTGATGGAACGGAAGCTGCCGATGACACCCCGTTATCTAATTCAACAACGGCTTGAACTGTCGGATTGCCTCGGCTGTCCAAAATTTGCCGGGCGCTTATTTTTGTGATTTTGAACATATCAATTCTTTTTATTTTTAGCCAATTTGTTTTCGGCCTGATAAACCGTTTCCCTGACATGGTCAACGGCATCGGTATTTATGGACATTGAAGTAATTCCCCAATTGACAAGCTTATCGACTAATTCCGGATAATCGGACGGCGCCTGCCCGCAAATTGAAGATGTAATTTTATAGCGTTTACATATTTTTATAACTCTTTCTATAGCCCATAAAACCGCATCATTTCTTTCATCAAATTCAGGAGCCACTTCCGTATTGTCACGGTCGGTTCCCAAAATCAGCATTGTCAAATCATTGCTGCCTATTGAGACTCCGTCAATTCCGGCTTCACAAAACTGGTCAAGAATGATTGCGTTGGAAGGAATTTCCACCATCATCCATAACTTAAATGTAGGAGAGCGTGAAAGTCCCGAGGCAGCAATGATCTTTTTTACCTCTATCAGTTCCCTGACTGTCCTGACAAACGGAAGCATCAACCAGAGATTTTTAAATCCGTGTTTATTTCTGACCATCTTGATCGTTTCCAATTCCAGGTTAAACACTTCCGGATCGGACATATAACGGAAGGCACCGCGAAATCCCAGCATGGGATTCGGTTCTTCCGGCTCATACTCTTTACCCCCGATTAAATTCCGGTATTCATTAGTTTTAAAATCCGTCGCCCGATAGACAACCGGCCGGGGATTGAATGCCCGGCAAAATTTAAGCAGATCGTCCCCAAGCCTTTTAATAAAAATATGCTCTTTTTTGTCTTTGATAAGTTTTTTAGGATGAGTACCGATATCAGCTATCATAAATTCGGCCCTTAAAAGACCGACTCCGTCCACATTCATGCCTGACACTTCTTCAACCCTGTTGGGAGTGGCCAGGTTAACGTAAATCCGGGTGGCTGTTTTTAACTTAATTACTTCACTTACCGGTTTTTTAGTTTTTTCATTAATAACCGATAATTGTTTGGCAAAAGCGCCCTGGTAGACTTCACCTTTGCTTCCATCAACGGTTACTACCTCCCCGGTTTTTAATATTTTGGTAGCATTTCCGGTTCCGACAACTGCCGGTATACCCAGTTCCCGTGAAACAATGGCGGCATGGGAAGTCCGTCCGCCTCTTTCGGTAATTATGGCAACCGCTTTTTTCATTGCCGGCACAAAGTCAGGATTGGTTTGAACAGTGGTCAAAATCTCCCCTTCAAAAACCTGATCAATTTCCGAGGCTGACCGGATGATTTTAACCGGACCCGATTTTATTCCCGGAGAAGCCGGATCGCCTTTAACCAATATTTTAAGATTTAATGATGAAATATCTTGACCGGTATCTTTTTGTCCCGCCTTTTTTTCCTTAAAGGTAGTAATCGGACGCGTTTGGACTATATAAACTGTGCCGTCTTCTATCGCCCATTCGACATCCTGGGGATAATAATAATGATCCTCAAGTTTTTTACCGAGTTTGGCAATAGTGATTAATTCGGCATCTGTTATTTTTTGCTTCTTTCTGTCTTTCTCGGAAAGTTTAATTTCAATATTTTTACCGTCTTTTTTTATCATCATCTGGTTCTGGTCACCGATCTTTTTGTTTAATATTTCCAGGGTTTTTTTATCAACTTCATAGTGGTCGGGCGTTACGGACCCTTGAACGATAAGTTCTCCAAGTCCGAAAATCGCTTCAACCGTTATTGTTCCTTTTTCATTAGTAACCGGATCGACGGTAAACATAACACCTGAAGAAGTTGAAGTCACCATTAACTGGACGACTGAAGCAAGACCGACTTTCATGTGGTCAAATTTTTGCTCTTCCCGGTAAAATATTGCCCGGGGAGTGAACAGTGAAGCCCAGCTTTCATGAACGCTTTTTAAAACATTTGCCTCTCCTTCAACATTAAGAAACGTTGCCTGCTGTCCGGCAAAGGAGGCTCCGGGAAGATCTTCAGCTGTGGCAGAAGACCGGATGGCCACCAGAGGATTTTTAAGGAAGGAAGCCAGTTTTTGAATTATTTGCTGCTTTTTTTTGGCATATAGCGGAAGATCAAGGTAGGAAACCATAATCTGGCGGGCAACCTCCGTCGGAATTGCTTCTTTAAGAATCATTTTTTGGATAATTTTTGCCACCTGATTAAGCTGGTTAGGGTCATGATGATTGAGAACGTTCAACTGTTCCTTTATTTTCCGGTCAAGTCCGGTTGACTTTATGAATTCAAAATAAGCTTGAGCTTTTACAACAAAACCGAAAGGGACCGGAATTTTTACCCGGAACATTTCTCCCAAATTTGCGCCTTTTCCGCCAACTTTTCCGCCATCTTCTTTTCCGATTTCATCAAACCAGGCAATGTAGCTGTTGTTTTTCATAAAAAATCTCCTAAGATTTTAATTTTTTCTTTAAATAATCAACCCAAGGCACGGGAGCGGGATCAACATTATGGGCAACGGCCAAATAAAATGAAAGATAATTGCCAATCTGAAGCAATTCAAATACCTGGACCAATTCAGTAATACCCTTAAGGTTAATACTGACCGCGCTTAAGCTGTTTTTGTTAATTACATCTTCCGTAATATTAAGCCTTTTTATAATTTTAGCAGGATAAAGCGAAGAATTAATCAGGACAAATGTCAGCTTCTTACTTAAATTGTCCGGGAAAATAAGGCCGTCAAGCAGATGATGATTTAGTTCCGGAAGAATAAAATAATCGGCAAAATGTTTTCCGGTTTCGTTTATCGGATTTCTGACTGCGTGGACAGCTCCCTCCAGAAACCCGCCGGCGACAAAAACGGGTATTTTATCAAAAATCATGCCGGCAATTTTTTTAGCCGGATTTGATTCAGATACAACTCCGGATCCGTATGTAATATTATTTTGAGCCAAAAGTTCTATTGCCCGGGAGATTTCATCTGATTTAACTTTTATCAGCCCCAATGCCGACAATATGGCCAGTTGGGAAGCAATCATATATCCCTGTCCCAGCCGGGGTTGATTTGAAGGATTAAGATCTTTATCAAAAATAAAAACCGGCAATTTGTTTCTTATTAAAATGTCAGCCAGTTGTCCACCTCCGGTAACGCCGACAATATTCAGTTTTTTATCAAGAGCCTGCCGGCAGCAGGAAAGAGTTTCTTCCGTATTGCCCGAATAACTGGCGACTATAACTAATGATTTTTTATCGGCAGATAAGGGAAGATCGTAATTGTCCACAACGTCAACGGTAAAAGGCACTTTTAACCGGAATAGACTTTTTATTATTCTGCCTGCATAGGCCGAGCCGCCCATGGCACAAAAAAAAACTTTTTCGTATTTTTGGGAAATATTTTCTAGCGGCAGCTTGAAGGTTTCTCGCCAGGCATATTCCAGTTGACGCGGCATAAGCTCGATGGAGGAAAGACAATTGAGCGGATCAAGTTCTTTTATTTTCGCCTGATTATTCAAATTTATCAATTGATCCGCTTTCATGAGGTTTTGTTTAATCGGCCTTCTTTTTTGACCCTCCGGAGCTTTCTATTGTTTTGGTAATTACATCCAGTTTCTCATCCAGCAATTTCAGACTGTCTGCTTCCACATTAACCCTTATTAAAGGTTCAGTTTTTGACGCTCTGGCGTTAAACCACCATTGCGGGAAAGCGACGGTAACTCCGTCGGTTTTATCAACTTTGGATCCCGGAAAAGCGTTAATTAAATTATGGAAAATTTTTTTCCCGTCGTCAACAGAAAAATTTATTTCGTCCGAAGAATAATGCGTTTCAAAATCAGTTCTTAAAACCGATAAAGACTTTTTTTGGGCTGATAAATATTCCAAAAAGAACAGACCGGCCACTGATGACGAATCAGCATAGTAATTGTCACGGAAATAAAAATGTCCCGAATGTTCTCCGGCAAATACGGCATTCCATTTTTTCATTTCGGCTTTGATAAATGAATGCCCGACTCTAGTTTTGACCGGTTGGCCGCGGTATTTATTTATTGTTTCAGGAACAATTCTGCCGCAGGTGACAGAATAAAGTACCGGGGACGGACCTTTTTTGTTAAGCAGATGTTTGGCCAGCATAGCACAGGTTATCGTTCCCGACATGGGTTTACCATTGTTATCAACAACAAAAAGCCTGTCGGCATCACCGTCCAGGGCAAAACCCAAATCAGCAGAGGTTTCCCTTATTTTTTTCTGCAGGTCTTTCAGATTGTTTTTATTCAAAGGATCCGGCAGATGGTTGGGAAAACGACCGTCCGGATCAAAGTACAGAGGAATTATTTTTACAGGGAGCTTTTCTTTCAGTTGTTCCCAGGTCGGACCGGCCATCCCGTTTCCGGCATCAATGACAATTTTTAAAGGTTTTATTGAAGATAAGTCAATCAGGGATAACAAATGCTTGATCCAATCGCTTAAAACCAATTTTTTCCTAATCTCACCTCTCTTTTTTTTTACCGGAAAAATATTTTTCAGAGCAATTTTTTTTATTTCCGGCAAGCCTAATGAACCATGCAGAGGCACGACACCTTTTTTAACAATTTTTAATCCGTTATATTCCGGAGGATTATGCGAGGCACTGACAATAATATTGGCCGGAAAGCCGTAATGTCCCGAAGCGAAATAATTGATTTCCGTTGAAATTAAGCCAAGATTTACTACATTAACACCTCTTTCCCTGATGCCCTCAGTCAATGCTTTAAAAAGGGTTGGTGATGAAAGCCGGGTATCATGGCCAACTGCTATTTCATCCACATTTAAATATTCGGCAACCGCCCTGCCCAAAAGATAAAAAAAATCTTCATTAATTTGTGAAGGGTAGATTCCCCTGATGTCATAATCCCTGAATACGGATTCATTAAAGCCGGCTTTTTTATATGAATTTTTCATAAAACCATGCTAAAGAGTTGCTATAAATATGTCAAGCAATTGTCTGAGAGTGTAAGGCGTCTGACCGGTTTTTACCTGGTAGTCGATCAAGAGCAGCCGGCGGTAAAGGAATAACAATTTGGCAGCCGAAAAAGCAGCTGCCTGTTTTTGAAATTTAGCGAATTGCCACAGAGGAATTTCCGGTGGATAAGCGTTGTCTGTTCTGGCAATAATCATCAGACGGAACTGGCGGATTATCATGGCAAAGACGATTTCCGCTTCCCGCTCTTTTAAGACCGTATTAAAACTCGCAAGTAACCAGGCCGGATCCATCCTGCCGATGGAATCAAGAAATTTAAACAATATCTGCGGATATTCAAATTTCTGCAGATTTACTTTACCGGTTAACCGCTGTATTCTTGCTTTTTCAATTTTGCGGTTTTCCCAAAACACAATTTCGGACGATAAATCTTTTTTAAACAGGTAGTCCAAAATCTCATTTTTTTCTTTTTTGGCCGCACCTCTAAAAAAATTTTCGATAATTACTGCTTTTCTTTCAGAAAGTAGCGACCGTGTACCCGTGACCAGTATAATTTCCGGCATACTAATTTTTTTTCCGTCCATAAATATTAATTCAGAATTTAAAGAGCGTAAATATTTATCCAGATTGGAGCGGCTCTCAGCAATATCATTTCCGTGAAAAACGGTTACCATAAGGCAATGTTATACCAATTTTTTATAATATGCTTCTATTCTTTTTCTGTCTATCCTGGCAAAACGGCTTTTATGGGGCAATAAACTTCCGGAAAAGTTTTTGGGGATATGCAGGAGTTCATGGATCAGTACTTTTCGCTGTTCTTTTAGATCAAGCCGGTCATACTTTTCGGAAATAACTTCAATAATATAATAGGCAGGAAGATTTAATGCCCGTTGCCAAATTTTAGGAAAACTCCAGATTCTGGCTGTAGCCCGGGAAGATGAGCCTTTTGACCTAAAACAGATTACCCTGCGACTTTCGATGTGATTAAACTCCAATTTTTTAATAATTAGTTTTAATTCCTTACCGATATCAGCAGCCGGTTCAACTGTCAAATTGCTCATATTAATCAAATTTACCTGTATGTCATTTCAAGAAAACCCAATCCCTTTAGTTGACAATTATCAAAGATTAAACTAGTATGTATTATATTAAATCTTCTGCCCTTCTTAAACCGGCCCTCAAAAATGAAACATTTTATTTTATTTTTTTTGCTGTTAATGTTGATATTATTTTCTTCAAAAAGCACACTGGCGGCACCGGTCGGAAATCAAATAATTTTTAACGGCGGTTATATTCAGGCTCAAACTACGCAGCCTGTTTCTCCCCAGTCAATATCATTTGAAGTATTTATAAAACCGAAATATATTTCGGGAATACGGCATATATTAACGGTGGGTAGTTCCCAAGACGGGCGCGTTAATTATCAGATAGGTATAAACGGAGGTTCATTGTCTCTGAGATACCTTTTTAACGGTTCTTCTTTAAGGGTAATAACATCTGGTAATCTGGAAGCAAATATCTGGCAGCATATCGGTATCAGCATCTCACCTTCCTCCACCAAACTATTTATAAACGGAACTCCGGTTAAAACTTCAGACGGAGCAACCGGATTGCCTCCTGTCGGCAATGATATATATGCCGGCAGCAATATTAGTCCCAATATTTTTTCCAAGGATTTCTATTTGGGCGAAATGGATCAGTTGAGAATATCAACTGGGGAAATAAATATAGGCGCCAATTGGCAAAACGGATTATATAATTCAAACCTCCCCGTAAACCAGTCAACACAATTGATGTGGAATTTCGACCAACCGCGGGGAGAAATTTCTGCCATTGATTCGTCAGGAAAAAATATAACAGGTATTTTAACGGGAAATGACGCTAAAATTCACTATTACGGAACAATACCCACTCCGACAAAATATATATTGCCGACATTACCGCCCATAGAACGGATTACTTTTCCCACCTTACCGGTTTTTAATACGGGCCAGACGACAGTCAATCCCGGACAGATTATGCCTGTCCCTGCGCAGGAATGGTTTGACAGATTCAATGTATCGGGGTACCACCGGCCGCAATTTCCCTGACAAAATTTTTTAATCAGTTAAAAATCGGGCAGTAACTGCATTTAGGGGAATATTTTTGAAGTTTTAATAAAACTTCACGTCCACGTTTTCTTTTTCTAATAAGACCAATATCAACTAATTTATTTATGTGGAATGTTACGGTAGGCTGTCTTAATGAAAGCTCACCGACTACTTCTGATACCGTTATTTCCCTTTTTACCTTTTTGAGAAATTCAACAATAAAAATTCTTGACGGATCGCTGACAGTAATAAAGCAGTGTCGGCAATGGGATTTCATATCAGTAAATATCTATAGAAAGACTACTCTTTTCACTTTTGAAAGTCAACTCAAATAGTCTGAGCTTATGCTCCAAAATTTTCAGCCTTTTTTTTCCATGATATCTTTCGCCTTATCCGCTTCTTTTTCCACTTTTTCAGATTGATCCCTGACAGACTGATCAGTGTTTTTTTTCATTTCTTTTAATTTATCACTGATTCTTTGCCTTTTATTTTTATCCGCCAATACAAGCGCTGAAGCTCCGACAACAGCCCCTATCGCGGCTGATATCAAGTGGCTTAATCCTTTTGTTCTTTTATCCGAAGAATAGAGCATAAATCACCTCCTTTCGACCTGCACAATATTATTGATAAACTGTTTTACGCTGATCTTCTTAACAGTCTGCCCAAGTAAATAAGGACTGCGGCACCAATGACTGCTACCAGTAAACTCCAGATGTTGAAACCGCTAATTCCCGGTGCACCGAATAAATCAAAAATAAATCCGCCTACTAGAGCTCCGGCAATTCCCAGAAATATATCCATAATAATGCCCTGATTGGAATTAGTTCTCATAATAACGGAGGCTATCCATCCGGCCAGAGCTCCGAATAGTATCCAAAATAAAATTTCCATAACTTATCATCACCTCCCTCAAGGAATTTATATATTAAAGGATATATAAAGCCGATGAAAGTCACTTTTAAGGTTTATAAGAAGTCAGTAAGAGTTATGTCCGTTATTTCCCAGTTCCAAAAAAGACTTTATGGCTATTAAAACCGGAATTGCCAGGACCATACCGGCAATACCGAATAAAAGGCTGCCGATTAACACCGATAAGAATAAGGCCAAGGGAGATATCCCGGTAGTTTTACCGATGATAAGGGGCGAAATTATCAGATCAATTATCTGATTGAGAATTAAATAAACCGCCAGAAGCATAATTCCTTCAAAAAAAGGAGGAATAAACAGCAGTTGCCGGCCGTCAAATACGGAGACAAGGAAGGCGATTAGCGCAGCGGTGCCCATCCCAATTATCGGAACTGTTGAAAGAATGCCAGTCAATAAAGCTAGAAAAAGCGCAAATCTGACTTTAAAAATATTCAGAATAAATAAAAATATTATTGAATTTAAAATAACTATTATCGCCTGGCCCTTGATGTAGCCCGTTAAGGATCCGGCTATTTTTCTCTCTAAACTCATCTGATTATTCCGAACGGATTTATTTCCCATAGTAAAATTATACCGGCAAAAGTAAATTTCGGATCATAAACCCGATAGATAATTGCAAGACCGGGATTGATATAATATACATATTCTATGGCATTAAATGAAAAAGTCTGCTATCAAAACATACGGGAGATCGGGCCGACATCCTGTTATATTAAGGCAGGAAGTTCTCCTTGTGTCACTGAAGGATGTCCTGTGGAAGATGAGGTTATAAATGTATTGGAAAGCGGACATACTCCATCCGACAGTTTAATTCAAATCTACCTTCATACCCGTTGCAGACTTAGTTCACTGTCAACTGACAATAAAGAATTTTTTAAAAGAATTTAAGGATTTTATTTACAGGCTTTCTGACACTGCCAGCCGATCAGCCCTGATCCTGTCTATTTTCTTCAAATGTTTTTTTCTGAGCCTTAAAGATTGAGGAGTAATTTCCAAAAGTTCATCGTCGCCAAGAAAATCCAAACACTGTTCGAGAGTCAATCTGAGAGGCGGGTCCAGATGAATGGCCTGGTCGGCATTTTCAGTATGCATATTGGTCAATTTTTTGGATTTACAGACATTAATTTCAAGGTCTTCTTCATGATTATTAATGCCGATAATCATTCCTTCATAAACCGCTTCATTAGGACCGATTATGGCTGTCCCCCTGTTTTGTAAGGATTCCAGGGCATAAGAAGTTGACTTGCCAGCCTGATAGGCGATTAAAGCACCGTTCCGGAATTGGCTAATACTTTTTGAAAGCGGTTCAAAACCAGTAAAACTTGAGGCGAAAACAGCACGCCCCCTGGTTTTGGTCATAAGCTGTCCCCTTAGACCCAATAAGTTACGGCTGGATATGGAAAACAGAAACCTGGTGGTATCTTTTAGAGTAGTCTTGACATCAATAATATTTCCTTTCCTTTTACCGATTTCTTCTATTACAATCCCGACAAATTCCTTGGAGACCTCGATTGTTACTTCTTCATAAGGCTCCTCGATCATTCCTTTTGTATCCCTGAAGATTATTTTCGGCCGGCCAACCTGCATTTCGAAACCCTCCCGCCTTAAAGTTTCCAAAAGTATTGAGAGATGAAGCTCTCCCCTGCCGGAGACATCGAATCCCTGACCGCTTTCAGACCTGGAAATTTTCAGACCAATATTGGTCTTTTTTTCTTTGACTAATCTCTGTTCCAATTGTCTGGCAGTGGAAAATTCCGCTTCCTTACCTGATAAAGGAGATGTGTTAGGACTGACGGTTATTTTCAGGGTAGCTTCACCAAGTCTGATTTTGGGAAATCCGGTTATTTCCTCAGGATCCGTCAAGGTCTGTCCGATAGCAACTTCACCAAGTCCGGTAACAGCGATAATATCTCCGGCCTGACTTTGATCTGCCTCAACCCGTTTAAGTCCCAGACTGGTAAAAACCTGCTGTACCTTAAAATTTGCGACTTTGTGTTTATAATCAAACAAGCTGATATTCTGACCGGATGAAAGTGTACCCTGAGAGATTTTGCCAATGGCATATGTTCCTTTATAAGAATCAAAATCCAAAGTTGAAACCAGCATTTTAAAAGGTTTATTTTTATCCGCTTGCGGTTTTGGAATTTTTTTAAGAATTTCTTCAAAAAGCGGTTTCAAATCCGCATGGGTATCCGTTGTTGAAGGCAATTCAGGCCAGACCTGACCCTCCCGGCCGACAGCAAAAAGAACACTGTACTCCAATTGGTGCGTGTGCTTGGCCAAACGTAAAAACAACTCTTCCGTTTCTTTAAGAACTTCAAGAGGACGGGCGTCACGGCGATCTATTTTGTTAATGACAACGATTATTTTGAGATTTTGTTCCATGGCTTTTTCCAAAACAAACTGAGTTTGGGGCAAGGGACCTTCGGCGGCATCAATTATTAGAAGCGCGCCGTCAGCCATATTAATAACCCTTTCGACTTCTCCGCTGAAATCAGCGTGACCGGGTGTATCGATAATATTAATTTTGGTACCCTTATAAATAACCGCAATATTTTTAGAAAGAATAGTTATGCCTTTTTCTTTTTCAAGTTCATTGCGGTCCAAAATAGTCGTCTGCTTCATCTCGATCTCATTATCACGGAAGGTGTGTGTCTGTTTCAGCATCCAGTCAACCAAAGTCGTTTTGCCGTGATCCACATGGGCGATGATGGCGATGTTACGGATATCCATAGTTTATTAAAAAAAATAAACCCGCTAAAAACCTTCATGCGGGTT
>Ga0155513_107_pt1 | contig 31188 bp, 25 predicted proteins | sample RifCSPhighO2_12_FD_107170 | JGI IMG/M metagenome (GOLD analysis project Ga0155513, IMG submission 107170) | Candidatus Gottesmanbacteria bacterium RIFCSPHIGHO2_12_FULL_40_13
GGCGGATAGGTCGGATAGCCGTCTGGCGGATAGGTCGGATAGCCTGGCGGCGGTGTTCCTCCTCCCGGGTATGTCGGATAGCCGGGCGGGGGTGTTCCTCCTCCCGGGTATGTCGGATAGCCGGGCGGGGGTGTTCCTCCTCCGGGTGTAGTTGAACATTGAGGATTTGCTTGAGGACAATAGGGACAATCCTGGGGACACTCACCGGGCTGACCGGGATTGCAGGATTGCCCGCAGGAAGGAGCCGTGTATTTTGATATATTCCCTACGCATGCCGGATTCGGTAAGGTACTCATTCCGTTCCCGTCAACTCCGTATGCATTGTAAGAAGCCTTCACAACGGGTTTTCCACTGTTATTTTCATCGGTAACAAAAATGCTTGCATAAGCAATTGTTGCCGTACCGCTCTGTTTGGAAGCGTCTTTGGCGCTGCCGGCAAAGATTAAATGATGGGATCCGTTCGGACAGGAACCTGTTAAATTCGGAAAATCCCCTCCTGATTTAACGCATATGGGTTTTGCGTTGCCGGGACCGAATAAATTATCCGGGTTATAAAAAGCAAAATAAAAACCGGTCATCGGACTCGAAAATGATGATGTTAATGTTACCGATTCTCCGGGCTTTAAAATGGTTTTATTGATTGTTGAAGATAGGCACAAATTCTCTCTCTGGGGAGGTGTCGGAGTTGCCGTAGGAGTTTTAGTCGGAATCGGAGTATTCGTCGGCGGTGGCGGCGGAAGAGGAGTATTTGTCGGCGGAGCCGGCGGACTGGTCGGCCCCTCATCCGGTATTCTGCATTTCAAACATTTTTTTGTATTATTACATCCCGGACAGCTTAAAACTTTACTGTCTACCTCTTCTTCTCCACCGGAACAACTGTCTCTTTCTTCAAATCCGCTCGGGCAACTCCCGCTGACTTCACAAATAGTAGTACAGCTCCCGTATTGGGTACAAACTCCGTTCACTACTTTTTTACAGGGCAGACAGCATCCCGCAAAACTGCAGTTAGGACCTGTGCATGTGTTGGAGCAGGCACAGGATTCCTGTTTACAACTTCCGGTTCCGGCAGCAAAAACAAATGAATCAGACTGGGAATCTGAAATTAGAAATGCCGCAAATAAGATAAAAATTAATATCCCTGATTTAATCCCTGTAATAAAGATTTTTCTTTTCATTAATTGTATTTGGCGAATATCCCTGCCAAAATTGAATTTTCCAATACGGGATAATTGTGGCTTAACCGGGAACTGTAAAAAATACCTTTATCACTGTCAAAGTAATCATTTATTAGAAATTGAATTACTTTACCGGCCTCATTTTTCGCTTTACTGTTATTTGTTTCTTTATACAACTCATCTAGAAACATTAAAAAATATGCGCAATCCTCCAAAGATTTGCAGCCTTCTTTTGCTTTATAATCAAAGAAAAAATTCATAAAATCCAAATATTTTTGCTCTGAAGTAGCTTTATATAAATCCAACGCTGCCAGTCCGATCACCGATCCGTCCGAACTTGTAGATTTATCACTAAAAATCTGTAATGCCAAATTGAAATAATATTTTGCAGCTCGCAGATCATCTTTAATCCCTATCCATCTGTAATAGTTAGCTATATCCGCGGCATATATTGCGTATTTATTGAATTTCTTTGAATTTGAAATTTCCCACTTATCAACTGTTGCGCCTTCCATTACTTCCTTAATCATCAGTTCTTCATCATATTTATTTTGGGATAGAGTACTGACAAATTCATCCATTTCCGGCCCGTAATGAACACTTCCGATACATACCACGTCAATATTGTCTTTTACTTTTTCTTTAAACAGTCCGCTCTGGTTCATTTCATACATTAACTTGCAGTTATAAAAATCATTTTGAGCCGGAAAACCAATTTCCGGAGTAGTTAAAACGGTTAAATCTTTTTCCAAACTTTTCAAATCATTGTCATTTTTACTATTTATGTAGTTTCTGTATTTTGCCCAAACAACATTTATTCCGATCTGTTTGTCAATAGGTTCAGGCTCACTGCACGCTCCATCTCCGCTGCAATTTAAACCTGTATAATACTGGCCTTTATCGTTTTTCATTGTATCAAGCCATTTGACGATATTTGAAGCTGTCTCCATTGCCTTTTTTGAATCAATTGAATTTATTTGTTGAGGCATCTGATCCGTTTTGCTGACCTCATCCTCAACTTCGTCGGGAAATCCGTTTGCAACTTTACCGTCGGGCTGTTGCCATTTCCCCTCGCCTAAACAGGTATAATCGGCAATAGCCACATCTTTAGGAATGCATTTATTCTTAACACAGCAACCCGTTAAACAGGACTTATTGCCGCAAAAAGAAGTCTCGGATTTTTTTTGGCGTCCTATAAATACGGTACCGGTGAAAGCTAAAAGAAGTAAAAATAATAACGCTAAAAGTGATTCTTTCCTGTGATTGTGGAAAAAGCCGCTAATCTTCTTATTGCGCATAAAAACACCGGAGATTGTGGTTTTCATATTAAAACCTACCCTTTTATTCAGCTTAAAGTTACAGCAGAAAATAGTCAAGAAATGTAAACTTTAAAGAGATTCTGATAAAAACTATTTTTCCTGCTGCCGAAGATACATTCTCTCCACTACTTCCTGGGGAGGAGGATCAACATTGGCAGGCACTTGTATTGTTATTTCCTCCCCGGTTGATAAAGTATATTGATATTCCCGTAGTTGAGCTTCATTAAATTCTTTAATGAAGGGTTCATCATAATCCGATTCAATGGGAGGTGTAATAGTCTCAATTTCCCCCTGTTTATTAGGAGTTTTATTATTTCCCTTAAAAAGAACTGTATAAGACAGTATCAAAATAATAAATAATGAAACAATCAGCAGTGACAATAATAATTTATTTTTATCCATGTTATTCATTTCATTAATTATAACCCTACAAAATGCGGTGTATCCCAGGATACCGGATGAATAAAATCAAAACTCCTTGAATTGGTTATTGAAGCGGTGGGTGCTTCAAACATTCTGACTATGTTACTCCCGCTTAATTCAATACAAAACAGGTCAACGGCTATTCCCGACTGGTGGGTACTTTTCCCCGGAGGCGCTACTCCGCAACCGGGATTTGTCGGACAGCTTTTACCGTAAAATAATCCCTCCTGTTCGGCATAACTTCTGTAAGCAAAGCCAACAAACGGTTCACAGAATTTACTGATATAACCCAAAAGATCCGACAGATTACTGACCAACCCGCTTTTAAATATAATATCGTTTCTTCTCACCCAATATTTGCCGCCCAAAGCTTTGGTTAAATTAACCATGTCACGGGGAATAAAAGATGAAGTATACGGAGGCCAGATCGTTCCTTTATCACAAAGAGTTGTTCTCTCCAAGAATCTCGGCTGAGGAACAAACATGGATAATCCTATTTTGGCACAGTCTTCGGGATTGCCGCTTCCGCCGGTTGGTTCTGTTGGTGTCGGGGTTTGTCCGCCGGTCGGCAAGTTTGTTGACCCGGTCGGTACAGTACCCGTTATTGTCCCAACTGCCGGTGGAATTTTTGTCGGAACAAGAGTCAGTGTTGCGGCCGGAGTTTGAGTCGGCGGCGGAGTAAAACTTTTAAGTTTAATTGACTTGGGATCTTCTGTTTGTGCTGCTGCCGGAAAACGGACAACTAAAACCAAATATATTCCAATCAGAATGGACATACATACATTTGGCATTTTAAATTTGAAATTTGACATTTAATTCACATTCTCTCTGTAGTTTCAATCCCTAAAAGGTATAATCCTTTCTTCAATACGGCTCCCACGGTTTCCGTTAAAGCCAACCGGAATAAAATTGTCTCTTTTTGCCTGATAGAATCCTGTCCGGCCGGTTTTAAAATGGAATGTTTCTGATAAAAAAGGTTAAAATTCTTAGCTGTTTCAAATAAAAAGGAACAGATAATACTGGGGGCAAAATTTCTGGTTCCCTCATATAGCGCTTCGTCAAACAGATAAATCGTCCTTAATAATTCTCTCTCTTCATTATTTAATGTCACCCCAAGTGCGGTTAATAAATCCCGTATGGATTTTGATTGCTTTTGTAAATTGGATTTTTTCATAACACTTCTGCATCTGGCATAGGTATAAAGCAGATACGGCCCGCTGTCTCCTTCAAAACTGACCGACTTATCTGGATCAAATACGATATCACCGGGCAAACCTACCTTCAGAAATGAATATTTTATGGCCGCAATGGCTGCTTTTTCCATTACGTTTTCATATTCACTCTTGCTGTAATCTGACGGACTCTTTTCAATTTTATCCCTGATTTTCTTTTTAACAGTTTCAATCAGTTCAATTCCCGAAACTATTTCTCCGGTCCGGCTGCTCATTTTACCCTCGGGCAGTCTTACCATTCCATGCCCGAGATGTAATGTTTTTTCAGCCAGTTCAGGATGAATCTGCTTAAGTGCTGCCAGAAGAACCCGGAAATATTCATCAATTTCCTTTCCGGTTATGATCAATGAAAAATCATAATGAAATTGTTTAAATTTCGCCGGTGCCAGACCGAGCTCTTTAGCTTCATATGTCGGCAATCCCAGTTTATTGATAAATACCCTGGTATGAAGTCCGAATTTGTCACCCCGGAAAACAATTGCACCTTCGCTTTCCTCAAATACACCCTTTCCCAGATTATCCCTGACAATTTTAACGCCTTTTTCCCCGACTTCTGATTCCGGATAATAATAGTCAAATTTCGTTCCCAAACGCCCGTAAATGGTCTCAAAGTATGAAAGGCTCCATTCCCTGCCATAAATAAACAGACGGCTAATCTCATTGATTTCTTCTTCCTGAACGTCAATATATTTACCGTAATCAACTTCCGGAGTCAGATTATGTTTTTTTTTCATTAACTCCTGTGCGCTCATATATATCAGATAATTAATTCTTGTAATTTCCTCCTTAGCTTTCTCATCTTTCTCATAAGATTTTGCACCGGTTGCGTAACTGTCCTGTAAGAACTCTACTCTTTTCTTCAAAGGCGACTTCTCAAGATTTTCAATTATTGATTTTTGATTTTCAATTTTTTTTCTCATTCCCCAAACGGATTTGGCAACATGCATTCCGACATCCCCAAAGTAATTAGCCCGTTTGACTACTGCCCCGAATTCTTCAAGCAGCCGGCAAATCGATTCTCCGACCGAATTACTGTAAAGGTGACCTATGTGAAAATCCTTAAACGGATTGGGATCGGTAAATTCCGTCATGATTTTAGAGCCCTGTAGTAATGTATTTAATTTGTTCTTTTCCGATTTGGCCGGTATTAATGACAAATCCATTTTTAGCAATCTGGTCATTTGACTGATAAGGCATTTATTAGATAAATACATGTTAACAAACCCCGGCAGCTCACTTTTTACATTCTCCAGGATATCATCGGCTTTAAACATAACCTTATCTTTACTATTACTATCAGATAAAAATGATATCGTTTGACCGGATATTATGTATTCTCCTATTTTTCGACTGATTTTTTTCGCTACGTCAATAGGGTTCATTTTTAATTTGCCGGCTAATATCAAAGCTATATTAGTCGAGTAATCCCCATAGTTTTTATTACTAGGATGTTCAATATTTATTAAATTTTCAGTATCCTGTACTTCCGGAAAACTGGCGGATACCCCCGATTTTATAACCGCTTTTATTTTTTTTATTAAGATTGGCGCTTTTCCGGAGAACTTCTCCTCGACAAAATTTGACATCTTTTGTATCCTTTTTCGCTTTGTTATTTTAATCTCTTCTTCTTGAGTAGTACATATGCTACTGTCACTAATCCAATTCAGTTTTATAACCTATAAAAGCCAGTTCACCGCAATCGGAAATCCTGGTAACTTTCCCTCCCGGAGCATATTGTTTAAGGGTAATCAACTCATTCTGTCTCGAAGGAATAATTATAAAAACTAAAGATCCCCTCTTATCGGTATTTTGAAATAGACCGGGGATGTTTTCAACCGGTACTTCACCGCTTAAATAATTTAATGCCGGACTTATTCCGTATCGGTAATCATCATTACCCAAAAAATATGCCTGGTCAAAAGGATATTCCTTTCTCAAATATTCGCCGATTAGAGACGGACCTCTGCCGGTTATATCCCCGCTTAAATATCGGCATGATCTGGCAAAATCGATAAAGTATGTCTTCATGTTTAAAATTAACGCTGTTATAAGAAGAACAGCTGTCCAATTTAAATACCCGGTATGGCCTCCTGCTGTTGCGTCGCCCAAAAGCTGTGCAATTTTTTTCCAGCCCAAACCGGCCAGGATAACCATTGCCGGCAAAATCATTAACAGGCGGTATGAATCAGCTGATGGCGGTATGGCAAAAATTCCGATTGATAAAATGCCTGACCAAAACCAACCGTTTAAGAATAAATGCTTAATGTCACGGATTTTAAGTAAAGATACTGCCAATCCGGTTAAAAATAGAGCGGCAGTTATATAATGAAGAACCGGAACAGGCGCCCAATAAAAATCCCTGGAAGGAAGCGCAAAAATCGACAGGAATACTCCCGACACCCGTCCCCATAAAATTAGAAACATTGGCTTGCCGGTTATATTAAGTTCATGATCCATCCAGCCTGATTGAAAAGACCCTTCTTTTACCCATCGGGCGCTGAAATCGGCCGGATTGTTAAACGACCAGGCAATGTAAGGTAAAATAATAATAATAACCGTAGCTGTAAAATAAATTAAATTGGTCAGGTTTCCCAAAATATGCTTTCTGTTAATAATAAAAGTTATCAATAAAAAAATTGCCAAAAATCCGGCAATAATCCAGGCTTCAAAATAAAAAAGAAAGTGTATTCCCAAAATAAAGCCTGCGATAACAAGTTTATTCCTGCTCCTTTCCATAAGTCCCGATAAGAACAGATACAATTCCAGTGGCGCCAGCCAACTGCTGTGAATATAGGCAACCGCTGAAGTCCGGGAAAAATGAATATGTGTGTGGGATACGGCAAGAAGAAATGCGGATATTAAGGCCGCTTTTCTCCCCAGAATATATTTTGCCAGTATATATGTCGCCGGTATGGCTAAAACTCCGGATATTGCCGGAAAGAGCCGGAGAGCAAATGCGTTCCTTCCAAATAATCTGATAAAAAATTCGAAAATATTTAATTGAAGCCTGCCGAAACCTTCAAAACTGGAAAACGGATTATTATAAATATTTTCCGCCGCCGGCAACATTTTTAAGGCCGCCATTCCCGTCCAACCTTCATCACCGTTAAGGATGGCAGGAATCTTACCCAGCAGATAAAAACGAAATAGTGAGGCAAAAAGCGTAAGAATTAGAATCGCGGCTGTCTCTTTCTTGTTATTGATAATATAATCCTTTATATTTTCTTTTTTTACCTTGATATAAGAAAGTAAAATCGTTATTCCCGCTCCTGTCCATAATACTAAAGACGTAGCATAGCTGGTTTTATTTTTTTCGTGGTTAAGTACTGAAGAAAAAAAAGTTGCTGACAAGCTTAATATAAATGCGCAGACAATTGGAAGATATTTAAGAGCTTTAGCTCTTTCCGGATAATCTTTAAGGTGTTTGAATAAATATTCAGCACATAATAACAGGCTCAAGCTGAAAACCAACAGAAATAAACCGATAAGCCTGGTTTTTTCATTTCCGGTATAGACAACAGCCAAAACAGATGACCCGAAAAAAAAAGGTACCCACAACTTTCTGATAATGTAATAAATCATTCCGCTAATTCAATTTTGATCGATTTTCCAAACCCCTGTCAACTGAAATCATATAAATTACAGTTCTCTTACTTCATTTTACCGGTATATTAAATCAGGATTGATAAAATTAGCGCTATAATTACTGTCTGCCATGAATAAGTTTGGTGAAAGCGGCCAGGCTAGAGGTGCCGTGGTAATTATTGTTTTTCTTATTCTCATTATCGGGGGATTATTTTTACTGCCGAAATTCATTAATTTCGCCGGAAATTTAATTAAAAAAACTGGCAATATTGCCGGAATTACAAACACTGTCCCCAGTCCTACTTCTGCCTTCCCACCGGCAGCAAACCGTCCACCGGGTTCGGGAAGTCCTCTGCCGACTGTTCAACCGACTCTGTCTCCGACTCCTGTGGTTCGGGAAAATGTTATTCACGGATCTGTAAATGTTATTAATAATTCGGATAGACGTATTGATAAAGTAACATTAGTTTACTGCGGTTCGGCTAATATTCCGCCGGCAGAACAAAATTGCCGTGAGTTACCGATGAGCCGGGAAGCTCAATTGGACAAAAATTCCATTTGGCCGGATTACATAAGTGTCAATAATCATTATTATGGATATCTCCTTATTGAAGATGCTGCCGGTAAACCCATGCAAATTGGCGGTGTTTATTTAATCGCCGGAGCCAAAGCATATTCAGATGGGGAAGTTTTTATTTCCGACGAGAAATGGATTTCTCTCCCTTTTCCTTATTACTTTAATTTCAGGATAATTACTCCTTAATCTTGGGGAGAAACGTAACCTTCGTTTTCTATTTCCTGGGGAATATTGAAAGTATTTGGATCATCGGCGGGCTCTTCATACGTATAATTCTCATCATCAACTCCCTGTACATCGGTATCGGCATCCCTATCGGCTCCTATAATCAATCCGTCCTCTGAAACCGGTGCCCCCCCTATTCCCTGTTCCGGCTCCGTCATTACGACCGGTTCTTCATTTGCCCCCAGCAGATTATCGGATGAAGTATAAACTTCACCAACCGCGCCGCCCGCTTGTCCTCTGACCGGATTTCCGGTATATAATGCCCGGTCTCCTTTTACCGGTACCAGGGCAAAATAATAACTTCTGCCCGGCACAAGAGCGCTTACGGTAAACTCGGTAATTTTACCGATATTCGTGGCTCCGTACAGGTAATCCCCTGCAGTGTTTCCGTAAACCAGGTGATAAGTATCAACATCTTCCTTATGATTCCACCTCAGAGTCACCTGTCCTGCTCCCGGTCCTCCCGCTGCCGATAAATCTGATCCCTGGATAATTTGGGCTTTCGGCATTGTGCTTTCACTGCTTGCTGAACTTGTACTGACTTCTCCGGAATAATCGGCCGTTACCGGCCCGCTACCTGCCCAGGCAGTTACTTCTTCTGAAAAAGGACTTGAAGTGCAATCCCTGGAAGCCGACAGTCTGAAATAGTATTTTGCTCCCGGAGTCAAACTTTTTACCGTATAGGAACGGGCTTGAACCCCGCCGATATCGGTTGCTCCGTATATATATTCACCGGCTGCTGTTCCGTAAACAACGGCATATCTGTTGGCATAAGGCACTTCTTCCCAGTATAAAGTTGCCTCTCCTCCGCCCGGACCGGCCATCACCTGTACTCCTTCCGGTTTTGGAGGATACGGACCGCCGCAGGAAGAAGCGGCAACACCCTGAGGCCGGAAAGTTGATAAACTGATTAGGGTCAATACTGTGAGAGCCCCGAAAAATAATTTCCTCATATTTACCGTCTGATCTAACTGTTTAGCATTTTTCGTTTCTTGTCAACCCCTGTTTAATAAAAGTTAATATATAAAAATATATCAATTCTCATTTTGATAACTGTATTTTGTGTATTGACAACTACCGAAACTCTATGATTTGCTAAATTTATATGGTTAAATCCCCGAAGAAAAAACCGGCAATACATAGAGCAGGATCTATAAAATCCCGCCCTCAAAAGTCAAAAAATAAATCGTTAAAAAAATCAATTTATACTAAACCCGTTTTGGGTTTATCGGATTATTTCAAAAATGAGCGCCGGACTAAGAAAAAAACTTCTTCAAAAAGTAAAGTTAAACCTTTTCAAAAAGGGAAAACGGTACGGCATACTCCCCGCTATAAAATCGCCGGTATTGCCCCGATCCGTTTCTGGAAAAACCATCCCCGGGTTTTCTATTCATTTCTGACCGTAACGGTTACTTTCTCCGGAATGTTATATTTCTTCGTCCTCAAAGACCTGCCTGATCCGAGAGAGATTACCAATTCAAAGCCTCCCATGACCACCATTATAAGGGACAGGAACGGTCTGGTATTGTACCGTGTTTACAACAGCGCTAACCGTGTACAGCTTAACTATGACGAAATGCCCGAAACGGTTAAACAGGCAACCATAGCCATTGAAGATGCCGGCTTTTACAACCACTTCGGTATTGATTTAAAAGCTATACTCAGAGCTTTTCTGAATAATATTAACCAGGGAGATATCGATCTTTACCAGGGCGGTTCAACAATTACCCAACAGCTTGTCAAAAACCGTTTTTTCACCCCGGTTAAATCATATCAGCGGAAAATAAAAGAAATAGTTATGTCTCTTTGGCTTGAAAGAATCTATTCCAAAGAGGAAATTCTCACCCAATATTTAAACACAGTCGGTTACGGTGGGCCTGCCTACGGTATAGAAGCTGCTTCTCAAATGTACTTCGATAAATCGGTTAAAGACTTAACGCTCTCCGAAGCTGCTTTCCTGGCCGGTCTGCCTGCCGCTCCTACTACTTTTTCTCCATATGGCACTAACCCTCAACTGGCCGACCTCAGAAAACAGCAGGTCCTTGAAAGAATGTTCAAACTGAATTTCATAAACGAAGATCAGTATTTTACCGCTATCAACCGCAATATTACGCTGGCTCCTCAAAAAATTAATATCCTGGCTCCCCACTTTGTTATGTATGTCAAAAATGAACTGGTTAATAAATTCGGTGAAAAAGCTGTTGAAGAAGGCGGCATGGATGTAACTACTACACTTGACCTGAACATTCAAAGAAAGTCCGAAGAAATTGTCAGGAAAAATATTTATCAAATCAAAGACAGATACAAAATAGGCAATGCTGCCGTTTTAGTCACCGATACCGACTCAGGTGAAATTTTGTCCATGGTCGGTTCAGTTGATTACTTTGATACTGAAAATGACGGCCATTTCAATGCCGTTCTGGCTAAACGTCAGCCCGGTTCCGCCATAAAGCCGGTAAACTACGCCTACGCTTTTGACCACGGATTTACCCCTGCCTCAACTGTTACTGATGCGCCGGTTGTCTACAAATCTTCAGGATCGAAAGAAATTTATGCTCCGGTTAATTATGACGGTAAATTTCACGGGAATGTCACTTTGAGATCGGCCCTGGCTAATTCCTATAATATTCCCGCTGTTAAAATTCTTGAAAAAATAGGTGTCGCCAATATGATCAAACAGGGAATTGACATGGGAATAGACAGTTGGAATAACATCTCGCCTGTAGGCTTGTCACTGACATTAGGCGGAGCTGAAGTTACCATGCTGGATATGGCCAGGGCGTACGGTACTATCGCCAATCAGGGCAATAAAGTAGAACTTAAATCCATCCTGGCTATAAGAGACAGCAATTCCGAAGATCTGACAGCTGAATTTTATAATAACAATAACCTTTCACTGGTAGCCAAAGTTGAAGCCAGTTCAGACGGGGATGACAGCACAAAAATTCTGGGTCAAACAACCGGTCAGATTATTTCTCCCCTTTCCGCCTATTGGCTCATCGATATTCTGTCCGACAATTTGGCCAGATTGCCGGCCTTCGGCACCTATTCCAAACTCTCGGTTCCCAATCACAAAATAGCCGTCAAAACAGGCACCAGCAATAATTTCCGTGATAACTGGACCATCGGTTTTTCTCCCGATTACCTGGTATCTGCCTGGGTCGGTAATAATGACGGCAGTTTTATGAATAAGAATCTGGTTTCCGGAATAACCGGAGCCGCTCCTATTTGGAATGAAGTCATGACCGGGCTTTTGGAAGATGTTGAACCCAAGAATTTTCCTGCTCCGACAGGCCTAATCCCCGTAAAAGTCTGCGCCGTAAACGGACTTTTAACATGCCCCAACTGTCCCCAGGAAAAAACGGAATATTTCACCGCGGACAAAGTCCCGACTAAAACATGTTTCTTCAGGCCGCCCCATGAATGTGAGGAAGCTAAAAAACTGTCGGAGGGAAAATCAGACGAAGAAAAAAAGCAACTCCTTGCCAACTGTCCCTTGACCAACTGAACCTTAGTTAATGATATAATTTAAGAAAATATGTCATTACCGTCTCCTGATATTAAAGCCAATACTCCTCCACCTCCTCCCGAAGGTTCAAAAATTACATTCACCGGAGTCGATTTTTCTAATTTTGGCCGCGATCTCAGGAATAATCTTCCTAAAATGGCTAATCCTGAAACTGCTTCGTGGGTTAGTGGACAATTTGATGAAAAATTTCGCCCGATTTTAACGGTGATAATGTCAACTGCTAAAAAAGTATACGGTGAATTTACCGAGTCCGGCATGGCTTCTCAGGACCTTTTATTTAAAGCTATTAAAGTAATTACCGGTATCGGTCCTTCTGAAAAAAAACTACAAAAACTACTGTTGGATAGATATACGGGAATCAACCCTAATCCCGATCCGTTATCACCCGGAGTAACCATAGAATTAGAAGAAAAAACTCTAAATCAAATTGCCGAAATAATCGGCACATTGATAATCCATCACGGTATAAATGATCGGCCCTTGAAAGAAATCAATCCTTTACGGGGAGAATTGGGAATTAAACGGGGAAAACTGTCTATAACAGATCCTGACCAACTTAAAGCCTTGGATACTATTCTGCTAACTTTAAGAAATAATGAAGTAAATCCCCAAACCCAATGAATTTATGTTAATAAATTCAATGCCGGCCTGTCAATACGGTAAATTATTTCTCTTTTAAATCTGCAATATATATTATTCCGCTCTTTAATTTTCCGGTTATTCCGTCATAAAAATTATATCCTTCAAATGCCGGAGCTATATTCCCCTTTGTAAACTGGCATTCTATAACTTTCTTCTCCGGACCGGGATTATATAAACACCTTTTGACTAATTGGTAATCCTCATCGGTTGCCTTATCTGCCGCCATTTTTATTAATGCGGCAATCGGTTTGGCCAATGATTGAAGTCTTAATCTTGGATGAAGTACCTGGGGATTTAAAGGATCAACAATCTTTTTGTAGTTTGGTAAAGAATCCGTCGTATAAATATAATCTAATATTCTCTCATCCAGGGCATGCAGTAATATTTCAGGAGAAGAAAAAACCGGATGTGTTGCGCAAAAAACAACTTCTCTTGCACCGGCCGCTTTTACTGCCGAAGTGTCTTCAATAGCCGTCCGGCCGGTATCCATCATATCATCGAAAAAAATCACTCTTATTCCCTTTAAAAAATCATAATTCTTTTTCTCAACCGATCCGTCCTTTTTAATTAGGTAAACTCCTTCTATCTCAACCCTGTTAGGTTCAGGCCTTGTTTTCTTAATAAAGATTAATTCTTTTCCCAACACTTGAGCCATTTGTCTTGCTTTGGTAATGCTCCCGAAATCCGGTGCTGCAACAAATGTTTCATCATCAATTAGGCCGTCTTCCTGGAGTCTATCGGTAAATAGTGGCATTGCCGTTATAGAAATCACTTCCGGAATATTTTTTCTGCCGTTTACATTTTTCAGTTTGTTCAGTGTGATTACATCATGAACATCCCAAACAGCATATACTGATATTTTTTGATAAGAATGTGTCCTGACATCTCTGATATATTGTTCTAATGCCGTAACACCGCCGAAATGTTTTTTCGGATTGCTGTCCCTTCCTTCAAACATTGTAAATATTGTAATTATCTCTCCTTTAAGTCCGGTTTTGGGACTGGCAACTGTTTCCAAAACATTCCATGCATCTGCATAATACCTTCCCAATGATGGAGTCACAGCTTCAACAATAACTCCTCCAAATGAACGGTTATCAGGATGAATTCCGGCAAGCAGAGTACTGTCAGCCAGTCTTTTTTGAAATTCATCGGCAACCAGAGGAATTGTTAAAACGTTATTTCCAAGTTCCTTTCGAATTCCTTTTATAAGTTCAGGATTCGACGGTGCCTGCCGTTCTAAATCTAAATGGAAAAAGGCAAACTTACCCGTCTCTAAATAATTGGACATATATATTTGGCGAAGGCAGGAGTAATCTTGAGGAGGATGGACTTAGTTTAAATTCCGACCCGTTCCCTGTCAACTGTTTCCGCAACAGTTCTTCCAGAATAAATAATTTCCTGAATTTCATCTTGGTTCTCAAAAGGCACCAATCCCATTGCTTTTAATGCCAGTAAAGTCATGTCAGGAATTTCATCGTGTAATTTCTGAGTATAGTGGATATGCGTTTGATCTCCATTATCGGATTCCATAGGCGATTTTGAACTTTCCACTTTTCCGGTTTGCATATCAACAGCTTTAGTCATGGTTTTTTCCGAAACTTCAGCAGGCTTTAATAATTTACTGATTCGGCTTCCGACACTTCTAATTAGCCTATGTATCATTTTTTGGCGGTCGTTATTTTCAGGAACAGGTTTCCCTGTAATAAAATCAACTTCTTCTTCCGGTCCTAATCCGTTTGTATGTCGATTTATTCCGGCCTGATTTGAATCAATGTAAGCTGTTTCCTTGGCTTTTTCGATTTTTTCTGCCTCATCTGGTACTGGTAATTTTTTCAAAACCGGATTAAGCCTTTTAGAAAGGCCTTTTTTAAAATTAACTCTGTCTTCTTCCGGTAATACAATTGGAACCGGTTCTTCATTGCTGTTACCGTTTACGAATATCCGAAAATTAGTCAGATTAACGGTTTCTCTTAAAAGAATCACTCCATCAGCGTGGCTTAAAAATCCGATCAAATCCTGCAGATTTTTCAATTCTCCCGATTTGTCCCGTTCACTGAAAAAATTCCTTAATTGATTTCTTTTTTCATCCATCGGCTTGATATCATTTTTATCTTCTTCGGACGGTGCAAATGCAACTGAATCGAAAAGCCATCTTCTTGCCTTATAAAGCGGCAAAACAATTTTTGGGCTTTCCCCTGTTACGGATATTGGTGTTTCCATTACATCCATAGGTCTTACAATTTCAATTATTCCATACAATCCCGTCGGTGGTAAAGCGGATCTCTCCGTCAGTGTCTGTCCTGTATATCTTAATTTTTCGCTCATCTAAAGTAAGAAGGGCTTCTTTGGTCGGGTGTCCCCAGGGATTTTTCCCGACGGAAATAACCGCCGCCTCCGGTTTAATTTTATCCAAAAACTCGGTCATTATGCCAGTCTTTGATCCGTGGTGGGGAAATTTAAGTAGCTCAACATCGGGAAGTCCGCCTGCTTGAAGCAATGACGGTTGCACCTTAATATCACCGTCTCCGGTAAAAAGAGCGTCAAATTCCCGGTATTTCAGATGAAGAATATAAGAAAAATCATTTAGATTTATCTTCGTTGACAGTCCCAAAACGTGGCTTCCCGGTTGATTAATATTTGCTGCCATAATTTGGCCTCCTGCCTCTGTATCAAGGCTTTGGGCTGCCCAGTTTCTGTCAGGCCATAAAACGTTAAACCGCACCTCATCCAGGGAAAAATAATCTCCCCGGTACAAATTTTTATACGGTATTTCATTACCGGCAATAAGCTCCACCAATTTTTTATAACCCTCCGACTGGTTTCCGACGGCTCCTATAACAAAATATTTCACACTATAACGTTCCAGTACAGATATTAAGCCCTGCAGATGGTCTTTTTCCGGATGGGTAAGAACAACTATATCTATCGTCCTGTCATAAAAGGGCATATTACTGCCAAGACAAGACAAAACTTTATCATTGGGTCCGCCGTCAATCAGAAGATCGCTGCCGCCGGGAGTTTTAATATATACCGCGTCTCCCTGGCCCACATCACAAAAAATAAGATGCAGTTTCCCGTCCGGCTGGCTGAAAATATATGTAAATAAAAGAACCAATCCGAAAAGTAATCCTGATAGGAAATATTTTTTGGAAAATTTCATATAACTAGAATTCAACTGACGCCATGGGAAATTTAGCCAGAAATTTAACTACCGTCAAAAGATACGTTAAAGGTACCCATGTCATCCATCCGGCAATTTTACCCACAGGCAAAAAAATCCAGCCGGTAATTGCAGTTATAAATCCAAGTACCATAATCGGTTGGATTGTCCATTCAATCAGAAGATTGGCAATTGGTGATATTAAGGATAACCTCCGGAAATTAAATAAAATAACCGGCAAAGTAAAAATTTGGGCCCAAAGCGTCAGTCTTAAATTTTCATATATTGGCCATAGAAAGCTTCCCCATGCTTCTTTCCGGTATTGGCCGGTACCTTTCTTATTTGCCGTAATCAGTCCCAAAGTCGCCAAAAATGACAGTTGAAAAGAAAGATTTTTAATTAAGCTCAGATCCATTAAAAGCATTAATATGGAGGTCAAAATTAAAGATAGCAGAGCGAAATATCGTCTGCCAAAATAAACTGCAACAAGTGACATACTGCCCATTATGGCGGCCCGGACTATTGTCGGACCGGGACCGACAAACCGGACAAATAATCCTATAAGACAAATTGTCAAAAGACTGGAAAATTTCCGGCCAAAAATTAAGGTGACCTTGGCCGTCAGATTAGTCAGAATAGTGATATTCATCCCCGACAGGGCAATTATATGAAGCGTACCCGTATCAACTAAGGCCCGGTAAAAAGAGCCGGAAATGTTTGATCTTATTCCGAATAATATCCCGTTGAGAAGTCCCGCTTGAGGTTCGGGCAGAAGTGAATTTATTACCTGGGAAAAAGGATTAAACACTTAAAATTCTGGATAAAAATTGAAGTCTTCTCTTCTTGGATAACCGGGAAAATACCATAAATTGCCGGGCTATAAATGTTCCGATTATTCCCGTAAATACCATTGAAACAAGGATATTCAAGGGATAATAAGCCAGTTTTAAATTATCACTTCTGTAAATTCCCGTTAAAACCAGAAGCATGGCCAGTGTAATTAAAAAAAGTGGTTTATTGTATCCCCCGAACCAGGTATTGGTATAAAAAATCATTTTTGTTGCTGAAAATCCTCCCAAAGTTCCCGCCATTATAATAAATAATATTGAAAATTGTGTTAATTTATCTGTCATCGGGTAATTTATCTCCAAAAGCGCCAGGGTAAAAAGTACCATGTAAACACAGACAAATGTAATGTAATGGCTTAATTTTCCGTGGAAAATCTCATTAATATAATAAATTTTGGATTGGGTATTCCTTCTAATGTATCGTGAAAGAACTTTCCCGACAAAATGAACGCTCATTCCCACAAAAGCATATATTAAAAAAAGTGCGCCTACCCCCAATAACTGGACATCCTCAAAATCAAGAATATTTATTCTTGGCCTGATCATGATATTTTTAACAATCATTGTCAGGCCGAAATAAAAAATAATCGGAAATACAAATATGTTCAGCCAGTCAACCACGGGAATATTTTTAATGACTCTTTGCTCAAGCTTTGGCCGCCGGTAAGAAACTACGGCAATAAATGAAACTAGGGAAATCAGAAGAATGCCGGTTAGCATTTACCAAATATTGTAAATTGTTAATTTATATTGTCAACTTGTCCTTAATTTTATTATAAAGGCTTTCTCCGATAACTTTTTTTGACTTGAGCTCTTCAATGGACTGGTATGGCCTTCCGTTAATAATTTTTTCCGCGTAAACCGGTCCTATCCCCGGCAAGCTTTCAAGCTCGGATTGGGTAGCGCTGTTAATATTAATTAAGTCTGCCGTTTGTCCGCTTGCCGCAATACTGTATATTGATTGATTTTCTCCCCCGGCTGCATTACCGGCAACGGAATCCTTGGTATCACCGGTTTTTGGAATAAATATTTTACCCCCGTCAATTAGTTTTGCCGCTTTATTCAAATTCTTCTCCATCCAGCCAAGATCAGCTTCCTCGGTCAATCCCCCGGCTTTCTCAATTGCATCCCAAATTCTCTCACCTTCGTTAAACTCATATACGCCTGGCCTTAAAACACTTCCTTCAATATCAGCTTTAATCGCAAATCCTGCAGATACGCTCGCGTCAGTTGAAAACAATACATTACCCGTCTCTGTTGAAGGTTTAATAAGTAACGCCAAAGATATTCCGGTTAAAAAGAAACCGGAAATAGAAAGAACTAGGGGAATTTTATAAAATGACAGGAAGTTTTGAAGCTTCTCCGTGTTAATGAAGGGACTTTCATCTTCTTTGGCAGGCATATTTCCTCTTTCCGTTTACAGACTAGCATAGCCGGTATCACTTTGTCTAATCAACTTAACATCTTAACTGCAAATATGATTATCTATAAAGTAATATATAAATAGATAACCTTTTAGGTTAATTTACTTGAGGATATTTTCAGAAGAAACTTCTCTCACCCGGACTAATCGGTAACAACAACAACACATGCTCCGTTCCGGCATTCATACCCGGCAGCACATTGGTAAGTTCTGACATCTGGTTCGTATACTATCCGGTTTCCTGTCATTTCAAAAGAATCTTCTGGCTGTTTCGGATTGCAGTAATTCTCCTCAACCTGGTTTAACCCCTCAATGCACTTGTCAAATAAAGTTATTAACCCTTCCCCGGTCGGATTGGAATAGGTAATGCTGCCTCTTTTAAAATAATTCAATCCGTCACTGTCCAGACAACCATTGGGTAATATACATTCGTCATTCATAAAAGATCCGGGACAAAGTGTTGTCATGGTCAAGCTGGCAGGAGATCTGTAAGGTGTCGGTGTCGGTCTCATTGCGTAACTGGGAATTGAATAGCTGATGCAATCATAACCTTTCCGGTGGGATGTGCTCGAACTGGAATTACTATATATAACGCCTCTTTCAGGTCCCGACTTTTCGGTATCCGCGGAAAACTCCGTGCATAATTTATATTGCGTTGAACTGATGACTGCAAAGTCGTATTCCTTTCCGCTTTTGGGATCGGATAATTTAATATTTGACGGCAAAATTCTTAAATTAACAGGTAAAACTTTCTTATCCCTGTAATAATTTTCAATTGCGTATTTGATCGTATTGAAATCGTTTAATCTCTGTTGGTCAAGCTTTATCAGTTTTTCACTGAAAGGACTGCCTGTCAGGGACAAACCCCCGATTATAAATACGGCCGTCAGAACGCCCAAAGCGGCAATAAAAATATAGTATTTACGCATAAGCTTTCCGTTCTTCTTTAATTTCATTTAAAAGATAAGCAAAAATAATTGAGGCTACTCCCACCGTTGCCGCGAAATGAAGAAGAAAATTTAATGTGACGTTCCCGCTTAAAAAGTTATAAATTATCGATGTAATATTGAAAAGAACAATGATAAAAGCCACAATCATCGTAAAATAAATAAGCCTTTTCCTTGAAGCTAAATGCCTAACATCCGGATTTTTCTGGGCTCTTTTTTTCACTCTTAAGAAAAAAAAGGAAAATAAGGGATAGGACACAATAAGTGATGCCAGATATCCTCTCACCAGATATTTGGAAACATATCTTAAAGCGTTTGTATTTTCAGCTGCCGGGGAAATTCCGTCAATAAACTGGTGGAGCATTAATGTAAAGGCAATTGCAAAAACATAAAGGCTGATAAAAAGAAGGATATGCTCAAAAGTATCCCAAAGACTCTCTTTTACCGGCAGGTTGACGACTTTATCTTCAGCCACAACTCTATCATAAGATGAAAATCAAACCCGTGTCAAATAAATATTACATGAGGGGAAATTATACCTGGGCAATTTCATCAGTCAGTCTTACGGCTTTCACATCAGGATTAACCAGTTCCAACATAATCGAAAACGGATCATCAGGAATAAAATTTGTATCCGGTAGTGGTTCAGTTAACAGCAGAAAATTAGTTCCGTGGTCCATCGCGTCAAATGCAGCCACCTGTATTCCCGATCCAACCGGAGTTGTTCTGATTAATCTTCTGGCGGCATCTGTAGATGTGGCAAACATTATATCCTTTCCGCAACCGACCGGATAAGGATATTCATCTAAATTAAAAACGATATAGCGGAATAATTCCGCCACTTTTATACCCCTGACCGCTTCATAATTACGTATTTCATCCAAACCCTGATGCAAATGTACAAATCCCCTGATTCTTGGAAGATTAATATTTCCTCCGGGATCAATTTTAAAACCTGATCCGTTATCATGCCGGCTCACTCTTACGGCCCCGGAATATAATATTGCTGCTGACATCTCATCAAATTCAATCGAAGGGCCGACAATTCTGTCTCCTTCAATACCTAATGAGTATCTCCGGAAGGAATCTAAATTTAAAGGATCATCTTCCTTAGGTGAATAATCGGCATTTGGCACAATCGCTACCGGAATAGTATCTTCTCTTTGTAAATTTGTCTTATCAATATTAAAACGGCCGGATTTGGAAGAAACTATGACTCCGTCAAACACCCCCATCCGGTATGCCGGAGGTGGTGTAATATTATATGCGTGAGCGGCAATAGCGCTTTCTGATTGACGGCTCCATCCCATAATTCTTTCAATAAAATTGGCTCTCTCGTCAGTGGCTATGTCTCTGATAACAAAAGGTTTATCAATATAACCCCAACCGGCCAGAGTTCGTGAAGCGTTGGCAATGTGTTCGGCAATTCCATAGATTTCCCAATCAGATCTGGTGACGGCGTTTTCCACTTTATCAAATCTGCCTGATTCCCTGGCACAGGCATGAGTCACCAGTCTGTCTCTTAGTCGATCAATCGCTCCTTCCCTTCTGGCATTTTCAATTGCCAAACCGCCTTCCATTGTCCCTAAAGCGTAATAATCAGCATTTCCGTCATTTCCGCTCTTAATTATCAGTATTTTCAGAGCGCCTAATCTGGCCATTAACATTCTGGTAATCTTCTCTGACTCTCTCTTAGGCAAGTTTCGTATATCCTCATCAATAGTCACTGCCAGAGTATAGTTTTTGGCAAATGCATCAACGTCATATTTTTTACCTGCCTGTATGATTAATGGAGTTATCTCTTTCACCCTTTCGAATAAACTTCCTTTCCCTTTTGGAATATCATGAAAACCGATTATTAAATCCGTATTTTTATCAGGTAATTGCGGTAATTTATGCCCTTGTGTTGTAATGGAATGAGTCAGAGATTGCTTGAGTTCCTTCTGCAATGAATCGGTTGGCTGTCCGGTTTTTAAATCAAAATCAATCTGAACAGCCCGGTACCACCAGCATTTTTCAATCTTTCTGGGATGGGAAGCTACAGTTTCAGTGAATACTCTTACAGGTCTCAGAATATCTGTTGGTGATGAAGTAAAACCCCGGTCGGCATTATAAAATGCTTCAATACGCATCTTTATATCACAAAATTAATCAGTTTGCCGGGTACAAAAACAGTCTTTTTAATTTTTTGTCCTTCCAGATATTTACTGACTCTTCCGCTTTTCCTGGCTTCCTTTTCGACTGTTTGCTGTTTTTTTGCTTCCAAACTGGCTATTTTCAGGCTGTCCCGTAACTTACCGTTAACCTGGATTATTATGACTGTCTTTTCCTCCTTCAGATACTTCGGATCAAAAGAAGGCCAAGGATGGATATGGATCGAATCCCTCCCCAACGCCAAATTATTCCACAACTCTTCCGTTATGAAGGGGGCAAACGGCGCCAATAGTAACAGAAGGTTTTTAATATAAATTAAATCCAGATTTAACATTTGAGATTTGACATTTGATATTTCATTGACATACTCCATGATGTGGGCAATTGCCGTATTGTATTTAAGCGCGGCAATATCGTCGGTCACTTCCTTAATCGTCTTATGCATGGAACGTGTCAATGTGTCTTGAGCCCGATGATTATCGGAAGAAGTAACTCTCAATTTATTTGTGCTCGTATTCGCAAGAAATACTTCACTTTGGTTCAGGACCACCTCACTCCCGAGTCGCCAAACACGATTAAGAAAACGGTGCATCCCGGCAATTCCTGTATCCCGAAAATCTCCTCCCTGGTCAAATGGACCTAAAAACATCAAATATGTACGAAGTGTATCAGCTCCGTATTTGTTGATATAGGCGTCGGGAATAACAACATTTCCCCTGGATTTACTCATTTTGGCTCCTTCGGCAATAATAAGTCCGTGGGCATAGAATTGCTCAAATGGTTCCTCAAAATCCAAATATCCGAAATCCTTTAAAGCCATTGTAATAAACCGGGCATACAAAAGATGCAAGACTGTATGTTCCGCGCCTCCGGTATACTGGTCAACCGGTAACCATTTTTTGGTAATATCAGGATCCCAGGGTATATTTTTACCGTCGCTTTCTTTGTTAACTGACGGATATCTTAAAAAATACCATGAACTGTCTAAAAACGTATCACAAACATCGGTTTCCCGCAGTGCCGGTCCTTTGCAATTTGGACATTTTGTTTCTACAAACGATTTGACTTTTGAAAGGGGTCCCTTACCTGTTCCCTCCGGTTTCCAGTCGGATACATCGGGAAGTTCAACAGGCAAATCTTTCTCAGCAACCGGATACCAACCGCCCTGTGCTGGAGCTGTTGAAGCACATTTTTTACAATAAATCATCGGAATCGGCGCTCCCCAATATCTTTGTCTTGATATGCACCAGTCTCGTAAACGGTACGTAGTCACCCTCTTGCCCCACCCCTTCTCTTCTAAATAATCCATAATTTTTTCTGTCGCTTCATGAATATCCATCCCGTTTAAAAATTCCGAATTGACCATTGTTCCTTCTTCTTCCTGAACCTGTTCTTCACGGGTAATTTCCGATTTGTCTCCGTTTTTCCCGACGACAACCCTGATAATCTTCAGTTTAAATTTATTGGCAAACTGAAAATCCCTTGCGTCATGCCCCGCAACCCCGACGACCGCTCCGGTGCCGAAATGTCCTAAAACGAAATCGGAAATAAAAATGGGCATTTTATAATCGTTCAGCTGGTTTACCGCGTAATATCCGGTAAACACTCCTGTTTTCTCTCTCCCCTCGGCAATCCTCTCCATCTCCGACTTCGCTTTAGCCCTTTTGACATATTTCTCAATCTCTGTTAGCTTTGAGCTTTGAGTTTTAAGCTTTGAATTTAGGAGGGTAGCGACGAAATCGTGTTCCGGAGCAACAACAACGAAAGTCGCTCCGAAATTAGTATCCGGTCTGGTTGTAAAACAGGTAATTTTCTCTTTGGTTGGTCCGGTATCTGAAAGGATAGGATAAGTAATATTTATTCCTTCTTTTCTGCCGATCCAGTTTCTTTGGCCTACTTTTACTTTCCCGCTCCATTTGAATGACTCCTTAAAAGTATTTTGGTACAATTTCTCGCCGTAGGCTGTTATTTTGAAAAACCATTGCTCCATCTCCCTTTTCTCAACCAAAGATTTACACCGCTCGCAGTGTCCGTCTATCACCTGCTCATCGGAAAGAACTGTCTTGCATGATGGGCAGAAATTAACCAGCGATTTTTTCCTGTATGCCAATCCGTGTTTAAACATCTGGATAAAAATCCATTGAGTCCGTTTGTAATAATTAGGATCATAAGTTTCCAGTGTATTTTCCCAGGCGAACCCGTTACCCGTAGCATGCAATTGCCGGTAAAAGTTTTTCTCACTGACAATAGCCTGCTCCTTTGGGTGCCTGCCGACCTTTAAGGCATAATTTTCACTGTGGATCCCGAAGCCGTCCAGCCCGATCGGTTCAAAAACTTCAAAACCCTGCATTCTTTTGAAACGGCCGTAAATATCGGCACCCGTAAACGCGTAAACGTTACCCACATGAAGGCCTTCAGCCGAAGGATACGGAAACATCATCAGGTTATAAAAAGGTTTACGGGCGCGTTTTAAATCCGGCTGGTAAATTCTGACCTTCTCCCAATAGTGTTGCCATTTACCTTCAAATGACGTTGGATTAAAAGCCTGTTTACCCCGTGAATGCTTTAGCCTTTTACGGGGCCATTTTTTTTCAAACCCGGTCGGATTATATTTAATTTCTTTATCCATATATCTCTATCATACAAAAAAATCCTCTCTTGGCGAGAGGATAATATTTTTTCCACGCTCCTTCCTCGCCTTTAAGCGATTTCCGGAAGGGTAAGTGAAGACTTAAAAGTCTGAAATCCCATATCGGCCCGATTTAATCGGGACTGGTATTGGGATGATAATAATCTTTTCATTTTGATCTATTTTATATCCTCTGCAAGGAAAAAATCAAATAATTATTTTTTAACCGAATAAAAATATTTTAAAACCGCTTCCCTGTCAGTAAAGCTCACCAATGTCAAGATTAAAATGCAGCACCTGCTATGTTATACTGACTTCCGATGTTCACAAAAACCGCCAAACACTCAATAATGCTTGTTATCGCTCTTTTATTGACTTATTTTTGGATAAATCACGCTATTTTATCAAATTTTTCCCTCCAGTTAACCGCTTTCCTGATAATCTTCCTCATTTTGGCACACCGTTTACTAAAAACACAAAATTTTCTCTTAACCGAATCGGTTATCTCAGGGATTAGCGTTGTTCTTATTACCGCTTCAACAGGCGGTCTTGCCAGCCCTTTTTTCTTTCTCAATCATTTCCTCCTCTTTGAGCTTTCACTCCTCTTGGAACCCTCAATTGTTATTACTTTAACACTATCACTAATGACCCTTTATATATTCAGTCATCGTGTTGCGCCTTCATTTCATGACTTAACTCTTCTTCTCTCGTTTTTATTCATGACACCTATAGCCTATTTTACAGGTAATATTTATAACAGAATCAAAAACCAGAAAAAAGAAATAAAAGTTCTTTCGGAAAAAATTGAAAATCTGGAAGAAGAGCTGACTCACGAAGAATTGGAGCGCCTCCGCCGGGAACATTTTGCTCTGCCTGCCTGAAATTTCCGGTTTCTCCTAAAAAGAGACTGCTGTAACAGTCTAAACCGTTAATTACTTCACTGAATTAGCAGTCAAAAATCTAATCTGCCAACCTACCGCCTTCGCGTTATTACAATAAGATAATCTGTTTTCGAAGAAAGAATTTTTCTGATATGTCTTATAGACTTTTTACGGGTTCTGTTTTAGTCTGAAAATAGAATGATCTTTAATCTCTTATTTTTGACTTTTTCACTGTTGTCCTTTTATTTGGGCTCTCCTCCGGTAATGGCCCAGGATATGAACTCAGAAAATTATATTTTGCAGGGAGGAAACTTCAATATTGCCGGAGGCAATAAATCCTCTTCGGGATACCGCCTTATCGATCTTGTTGGACAAACATCTGCCCAGGTTTTTTCCTCAAAAGGATACCTTATCCAATCGGGATTTAACAACCGTGCGGCTGGTTCCTCCCTGATTTTTTCCATATCACCCCTCGGAGTTAACTTCCCTGGTCTGGTACCCAATTTGCCGCAAACTCGGGATCTTCTGATAACTGTAAAAAGTGGCAATTTCCCCGGATTTGCTGTTTATTTGGCTGAAGATAAACAGCTGTCATCGGAAACTAACGCCGTAATTCCCGATACTGTCTGTAATGCCGCCAAAGATGCTCCCTGCAATAAAGACTCAGCCGGTCTCTGGAATTTATCGGATTCATACGGATTTGGTTATCAGTTGGAAGGAAAAAAGATACCTGAAGATTTTAAAAAACCAGGCTTTTTTCGTCCTTTCGCCTCACTTAATAAAAATGAGCTTGCTTCCCTTATTATGGAAACAGCAGAACAAAATTCAGAGCAAAATGCCAGAATGATACTGAAAATTAATGTCTCCCGCACACAGCCGGTGGGTATCTACAGTAATAATTTAAATTTTACAGCCCTGCCGGGTATTTAATCGATGCTGAAACATCTTTTTTATTGCCTCTTATTGCAATTATTTCTGATTATTCTCTTTTCAGTTTTCCCCCGTGTCAGGTCTGAAGTATCAGCTCAGTCACTTTCATTAACTGTAGAACCTCCGGTTACGGAAATTATGATCAAACCGGGACGCTTCGTCAGTCAAAAATATACTCTGAAAAACCAGGGTGAAGACACACTGATGAGTGTTGTCCTGTCGGGATTTAATGAGAATGGCCTGGCTGATATAAATAGCCATGATATGGTTATAGACTGGATAAACCCCGTCTCAGCTAAACTTTCCTCCGATATTACACCTGACACGCGGGATCTGAAAATAATTTCCCCGGTAGTTTCCCGGGACCTGTCAACCGTTTTGTTGATCGATCCCTTTCTTCTGCCGAAAAACGGTCGTCTGGATCTTATTCTCAATATCAGTCCAGCCAAATCAACAAAAGAACAGGATTACTATATGGCACTGGTATTTTCTTCAAATCCGAAATTTCCGGCCCGGGAAAACCGGAGCCAGTTTAATCAATCTCTGGCCGGTCTTCTATTGGTAACAGTGACTGAATCAGGTTTGAAAAAAATTGTGGAAATTCCGGAATTTAACCTTCCCGTTATTCATGATTCCTTTTCCCCACTGGAGGTTGACATACAGGTTAAAAACTCCGGTCAGACATATTTCCGCCCCAACGGCAATTTGGTAGTTATAGGACCGGTCGGACAGGCTAAATTCCCTTTAATCCCCCGGGTTCATTTAGTCGGCCAAAGCCGTCCGCTCCTTCTGGAAGGCATGAGTGAAAATAAAATATCCGGCTTTTTTCTGGGTAAATATCAGGTTAGGCTCGATTTCGTCCTTGACGAAGGTAAAATAAAAATAATCCGGGAAAAAACTTTATTTGCCCTGCCTTGGAAATTGGCAACTCTAATCATATCAACTGTTTTATTAATAACACTAATGAATAAATTGAAATCACGTTATAAATCTTCTGATTTGAAACATTCCAAGAAAGTTCAGACAAAAAAAACCCGCCGGAAACATACTTTGTCATTGTTATTGCTGTTGGAGTTGCTGCCGGCGCTTTTCCTGAACTGTCAGCTTTTCTTTCCCCGATCTGTCTTTTCAGCCAATAACCCGTCCTCAAATATTCCTGTCAAAGCTAAACTGGGTTTTCGCTCCTACGTCAGAATTTACGGTTATACGTCACCATATACTATTGTAAAAGCCGAAGCTCCCAGAACTTATGGCACCGCGGTCTCGGATAATAACGGATTTTTCTTTCTTGATAATCTGGCTGTTCCCGATAGGGTTAATGAAATTTGTCTTGAATCATTGGACGCTGAAAACAGATCCGGTTTCCCGGTTTGCCTGCCTGTACCTCAGGGAAAAATTAAAAAAAATCTCGGACCGGTTTTTCTTCCTCCGACCTTATCTCTTTCTCATAATCTGTTTTATGTCGGCCAACAGGCCTTCGCCTCAGGACGAACATTACCGTACCAGACGGTTAAAATTGCTCTATTTGAAGCAAAATCCGATCGGTCCCGTCTTTCTAATTTTACTATAGGACAAGTCTTTGCTTATAAATTACCGGTTTTAACTACTGTCTCCGATTATGAAGGTAGATTTAACTTTACTCTTCCGACGGGAAAAGTTTCCGCATTCCGATTGTATGCTGCGGGAGATTATAAGGATAATCCGATTCCGAAGAGTCAAACTATATACTTCTATATAAATCCACTATCACACTTTTATTTTCAACGGCTCTTACCGCTCATTCTTTGGACAATAACATCGGGCGCTATTTGTGTTGCACTTTATTTATATGACAAAAAAACCGGAACAATAAGTTCTTTACTCAAAGAAATAAATTATTTTCTGTCTGATTTTATTGATAGGAAATATGCACCGTTTGGGGTAAAACTGCGTTTGAAACGGAAACGTTTATGGTATAATCTCCGGGCTTTGCTGAAGTTGCGTCAAAAATAGCTTTACCGTATTGGTCGGTCATCTGTTGTACCGGGTCGATTTCAATCTCATCAGGAGCTATTATCAACGTTTTCTGCCCTGAAACGCCCAGTCCCTGACTGTCCAACAGAAATACTGTAATGCGGATGGCAGTTTCTCCGTCAGCTAATGCGGAAATTGGCGAAGCAAAAATATAAGAATTGTCCTTTGAAAAAATACTGCTGTATCTTGTTCCTGACCCGGTTGCCCTTCCTGAAGTAGACAATCTGTCGCGGGTAATTGAAATTGCGGTAATTATTATAATGAGCGACAAAACTATACCGGCTATAATATAAGGTTTAAGGAGTTTCATAATCTTATTCTGGCAGATAAGGAATATGGTAGTCAAGTTTTGATCAGGCTGATGCTTAATATACAAAATGTCCTATAATAATAAGCCTAAAGAAGAATGATACTGTATTATATAATTTGGATCATAATACAATGTTTTATACTTGCCCGAGCGTAAGAAGGAGAAATTATATTCTTTTGTAATAAAGAAAGTCTTCAAAGAACAAAAAAGATTGTCCTAATAACCCAAAATCAGTGTACCCTTTTTTTAGCAGTTATGATCGTCTATTTGCTAATATAAATATTAATCTATCTTCAAAAATTATTTTAATTATTACCGAAAAATCACCAAAAATAACTATTAGCTGCTGTTAGACCTATAGTACATGGATTTTTGGCGATATTTCTTTTGGTTTTTAATTATTAATTATTACTGTCCCATAATACTATATTATATATATAGATATATTTAAGATTATTTAATCTATGGGGTATCCTCGATTTTTTCCGCAAAAATTAAAAATTTCTGTTTTGCTTGAAAAAAATAACAGATCATACTATATCATTAATCGGAAAATCAAACAATGGAATATCTGATATCAAAAGATATATTAAGCATGCGTATAAATAAATGCGGGAATTCGTGAAATGTGTCAGTCCCCCACATATCTTCCTCATTCTCCCATATCTTCCTACTATACATTAAATAGGTCAATTCCTATTGACAAACTTATTACTATTGTGTTTACTTTAATTAATGAGTATATCACAATATAATTTATCTAATTTTGAGGCTAATTTTTATATCTATCTTAAAAATCTGAGTATTTCCCGCATAGTAAAAAAAAGGCTTAAAAATGACTTTAAAGACTATCTTACTGTACTGCGGTTATCTTTTCCCGCATATAATCTCGGGAATTTCAACAGGCTGTTTACCGCAAATATATTGCAAACTGTTTTGAAGCTGAATCGGAGAAAAAATAAAAATATCAAGAGGTGGTCTCATTTTAAGGAAATTCTGCTCTCCTACAAAGATCATCTTAATCGTCAAGAAAATATATATCAATCTACAGCAAATAACAGCCTAAGTGACTCAGAAATCTTTTCAGAATATCTTAAATCTCTTACTAAGAAAAAATTATCCTCATCTACGTATCACAATTACAAAGCTGATATTAAACAATTTATTGCCTATATTTACTCACGTCAATTAACCCTGGACTTTATCAATTCTTCCTCTACCCTGGCTGATTTTTTAGTTTATTTAAAAAATAATCTTAAATTATCTGATCAATCAGTTTCCAGAAAATTATCAGCTTTAAATTCATTTAAATTATGGATAAAAGAAGCTGGAAAAGAATTTAATTACCTTCAAATATTATCCGAAGAAATCCCGAAAATAAATGAATCCGGCCTTAAAATTCCGATCGGGAAAACAACTCCTGAAAGTTTATACTCCGACCCCCAATCGAATCCGGCTGTTTCTTCAGTATCTCCTCCTTCTGCTTCCCCGTTAACTTCATTTTTCTATTCTTTTATTTTGCTCATCCTTTCAGTATCATTAAGTATCGGAATATATCAACAGTTCTTCAAGGATACTCCGTCACCTCAAGCCTTTCCGGCTCAACCGGTCAGACCGGGTCGGGTACTAAATTTTCAAGGAAGACTGACTGATCAGACAGGAAATCCGGTTTTCGATAAAACCTCTATAAAATTCCGTATTTGGGATAAAGATTCAGGAGGATTGGAACTTTATGATTCTGATTTCTGTTCCATAACTCCCGACCAAAATGGTATTTTCTATATCTTATTAGGATCAACGTGCGGCAAAGAAATTGACAGTAGTGTTTTCTCAGAAAACCTTTACACTTATCTCGGAATTACTGTCGGAAATGATGAAGAAATGCGTCCCAGACAACAAATCGCCTCAGTAGGCTATGCACTAAACAGTGAAACTTTACAGGGCTTGCCTCCGCAATCACCGGCCGGTATATCAACAATACCGTTTATTGATAAAGAGGGCCAGATGTTAATCAGTGCTCCCGGTCCGATGATCAGATCAACATCGGGCACTTTCACTTTGGAAGGAAGAAGTATTAATTTTCAAACAGGTTCGGGTTCGGGAGGTTCCATCAGTTTTTCTCCTGACGGCAATGGGACCGTTAATCTGAATTTGGGAGGATTCTCACCTGCCTCCGGATCCGGATTCCTCAATGTCCTGGGGCCTAATATTATTTCAGGCAGTTTAATTTCTGCTATAGGATCAACTCTGACTGCCGGATATAAACTTATAGAACTTTCTTCAGGTAATCCCTCGACCGGTAAATTTTCCGTAGATGCCGGCGGAAATACTATCATTTCCGGAGATTTAAGTATCGGCAACCACCTCCATTCAACACCTTCCGGTACTCTTGTAAATTCACCTCTTAGTGTAAACGGCCAGATTTATGACGGTGGTCTGGGAATTTACGCAACAAGCGGCCGCAGAATCCCTGTTGCTTTTGACTTTACTAAAGATACCGTTATTGAATTTGATTTCAAATCAGCATCAAACAAGATCGAAATACAAACAAATATAAATGAAGAAGGTTTAAAATACTACCTTTTTACCTGGGCTGCGACAGGTGCTATGACGATCGAGAAATGTAATCCGGCTTGCACTCAACTAACCTCCTCTACTCTTTCTTTTACCAATGACACCTGGCACCACGGTTTTATCAGCTTTTCAGGCAGTAATATAAAATGGGATCTCGATAAAGGCGGAAAAACAATAACCGCATCAGTAAATTCAGATGTGCCTAAAATTTCAGGAGGTTACACCGCCTTTACTTCCGGATTTCGGGCCATATCAAATCTTCGGTTTTCCCCGACATCTGATCTCATCTTATCTTCCGGAAATGCCGCTTTGGGAGGCCGGTTAACGGTCGCAGACCATATTGTCACTTCTGGTCAGATTCAAACAGGCAGCTTTTCTTCGGAGCCGCAGGCATCAGGCAACGGAGCTTTGTATTTTAACTCCACAGACGATAAGCTTTATTATTACAACGGCACAGATTGGACTTCAACCAACTTGGGTGACACCGGTCCGACCGGAAGCGTCGGTGCCACAGGTCAAACCGGCCCTACGGGAAGCGCCGGCTCAACAGGCACGGTCGGCCAAACCGGCCCAACGGGAAGCGCCGGTTCAACAGGCGCGGTCGGCCAA
>Ga0155513_107_pt3 | contig 30045 bp, 22 predicted proteins | sample RifCSPhighO2_12_FD_107170 | JGI IMG/M metagenome (GOLD analysis project Ga0155513, IMG submission 107170) | Candidatus Gottesmanbacteria bacterium RIFCSPHIGHO2_12_FULL_40_13
GTATACCCTGATAGCTGGTGGGTACTCTGGCCAAAGCACTCTCAATTCCTTGAAGGAAGTTGCTGCCGGTGTTATGGACACTACCGCCGGTGTACTCTTTTCCCTCAAAGCTTCTTTTGAATCACTTACTGCCGGGGATATTGAAGCGGAAAAACTTACTTCGGCCATTATTGAGTCGGATGAAATTTTAACGCGAAACTTAAAAACTGATGTTATTTCACCACTTTCTGATAATGGGGAAGTAATAATTGAAGGCAATTTGGCAGTTTATAACGAAAATGGCACCATTTCAGCAATACTTGACCGTCAGGGTAATCTTAACACTCAAGGTAATATCACCGCCGGTTATGCTACTTTTAGATCACTCCTTGAGGCTGAAAATGCTTCCGTTGCCGGATTATTAAACACAGCCTCACTGAGAGTGGAAAATGCTACTGTTACCGGAACTCTCCACGCTGACGATATCCGTTCAACCCGTCTTGATAATCTGCAAAACTCATTCGGCAGTCTTTTGGAAAAATTAAATGAAATTGCCACAGCATCCGCCGCTCTGCCTGCCCCTTCTCCAAAAACGGGCGTACCGGCACCGACCGTGTATCTTTCTCCGACTATAAGTCCGCCATCCGATACGGCATTTCCCAAAGAGACGGGATTTTCAACGCTCTCCGCCTCATTGCTTGTTCAATCTGATAAGTCCGGTTCGGACCGGTATATTTCCGACCTTGTCACAGCTTCTCTGCAAAATACGGATAATCTGCTTACGTTAAACCAAAGAATTGAGGATTTCCTGAAAAATTCTTCCTCAGTGCTTGACGATACTTATAAGAAGTTTCCCTTATCGGATTCACATTCTTCCATAAATGTGGATTCACCGGTTGAAATTGACCCCGCTATGCTGAAAAACCTCACCGTTACCGGAGAATCTTCTCTTGCCGATACATCAATAGCCGGCCAGCTTCTGATTGACGGATCCTTAATATTGGAAAATAGCAGTATAAAAGCTTTAGAAACTTTATATCTTTCTTCCGAAAAAACAATTGATCTTATGGGAGGAAAAGTTTTAGTTGACGAAAACGGCAATCTAACCGTTAAAGGTGAAATACTGGCTGAAAAAGGAATAAAAACCAATACCGTTAGCGCCTCCGGCAACCTTAATATTAATTTGGCCCCGTTGCCTTCTGAAACGCCTGCAGATTCTTCTTCCGGGCAATTTGATTCATCACCCATAAAGGATCAATCTGGTCAGGCTGCTTCGGAAAGAATAGGAGGCTTTGGAAAGCTTCTTATTAATAATTCTTCAATTACGGTGGCAGCCATTGACGGACAGGGAAATGCCAAGTTCTCGGGTGATCTTCAAATTGATAAAAATGCCAGTGTTAATGGCGCCTTAAGCACATCGAAATTATATCTGCAAAATTCGCAGGATAGTTCCGGTAATCCTGAAACTATATCCGCGGCCGAAAATTTTCTGCAAAATAATATTAATGCTCCCGGCCTTAATGCGTCGGGTTCGATAGGTTCGGCAGTCATTCCCGCTTCCAACCGGGAATTCGTCATCTTCACCGACAGTCTTTCCCAAAACTCGCTTATCTACCTGACTATTACTTCAAAGGTACAAAATAGAACATTATATCTGGCAAAACAAAAGTCCTGTCAGGAGGATACCGCTGCCGATTCTGTTTCCTGCCGGCCTTACTTTACTGTTGCGCTCGATATTCCTTATGAGAAAGATATTTCATTCAATTGGTGGCTGGTCAATTAAGTCTTTCCGCTGCTCATATATTAAATAAGGTATAATGAAAAAATGCTAAATCAGATAAAAAAAGACCCTTTTATTCCGGTAATTCTTGTTCTCACTTTTATGCTGTCTATTATGATCACTTCGTTTGTTAGGGGAAAAATCTATAAACCGCTTCAATATAAAAATTCTTCCAATGTCCTGGGTCTTTCCACATTTCATCCGCTCCCTCCTGACTGCCGGCCAGGCAGTTGCGGCTTCTGCGCAAATTGCGGTTCAAATCCGGGAATAAGTTGCGGATCTTTATCCCGGTGTTCCCAAAAAGACGAAAATTACTACTGCCGGTTTGACTTCAATTGTCAATAAAATAGGGCAATAATAGACCTGTTGAGCCAATAACATGAGGCTATATAAACTGAAAAGTTTACCTGATTCCTTAATAACCGCTGTTTTTACCTTTTTCATACTGAGCTTTCCCTTGTTATTTCTTAATCTCACTTTCGAACCGGCCGAACACAGCAAACTTCTATCGTTAATTTTAATTTGCAGCCTGCTGCTTTCTCTGATGTCATTAAACATTCTGAAGGTAAAAAAAGTTACGCTTGTCAAAAGCACTTACGCGATACCGCTGATTTTGATTACCGCTTTTTACCTGTTAAGCTCGATTTTAGTCTCGCCTAATATATTTCTGACTCTCAATACTTCCCAATCAACATCATCTTGGCTGGCTCTTCTTTTCCTTTATTTAACCCTCACGGGATTTTTTTCATTTAATGACCGGTTCCGGAAAACCTCACTTATTCTGATTTCCGCAGGAACATCACTTGTAGCTCTCTATCAGTATTTAATGTATTTGCGCTATATACCGTTTAATCTTATTCTGCCGACCGGCAATCTGCTCTCTTCAGCAGTTTTTTTCTCGGTTGTCATTATCTTAACCATTGCCAATTTAACCGTACTGATAAGTAAAGAAAAAGATAATCTGGTTCAAACTATTAAAAAAAATATCATCCTGCTTCTGTCATTAGTAATCCTCATCCCTGCGGATATGCTTCTTATTCTCCATCTTCTTTCTGATCAAAAACCGATTCTTCTTCCGCACACCATTGCCTATTCCATAGTCGGCCAAATAATAAACCATCCAAAAACTTTCTTATTAGGAGTCGGGCCGTCTAATTTCATTTCCGCTTTTACTTTAGGCAAACCCCTTTCAATAAATTATTCATCTCTTTGGAATATTACTTTTACCAGTTCTTCTTCATTTTTCACGACACTGATTACGGAAACAGGAATTTTAAACGGTATTATTTTCCTGTCTGTTGCCGTAATATCCATCTGGCGTGTCAGAAAATTCAGATATTTGGACCGCTTTCCTGCCCTTTTTGGATTGAATATCCTTCTTATATTACTGATAATTTTTCCGGGTAGTCTTTCTCTTCTTATTCTTCTGGTTATTCTTTTATCGCTGTCGGCAGACGCTAATAATAAAAAGACTGTCAGTCTTAAAAGAATTGGTCCCCTAATCTATTTTCTGCCGGTTTTGTCAATATTTATATCCTTCTTAATAATCTATTTCACCGCAAGAGCCTATTTAGCTGAAAGTTTTTACCGTCTGTCATATAACTACCTGGATAAAAATGACGGAACAAATGCTTATAATTATCAAAGAAAGGCCGTCAGCCTTAATCCTTATATCGATAAATACCATTTGGCTTTATCCCAAAGCTCAATCATTCTGGCTGATGCCATGGGCAAAAAAAAGGATTTATCCCAAGATCAAAAACAGATGATACCCAAGCTGGCTCAACAGTCAATTGAAGAAGGCCGGATGAGTATTAGTCTTAACAAAACCAATGTTTTTAATTGGGATAATTTGAGTAAAATTTATTCGGCTCTTATTAATTTTGCCGCAGATTCTGACCGCTGGGCAATTGAAACCGCCAAACAAAAAGTAACTCTTGATCCCAAAAACCCCAATAACTGGCTCAATTTAGCTCTTATATATAACAAACTGGAAAATTATGATGATGCGGAAAAATCGCTTCTCCGGGCTATCGAACTAAAAAATGATTTGCCCGGCCTCCATTATCAATTAGGATTAGTCTATAAAAATAAGAATAATTTAGGGAAAGCCCGGAGCTATTTTGAAAAAGCCTTAAACATGCTGCCTGAGGATAGTCCCGATTACATAAAAGTCGAAATGGAGTTAAAAACATTTGCCTCTCCTTAGTTTCACTTAACAATGGCAAACACCGCTCCGGAAAGGATAACAAGATATAAAATCCAACCGGTAAAAAATGACTTTACGGCAAAAAGTGTTCCTTCCTCTCTTGCTGAAAATAATAGAAATTTTCTGACCCCCCAAAGATGCACTAAAAGAAATAAAATAAATCCGGCAGCCGTTAAAAGAGACCAAAATCTTAATCCGAAGATTTGGAACAGGATATATAATCCCAAAAAGAAAGCTGTCAAACCGGCCGATATTGTCGTTAGTGCTTCCTTGGAGGTAGTCGCCACCGGGTCAAATTTTTTTCTTTCCCGGTATATCTTGCTCCAAAAATAACTTCGCCAGAAATATTTTTTGGCAATCGGCAGAAAATCCTCAAACTCATGCCTGACCATAACTTTGGGATTAAATACAACAGCGTATCTTCGGGCAATTCTGTAAGTCAGTTCAATATCTTCTACCAGTGCCGTTTTATATGTCGTATCAAAGCCCTTAAGTCTTAGAAATAAGGATCTGTTTATGGCGGCAATCCTGGTCGAAAAAAGATAATAGTAATTCCGGGGATCTCTTTCGTTAATCCAGTAACTCCAGTCTCTTAATGCTTTAAACTTTGGAAAAAATTTTCTGTTTTTCTGGGTTCGGGTCCAGACGCCGGTTAGGGCAAATAGGTCCGGATCTTTCTTAAATGAACTGATTACCTCAAAAAGCGTATTTTTATATAGATAAACATCAGCATCCAAAAAAAGGGCAATTTTCCCGCGGGCGTATTTTACTCCTATATTCCGGGCTTTTGCCGGACCGCAATTCTCTTTTAAGGAAATTATTTTTACCCCGGAAGTATTTTTCCTTTTCGCAAATCTCGCAATAACTCTTTTAGCTTCCGGCAAAGTTTGATCAATGGAAAAATCATCAACTAGACAAATCTCTATTTCATTTAAATCAACGCTTTTTGAATTATAAATGGACGTGAGTAATCCGCCGATCTTTCCCTGGCTGTTATAGGCCGGGATGATAATGGAAAGAAACGTCATGCTGAAAATTCCAACCCATCTTAAGCTATAATCAATTTATGTTCAAGTATAAAAATTGTATTTTGCTTGGCATCTTGCTCTTTTTCCTCACCTTTTCCTTTTACCCGACCGTCTATGAAATACGCCAGTCACCGCGCCTAAAGGTCAAAAACCGGAATTTTATCCTGGAACACAACTATTACTGGCCTGATTTTAACCTCTATCTGTCCAAAGTCAGGCAGGGTTATGAAAACAGATGGCTGGCGGTTGAAAAATATACCTCGGAACCCCACCGGGGCTCCCTTATTCAGATCTTCTATCTCTATATGGGAAAAATCGGTATGAGTTTGGGTCTTCAACCCAATATTGCCTACCAGCTTGGCCGGATAATACTCTCGCCGCTCCTTTTAATAGTTATTCTTATGTTGGTCCAGTATTATTTCCGCGCTCCTTTATGGCAGATTCTTGCCTTTGTCATAACTCTTGTCTCCGGCAGTTTTTTGAAAATCAGCCGGATTGACGGCACTTTAAGATTGGAGCGCTTCATGGAATGGTGGTCAAATATTGATTCCCTCCAGCGTATTACTTTTATTCCCCACATTCTCTTCGGTCAGGTTATTTCTTTTTATCTCCTTTTCCGGATAACCCTGTCAAAAAATCCCCTAAAAAAAAGCCGGCTCCTTATTTATATAATTCTGGCAAATCTCGTCGGATTAGTTTTTCCTCCCAGCTTGATTACCCTCTTGGGTGTCTTAATCCTGCTTCAAATAATTGAGTTTATAAAAAATCCGAAACCTGTTTCTCAAAAAGTAAACCTTTTGCTTTCATCACCCGAATTGCGGTTTATTCTATTCTCTCTTCCTTCACTTTTATACCTTTATATTACCACCAAAATTATCCCCTGGTCTGCCCTGGTAGAATTTCACCGTACCCATCCGATGATGATTCCTTTTGATCAGTATGTTCTGGGCACCGGCCCGGTCATATTTCTTGGATTTTTGGCCGGAATTTTGGCAATTATCAGTAAGGAAAAAAGATTTTACCCGATGATTCTCTGGGTAGTTGTTACTTTCCTGTTTGCCGCGCTGTTTTCGGTTGTTAAGGAACAAAGTCCTCTCCGCTTCACCCAAACAGGACTCTTTATTCCCTTAGGCATATTGGGTACTTATTTTATGTACCGGCTTGCCGGTGTAATCAACTTAAACTTCTATAGGTATTTGATCTTTTTTTTAATTGTTCTGTATATCGGATCAAACTTATTCGTTATGAAAATGAGCTTAAATTGGCAACTTTCTTTCATTAATCAAAGGGTTGGTGCTGACATTCCCGCAGTACCCTTTCCTCCGCAAACCATGTATCCGCTGACCGAGTGGATGGACGCTATAATTTGGCTGAAAAATAACACCGGGAATGAAGATGTTGTCCTGGCGGAAATAACAGCCGGGAATTTTATTCCGGCTTATTCCGGCAACTTTGTCTATTTCGGCCAAAGTAATACCGTTGATTACAACCGGAAAGGTGATGAAGTTAACCGCTTCTTCACCGCTCAAATGACCGACAGCCAGGCCGGGATTTTCCTCCGGAATGGCCGTATCGGTTACGTTTTCTTCGGAGTCCAGGAAAAGGAAAAGTTGGGCTGGAAAAATCTGGAAGAATATTATCCCTTTTTAAAACCGGTCTTTAAGAACAATTCTGTTGTTATTTACCGGATTTAACTTACTTAAATATTGCCGATCCTATCCTTATCATGTCGCTACCCTCGGAAATTGCTTCTTTCCAATCATTGCTCATACCCATTGATGTCAGTAAATCGTACTTCTGAGCCAATTGCTTCAACCTCCCAAAATGCGGCCGGACATCCTCAGGATTATCAGAATAAGGCGCCATGGTCATAAGGCCTTTTAAATTAAGATTGTCCATTTTTCTTATTTTTTCAATTACCTCTCCGGCTTGATCCGGAATAATTCCCTGTTTTGTCTTCTCACCGGAAACATTAACCTGAAGATATATAGGCACAACTTTCACTGCCCTATAATTTACAGCCTCAGCTGTCGCCAAATTGTCAAGGGAATGAATTTCGTCAAATATTGACAATGCTTTGTTTATCTTGTTCTTCTGTAAAGTCCCGATCATCACCGGTGTATATTTCCCGTCAAACCCCGCCCCTAGTGATGATAGATATCCGAATTTCATAAAAGCTTCCTGGACGCGGTTTTCTCCGATAATGGCGGCTGCCTTCTTTTTTTTATTAATAAGACTAATAAATACTGCCAGTTTTTCGCCGGATATGTATTTAGTGGCAAATAAAACCTCTATCTTTGCCCGGTCACGGCCGCAATTTACGGCTGCCTTTTCAAATTCGTCATTAAATAAATCCAGTTTTTTTCCGGTTTCCTCCTCCCAGTCTAAAATCGAAGTTTGAGCTTCCTTAACCATATAAGTTCACCTCCTAAAATTAATAGTCCGGTTATAGTAATCATATTGGCAACTTTTTCAGTTTGGCTGTAAGAAAAATAAAGTTTAACAAGATGTCGGCCTGCCGGTATCTGTATTTGCATTCTTCCGTTTGGATCATTCCTTATTGCTGCCTCTTTATTGTCAATTATTGCCTTCCAATTCGGAAAATAAAAACTGTTAACTGTTAAAGTATTATCACTTGGAGAACTGTATTCAACCGACAATTTCTCAACCCCCGTTTCCTGTCTGTTAATTTTAACAGGCTGTAAAAACTCAAACTTTTCAGGTAGTTTCCCCGTTTCCAAATAATTTTTTTCAACTTCAAGTATATATGGTATGGAGACATTAACCGGTAAAAACTCCGCCGTTGCCATATTTTTTAAAGTTCCCGGTGCCAGTAAAAATGTCTGCGGCTGGGAAAAATAATCGTCACCGAATGGAAAAATCTCAACCCAGGCTTTCGTATAGGGATATCCGGCAATTACGGCCAATATGACAATAATAACAGCCGCCTGACGTCGGCCGAAAAATAATAACCCGGCAAGCAATGATCCCAAAAAGGTAACAGGAGAAAGCATCCGGAAGGGATAAACAATAAATTTTAAAAACGTTAATTTTGACCAGATAAAATCAGACTGCAATGTCGTCAGGAAAAGGCACAAAATAAAAAGTATATACAAAGCTAAAAGAAACACTTTATTGTTTCCGGTATTTTGCCCCTTTCCGTTAAATGGCGTCTTTCGCCTGCGGGTCAACAAATAAATTGCCGGAAAAAGTAAAATTAAAAAAAGAATGGGTAATCCGGCGGTGAAATCATAATATTTGGCAATGCCTGTCTTTATCGTCTCAAGGGAAGTCATAAGCTGAATCTCCAAGGATTTGTAATATGATCCCCTCATCCCCATTTCCTTACTGATAAGTGAGGGATAAGCCGTCAGATTATTTAAAAAAATTGCCGGCAGGGTAAAAAAACTGCTTATAATTGAGGCTGATATGAATGAATTTATATATAAAAGCATAGGCGCTAGAGTAAACCGGTAAAGAGTTGCCCCCAACAATAAAAGGATTGGCGTATAAATAAGAACGGAAACGTTATGGGAAAGAATAAATAAAAACCAGCTTAAGGTTAGAAGTACAAAGGGAATTGCCTTCCCTTGAGTCTCTTTTAATCTTAATGCCAGATATAAAATAAGGGGCGGATATACAAAAGCGGTCATTTCTCCCCAACCCTCATACAGATAAATTGTCAGCAAATGATAAGGAGCGTATGTATAAACAACCGCCGCAATAATACCGGCTGTTTTCCCCCGCAGCTTTTCGGCTAAAAGGAACATAAAAATAAACGACATTACCAAAGTCAGCCCCTGGTAAATCTGCACTGAGGCTCTGATATCGAATCCCGACAGTTTAAAAATCGAAGTAACGTAATAAGGCAAAAGGTAATTGAACAAAAATATCGGCGAACCGAAATTCAATGCCTGATCCGACAGCCACCTCACTCTCAAATTTCCTTCAGTTAGGGATCTGGTAAATGACATCAGCCGGAATTTATGGGCCAGCCCGTCAGCCGTACCGTATACATTCGGTGAAAAAAGCGGCAGCATGACCGGTATCAATATCACGGTACTTAAAACCAAAATAAGTATTCGCTTTTTGTCCCGGATATTTTTCATAAATTCACTTTATAGATAACCATTGTCTTATTGTCATAAACAGGTTCAAAGATTGGAAACTGCCTGAAATAATTATTGGCCGAATACAAAAGCAAATGGCTTATCCTGTATTTTTTCAAAATCATCGAAACTTCATCCCCGGATGCCTTCCCGTCTATTAAGGAAAAAGCATCTCTGACCTTCTCGGAGATATTGATGGTAAACAGATCGAATCCGAAAACTGTTTTCCGGCCGGTAAGTCCCGGAAAGGGTTCATTATAAGGCCATTGCACCAGAAAAATATCCTGCGGTGTTGAAATGTCACGTGCTTTTATAATTGCCAGGTACACGTTCTTGGGAATGTAGTAATAACTGTTATTTATCTTAGGGGTCAAAAGATCCTTGTACTGCACGTAATAAGTCGGTAGAAGTGAAGCGCAATAAATAATTATAATAAATACTAAAATAAATACTTTTATCCGTTTGAAACGGGAGGAAAGAAAAATTATTCCCTCGGTTGCCAATACCGCAATTGGTATATAGACTTGCGATGGCCAAAACCTGGCGTTGGAAATCCTTATTTTCTCGGGAACTCCGGACAGGTAGAAAAAGACTGCAAAAGATAAGAAAATAAAAACCAAAAGTCTTGCCCAGGAGGGTTTCCGCCAATACTGCCAGATACCCAATATCGCCAAAATCACGATAAGCCCTGAATTATAAAATAACCATAAAGGTGTCATTTTAAGTTGTTGGGCTGATTCCCAAGCTGAAGATAATAAATAAGGACTGGCGGAAAAAACCGATTTTACGTAAATTGCCGGTAAGACCCCGGCCAAAAGAAGAATTACCCCCGGAACCAGATACTTAAGTTTTTTCATCAATCCTCCTGCAACTGATGCTGCCAGTGTTGTCAGACCCCAAGTCACCGGATTAATTGAAGAAAGTAAAAATCCGCTTGCTGCCAGTAATGACAAATCAAGCTTTTTTTTGAATCCATTTTTTACCCAAAAAACTGTTAAGAGAAGGATATAAGTGCCTAAAGAATAAGCGATTAAATGATGAGGTGTCGGACCGAACCGTGCTAAAGATATACCCAGGTTATACCAGTGGGTCCAATATGAAAATTCCCATCCTCCTCCCGCTTTGGGTAATATCTGAAACATCGAATTTGAAGTTATAAAAAGAAAAAGCGCCAGTAAGCGTTTTCCCCAATTCTGGGGAAAAATCTCCCGTAATAAAAAATATGACACAACCAAATAAACACCCAAATAAACGGCTACTGCAACCTGGTAGGCTAAAATCACATCAAGTCCAAGTCCGGTCAATATCCGGCCGGTTAAAACATTCTGCCATCCGACCAGAACCGGTTTGAGTTTCTCCGGGGTAAAAAGCATGGTCGAAGATAAAAAATTGTAAGTCCCCTGGGCAAATTGAGACAGATAATAAAAATAATCGGAAGGCCAGTGAACTGTACCCAGATAAACCATGTTGGGAGGTGTCGCCAGCTTGCCTACAATATACTGCAGTTCAATCCCAAGTATGGCTGTCAGAATAAGGATAGTTACAATTATCCCTTCCATAATATTGCGTTTTCATTTATCGGCCTGGGTTCAATTGAGACGGACCATTATATTTAATGCCGGCAGTTTCGGATCAACCATTGCCGGATCACTCGTAAATTTTTCCTGGATTTTACGTGTATGTAAAATTGGTAATACTTCAAGTCTGTCGGTTATACCGATATGCACATATTTCGTTCCCCGCCGGATAAGTTCACTTTCAATTTCCGGAAAATTAAAATTCAGAGATTGCTCATATTGTCCGTAAGGGAGGCAGCAGAAATAATAACCGTTGGGATAAAACACCGTCTCCCCGGTCAGATCAAATACAGGCTCATTTTCAGGAATTCCTGATAAAAATCCTTCAATCTTTTTGAGTGCTGGCTGGTTTGTCCATTGTGATTTAGACTGATACATGAGTTTAGAAAGGTAAAAACTGCAGCCGATCACCAAAAGGTAAATTGCCGTCCTTACCCCGATTTTAAGATTTGGCATCTGCGGAAAAAATCTGCCTGCTTTTTCAGCAAACACCCTGACCAAATCGGCAAAATAAAATGCTACAAAAGGTGAAACCGGAATCAGATACTGAAGGTGTTTCAGGGGAAATATTTTCACAAATGCATACAGATTGACGAATAAGGATAAGGAAAACACAAATTCCCGGATATTTTTATCGGCCTCATCATAAGATAAGGAGGATATGAAATTTTTAATCCCCCAGACTGTTCCCAGGACATAAACAAAAAGATTGGAAAGAAGAATTCTGTTAAGTCCCGGCATACCGTAGAAAATATCATTGGGATAAAAAAAGATATCCGGCCTCATGTAAAATCTCAAAGCCAAAGTCCGGGTTACATCGCTTGCCAGTTTGGAAATTAAGTAAACAGAAAGGGTTATGTTGCCGCTTAAAAAAAGTAATACCCCGACAACTGCCAGATTAATCCCCATTCCTGCCCCCATAAATAGCATGTGTTTTATAAAAATAGCTGATTTAGGCTTCTTTAGTGTTAAAAACTGGTGGATCAGTATAAGTGCAACCGGTACCAGGAAAAAAACAGTTTTCGGAACTACCGCCAGGCTGGCAGTGAAAAAAAATCCGGTGAGAAAATAATATACGGCCTTCTTTTTTTCATTTGCCAAAACAAAAAGGTAAAGCCCGGTAATGGATAATAAGGCCGCCAAAAGATCGGGTCTGATTTCCAACAGTTTGTCGGAAGGCAGGGGTAAATAAATAAATATTACTAAAGTCAAAAGTGCGGTCAGGAGTCCTCTTAATTTTCTGGCCCATAAAAATAAAATGGCATATGTGGCCATTTGCACCAGAAAAATGAAAAATCTGACGGCAATAACGGCCTTTACGGTTCTCCCGAAAATTGACATTATAAATGCCACCGGCAATAAAAAATAAGGAGGAAATATATAAAAAAAGTCGGTATAAGGTTTTTCTCCTGTCAGAAAGCTATATCCCCAGTGAAGATGGGCAAATTCATCGGCGTCAAAATAGCGTGTCAAAGTAAGTTTATAGCGGAAAAATATCAGGATTAAAATGGTCGGAAGGCACAAAAATATTAATAAAAAGTAGGCAATTCTTGCATTTTTAGCCTCTTTCATAAACCCCATGATACTATATATAATCCTTATTATTAAAGTGGAAAAAATACCAATTAAAAAGGTTCCTTTAAAAGTAATCTTCTTCCTCGGTTATATCATAACAATTCTTATCCTTCTCAAATCGGTCATAACAGGCGGTATCGGCTATATGTATGATATCGACGAACTGTTCCACATCCAGTTGGTCTGGCTTTATGCCAAAGGTTTTATTCCCTTCATGGATTTCTTTACTATCCATTCACCCCTTTTCCATAAATTGATCGTTCCGTTTATGAGTAGTTTCGGCTTTAAATATGAATCTGTTTTGAATATCAGAATTATTATGTCGGCAATTTTTATTTTCCGCCTTATAATTACATTTCTTATCGTCTTTCGCCTCTACAGCCTTCCGGTTGCTCTTATATTCTTGCCGCTTTTTCTGCTTGATCCCCTGAGCAATTTCTCGGCCATGCAAATTAGGCCTGATAACTTAATGATGCTGTTTTTTATTTTGGGATTGTTTTTTCTGGTTTTTGAAGAAAAACGGTTGACATTTTACCGGCTTTTCACCTCCGGCCTCTTCTTTTCACTCTCAGTTCTCACCAGTTTGAAAATCGCTCCTTCCGTATTACTTATAACCGTCTTCCTCTTTTTTACCGGAAAATTGAATAAGAAAACACTGTTGGCAACAATAGCCGGACTTATTCTTCCTGCTCTTATCTTTATCCTCTACTTTTCTCTCCATAATCTCCAAAACGAAATGATTCAACAATTAATTTTGGATGCAAGAACTGTCAACAGCGCCATTCTTAATCCCGGAAAATTGTCCGCTTATTTTAAACCGGATAATATTTATTTATATACAAGACCGGGTAAACCGCTTCTCTGGTACTTTCTTATAAGCTTGCCGATACTGTCTTTATCGGGGTGGCTTTTAAATCTTTATCGACTGGTAAAAATTAATATAAACCGTTTTCAACTTCTTTTGAGCTTAATTTTCATTTTCCAAATATTTTTTACTCTGTCGGTCCGGTCAGTATTTATCCAATATCTTTTGCCCGTCAGCTGGCTGGCTTCTCTCTATTCTGCTTATCTTCTTAATTTCCCTCTGAATTTAATAACAAACAACTCCGTTAAAAAAATTTATGCCTCACTGATTACCGCGGTTTTATTAATTCTAATATCTTTATCAGTCGATATTAATTACCGCCGGGCCAAATATGATAATCCCCAAACCGGAGAAAATCTAGAAAGACTTTGGCGGCAAATCCCCGAAAACCAATATGTCTATCCCAATCTGCTATTCCGTCCTCCGGTTTACCCGCTTACCTATGGAGTTTTTATCGGTGATATCCCGCCGGCTCTTCTTTCCCGGTTCCCAAAAATCTCATACAGCCTTGAAAAACATCAGGTAAAATATTTGCTGGTTACCGAATATATATTGGGTTTTCATCCCAAAGAAGCGCAGGATTATATAAGGAAAAATTACCAAAAAGATCCCGTCAGCGGTTTTTGGCTAAGAAAAAATTAAAGATAACAAATAAGCCGAAACCGCCAAATAGGATAATCAGAGGATAAACGGGCAGTGAGTACCTCTCCTCGGTACTGGAAAATGCATTGGCAACAGTTGTGTAGAAAATGGGAAAACCTGTAAATAAAACTAACCCTTTACCCTTAATAAAATTATTAACTGTTTGAGCTTTTGACCAAAAAATAAAGCCCATTGCGGCCAAAAACAAATAAATAACATTCCCCCAGTATGAAATAATGGAAAGTATGGGAGTTTGCCCGTTATTATAAGGAAAAATCATGTGTTTCTCCCAGATATACCACATTTTTTCAATTCTCCAGATAATAAATTTTACCGGATTATTCTTTATTTCTTCTAAAGCCAATCTGAAAAATAAGTCCCGTGTGGTTTTTCTTTTTTCAGGAGTATCCTTCCGGTATGAATACTCATTATAAGCCCATCGGACTTCTTTGGGATAATCGTCCATTGAAACCGGAATTTTTTTTGATCTCTTGACAAACATGCTTATATAAAAATTTTCAATCGATAATCTGTCCACATCCATTAAAGAAATTTCACTATACCATTGGTAATTGCCCCATACCGTATAAATAAACGGGATACAAAAACCGATGCTGAGGAAAAATAATAAAATCCATCTGAAATCTTTGACAAACCGTTTTAATACATAAAAAAGCATCAGGAATAACATGAATATGGAGAAAAAATAGTATACCGGTCTGACCTGTGGTATAAAACCAAGAATTATACCGGTGAAAAATACTAAAATTAAAGAACGTGATTTTAAAAAAGTAATGCTTAAAAAATAAAGTGAACTGAATAAAAATGCCGCTAACACCTCGGGCAGCATCACCCCGGTAAATCCGGATGTAAACGGATTAAAAAGGTAAAGGATGTATGAAATAAGCGCTTTTGTATAACTTCGGAATAATGCGCCGGCGGTGCCAAAAACCAAAAGTGCTGATATTGTATCCAGGACCGCCTGGGCTAATTGAAAATTATTAAATCCTAAAAAAAGTCCGTTATTTGATATTTTATCAATCACTAGAATAAACAGCGGATAACCGTAAATTCTGAATGAATGCGCGTATAATCCGTAGACTTTCATTAAATTAGCGTAATCCCGGTATTGTAACTGGTCAAACGCGAACGGTTGGGGAAAAATCTTAATTAAAAGCAATCGGTATAAAAGTCCTGTAAGAAAAAGAAGTATTATAATAAGAAACCTTTTTTTCTTGGAAGAAAATTGCTTTTTAATCCCGGATTTCATACTCATAATAATTCATCAACTCACCCATGAATTCAAAACTCTCGGTAAGTTTGCAGCCGGTTTTCCGGTAAAACGCATTGGCCGGCAGCCTGTCATAAACGCTTATTTTGAATTTTTTTATTCCCTTTTTCTTCATATCCGAGGCGGTTATTTTTAGAAGTTTTTTTCCTATTCCCTTCATCCGGTGGTTTCTGTCAACGGCAATGGACAGAAGTTCTGCACGTTTACTTGAAAATCCGGGATAGGCGATGATTTTAATGAATTTTACCGTTTTTAACGGATGAGTAATTATGTACCTCAATAATACAATTACGAAGCCTAATAGATCCTTTTTTAATATTCGGGAATTTAATCCTTCCGTGTTTACGCTGTAACTTACAAATCCTCTGACTTTTCCGTTTTCTTCTTCAACATAGGTCACCAAATCAGGAGTCTCTAAACTGGCACGGTAAAATTTCGTCAGGAATTCCTCCCCCAGTTCAGGTAGGAAACCGGATAATTCATTTCTATGCAAGTTAACCACTTGATCAATTTTTTTATCTGTTAACGGTTTAATCATTTGATTTGCCTTCCGGGAAAAACTTATTTATTTCCGAACATACGTATTCAACCTCCCCGTCAGTCAACTCCGGAAAACAGGGCAAAGACAGCTCTTCAAGGCAGGCTCTCTCGCTCTCGGGAAAATCACCTTTTTTGTACCCCAGGTATTTAAATGATGGCTGCAGATGGATCGGTTTTGGATAATGAATTCCTGTCCCGATCCCCTTTCTTTCCAAATATGACTTCAACTTATCTCTTTTTTTACTTCTTACCGCGTATAAATGATAAACATGCCTGGCATATTCTGCTTCTCCCGGTACAACTATCCTTTTATTTAATTTTGCATTTTGAATTTTGACTTTATATAAAGATGCAATTTCCCTTCTCCTTTCATTCCATCTGTTTAGATATTTCAGTTTAACAAGTAAAACAGCTGCCTGTAGTTCGTCCAGACGGCTGTTCCTGCCCAAAACCGTACTCTTATATCTTTTTTCTTCCCCGTACATCCTTAACAGTCTGACCTTCCTGTAAATATCTGTGTTGTTGGTTACAACCATTCCTCCGTCTCCTAGGCAGGAAAGGTTTTTTGTCGGATAAAAAGAATAACATCCGGCATCCCCGACTGTCCCTGTCCTTCTCCACCCGTTATGCCCAAACCGGATTTGTGCTCCGTGCGCCTGTGCGCAATCCTCAATAATTTTCAATCCGTGTTTTAATGCATGAGGGGCAATTTTGTTTAAATCAGCCGCCTGACCGTAAAGATGGACCGCTATTATTGCTTTGGTTTTCCCCGAAATAGCCTTTTCAATTTTATCCGGATCAATATTGAATGTTTCAGGATTTACATCAACAAGCTTGGGTATTGCTCCGATTGTTGTAACCGAAAATGCCGTCGGATAGGAATTAGCCGGCATTATTACCTCATCCCCGGAAGACACTCCGGCTGCCGTTAAACTCAAAGATAAGGCATCGGTACCCGATGCCACTCCCACTGCGTACTTTACTCCCAGATACGAGGCAAATTTCTCCTCAAATTCAAGAACATTTTCTCCCAGTATGAATCTGCCTCCGCTCATTACTTTATCAATGGCTTTTATTAACTCTTTTCCGATATTCCCAAGTTGTCTTCGGGCATCAAACACTGGTACGGTTCTCATTTTCAGTAATTCTAAATTTTTGTTTTATAAATAACAATGTGTTCCTTCCGGAAAACAGGAGCCATAAATTCGGAATATATTTCCGGCAGCGGTCCGCTGTCCCAAAACACATATTCAATTCTATTATTCCCTAATATTTTTTGGACTTCATCCCGGTTCATATCTTTTTCATAGAAAAACCTGTTTGACAATGCGTATTTGCCCCAAAAATCAGCAGTTGATACTTCATGTCCGATATAGACTTTATTATGGGTATATGCCGGAAGTAATGTTCCGATATTAAAGGGAATTAAAACATTGGAAAATTCTTCCGTGTTTCCGTTAAGATAGTCAGCTGCTTCAAAATAAATTGTCGGGATAAACTCATTGTTATTATAATTGGTAATTTTAACATCTCTTTCCCGGTAATTTTTTAAGCTGATAAAAGTATTCGGCAAAAACAAAAGAAACAGAAATAAAGCAGGAATCAATTTATTATGGAATTTACCAATAATCAGCCTGATTGCCATTATTGCCGCAATCCCGCCGAAAACATAGGGAGCCCCGTAAACAAACCGGATCTTGTTAATTGTTAAAATCCCGCCGGCTGACAGTAGATAAAGAATAATGGGCATCATACCGATTAATAAAAGAAATATCTTCTCAAAAGTCGGTTTTAATATCGTATTTACAAAAAGAATAATCATGAGATACGGAAGAATCCCGTATGAAGACAAAAATATGAAAAACTGGTAAGGAAAACGCTCAGCGTGGTATGTGTTGTATTCCCAGATAAGGTTATCGCTCCAGGGATGGCCCAATAATTTAAGCTGAAGATAAACAAAAGCCTGCGTCAGGACAGACAAAGCCAGAATAATAATAAGTCCTGTTAAAATCTGCCTGTTAAAAAATACCTGAATTTTGTTTTTTTTCAGGGGTTTTATTGCCGATAAATAAATTATTGCCGGAAAAATTATACAAGCGGCAATAACCGAAACCAAAAAGATAAATCCCGGTACGGCGAAAAATAAATTGGCCGTTCCGGTAATAAGTCCGCAGATTATAGCCGGTTTAATCTTCTTTTGGCGCAGGTACAGAATAAAATAAAAAACAGTTCCGATTAATAATGCGCCGGTAAAAAAATGATGAGGAATAAGGCTTAATCGGTGATAAATATCCGTATTCGTCCACCAGCCGTATGTCGTTGTTATTTTTTTATCAAATAAATAAAATGTGAAATCGGGCAAAGGTGCCGCCAGGTATATAATCAGAAGTGTAGGTATCATCCATTTTTCAGGTAAAAGTAAACGGATTAGGCGGCAGGTATAAAAGTAAAAGATAATAAGCGAAACAGTTATCGCACCGTAATAAGCGTCAGAATCGGAAATCCCGGTAATTCTGGCAATTTTGCCCAAAAATAAATAAAACAAATGAACCCTGCTTGGATTAGTTTTCTCGGTTGTATATTGGTCAACCTCTGCCCAATTACCCCTTCCTTGCCTGATTACCGACAGATAATAATAGTAATCTTCAAAAATCCGGTGGACTTTCGTGTAGGTTTTTCCCGGAGGGACGGCTTTAATCCTGTTAATTACCGGTAAATATAAAATCGTCAGAAATATCGTCAGGAAAAAAATATGCCAAAAAATCCGCTTCATCATTCCTTTCTGAAAAGAAAAATTTATTATCTCTTTACTATTTATATTATATTTATTTGAGAAACCATGGCTTTTAAAAACACTTTACTGTTTCGCTTATTTCCCTTTATCCTTCTTTTTATCCTTGCAGTTTTAGTCCGCTATCAATATTGGACCGTTCATCCTGTTCTCTTTGCTTCTCCGGATACTTACGGTTATTATATTGCCGGCCAAAGGTTGATTACCGAAGGAATTATAACCGATGATGCCAGACCTCCTTTTTACTCCCTTATTCTTATTCTTCCTTCTTTTTTAAAAGGCAGACCCGAAACACCGATACTGTCAGCGGATTTCTTTGCTGATATGCGGATTATCATTCTTTTTCAGTCATTTTTGGGACTATTATCACTTGCGGTTCTTTACCGTATTTTGAGTATTTTGAAATTCTCACGGCTTGTTACTTGTCTTTTTACTCTCTTTACCGGTCTCAATATCATGATTTTTTCCATGGAGAGGATACTGATGACTGAAACCGTTACCGCATTTTTGATTCTTCTCTATACTTTGACTTTTATTAATTTGATAAAATCCTGGAGTTATAAGAAATTAACTTCCCTCTTTTTTCTGCTGATACTTATTTTTCTGACTAAACCGATTTACATTCTTCTTCCTGTTTTCAGTTTTATTATAATAATTCTTATTTTCGGAAAGAAAAAAATCATTCCGGCTTCGATTCCTCTGCTTTTTTTTGTTTTGCTCGTTTTTTTATACAGCAGTCTCAATTACGTCCGTTATGGCTATTATGGATTTTCCAGAACCATTGACTTTAACCTCCTGGGAAAAATTTTAACCCAGAATCTAAATATTGAACCCTCCCGGGATAATTATTACTATCCTTACCTTTCCCGGTATGTTTCGGCGGGCAAAGAGCCTCAACCGTACCGCTTTATGGAGTCTGTTAATCCTCTGTATTATCTGGATAAAAAGAAAATGAATAATCTTCAGCCGCTTGTAAGATCAGTCATCACCGCAAATTTTCCGGTTTACTTATATAAATCCCTGTTGGAAATTCCGATTGCCATGGTACAACCCAATCTGGAAGTAATTGAAAAACCCGGTTCGGGATCACTTGCCCATATCATTGTTTCCTTTTTAAAATTCTTTTACGAAAAAGCTCTTTATATAACACTCCTGGCAATTCCTTCTGTATTTTTAATCTCCCTAAGTTTTATTAAGCAAAAAAATTCTGATAACTCTGTTTGGATAATAATTGCCATGATAGCTTTTTATCAGGTATTTTTTACGGAAATGTTCGGATATGGGGAATTCGGCAGGATCATATCAGTGGCACAACCCCAAATTTATCTCCTTGTTCTCGGTTTTCTCCTAAAAAAATTTCCCCTTAATATTGTCAGATTGCCGCTTGATAATGACTGATAAAATTGTAAAAAACTGTTTCCGGATAGGTTTCATCACAATAATCTTATCCTTACTTTACTTCCTGATATTTTCAGCTGTTACTTATCCCGTCATAAAATTTTTCTCTTCGCATTTTTTTACCGGAAACACTGACGGTTTTCTCCATATCTGGAATCTCTGGTGGATAAAAAAGGCAATAACCCAACTTCACACTGGCATTTGGTATACTAATTTTCTGAATTTCCCCCATGGAGTCTCCCTTAACGGACATACTCTCAATCCTTTTAACGGTTTTCTGGCTTTATTTCTTTCAAATTATTTTTCCCAAATCCAGTCACATAATATTATTATCATCTTCACTTTTGTTTCCGCTGGTGTCACTGCTTTTTGGCTTGCCTTCTATTTTTCCCGGTCTTTCTGGGCTTCATTTATCGGAGGATTTATTTACACTTTTTCCAGTTATCATTTTTCCCATACCATGGGACATATGGAGCTTATTTCTATTGAATGGATCCCGCTGTTTGTTCTTTTTTGGTTTCTCCTGCTGAAAAAACCCGGTATTTTCTCTGCCCTCGGATCAGCCCTTTCGCTTTACCTGGTATTTTTATGCTCCCACTATTATTTCATCTATTCAATAATTATCGCCGTTATAATACTTATCTGGTTTATTGTTAAAACGCGCGGTTTTATTCTCTTGAATAAAAACTTTTATATTCCGTTATCGGTTTTTATTATTGTCTTTATTGTTACTTCTGGTCCGCTTATCTATTCATATTTCATTTTGCTGAAAAATGATGTGCTAATGGGTTCACATATACCTGAATTCAACTCGCTTGATCTTTTTGGTCTTATTATTCCCGGCGGCCAGTGGCGGTTTGCCGAAATTACCAAATTTTACTGGTCCCGTCTTGCTTCCGATAATATCAGTGAAGACAGTGTTCATATCGGCATTTCAACCGTTATAGTTCTTGTCTATCTTCTGATTAACAGGAAAAAAATAAAATTCCCTTCCCTTTATCTCTGGCTTTTTATTTTTATTTTCTTTGCTGTTGTGAGTCTCGGACCGGTCCTTCACATACAGGGTCTGACGATTCCCTTGCCTTTAATGCCTTATGTTTTACTGGAAAAAATATTACCTGTTCTTTCCGGTTCCGGAGTTCCCCTTCGCCTGACTCTGATAGTCTATCTTTCTCTTTCCGTACTGGTGGCCATAGGTATTAAAGAGTTGGCTGCCGGAAACACTTATGAAAAAATCTTATTGCTTTTTGTAATAATTCTTCTTTTTATTGAATATTTACCAAAGCCGATTTCTATTACCAAAGTTGCGATTCCTAAGTACATAAATACTTTAAAAGATTTGCCTGACGGCGCGGTTATCGACGGGGTATCCGACCGTTATCAAATAATGTATAACCAGACGGTTCACGAAAAACCGATGGCTTTCGGCTATACATCCAGGGTTCCGATCAGCGTTTGGCAGAAAAATAATCATTTGTCCGAACTGATTAGACTTCGGGATTACACTGCACTCTGCCGTCAGTATAATTTCCGGTATTTCTTAACAGACAGTGTCGTTGATAATTATTCTGCTTCCGTAAAATATGATGACGGCCGGATTAAAATTTATGATTTTTTCGGGGAAAAAAATAAGTGTGCCGGATAATATAAAAAAAATAACCGGCAAACATTAATACATATGGATAAAGCGGCAGTGAAAATCGCTGTTCGGAAACTGACAGAACATGGACCAGTGCATAATATCCTGTCATTAAGGTAACACCGGATACGAAAATTAAAGCGGTCTCGCTTTTGGTTTTCTTTAGCCTTGTAATAAATCCCAAAAGTCCCGCTGCGGCGCTAAAAAGAATCGTTCTGTTTAACCATAACAGAAACACGCTCAATGTCTTATTTTCAGGCTCGGTAAAATAATAAAGAGTTTCTTTATCGAATATATACCACATCTTTAAAAGTGCCCGTTTCAGGTAAAAAACCGGTTTTGATTCTATCTCAGAAAGTGATAACTTCAGATATTTTTCAGCCATTTCTTTTCTTTCTTCCTTGTCTTTAGGAGCAAATGAGAATTCACTGTAAATTTGCCCTACCTGATACGGATAGCTGCTGTTTTCCGTAGGATGAAGAGGCCACCTGTCAACATAAAGCGACAGGTAGAGCTGTTGAACGAAAAAATTATCAACAGTCATCAGGGAAAATTGGTTGAAATATTTAAGATTACCAAAAATATTGTAAACAAACGGTAAAAAAAAGAAGAATATGCCGGCAATAATTGCTGCCGCCTTCCATCTGAAACTATCAATTATAGACATGCTTTTATAAATTATAAATGGCAAAATCATTAAGGCAAAATATAAATTGGTTGATCGCACTTGGACCAGATACCCGGTTAAAATAGTAATTATTGACAGCTTAACAAGAGTCAGTTTCTTCCAAAAACTGACCAGCAGGTAAAAAATAAGTGCCGTAAAAAATATTGCCGCCGTCTCAGTCAGCATCAGTCCGCTATAAGTTGCGGTGAAAGGATTAATTTGGTAGAGGATAAATCCCGTAAATGCCGCGGCCCGGTTTTTAAATATTTTTTTCCCGGTAAGATATACCAGAGAGCCGGTTGCTATATCCATAATGATCTGAAATATGTAAATGCTCCATTTAGCGTCAGGTCCAAAGAGAAGAAAAAACGGTGCGATTAGAATTGGGTATCCGTAAAGCCGGTAAGTTTGGGCGAAAAGCCCGTTATTGGCAATTCCAATGGCAAAATCCCTGTATTGCAGTTGGTCGTGTACCAAAGGTTGCGGGACAAAAGTAATAAGTATTAGCCGGAAAATAAATCCCGCCGCCAAACCGGTCACGATGAGGAAAAATTCCTTTCTGTTGTCTGTTTTTCCTGTCACTTTTTAGGTTATTATAGTCATAAATGTTAATTCTCCACAAACCTGCATTGGTTCTTTTCATTCTGTTAACTGCTATCTATTTTGCCTCAACATCGGGAGGAGTTAACAGCGGTGACGGATCATCTTATGCTTTGACGAAATCCCTGGGAGAAAGTCTGACGGTTGAAATTGACCGTTTTAAATCATTCACCTATGATGTCGATTTCGCGCGGGTTAAGGGCCATTATTACCTTGATCGGGAACCCGGTTTGTCTTTTTTAAGTCTTCCCTTCTACGTCTTGGCCAAAATCCTTTCTCCTTTTGCTTTCCCTCCCTATGCCGGCACTAATCCTGTTGTTGACAGTGAAAGTATCCTACAATCCCTGACTTATCTGACAACGGCCGTTTTCGGCTCTTTGGCTGTTGTTTTTCTCTTTCTTATTTGCCGGTCTTTTGGTGCGTCAAAATGGATTTCTTTTTTATCCGCTCTCGTTTTTGGTTTGGGTACGCTTAACTGGAAATATTCCGCCGGCTATTTCCGGGAACCAGTCCTTACTTCATTTCTTTTGGCATCCGTTTATTTGTTAATTCTCCCTCTGCCATTAAAGAAGTTAAAATCGGGTTTTTGGGTCAAGGCAATCTCCGGTTTTCTCTTCGGAATGGGACTGTTTGCCGATTACTCCAAGTTTTATCTTTTTCCCTTCTTTCTTCTTTATCTTTTTTTCAGGAATATATCGCAGGTAAAATATGCTGTATCCGCTTTTTTATTAGGGGTAAGTGTTCCTTTAATATTTATCTTTTCTTACAATTTCAGGGTTTTTAACAATCCGTTTACTAATCCTCATTTGCATAAAACATATTTCCGTTGGATGAGTGATCCTGCCCTTCTTTTCTCCATTCCGCTTATTCCGGGAATCCGGACTAATCTGATAAGTAACGGGCCGATTGCGGAGGATGTTCTTGTTTTTTTTAAAAATAACCCGTCCGTTGCCGAACAATATGCCGTGGAACTTTACCATACCTGGATGTACAAAGGAATTCTGGTTCAGACTCCATTGTTAATTTTGGCGATATTCGGCTGGTTTTTTATTTTCCGAAAAAAGTTTTGGGAAAGTCTGCTTTTTATTATTTGTGCCGTATCAATATTTGTGTCAACTTCCAAATTGACGGTTTTTTGGGGTTCAATCAATCAGGACGGCCGGTATTTCTTGCCCGTTGTTGCCCTCCTTTTTCCCGGATTGGCCGTTTTCATTAATGAGTCATTAAAAATCAGAAATCGGTTTGTCAGAAATTTATTAATTCTGGTTACCGTTTTTTTGTCAATTATTTCCGTATATAATGGCTGGTATTCCAACATTACCCAATTTGCGCCTAAAAATACCGGATTCTATCGTTTTAACTATTCATCTCTTTCATCTCCGTTATTCTCTTTAAATAATCTTAAATTGATACTGATAAATACCTTCCCTAATTTTCTTAATACGATATTTCTTATTCCCTTATATGCATTTATTCCTTATATACCGGTCAGGATATTTAAGAATATCAAAACCCGTTCTTGAACAATGTTTATTTTTTTATTCAGATTATTCTTCTTTTTTTCAATAATCCTTTTTGCTCTCCGTAAGGGTGTTTCTTTCAGTCGCAAAATTACCGCCTTATTCCTTTTTTCGGTTTATTCTCTGGCCTTTCTGTTATCTCCGTATTGGCTTATATTTATTCAATCGGATAAACGCGTGTTTGCCGTTATTACTCTTCTGTTTATTGGTTTGTTTTGGTCTTATCACTCATCCGGATCATTCAAAATCAAAAGAAAAATTCCTTATCTTCTGCTCATTGTCTTAATTCCGGTCATTATCATTAATTTGCCTCCTTTGTCCGCCGATATCGCTTATCGGGGGGATGAAGATTACCATTTGACAAGACTGATGGGCTTGACCGGATATTTTGAACAGTTCAAAACCGGTTCTTTAAATCTCAAGCTGTTATCGGGCGAAAAACTTTTCCGGTACCCCTACTTAGCCAATTGGTTTTCTTTTTTTCTGTCTTACCCCAATTTGTATGTTCACACATCCTTAATCAGAATTTTGCCGTTTTTTTCACTGTTTCTTTGGCTTTACTATGTTACTGCCCGGCTTCACGGATTAAAAATAAATCCGGCAGTTATCTTTATTTCCGTTTTTCTTATTGCTTCGCTTCCCTTGGTCTTTTTTTATTCGTCTCTTTTATATCTGGAACTTCCGGCAGTATTTCTTATCACAGTCGTGCTCTTCAATTTGCCTATACTGATAAACTCTCCCGTAAACCAACTCGTAAAAACACCATCCTGGTACGCCCTTCTTATATCCGGATTTATAAAAGAAACAGTCTTACCCGTTACGGTTGCCTTAATCATTTTAAGACTGGTTAAAATTATATTTTCGGGGCCGCTGCTGTTAAAAGAGGCAAAAATTATATTCTTTCTCATGCTCCCCTATTTTATTTTTCTTTTTTTCCATATATCATCAGGTTTTGCAGCCTCCCGTTACACTTTAAATTTGACCGCTCTATTAACTCCCGAAAACTATCTTATTTTGGCAAACTCTTTTTTTTCCCAGTTCGGCTTTTTCTTGATATTGGCGGTTTCCGGTGCTGTTGTTCTCTTTATAAAAGACAGGCGGTTGTTTTTATCATATTTTCTTGTGGCTTTAATTATTTTTCTCTTTTTCCTGTCATATTCCGAAAAATATCTGGGTTATTCCCGCTGGAATCTCTACCTTTTACCCGTCTTCATCGTATTTTTCATCCGTTTAATTAGCCTCATACCGGTCAAATTTTCGCTTTTGCTTCTGTCATTATCGGTGACCTCTAATCTGCTCCTATCCCCTGTTAATCCGGACGGCAGCCGCCGTCCTAACTGGGGATCTCCGCTTATTGATACCGCCGAATACAGCTACCCCTACCAAAAAGCTCTGATCTCGCTTAAAGATTCAAATATATCCTCTGTAATTCTTGCCGGCATTTATTATCCTTATGACGGTTTTTCCTATTACTTCCGTAACCTTGACTATCATCCGTACATGAAATACGAGTTTTTTCCCGGCCTGGCAAGCCCGGAAGAGGAAGAATCAGTGTTTACCGGTTTTTTGTCAGCTTATGCTTCAGGAGCCTCATCTCTTCCCCAAAATGCCGCCATTCTTTATCATTCCCAGAAAAATCTGAATGTTGACAACTCTCTCCTGAATAACGCGGGTTTGGTGGTTGATAAAAAAATAAGAAATATTGAACATTCTCTTTATATCCTAAAAAGTAATAAATGAAAAAATTATTTACCCGGTTATCATTATTCCTGCTGTCCTTTTTTGTTGCGTTTCTATTGGGAGAAATCATTTTGTCATACGCCGGCAACAGATATATAACCGGAGACTCTAAGGAAATATTGGTTGCCGACCCTATCCTCCATCATAAATGGCGGCCTAATCTGACATATTTGGATAAAGCCAGAAAAATTCCTTATCTGATTGAAACCAATTCTCAATCTTTCATTGAAAAAAAGGATATTAAAATAAAAAAACCCGGCGGAACTTTCCGCATATTCTTTATCGGTGATTCAAATTCTCAGGGAGTAGTTAATTTTGGTAAAAAAACCGCCGATATTATCGAAAATGAACTCAATCTGCCGCTAAAAAACAAAAACCGGAGTGTGGAAGTCATAAATAGCAGTACTTCAAGTTATGCCATAATCCAGTATTATCTGCTGGTTAAATACATATTGCCTGTTTATTTTCCCGATCTGGTCATCATCAATATTGATATGACTGATATCCCTAATGACTATGCCTACAGAAAATTGGCTGAATTTGACAAAAAGGGTCTGCCTGTTGCCGTCAAACCTTCCTCCGGTCAAGCACTTCTTACACCCCGCGGTTTAATTAATCCTTCCGGAAGTAATTTTTTTGTCCGCCTGATCAATAGATCAAAAATCTTATCCATGGTTTACGGTTTGTATTTAAAAACCTTTTCACTTGACCGCTTTGAGGATGTTTCCAATATCGTTGATACTTCAGCTGACTGGTTAAGTCTCAATTGGACGCCCGGCATTCAACAAAATGTCAACTGGTCGCTTAACCTGCTTCTGGAATCTGTAAAAGAATTAAGAAAGAAAAATATTGCTTTTTATGTGACGAGCGTGCCTCACTATCATCAGTATACGGGCCTTTGGTCGGATAAACCCCACCAAGTTCTTTCTCAATTAAGTTCCCAAAACGGTTTCCCTTTTCTTAATTCGTATCTTTCACTAAAAAAGTATATAAATACTGTTTCACAGGATGTTTTTTATTGGCCTAATGATCCGACACATTTCAATGAAGAAGGCAATAAAATCTGGGCCGGGGCTCATCTTGACTTTATCCGGAAAAATAACATTATCCCTCCCGGATTTAAATAATTTTCGATCAATAATAATGAGTTCCCGACTGTTACTCGTTCAAAGGGATTACCAGTATTTATTCCTGTACTTTAGATAATAGCCGATTGTTTTTTCGATTCCTTCCGTAAGTTTCGTCTTCGGTGCCCACCCGTATGTTTTTTTAATCTTTTCGTAGGATGCGATATAATCTCCTATTTCAATTTTCTCCCGCTCCTCGGGAAACGGTACAACGGATACCCTGCCCATTTTCGCTGTCTTGACGGCTGTTTTGACAAACTCTGATAGAGACACCGGTATTCCGCCCAGATTATATGCTTCTCCCCATCCTTTTTCGCTTCTCCCGGTCAGATATAAAGCTTCAACCACGTCGTCAATATAATTGACATCCCGTATCTGGTTGCCGGTCCCGTAAAGCTTAACTTCCTGCCCTTCCAAAATTAGTCTGATAAACCAGTTTAATACACCCTGGCGGGAATGTTTCATCTGATGCCTGGGCCCGAATGTATTGGTCATCCGCAGGGAAACCGTTTTAATTCCGTATACTTTTGTATACATCAGATGGTATTTTTCAGCCGCTATGCTGTTAATTCCGTTTATATCGGTCGGCTCCTGCGGATGGTCTTCGTCAACCGGCAAATATTTGGCTTTACCGTACTGATTTCTGGTTCCCGCAAAAACTATCCTGACATCTGGGTTATATTTTCTGACTGATTCAAGAAGGGACAATTGTGCCCGGCAGTTTATTTCAAGATCCGTCATCGGATCTCTCATTGAATCAACATGGGATAATGTTCCGGCCAGATTAAATATTAAATCTTGTCCGCCGACCAGTTTGTTCATTTGCCCGGTATCTCTTACATCGGCAATAATGACCCTGACTTTGTCTTTAACGGGATTAATATTAAACAAATTTCCCCCGTATCCCGGTATTAGGCTGTCAACTATAACAATCTTTGCTCCCTCCCCTGCCAGCCGGATAGCCAGTGTCGATCCGATAAATCCCAATCCTCCCGTTATTAATACTTTTACCCCTTTGTAGCTTTTATTGCTCATCTGCCTGTCTCCGCTTAATTAACTGATTTGGTAATTTCCCAAAACTTATAGGGATGTTCGTAATCCTGATGGGCATAAGTCTTATCGGGAAGAAGCGGTAAATTTTCATTAAAATATATGTTAAATATCAGGCGGAATGTATTCACCGGTGTAATTCCGGGATATATTATATTCCTGTCAACATTGGGTAGGTAGTAAGCATTTAAAATTCCGGTTTTTGTTTTCAATTCTTCGCGGGTTGCATTTTTAAAATTAAAAGTTCTTTCCTCAAGTATAATTCTTTCAGGATATGGTCCTTCATCCGCCTGTAATATTATCACCGCTCTCTTTCCAGAATTTTGTTGAATCTTCTCTATTAGATTTTTCAGTTTTTTATTGGCAAAAATAACCGCATTTACATAATTATTCTTATATCCCCGTTTTACTTCTTCTTCGGCAGAAATCAGTTTCCCGCTTTTGTCAAACACATAAGGTGTATGGGTCACGAAAAGATGGGCAAAAACATATTTTGGGCCCTTAAGAGTGCTGAATTCTTCTAATTTATCAAACTGATCAATTGATAATTCATAGTGAAGTTTTCTCCATTCAAGAAAAGGATTGGATACGATGCTGTTTAAAAAAGGGTAAAACATGGTTGTCTCCAAAAAAGATCTTGAAAATTCTGATAATCCGCCGGATTTATATTTGTAATTAATATCCGCGAATTCGCTTTTATTTCCGTGTTCCCAATAGGATCCGACGAATATGAATTTATAACCTTTTGTCTTTAAAAACCGCCAAATTTTGTTATCCCGGTAAATATTATATAGCGGTCCCTGATCAGAATTATTCTCTCCCATTACGCGGGCCAACTCATCCAAATAATCCATCGTCAGTGATGACGCCAAAGATGGATAAGAAGTTAAATAATTAGACTTGCTTTTTTCAAAAATTGCAAAACCCTGATTCTCAAGAAACGAAATAAAATCACTGTTATCATAACTAAAATACCCCTTCAGGGCATCTTTATTGCCGTATCGTTCAACAATAATATAGTAAACATCTGGACAGTTATGATTGCTGCAGTAATTCCGGGAGACCGGATTTTGCTCATTTGATTTGTCAATAAACTCATTCCAGGGTTTCCGGTTTAATTCAAAATAACCTATATTGGAAATGGAAATAATTACAAGAACAACGGAAAAAATATTCAATATCCCGGTAGTAAATGTAAAACTTTTTTTTGATCTTGATATGAAAAAAACTACCGCAAAAATAAAGAGCAGCCAAAATAAAATCAATTCCGGTGAATTAAGAATGGCTTCTGCTACTAAATGGCTATTTTTTAAAAAAATAATCATGTGTCCGAAGGAAAAAAACATGAAATAAGTAACTGTTGCCGCGATACCCGCTTTATATTTATTTCTGAAAATGAGCCTGAGAATAAAATAATAAAGAGTTGAAGTTAAAAATATTGTTAACAGGGGAATAACTATATAATCTAAACTGAGTTCGTGCTTATTATTGCTATAGAAAGCAAGAAGAGGATATAAAGAAGAAAGAAACGGGTGATATATTCTTATTTTTTTAACCATATTCATGGATTAAATAAGCATCTCCGGAAATGCTGCAATTTTGCCTTACTCAAGTAATTTCCGTCTTTCTAATAAATCTGCTATTGCTTCAGCGGTAATTTGGTGACCTGTTTCATTGAAATGCGCATCATTCTTAAAATAAGGATAACCTTTGTTTTTCTGATTTTCAAAAATTGGATAAAGATCAAGAAATGGAATTGACATTTCCTGAAGTTTGGTTGACAGCCTGTTTTGTATGAATTGTTTATCTTTTGTATCCATTTTGATCAGATTTGCGTATTTTACGGCGGCCTCAGGATATAATTGGTAATCAACCGGAATTAATACAAAAACTATCGGTATTGAATTGGTATCTGCTA
>Ga0155513_110_pt1 | contig 27309 bp, 27 predicted proteins | sample RifCSPhighO2_12_FD_107170 | JGI IMG/M metagenome (GOLD analysis project Ga0155513, IMG submission 107170) | Candidatus Gottesmanbacteria bacterium RIFCSPHIGHO2_12_FULL_40_13
CGATGATGGCGATGTTACGGATATCCATAGTTTATTAAAAAAAATAAACCCGCTAAAAACCTTCATGCGGGTTTTAATATAATTTAACAGTAATTATACCACTTTCTTATTCTTGTTGGCTAATTTTGTTGGCTAATTAGTTTATAATTAACCGGATATGGCTGTTATTCCTGAAAATATGATAAAAGTTTCTCTTTGGAATTTATTGCGTTTATCCAGTCATTGAGCATTTTGCTTTATTGCAGCCTTGTTGCTCTTTTAATGTGGAAAGAAAATTCTTTTTTTTTGGTAATTCTATTCCTGATTTTTATGTTTAAATCGAAATTAGCGTACGGGGGTTAGATTTTGCAGAGGTTTAAGAATATTAAGATTCATCCAATTATTGATTTCTTCAATTACCTGCCTGTTCATAAAAAATTTTTGGTCCCAAGGCATCAATTTTTGTCCGTGATTTGCATAGCCATTCGGTACCAAATATGGCATTAACCTATCGGGATATTCTCTTAATGAATCCGGACTGATGCTGCCTGTGTATGCAAAGTAATGTCCGTTTACTTCTTCAAAATCCTTTCTGTCTCTATGCCAACTCAATCCCCGATATATCAGATACTTCGGACCGCTAAAATCGTCAAACAATACAAGATGTTTTTTAGGAATGTCTATTACTCCTAGGTTAGTGAATGCTCCTCTATTTTCGGGGTTTTTCCTGTATCCCCGATGGGCAAAAAGCAGTTTAAAATTACTCCCTTCTATTGAAGAAACCGAAAGGGGTACCGGATTTTCTTCGTGTGATAACCAGAACTCAACTTTAATTCCCGGTAATTTCCAATGAAGTTTTTCAAGCTGTTTAACTATTTCTCTTGCTGTGGGATCTACGGAGTATTGATCACCTTCGGGGTATAAAGAAAGCTTATCAGGCACTTCTTCGGTAGTTGCCAGTTCATAAAAAGATACGGAAGGTTTTTTTAGTTCCTGCAGCATATAATATAAAAATTATTCTTTATGTATTATTCAATTCCCGATTGTTTTTAGGTAGATAAGCCAAAGCATTTTGAATTCTTTCAGAAATTTGATTTTGATCTATAGGGTCATTTGCAGGTATATATAGCCCTAACGTCCCTTCATGCATAGCGTCTACAAGTATATTGGGAATTATCATTTCATTTGCGGTTAAGCTGATTTTGGAAAACGAGAATTTACCAGTTTTTACGGTAAAAGTAAAAATTTCAGAATGTTCATTTCCATCATCATCCCTATAATTATCGCCAAACCGGTATTCAGAAGATTGTTTATGTTTAACTGTTTTCTCCCTTATATTATTAGTAAAAAGAACACCTTCAGTAAATGTGTATGAATTTGGCAGTGTACTGATTAAACTCAAAGAAGTGATTTCATCAATTCTAATATTTTGTTCTCTGGTATAAGAAATTTCTCCGACTTTGCCCTTATTTGTTTCATACGCATCTATATTTTTAAAGCCAATCAGAATTTGCCTCAATAGAGCGGAGGCTATTTCCTGCTGCTCTTTTGTTTCCCTGATTCTTCTTAGTATTAGCCTATTAAATAGAGGCAATGGAGTTTTTTCAAACATATTTTGGTTATTAGATTTAATCTGATAGCATCCGGTTTTCCGCTATTAAATCCTTTTCTATTACGAAAATATAACACTTTTTCCGCAAAAGTCAAACTATAGGTCATTAAAAATAGGGGACGGTTCTCTTTTAGGCACGCTTTTAGTAAAAGTACTCCCTATTGGACGAAGTTGGAACTTATTTAGTTGATGTAAAATCTGTTCCTGACACAATAATCCCTAAGTAAGGATTCTCTTTCTATATCACCTGTGAATTTGAATACTTGACTTAAAAGACCTATTTCATCTAAGAGAGCGGGATGTACATATACTGTTTTCTTTTCTATATGACGGCTTATTGGGGGTGTAAAACCAACATCATATATAACCTGATGTAAATAAGAAGGTATCCAGCGTAAATTGTAATATAACAATTCCTGTTCGGGTGTTAATTTTATTCGCGTTTTCTTTTGAATGTAGTCTATTTGTTCTTGCGGGTCTGCTATATAAAATCTGTTTCTTGGATGTCTTTTCCTCATTTCATCCCGGTTCAGTGTAGAAGCTTCCCTCATAAGTGCTAATCCGATCACTCCGCCTTCCTGATAGAATCTGGCATATTTTTTATAAAAAGTCTGTGTTGTTATTTCATGTGCACCGCTTCCTAAACGATAATCTAAGCATATATCTCCACTTTGCGGAAATATTGATATTTCGGATTGCTTTCCGTCAAATGCAACAGTCCACGAAGTAAATCTCCAATCATCAGAACTACCCGGAGGAAAGTGAGTAAAATTCTTAACCTGAGCTTTTTCTTTTAATGTCTGGGGTATTGTTCCATCAACGTCAATCCTGCCTATATAAATCAGCGGAATATCCCCGGAGTTGGGCGAAACATCCTCTCCTATTAATTCCTCAGGTATTTCGATGGATTCAATATTGAGTTCATGCAGAGGTTTTACTTCATCCAGATTGTCTGTTGCAAACATTACAGCAGTTTCTCTATCTAAAATCCAAATTAGTACATAATTTTTACAAGAAGCGACTAAATTTCCACCTACAATGGCCTTATTTCGATATACAGCTGTTTTTTCACCATATTCAAAAGTTCTTAATTTAGATACTCCGCCGGTTTTCGAGACTTGAGTTGTAATTGAAAGAGGATGATTCGTTAGCTCCAAAATAACATCTAACGGTTCTTGGACCTGCCCTAAACCCAATCGTTCAGGATCCATATATTTGTTATTTTACACAATTACTATAGGTTTATCAAATTAACAGCTCTCCCTTTTTAATAGATCCTGGAAAATTCTATTGATTTTTACCTGGAACAATTTAATAGTAGGAAACGGGCAGTCAGAAATCAACAGAGACGTAAGGAACTCTTCTGTTGTCTAATGGAAATAAATATTTTGTACAGGTTATTGGACCAAGTTGCAACTTACTTTCAATTTAAGAAAAATTATTTATTAGAGTTAAAGTGATTTATACCCGTTTAACGTTTTTGGCAGCAGGGCCTTTTTCACTTTGGGCTACTTCAAAAGATACTTTGTCGCCGACTTGAAGTTCGTCAAAAGTTACTCCAACCAAATCTTTGGAGTGAAAAAATAAATCTTTTTCTTCGCCATCCCGGCTGATAAATCCAAACCCTCTGTCTGTTTTTGTTTTGATTGTACCATTCATAATTATATTATGATGAAACTTAAATAATAAAAAATTTCATCCCTTTCAATTAATAAGTATAGCCAATAATCATTAAAACAACAATATGGCAATATATCCAAATATTACGCGGTACTCCCTATTAAACGAAGTTAGGATGTTCTACTTGGACATGATATATTCGTGCTATGAACAAAAAGTTAGTTATAAAACATGCTCAAGATCTGGAAGGTAATGAATTAGACCAAACAAACGCATCTTTATATCGGGAATTTAAAGTACCCCCATTGTCGCAGAAAGATAAGACCGATAGATTATTTTTCTTTTTAAAGGAAAAAGAGAGAATTCTCTCAAAGGGCGCTCTATTGAAAGTCTCACCCGTTTATTTTAATGATCAACAATTTATCCTTTATGCATTCGTAAACGTGGTTGCCAACATAAAGGGAAAAGGGTTTGGGAAAGAAACAATGATAGCAATGAGAGATTATCTTTTAGAAAATGATTTGACAGGATTTGGATTTTGTATGCCAAAAGTACAGGGGTTTTATGAAAAGTGTGGATTTACTTTAAATATTGAATCAACTCACAGATTTGTATATAAAAAAGGGGATGAATCGATAACAAATCAGGATGGGCAAGTGATATTCTATCTGGAATCGTCCAACGCTTTTATGGAAAAAGTTTTGTCTCAACCAGATAAAATCGTTTATATCCCCAACCAAAACCTTTGGTAAACTATTCAGAGGGCATCTGAAGATACCGATTTTAAAACCTTGTACCCCGTGCCGGATTGTCGTTAATAACGACACTCACCAGCAGTAAGACTCTCCCGCTTTTGCGGGATCGTTAACTGCTGGATTGCAAACCGGCAAGCCGGTCCAGAATCGACCGAAGTAAAAAACAAAAAATCCGGCTAAATGCCGGATCTTTTTTGTTTGTACCCCCTAATGGACGACATTAGAACCTGTTTGTATGTTTCTATTTAGCACATCATAATGCACTCTCTATAATTTTGTATAGGTTGCTGGACGAACAAGTTTGAAGCGATGTTAATAAAAGGATTTTATTAAGTAAAATAAGTGACACTATTGGTATAAATAGAAATATTTTGTTTCACCGATTAATTTAAAATTATTGCGAACAAACGACACTAGTTCATACACATCAGTATTAGGAAGTGGTTCAACTTTTGTCGCAATACTCCCTGCTGAATATTTCTGGACAATAATTACTCCATATTTCTTAAATGATTGCAGTGTGTTTAGTATTCGACTTTTTTCATAAGTATTAATAATTTCTTGACCTTGAACCCAGTCTATTGGAAGTGGGTTTATCGCAGTACTGCTTATCCAATAGACAGCTAAATCAGGAATAATTGCATATTTTTTTATCCCTACTTTTTTAATTGCATTATTTAAATCTAATAAAAAATCATAAGTATTTGCATTTGTTTTTATATATTTACCTGATTTTAATACATCACCTAAATTAAAAGTTAATCTATTTACTGACAAATCACGATATACTTCATAATTTCGTATATAAATATAATTCTTCATAGTAATTAGAAACATAAGAAAGAGGAAACAACTATAAAGGAATCTTAGTTTTATTTTATCTGCAATTTGCCAAAGTAATGAAAGTAAAATAATTATGAATACACCTGAAACAAGAGCTGGAGTATTGTACCCAATTGATATAGATGTAACCCACCCAAGACATATTGATGCACCAATTGTTCTCAACAAATGAATATATTGATTTCGATTAAACAATAAATAACCAAATAATCCCATAAAAAACCAAAAAACATAAAATGATTGTCTATATGCAAAAAGATGACCATTTCCGAGAGAATAAGATAAATAAAGAAGAAAAATTAGATTAAGCAAAAAACCTACAATAGATAAAAACTTCTTCTTACTTAAAAAGAGTGAATTAATCAAAAAAGAAATAACAAAAATAAAAAGGAAGGAAGCTCTTAAATATGAGAAAAAACCGGTTCCCAAAATATCTGTTTGTGCACTTAATTGAATCAAAGCGTCAAAGAAAGCTCCAGTAATAAGCAAATATACGGTCATAAATCCTAGTGACGCTAAAGAGGCGGACCACATAGTTATATCTAACCAGTCGTTATTTAATATTAAAATTAATGGTAAAAGTAATATGAAATTCTGACGGAAAAGTACTGAAGTTCCCAAAAAGAAATATCCAATAAGTTTCTCTTTTTTGGTAACTGATCTTGAAATCAATAGTAATCCAAGCGAAGCAAACACTAGTCCATCGATAGAGTGCCAAGGCATAATTGGAAAATTGTGAGATGTGAAAGCAAATCCAATTACTGCCCAGATTATAGGAAACAACGGGATAGACCAACTAATCTTAAAATTCCTAGATGAAATTATTGTAATAATTATTACCCAAAACCACACGATTAATGCGAATTCAAACCAAGTGAATAATCGTGATAACCATAGTGAATATTGAGTTCCTACGATTAAAAAAGGGGCATGAAGATAATACGATCCTGGTAATCTTATTGAGATGAAGTCTTTATAAGGAATTTGTCCTACAAGAATTCTTTTCGCACCTGCAAGTACAGTACCGTCATCTGTCGGATTGAAACCAATCCAAGAGAATAGAGTATGAGCAGAAAAAGTAGTTATGAATAGAAAAATTAGAGAGTAAATGAAAATGAGGCATTTATCATTTTGTTGTTTCATATAAATAGACCATCGTCGTAATCTGTCCAATAAATTCAGCTAAGCTATTAAGTAATTTCTATTTGAATTAAAGAGGATTAAAATAATTCAGGTTAAAAGTTCCATTAAGGGTTTTCTCTTTGAGAATTTTTAGATTCTCGTCGAACAAAAAAAGTGCGGTTCTGTATATTCATCTTTATTTATGCTAGTTATCGTCTTCATAGTAACATGAATTTCCTGAGAAATGCTAGTTATTGTCTGTAGAGCTATTGACTGCACTTAGGTAGGCTGATGGCAATATGAAAGCCACACCTACTCGGATGAAATTTGGTGAAAGAGTTCGTGAGTTAAGAGAAAAAGCAGGTCTGTCTCAAGAAGAGCTGGGATTTCAAGCAGGGCTCCACAGGACTTATATTGGTTCTATTGAAAGAGGGGAACAAAACGTTTCAATAGATAATATCCATAAAATAACAAAGGCTCTCAAAATCTCCTTATCTGAACTCTCTAAATCAATTTAGCCGACAGTCAGCTTCATTCTCATCATCATTGGTGCTAAAATAACCACATCATTTATTACTATTACTATGACACCAGAAGAAAGAGTTCGTGAGTATTATTTGTGGGTATTGAATAGGATAAAAGAAGATCTTCTTACAACTCCCAAGGGCGAGTTAATTCGTTATGATTTAAGTCATGTTGGTGCTGCAGGTGTCCCGAATAATGAAACTGAGTCAAACATTATTAGAAAACTGGAAGAGTGGACAGTTTTAAAAATAATAAGAGAAAGGCCATTTCAATTTGAGGTTCTATATCCAAAATTCGATGAGATATACCAAAAGTTTCAAAAATCAGTTTTCCCTATAAATAATGAAAAAAGTGATTTGGAAATAAATGAACCGAGTGAAAAAATAGTTCCCTTAGTAATCAAAAATATTCCCATAAAAGTCACTATTGCTGATTTAAAGTTCAAATTTAATGAAATCTTACAGTAAAATAATCAAGTTCAGTTTTATATTAAAATTGCCCACTATTGTAAGTATATACTTGAAAATGAACATGCAATTTCTCTCATGAGCAACCTATACCAAGAGTCAAAAGATGACTCAAAACCGTATCTCCAAGCATGGAAAAACTTTTATAAAATTTGGAAAGATTATGCTAGAGACATCCTTGATAAAGCCGAAAGAGCAGGTATTAAAGATGATCCAGAAAATATCTTATCCAATGAAATAAGCAGTATAAAAAATAAATTGGAAAAAAGTGAACCTTCAATTTGGGAATCAGATCTTGGCGACTACTACACATCATATTGATATCTTGTAAGAAGATTTAATGAGTTAGGCAAATCTTCTCTTTTGATACCAAAGCATTTCGATTCCAAAGAAAGTCCCCTTTCAATCCATCCTGTTTATTCTCTGGCTCGTGATGAATGGGACAAATTCGATCACTCTCGTGAAACAACAGTTTGGTGGGCTCATTATCAAATCTGTAGGCTAGCAGCAGGAATCTTGGATTTAGAGGTAAAAACTAGTTATTTTAAAGGAGATAATGTTGTTGACGGCTTTTATAAGTACGAATTTACTGAATTATCAAAAGGAAATATAAGTAGTACTCCAATTGTATTACATGCGCATAAATATAAAGTTTGGATTAAACGATTGCACGAAGTACTTGGTATGATATTTTAACTAACCCTTTTTATATGGGTACGTTTGAATATCCTCGTGAAAGTAATAATTGGTATCAAGGCATTCATCAACCCATGATCTCCGAGGAACAATTTGACTCAATTCAGACAATATTAGGAAAAAAAGGCAAACAACGCCCTCGAACCCATATATTCGCTTTTACAGGACTTATGCGCTGTGGAGACTGTAAAGCGATGATTACCTGTGAGGAAAAGATAAAACGACAGAAAAACGGTAATGTGCATCGGTACGTATATTACCACTGTACAAAACGAGTCAATCCAGATTGCACCCAAGACTCTATTGAACAAACAGATTTATCAAAACAGATATTAAATACCATTGAAAACTTGAAGATTCCTCCTGAATTTCATGATTGGAGTCTCAAATGGGTTAAAAGAGAAAACCATAAGGAATCGGCAGATAGAAATACGATTCTTACTCAACAACAAAAGGCATATAAAGACTGTTTAGAGCAACTTGATGAACTTGTAAACATGCGTGCAGCTAAGGAAATTACACCCGAAGAGTATGCAAAAAAGAAATCAACTCTTCTTAAAAATAAGACAAGATTTAAAAAATTATTGGACGATACTGATGATAGAGCAACAAAATGGCACAAAAAAGCCGATGATATGTTTGATTTTGCAAGAGATGCTGTAAATAAGTTTAACAATGGAGGCCTTGAAGGCAAACGATATGTGCTTTCTCACCTTGGTTCGAACCTCCTCTTAAGAGATAAAATACTCACAACCAATCTAGAAAAAACACTTATTCCGATGAAAGAAGTAGCAGAAGAGGTAAAGAATATACACGAACGGTTCAAACCTGTGAAAGGGATTGATAGGACAAGCCAATTAGAGACTTTGTACGCTCAGAGTCCATCTTTGTACCCCGTGCCGGATTGTCGTTAATAACGACACTCACCAGGAGTAGAATTCTCCTTCGGCAAGCTCAGGATCATTAACTCCTGGATTGCGAACCGGCAAGCCGGTTCAAAATCAGTACAGAATAAAAATAAAAAAGCCAGGCTTTGTGCCTGGTTTTTTTATTTGTACCCCGTGCCGGATTCGAACCGGCGATTCCATGCCTGAAAAGCATGTGTCCTAGGCCGCTAGACGAACGGGGCTAAAATGCTGATATATATTATCACGAAAATCAGTTTTTTCTTAATTTACTGCGGGGTCTTATAGAAGACTGATATTCTATTTTTTGCCTGAGACTTTTAAGCATTTGTCTGGCTTCTTCCTGGCCGCCTAACCCAAATGATAATCCGATTGCCAAAGCCAGCATGGCAATAATTCCGGTAAATAATATTTTAACAAGGTCCGCAGCGACTCCCAACTGGGTTAAAATAATAAGGGAGGTAAAAAAATAGATGGAAAATTTGGCAATATTGGCCAATATGACAGCTTCCCGTCCCCCTACCCCGTCTATTCCATGTCGCACAATATCAAAAGCGAACCGACCGGCAACCAACCCTACCCAACCGATAACGACAGCCAGAAATACATTGGGAAGAAACAAGAGCAGTTGATTGAGAACATCCCCGACTTTGGGTATCTGCCAGGTTTCCACAGCCGACATTAAAAAAATAAAAATGGCGGTCCATCTGGCCAGTTCGGCCAACAGATTAGGCCAAATCTTCAATTCACCGGCTTTGGCTACTCCGGCAGATTCCAACCACTCTTCAACTTTTACATAGCGGAAGATAATTTTTATCAGATCCCTTATCAAGGAAGCGATAACAATACCGATGATTAAAATAATAAGACCGGCGATAAATTTGGGAAGGAATGTGGAAATCACAAAAACAGTGGATTGGACAAGAGCGTTAAAAGTTTCGCTAATAAAATTCATAAGCTTATTGATTTTTTATTTTTTTTAGCAAAGGAAACAATTTCCCTTTTACCGTATTTTATCTCATAAGGGAATAAAGGTAAAGATAAAGCGGCTGCAGCATGCGAAAAATACATGGCAAGATCCAGGTTTGCCGATAATTTGTAGGCATAGGCAAAAGCGGCGGCAAAAATATCACCGGCACCGGTTTCATCTCTTATAATTACAGCCGGAAAAGCGGGGTATTCTTTTCTTTTTCCCCGGTGGTAAACAGTAGCCGGCTTTTGACCTCTGGTAACAATCACTATTGTTGAAAGACTTTTCCAGCTTCTGACCACCTCGTCAATTTGTCTGCAATCGTTTTCGGAAACTACGATAACATCAAACTTTTGCAGTGATACAAGCGGAATTTGGCAGCCTTTTAATATAATATTTCCGCCGGCGACCCGCCGGAAAAACCCCTGAGGAACAAGGACTTTTAAACTTTTTGGGAATAATCCCGTCAGTTTGTTTATCGTAAAACGTGAAATATTATTGAGAATCGGAGCAACTATCAGAATCGGAGAAGCGGAAATTAATTTTTTATTAATGCGGCTCACATCAGGAAGTGCTGAGGAACCGGAGAAGCTGATCGTCTGGATCCTTTCCCCGTTTTTTTTATAATTATTTTTAAAAACAAGAGTTTTTATGAATTTAGGTTTTTCCGGAATCAAGTGGATTCCGGATAATTTTTCTTGTGGAAAATCATTGCCGTAATGGCTGAAAACAAAAACTTTTAAATTTAAATTATGAAGAATTTTTGAAGTAAAATAACTGGTACCACCGGGACTTATATACGTTTTTCCTCCGATTGTATTTCTGTCAAGAGTTAAATTCCCGTAAATTACCGCTTCCACTTTTATTTATCAGAAACGGTGGCAGCTTCAGCTTTAACTTCCTCTTTTTCTGCAGTCTTTTCCACTTTTTCTTCTTCAGGAGGAGCGGCTTCAATTGATACGAATTCACCTTTTATACGGCTGGCTTTTTTCCCGACCATGCGCCTCAAATAATAAAGTTTTGCCCTTCTGACTTTCCCCTTCTTTTTGATGCTGATTTTTTTAATCCAAGGGGAATCGGCCGGGAAAATTCTTTCCACACCGATACCGCCCTGACTGATTTTCCTGACCGTAAAACTTTTATTGCCGTTTTCGCCTCTTATTTTTATAACAATTCCTTCAAAAATCTGAATTCTTTCTCTGATTTCTTCTTTTTTCTCCCTTTTTGCCCTGCCGGCGACTATTTCCTTTTCTATAAGACGGTAATGTACCTGAATCGTATCACCTGAATGAATTTTCCTGTTATGGAAAGAAATTATATTTGCCATGGGGAGATTTTATCAAAAGACAGTCAGCTTGGCAACAGAAAGAGATATTTAAACCAGTTTCAATACATTCCACCAATTTTCAATATATTCATTCCGCCTGTTCTGGTATTTCAAATAATACGCGTGTTCCCAGACATCAAGGCCAATAACGGGAATATCTCCGGTTAAATAAGGTGAATCCTGATTGGCAGTTGAATAAACCTTCAGTTTTTTGTTCTTATCCAGAACAAGCCAGGCCCAGCCGCTGCCAAACCTGCCCATAGCCGCAGCGGTAAACAGCTTTTTAAACTCATTTATTGAACCGAATTCCCTTTTGGCGTCTGAAACCAAATTTTCATCGAATTCCTTGCCGGGCGACATTATTGTCCAGAAAAAACTGTGGTTAAGGTGGCCTCCGCCGTTATTGCGAAAAATGGTTTTATCCTTTTCGTCAAAGGGCTGTTTGTCAAGATTTTCCATCAGGTCTTCCAATTTGATACCCGCGATTTGGGGATATTTTTCCAAAACATTATTGAGATTATTTATATAAGCCTGATGGTGTTTAGTGTGATGGATTTCCATGGTTTTAACATCAATATAGGGTTCAAGCGAGTCATATGAGTAAGGCAGCGGAGTTAATAAATATTTCATATTTTTTTGTTAAAAGATATTAACATTGTGCAGTTAAAGCACAAAAATAATTCCATTTTTATGTAAAAAGCAGAACAGAAAATTCTTGACTGCCCGGTGATGTTATATGTTACTTTTAATATATGGTTACCACAAAAAGAAGTAAAGATAATCCGCTTTTTTATCCGAATAAAATAAACAGTTGGGAAAGCGAAGCGGCTTTTAACGGTTCCATATTGAAGGAGAACGGATCATATAACATGCTTTACCGGGCCCTATCCCTGGAACATCTTCATGAGGATGTCAGGATGAAGCTTTCCACTATCGGAATTTGTTCAAGCGGAGACGGCGTGCATTTCCGAAAAAGACGCCAGCTGATAATACCTGAACAGCCATGGGAAAAATATGGTGTTGAGGATCCGAGGATTACTAAACTGGAAAACAATTATTATATTTTTTACACGGCACTATCAGCCTGGCCGCCCAATGCCGATTCCATAAAAGTCGGAGTGGCTATTTCCGATAATCTGGTAAAAATTGAAGAAAAACATCCGGTAACGCCGTTTAACGCCAAGGCTTTTGTGTTATTTCCGGAAAAAATAAACGGAAAATTAACGGCTTTATTAACGGTAAATACCGATAATCCCCCTTCCAGAATCGCGTGGGCTCAATTTGAAGAAGTTAACCAAATATGGGATGAACTCTACTGGAAAAAATGGTATGAAAAAATCGGCGATCATGAAATTTCCATCAGCAAAAGCGATAATGACCACCTGGAGATCGGAGCTGTTCCGGTTAAAACAGATGAAGGCTGGATTCTAGTATTGTCGTATATCCAGGACTATTTCTCGGAGAACAGAATTTTCAGAATTGACGCGGCACTTCTTGATCTTGATGATCCCCGCAAGGTCACCGGCCAGACGCTTGATCCCCTGCTTGTCCCTGAAGAACATTATGAAGTATACGGAATGGTTCCCAATGTCATATTTCCGACAAGCGCCCTGATTGAAGAAGGCCAATTTTTCATTTATTACAGCGCCTGTGACACCTCAATTTGGCGGGCTTCAATTACCTTAAATGACTTACTTCTGGAATTGAAACATAATCCGACCGTCAATCCCCACCGGAAGAAATCGGAAATTCTGGTCAGGTTCGAAAAAAATCCCATCATCTCGCCTACCGAAAATCATGATTGGGAATCCAAATATACATTCAATGCCGGTGCCATTCTGGTTGAGAACGAAGTACATATTCTCTACCGGGCGATGGGTAATGATGATACCAGCGTATTGGGATATGCTTTAACTAAAGACGGGTTCAATATCGAAAAACGGCCAGACACACCGGTTTACCAGCCGCGTGAACAATTTGAAATGAAAACCCATGCCGGTTTTTCAGGATGCGAAGACCCGAGATTAACTTTAATTGAAGAAACGATATATATGTGCTATACGGCATATGACGGAAGCAATCCTCCGAGAGTCGCCTTAACTTCCATTTCAAAAAAGGATTTCGTCAAAAATATTTGGAAATGGCAGCGGCCCAGGCTTATCTCAGCCCCGGGAATGGATAATAAGGACAGTTGTATCGTTTCCGAAAAAATATCCGGAAAATATCTCATTTTTCACCGCTTGCCTCCCTGTATTTGGGTTGACGTGGTCAGCGATCTTGAATTCGATGATAACCATTACTTAGGCGGGCATCCGCTGATGAGTCCAAGGGTTAATTCATGGGATAATCTCAAAATCGGTCTTAATGGTCCTCCAGAAAAAACCGAAGATGGCTGGCTGCTCCTTTATCACGGAGTATCCAAAGAGGATATGAAATACCGTATGGGAGCGGCTCTTTTGGATCTTAACAGTCCCCTGAAAGTTCTTGCCAGACTGCATAATCCTATTTTGGAACCGCTAGCGTGGTACGAAAACGAAGGTTACCGGACAGGCACTGTTTTTTCCTGCGGACAGGTAATAAAAGACGACACCCTTTACGTATATTACGGCGGCGCCGACAAATATCTTGCCGTAGCCACCTGTTCCCTGACGGAAATTCTTGATGCTTTGAAGAAAGGAAAATAAAATTTTTCCGTTTTATGGACCTGATTTTTATTCTCCCGGTTTTAATCTTAATACTTTTAGCCCTGTATCTATTGTTTCAGGGAGCAATATATGTACCCAGCAATGAAAAAGCTATTAACGCAATAATTAAAATGGCCAAAGTAAAAAAAGGGGGTAAGATTGCCGACCTGGGATCGGGAGACGGCCGGATTGTGATTGCTTTTGCCCGATCGGGCATCCAAGCCCACGGGTTTGAAATCAATCCATTCCTGGTCCTTTTTTCCAGGTGGAATATAAAAAAGGAGAAACTGACTGACCGAGCATCAATCCATTGGCAGGATTTCTGGAAAATAAATTTCAATCCTTACAATGCTGTCGTGGTATTTGGGATAGATTATATGATGGGAAGACTTGAAAAAAAATTAAGAAGTGAAATGCGGCCGGGCAGCAAAATCCTCCTTAACATATTTCCGTTTCCGAAATGGCCCTATTCTCAAAAAAAAGACGGCGTTTATCTTTATAAAACCTGATAAGAAATTATTCAAACCGATAGCCACAGGAAGTCAATAGGTAATATTTCAGATATAATATTAGTATACCGTGGAAAAAGTATTAGTTTGGAAAGCGTATATTTTCAGCGTTATTTTCCCTCCCGCAGGCTTATTTTATTTTGTAAAATACTTTTTTTTTATAGAAGAAGATAATTCTAAAAAAACAGCCCTTACCTGCCTTATACTGGCAATTATTTCCATATATATAAACATTTGGATGTTTAAGTATTTATTCAGCCAACCAATCCAGACCGACAGCCAAAGTTCAGAATTTCTGGAAGAGCTTATTACTCCCGAAAATCAGCAAATTCTGAAAGACTTACTTAAATAAAAGGGGACGGTTCTCTACCAGCCTCGATATTCGTAATTTGTGAGCCCGGAGCGATTCGAACGCTCAACCAACAGCTTAAAAGGCTGCTGCTCTACCATTGAGCTACGGGCCCGCGGACGTAGTAAATTATAACATCTGGGCCTTAAGCGGACAAATAAACAAATCAGGAATTTAGTTCCAGTTTACGGGAAGCGGAGCGGTATAAACAGTAATCGCAATCAGGATTGGATAGCGGCAGATTACTGTTGTCAAGGCATTTTTTTATTTCACCTAATACATCTCTTACCCAATCGAAATTGCCCTGGTAAGAAATTATGTCAATATCAAATTCCAGCTTGCCGTCAAATGCCTGCCGGTCGGTTGAACCGTTGCAGTAGACAAAATAGCCGGTCGGGGAAACCTTAAAATTATTTTTGTGGAAAAGCCACTGGTAAATTTCCATCTGCCTTTTATACCCTATTTGCCAATCAGCATCCAACGACACTTTTCCGTCTTTTGAGGTTGATTTGTAATCGACTATATGAAGTTCGCCGGAAGGATTTACCCAAACATCATCAATTGCTCCGAAAACTTCAAAGTTGGATTCCGGATCATGGTACCTTATTCCCCTTTTGTGGTCCCGCCAATCATCAATCCGGTCATGGCGATAAGGAATGGCATCAATACCGTATGTTTTCATCAGGGGATGACTTTCGCTTTTGGCTCGGTGAATATCGAATTCTTTTTTCAGCAGTTTATCCACGGCGCTGTTTAAACTGAAAGGAAATCCCGGAGGCTGACTTACTCCCAATTTACGGTCGAGATAAAAACAGCGCGGGCAATTGAGAAACAGATCAATTTTGGATCTGCTCAATTTGAACGGAAGCAAAGACAAAGAGTCATAGTGATTTCTATTTTTACCAACTGAATAAAATCTGGACATATTAAATATCGACGGCGAATACGGGAAATTTTACGGCGAATTGTTTAACTTCCTGTCTTATTTTTTTAATTTTAACATTTTTGGAAATTTCTTTTTTAAATCTGATTATATATTCTTTCCTGTCTTCCTTTTTATCCGGCAACCGGGAAACTGCGACTGTATCGATAATATTTTTAATCCAGCGGGCAATTTTAACCATATCAGCTTCCTTCATCCCTCTGGTTGTCAGAGCCGGAGTGCCTAATCTGACTCCGGAAGGGTAGTAAGGAGAAGATAATTCACCGGGAATAGTATTTTTATTCAGGGTAATTCCGGCTTCATCAAGGGCATATTCGGCAAAAAATCCGCCTCCCGGGCCGAAAACCGGATTAAGATCAATTAAAAGGAGGTGATTTTCCGTACCGTTACCAACCAGTTTGAATCCGTTCTTTATCAGTTCTCCGGCTAATTTTTGGGCATTTCTGACTATTTGCCTGCCGTACTTTTTAAATGCCGGACGTCCGGCTTCATGAAGAGCAACAGCTATTGCCGCAGTCGTATGATCATGAGGTCCACCCTGCAGTCCTGGAAAAACGGCTTTATCTATTTTTGCCGGAAGATCAGGATCTTTTTTTATTCCTTTCCGGGTGACCATTATCATACCTCCCCTAGGGCCCCTTAACGTCTTGTGGGTCGTGGTGGTAATGATGTGGGAATATTTGGCAGGATTCATATGGGCTCCGGCAATAACCAGCCCGGCAGTATGGGCAATATCCGCGGCAAAATAAGCTCCGCAACTGTCGGCGATAGCGGCGAATTTATCAAATTCATACTGGTAGACATAGGCCGTAGCACCGGCCCAGATCAATTTCGGAGAATACTTTTTGACTAATTTTTTCAGTTCATCAAAATCAACGCGGCCGTCGGGTTTAACATGGTACTGGACACTGTTATAAAATATGCCGGTTGCCGAAACTTTCCAGCCGTGCGTCAAATGACCGCCGTGGGTTAGATCCAATCCCATTACGGTATCGCCGGGTTTTAAAACTGCCAGGTAAACAGCCAGATTGGCCGGTGATCCCGAATAGGGCTGAACATTGACATAGGCCACATTAAAAAGCTTTTTGGCTCTTTGCCTTGCTAGTTCTTCAATATCATCGATATTAACATTTCCTCCGTAATACCTTTTTTTCGGATAACCTTCGGAATATTTATTAGTGAGAATTGAACCCATAGCCTGCAAAACGGCATCGGACACATAATTTTCCGAAGGAATCATTTCCAAACCTTCCTTTTGGCGTTTTTTTTCCCTGATAATTAATGCGGCTATTTCAGAATCAGTATTTTTAAGCGGATCAAGTGTCATTTAAAACTCTCTAATTATAAAATTTCTAACCTCCATTTTTACAGACGGAAGATATTATTCAGAAGTAGTTTAAGGGATTATGTCATCTTTTTGAATATTTTATACAGGCTGATAAATACTCCATAAACAATGCATGCGGTTTTAAGGGCCGGCTCTTATATTCAGGATGGCCTTGAGTCCCGAGATAAAAGGGATGGACTGACCGGGGCAATTCCATTATCTCCACCAGGTTTTCAACTGCGGACCTGGCTGAAAATTTCATTCCTTTATTGATAAAATGTTTAGCGTAATGATCGTTAAATTCATAGCGATGACGGTGGCGCTCACTGGTTAAACCCTTTTCCTTATTTATGAATTGACCATATTTGTTATAAGCATCATGGGCAATGGTATCCTTTTCTATCCTGGCCTGCCAGGCACCCAGTCTCATCGTTCCCCCGTATGCCCGCCTGGCCATGAATTCCTTTTGGGCCGGCATCAAATGTATAACGGGATAAGGCGTATGTTTGTCATTTTCTGTTGTATTGGCTTTATTCCAACCGATGACATCTCTGGCAAATGATATTACTGCCAACTGCATTCCATAACAGAGTCCAAGATATGGTATTTTCCGGTCACGGGCATAACCCGCCGCCTGAATCATCCCTTCAGCACCGCGTTCACCCCAACCTATCGGAACAATCATACCGTCAACTTCCGGCAGTACATTTTCCAATCCTTCTTTTTCCACTTTTTCGGCATCAATCCAAACAGTTTTTAATTTAGCCTCGTGAGCCCATGAAGCGTGGTCTATGGCATCCATCAGGGCGGCATAAGAATCGCGAAGCTGATATTCACCAGTTTTAAAATATTTTCCGACAATGGCAATTGAAATCTTGTTTTTTTTCGGTCCCTTAACTTTGGAAATAAGGTTTTGCCAGTTTTTCAGATCAGGTTCCTTATAGGCTAACCCTAATTTTTTGCAGATTCCCTGCAGAATACCCTGTTGGTGAAACTGAAGCGGAACCTCATAAACATTATCCGCATCAGGACTGGAAATGATATCTTCACTCCTAATATTACAAAAAAGCGAAAACCGATCACGCCTTCTTTTATCAAGCGGTTTTTCACTTCTGGCAATAATGAAATCCGGCTGGATGCCCATGGAATTTAAGGACCTGACGCTTTGCTGCGTCGGTTTGGTTTTAGGTTCTCCCAAATGAGGCGGAGTAGGAAGATAACTGACATGGATATGAATAACATCGCCCGGATTTTTCAGAGTGAGAATACGGGACGCTTCATAATAAAAAAGATTCTGATATTCCCCGACGGTACCTCCCAATTCAACGACAACGATATCGGCATTGTCTTTTTTAGCAGCTAAATTAATCCGGTCAATTATTTCATTGGTAATATGGGGAATGCCTTCGACATCTTCACCCCGATATTCGAATCTTCTCTCACGGTCTATAACTTCCTTGTACACCTGACCCATAGTGATAAAATTATGCCTGAACATGTTTTTTCCTAGGTATTTTTCATAGGTCCCGATATCCATATCGGCTTCAGTTCCGTCTTCGCAAAGGAATGGATCACCGTGTTCAATGGGATTTATTGTCCCGGCATCGATATTAAGATAGTTTTCACATTTAACGTTGGTGACTTTATTGCCCGACGCCTGAAGAAGAAAAGCTATGGAAGCCGAAGAAATGCCTTTTCCAAGACCGGAGAGGACTCCGCCTGATACGAAAATATATTTACTAGGCATAAGTTAGGATATCAAAATTAATTATAGAGTGTCAATACTTTTAGCCTTATTACCGGCCAAATAACCACTTCCCTTACCGACATTGGTATTTACCGGAACATTTTTCCGGCATAATGGACAGTCTTTCTCGTTCCAGGCAGTAACTTTAATTTCAACCAAGGCAGCAAAGGGAATACCGAATGTTTTTGAATTAACTTCATCAGGATTTCTGTTAACCAAAACACAGACAGCGTAAATTTGTCCGCCCGCACCTTTAACGCTTCTAATAACCTTGGCAACTGAGCCTCCGGTTGAAGTGACGTCTTCGACAAGGAGAATCCTTTTGCCTTTAACCAACCGGTCATAACCCCTTTTAAATACCTGGTTATTGTCAGAAGTTTTATCCGTATAGACAGCCAGGATTTCCCGATTTTCGAGTTCTGACAGGTGATGGGCGGTCCACTGGGAAAGAATTATCCCTCCCAAAGACGGACCGACGACCGCTTCAATATTTTTGTTCTTAAATTTTTTGGCGATTACAAGACAAAGCTGAGAGATTTTTCCGGTATGGGGATAAATGGCATCCTTATTTAAATATGAAGAAGAATGTTTACCTGAAGTAAGGATAATATGGCTATCGGTAATAAATCCGCCGGATTGTTTGAATATCTTTAATACTTGGTCACCTGTCATCTTATTTTTATTCGTTTATAATATATACGAATAATATCAGACCGGCAAGAAGGAGCACGCCACATGAAAGCATTTATTCTACATAATATCGGATCTTTTGATAATTTGAAGATAAAAACCCTGGCCATACCCAAACCCGGAAAAAATGAGGTGACAGTTAAAGTTGATTTCTGCGGGTTAAACCACCTGGACCTTTTGATAATAGCGGGAAAAAGACCGGTTTCCGGAAAATTTCCGCTAATTCTCGGTTCTGAATTTACCGGCAAAATTGCCGATCCCGGTAAAAGCCAAAAATTTGCAATAGGTGACACTGTGGCCGTATATCCCTGGACTTTCTGCGGAAAATGCCCCCAATGCAGATCGGACCGGGAAAGTATTTGTGACAGGGGAGGAACATACGGCAGAACTAAAAACGGCGGATTGGCGGAATTTGCCGCTGTCGATGAAAAAAACCTGGTTAGAATTCCTCACAAGCTAGACAGCGGTATGTTTTGCGCTTCCGTTCTTTCGGCAATAACCGCAAAACATATGCTTGACCGGATAGGCATTAAAAACGGATCAACCGTTCTTGTCAACGGGGCAACAGGCGGCGTGGGTACAGCGGCAATTCAATTATTGAAAAGAAAAAAATGCCAGGTTATATGTTCTACTTCAAAACCTGAAAAGGAAATAAAATTGAAACATCTGGGAGCTGATTTGACAGTCAATACTAAACATATGGTCAATTCTTTAAAAGAAAAATTCCCTGAAGGCATTGAATATATTGTAGACGCGATCGGAGGAAAAATCTGGTCCGAATCAGTGCAACTGCTCACCAAAAACGGAAACATGGTATTTTGCGCAACGACTCTTGAAGAAAATGGTCAAATCAACATCGGGCAGGCTTTTACCCGACAGATTAATCTGATGGGCAGTTACGGCGGATATCTTTCCGATTTAAGGGAAATCATAAAATTTGTGCGAACCGGTGCTTTCAATCCGATTATTGATTCCGTTTATCCATTGGATAATACAAAAGAGGCTCTACTGAAACTCTTAAACCAAAAAGTTTTCGGTAAGATCCTAATTAAAGTCAACGGTAGTTATTGATTTGGTTTTTTAAATTGAGAGCCTGCTGGCGCGCTGCATCGGCAAAATCCTCGCCTTGGGAGGCAAAGATTATACCGCGGGAAGAATTGATAACAGCATTTCTGCCGTCTTTATCAACTCCCGCTTTTACTGTTTTTTCCAAATCCCCCCCCTGTACTCCGACACCGGGAATCAAAAGCGGCATATCATTTGCAAGACGTCGTACAATCTCAAGTTCAGCAGGGTAGGTAGCACCGACAACAAGAGCGCAATTGTCATTTTTATTCCAATCGTCAATTACGTGCTGCGCGATAATTTGATAAAGAGGCCGGCTGTTAACTTTTAAATCCTGGAACTCCCCTCCCCCCTCATTGGAAGTCCGGCATAAAATAAAAATTCCCTTATCCTTTCTATCCAAAAATGGGGCCAGAGATTGCTTCCCAAGGAAAGGATGAACAGTGACGGCATCGGCATTAAGATAATCAAAAACTAATTTTGCATAGCCGGTATTGCTGTTGCCGATATCTCCCCTTTTGGCATCAAGAATTACCGGAATTTCCGGATAATTTTTTTTAATGTGATCAAGAGTAAATTTGAGCTGAAGCAGTCCGGACATGTTCTGCGCCTCATAAAAAGCGATGTTTGGCTTAAACGAACAGACTAAATCAAAAGTAGCATCGATGACAGCCTTATTAAATTCGAATTGAGGATGTTTTTGCTTTTTAAGATGGACCGGTAGCTTATCCAAATCAGTATCCAGGCCAATACAGAGAAGGCTGTTATTTTTAAGAGTTAAGTTTTTGAGTTTATCTTTAAATGTCATTAATGGGCGATGCCGACTAATTCCGACAGATTTTTTATTTTATTTTCAGTCAAATATTCGGATAAATCTTTTTTAAATTGATCATAAATTCCCATGCCTTTAAAATAGACAGCCGTTCCCACACCGACAAGTGTCGCTCCGGCCATCATTATTTCAACAACATCCTGCCATTTGGTGACTCCTCCCATACCGATAATAGGAATTTTAACGGCTTTGTAAATATCATAAATACATCTGACGGCGATCGGGAAAATTCCCGGCCCGGTTACACCGCCTTCCCTATTTCCCAGTACCGGTTTTTTCTTTTTAATATCTATTACCATACCGGGTCCGGCACTGTTTATAGCCACTATTCCGTCAGCCCCGCTTATCTCGCAGCTTTTGGCAATTTCGGCAATGTCGGTGACATTGGGTGAAAGTTTTGCCAACAGAGGAGTTTTCCCCGTAATTTTTTTTACAGCCGCAACCACTTTGCCGGCTCCGCCTTTTTCCATTCCCAATGACCGGCCCAACTCATCCTCGGTATTGGGACAGGAAAGGTTTAATTCAATAAAATCGGGTTTTAAAAGATTAACCTTTCGGGCAAGACTGACAAACTCTTTTATTTTTGTGGAGTATAAACTGACAATAATTTTTGACTTATCTTTATTGAGATTAACAAATTCCTTAATTTGGACAAGGGACTGTTCAATGCCCGGATTTCTCAAACCCACAGAATTTAACAAACCGGCGTCATATTTCCACATTCTCGGCAGAGGATTTCCTTCCCGCTTTTTGACCGTTATTGATTTAAGCGTGACTCCGCCGACACCGGCATTTACAGCCCTGAAGTGCTGCGGAATTTCTGTTATTATGCCGGATGGCAATATAAGAGGGTTTTCAAATTTGACACCGCAGAATTTAATTTTTAAACCGTCCATATATGTTTATGTTATCACGGAAACATTTTTGCCTGAACCTTTCCTGGCCAGGATCCGTCCGTTTTCGAAAACCGCCATATTCCTAATGACAACTTTTTTAATTCTCCCCATGACTTCCCAGCCGTGAAAAGGAGTCCAGCCGCATTTGGTTAATAAGGAGCTGTTATCAATCCGGTATTTATCATCCGTGTCAACTTCAACATAAGAAGAATCGTCTTTGGACAGGCCGAAGATTTTTCTGGGGTTAACACTGGTTAATCTGATCAGATCTTTTAGACTGAGACGGCCATCATTGACCGCGGTCAGCATAAGGGGCAGCATGGTTTCCAGTCCCGGAACTCCCGGAGGAGGATTGACCGATTTTTTTTCAGCTAAAGTATGCGGCGCATGATCTGATACCAGACAATCAATCCAACTCAAATTTTCCCATAAAAAGTCCCGGTCTCTTTTTGTGGCCAATGGAGGCTTAACAAAGTTTAGGACTGTCTCAATAGGAGGACGGTCCGAGCCTTTTACCGAAGTATTATCCAGAAAAAGATGGTGGGGGGTAACGTCGCAAGTAACCGGTAATTTATTTTTTTTGGCGTATATAATTTTTTCCAGGCTTTCTCTGGTATTAATATGAGTAACATGGACTTTATTTTTAAATTTTTCAGTTAATTTTATGATCAAATCCACCCGGTCTCCCTCGGCATGAAATACGATATTTTTATTTTTAGGCCAGGCGGCCATGATAGCTTTAATTTTTTCCTCATCAGCGACAACATATTTACCGGTGGTCAGACTCAGGTAAACTTTCAGTCCGACAACGTATCCGGCGACTTTTTCAAATTCGTGAGTATTATCACCGACTGAACCGAAATATAATCCCCAATCGCATACCGCTTTTTTTCCGGCAATTTTGAATTTATCAAAGAGGACGCTTTTTTTAAAAACAGGTATGAGATTATTGGGCATGTCAAAGACGGTAGTGATACCGCCGGCCAGGGCTGATACGGAACCGGTATGGAAATCCTCTTTGAAGGTTTGACCGGGATCGCGAAAGTGGACATGAATATCAACCAGTCCGGCAAGTTTAATAATTTTCATTATTGATCTCTCAAGATTAAATCAAGCAAAGCCATTCTGATATAAAGACCGTTTTGCAGCTGTTGTCTTAAATAAAGGGAACCGGGATAGTCATCAAGATCATCCGAAATTTCTCCGGCGGCAATCGGCAACGGGTGCATAATGACTGTGTCTTTTGCCGAATTTTGTAAAACCTTCCGGTTGACAACATAGTAATTTTTAATTTTTTCATATTCCCCAAGATCGGAAAACCTTTCTTTTTGTACCCTGGTTACATAAAGAACTTCGGATTTTCCGACCACGGATAAAAGGTCATCAGTTTCCGTGACCGGGCAATTTTTACTTTTCACATAACCCGTTATTTCAGGAGGCATTTTCAAAACTTCCGGAGAGACAAAGTTAAAATTAATTTTTAAACCTGTTTTGGGAAGAAGCTTGGCCAGGGAATGAACGGTACGGCCGTTTTTCAAATCACCGATCAGGGAGACGGTCAGCCTGCTTTTTTCCATAAAGCGGCTAACAATAGTGAAGCAATCATAGACTGCCTGTGAAGGATGCTCTCCAATGCCGTCCCCGGCATTGATTACAGGGACTGAAGCCACCAAAGCGGCTATTTGGGGCATACCGACCTGGGGATGTCGGACCACCAGGCAATCAGCATAGGATGAAAAGACTCTTATGGTATGTTCAAACGATTCCCCTTTTTCAATAGAAGTGTTTTGCATCCCGTTTAAGGGGATGATGCCTCCTCCCAGCCTTTGCATGGCGGTTATAAACGATGAAAAGGTCCTGGTTGAAGGCTCAAAAAAAAGAGCTGCCAAAATCCGGCCCTGCAACCTGTTATCACCGCCTTTTTGTTTAACCAGACTGATTAACTCCCTGGCTTTTTCAAATATCACCGTCAGATTTTCAGATGAGATATCATCCGAAGAAATCAGATCCTTAAGAAACAGGCTGTTTTTCATAATTTTTCCTCCTCACCTTTACTTTTTATGGTATCAAGATATTCTCCCCAGGATTTTATTTTCAAATCAGCGGTTTCATATTTATAAAGGGAATTAATGAAAAGATTGGCGATAGTTGATTTGGTAAATAATGGTGTATTGGTATCGACCGTTGCCCTTCTGATAAGGTAGCCATCGGTTGTTTCCCGGTAAAATTCCCTAACCCCAAGATCTTCCCTGTCGCTTAAGTTTATGACAACGCCCACTTTTTTATCTTTAATCATATCAAGAACATCAGGGCTCTTTTTTTCATGAACTTTAAAGACGTGAATGGCCGGAAGCCTGTTAATCTCGAGAAATTCAGCAGTTTTTTCTGTGGCATAAAGAGTAAATCCCATTTTATGCAATAGCCTGCATGCCTGGAGAAGTTTCTGCTTATATTCACTGCCTCCCAAAGAAAGTAAAGCCGATCTTCTTTCAAGGCCGGTTCCGGTTGAAAGCAGAGCCTTGAGATATGCTTCATTTATGTCTTCGCCAAAACCGGCAACCTCTCCGGTTGATGCCATTTCCACTCTTAAAATCGGGTCAACGTTTTTAAGTCGGGTAAAAGAAAAATGCGGTACCTTGACACCGTAATATTGGGGACGCCTGATTTTTATTTGGCCGACTTTCTCCTTAATCATAACCTTGGCTGCCAGCTCAATAAAATTTATCCCTAAAACTTTGGAGACAAAGGGGAAGCTGCGTGAAGCCCGCAAATTACCTTCAATTACCAATACTTCAGGCATCATTCTGCTTCCTTCACTTACCAGAAACTGGATATTAAACGGCCCGTCAAGTTTGAGGGATTTAGATATTTTAATTACATCCTCCTTAATCTGTTCAACCGCTTCATTTGAAAGGGAAAAAGACGGTAAAACCAAAGTAGCGTCACCGGAATGGACTCCGGCATGCTCCACATGTTCCGATATGGCCCAGGCGACTATCTGTCCTTTCCGGGAAACAGCGTCAAAATCAACTTCCTTAGCGCCCCTAATGAATTTGGAAATGACAACAGGATATTCGGAATTAATCATAGCTTCCGAATTTTTAAAATAATTGTTGAGAGCCTCTTCAGAATGGGCAACGAACATGGCCTTACCGGATAATACATATGAAGGGCGGATCAGGATTGGGAAGCCGATTTTTCCGGCAAAATCAAGCGCTTCCTTTCTGTTTATTAATCTTTTCCAGGGAGGCTGGTTGATATTCAAATCATCAAGCAGAGCGGAAAATTTTTCCCTGTTTTCAACTTTATCGATTATTTCCGGCTGGTGTCCTAAAAATTTTACTTTTCTTAATGCTAATTTAGACGAGAGAGTATTGGGAATCTGACCGCCGACCGAAACGATAAGAGGACATTTTTCAAGATCAATAATGTCCAGAATCCGCTCCAGTGTTAATTCTTCAAAATAAAGTTTATCCAAAACATCAAAATCGGTTGATACTGTTTCCGGATTGCAGTTGACCATTATTGAGGAGTAACCGTATTTTTTAATCGTTAAAGCGGTGTTAACGGCACACCAGTCAAATTCAACGGAAGAGCCGATCTGATACGGACCGCCTCCCAGGATGGCTATCTGATTTTTCTTATTAAATTCGATATCATGACTGTCACGGTTATAAGATAAATAGAGATAGTTTGTTTTAGCAGGAAATTCGCCGGCTAAAGTATCTATCTGGCAGACTTTCGGCAGAATACCGTTTTTTATCCTGATTTGGCGCACCTGTTCTTCTTTTAGATCATAGATATTACCGATCTGTTTATCGGAAAATCCCAGTTTTTTGGCCGACAGCAGAAGCGGTTTGTCAATCCGTTTTAACCTTGACGCTTGTTCGAGCATCTTTTTATAAAACTTTACCAGTTCTTCAATTCTTTCCAGAAACCAAAAATCAATACCTGTCTGGTTATAAATTTCCCTGACGGACTGACCGAAATAAATGTTAAAAGCGATATTATACGGCCGGTCCGGCCTGGGTTTAAGTTTTTTAAAGCCGGGAATCTTTAACACTTTATTGACAATATTTTTATCCAGGACATCGGAAATTATTCCCTCATAATCAAGATCAAGTGACCGGATTCCTTTTTGGAGAGCTTCCTCAAAAGTTCTGCCGATGGCCATTACTTCACCGACACTTTGCATTTCGGATCCGATAATATCAACATGATCTTTAAATTTAAGAAAATCCCAGCGGGGGATTTTAACCACCACATAATCCAGGGCCGGTTCAAAAAAAGCTGATGTTGCCTTGGTTACCTGATTTTTTATTTCAGAAAGTGTATATCCCAAAGCAAGTTTGGCAGCAATATAAGCCAGCGGGTAGCCGGTTGCCTTTGAAGCCAGTGCCGATGAGCGGGAAAGGCGGGCATTAACTTCTATTATGCGGTAGTCGCTGCTTTTAGGATCCAGGGCAAACTGGATGTTGCATTCTCCGATTACGGGTAAAGCTTTTATTACGCTAATGGCAACAGACCTTAAATTATGATATTCCCAGCTGGTTAATGTTTGGGAGGGTGCAACGACAATTGATTCACCGGTATGAATGCCCATAGGATCAAAATTTTCCATATTGCAGACAGTAACGGCATTATCCCTTTTGTCCCTGACCACCTCATATTCAATTTCTTTCCACTGTTCCAGATATTCTTCAATTAAAACCTGGGGTGTCAAAGATAAGGCTTTGCGGCAGATTTCCAATAGTTCCCTTTTTGTCCTGGCCACACCTGAGCCCAAACCGCCCAATGAAAAACCGGCTCTGACAATAACGGGGAAAATAATCAACCCGGCTGTTTTTTTAACTTCGTTCATTGTGCGGCATAAATGGCTTTGAGGGACTTTGAGTCCTAAACCGGTAATCGTCTGTCGGAAAAGAAACCGATCTTCGGTTTTTTCTATGGCTGAAACGGGTGTGCCTAAAACTTCTACATTGTATTTCCGGAAGATATTTTCCTTATTTAAGGCCAGACCGCAATTTAAGGCTGTCTGGCCGCCGAATCCGAGAAGAATTCCTTCAGGCATCTCCTTCTCAATTATTTTTTTGACAAAATAAGGAGTCACCGGAAGAAAATAAACTTTTTTGACAAACTCATGGGAAGTCTGAATGGTAGCAATATTGGGATTTATAAGAATGACATCAATGCCTTCCTCGTTTAAAGCTTTAGCGGCTTGAGAACCTGAGTAATCAAATTCACCAGCCTCTCCGATTTTAAGTGCTCCGGAACCCAGCAATAAAATTTTTTTGTAGGAATGGTTTTTTATTTTAATAATTTCACAAAATAATCAAAAATCCAGTCGGTATCGAGCGGTCCCGGAGTTGCTTCCGGATGGAACTGAATGCTGATAAAGGGTAATTTTTCATGCCTGATGCCTTCATTGGTATTGTCATTCAAGTTA
>Ga0155513_102_pt1 | contig 11472 bp, 14 predicted proteins | sample RifCSPhighO2_12_FD_107170 | JGI IMG/M metagenome (GOLD analysis project Ga0155513, IMG submission 107170) | Candidatus Gottesmanbacteria bacterium RIFCSPHIGHO2_12_FULL_40_13
CCCTCTTCCTGATTTTTTTTATGAAGTCGAATTGGCTTTAATAAACAAAAAAGCGATCAATTTTTAAATTAATCGCCTCCGTATGCGGTTGGCTTAATAAAAACGGTATGTAATCTGGTTATTTTCTGCATGGCGGATCCTGGCACTTGCCTCCTCCGTTTCCGCCTCCCCCGTCCGGATTTCCGGCAAAATAAGCTTCAATGCCGTCATATAGAGCTTGGGCTACCTGCTCTCTTCTGGATGTTTCACCGGTGTCGGAAAGAAGTTGGGCTTCCCCGTCATGGGAAAGCATAACCGTCTCCATCATCGCTGCCGGCATGTCGGACTTAAGTAAAACCCCCGAGGCGTATTTTGACAATCCGAAATTGGTAAATGTCCAATCCGTGTTATTTAAAGCCGGGAATAAAACATCCAAAAGCTGTTTGGCAAGGACCTTGTCACCGGGCTTAAAATATAAAGCCATCGACCCGTCAATTGACGGATTGGTGGAACTGTTGACATGAATGGAAACCAGAATATCGGCGGATATGGAATTGCAGAAAGTGTATCTGTCGTTATTGCTTTTAAAACTGTTATCAGTCCGGGTCATCTCAACGCGGTATTTGCCGTCAGCAAGCAGAAGATTTTTTAGCCTGTTAGCCGCATCCAGGTTAATCTCATCCTCCCACAGGTTATATGAAGGATTAAAAGCTCCGCTGTTTCCCCCGTGGCCGGGATCAAGGCAAACCAAATAAACGGTCTGGGCGTAAACGGAAGAAACGGTTGGCAAAGAAAGAAAAAAAACAGGAATCAGAAGCAGCAATAAAACATAATTCCTCACGGATCATATATTGTCAAAATATTAATCCGGTGTCAATTGACACAAACTGTTAAAAAGTATAATATAATCAACACTTTTGATTAAAATTCCATGAACATCCAAGAATACGAAAATGCTATCCGTTCAGTAGTTCCTGAAGCCTTATTTAAACAGGCCGAAGAAATAATTTATCAGCATAAACCCACAAATCCTTTGTTTGAAAACATCGAAGCAAAATCGTCTCCTCAGAGAATTATGCAACAAGTATATTCTCTAAGATATTATAAAGAAGCCGGAGAAACAGAAGAATATAACCAACTTTTAGAGGAAGTGAGAAATGGAATTGCTTCTCACGGCGGTGTAGATTCTTTTAACCGTTGGCTCAGAGAAAATGACCCGGAAAATCCGAATTTAGATGATGTAAAGGATTTAGATACCGGCATTCTTAGGTAATCGTGTAACCGTGATGTTTCAGAGATTTGGTTTTCTCCCCTTCCCTCAATTTCTTCAATATTATCCTCAGTCTTTTCCTTGCCCTGAAAGTCGCCGATTTTACCGCGCCAACAGTTGTCTCTAGGATATATGCGATATCCTCATCAGTTAACAATCCGTCACTCTGAAGAGCCAATAATAGCTTGTAAGAAGGATTCAATTTGGCAAAGGCCCGGCCGAATTCCTCCCACTCATCGGTGGTTTCCGCCTCCTTTTCGGGTGACGGTTGCCGGCTTTGAAAAATTTCTCTGCCGCTTTCCTCCTCCATCTGTTCAAATGAGGTCGTCTTCCGCTTTTTTAAATCTCTGAAATAATTAAGAACCAGCCGATTCGCAATTTGATAAAGCCAGGACAAAACCGGATTTTTTAAATCCTCCCTGGGGATAAATTCGGCATATTTATTCATAGCCCGGATAAAAACATATTCTGCCAGATCAGAGGCATCCGCGTCGCAGATATCGGCCTTCATCTTGATAAATGCGAATATACGGGGGTAGTATGTTTCATAAATCTGCCCGAATTCTCCCTTTTGTTCCTCGGTTAAATTGATTTTTTCTTTTTCAGCGGTCTCCGGTATTTTTTCCCCTCCGGATTCTGTTTCAGACAAAGATGTTATTATGCCTGACTCGCCCTTACTGATTTGGTTAATGTCAAAAAACATATTTTCTCCCTGCTTTTCTTCAATCATCCGGTCTTCTTCTTTTTTATCTCTGATATATTTAACCAGCCCCAAGCCGGCAATGCCTGCCGCGGCTGCTCCGGCTGCCGCAAACACAATTCTCTTATTTTTAAGGATTTTAGGTTCAAATCCGAGTTCTTGATATTTGCCGGCCATTCTTTCAAAAACCGGCCGGTCAACCCGAAGACCGATCTGTTTTTTATCAGGACCGGTAAAACCTGTCTGAAGTATTATAGTTTCCTGTTCTTTTTCCGATTTAACTTCTGTATCCGCTCCTTCCAGATTTGAAGAATCTTTCCCGCTTCCCCCCGGATTTTCCTTAGAAGTTAACCTTTCAACATCAGCCATGATTCAGAAGTATAACATGGGACCGCTCCTGAATCTCACTGTCCCAAAGGCCCGCATACTTGCCAGGGTGCCGTCTTGACATAATCTGTTTATTGCCTCAAACTCCCCGATTCTCTAAAATAGACTAATCGAGTTTGTATGAAATTCACCCGCCTGATTGCTCCCGGTTTTTTTGCTCTTCTCTCTCTGATAATTGTTTTTCCCCTGATGCTTCCCGGATACATTCTGACTTTGGACAACGTTCCCACCCCCAATGTCTCCCTTCTTTCATTTTCTTCCTCAAGCTTTTTTATGGGCGCCGTCCGCTATCTTTTCTCTTTATTTTTACCGGCTTATGTCTTTCCCAAAATAATGCTTTTTCTGGCTTTTTTCCTGGCAGGTTTCGGCATGTTTAGTCTGACTTATAAAAAAAATATCTTTGCCGGCCTTTTATCCGGATTGATCTATTCAATAAATCCCTTTGTTTATGAAAGGGTCATGGCCGGTCAGTGGTCCCTGCTATTGGCTTATTCGCTTTTTCCCTTTTTTATCTCAGCTCTTATCGGTTTTTTCAGTCACCCCTCCCTTAAAAACGCTGTATTTCTCGGAGTGATCATGGGTTTAATTGTCCAGGTTTATCTTCATTACAGTTTGATAGTCGCTGCCGCTTTTGTAATTTTTGCCATTTTAAAACTGATATTTTCTAAAACAAAATATATCCTTTTGTTAAAAAATATATTAGCGGTCGCACTGATTGCCCTTTTAATTAATATCAACTGGCTCCTGCCCTCCCTGTTCGGCCAAAGCCAGGTTTCCCAAACACTCTCCACCTTCTCCGAAAGGGATCTGATTGCATTCCAGAGTGTTGAAGACGGCAATTACGGCCTAATATTTAATCTCCTGTCAGGCTACGGCTTCTGGGGAGAAGTCTATGATTATTTTCTCTCACCCAAACAGATTATTCCCGTCTGGCCGCTTCTTTCGGTTTTGCTAATAAGCCTTTCCGCCTTCGGCTTTGTCAAAGCCCTTCGTACAGGAGGTAAATCCGATTATCCCCTGATATTTACTTTTATAATCCTCGCCCTGATAGGACTTGATCTTTCCGGAGGCATTGCTTTGAAACCGGCATCAAATTTCATTTTTTCCCTATACCGCAATTTTCCCCTTCTCCGGGGTTTCCGCGAACCCCAAAAACTGGTCTCCCTCATTTTTTTAAGCTACGCTTTTTTTGCTCCCGTGGGCCTTCAATTTCTTATAAACAGTTTAAAATATAAAAAGGTTAACATTCTCCTTTGGCTTACCGCCATGGCAGTGCCTTTTATTTCCACTCCGGTTGTTTTCGGCGGTTTCTGGGGCCAGTTAAAACCTGTTTTCTATCCCACCTCCTGGTACAAAGTTAATTCCATTTTGGAAGCGGATAATGATAATTTCCTGGTTCTCTTTTTCCCCTGGCACCAATATATGAGGTTTAATTTCAACAATAATCTGGTTGTTGCCAATCCGGCGCCTTTCTTTTTTAACAAACCGATTCTTTCCTCAAGAAACTATGAAACAAGATATCTTTTCTCCCACGACACCCGCCCCGAAGCACTCCATATAGAGGGGCTTCTGTCAATTGAAGAGAAAAAGGAAAATCTCCTGGGAGAAAAAGTTGATTACCGGGTTGACTGGCCGGTTGACCTCTCCGTTATCAATGTCAAATATATTATTCTGGCCAAGGATTCCGACTGGAAAAGATACCGCTTTCTGGAAAATTTCCCCGGTTTGGAAAAAGTTCATGATGATTTTGACATTATTCTCTTCCGTAATCTCTCATTCGGAAAAGAGATTGTGCCCTATCAACAGCCGCTTCCCGAAGAACTTGTCACCCCCTCCGTTTCTCCGCCGTTTAAACCCGGGTTATCCTCTGCCCTCTGATTCCGCATGATATCTGAATGGGGAGTTTTAAATATACTTTTTTGCCAACCGGATGGTTTCTTTAGAAAAAAACACTTTCACCTCGTTCCAAACGACCTTTTTGATCATCTTGGGCATCTCATCCCCTTCCGCATCTTCAAAAAATCCTAAAGCTTTCATGATTACATATATGTTATTACCGGTATCACCGAACTTTTTTATGTAAAAATCAATAATTTTATCAACCTCATATATTCGTGAAATAAAATAAAGATCAACATAATCTCTTTTTGTGGCTCTTCCTGAAATTGCTGAAAGTTTCATCGCCGCTATATCTTCTATTGAAGCAATTTTTACATTCTTAAAGATTGAAAATTTGCCGATCATCGGATAGTCATAGCGGAATAAACTCAATTTTATGCTTTCAAATTCACCTGCTACAGTGTGAGGTGGTTCAAGTATTGTAACTGAAAATTTACCAAATCTGTTTATTTGAAAAGGAATATCTTCGACCGAAACATTTTTTCGGGTATAAAAATCCAAATCAACTGAAATGCGGTGACCTAAATGAAGGGCTAAAGCCGACCCGCCGGCTAAATACGATTCTGTAAAAATGTTGGATTTTCCTAATTTAGCCAATGCATTTTGCGCATTGACCGGTAAGGTTCCTGCATGCATTTAATCTCCTTAAAAGGAATTTTATATATGCGGGACCAAAAAATTACTGTTTTAAATGAAAAATCCCTTCTGGTTTTGATAGTTTTAATTATTAACTTTTCAGAAAAATTTCTTTTTACCCACCTGACCGCTTCCAAATCTCCTTTGTCCAGAAGCCGGTTAATTACATAAAGCGGAAACTTGCTGGGATCAAGCTTCTTTGAATCCGTATCCCAGAAAAAAGGGCGTATGGAAACAGGTAGTTTATTAGGAAGATTTTTTATTTTCACCTTTATAATTATATCAAAAAATTGCTTAAGAAGTAATCTTTTCCCCAACCAAATCCGATTAAAATAAATTTTTAACTTACATTGGCGGCTACGGCACGGCGCCGGCAGTTCATATCTCTTTCTTACCTTTTTTTAACTTATTTTTACCTACGGCAATGCTACTTTAATTTTAAAATTCTTATGAAAATCAGATATTTCCGCTTTTTATTTCCGCTCTCATTGTTTCTATCCCTGTTCTTTTTTTTGTCCCCGTTACAAATAAAAGCCGGCTGGATTAATCCCAGGGAAATAAGTATTGAGCATCCCTCACATCCGTTTCCGATTAATATTCCGGACTTGCCCGATTTTCCTTTTAAAAAAGTAACCACCGGAAATCACCCTTCTTTCCCTGCCTGTCCAGATCCGGGGGGTGAAATTATCGCCGACTATGAGGAAGGTACCCACGCTATTGTCGGTGATGACGCGCTTCACACCGGATCAGACACTGTTTACTCATTGGGAAACGGCAAATTCGTCCAGTGTTTCTGTCCGGATGAGGGGAAAAAAGGCATTCAGACTAATTGGATTGCTGTTGCCGGCTTAACTGATCAACTGAAACAGTTGATGATTCAAAGCGGTTGGTTTTTTATTGAAAAAGGCGCCGACTGGGGCCTGGCGGATGAGTCTTACCTGGCTAAAAACTCCGGCTTTTACTGTAAAAATAAATCGTATCATTCCTCTTTTATTCCGCCTATAAATTTTTCCCGGTGATATAAGCTTATCCCATTTTTTATAATTATTCTCCGGTGAAATCCGGTCCCGTATCCTTTATTTCTTTCCCATTTGTAATCCGGATACTCCCTGGCTAATTTTATCATCAAGCGGTCCCGGTAAACTTTGGCGATTATTGATGCCGCCGCGATTGTTACTGACTTTTGATCTCCCCTGATTATGGCTGTCTGTCTTTTTAATCCTCCCGGTAAATATTTTACGGGAAATCCGTCAACCAACATGAAATATTTCTGATTATTTTGGATATTGGAAATTGAAAATTGGAAATTTTTAAGGGCTCTTCTCATCGCTCTGCCTGTTGCCCTGACGATTCCCCACCGGTTAATCTCAATTACGTCTGCCTCGCCTATCCCCCACTGAAAATATTTTTTAATAATTTTGGATAGCTCCATTCGCCTCATGGCTTTCAGTCTTTTCGAATCATCAATTCCCAGTCTTAATACAAGATCCGCAAATATTTGATCCTTAAGACAACAGGCTCCGGCCACTACCGGCCCGGCCAAACTTCCACGTCCGACTTCATCAATTCCTATAACCGTATCAATTCCTTGCCGCCAAAAAGTCTCCTCATGATAAAAATCAGTCATAACCAAATTCCCAATATATCACTGCCGTTTGTATTTAACCAGTCCTTGTATTGATTTTCAGGTGTATAATTTAAGAGGAAGAATAACTTCACGGATAAGAGTAAAAGGGGGTGATCAGAGTGACCAATCCAAAAGTGGAAAAAGAATTAACATTTCCTGGGCCGGGTAACGCACATATAACCGGACCGTTTCCCGATGAGCTTCAAAAATTGCACCGGGTAGTAAAAAAACTTAAACATCCTGTCAAACCTGTCGCCTTTGAAAAAGCCGAAGAACCTGAAATTACAGAAATAGGAGATGTTCAAGTATTTCCGCCAAGAGATTTACCGGAGCCGATGGCAGGCCGAAGATCAGGATAAAAGTGTTTAGAAAAATACTTATTTCAACTTACTTTTTAATTTAAGTCTTGCCTCTTGTTGCTTCTCTTTCCGGTAATTGATTTGAATCATCCTCAACAGGATAGCCTAAATCTTGAGCCCGCATAGTATCAAAATATGCCTGTTCAGTAAGCGCTTGTCCCTCTTCTGCAGTTATTCTTTTTTCGTAAACAGCATCCCTTACGAAAGCTGCCGCTTCAGAAAAAGCCCCTCCTTGAGGAGCTTTAATAGGTACACCCGGTGTTATTTTCTCACCCATTTGTTGAATAATAGTATAAAAAGCAGTTAACTGCAAATTTGACAGGAAAAAAGTTAGGCTTATAATACTTGCCATGCGGCCAAACCTGGAATGCCTTGATATATCACAACCTGTGGCTGACCTGCGTGTAGAACTTGGAATTCCTGATCAGTTTGAACATCAGGGAGTTATTTACCCAGTCCTTCATCCGAAAATATTGGTTTTACCCGACCATCATGAGCTTAGTCAAATGGCACTGGAAAATACCATAATGTACCTGACGGAATATCCTGAAGATGCCATAACTTTTCCTACCGGTAACACCTGGAAAGAGCATTATGCTCTCATGGAAAAACAATCCGGTTTATTTAAAAATCTTCTTAAAGGAAGAAAAATCGCTACCGTAGACGAGTACTATCCCGTTTATTCCGGTCATCCCAATTATCCGATTTCCTATAAAGTATACACTGACCAAAGATTAGGCATACCCTTAGGTATAAGTCCCGAACAATGGATAAGGCCTGACGGAGCTGCTGCTGACCCGTTTGAGGAGGCAGACCGCTTTGAACGGGAACTACAGTCTGTACCCTTCTCATTGACTAATTTGGGGATAGGACCTGATCCTAAAATAGCTGACGGCAGTATGATACCTCCAAAATATTCAGATAAACAAATAGAAAATCTTATCAGAAGCGGTCATGCCATCGAAGGATCTTCCCATATCGGCTTTGTCCCCAAAGGCACCCCGCCCGACTCCGGTGCGATATATGTCAGACTTGACCGGGGTACAATATTTGAAAATAGCCGTGGTGTGCCTGCTCCTGATCAAATGCCGGACGGAGCCATAACCCAGGCTCATGGTGATTTTTCAAGATCGAAAATCAGGGTAATGGCCGCCAGCGGTGAACTTAAACCCCGGAATGTGGAAAAAGTTTTACTGGAGACTCCCGGTATGGATAATCCCGCCAGCCTGGTTACTTTAGGTGAATCAATGGTATTATTGGATCAGGCAGCTGCGGCCAGAGTATTGGACAGAATCGCAAACAGAAAAGTGACACTTTTTCATATCCCTTTAGCTGTATAAACTATTAACTTTATATTTTTCTTATCCTATAGTATAATTTTATCATGGGTGAACTTATTTCTCCGCCTGTAGCCTTTACCGATAGAAGTATTATGGTTGTTCCGTCTCTTCAGTCTGAAACCGATATCAGGGATCAATTTGATCAGGCGATCCGAACGGCTTCCGAATTTGCAGAACAGTTCCTTCTTACGTCTGATAACAGAAAACTGTTAACCGTTGGCACAGCTCTGGCTCATGTCATCCGCCCTGATCTCAGGACTCCCTGGCAGCCTGATTTATCCGGTTGGTCAATGCTTCACTCAAGGGGCGGTCCCGAAAATAACACCTATAAAGAAATTGATTATGTCGGTCCGGAAATTTTCCGGAGAGTGTTTGGTAATAAATTATCTAATACTGCCGTTTATGTTGAAGAAAATGAGAGATGGACCGCCTCGGATCTTGAAAATAATCCTCCTCCAAATCCCGGCCGCCTGATAATTTGGGATCCTGTGGACGGTTCAAGCTGTATCGGAAAATACAATATGTTTGGTGAAGAAAGGTCAAATATTGCCTCTGGCATGGTTGTGCTGGATAAGGACCAGCAATTGGAATTCGGTTTTATCATCAGTCTGGTGGATGACCGCATGATGGTCTTTGACGGTGAAAAAATGCGTTATATTAAATATCAGGAACCGGCCGGTTTCAACCCGTGGAGTTATCAGGAAATCAGCCCGCCGGTAACTTCTGCTAATAGATCGGAGTCTGCCATCAGATTCGCCACTCTTGAAAGACGGCTGCCTATTCTGAAAACATCCGGTTTACTGAAATCATTAAATATTCCCGTTGATCCTGATCATTTTTATCCTTCGATGGGAGGAGAAGCGCTTTTAACGTTAGCGATGGGAAATAAAGCCGGATATCCGGCCGGTGAGTCTCTATTGGATGTAATGATGGACCCGGTAAAAGGGCAGGGACCGCATGAGGCGTTAATCTGGCTCAATATGGCTAAAGCGGCCGGGCTGACGGTTACATCTCCCCAAGGATTTTCTATCGATTTAAAAAATGAAGCAAAAAATTTTTGTTGCCAAGGCTTTGAGGAAGACAGGGACAGAATCCCTTATATTATAGGGAAAGATCCCGCGGTTAACAGTCTTATTGTATCTTCACTATCTGCCGGAAAACCGGATTAAAGTATAGTTCTTTTCACTTTAAAATCCGGATTTCTCTATGAAAACTAAGCCCGTAAATCCTTGAACACTCTTCTTTCAGGTAATAAATCATACATTGTCCTGAAATTATCATGTCCGATTATAGGAGCCTCAATGGCCGAAGATACTTCCTCATGGGATAATCCGGCCTGCTTTAATACTGCAGCATTACCCAGCTGCATCGAAATAATGCTGGCCATAATATCCTCATATTCAGGTTCGCCAAGCTGTGTTAACTCAAATGGTGTGACGTTTTCCGCTTTTACCGGTAATGAAGACCGGGCCGCCATAAAAGTAATTTCGCTTTCCCTAAGCCAACCGGGCTCATCAAACGCCCGGCACCATGGCGGCGGTAACTGATCAACCCTGCACTCCCCGAATTTATAATCTTTTTCACTTTCTTCAGCAGAAATAGGCAAAAATACTGCAAATTCACCTTGATGTATATTAGAAGTAGGAACTGCTATAGGCAAACCCGGCAAAGGAGTTGACCCTCCGAATTCCGAACGGACAAACTCGGGTAATTGGACATCGAACTTTTCAGGAATGATAAAAAGACTCAACCTTTTCATTCCGCTTAACGGGTAAATTCTGGATATTATTTCTGTATCCTGCCTCCTTTGTGAAAAAACAGGATATAATAGGGCAAAATCCTGAACTGCCTGGAATGTTTTTTTTAAATTTTCATTATCTACGGCCAGTGGAACGTAACTGTTATAAACTATTTCATTAAAGTTTGTTTCAAAGCCACCTGTTGCTACCGGTTTTAACGATCCTAACTCGGGCCAAAACTGTACTATGTCACCGGTTGCCCGGAGTTTGTAATAGGAATCATCCGCTTTTTGCGGACTTATGCCGCAACTTCTAACTAGCTGGTTATAAGCAAAAGCTCCTGAAAGTAAACCGGATAAAGTTAAAAATTCACGCCTGTTGATCATTTTGGGGTATTTTACCGTGAGTTTATCCGTTTGTCACCCGTCCTTATCCTGTTACCTGTGTTATAATTGAAAGTTAAAGTTTTGAAAAGAATCACAAATGCGTGAAAAAATTCAATCCGGATTACAAGACGGTGATCTCTTAGATATCAAACCTGTTGATCAGAAACAAAAGGAAGAGGCCGCTTTGGAAATAGGTGAAGCTATTAAACATTCATCACCTGTTGGAAATCTAAGTGATTTATCTCCGGAGCCAAAAACGCCTGAACCGCTTAGGCAACCTGAACCACCCGCATAATTATAATTTCAATCCCTTAAGGTATTCCCGTAACTTCCCGTTCAGGTCCGGATGTGTCAGTCCGAAGGAAATAACCGTCTTCAGATAATCGAATTTATTGCCCGTATCGTAATATACGGCGTTTTTAATCTCACAGGTTAATACTCTTTCAATCTTAATAAGTTGTTCTATCGCGTCGGGAAGCCACATTTCTCCACCCTTGCCCGGTTTCAGGTTTTCGATAATGGGAAAAATCTCAGGCGGCAGAATATACGCCCCGTGGGTAGCCAGATTGGAAGGCGCTTTATCGGAATCCGGTTTTTCTACAATTCTTTTAATCTCATATACGTTCTTTTTAACAGGTTTTACATCGGCAATTCCGTAACGGCTTAAATGGCTTTTTTCTTTAATCCTGACTCCCGAGATAACCGGCTGCCCGTATTCCTCATAAACATCAAGCATTTGCCTCAACCTGGGCGGTTTGGCATGGATAAACTCATCTCCCCATAAAACGGCAAAAGGCTCATTGCCGATGACATTCCTGGCACACATCACCGGTGTTGCGTTGCCGTACGGCCCTTTTTGCCTGACATATATGAAATTTGCCATATCGGCTATTCTTCTTACTTCAATTAATTCCTTTTCCTTGCCTGCCTCCTCAAGACGCTTTTCCAGTTCAAAAGGATAGTCAAAATGATCCTCAATCGGACGCTTGTGCCAGCCGGTGATCATTACGATATCGGTAATTCCGGAAGCGACTATTTCCTCAACCACATACTGTATAACCGGCTTATCGACAACCGGCAGCATTTCCTTGGGCATGGCTTTTGTTTGAGGAAGGAATCTGGTTCCGAATCCGGCGGCGGGAATGACGGC
>Ga0155513_126_pt2 | contig 8011 bp, 9 predicted proteins | sample RifCSPhighO2_12_FD_107170 | JGI IMG/M metagenome (GOLD analysis project Ga0155513, IMG submission 107170) | Candidatus Gottesmanbacteria bacterium RIFCSPHIGHO2_12_FULL_40_13
AGCGACGAGAAAAGCATACGGCAATGCTTTGAAAAGATTGGGTAGGGATTATCCTGATCTGGTTTCACTGGACGGAGATGTCAAAAATTCCACATACGCGGAGATTTTTAAAGAGGCTTTCCCCGGGCGCTTTTTTGAAATGTTTATTGCCGAACAGAACATGGTCGGGGCGGGAGTCGGAATGGCCAGACTCGGATTTATTCCCTTTGTTTCATCTTTTGCCTGTTTTTTAACCCGAGGGTTTGACCAGATTAGGATGGCCGGGATCGGGGGAGCAAACGTTAAATTCTGCGGATCCCATGCCGGAGTATCCATCGGGGAAGACGGACCGTCACAAATGGGACTGGAGGATTTATCAATGTTCAGGTCTGTTTTCGGATCGACTGTTTTATATCCCTCGGATGCGGTTTCAACGGAGAGACTGGTTGAGCAAATGTTAAAAACAGCAGGAATCTGTTATATCAGGACAGCAAGACCGGCAACTAAAGTTATCTACGGCAATGATGAGAAATTTCCGGTCGGAGGAAGCAAAATTCATAAGGTCAAATCTCAAATGTCAAATGTTAAATCTAAGGTGATTATTGCGGCGGCAGGGATTACTTTTCTTGAGGCTATGAAGGCACAGGAGGAATTAATTAAAGAAGGAATTGAGGCGATTGTTGTTGATTGCTATTCGATCAAGCCGATAGACGGAGAGACTTTAAGAAAATTAGCCGAAGAAGCAAATTATTTTATAACTGTTGAAGACCATTATGAAGCGGGAGGATTGGGGGAGACGGTTCTTAATGTTTTCGCTTCCGATCCGGTTGTTAAGGTTCATTGCATGGCTGTTTCCAAGTTGCCAAGAAGCGGAAAACCGGCAGAACTAATGAATTTTGAGGAGATTGATGCTGCCTCGATAGTAAAAAAAGCCCGCAGCATATTACATTAACGTCCAGAAAATTAGAGCAGTAAATTTCAGTTTGATGAGCTTTCGGAATGCAGGAGAATATTTTGAAATTTCAATTACCCGCAAAAACAGCTGGATTTTAGCCAGCTCCGTTACTTTCATAATAATGTCTCTTTTTTCCCTGATTGAAAACTCTTTTTTCCGTGTTGAAGATTATTTTGTACCCCGGTCGATGATAACCATTGCCAAAAAAGCCGTAGCATGCGGCAATGGTAATCAGCCGGAGGAGCCAATGCCAACTTTAAAACTTATTGCGCAAAATAAAACCGATACCTGCAAACTTTTTATGGACGGGAGTGATTTGAAACAAATTTATGCTGAGATAAAGGAATTTAACAAGCTTGAGGAACTGCATCTGGCGTCAAACAGGTTAAAAACCCTTCCCAAGGAAATCGGTGATCTTCCCATAAAATATATTGATTTGGGAAAAAACCAATTAGTGACAGTTCCCAAAGCGGTTCTGGAACTTGAGAAACTGCAGAAACTGGAAATCGGATTTAACCAGATCAGAACAATACCCGGAAACGTAAATAAGCTGACGGAATTAAGATTTGCCAGTTTTAACAAAAATTTAATTATCAAATTACCAAGAGCAATTGGGGAGCTTAAAAAACTTGAATTTCTGGAACTCGGGGATAACAGAATTGTAATATTACCAAAAGAAATAGGCGGGCTTTCCAATCTTAAAGAATTGTATTTATACAATAACAGCCTGCATAAAATTCCGGTTGAAATCGGACTTTTGGAAAAATTGGAAATACTTGATTTAAGGAATAATCGGCTAAAAGATATACCCGAAGAAACAGGAAATCTGAAAAATCTGAAACGTATTGAGCTGTCAGGGAATAATATTAATAATGAAGTAATAGAAATGTTGAAAAAAAGGCTACCCGATACAAAAATTGTCAACATAAAATGAAAAGGAGAAGAATAATATTACTTTTACCGGTAGTTCTTTTAGTTGTTTTAACAGGCTGTTTTTTGTTGATCAGGAATAAAAAACTTTATGATGACGAATATCCCCATTATCAGCAGATTGAGGTATTTCTGAAAAGGGATTTAAGGATTGTTAAGGGTTTATCAAAACTGCCGGGCTATCCTTTGGCTGTTGCAGCATTGGGGGGACTTTTTAATTTGGAAAAATTACCAAACCTGCGGGCAGTTTCATCCGGATTATCTCTTTTGTCAATCGCGGTCTTTTTCATACTGGTGAATTTCATAGACAGACAGGCAGGTATTATTAAAACACTGCAATATATCCTTCTTCCCATCCAGTTTCCTTTTTTATTTCTTTTGTACAGCGAGGGGTTTTCCAACCTGGCAGTATTTCTGATGATTTATTTTGTTTTGAAGAAAAAGTATTTTCTTGGGGGGATTCTCAGTATTCTCGCTGTAATTATTAGGCAAACCAATATTATTTGGGCGGCAATGATGTTGATGATTGGTTATTTATTGGAATACGGTCCGGCAATTAACCGGGATTTCTTGAGAAAATATTTATCCAAGACATTTATTTTTGTTGCCGGTTTTTTACTTTTTATCCTGTTCGTTTATCTGAATAAGGGGGTAGCCGTCAGAGACCAGGCTGCCATGCCGACTTTCCAGGTTCACGCCGGAAGCGTCTATTGGACACTTTTTTTACTGTTTATTTTATTTTTACCCGTTCATTTAGCCGCCACAGGCAGGATTGCCCGCAGAATTGCCCGGAACCGGTTAATACTTATTCCTCTGATTATTTTTGTTATTACCGGCGTTATTACTTTTAATAATCTTCATCCGATGAATACGAGCTGGGAGCATTTAAGAAACAGAATCCTTCTATTATTTTCTTCGGATTTATGGAAAAGAACAGCTTTTTTTATCTTCATTTCATATACCGTTTTATCATTAAGCACCATAAAATTAATCAAAAAAGAATATTATCTTTTATATCCGTTTGCATTTTTATCAGTTTTCCCTTTTTGGCTGATTGAATCAAGATACAGCCTGACGGCAATTATTCTTTTTATGCTGTTTAGAAAAAGCGGGAACAGGAAATTGGAATATCTTATCCTGGCAATTTTTGCCGTGTTCAGCCTTATATTTTTTAAGGGGTACCTGAACCGCGATTTTTATTTGTGAAAAGAGGAAACGGTTCGTTTTAAAAAAATGCCGCACAGAGAAAACTGAAAAATAATAAAAGGTTCGCTCCTTAAACCCGCTTTTTGGGCTAAGGAACGTAAATTAGTTAAAATTATTTCAGTTTTTGGCTTAAGACTTTTGGAGCGGGGGTATGTTTTTGCGCGTTACCGGGAAGTCATCCGGGTAAACCTGCATCCGGCAGGCTTTATGACTTCATCCCGATCTATCGGGACGCATATCCGTTTAAGCATTTTCCTTCTTTACTCCTCTTAGGAAGGTGATATTGAGCTTTGACGGACCCCCAAGTGAAATTAAATATTAAAGAAGAAACGGTAGTGACCAAAACGGTACCATAGATCCTAGTAAGGAACCAAGGAAAACACCGAAAGTCACAAGTGAAATACAAAAAATAACTTCACCGTTACTTCTGGCAAAGGCAAGCGCAGTTAATAGTGCAAGAATTACTAATCCGATAATGGCAAGGATTGGTTTTCCTACAATAAAACCTATTAGAAAGCCTACGCTGAAGGCAAGAATATAATTTTGGAACTGGTGCATGTTCATTTTTTTCTTCTTTTTTTCCAAATATCTTTGGAGCGGGGGCATGTTTTTGCGCGTTACCGGGAAGTCATCCGGGGAAACCTGCATCCGGCAGGCAAATGACTTCATCCCGAACCATCGGGACGCATATCCGCATAAGTTTCCAGAGCGGACCCCCAAATACACTGCTTCAAAAGATTAACTGAAGCAGTGCCGAAAACGGCAACCGTGAACCGGAAAGGCTACCAAAAAGAACACCCAGGCCAAATCCGGCGACAAAACCGGTTTTGGTTCCGGCTTTGCTAATTAACGCTAGGACTACTGTAATAAGCAGGATAATAAAACCAAGCCAAGCTAAAACAGCCTGACCTAAAGCAAATCCGATTATCATCCCGCTTACAAATCCCCAAAATTCGGGGTTTTTTTTCATTTTTTATTTTTTCCTTTCTGAAGTGTCACCCCGGCACCCGGATTCTCTACCGGAAATTATTTTCCGAATAGAGTTTTTTCAGACAGAGGCTTCCCTGTTCACAAATTGTCCCCGACAATTTAAGGGGATAGTTAGTCTGGCTGATGGGGAGAAAGCCGGCCGGAAATTTCCCTATTTTTAAGACCGATTATCTCCCCAACAGCTTATTTAGGATATATTCTCTGTGCGGCTTGTTAAAGAGCTACCGTTTTAATGAATAACACAGTAATAAAAGATGAATGTAAGAAAGAGAGTCTTACCCAATTCTTATGTAAACTTCAATATCCTTTTATGCGGTTACCTGATGATTACTCAAATCCATTTTATAAAAATTTATCAGGGAGACAGATAATGATCAGAGGCATAGATTCAGTTCTATTATTCAGCAAAGATCCGAAAAATTTGGCTGATTTTTACAAACAAAAAGTCGGACTTGAAGTGGAGCTGGTGGGGGAATACGGAAATAATTTTGAAGAGAAGATATTCGGGGTGAAGGCCGGAGATTCAAATCTCCTGTCAATTCTTCACCATTCGAAACTTAAAGGACCGAATAAGGAACCGGAGCGGTTTATGATTAATTTTGAGGTTGACAATATTGAGGAAACGGTTTCTAAACTGGAGAAAAACGGGGTTAAAAAAATACAGGAGATTTACCATGTGGAAGATTACGGAAAAATTGCCACGTTTGAAGATCCCGACAAAAACTACTTCCAGATGGTGCAGGTAAGGTCATAAAGATACGGATTGACATAACAGGATAAATCTGATAAAAGTCAGGTTTAATATGGCAATTTCCGAAATGGATTTTTCACCTCCCGAACAAATTCCCAAAGAGGAACTTGAAACTTTGGGACTGGCCGAAGAAATCGGTCCCGGAGACGGGATGAAGCATGAACCCGACGACAGAGAACCCCGATATTGTGATAAAGAAGACCATATGGCAAGAAGTGATGCCGCAAAAAATGGTCTTTCAAGACCTTAATACTTATTCTTTTATATATGAAACTATTAATTTATAATAATATGCATGAGAGAATTTTCTTCAAAGATCTTCATAGACGGAGGAGAACCGGAAGAAACAAAACTAGCTTCGGAAATTCTTCTTAAACAGACCGGCCGGCCTCTTGACGGACAAACGACCAACCCCACATTGATCGCAAAGAAACTTCGCGATCAAAACTCAAAATTCAAAACTCAAAACTCAAAACTAACAGAAGAAATGGCTTTGAGTGAATACAAGCGAATTGTCCAAGAAATGAGCAAAATAATACCAAAAGGTTCGATATCAATTCAGGTTTTTGCCGATAAATATACTTCTTTCGAGGAGATGCTTGATCAGGCCAGGGACAGAGCCGGTTGGATTAAAAACGCCTCAATTAAGTTTCCCTGTACACAGGAGGGATTAAAAGCGGCTGGCACTGCCTGTATGGAAATGCCAATTAATATAACTCTGGTTTTTTCCCAAAACCAGGCGGCGGCAGTTTATGCAGCCACTAAAAATAATAAATATCCTATATTTATTTCTCCATTCGTAGGAAGACTGGATGATAAGGGAGAAAACGGGATGGATGTTGTTAAAAATATCATCAGGATGTATAAAAACGGAGACGGTCATGTGGAAGTTCTTACCGCTTCAATTCGCAATATTGAGCATATTCTGTATGCAATACAACTCAAATCAGACATAATGACTATTCCTTATAAGGTTTTCAGACTATGGGCCGATAATAAATTTGGAGCACCTGACAGTAATTATGTTTATAAACCTGATAATCTTAAGGAAATTCCATACCGTGATAATATTGAATTGGGAAAAGACTTTAGAGAATACGATTTAAGCCATCCATTGACCGATGCGGGAATTGAGAGATTCTATTCCGACTGGACGGGTATGTTTGAACAGATTTGAGCAGTATTTTGAGGCTAACAATGTATAGATTTGATAAGCCTAATATATAATATTTTATGGAAGACACAACTGACCATTTGGATTTTTTAGGAGATTTAGTCAATCTTCCCGAAGCCTATTACGGGTTTATTTACCATTATTACCGGGCTGAGGTTTATCGGGAAACGAACTGGAGAAACCGGCTGGACACTACGACCAACTGGTCAATTGTGGTAACGGCGGCAATGCTTTCTTTTGCTTTCAGCAATTTTACCGCTCCCCATTCATTAATCCTGGTTAATTATCTTCTGGTCTGGTTTTTTCTTTATGTTGAGTCGAGGCGGTTCAGATATTACTGGTTACTTCGGGAGAGAACACGGATAATTGAAAAGCAGCTTTTGTCCCAGATTTTTTCGGCAAAAGCAATAAAACCTGATGTCAATAAATGGAAGGAAAAATTATCGGACAGCTTTAAAAATCTCAATGTGCCGATGTCCAGGCTGGAGTCGGTAGCCTGGAGGCTAAGGAGAAATTATCTCCTGATTATTCCGGTGGTTTTTGCTTCATGGTTGGCCAAGGTCCATATGTCACCTTTTCCGGCAGAAACGCTGGATGAATTTTTCAGAAATGCCAGAGTATGGTTTTTTCCGGGAAATATAGTTTTTACAGGATTCCTGCTGACGGTAATAGCTTCTTTTGTGATCGCTTTCTATATTCCCCAGAAATCGGAACACTCAGACCTGCCCTAATTTCCTTAACCCGTAATAAAAAAATTCACCTTATGAATCATCAAATATGGAAAAAAGGGTATTATATGCCGATTTTTGGTAAAATACGATAATTTTTTATGAATGAGAAAAAACCATACGGAATGTATCCCATTGATTTCCGTAACGAAAGAAGACAAGCTTTAAGTGTTATTCTTTTTTCCGGAAGCGCCATTATTACGGCAGGTTGCGGATTATTTAATCTATTATTTCCGCCCAAAGACAATTATTCGAGGATAAAAGCAACTTCTCAAGCTTTAGCCGGAGATCCGGAAATGCTTGATATAACTCTTGAAAATTTGCCGAAATCACTCAGAGACAATGCCGTGAAGATAACCTTTAAAGGAAAGAGAGAGATAGACGGAGCGGAAGGAGATTTTTTTGCCTCAGGGATGGTGCTTCGGGAAAATAATGAAAATATTATTATTGTCAGCGGAAAGCATGTGCTGTTTCCGGAGGGTATTGAGATAGATAATCTTTCTTTAAGCCAGCCTCAAAATAAAGACAGCAGGGAATTAAAATTCTCAAGAGAGGATATAATTGGACATTTTCGGGGAACTGGTGAAAACGAGGCATCAATATTGGTTATTAATAAAAAATCTCCTGGTAGATTTACCGCTTACAGCCCGATAATAATAAACCCCAGACCGTTAAATGCGGGAGAAGTATTATTTTCAATTTCATATCCTGACGGAAGCGGAGCAGTAGGCTGGTTTGCAAATAAATATACGGTAACCGGGAAAACAGGAACTATTGACGGAATCTCAAATTTATCAATATGCACAGGGATCAATAATTCCGGCGGGAGCGGCAGTCCGGTTGTAAATATTGAGGGTGAATTAGTCGGATTTACCATGGCCGGTCATACGGTTATTGAGGAAGTAGGGATAATAAAAGCGACTTCACTAAATGATCTGGTAACAAAAATTAAGGAACAAGACTAAAATTTCTCTTACTTTGACTTCTGATGTTACAATACTATAGGATTTTATGCATGAGAAAACCAGAAAAAAGTTGACATTTCCCATTTTATTAGGTTTCCTGGCAACTCTCGGAATACCGTTTGTTGTTAATGAATGCCAGAGAACCCAGGGAGTGGTACCTGTTGATACCGGAAAATCTATTCCGCCTCAAGTATTTGCAGAAGAGACACCTGTTGATTTTGGGCCTAAACCGCATGATATTCCGTCAAATTGCAGAATGATTAATACACCCGATGCCTCGAATTTTAATGATAAGCTTCCAAGAATTAATAATGCGTTCAGAGCTGCTGATAA
>Ga0155513_128_pt3 | contig 7423 bp, 8 predicted proteins | sample RifCSPhighO2_12_FD_107170 | JGI IMG/M metagenome (GOLD analysis project Ga0155513, IMG submission 107170) | Candidatus Gottesmanbacteria bacterium RIFCSPHIGHO2_12_FULL_40_13
ATTAAATGAAGTTATAAGATCTTTTCGGATTCAGTAGTTTTTAATATATTTTCATTAAAAAGAGGTTATAGCCCGTTTTTATGCCATTCAGAGAATATACAATTTTTTCCAGTAGAGTATTTTTTGGCCTGTATTTTGAAGTCATACAGGCAAATATTTCTGCGGCTTTTTCATCCCGACTGTTTGCCCATTTTTTTAGAAATTGTTCCCTTTCCATATAAATATTAAAATTGATCACGGCGGTTTTTTTCCTGTTGGGGAATAACGTTGATTCCCTGATATGGTATAAATCGTGAGCTAAATCCGTTTCCAATGCCGCTTCGTTAATCATTCGCTTTAACGGATTCTGCCAACCTGAGGCAATTTTACTCAAATATCCCGGATTTACAATTATTTGCCTGCGTTTTATTAACCTTTGTTGATCTTCATCATAATTTATTAAATAACCTATTCCTATTAATGGGACCATTTTCTGTTGATCCGCTGTTGCTATTCTGATCAATTTTTCCTCAGGTATGCTAAGACCAAGAATTTGGGAGATTCTGGTTATCTGCCTGGCCATGACAAATGCGATTCTATTCCTGGTTTCTACCGGAAAATCAGACAGATTATTTTCCAGATCAAGTTGCTGATAAATTGAATTTGAAAATTGCTGCAGCCCATCCATACCCGGCAGAGGAACTGATTCAAAATTTTTTAATACAGCGCCCGGACGCCGGACAAAATGTTCCATGGTCATAGTGTTTTCCGGTTATAAGAAACGTTTATCATAATATTAATAGTCGGATTATTATGACAAACTATTATATAGTTTTTTAACAACCCAGGGATTGGGAAGGGACAAAACGGTCTCCGGCTATAGAATAAATTTGTGAGTCGAACAGGAGAACCGGAAGCCCGTCTTTGCCTTTCAGAATATTTCCCTTAGGGTCAATATATATTTTCAGGGGACCATACGATAGACTAAATTTTCTGTCATATATGTGGAAAGGTATAAATAAGCCGTTGTCAAGCTCTTTTACCTGGACCAAAGCTTCCTGGAGTCCGCCCGGAACAGTTAATAAAAGAGATTTGGTTGTTAAAGTAAGACTATCGGGAGGGGATAATGACTGGTGCATCAGTTCATCTCTCATGGATTTCAGTTGGGGACGGAGACCGTCTGTTTTTTTTGACTGTATATTTGACAGGAGTTCCAGTTCCGTTTGGCGAAGACTGTCTAATGTCCGGGCAAATTGGGAATTATTCCATGAAAGTATATCTTTTGGTGTTAAATCAAGGACATTACGGCAGGAGATAAGTAAGTTTGATAGTCTCCAGAATTCCAAATCTATGACTGAAAGCGTAGCAGGACCGGTTTGAAAATCCATATTCCGGAATTTTTCCGGAAAATTCTCTCTTTGGATATCGATGAAATTTAAGGTTTCTTTAAGATCAGATTTTTGTTTTTCCGATAATTGATGTTTTTTCAGATTTTCAAGAAGAAGCTTTGTCAGATGAAGCCTTAAAGGCTGGTAGCGGTTTGCCGGATCCACTGATGCGGAATAGCCTCGTAAATTCATCGTATTTTCGTTTAGCCTTATTAAATCCAGATCATGCAGGGCTTTTTTTAAGTGATCTTCAAAATTAACAGCAGGCCGGTTTCCGGGACTGATTTGTTTATTTACCGCATCCGTAATAGTTTTTGACCCGATTATTATCCGGTGGTTTTTGGCGGACTGATCTTCAAATTCAGGAAGAATCCGGCGCAAATCTTCTATTTTTTGAGACATATTTTTATATGATGAGGAAATTTGGAGCCAGTTTCTTTCACGAGCAGCCAGTCCGGGCCAAAAACCTTCCGTTTGCGGTATTTGGGGATTTTGGAAAACCAGAACCGGTTTTTTACGGTTTTTTTTATCTTTTTTTTCATCCGGATTTTCCTGTTGTCCGTCACTATTATAATTTTTTAGTTTATTGATCGCTCTATAAAGAATTAATCTTGTATTTTCTTCAGTAGTTTCCAAAGTTTGAGATATTATTTTAGTTTTTGAATACTTATTTCTTTTTTTGATATCAAAAACCAGATGATTTAAATAGAGTACGAGTTGTTCCGAATCCGTGAGACTTGAAAGCATTTCGACTGAAAGCGCGGGGAAATCAGCTAATTCATCAACTGAATCGGAATCAAAAGAATCGGTGAAATCCGATATGATTAAGTGTATTCGATCGGATTCATCAGTTTCGTCAAACGGGACAGGGATGTTATTATTTTTTTTCAGTCTTGAATGGTCGATTTCCACCCTCTGTGCAATTGTGAAAATCAGTCCTTTTATATTCCTGTATGGAAGTTTGTATGTTCCCGAACGGATTTTTTCAAGAAATTTGAGCATAGCTGTCTGCGCCCAATCTTCGGATTGCTCCGGAGGAATTCCCCGTCCGCGGAAATAATTAACTACGTACGGGAAATATAGATTAAATGATTCGATAAAATATTGGATTTCAGGATCCGGCGGAGACAATCCGGATTCCGGAACAAAATTATCCGGTTGGGTTAATAATATGTTTTCAAGCGGAACGTTATTCTGATGACTAATTAAAGATTGTTCATCATCATCAAGCCGGTTTTGGTGAATTATCCTTATCCCTTTGTCGGTTTGTGTTGTCCGGAAATTATAAACAGCCAGGACATTATTGATTTGCTCAAGTCTTTGCATGTCTATAGGAATAAGCCAGAGGCCGGTATTGTCGGAAAATCCGGTGTCAATATAAGCGGTGGATTGTTTTATTTCAGGAGAAGTAACAGGAGGAGCCGGAAGCGGTCCAGATTCTATTTTTTTCATAATTCATATTTAGCAGAGAGCAGGAGTTACGAGTATTATATTGATAAATCAATATATTTCAATCGGGAGGGGAAGAGCCTGGTGAAAAGTTTTTCAGAGGTTTTAAATTACCTGATTGAGATAGTAATTAACCTGATTTTCCAAAAAAGATTTGACTTCATCATGTGTGTATGATTTACCAATATATTCAATCGGCATGACTTTTATATCCTTAAAATATGTCAGTTGTTCAAGAAATAATGCTGAGTTGAATTCGCCGGAAAATTTCTTTTCGGCAAACCGGATGATTTTTTGTAAGGAGAGAATATTTTTTTTAATAACCAGAAAAAAGTCCACATAATCACGCCAAACTGCTCTTCTGCCTACCGGGTAAGCTTTATCAGCCATAATATCCTCTACTGAAGCCAGCGGAATCGATTTTGTGGAAATCGGCTTATTTAACAAATTGAAGTAATACCAAAGAACGGTGATGCTAACTTGGTTTTTGGTATAAAAACTAATTTGATCCGATGTGTCGACGAAATATTTGATATCACCAAATATCTTTTTTACTTTAAGGCGGATTTTATTATTAATTTGTTTACTTATGAAGATATCGAAATCAACCGATTTGCGGTGGTTGATCTGCAGAGCCAAAGCAGTACCTCCTGCCAAATAACCTTCTTTATCAAAATCACGAAGCTGCAGAAAAACATCCCGCCCCGTTTTATCCAATATTTCGAGGAATATTTTTGACATATTTTCTTTCGTCGATCGTAGATCCGGGCAGATGAAGAAGATGTTTTGTTATTAAATTGAATCTGGAAGGGGTATAGTCTTTATATGGAGTTTCCTTAAAAATCCTGATAATTTCCGATTTAGGATAATTTTTAAACAACCAAATAATATGATTCAACCGACCGTATGAAAGTATCTGATGAACTATATAGGGTGCATCTTTACGGGGATTTAATTTAGTGATATCGGCAGACCATAAAATTGCCCGGAGATATTTTGGGATTTTATTCATAGAGCAAGCTAAAGTATAACATAATAACTATCATTAAGTAATAGGAATTACCCTTAAGGCGGTAATCCTAAGCCACTGCCGAAGTGGTGGACTTGCCCGAGGCGGTAGACTTATTTTTTGCGGTCGTAATAGCGGAGGATGTAGAGGCGGTAGTAGATGGCGGCGGTGTCGATAAGGATGTGGTATATGGCGTTTAATGTCGAGGCGTGGGTCAGGTCTCCAAGACTGTACTTCATTTTGATGGGAGCTTCGTATATTCTCTTGAAGCCTAAATGGCGGGCAACGGCCAGCATTTCCAAGTCAAAGGCGTATTTTTTAACCAGAAGGCGGGGAAGAATTTTTACCAGGACTTTTCTTTTATAGATTTTCAGGCCGGCCTGGGTATCCCTGACTTTGAGATTAAATAACACTCGGATAATGAGCTGGTAGCCGGTTGATAATATTTTTCTGGAAAGAGGATAAGTAACAATTGAAACGGGATGACGTTTGGAGCCGATTATGACATCGGCTTTGTACCACTCGAGGTGTTCCAGAAGCATGGAGAGGCCGTTGGGGTCAATTTCCCTGCCGGCGTCAATAAAGGCAATGTAGTCGCCTTTGGCCTTTTGCATACCGATTCTGACGGCATGGCCTTTGCCCTGGTTTTTCTGGTACACCAGAGCCTTTACAGAGGGCGAAACGATCTTTTTGACAGCCCGGTAGGTGCCGTCGCCGAAGCCGTCAACAACGACTATTATTTCGTACGGGTATCTGATTTTTTTAAGGGTATTTTCCAGTCTTTTTATATTTCTGACGATTGTTTTGGCCTGGCGGTAAGAGGGGACAATAACGGAAAGAAGGTGGTTATTACTGTTGGCCATGGTAATAAAACAGCGGCAGACGGGTTTTAATCAAGTAAATAAAATTCTTTGCTTCTTTATACCATATTAAAATTATCGCGGAAATAAGATAGAGGAGGCTCGTGAGGATGTTTATGGAGATGACGGTAAAAACAGACTTATGGAAAATGAATATGAGTAGGGTCTGGAGGAGAGGAAAGATAGGCAGAATATAGAGGGCGCGGTTGAATGAAACCGACAGAAGGAAATAGGTAACGATATGGTTTAAAGCATAAATGGCCGTGAAAAAGGAGAAATGAACGAGGTAGGGAATAATATTCAAATATTTGCTGCCGAATAGCAGATTGACGATAAATTTGGGAAACAGATAAAAGGCGAGGATGGCGATCAGGGATATAAATGCCGATCCGAAAAGGCTGCCCAGGAGGGGAAGCAGGTAAGGATCTCCACCCGCTTTTCTTTTGGTGATTATGGGGAACATGACAGTAACGAAGGGAGCAGCAGCATAGAAAATGCTTTTTGAAAGAGTTGACAGGGCAACATATTCTCCGGCGGCAACAGGGGAGAAAAAATGGCGGACCAGAATAATGTCGGCATTTAAGAATGAAACCAGTATCAGAGTGGTGATTATGACAGGGATGATTTCTCTGATGTTCTGGGAATAAACGGGAGGTTTATTTTTTTTATACGAAGGCAGGAGACGGCTGATTTCAACAACACTCATAAAATACCGGATAAGACCGCCGGCCGTGATGCCTATTAAAGCTCCGTAAAGACCCCAATTTGCCAGAACGGCCAGTGTGGACAGGGCAAGCTTGGATAAAACTTCAACAGTGCCGTTTAAGGCGATCAGGGAGAAAGCCAGCATGCCGGTCAGAACAGAACCGTTAAGGGATGAAAGTCCGGCCAGAATGAAGTTTAAGCCCATGAAGATAATAGGGAGTGGTGAACTTAATTTCAGAAAGCCGGAAATAAAAAAACTGGAGATGAAAAATAAAAGGAAGAGGGTTAACGAGACGGCAAATATTTTCGGCAGAAACCAGGAATGGATTGATTTGATGCCTTTCAGGTCCTTTTGACCCAGGCGGGAAGAAACTGATTTAATAATGTAAATATTAAAGACGGACAGGGGAACGGCGGATAATACATAGAGGGAGAAAAGGGATCCCAGTTCGCCGTAAACGGCTTTACCCAAAAGACGGGCCATGACCAGATTGAAAAGGAAATTGCCGAAATTGACGAAATTATTGGCCAGGAAAATAAGAGCGCTGCCCCTGACCAGCTGGCTGCCCGTCAGCCTTTTTATAAGCCGCATAGTGATAGTTTATAAAGTTTTCGGAGATTGTAAAGGGACGGGACGAATTAATAAGCACAATCTTTCTAGGACGGACGACAGGCGGGTTTTGAACAATTAGTCGGGGAATCTTAAAATTACTTCCAGATAAAAGCGATCAGTTTTTGCCAGAAGTTTGTCTGGTTAGGGGTGGGCCTGGGAGCGGCGGCCATTTGATTTTCCACTCTGACAGGTTCGGTAGTGACGGGTGTGTACTCATCAAGAGCCTGGGCCTGCATTAATGAGTTTTCCTGGGTGTTTTCTTCATAAGACTGATAGGCGAGGGTATCTCTGACCGGAGCCATACTTGTCTGGTCACCCAGGACTTCTTCGCCTGTTTCATTTGATGAAGAAGATCCGCCGGCAACTGCCCACCATTCATTGGACAGATCGCTTACGGAATAGCCCTGGATTGCCTGGACGGCGAAATAATATGTCCTACCGGGAACCAGGAATGAAACGGTGTAATTGTCGGTATCAGGAAGATCAGGGGCGGAAAAGATATAATTTCCGGGAGATAATCCGAAATAGACATGGTAACCGGTGGCGCCGGGGACTTTGTGCCAAAACAGCCTGACTTCACCCGGATTGGTGGCTCTTGGGAGAAGCGAAATATTAGGCTGAATCAGGATCGGCGCTTTATCCAGTTTGGGACCGACTCTTGAAGGAGGACCTCCCCAGGAGTTATCGACATCCGGACTCCAACCGTAAGGCTCGGCATTGACAATCCCGGTGACTAAAATAAAAATGGGGATGATTGAGGCTATTGCTAGTCCCAGAAATAATGATTTGTATTTCATCAGATTTACATTTGCTCTGCCTAAGCAATTTACAATATAAAACAGATTAAATTCTTTTGTCAAGTATATCAGATTCAAAGGGCTTTATATCAATGTAAGTCCAAGTGGAACCTTGCCAAGGGTTAAAGGGCGGGGGGACACATTCCGGGAATTTCGGGGAGGAGACAGCGCGGTTCGCTATCAAGACAGGCCGGCCTGGGAATGCAGGTAGGCAGAGGACACCAATTTTCTGCAACCAGGAACCGGCAGATGTTTTCGGCTTTGTTGTCTTTCCAGACAATGCAGTCATAAGGCAACGGTTTGCAGACTGTTGAAGGTGTAATTGTCGGCGGCGGCGGAGGCGTGGACGGTTCAGGAGGCGGTCCGGAGGTCGGTTTGGGACACCAGACGTTATTTTGCATAGGCAAGCAATACAGGAAGTAATTGCCGTCATCTGATTTTATTCCGTCAGCGCAGGGCGGTCTGGGAATACAAGAAACAACGGGAGTAGGCCAGGGGCACCATACTATTCCGGGCATGGGATCACAATAAAGTGTTTGGCCGGAATCATCCTTAACTCCAAATGCGCAGGGCGGAGGCGGGAAGCAGGTTATATCCGCAGGTTTAGTCGGAACACTTGAAGG
>Ga0155513_113_pt1 | contig 4881 bp, 4 predicted proteins | sample RifCSPhighO2_12_FD_107170 | JGI IMG/M metagenome (GOLD analysis project Ga0155513, IMG submission 107170) | Candidatus Gottesmanbacteria bacterium RIFCSPHIGHO2_12_FULL_40_13
ACCGTCTGTCCTGCCAGAATGGCACCGCTTTCGATTGTGGCAAAATCGGAAACCGTTACATCATGACCGATTAATGCTCCTCTGTTAATCAATGTAAAATTTCCGATTTTTGATTGGGCACCGATAACCGCATTTGCTCCGATAATAACTCCTTTTCCCGATATCTCACAACTCCTGGCAATTACGGCTGAAGGATGGATAAGTGATACCGGTCTAAATTTATTTTCAGGTAACCCGTTAATAATACTCTTCCGGTAAAAAGGGGTACGAATGGGGCAGACATAGTCTATAGTTTTTGGTGTATAGGCAAAATCTTTTAATTTAATAACATCGTATCCGAAAATCTTGTGTTTTGGAAAATTGTTCAGATTATCCAACAGTATAATTTTTTTGTACCCGGAAAGTTCGCAAATATCAATAGCTTCAGAGATATAAAAGCTCTGCATTCCGACCAGGTAAATCTCTTTCATATGTTAAGACAGCAGCAGTTTTCTGGTAATGTTAAAATCGGCAATATCCCTGCCGACGGCTTTTGCCTCACTAACGATTCTTTTTACTAATCTTATATTTGTTGCCGGGTCTTTTTTTTCGCCGTCCATGTAAAAGCTGTCTTCCAATCCGACTCTGACATGTCCGCCCGTTTTTAAAGACATTTGATTAGCCCTGTATTGGAATTTTCCTACCCCGGCCAAGGCAAAACGCCAATCTGGTTTTAACATGGATAAAAAAAGCCTGGTCATATTTTCATTAAACGGTGCGGTTCCCAATGATCCCATAAAAATATTAATCCATCTGGGTTTTTCGATACGCTTATTGTTAACCAGGTAATTTCCGAAATGGAGCATCCCCGGTTCAAAAATTTCCCATTCAGGAAAAATACCTTTTTCCCGCATCAGGAGATATAGCGCTTGGATTGTGGCAGGAGCATTAATACACTCTTCTTTCGGAAAATTAAAAGATCCGAGTGTCAGGGAAGCAAAGTCAGGCTTTAAAATATTTTTAAGCATTAATGCATCTGATCTTTCCTCTATTTTTTTAAAAATCCTTCCGCTTGTAGTGACGCAAATTATTACTTTGTCGTTTATCTTTTTTATTCCGGAAATAATTTTCGCAAAAACTTCCTTTTTATAATCCGGATATCCGTTTTCATCCCTGGCATGTATATGGAGATAAGTAGCCCCAAGTTCCAAAACAGCTGCGGCGTCTTTAATTATTTCATCCGGAGAGAGAGGCACATGGGGGTTGTCTTTTTTTGTGGGTACATTACCGGTCAGACAGACGTTTATTATTAACGGTTCTTTTTGCATTTATTGTATTATACGTATGGCTAAATATATTACAAGTAAAATCAAGCCACCGGAGAGTTATTGCATGAATTTAGTGAGTTATATATTATGTGTCCGAAACGGTGAAAAAACATTGCCGCAAACTCTTCAGTCGCTAATAAGTCAAAAGGGTATTAATTTGGAGATAATAGCCGTTGATGACGGATCAGTAGATAGTTCTTTAAACATCCTAAAACAGTTTGGAAAAAGAGATAATAGAATAAAGATTATCCGGCAATCCGCTATGGGTTTAGCTGCAGCCAGAAATAACGGGATAAAAAAAGCTGCAGGAAATTATATTGCTTCTGCCTCTCAGGACGATATTTATCTTCCTGATAAAACTGTAAATCAGATTGAATATATGCGCCGGAACAATCTTGATTTTTGTTTTACTGAAGTTGATATTATTGATAAGTCAGGTAAAAAAGTAATCCACCCCAGCCGTAAAGTTTACAATTCAAAACTTTTTCCCTGGCCGTTTATAATTTTCCAGGTTATACTTTTTATGGATGTCTGTTCACCGACATTCCTTTGCGAAAGAAAATGTTATAAGCGTCTAAAATGGAACCCTGGATTCATTCTCTTCAGTGATAAGCAGTTATGGGTGAAAATGTTTTTATCATTTAAAGGCGGCAAAGTTCCTGAAATTTTATTGTTGAGAAGAATCAAAGATAAGGATAAAATATATCACCAAAGATTTCCATTAAAATTTTTGTATTTGGAACATCGTGTTGCAGTACTGACGGCGGTTTTACATAAGATATTGCCTCAACAGCTGATACCCGGATTTAATGATTTTTTAAAATTAGTAAAAGCCTGCCTTAATCTGGAAAAAAACCAAAATGACATGGACGCTTTCCGGTTATTGGCCGATATTTATAAACGTCAGGGTTTGCAATACCAAAATAAATATTTTTTAAATATAATTAAAAGTCAACGAAGCAATCATCTTATGATCTCTTTAAAAAATTCTTACTGTAATTGACAAAAATACTTATTTCAGTTAAATAAACTGTACATATTTAATGATGAAAAAAGTATTTGTCGCGGTTGCTTTTCTTCTGTTCATTTCCGTAAAAGAAATTTTTGCCCAGGGTGACGTCACTCCTCAGTTTCAGGCTTCAAAAATATACCGCTTGCCCCAGGGAGAAGTAGTCAATGAGGATTTATTCATTGCTGCCGAAAGAGTGGAAATTTCAGGATTGGTCAACGGTGATGTTTATGCTGCCGGCGGTCAAATTTTTATCGACGGGCAGGTTAACGGCGATCTTCTTGCTGCCGGCGGTACGATCAATGTTTCGGGAATTGTAATGCAGAATTTGAGAATTGTCGGCGGACAGGTAACACTTTCAGGCCGGACCGGCCGGAATACCTCAATTGCCGGGGGCAATATTGAAATTATACAAAGCGCCGAACTTAACAGGGGATTGGCTGCCGTTTTCGGAAATTTTACTCTCAACGCTCCTGTTGCCGGTTATGTCAAGGCAGCCGGAGGAAATATGACGCTTAATAATACAGTTAACGGTAATGTTGATGCTGCCATAGGTGTGTTAAGAGTTGCCGGTAAGGGTCAGGTACAGGGTGATTTGAATTATTGGAGCGGCGATAGAGCTTCAATTGATGACACCGCTCTGATAACCGGATCGGTTAATTTCAATCGGGTTTCAGGTCCTCCCGTTAAAACAGCCGAAGTTAAAAATAAATTATTTGCTGCTGCCAGAGTCTCAAGTCTTATACTGACTTACTTTACGGGTCTGATATTTCTGGGTCTCTTTCCGATTTTTCTCAAAACTACGGTAACCAATTTGCAGGAAAAACCGTTAATGTCCTTTATTTGGGGTATAATCAGCCCTTTTCTGATCTTTGTTTTAATTATTATATTTACTCTGACAATAATCGGAATTCCGCTGGCAATTTTTATTTTGCTTCTGTATTTGCTGTTTTTCTATATTGCCAGAATTCCGGTGATTTTTTATTTCGGGAAAATTTTTATCGGCAGGTTATCCGCTGATCCGAAACCCGTCTGGGTTCTGACTGCCGGATTGCTGATATACTGGATTTTAATCATGATTCCCCTTTTCGGGCCATTATTCTCTTTTATAGTACCCGTTATCGGATTCGGTGCCACACTTTTGGCAGCCGGCTTTTCCCGGAAACCGCATGTTCAGGAAGCATCCCGGGGCCGGTCTAAAAAAAGATAGTTGACAGCTAATCTTCAAATCTGCTATAAATTGTCTAATATATGTCTTATTACGACGCGCTATTTATCATTACCCCAATTATTGTCCCCGTAATCGGACGGGGTAATTTTTGGGAGGCGTATCATCCGGTATAGTAAAAAGAATATAAAAACAGTTTTTTCCTCCCAAATAAGGGAGGATTTTTTTATGAAACAAAGTAAAAATACTTTTACTTATAAAAAAAGAAGTGTCGGTCTGACAGGTATCCCGGGAAGTAAAAATTGGGTCAAGCGTGCCGCTGCCAGGGCTATGTTAAGAGCTGTTGGCTTTAAGGATAAAGATTTTGAAAAACCGGTAATTACGGTTGCTGCGCCTTTTACCAATGCCACACCCTGTAATGCCCATATTTTGGAATTGGCCAAAATAATTGTCGATAAATCCCAAAAGTATGGCGGTAAACCGTTTATGTTCGGAACCCCCGTTGTATCGGATGGTGAATCCATGGGAATGGAAGGGATGAAATATTCCCTGGTCTCAAGGGAATTAATTGCCGATTCAATAGAAACAATGCATGAATCATATCAGGCTGACGGAATAATTGCGCTTTGCGGGTGCGATAAAACAATTCCCGCCGCACTGATGCCTCTTGCCCGCAATAATTCCGTCGGCTTGGTTCTTTACGGTGGCAGTATTCTGCCTGGCAGCCTCGGCGGTCAAGCGCTGACTGTCGTCAGTGCTTTTGAGGCCATCGGTAAGTTTGCGGCCGGAAAAATAGATAACAAAAAATTTCACGCTATTGAATGTCATTCCTGTCCGGGATTCGGAGCTTGCGGGGGAATGTTTACTGCCAATACCATGTCGGCTGCTTTGGAAGTTTTAGGCATGAGTCTTCCCGGTTCTTCATCAAATTTGGCTGTTGATAGAAAAAACAAGATATCCAAAGATAAGAAAAACGATTGCGTTAAGTCAGTCAAGGCTCTTTTTAATTTATTTCAAAAAAATATCCGTGTTCGTGATATTTTGACAAGAGAAGCCTTTCAAAACGCCATAACTTTTGTCATGGCTATAGGTGGATCAACAAACGCCGTTCTCCATCTTTTGGCTATTGCTCATGAAGCGGGAGTAAGATTAACTCTTGATGAATTTCAGAATATAAGTGGCCGGGTACCTCTGATTGGTAATTTTTCACCTTTCGGGAAGTATGTTATGGAGGATCTGCATCGGATCGGTGGCATTCCCATGGTTATGAAAATGCTTTATAACAGAGGCTTTCTGAACGGAGATTGTCTAACTGTAACAGGCCAAACTGTTTCAAAAAATTTAAAAAATGCTCCCGACCGTCCGTTAAATCAGGATATCATTTACAGCCTGGATAA
>Ga0155513_111_pt1 | contig 3722 bp, 4 predicted proteins | sample RifCSPhighO2_12_FD_107170 | JGI IMG/M metagenome (GOLD analysis project Ga0155513, IMG submission 107170) | Candidatus Gottesmanbacteria bacterium RIFCSPHIGHO2_12_FULL_40_13
AATCGGTGTTTCAGCAGGAGCCATAATGCTTGGAGCTTTTGCAGGACCGGCATTGGCAGCAACAACATGTACGTTTACAACAGCCGGAACTACAATGACTTTGGATGCTGATTGTACTACGGATGCCACAATTCCTATTCCGGATGGTTATACTCTTGACGGGGCAGGCCATACTATTGTTGCAAATGATCCGGCTGGGAATCACTTTAAGGGGGCAGTAGTTGCAAATGCAGGTTCTACGGCCAGTGTCACAAACTTGACTGTTAAAGCAAGCGGATTAGCTAATGTATGTGACGGCGGTGCAGACCGACTTCGCGGAATTATGTTTGACGGAGCATCCGGATCAATTACTCATAATAATGTAGAGGATATTAATCAAGGTGCGAGCGGATGTCAGGAAGGAAATGCTATAGAGGTTCGTAATGCCCCTTTTGACGGAACACATCCAGGTACTAAATCAGTAACAATTACTGATAATACCGTTATAAATTATCAAAAGACGGGGATTCTTGCGAATGGAGATGTTTACGCATCAATTTCTGAAAATTCGGTAGTTGGAGTTGGATCTATTAATTATATTGCTCAGAATGGAATTCAGGTCGGATTCGGAGCTACAGGGAGTGTTGTTAGTAACTCGGTAACTGATAATTATTTTACCGGATGTTCTAATCAAGATGCCGCAAAGACCGGATGTATACCTTGGGTATCAGCTGGACTTCTTCTTTATGATGTAGATGCAAACAATGTAAAAAAGTCTAAAAACATATATAGAGGAAACCAGTTCAATATGTTGCTCTTAACATCGCAATCTATAAATCCGGGTCCATAAATAATATTTTATATTTTTAAACAACCCACCGCTTAAAAACGGTGGGTTGTTTTTTATTTCTCCCGGGCTTTTCTTATTTCTTCTTCACTCATACCGAAATGGTGACCGATTTCATGAAGGAGAGTGTCCCGTATTTTTTCCTTGAGAATATTTTTATCAGATCCGAAATAGGATACCAGCGGTCCGGAGAAGATAATGATTTTATCAGGCAAAGCAGCCGAATAATTATCCCGTTTTGTCCGGGGAACACCCCGGTAGAGGCCGAAGAGACTGGTGCCGGGAGAGGTGATTCCGACTGAGGATAGGTCTTCCCGGGTCGGCCAGTCTTTGACCTCCACGCTGACATTTTCCAATTTCTCTCCGAAATTCTTCGGAAGACTGTCCAGCGCTTCAGCTACCATCAGGTCAAAATCATTTCCCGTAAGCATCGTTTTTTATAATATCACGTAATCTTGAAGTGAAGTGAAACCATCATTATATATTGACAAAAATCTCAATGACCTATTACATTTTAATAAGTATTCCAAATTAATAAGTATTCCAAACTAATACACAAAAAAGGAGGTGAGAAAAGTTGAAAAAAGGTTTTTTGTTCGACAGAGGTTGTTCAAATCAGGGATTTCAGATTGTTGATGGGGAAGAATTGGACGGATATTCCAGAGAGGAACGGGATGAGTTAGAAGCAGGGGAAGAAGTTATAGGCAGACTGGAAGGACATCAACAGGTAAATAAATTTTACGATCAAATTCAAACCAGTTTGGAAAAAATGAGGAGGTGAATGTCAACATACATTATTTCAAAAAAACGTCCCTGTTGACAGAATATGATAGTGTTTAATATAATGCTCCCCAAGCATGAAAAATAGATATTGGTCTATTTTATTAATTCCCTGCGTCTCCCTTTTTCTTCTTGCTTTTCTTTTCCATCCCGTAATGGCCAAAGACGAAAAAGACAACAAAAATTTTACTCCGCCTGAGATTGACGGCACTTATGATGTACCGGGACGTCCGGACGTGAAAGTCAGGGTATTTGTCCATAAGGCAAGAGGCCAGGGAGGGAAACCGGTTCCGTCACCGACAACCGCACCTGTTTTGAAGTGCGATTTAGCTGATCCCGATTCTGAAGCTGAAGCCGGAGTTACCGGGTGGCATTTGCTTTCCAATTGGACATACAATCTCAATCCGGCAAGCGTTCCATCAACCGTTGGAGGAGGGAAACTTTCTCAAATTGCCGCTGACAGTTTTTCAGTCTGGACCGGTGCTATCGGCGGAAAAGTAAATCTGACAAGGGGGGCTGATACCAATGCCGCCAGGTCAAAACTTGACGGACAAAACATTATTGCCTGGGGCAGAACATCAAGATCGGCTCTGGGAGTGACTTATACCTGGTATTATACAAGCACAAAAGAGGTTGCCGATGTTGATACAATCATGAACAAGAGTTATCCGTGGAGCTGGTCGGGAAGCAGCACCTGCGCCTATCCCAACTCGTATGACGCCCAGAATATATTGACCCACGAACTGGGACACTGGATGGGAATGGATGACATGTATACGGATAATTACATTAACAACACCATGTACGGATACGGCTCTGTCGAGGAAGCAAAAAAAGACACATTGACCAACGGCGACAAAGCGGGAGTTTCTTCAATATATTAATTTTAAATATTTCCTCAGATAAGATTTATGAGTGAAGTTAATTTCAACAGCGTTAATCCTGTTTTCGGAGAAGCAGCAAGCGGTGATGTTCCAATCGGGATAGAACCTCATTTTCTTGCCGGCGTTAATCATGTTGTTTTTATGCACAATCCTCATGGAGGCGGAAGCGGAAGAAGAGGATCTTTCTTAGAAGACCTATATGAAGCAATGGATGATAGACGAATTGGCCTTCGAACAGCACAAAAACTTTTGGATGAATGGAGTGAAAGCGGCGCGGCTGCGTTAAAAAGCGGAGGAGAACCTGAAAAAGTCAGGAAATTTCATGCAGTCCATGACAAGTTAGATGAGATAAGCAGTTCCCGCTGATAAGGCAGGGTATTTTTTTTAAACATTCAGACAACCCTTGTTAGGAAAAACGGGTTCATTTAGAGCGTAACAACGGTTTGTTTTACCCCCGTCCCTTATATCTTGACACTTGACGAAAAATTTACGCGGTTACAGATCCGGATGGGTTGCACTCGACAAAAATCATAAAGTAGTATTCCATGGAAAAACATTTGGGGAATTATCCGAGAAAATAAAAAATAAAAAAGAAAAACTGGTTTTGTTACCAGCTTCGGAAAATTATTTCGGTATTGTCACTTAATGGCAAAATTTCCTTACATTTCGCTTCCCGGAAATGAAGGAAAAGTAGTGTTAAAACCTCTTATAAAAGTCAGATTAATCTAGCCGCAAACAAAAAAATTTTGATGCCAAAAAGGAAGCTATTACTATTGATATTTTGGGAAAAACCTATACTTATCCTATCTTTTTTACTGAATCGTTAGCTTATCCCATTATATTAGGTCAGTTGGGATTTTTCGATCACTTTAAAATTTCTTTTGATTTAAGAAATAAAGAAATAGAAATTAATTAGCGGTTACTACCAATGATAATTTCAAGATCGAATTTAGCCCCTTGTGATGCCTCCTGAACGGTTAATTGGTTCAGATCCAATAATCCGGTCAGGTACCTCATTAAATTGTCGTCTTTTTCCTTAAGATTTGCCTGCCAGTTGTCATAATTTTGGGGAGAATTACCGATGTCTATATTGACAAAACCGGCAGTTTTCAACTGGGCTGAAACTGAGGCGGCCAGTCCGCTAACATTTGTTCCGTTGAGGACCTGTATATTGAGGGTTTCCTTTTTACCCTTAAGAGTTTCTTCCAATGCTTCAGGAGTCAGCGTCGGAG
>Ga0155513_117_pt1 | contig 3300 bp, 3 predicted proteins | sample RifCSPhighO2_12_FD_107170 | JGI IMG/M metagenome (GOLD analysis project Ga0155513, IMG submission 107170) | Candidatus Gottesmanbacteria bacterium RIFCSPHIGHO2_12_FULL_40_13
AAATACGGCTTTCGCTTGGATATTTATGGTTGTCTCAACTTTCGTAATTGCTGGATTACTATTCAAAAATCTAACTGTCACAGAACCACAGTCACTAATGTATGTTCAAGCTATCCAAGCAGTAGTGTATGGGGGAATATTGGGAGTGTTTCAAAAAAAGGCACTGCATGGTTATGCAAACGCATGGCTTTTGATTCCTGCAAACATAATCGGTGTAGCGTTAATTTTTGCAAGTATTGGAGAATCAATTAGTAGCACAATCGACATGATGCTGGTTGGATCTTACCCTGCGTTGTTTACAGGCATAGCATTACTATTCGTCCTTAGTAAAAAACCAGTACACAACAGTAAGCAGAGTGCTATGGCCTAATCCAAAAGGCTGGCTTTCTAAACAGTCAACCTAACGGAATTTATATGTTGGTTATATTAAGAACTATTGGGGATTGATCATTTTAAGGCTAATTTCTTTTTGCTCCCCCTCCCTCGACTCAATATAGTAGTCAGTCAAGCTAATTTTGACCGTACTTGTCCTGAGTTTTATCGAAGGATTATACAGGCACCCTAGTCCTGAGTTTTATCGAAGGATTATACAGGCACCCTAGTCCTGAGTTTTATCGAAGGATTTCAGGATTTACGATATATCGGATAGTTTAGACAGCGGTGGAAGAAGATTAAAAAATTTTAAAATTTTTCTTTGGTTATTCAAATCTTTCAATAGAAAAAGCGTCAATTGAAATCTTGTCATACGGGTGGACTTTTCTAACTGCTTCAAATACTTTCTGCATTTTTTCTTTTGGACATTCCATTTCAATTCTTACCTCTTCCTCTTTACTTAGTTCTCTTACTTTTCCGATTGTTGGTTCTGCACCGGGCAAAGGGTACCAAGTACCATGCCCTTCCGTAATAAATGCACAATGTGTATACTTACCGACTGTTCCTGCACCCGCCTGTGACGCAGTATGTATAATTTGCTCAACTATTTTTTCATCTCTGGGACAAAACACAAAAAACTTATACATACTTGAATTATAGCAGAGGCATTAAAATCCAAAAAAATCCATAGAAAACCGTAGAATGCTCAAACGATGTGACGATTTTCGAACGGCTCGCTGGGAAGAAATGATCGTTCACCCAGAGTATTTTCTCCAACAGACACAGCAATTTTTGGCTATGGAGCCGTAACCTTCGAACATGCAGCCACGACTTCATGGTTTCTCAGTAAGATCGTCCTGTTGGTCGTATACGTCAATCCTTTATTGGGATTGGCTTCAAATCCAAGATACACGACTTCCACCTTTCTGCTTCGAAGTTCTGCAACGGCCGGTTGTAAATCAGAGTCGGAACTGCACAGGATTGCCGTTTTCAGGTGTTGATTGCATGAAGCAGATACCATGTCGACGGCAATTTTGACATCAACGCCTTTCTCTCGAAATACCACTTTCGTGCCTACTTTTTGTGCTCTGACATTGCCAGCCAGTATAAACTCAAAGCCATGCGCAATGGCGGTATTTCGCAATTTGCGCTGTTGCGCAATCAATGCTTCCGATTTCTTCTGTGTTTCCGGGTGAATATGCAGTTTTGCCGCGTAGAATACCTTACGCGTCACGGTAAAACCTTTGAGCGAATCTTGGAATAGTGTTGTAAAGTCGATTGCAGCAAGATCAACCTGTTTTCGATTAATGCCTTCTTCTTTCAACGTCTCTTCTACTTTATGGAGGAAGTTCTCTCCATCAATGCAGAGGATACAGGACATATACCGGTATTATGACAGATTTTCCAACAAAAAACCTCAGCGGGTCTTGCGACACTAGCTGAGGCGTTGATTCTGATACTATACTCATTTTTGATCCAAAAGTCAAGATACGGTTTGATATAGTCAAACTATATTTCTGAAAAAATATACCGCTTCATCGTCCAATTCTGCTCCTCCGGTAGGATTCGAACCTACAACCTTCTCCTTAACAGGGAGCCGCTCTACCGTTGAGCTACAGAGGAATATATCAAACTATAAACGTACAATCCGGATTTTAGCATTTTAGGCATAATAAATCCAGACTCTTACAATGCTTTATATAATATTTTAATCCTTATAAGAAGCCATTTAAAAAAAGGTAAGAATAAAGACAGAAAAGAATTCTACTCTTAAAATAAGGGTCCATTGTGGATAGAGAAAGGTTTTAGTACAATGATAATTACTGTGGAAGAGGATCCTGCAGATAGTACACTATTTCATTTATTTACCCCTTAATTCATCCGGGCTTTTTTACCCGTGATGAACGGGTTCAAAGAAGCCATGATTCAAATTCTTGCCATCATTATTTTTCTTTCCGGTTATATCGTAATTTCTCAGGAACATTTCCTTTTAATCAGCAAAACTTCCGTAAGTCTGATTATCGGTGTTGTCTTATGGTTACTGGTACTTATTAGCGGTAATGATGTCGGTGCGGCTTTATCAGAATCCGGAAGTGAAATATTTGAATTGATTATTTTTCTGCTTTCAGCAATGACCCTGGTTGAGATTCTTACCCATTTCGGGTTATTTGATATTATTTACAACAAACTGATAAGTTACAAGTTAAAGGACAAAGGCCAGTTTTTTATCATTTCATTTCTGACTTTCATTTTTTCAGCAATATTAGACAACCTGACTTCGACAATAGTTTTTTTACAAATAGCCAGCAGATTCTTCAGAGGTAAGAACCTTGTCAGGACAGCCGCCGCTATTATAATTGCCGCCAATGCCGGAGGAGCGTTTTCTCCGATCGGAGATGTGACAACGACCATGCTGTGGCTTTCCAATAAATTCAGCACCCAAACAATTATTACCCAGGCGTTTTTACCCTCTCTGATGGTATTTTTAGTTAGTACTCTTCTTATCGGCAGGTCAATTTCAGTTGACACTAAAGATATAAAAGAAAAATCAATAATTCTTAGCAAAACCGATTGGATAATAATTGCCTTATGTCTTCTTTCATTTTTACTTCCGATTGTGATGACTTTAGTCCGTCTGCCTCCTTACTTTGGCTTATTATTGGGACTGGGAATTATCTGGCTGGTAATGGATCTGGCCAAAATACGGGCTCCCCATAATACCAAGCTGAGAATATCCATTGAAAAGTTGTTTCAAAATACGGATATCGCCAGTCTTTATTTCTTTATCGGCATCCTGATTGCGATTGCTGCCCTTAGTCATTTGGGGGTCTTAGATGAAATTTCTTACCGGGTTTTTGGTGAATTTCCTTCGGTTGTCAGGATCATAAGCGGAAATATAATTATCGGCGGGTTATCAGCTTTTTTTGA
>Ga0155513_127_pt1 | contig 1998 bp, 1 predicted proteins | sample RifCSPhighO2_12_FD_107170 | JGI IMG/M metagenome (GOLD analysis project Ga0155513, IMG submission 107170) | Candidatus Gottesmanbacteria bacterium RIFCSPHIGHO2_12_FULL_40_13
TTGAGACTTTCTGATATGGTTTGGGAGGAGCGGGGAGGATAACTTCAGGATTAACAAACTTCAGGAATTGTTTGAGGGAGGCTAAATATCTTTTAGCAGTTGAATAAGTAATCCCTTTTTGTATCAGATGGAAATGATAATTTTCCAAAGTATTCAGATCGAGGCCGGACAGGCTTTCCGGACGGAAATCGGAATTCAAGTAAACCTTGTACCAAACGAGAAATTTTTCGAGATCAGCAAGATAGTTTTTGATCGAGAATTTATTTAGCCCCTGTGAGATTAAGTAGCCCATGTATCGTTGCGAGACGGTTTGCACCAGTTGTTCAAATGAAGGCGGATGTCCGGATGAGGATTTTAAAGCAGAGTGAAAACTTGGACTGACAGTACGGGAGAAATTGTCTAAAGGGGATGCAGAAATGTTAGTAGAAGTTGGTGAAACGGGGGAGAAATTTACAGGATTTGAGTTATCTGAAGTTTTGTATGCAGGAAGAAGAAACTGAGAAAATTTTTTAACGGAAGTTATGTAACGTTTAATGTTTGCATTTGAGACGGAATTATTTAACAGGTGTTTTTCATAAAGAGAGATGTGATAACTTTTTAGATTTTGGGGAGAAATTTTTTTTCCAGATGAGCTTTCAAACCAGGCAATAAATTTTTTGATATCCGAAAGGTAATTCCGTATGGAAATTTTGTTCAAACCTTGCGAGGAGAGATATGTAGCAAATTCTTTAGGCAGGTTGATCACGCGTTTATAATTGCCCGCTAGATCAATCAGTTAGTCTTTTGTTATTAATAACTATAATAATAACAGCATAATGGATTTTACATTGTCAAGAGCGAGTTGAAGAGATAAATTAATCGCTAATAAAACCAAATTCTTAACCGAAAAACATGATAGCGAATAAAGATTGTCATATCAATGAGTTATAATTTAAGTGATTCAAAAATTACGATTAATAATTTGGAGAAACGTATTAAATCGAGAGGAGTAAGAAGCGGAGTAAATTGAAAATGGTTATTTCTTTTGCGGAAATAGAATTGCTTTTTAAGTACATAAAAATTTTTAAAAAGGAAAATAAAAAGTGATTGAATAAAAATATTCAGTTAATTATTTATGAATTATAAAAAGAATTAAAAATATAAAAGAATGACAACGAGAATTAAAGGAAGAAAAGCAGAGGAATTTTAGCGGACAGATGAAAATAGTTAACGGAAGAAATAGATTAAATATCAGATTTTGGTTTTAAACGAGAAGATTAAGTGATGATTACGGAATGAGTTTAAGAGACCTATAATAATTAATGAGAATTTCTAATGCACAAAGGTATAAATTAGCTTTAAATATAGTCTATTTTCGGATTTTTATAGCAATAATTTGATATATTAATTTATCTTAAGGTTATTATTTCTTTTCATGCCTTTAAATTCTTATTTGTCTCATTATAGCAATTATAATTTATTATCGAACAATACACGATATTCAATACTCTCGATTTTATAGCCCGATAGTATAATCGTTCTATAATCGAAATAATGCGTTTTGGTATTGGAATTACCTATAAAGTAAACCTTTAATTTTTGCTAAGTTGTTTTTCGATAAGAAAAATAGTGATTTAAAGGACAGGATTATTATAAAAAATAAAATTAAAAAGTGAACGGTTGCCTGGAGCCTGCATAATTAAACCACTGACCGTGGCGGAGAAGCTGGTCGTTGGTCGGGCCGAATTCGTCAGCGCCTATGTCCCAGGCTGCATATATAGGACGGGAACGGTTATCAATATCAGTCGTGAAACTTCCTGACAGATCGGTACCGGCATCAATGGCTGTGGAACCTGTAGTCAAATGAAGATCTTCCGTACCTGAGGATACATTAACGAATTGTGCTGAGGCGCTTTGATTATATAGACAATCAGTACAAGTGGCGACTGTTCCCGCATTGCAGTCGCTATCGTTGTCTTCACACAATAGATTGTTTAAGGTACCACAGTTAACATTGAA
>Ga0155513_105_pt2 | contig 1752 bp, 3 predicted proteins | sample RifCSPhighO2_12_FD_107170 | JGI IMG/M metagenome (GOLD analysis project Ga0155513, IMG submission 107170) | Candidatus Gottesmanbacteria bacterium RIFCSPHIGHO2_12_FULL_40_13
TCCGCGGGCAATATACCTACGGGTTGAATATATATAAATTATATATTTTTAAAAGGATATGCCTGACCAGGCGGGATGTGTGATTAAAGGAAATATGGATAATAACGGGAGAAACCGCATTTATTATCTGCCGGGGTGCACACAGTATAAGTTTACCGTGGTTGAAAAGGATAAGGGAGAGGCATGGTTTTGTATGGAAAACCAGGCGCAGCAGACGGGATTTGTTAAAGCTAAAACCTGTTAGAGGTTGAGAGAGATTACTTATAATAGGTTGATCTGCCTTTGCCAAAGCGTTTGATTAAACCCATATTCTGAAGTTTTTTAAAATCAAGAATTCTGGTTGATTTTCCCCGGTCTGTCAGTTTGGCATATTCCCTATCGGTAATAAAACCATTTTTTTCGATATATTCCAACATCTTTTCATGATAGGGCATCAGTTTAGTTTCCGGACTAACTGATATTTCCGGCAGCAGCTTTTTGACCCTTAACAGTTCATCAATTATACCGTCAGTAAAATATTCCAGCCAGGAGGTAAAATCGATCGAATCACGGGTTTCGTAGTAATTTCCGATTACTCCAACACTTTTGAAGTAGTTGGATACATTACGATTATAATAATTTTCAAAGCTGAAAAGATTAAAGGTATCAAGACCAAGATCTTTTAACAGAACTTTTGTTGCCAGTCTTGAAGTCCTGCCATTACCGTCCATAAAGGGATGAATAATGACAAGCTGTTTATGAAATAAACCGGCTAAAATAAGAGGATCGAAATTGCCTTTTTTTATTTTAATAAACTCAATTAATTGACTCATAAGTATCGGGATATCTTTTGCGTCCGGAGGCCAATAAATAGTTTGATTTTTCTTAGGATCATTGACAAAGACCGGTTTTAATCTGAATTTTCCTGATTCATGTATTGGCACTAATTTTTCGGTTACCTGCTTTTGAATTGTACAAATTGATTCAACAGTCAGTGAAAAATGTCCTCTCAGGCTTAATTTTTTATTCAAATTTACAAGAGCTTTATTGTAATTAATGACTTCCTGTTCGCTTGATCCCAGATTTTGCGGTGTTGATTTAAGAATTTGTTTGACATCAGTCAAAGGAAGCGGATTGCCCTCAATTGATGTTGAGGCAAAAGTGGAAATTTCGCGGGCAGATTTCTCCATTTTATGGAGTACGATTTTGGAAAACTTTTTCCGGTTGAGCTCATAAACCCGCTTATTTATAGACTTTATGTTGGAAAGAAGTTTATGGGAAATCGCGTACTTAGGATTGAACATAATAGTCGAATTATAGTCGATTATTAGTCTATTAACAATTGTTTACCGAAAAACGGGCAAGTGGGAAGGATGATATTTGTCATCAAGGAGTGAAACCGAGAAGACTTGCCCGTGCTTTTTGAGGATTTTTTGCTTTTTCAGGAGGTCTTTTTCAGAAACGGTGTCTGCTTTGGTGAGAAGGATTATTTCTTCTTTTTTGGCCATGTCGGGGTTAAACTGTGTTAATTCTTTTCTGACAACACGGTAATCTTTATCCGGATTGTCGGATTCTGCGGATATGCAGTGGAGTAGCAATTTTACTTTTTCAATGTGTTTTAAAAATTTTATTCCCAACCCCCGACCAGAGGATGCGCCTTCAATGAGTCCGGGGATATCCGCCAGGATAATGCTTCCCATGACGCCGAGATTGGGTTCAAGAGTGGTAAAAGGATAATCGGCGACTTTGACATTGGAATTGGTCAGTTCATTG
>Ga0155513_124_pt3 | contig 1568 bp, 2 predicted proteins | sample RifCSPhighO2_12_FD_107170 | JGI IMG/M metagenome (GOLD analysis project Ga0155513, IMG submission 107170) | Candidatus Gottesmanbacteria bacterium RIFCSPHIGHO2_12_FULL_40_13
TCTCATGTACGCAAAATCAAAGTTCGCTCCGGATCTAAACGCAGGAAATACCAGAAAAAGAAGGTCTCGCTAAAAAGGATTCTGAAAAACAGGAGAAAAAAAATCAGACTGATGCTTTTGGCATCAGGTTTTATTCTGGTGTTTCTGGCTTTTTATACTTCTTCAACCGGTAAAAAAACACCTGAAGAACCGTATAAAATTGATGAAGTTTCCGGTGAAATTTTGTCAACTTCGTTTGCCAATGAGCCGGTAAAAGTAGATAAAAAGCTGTTGGAAGAGCCAAATAAAAAGACACAACCCAAAAGTCCTCCTGTCCGCATAGTCATACCTTCATTGGAAATTGATTTGCCTGTCAAAACAGCCAATATTGTCAACGGTTACTGGGAGGTTTTTTCCGATTCGGCCGGCTTCGGTCAGGGCTCGGCCTATCCCGAGGACAATCAAGGCAATCAGGTTATTTTCGCCCATGCCCGTAAAGGACTTTTTTTACCGTTAAGGGATATCAAACAGGGTGCTGAAGTCATGGTGTTTACCAGCGATAAATGGTATTCATATACAGTTGAAGAAATTAAAGAAGTTCTTCCCAGTCAAACGGAAGTAATTGCGCCGACCGATGATTCTGTTTTAACACTTTACACCTGCTCCGGATATGCCGACAGTAAGAGACTGATTGTCAAAGCGAAAAAATCCCGGGAAATTTCACCTTCAATAACCCCGTAAGCTTGTAAACATCATAGTCTGATATTGTAAATACTCCTTGACAAATATTGCAGTAATTATGTTATAGATTTGTTAACAAAATTTAACAAATCATGGCCAACTGCCCGATACCATTTACAACCATCCCTCACCGGATGGTTTTTTAATCGGAAAATTCTCAGAAAGGAGGTGAATTTATGAAAAAGGTCTTGTTAAGTCTTTTAACAGTCGGAGTTGTCGGCGGAACTGCAACTTTTGCCACTCTGGCATACTTCAGCAGTAGCCACCAGGTTCAGGGAAATGCAATATCCACCGGTACTATGGATTTCCAGGGAATTATTCAGGATGTCAATGGCAGTTCCGATGGCGTTTCCGGCACATTCAGCGTACTGGATTTGGCTCCAGGTGAAACTTTTACCCGTTGTTTATGGATAAAAAATACGGGAACCGTACCGGGAAGATACAAGATTTATGCTTCAGCGGAAAGCGGGGATGTAGCAGAAGTAGGTAATTTTCTGAAAATTTCAGCTACCCTTAATCCAACTGCTGGTGATGACTGTGCGGATAATGATAATCCGTTTAATCCGGATGGTACTGTCTATGGTCCGCCGAATACTCAAAAAGCTGCATGGATTGATGTACCTGCCAGAGGAAGCTTCTTTGGATCAGACACTACTCCCTTTAAAATTGAAAGTAGTGAGGATGCTATGCCGGGAGGTTTTTACGCCTTGTTTAGGATAGATGTGGAGTTAGATTCATCAGCAACAGAGCAGGATAAAAGTTATACCCAGGATATTACTATTTACGGGCTACAGGATGCCGGTTCAGGACCGTCAAGCGGATGGTAATGGCTTTTGGGTGATAGTTGT
>Ga0155513_126_pt4 | contig 1449 bp, 2 predicted proteins | sample RifCSPhighO2_12_FD_107170 | JGI IMG/M metagenome (GOLD analysis project Ga0155513, IMG submission 107170) | Candidatus Gottesmanbacteria bacterium RIFCSPHIGHO2_12_FULL_40_13
GAAACGCGCAGGATTTTAGCAACTTCACGGACAGTTAATAATTCGGGCCATTCATCACCAAGAGCCATAAACTTATTCAGCAAACGGTTGACCCCATGTTCAAGCAGGGTTTTTGAGTACGGAAGCAACTGTTGCCGACTCCTTATTTAAATGTTAATAATCCGGAGCAGAAGACTCGAATCCAATATCAATTTGATATTTACTGTAACATATGAATTTCAATATTGTCAATAGTAATCAAAGAGGTGCAATCAGAATGTTATAGAATGATGTACTTTAGAGGATGGTGAATGTAATTTTATCGCAGGAGACGGCGATGTTTACAGCAGGGTTGAAAGTACCCAGCTGAAGGCTGTTGACTCCGGTCGGCCGAAGGACAGTGATGGTTCCTTCAAGGGTGTAACCGGGAGTAACTTGAGGAGGAAGAGGCGCCGGCCGGGATGGCGGAATTCCCAGAATTATTCTGATTAAATCTCCAATAAAGCTTAAGGGATTGAATCTGTTTTCTGTTTGCGCGCCAAGAATCCCGCTGGATTGGCCGTTGACTACATAAGATAGAGCGGGAGTGCCGTTTATATCAAGCCATATATTATAAAAACCGGCTTTTTGGTCATCTGAAGGAACAGTGTAGGCCCATGATGTTTGGTATCTGTCTGTAGTTTTCGGAATTTTAACGCCATTAAGAGCACCAGAACTTGTTATTTGCACCCCGTCCCTTTCCACATGATAGATAACCGAAACCGGACCTGTTTGGGCCGGATCGGTTGCCCTGACAATGGTTGTTATTTTAAAAGTTGATCCGACTCCAATCTGACCCTGAACTGAAGTTTGCTGGCAAATAAAAGCTTTGACAGGTTCTTTGGTAACCGGCGGAAGAGAAGGAGCTATATTACCTGTGGTCGGATTTACAGGTTTTTCTTCTTTAGGTTTTTCCGGCCCCTGACATGAAGAATAGCACTGGATTTGTTTGTAATCGCAGTAACCCAAACCGGGATTACAATATTTTTTTGTTGAATCCAAAATATCTATCTGGCCGCATTCTCCGGGATCAAGCCGGGCTTTATCACAGTCGACAATTGTCCGATAAGCACCCGGATCGGAAAAACCGCAGTATTGATTGTTACCGCAGCCTTTGGGACAATGCATAACCTGGCAAAGACCGGTATATGTTCTTCCCGTATTAACACAAGTTGCACCTTGTGGAGGCCACTTTAACCGGCAGGTTTTTTCATAATCGACAGCCCGGGGTCTAATGTCCTGGGATTGCCTGGAGAAAAAAATGACAAGAAACATTGCCAGAAGAAGGATGAAACCGATAACCAAAGACGGAAAGCTTAAGTTTTTTTGAAACTTATCAGCCGCTTTTTTTTTAATTTTTGGCATTGCTTTATCCCGTAATTCAATGCTAGGCGAGAGGGTAATTGTTGTCAATACGGGGCAACCAATACC